>ERZ778027.130-NODE-130-length-220271-cov-11.603094_pt1 | contig 220271 bp, 248 predicted proteins | sample MGYA00375757_ERZ778027 | MGnify/ENA primary metagenome ERZ778027 (study PRJEB29350, sample SAMN05389817) | bioreactor metagenome | isolation source: Ammonium sulfate bioreactor | place: South Africa: University of Cape Town | collected 2014-02-18 ...
ACAAGAATATGATGAATCAGGTCCATCGATTGTTCACCGAAAATGCTTTTAAATCGATCTTCTTTTTAAACAAACGAATATCAATTTTGACCGATCTTATTCTTATCCACTCTTTCTCTTTTTGTTCGTCTACTCTTGCCAGCATGTCTGTATGGTTACGTTTTTTTTTCTTTTCATCTTTAAAAAATATATATACTACTATCTCTTATAATCTGGTCTTTAAAATGAGTCGATTTTGTTTTGTTGTTTCATTGAATATTGGATACATTTAAGTCGTGAAAAACGAAAAATGAAGATAGAAGGAGACAAAGAAACAGAGTCAGTTCACAAAAAATAATCATGAAGTGTGAAATGTTCCAATGGCCGATTGCATTAGTTCAATCTAAATATACAAAAAAAAAGAAAAGAGAATTAGGGAAAATTCAATGAACATTAATTGTCGTTTCTGTTCTAATCATCAATATAACAGCTAGATCTAGCGATAGTCAATAGGCTAGGAAGAAAAAGCAAAATTTAGAATAACCTGCCCTCTCAAATAATCTTCATAATTGAGTTTCTGAATATGAAGTAATATCAAGGCCGGTCATCATCTTCATTACCGGAATTGGAAATACAATCGTTGAATTTTTCTCCGATGCAATCGTTGTTAATGTTTGTAAATATCGTAGTTGAAGAGCTGTTGGTGATTGCATGATCACGTCAGCAGCGTCTTTTAAAGCTCTGAAACAGATAAATTCACCCCATGAGAATAATTGAAAGAAAAAGGCACACAAGGTTTCCCTTCATTACCGAGATGCTTTTTGTTCACCTTCAGCAGCAATTACTTTAGCACGCGCTTCTCTTGCTGCTTCTGCTTCAGCAGCCATGGCTCTTTTCAAAAAGTAAATTCAAATAAATGAATTAATGAAGCAAAACAATACCTTTGCAGTTGAACAGGTAATCGAACATCTTTACTAAACAAATAGAACAAGAGATAATTATATAATTCTATCTATTATCTTTATGAATAAACCTACACTTCAACACGTTCGACTCGTACTCCCCAACATTCTGTACCTTCATCCAATGCAGCCTAACAGAGAGAAGAGAGAAAATCGTACTTTTCTCGGAAAAAGGAATATCACGATTTTATTTTACCTGCATAGTCTGAGCGATGGACTCACGATCTGAGAGAATTTCTTGTAAAGATTTCGTACCAAGACTAAATCAAATATGAATTTAAACAAAAAAACACACGAATTTTTCACGTACACATTACGTAGACTAGTTGCAGCAAGTAATTGAGTACTTTTTGGTGCATCTTCGACATTGGTAATAGATATAACAGGATCGAATACACGAAAATAGACAACAGCATCAACAGCAACTGTAACGGAATCTTTTGTAAGAATCTTAAAATCGAACATCGTTGTAAATCATTATGTCGCTTATTACTAAACATTTTCTAAACAAACCTCCTGTGGTGGTACATCAAATGTCACTGTTCGTAGATCGACTTTTGTATATGCATCGACGCATGGGACGATAATAAACAGACCAGGTCCCTATATTATTTAAATAGATCACAAATAATTATATCAAGGAAATGTATATGTGTGTCTACTTTGGCACCACCAAGAATACGACCAAGTCGAAACATAACAGCTCGTTCATATTCTTGAACAACCTATTCAAAATCATCGATTTGCAATACAGAGATTTGTTTAATAAATTAATAATGTTTTTTTGTTTACTTTAAGACAAACAGTTAATGAAAATGGAAAAGTTAAACATATAAGTGCGTATGATAAAAAAAGTAAGATATATCCACAGAGACCAAGATTATAATCTTCATGAGAACCTAAATACAATGAGAAATATTTGTTTGGTGATAAATAACAAGTTTGTTTATTTTATTATTGGATTAGTATTACCAAGTTCCATTTTCGGAACTGACTGTCTCGAAATATAGAAAGCTGATGTTGACATACGACGATGTCCATGTACAATATCTTGATTATGTTGCTCATTTTCCAATGATACCTTAGGCGTACTCGACATAATAGAATATCGTATTTATGTGTGAACACAAATCCAACAAAACAAACTATGACTGATTATAATCAAATCGTTAGCTAGAGCAGTCTATAGGATACTATTTGTTTATTTTACTGATGACAATGCTTTGAAACATTCATGATGTTTTTTACGTTTATCGTTCTGGTTTTAGACATGACAGTTCGATGCATCAAATGAAAACTAATGTTTAGTTTTTCTTGATAATTTCCATCTGATCATATTTTAGTCTTACTTGATGGTCTCATCGCTCGTGCCTCCAGCGATGATGAATTCATTGAAACGAATGCTTGATGTCATATAAATGCAATCACTAGATGCATTCTTGCTTTTACAATCCACGGCAAATGTGTTTCCGTTGTCTTCGTCTTTTTCCTGCTCTTCTCTTTTCCTTTTTTTTCTCTTCGAACTACATCATTGCATAGTCTCTTCTTCTTCTTCTTCTTTTTTTTCTTGTCTATATATCACTCGTATTTCTTGTCTATTGTCCTATTCACATATATATATGTGCTTCGTTCCAATTATATAATTGGATGTCTCCTGGTGGTTTGTAAATATAAATGAGAGCTATGGGACAGTCAACCAGATCTTGTTGAAATCGGATTTATTATCATTTGATGATACGTAAAAACTTGATCACTATTCTGTCGTAATTTGTTTGCTCGACAAGATGAAGGAAGAAGAGGAAAAAGAACTCTATCTTTCTGATAGAGAAACAATTTATTGGTTGTGAATACTAATAGTAAGAAAATAACAAGAAACGGATGCTGATAATGATGATGTTCCACCCATTTGTGTTTCTTTTCTCTCTCTCTCCTTCGAAATTTGTTAGTAGTCAATGAACATCGTCATGATTAAAGCAACGGAAGTAAACACAGGAAAATCTCATTTGTGACAAACGTAGACATATGGATGATTGATTCTTGTTAGAAATAATCTCACCTGTCCAGCGATAGATTGCATCGGCAAGTCTCTGTCGCGAAGATAATCGTCGTCTTGGCATTCCAATCGATAAAATACTTTCTATTGAATGTAATGTAGAGAAGTAATAAAGAATGCCGAATGTAGATCTGCTTATCGATTCGATTTGATCTCTTTGTTAGTTCCATTCGCTCTTTTTTTTCTATATAGTTTTTTTGCTTCTTCTCTTTTCTTTTTTTTCCTTCTTACCAACTTCATTTAAACACGCTTGAGCAATCTATCGAGAAAGTAAAAGAGAGAACGAGAGAGAGAGGGGGGGATGAAATAACCATTCTATGATGCTCTTATTAATGTAGAACTCCTAATCAAAATTACAGTGTCACTTAGGATCAGAATAAACATCGACCAAGATTTTGTCTCTCTTCGTTTTTTTTTGTTTCATTTCATGACAATCTAGTTAACAATCATCAAGGATGAACTATCAATCTCGTTTCTTATTTCTTCTACATCTTAATCTCAACAATAAATATGATCAACATCTGTCTAATGTCCTATATATGATACCTGAATGTAGTTTGTGATGCGTTAAATTACCAGGACTATGATTGTATGTTGTCGTTGGAGATGCATGAACCGATGATGCTGTTGATCGTCGACGTCGTTCATCATCTAATCTCCAACCATAATGCTGATGCGGTTTACCACTACCATGCATCGATAAGTTCCTTTGTTTTACTTAGTTCGAATTTTTAAGTTGTAACTAACGTCGTCGTCGTCTTCTTGTTCTTGTTCTTCTTTTCTTGTATTATTTGTTCGTTTAGAAATGGTAACATATACTATTATCGGTAATTATTTATTATATATAGATATATCGATAATAACAATAACGACGACAAAGCGATTATTGTTAGAAGCAAATCTAACTGATAGATGGATAGAAGAAAAAGAAAAGTATTGTATTTAGACACGATATTTTCTCTTCGAATTCGAATTAAGAAATAGAACGAGAGAGAGAGAGAGAGTGAGGAAAGAGATAGTGACGATCTTTCCGATCGAACAATGCAAGACATGGTTATTCTCTTTCTCTACAAAAAGAGATTTCCTGCAGTTCTATTTTCTCGTTTGATCAACATCTTTACTTGCTTTTACTCACGCACATCTCTTTCTCTCTATCAATCTAGCTGGAACACACTAGATTCTACGTTAATAATTCTATCTTCATCTATCCTCTTATAGACATTTTTTTTTCATATAAGATTGATATTAGTTTATCGGCATGGCTCTTGTCGGTGACGACGGCAATAGCTAAATCATTCAACATCGTTGTCGTCATCATCATCATCTATTCTTGAGAAGGAAATTACATAAACGTTGCTTTCTGTTTTGTATATACGCGTGTCTTACAACATGAAGAGAAAAAAAAACTATCTATCTATTTATTTGTGTGTATGATGAACACGTCAGTACTTTTACTATAGAGCAGGCAGACAGTCACTCGATCTAATGGGTTCAACGGATATCATGCTGAATAAGATATTAAAGAATTTTTTCGTCGAAGAAAAATTTCCAGATGGTTCATTGAATCTAATCGATCGAATCGAAGGCAAACAAACCTATGATTGTTTGAAACTTTATTGATGTCCTTGGGGTAGAAAATGTCTTTATTCTCTAATCAAATTGTTTTTCTTCCTTTTCAAATAAAGTCTACCACATCTAATTTCTAATCAAACGTCAATATCGAATTGAGTTTCATTTATTTCTATTCATTCATTCACATCAACTCTAATAGTCGTTGGCATATCTATCATTAGATCTGTTTGTGTTCATCAGTTCGATGTAGAAATTCATAATCAATATGAACAAAAGCACGTTCGATTTCCGGCAACGATTCGAGTTTATCTTGCAAACGATTGCCAATATCATGTGCTTCGTCGATTTGCATTTTACTTGGTAATGCAATATCAGCTGATAGAACTCGGAGATTATTGTATTTACTATATTATGCATAGAGAGACCTTACCTTGAACTAAAAGATCAGTACCGATATGAAATGCTTTGATCATATCGATTTTGGCGAATGTCGGTGTAAAATTGATCGCAATCCAAGTGATTAATTTCAAAATATCCTGATCAGCAGTTACACCTGTTAATTGAGCGATGTGTACTAGAAAAATAAATCGTGATAATTATCTACGAAAGATGGCTTAGATTATCACTAACATGTCGCTTGACTGATCCAAGATATGATGATATAGATAGAAATAAGAATTGCTCCAACTAAAAAGATGTTTCGAAATAATTTTTGTAACGAATTCGTTCAGATTTACTGGGATCGATGATGATGAAGCCAATGTATACATGTCGAAGAATGGCTTGACCAGCTAAATTAGAAATTCAAATGATAATTCTGTTTCGAAATCAATTCGCAAGTCTAACCAATAAGTCCAGATATGAGCGCAATAAAATTCGATAGAATATCATTACGATGATCTTGTGCAAGTGCTTTGATCGTATCAACTTGAATTTTACGACAACGATAATACAGAATAATTTTAATTACTAAATTTCTATTTATTAATTTTCAAAGATTAGATTCAATTTTCGTCTTTTTTTACCGATTGTCAAACACATAACTACGATAGGAAATGGTTGTTTCAAATTCATATTCACTTCGGGTATTTCATTTGTTGAATTTGTTAAATATTCGATATAGATCAACAATCGTTTACTTGCTTCAGAAAGAACTTGTACCGATGCTGAACACATAATCACTGAGAGTATGATGATAGCTATTGGTTCGAGTCGTGCTCGACCTGCTGGATATTGATATTGATTTCGATGTTGTATAATACGTGCTGTCCAAAATAGAATTAAACTTGAAACAAGATCGACTGCTGAATCGATAACACTCGAAATAACGGACAGTGAATTCGAAAGAATTGAAGCTACGATTTTCATGAAAAACAAACAAACATTAATAAGAAGAGAAATAGTTGTGAGATAGTTGACACGTTTTTTAATTTCGAATATTTTCTCATCGATGATCGATTGTGAGTCGTTTGAATCGAGTACTGTAATGTATTTATCAATAATTGAATTTTGTCGTTCATAAAAGTATTTCAATTGGTTCGAAATCGATTTCTCAGTGGAAAACTTATATCTTAATGATTTAAAATGATCTATTGAACCGTACATCAGTTATTAAACTCGATAAACCATGTTTATGTTTATTTTATCGAAGAACGTACAATTTCGAAAACAAAAAACAACGAATAAATAGTACATGAAGCAGGAAAAAATGCAATCTCTTCACGTAGCAACTTTAATAAATGAATAAATAAGCGCTATGAATACTTTCTATGTACGCACAGAACGATATGCAATCGACAGTATTGGAGCTACTGTATTTGAACGACGATGCTGATATCTCAAAAGTCGTTTTATCTTTTTCTTACAGTTGTGTATAGTATTCAAACATGCAAATGAAACAAGTGGTGGCATACACATTGATAAAGGAAACAACCATCCTGCTGCATTCCTTCCGAAATTCTCGTATCCAAGCATACGTCCCAATTGTATCAGAAAATATCCACCATTTGTCAGGAAAAATAACAAACAAATACTGAGCAATTGAATTGTCATTCGTCGATTTTTACTCCATGTTAATTGTCGACCCGTTCGACGTTTCTGTCGAAAAACACGAACGATTAGTGCTAAATTAAAAACTAATATGATCAACATCAATGCTATACCATGAGCAATTTGTTCGTATAATGCCATGAAACTGCTCTCAAAGAGATAACATGGTGTATAACAATTAGCTATCGATACATCGTAATAATTTTTACAAGGATAAAACAATATAAAAACAATATAGTAAATAATTGGATAGACACAGCAGAATCCTAATGGAATATAATGAATGAATAAACGTTTGAAAAATATATTGTACACATTTGAATGAAAGATATGTACGTGTCGTTCAAATGATGCCCATGTTAAAAGTAAAAATGATGTTGTGAATAGATCCAAATCGAGAAAAGATCGAAAAATACAAAACTGAACCGTTGGAGGCCAAATAATCCCAGTATAATAATAAGCGAGATAGATTGGTACATCAGTTAGAGTTTGAAAACTATTGAAGACTAATAAAATAATGATAACATGATTTTGAAGAGCAGAATAGACTGTTCGTTTACGTAGAAGATAATAGAGAACAAAAACGAAACATGGTATGGAAATGATTGCTACAGTCAAAAGAATACTAAATTGAATAGGTCGAGGTGGATATAACGGTCGAACAATGATAGCACCGTTCGTTTCATTGTAGTAGAAATACATATTATAAATATATTTTTTCAGAAAAAAAAATAATGCTAATTATATGAGATTTCTCACTCACATGAAAAATGAATTAGACTGACAGAAATATCATACTTTTTTTTAAAAAAATAATTCAATCTTGTACATGAAGAGACAACGACAATCGAGATAAACATGTCATGTCGTATAAACAACACAATTTAATTATATTATCTGTAATTCATGATGCATTCTTGAAAACTCTTTTGAGCGTATACTAGAGAAACATGTCATTTTGCACATGCAGTTTGTAGGTGAGAATAACTTTATGAGTATTCGTTCGTTTTTTATTAACAAAGACAGAATTGAATAAATAAAAAAAATATTTGCACCAACATATTTATACATCGACGAGACTTTGAAAGAGAAGTGTTTTCTTATGAAGATATTGGCTGAAATCGTTGCATATAAAAATGACAATTCGAACAATATGCTCCAATTTGATTTGTTTTTGAAAAACGTTTATGACAAAGTGAACATTCAATTAAGCCAATGGGTAGATCAGTCGATGATGTATCCGAGTCCGAGTCCGATGTTGACTGTTGAATATTTCTGAGAAATGAATGAATTAAATGTTCGGATGGTTGTTCAGATTTGTCATCGCTTGTTGGTACAATCAAAGCAATACTATCCGAAAATTTTACATTTTTCTTCGGACGTAATAAACCTGTCGTTGTCAAAAGTATCGATGTTCGTCGATTCTCGGTTTTCTTCGGTAAATTCTCGACATACTCATATGTTATTTCATTCGATTGTTCATATTGACTTTGTCGTTTTTTTAACGAACGCATTCGTAATAATAAACTATTCTTTCTCGTTCGAGCATAGATCGATAAATTTGTATTCGATCGACGAGTTAATTCGTAGATTTGATCGACAATTGTTAACGCTCGTTGACATGATTCGACTGCAAGAGTATAATTACTTGCACTTTCATGTTTCAATGATTGTGTTAGATAATATTCAATCGATGCTAATGAAAGATCAAATTGCTGATCGCCTAAACGACCGAACATATTCGTTGTTGTTGTTGAATCGATTTCAGCGAGACTATCTCGTGGACTTGTTTCATTCGATTGATCATCGTGAATGTCATTACTAAGAAAACCTGAATCACGTTGAGACGATGTCGATGAATCTTCACTCGAGAGATTCTCGTCAGATTTTTGTCGATAATGAATTTTTGATGATGTATCAGTAAATACTTCGTCTTTCTTTAGTAATAATTGTTGTTGTTGTTGCATGACTTTAGCAACTGTTTCTTGATTGATATACGAGGTTGATGTTGAGGGTGTTGTTATCGATTTTGGTAGAAATAACATTGAAGAATTTAATGTTGCAAATGAGGAGATTTTCGATAGAATCGTTTGTTCATCGCGTTCTTGTTGAATCATTGATACAGATTTACTTGTCGATGAAGAAGCTAAAATAATAACAAGAACATTTAGCTGCGGTTATTTTTTCTAATCATCTATGATAAATGACAAGCTAAAGAATGAACAACACATTTGCTGTTCATCAACCTTCTCCTTCTCTCTCTCTCTCTGTCCTATTCTCTTTCTTTTCGATGTATAGATATCGTCATATATAACAAAAGCAATCACCAGGCAAGATCGATAATTGTGATTGTGTAGACAGAATAAACTATCGTATTCATGATGCAATCAATTCCTCGTTTTTTTCTTCTTTGGTGAATTACTTTTAAGTTGAACAACAGTTCGTTGAAGTAATTGAGTTCGATCAATGAATATTTCATTTGCATTACCATAGATAAGTAAAAACGGTTGAAGATGAAATTCTAAACATTTTCGTCGTACATCGAACCAATTTTTCATTCGAGTGAGATTTCCGTCCAAACAAAAGTACCATTGAGATTGACGAGAATCATATGAGAAAAAAACTTCAATCGTACGACTATAAAAACAAACGAGACCAATGAGAGTTCGTTGTTGTTGATTTATCGGATGAGTTTTTTTTATCGTCACGTCAGAAAATAACTATAAAATACAAATCAATATTATTGATCTATTTCGATGATAAATCGTTCTTTACTTCATGTAAACAGATAAAAGGATCAATAATTGAAATCAAATCTTCGATATGACTTGTCGTACATACCGATGAATTCCAATGCATAGAAATCGAAACTAATGAGAAGATATATGCAGACACTTTCTTCGTTTTTCTGTTATTCGAAAATAGTATTTGCTTTTACTTAAATCAGGAATCGTTGATAATGAAAAAGTAGTACGATTTGGTTTCGAAACCTGACAAAGTAATTGACTAAATGTTTTCTTCTCATTTCTATTCATCAATCGACTAGAGACAAACAAGCAAACAGCAGACACATATTTTTAATTATTATTTCATCGTTTTCCTACCATAATTTCATTGCATCTACTTGATAGATTTCTTTTGTAAATGTCGTCTGTTCTTGAGGACGACACTTGATATCATCGCATTGATGCTAAATATAAACATAAACAAATCACTGATCTATAAATTCAATGCAAAAGAACAATACATACCATACGTTGATGATTCATTTGATGTATTAAAAAAAAACGACAAGAAGACTCGTACAAATCTACAAGCAACAATTCTTTCGAAATAAAAGACGAATAAGAAAAGGTTAACATCAATTGACCGTCGGCAAGCTGGATATGAGGAGAAAGTAAAAAGAGAAGGGCTTATGTGCATACACACTTGCGCTTGTCATTCACTTTACTTTTGTTGAATTCATCTACCTGGTGAGTAGAGAATTAAACTCGAACTAACCTTGTTCAGTTTTTATATAATATCTATTGTAAAGACAAACAAAAGCGAATAACCTGCATACACATGTCAAATTTGTTATTATTGAACCCTAGGAATGCAACTAATCATAATAGCAACAACAACAACCAGGAGGTCTGATAAAAGAACTATGATGTAAGACCTAACATATACTAATCATTTATGATCGATGGAACAAAATCAGATTGTGTATACTTTCGAAATGGTCAATTGAGTCGATTGAATGAATTGAACATCTACGAAACCTCATGATCGCACTTCAATCGAAGCAATACAAAATTACCAAGGGACTAATCCACATTTGCCTGTTTAGATCAGATTTCTTCTTGCTGTATATATGCATGGATGTATGTATGTATGAAGAGAAAAAACGAGCGATTTCAAGGTTTATCAACTCGTTAATCAATAAACAAAGTACATATGTATGTCATGATGATAGTCCTTGAAATCGATTTCGATTCATTTATTGAAGAATAGAAAAACTTGAGACCACTTTATGACCTCAAGTCATTTTTTTCTCGTCTACGCATGAATTGTATTGAATAGATTGACAAAAAGAAAATTCCCATCAAGGTTACTCTCCTTCTCTCGATGTTCATTTAGAAAAGAAAAGAAAAGAAATCAATTCAATTGTATAATGTGTTGCTTAATGATATCTCAATTTGATTTGAATATACTTCTGACAAGAAATCATTCTTGTGAAAAGAAAACGACTATTATAAATAGATCGTTCAGATACCACGTTCATGATGTAATCAACAAGAAAGAAGAGAAGTTTTATTATCAAAAAAAAACATCGAGTTTTAACAATTATTCGCGAAATTTTCATACGATGTTCGAACCCATGGTTGTTTATCTTGTTGAATATTAAGAATTAACTCTCGTAATTCCGTATAAGTTCGATCGAGATCTTGATTAACTAAAATCTGATCGAATAATGAATAATAACGTTTTTCAATAGCTCGACTTTGTCGTAGAATATCTCGATAATCTTTCTCAGTTAGATATTCTCGACGATCGAGTTCTAATCGTTTTAAACGTTCGAATGATGGCGCAGCAATACAGATAATATACGGATAAAGATTGGTTCGATCGAACATATGTATTGCATCTGGATTAAGATTTAATATGCAAATTTTCTGTTTCGTTTCAGCAATCAAACGAATATCATCGATCGATGTACCGTAGAGATGTCGTTCGTATTGACCGAATTCAATAAATGAACGACAAGCAACTTGAGCGAGAAAATCGGCTTCAGACACGAAATGATAATCGACATCGGGTGTTTCTTGTAAACGACGTGGCCGAGTCGTATGAGGAATGGCAATGTCGAATAGATGTGAGTCGTTTTGAAGAAGACGACGACGTAGTTCATGTCGACCGACATTCGGTGCACCGATGAGAACAATAGGTCGAGTGATAATTCGTGTGGACAGATCGAGTTGAATAACAGGCTCATAGAATCGAAGAAAATCTTTATTTAGATTCGTCGCTTTGCCGGAGATTTGCCGTAGAATTGTCGATGATTTTTCATTATCAAATTGTCGTGTATCAGTCAATGAAAAATGATTAATCGACGTTCGAATTGTTGGTATAGTTGGCACTTGTTTCGTTTCGTTATCGTCCGAAATAAGTTTCACAAGATTCGAACGTTTCGTTTGTAAACTATCCGATGGAATCAATCCGGCTAAATTCAATCGATCCGTCTCTCGATAGGCTTGCCACCAGTCAGTATCAGTTGTTTGCGGTTCATCTCGAGCAACAATACGTAAGATTTCACCGCGATGAAACTCTAGACCAAGTTCTTTACATGGTATTAATGGATCAGCATAGGGATCATAAGTGAACAACGCTCGAACATGAAATATTTCGTAGGATATTGAACGAGATTTGATTGGTGGCGAGAGAAGAAATTTAATGAGACCTGTACGTTGTGATAGAAGAGAACATATTGAGTCTAATGGTTGACCTGTTATTGGTTGATCGTTGATTTCAAGAATTTGATCGTCGATTTGAAATAATTGTGTAGCTGCAGCGAGACTACCGACGATTATTCGAGCAATATGAATCGTTCCTGAATCAGATCGTGTAATTGTTAAACCTAATGGTTCGCAAGTTTTTTCGATTTTAACTATTTTGACTTCATCAATGGCATATTGAGATAATTTAGCTAGTTCTTCAATGGATTTCGTTGGTAATGTTTGATCAGTTTCAGGTAAAGCCGATGAATAACAATGCAATTTCAAAACATGATCGAACACATTCAAAAGACTTTGAATTTCCGTTCGACGAAGTAATGATAAACATGTTTTTAAATCATTCAAAGTATCGAACAGTGTCGGTGATGTCGTACGTGTTGGACTCGATTCAAACATTTGCATTTCCGTATCGGATAATTTCGATTCGATTAATTGTAAAAATTCATCGACCATTTCTTTAAAATCTCGTTCACCATTATCACCATTGATCATAATCTCTCGAAATAATTCCATTGAACGATCGGAATTATTATTCTTCAAACTTGGCAAGAGAAATTGTTGAGCAGATTGATGCATTTCATTGTCATCATTAGTAACAGATAGCGATGTATCATCCATGAATGCCGTTCGATTCGATAAAGACAAACTACTATAACCACTTGTTGATTCGTTTCGTTTGAAATTAATCGGTGATGTTTGCAAACATTGATCAGACGATAATGTCGAATAAATTTCATCCGATTGTAAATAGTTTCGTTCAACTATTCGACATATTTGTTTATTCTCGAAATAGAATTTTAAAAAAAGTCGAATGAAAATATGTTAATTCAATGAAAGAATTTTTTTACTTGCAATGTACATGTCGGAACATCAACTAAATAGAAGAGAAGTATGTCGTGTCTTCATTTTTCAAGGAAATATGATTTCATTCACCTGCTCGTTCATTATCAAGCCAACGTATGATCCGTTTATAATCATCAACCGAATGGATCATATTAATTATACACCTACACTAGCACGACTACTGTCTTAAGTGTCAGTTTTTTCGTTTGACAATGAATGAGTAGGTCAAGAGAAAAGAAGAAAATATGTTACTCTCTCTCTCTCCTTCCTTCTTTCTTTCTTTCTTTCATACAATGATTTTTAAGAGTGTGGACATATATCCTTTGGGAATGAAAATCATTGTTAAGTATTGAAGCAATATGAATGTATGTATTCGTTTGAAAACATTTTCCGACACTTCAAAATGAGTTTTTCATCTTTCTTTGTTTGTTTGTTTGTTTATTGAAAAGAGAATAACACACGATCATATACAATTGCGCATGAATAAGAGTGTTAGTAGAAAGAATGGAATAGTAACTTCATGGTTAGAATAGGTTATGTGATTAAAATTAGAAAAAAAAATATATAGTATGTATATGTGTCTATCGATGCTGATATCCTGCTCCATGAGCGTGGCCCGGATTTATATGAAAGTTCTTTTCGCCGTGTACACCTGCCATATGTTCTCGAAATCTAAATAAATAAGAAAATATTCGACGATGAATTTCTATGCTAACAATTTAATTAACACATACTGGTCAAAACAAACTTGTGACATATCACGAACAGATGAACCAGTATGAACCATTTTATAAAGTGACTAAAGAAGAGCGAGTTGTGCGTGTGTGTTTTTTTTCTTTTGAAAATAAAATTTAATTTACAAGAAAGATGAGTATGTGTACGAGAATGAAATAGATGACGAAAAATGTTCGACTCTGATGCGACGAGAGAATAAATCGACCGAAGTTTAATGCGAATTTTTCGTGTAATTTAAGTGATTCATATTTCTTTTGTTTTTCCTATGAACATAAACAAAAGTCTAGTGGAAATAATTGGACATACAATTGATGATTACTTGTTTAGTGAAATTTGTAAATGGATCTAATGATGCATCATAACCACGAGAATATCGATCGATTGATTCATCTTGTCCACGATTTGTCTGCGTGAAGAAAAAGAAATCAGATGTTTTCTTTTTGAGAATAACGAAAGGAAATCTACTGGATATGTTTGAACAAATTTGATTTTTTCGTATAATTTAATATTATCCGATCGAAGTTTATCCATTTCATTTTGAAATATATTGATTTGTTGTTTTAATGAAACATTTTCCTGCAAATAAAAACTTTGTCAAAACAAAAACACAATTTGCATCGATCTACATTTTCTAATTCAACATTTCGAACACGAAATCGTTCACGTTGACTAATCACAATGGCTGTTAAAGCTTCATCCGATGTTGAATCTTTCTTCAAATGTTCGTTTGTCGACGATTCATTGAAAGATATAATCGGTGCTGATGATTGATTCAAAACATCTTTCATGATGCCTGTTTCATTCATACTACTATCACTGGTTTGACCCTAAAATTGAATTCGTATTTGAGATTTTCGAACAGATCAATCTACTTCAGGTCCTCGTCGAAATAATTCCGACACGCCGCCCACACTCAATAGATCTTTTTCCAATTGTGCATTCAATTGTTTCAATTCATTATTCGAATATTCATATTCTCGGCAACGTCTGTCCAAATCATGATATCGTTCTAAACAAACAAAACAACAAGATTTAGTAATCGAATTCCAATCAAATCTTTTGCCAATCCAAATAAATTTTCATCATTCTCTCTCTTTCTCTCTGCTGATAAACCTATAATAAATCAAATCAAAGCATTTTTTTTTGTTCAAAACGAGAAAGAAAAACAACAAAACTTCAGGATTATTTATTAATCACGGAATGATCATTCTCGCATGGTTAGATGTATACATTTAAAAAAAAAAAACATTTTTTTGTCATTTATTACACACGACATGAAGCAAAAAGAAAAGAAAAAGAAAACTTTCAATATCACAACATATTCTCTGTTAAGTTAGTGTTCCTTTCTGAATTGTTAGATTTCATTGCTGTTTTTTTTGTTTGTAATGCACATTCACGACTAGTTTCATTCATACTTGAGCAAAAGACGATAGTACAACAATAGAAAAAGAAGAAAAAAAAACAAAAAATTTTGAGCATTAAAAAAACACAAAAGCAGAAAAAAACAAAAATCACCAAATCGTTATATATATATATATATTTGTGTGTGTTTTTCGATATATGTGTACATAATATATCACGTTAAGAATTCCAAATAGAAAAATACATTCTTTGTTTTTTTTTGTTTTATGAATTTGAATTTGAATTTTCAGTTGTTAGATCAATGTGAAGTTTTTTAGTTGTTATAATTTTTTGTGGAACTGATTTACGTTTTTTACTACTCGAACTAATCGGATTTGATTGAGGTTTTTGTTCGTCAATGGACGATAGATTTGTTGTCGAATAACTCAATGGACTTGTCGAACTATCCGAATCATTTGTACCATTTAACCATGAACTATTCAATGGCACAATTGTTGGCAATGTTTCATCGTCCGAATCACTGTCATTCTCATCGTCATCATTGTCGTCATTGATTGGAGGCGATGATGATGATAATATTGATTTTGTTGTATCGATTGATGATAGTTGATTGCCTTTTGTTCGCATTCGAGCATTGTGAAACCAATTGGAAATTTTCGTCATTGGTAACGAGAGTTCTTCGGCAAGTTGTTCTAATTTGGCTTGACTAGGATATTGTTCATTTTCAAATGTTTGCTTTAAAATGCGACGTTGTTCGTCAGAAAATATATATCGACGTTTCGATGGATTGTCATTATCAACAGGGACTTTCGTCGGAGGAGAGATTTCTGAACGAATATTACGTCGAAATGCTAAACAACGAAAATATTTTCAATTAAATTTAACAAAGATTTCTTTTTTTCTAAAAACTTTACCATCACGTTCTTGTTTCCAAGTAAGTAATTTCTGTACATTGTCAGTATCGTTGAACCATGTATACATGCGTATGTATGGTTCACGACCTTTGACACTTAATGCATGCCATGGTCGTGGCTTTGATAGAATTTCACTAACTGTTCCTTGAGATAGATTGAGAACGGCTTCGCCGAAAACACGTTGACCAATACTGTGAGTGAGAAGTAATTCACGAACTTGTGAACTTAATTGTTCGGTATCAATGTTTGCTAAAAGATAAAATTAAATATTAAACTATGAAATCGAATAAATTCGAAATATCCTACGTGGTAGAGTTATTTTCGGTAGTTGATATGGTGGAATTTGTGATCGACTTGTTGCTTGTGGACGAATTTGATCTTTCGGTTTCGGACGAGATTTTGATTTGTTATTATTGTTATTGTTAGTAGTAGTAGTTGTAGTTGTAGTAGTTGATGATGATTCATTGATCGTTGATGTAATAAGATTTTCATTTGTTAAACTTTTTGGACAATCATTTGTTTGTTCATCAGTTGAGTTTTCATTCGATAGAAACGAATTTGTTTGCAGAGATGGAGATGTAACAGATAAATTCTGAACTAATTGTTTTAAAGCATTGGAATCATCAAGAAATAAACGCATACGAATAAATGGTTCTCGACCTTTTTGTGTTAACAATTCCCATGATTTAGGTCGTGCTAAAATATCACTAACACTTCCTTGTGATAGGCCAAGAATTTTCTCTCCAAAATGTCGTTGAGAAATACTATAACGACTTAGAATATCTTTGATTGCTTGCACTAATTCAAGTGTATTAATTGTTCGATATTTGACTAGATCTTGTTCGTTTAAAGGCATAAGAATTGGTTTAGTCGATGATTTTGTTGTTGATGTTTTATTTGAATCAAGTTTCATACTTAAATCCAGTGGAGTTTCATCGATATTTTCATTGTTATTCTCTTCGGTATCACTTTGATCGGATTCATCCGATGATCTCATTTGTTTCATCAATGAATTATTTCGAACAATTTCTTGTAACATTAACCAATCACGATAATTATCCGGTTGTGGACAAAGAATATTGTAGGGTAGATAAGGTTCAGCTTTTAATCGATTTGTTGTTTGCATGAGTAATGAAGGAACGAATGAAGGAAATATGGAGGGAGGAAGATACGATCCTGGTGGCATGGCCATAGGATTGAGTTGTTCAGAAGGTGATGGATCACGTGATGATGTTGACGATGCTGATGATGATCGAGATGTTTTCGATGGTGTTGGTTCAGTGAGAATTTGTACAACTTTTGATTGAACGGTATCTTTTGCACCTTTACGTGGACTGATACTTCGTAATGCAAGAATACTATCTTCTGAATGAGCCCATGTCCACATTTTTCGATAACTTTCTTTGCCTTTTTCAGTTAGTTTTGACCAAGGTTTCGGTTTGGATAATAATTCACTAACTGTTCCTTGAGATAAACTCAGAACATATCGAGCAAATACTCGTTGACCAATATTATGTTGAGCAAGAATCTTTCGAACAACTGTCGACACATGAGTTGTATCGAGAGGTTCTAAAGATTTCATATCTTGATGAACTGGCGATGGACAAGGAAGTTTTGTCCATTGGACGGCATTCAATTGTGGACCTTGACGAATACAAACTTGTAGGTTTTCATTTGCTTGATAAGAATTTTCTTTATTACCCGAATTGATGATTTGTGTCGTTGGTGTAATCATTGTTGGACAAATTGTATCAACAGGAGTAGAGAGAGAATGATTATCATTGGATGGCAAAAGTGAAATGATATTTGTTGAAGGACTTTCTAAGGTTTTAGTCATATTTTCAAGAGAATGATTATCTAATATTATAATAGAAAAGAGTTATCTGTATGTGAGTGAAGTGTATTTATATGATATCGAATCGAAGAGAGACCAATGTCGATAGTAGAAGTTAGTAATATTTACTTAATGATTCGATTATCGTTTATCACTTACTTTCGAGATCAGCATAGGCAACTTTTGTTTGTGTTTGTTCGGATTGAAGAGCTCGATTTTTTTCTAAGAGAAGTATTTCCAATGATTTCTTCGGTGAATTACTGTTGTTTTGTTCGTCATCAGAACGATTTGATGAGGAAAATTCAATTGATTTTAAAATACTATAAAAAAAACCAAAAACAATAAGACATAATGACGCGTTTCATTGTTTTTTCGCTTATCTATTGTTTTCTAAATGACTCACCTTAATTCACGTTTGATTTCATCGTAATCGGCTTGATTTTGCAATTTATTTTCAAGTTGTGCAATGATCTTTTCTTTTGCTGTTAGAACATTTTCAAGATCGGATATCTGAATATGAATGTTGAAGATTATCATTTGTTTTTCTTTTCTTCTCTCTATCTCATTTGACATTTACCTGTGTCACAGACGTTTCTTTCACTTTCATCAGTGTCGATTGTAATTTTTGTGTGTCCGTAACTAAAGTAGCAATTTCACGTTCTTTAGCAGCTAATTCAAATTCTAATTTTTCTCGTAATTTTCGATTGTTTTCTTCTTGAGAAAGATTTTCATCAGCATTGCTCTTTGCAACCGTAATCGAACTCATCACTTGTTGATTTTCATCGATTTGTTCACGTAATTTCTCATTCAAACGTTCGGCATTCGATGCACGCTAAACACACACACACACACACACATGATCTCAAAATACTCGCTTTATTTTTCTTTTACTTCATGAGCTCGTTCTAAATCTTGATTTAAAATTTCGATTTCCATAGCTCGTGCACTCGAAGCATCTTCTTGTTTTGATTTATAGTCGAACATTTCTTGATGTGCATGATCTAATGCTTGTTGTAATTGTTTTTGTCGCATTTCCATTTCGGCATATTTTGTTACAAGATCAAATTGATTACTTTGAATTTGCCGTTCTTTTTCCGCTAGAATATATATGAAGACAAAAAACTAGACGATTGTTTTCTTTTTTTGTTAAAAATAAAACTGAAAAAAATTGAAGGTTAATATAGAGAAGAGTTTGCTTTGTTATCAGTAGATGAAATAACAAGACAACAAAACTGATAGATATAACTAACCGAAGAGACGTTGAAGTTCTTTTTCTTTCTCTTTGAGACGTTGTTGAATTGTTGATTCAGTTTTATCTTCTAGATCTTTGATTTTTTCACGCAATTGTTTTATCGTGACTTCTGCAAATACGAAAAAGAATCTTTTGCTTTTTTGCATACGACTAAATTCGATGAGATTTACCTTGGTTTTTTACATCAGCAAATTCGTGATTGTATTCCTCTGATACAAAACAAAGTGAATGATTTTGATTGAGCAAATTTTTTTAAAAATACCTAATGTTTCGCGTAATTTCTGATTTTCAACTTCTAAATCCGAGACTTTTTCGGCACGTTTTTGTAGATTTTGTGCGTATTCAAGTGCGGGCACAGGATCTTATTGAGACAAAAGTAAATTGAACGTGATTTGATTGTTTGATTTGCTTACCTGGTAATTCACTTAAAAGTCGATAAATTTTCAAAAATGCTGTTTCGGCTGCTTTACTACGTTTAGATAAACTATCGATTTCGCCTTGAAATGATTTTAAAATAGGTGCAACGGCTTTGCGAACATCCTACATATAACAAAATATATAAAAGTCAACAAAAAAGATAATAGGAATGATATTGTTATCGATATTGGAGAGTCAGTATGTGTTTAAAGAATATTCTTTTTTTGGGTCTCAGTTCTTTTCTTTTTCTTAATAAAACTCACATAAAGTTAAAGATGATGATAAGATCGTACTCTGCCGTTTCTTTCTCTCTCTCTTTTTTTTCTTCTTCTTCTTCTTCTACGTGTCTCTCGTTTATATCGCTTGACTCGAGAAGGAAGAAGAGACAGGTGATAGATAGATAGATTTTTTTTTCTTTTTCAAGTAATGAGCAGATGTTTATTAGGCTAAAAAAGGAAAAGGTGCGTGTGTGTGATTCAATATGATCAACTTATTATTCAATCAACTCGAAATATTTTTCTTCTATTAACTAAAAAGAGAAACGAGAAACCAACGAAGAGAAAAAGTGACAAGAAGAGATTGTCACACATCGTTTTGTCTTATAAATATTTAATATTAAAGAAGAAGAAGAAGAAGAAAAGAAAGTAGTTCTTTCATTTTTATATAACTGAACAAGTGTCATTTTGTTGTTTCTATCATTAAAATAAGGTAGTCAAAAGCGGAAGTCTCACAATATTTATTTGAAACAAAATGAATACGTGCATATTTGTTTGATAGAATATAAAAAACTGAGAGAATAAGAAAAATGTGATGAAGACGAACATGATCGGAAATGTTTTGTATTTTAATCATCAACTTGCGAGAAAACCTATGAGCGATGTATAGGAAAAGAAGGCGATGTTTTATTAACAGAATGGACGCATACGCATCAGTGATAATGCAAAATCGAGGAAGATTATTAGACATTGAGGCAATAGTGCTGTGATCGGTTAGCATACTTCCCCGTATGAACACCTTCTGGGCATATGTATAAAAAAAAGGTATATCGATGGAAATAGGTATTTCAGACATTTGAACGGATGTTCTCTTGAAATAGTTAAGAAGGTGGAGAAGAGTTGATTGAAAATGTCTTTCTTCATGTAATTTGAAGAATGAAATAAGTGTGTTTGATTTTCTTATTTGAAAAACAATTGCGTGCCGATGGGCATCGAGACACAAAAAGAAAAGTAATCAACTAGAGACTTTTGCTTTGATTATTCAGTTTGTCAATATGATAAGAGAAGTAACAAGAAAAGAAAAGGTCGATACACGCAAGAAATGAAACAAAACAGATCATAATATCGAATGATCATTTCTAATTAGACATTTTGAGAAGAATTCTATTTAGGAAATTGATCTGTCGTATTAAAAAGAAGAAGAAGAGATTCGACACTCTATGCATAGTTTTCTAAATAATATACATTGGCTTCTTTTCTCTACTAAAGGAGCTTTTCTTTATTGAAAAAAAAACGAGACACACCAGGTAGTCAAATGATGATCAAAGTCGATGAGAGATTGCGAAAAGCATCTTCAGTTTTTTCTTCTTCTTCTTCTTCTTCTTCTTCTTCTCCTCCGTCTTTTCTCTTGTCATTATAAAGACGGATAAGATCAACTAAAATCTTTCCTTACAAATACACATTAACTAAATGATAGGTTACTTGTTTGTCACTTTATCAAAAGGAATTAGAACAAGAAATGAAGAGATTTCTTTTCTTCTATACTCAATCACACTTACACGAGAAGAAGAAGAAGAAGAAAAAAAAGAGAAAAAAAAGTCAGCCTGTCATCATGCATAAAACATCGAGCAGATTTCTTCTTCTCTTTTTTTCTTCTTCTAGTATCTTATTATTATTATGATTATGATTTAGTAATGACGATCAGAAACAACGAGTAGAATAAAAGAAAATTGAATTGTCAATTAAAAAAAACTAAAGTTTTACTAGTAGAACTGATACTTGTACACGAACAGTAAATAGAAATTTGGCTCGTTATTCTCGTACGAGTTATTTTAATGACCAATTAATATGAATTTTACTTTTTTGAACAACTTACCTCATTGGTATTTTTTCTAAACTCTCGACTTAATTCAACTAATTTTCTTCTTGATTGATCACTTTCATCAGCACGACTAGCAATTTCCGTTGTTGTTACATCCAAATCATGCTAAAATAGAAATAAGAGAAAAAAAATCAAGATACTGTAAGAGAGAGCGAGAGAGAACGCGCTTGAAAGAAACCGAACGAAGATATTATCTATTGATACAACTGTAGAACATCGAAAGAGATATATCCAAACAGAGTTATCTGTCATCGATAGTCGAAATGATCATAATTAACAATCATGGATCATTATATGTTTGTTGTTGACAATATATCGTTTCTCTTTGACTTTTCTTTCGGATATGTATATGCATATAGAAATAACAAAAAACTGGTTGTTGTCAATTGAAGATTAGCTTTTTTATTCATCCCGTCTTGAGGGATAATAAAAAGAGAGTTGATTGATATAGATTAAATCCAGCATTCGTTGTCAAGGAAGAAATCAACTATGTCTTACGATACAACTACTCGAGTCAATGTCGTTTGGACTTTTTTTTTGTTTCAGCTCGATAAACGAATCAAAAAAAGAAAACGAGAACTTGTCCGTTTCTATTACCAACTCGTCTTATCTTTGTCTACATGATATGTGTCAATATCCAAGTACGACTTGCCTCATGGGATATACTAATAAACACAACAGCAAGTTTTCTCTCTCTCATATATATATAAACTTCTCAGATCAATCATCGTAGATAAATGCAAAGCGATTTCTTTTAAAGACATACCAGCACATATTTACTTACTGATATCGAAAAAAGAAAGACATAGATATATAGTAAAACAATGTTTTTGAAAATAGTTGACATATATTCACGATGAGATGAAATTTACCTGAATCGTTTTAAGATCAAATGTTGTCCATTGTTTAACAATTGATTCAATGTTTTTACTTGTTGCCGTCATTGTTCGTGGTTTATCTTCTCACTCACAGTTCGTCCACGTTGTTTTTTTCGGCAACTATATAATCTCAATCTAAAATAAATACAACAATATCGAATTATCTTTTTCTATCGACAAAAACTCCCAAATTGTAAATATTTTGTGTTAGATCTCACGTTGATTTTTCTACCTACTTTGAATTTATTTATTCCGGATTTATTAACAAAAAAGTCACGCATGTGTACAGACTACAAGAGGGAGAGAAAGGAAATATTCTTATGTACTTTTGATCGATTATTGAAACACAATAGAAAAATTCTTTCGACCTAATTTTTCCAAATCATCAATCATTGGAAACAAGCCGGTAGGAGAAAACTTTTGATTTATTTATTTTTTAATTAACAAGTGATTTCATACGTTTTTTTTTCTCTTCTTCTGCTCGTCTTTTCTAATTAACTCTGTTGACAAGATCATAATAAGTCTGCTTAACCCTGTCATCGTCCTCCTTCTTCCTTAGGGGCGACTTATCGAGAGATTTTTCACCTGATTTATGATCACAGAGACATAGACCTACTCTCCTCCCTTCTTAGTTCTACTTTAATGAATGTTCATTCTGCTTTTACCACAGATAATAAAAGAATGAGGAAAAAGAACTCGATAAGAAATGTCTATACTAGTTTAAACAACGATGAATAAGGTACGTATATATTCTATTCTGTCAAAAGAATTTGAGACACATCCATAAATGGAATAAGAACTGACAAGAAAAGTGATTTCTTTTTCTTTTTCTCAACTGGAATGAATTGTTACGAAAGAAAACAAGATACATCAATGAGATTTTCTTTTTATTTAAACAATAATAACAAGAAAATGAAACCAATCTATTTGCTGATAGTGATCATATAATCCAACAATTGTTCGTAGTGATTTTCAGTTAGATATGATATCAAATCATTTCGATTTGTAAATTCGATTTTTTCGAAATTATTAAATCTAGAAAATGAAAAATCATATTTCACATAGAAAAAAATAGAAAATTTCAAATCGACACTATCTTACCTTGTTTGATCAATGTTTAGTTCGACAATTTGTGTTAATAATCGTTCTTTACAAGACCTTCCTCGACTGTCAATATCCACATTTTCAGTTCGTAATTTAACAATAAATTTCTAAACGAATTTCACATCACCATTCCATACATTGAAATCTTTTGTCATCTAACCTTTAATCTTTCATTAATACCTTCGATGAATATGAAAATTGCATGTGAAAGACTAAAAACTCGTCCAGTAATTTCGAATTCATCAGTCCAATTTTTCAAATGTTTCATATAAACATTCGGCGATCGCATATGATCAATTTGCATTAAGATACCGAATAAATTTTCTTTGATTTCTTTTTGTTGGTCATTATTTTCGATTTTCATACGTTGATAAATATCATTCAATTCAACAAATAAACCAAACAAATCCGTTTTTATCCAGGCTTGACTTTGTAATTGTTTGACTTGCTGATTGGTTAATAGTTTACTATCGATTTGAATCATCTGATTGCCATAAATCATGACAGAAAAAGCAATCGTTCGTAATCGATCATCAAATGCATTGTAGATCAAAATTTCAGTCAACGGATTATAAACAATTTCATTTGGACGTGAATAAATCGATTTTAATATTTCGATTTCATCCTCATTCATCTAAAAATCTATTATATAGTAGATATATACGTATAGAGAGAGATATATTTCAAAGATATATGCAGTATAAAAACAAACAACCCGATAATATGAGAATAGATCTGACAGAAACGATTTACAAAATAGCACACGAACAACAAGAACAACAAGATGATGATGATCGTTGTTGAGATGACGAGATATTCGTTGTATTCATTTGAATTTGAGATTTCATTTTTCGGATTAATCGTACGAGTTCAATGAAAACTTCATCGATATTATAACGTGTTCGAGCCGATGTTTCGAAATATGGTATATGCATAGCGGCAGCAGCATTACGTGCTTGGATATCGATACCATGCTGACGAATATCGAGCTTATTTCCGATTAATAACATGGGAACATGATCTGTATCTTTAATACGTAGAATATCACGATGAATTTTATAGCATTCTTCCAATGAATGACGATCGGCTAGAGAAAAAACTAAGAGAAAACCTTCGCCAACACGAATATATTGTTCACGCATAGGTTTAAATTCTTCTTGGCCGGCTGAATCGAGAATTTCTAATTGAGCTATTTGATTATCGATTAAACATTGTTTAACATATGAATCTTCGATTGTTGGATCATAATCGGAGAAGAAAAATGATTTAACAAATTGAATAGTTATGGCTGACTAGAAAACATAAATCAACAAATGTAAAATCTCTATTGAACATTTATTTATTTGTTTATTTAGCAATCTGTATGTCTGACATTTTGCTCTTGTCATACGTATAATAAATGACAGATGAACAGGGGAGATGTGCTCAGCATGATCTGCTTATCGCACTTATATCATCAACAGATGGACTATCTTTTTTACGTAAATCAATAGAAAGTGACTATTTACTTTTCCAACTCCACCACAGCCTAAAACGATGATTTTATATGTCGGCTTGTCTTTCGATCTTTTGTTCAATGCATTTGATTTCTTTGGCATTTCTCTAGAAATAAAAACAAAACGAAAACAGTCTATGAATTTATTTATTCGATTAATCGAATAATTACTTTGATTCAATTTCGATATTGAGTTTTGTTGTTGTATTAATAGTGAATATGTTTTTTGCCTATGACCTTGTTATCATGATCAACGTAACTCTACCGTTAGTCGTTCGATGATGATTTATGAATGAACAGATGCCATTGATTCTCGATCAAATAAGAGAAAGGAGATTAAACATCGATATCTGCAAAAGAAGAGAAAATGAGAGAGAGAAAAAAGAAAAAGAACAGAACAGAGAGAAGTAAATACATATGGAGCAGGTACTGAGCGATAGATCTCTATGTTATGCGCGTTTGCTTGCTCGTTCCTCTTCTTCTCGGTTTAATCAAGCAAATTTTTTTGTCATCAAAATTCGAATGTTTATTTAATGATACAACAGATTATGATTGATTACACAATTTCCTCTCCATTCTAAACAGTTTATTTATTTGTACATGTTTTTTTCTTTTCCTATTTGTCGTAATCAAGTCAATTATCTAGTCGAGTATGTTCTTGATAATCCACTCATTTTACAATTTACACTCATTCAATGTCAAATATCGAACTCACTCGGAGATGTAATTTGTCATTTTTGACTCAATTATTCTGCTTAGAGAAGCATGAAAAGATATGTATATATACATTCGAAACGAACTCAAGGAATTGATTGTATAATACAATCGATAGATATGTATATTATTCTCTCAAGGAAGGGAGGGGGGAAGATCAATTTACTCGTGAAATAAAACATGACAGATGTATATTGAAAATATGAAGAAAAATAAATTACCTTGAATGTAACAAAGAAAAATTACATGCGAAAAAAGTGAAATCATCGGACATTATGTTTTTTTTTGTTGTTGAAAAGAATTCCTTATTCATCCCATTCACCTTCGGAACTTTCCGAGCCGTCACTATCATTTTGACGTTGCTCATTGGCGATTTCTATTGCTTTAGCAGCTATGGCATCCGTAAATGCACCGCCTGTTACGGGCGGTGGCGATGGTGCAGCTGGTGCAGCAGGTTTCTTTGGACCCGATGACGATTGGTCTTCGCCAGCAATGAGAGCACGTCGCTTTAATAGACGTGCTTTGAGTGCGTCCATCATACTTTCTCCGCCTTTAGCTGCTGGTGGCGGTGAATCATCGAGTGGATCTTGTTTGGCTACTGATTTAAGTTTGTTCGTTCGAGAGAAATTACGGATTTGTGCAAGCAATGGATTTCCACCATCATCATCGTCGTCATCACCACCGCCACGACCACCACCACCAGCTGATTGATTGCTGGCCGATGCTTGTGAGTCATTGGCAGCCGGAGGTGGAGATAAAACCGATGGAAGTTCGGCAGGTAATGCAGGAGCTGCTGGTGGTGGAGGAGGAGGAGGTGGTGGTGGCGGAACAGATGCAGGAGCAGATGTAAGAGGAATAATAGCAGGCATATCGACAGGAGGAGGAGCAGTAGCTGAAAAATAATCAATCAAAGTCATTTGAATCTCTCTGTTTAAAAGAAAAAACAATAAAAATACCGGCAGGTTTAGGAGGTTCAACAACTGGCGCAGTAGTCGTCGTTGTAGCTGATGGATCATCAATATCTGGCAACATGGACATTGCAATTGACGGTGCTATTGAAGTAACTTGTTCCTTTGTCCAATCGAAAGCAGTAGTATCATCAAATGTAGCATAATTATCAAGTTCAGGCAAATGATCTGGCAGACTTAAATCAGGTACATAAGCTACAGCTGGCGTGTACTTGAAATCAGTCATAACAGGTCGTTCACTATTTTGTTTGTAAAAAGATGGTACCGGTGCTTCCGAAATATCTGAAATCGAAATCGAAAACATTTTCCTATTTCAACAAGATTTTCGAAACTCTTACGTGGTCCAGTCGGTTCAGCTTCTTGCTTTCGAACTCGTCCACCGACACTCAACGGATCGATTTTCGTTGGTTGTGTGTATCTAAATTAATACATACAAAACATCATCATCTCAAATCGAATTTCTTCTTACGGATTTTCTTGTGTGTTATATTTCAGAAACGATACAACTGACTTAATATTCGCTGGTGGTTTACCTAAACCCGTCAGCACATTTCGTTTTGTTTTCTGCATAAAATTACTATCGTATTGTTTAAGAATAACTAACGTATCGTCATTTGTTTTCGAAGTTCTTTCATTCGGATCAATAAATTTATCGATTGTTTCACTTAATCGATATTGATTGAAATGGAATACCGGTGGTTCATTCTCAGGATTACATTCGAATATTGATGTGTAAGTCGAACGACCTTGCTCGACAGGATAACGTGCACTCGAATGAACTTGTATGGCACGTTTCGAGCCTTTGACTCGTTCGATATGTGCTGTAGCATGTTGAATACGTTCGTCGAATTTATTCAATTGTGCACGATAGACATTCAAACGAATAGCTATTCGATTGAACATATCCTGCGAAACTGTATCGAGATAATCACACGTATCAGCACATTGTTTAACGAATTCAGCTCGACGTAAATCACTGGCTAAAACCGGCACGGCATACGGCTGAAGAGTCGTCATTTAGAAATGTAAATGAAAGATAAATACAAGCCTGACACTTTTCGTTTTTTTTTTGTATACGAAATGCGTGATATCAAAATCTGAAAGATAAAGATTTATTATTGTTATTATTCATAAATCAACATGGCTCTCATAGGTCATTAAACAAAGAGAAAAAGAACAAGAAGAGAATTTCAGTGTAATTACATCGAACAAACTATACAGTAAAAAAAAAACGAAACCGAATCAATGACATATATTGTTTATCAGGAACATAGTGAACAAAACGGCCAAATCAAGCACTGTTCCCATCCATTGTAACAAAATAATGTTGCGGCAAGAAAGAAAATCACGAGACAAATAGTACATGGACGTTTTTCGATTATAACACTGAGTAAATGCAGCACCAGAAATAGGTAATGATGAATGCTTGGTAGAAATGGATGAGGAAGAAGAAATAACGGCAACAGCCATTGAATGCAGTACATATCATCTGAAAAGAAAACGAACGAATTAATTGAATTCTACGTTGTTATTACTAAGTAATTCAAATATCACAAAACAAAAATGTTCGAAAGATTTTATTCTTCTTTTGCTGTTCGACACTAAAGTTCACTAGATTTGGTTTTAGTAGGAAAGACATTTGATGTTTCCGAGGAATGTAACCATTCGGTTGGAAAGTAAACATTACGTTCACTGTGACGTTGAACTTTGAGTTCATTTCGGAAATATTCAATCGTTTTATTTAAACCTTCATTCAATGAAACCTAAGAAAAGCAAAATCCAATTTCCGAAAGAAACTAAAGACAATTGTTTTACTCGTGGTGCCCAATTGAGCCATGATTTAGCGAGAGTTATATCAGGTCGACGTTGTTTCGGATCGTCGACAACCGCATCTTTGTATTCTAATTTCGCTGTCGAACCTAAATTCATTGATAGAAAACAAAATTCGACTCGATCGAAATTTAGCTACATACCAACAAGATCTCGAATTTTGAAAGCAAACTGTTCAATTGTATATTCATCAGGATTGCCGAGATTCATCGGACTCGAATAATTACTATTCATTAATGCAATAAGACCATCAACAAGATCACTAACATATTGAAACGAACGTGTTTGTTTACCATTACCGTAAATCTATAAAAATCCATTCGTTCGTTGCATCGAAACAATCAATCGTTTTCACTCACTGTTATCGGTTCGTTTTGTAGAGCTTGAAGAACGAAATTGCTTACAACTCGACCGTCATTCATATGCATACGTGGTCCGTATGTATTGAAAATTCTTGCAATACGAATGTCGATACCTTCTTGCAGAGCATAGGCATAGCACATCGCTTCAGCAACTCGTTTCGATTCATCGTAACAAGCTCTCGGTCCGAATGAGTTCACATTACCGAAATAGGTCTCTTTCTGTGGATGAACTTCGGGATCACCGTAGACTTCACTTGTCGATGCGAATAAAAGTTTGGCACGAACACGTCGCGCAAGACCTAACATATTAATCGTACCAATCGAATTCACTTTGATTGTTTTAACCGGATTGTACATGTAATGTGGAGGCGAAGCTGGCGATGCCAAATGATAGATTTCATCGACTAAAATCGAATGAATGGTTTCGTTTTCTAAAACTCATTTTCTTGAACCTTCAATAAAAAGCGGATTGACAATGTCATGATTGATTAATTCGAAATTTTCATGGCCAATCCAATGTTCAATATTTCGTTTGCGACCAGTAAAAAAGTTATCAGCAACGATGACTTCATGACCTTGAAGCATCAAACGGTCGACAAGATGTGAACCGACGAAACTAGAATTTCATTTCGGTTCGAAATCAAAAGTCTCTATAGATCCTACCCAGCTCCACCAGTAATCTAAAACGAAAAGATGTTGTTTCAATGACGTAATCGTAATTCAACATACGAGAATACGTTTTCGATCTTTGTAAGTTAAAAATTTCACTTCGGGATAAATTGTTTGTCTTTTAATACAAAACGAAAATTGAATTCAAATCTTTTTGCATTTACATACAGAACTTCAAGATCTTGAACACGTTTTTCTAATTCACGAATTCGTTGTTCTTGATCATTTTGACAAATATTTATTTGTAATAAACAAATAAAAAACAAGAGAGTATACAAAAAATCACCTAAGACACAAAATTGAATCGTTTTTTTTCTAAATTCAAAAAGCAACGACATACTGTTCGGCATGTAGTACATGATTACAAATAGTTTTTTCGATCAGGAATGTGCTGTGAAGCGCAACATACACGTAACAAACGAAGAAGAAAGAAACAAGCTTCCTTACTCGAAAGACAACACACTTTTTCTCATGTTGATCAATGACATCGCTACTGTCGACGAGTTGAAATGCGTTCGATAGTTTTCATTGGTCGATTCGATAGAATCAATGAATGAATTCGATTGTGAACCGATTTTTGAACAATAGTAACAACAATGCGTTTTCATCGATCGCATGGAAAAAATATTTTACTCGATGAAAAACGTCTTATTGCAACGAGAATCAAATCATTTACTCATGGCATGACATTCTCGGAACGAACGCTTTCGCCCGGTGAATTTTTCATTGTCGAAATCGAACAAACAACTGAACAATGGACTGGACATATCAAAATCGGTTTGACACAAATTTCGCCCGAACAAATTCTCGATCAATGCAGAGAAGATGTCATCTACGATGACGTATTTCACATTACTGGTAATTGATTCGAGACCGAAACAAAGAGAGAGAGAGAGAGAGAGAGAGTGGATTTGTTTTAGTACCAACTAAACCGATCAATCGTTGTGCATGTACATGTGGTCTTTGTAAGTTCTTTGTTGTTGATGTTTTATAAAAATATATTGTTGTATCAGATCGTCCATTGTTTAATATGAACGCTTCGACTGAATATATTCACACTCCATTTGCTTCAATTCGTCGTCAATCAATTGAACCTGTGCCCAATGAAGATCGTCCGATCTATTCGACGAATATTGGCAGTCGAATTGGCGTTGTTTATGCAGTTAAAGAAGGTTCGATTCATATGCATTGTATTTTAAACGGGCAAGATTACGGTCCGTTTGCAATTATCAAGTCAGATAAAACTATTGATGAGCAAACGAAATTCTGGGCGTTTATTGATGTTTATGGCGCCACGGAAAAAGTTCGAGTTGTACAAATCTATGGTCGTAAGTTTTTCAAGATGATTTTGTTCTTCTCGTCAATTGTTTTGTTTAGCGAGCACGTTGAAAAGTCTCTGTCGTTCAGTAATTGTCTCTAGTCTTCAATCGTTAGATCAAATCGATCGATTCGTTTTTCTTCACAAGCAATTGAAATCTTATTTGAAATTTTTTACTAATTGAATTGTAAATAAATATATTTTTTTTTATATAAATTCAATCTGTGTACTGACACGCGTTTTAGTTGTCATGGTAATAATAAAAAATAAAAAAAAAAAGACGAAGAGAGAACGAAGGGAAATTCAATGGGAATAGCTAGTAATTGAAGAATTCTTCCAGCTGATGTTCAGTAAATGCTTGACCGAAGACGACTTGTTCGGACATTTGTTCGATGACACGTTCGAAATCAGATTTTCGCTAAAATAAGAATTTTTCGAACGAAAAAAAAAGAAATATACGATTGATTTTACTCGAGAATTTGGAAAGACTTGACCGAAACATGAGAGCAGAACGGGATCTTCGCGAACCGATGCGGAAAAATCATTGTCACCCAAACGATTGTCATGATCTTTGTCCATTTTTTTCAATGTTATTTCAACTAATTCTTTGATACTTTCATCGAGATCTTCATCGCCAGATTGCTACGAAAAACAGCAAATAATGATAATAAGAATAATAAAACAGCGAATTACATACTTTGAGTACGCTACTTTTTAATAATTGAAAGATTTCTTCACGAGTTATATGTTTTTCTCCTTTGAGTGAATAACAATTGAAGGCAACTGAGAAGTTTACAAAAGAAAAACATTTTTCAAAGGTTTCTTGTCTGTCATCTTACAAGCAATTTTTTCATCCAATGTTCCGCGTAAATAAGTATTTAAGCCAACGACCCATTCGAGCATATTGACTTGTCCGTCGTTATCACGATCAAATGCTTTGAAAACTACAGACGAGACGAATATTTTTTTTTCTTGAAGGAAGAAAGTCAAGGTTACCTCGATCCATGAGAATATCATCGGTCATGTCGAATGTATTGTGAAGAATATCACGAAAACGATTACGATCGATTTTGTCTGAGATGAAGAAAAAATTAAAAAATCTTATTGAACTTTTGGCGAACTACCTTTCTCACCACTTTTAGCTAAATGGCGAAATATGGTACAGAGTGACTCGATTTCTTGTTTAGAAACTAAACAAAACACATATGTATATCAAGTCTTTGATCAAAATCTGATTGTACAATGAAATTTATCTTTGCGTCTAGCGACTTCATCTTGCACAAATTGTACGGCTTTACGTGCGACCGGTTGTGCTTTGCCATGACTAATGTTTTCTAATTTCTAAGTGAAAGCAAATATTATTCTTTTTAACATCTTAAACAAATCGATTGAGAGATTTTACCCAGGTATGTCGACTATGAATTTTTCGAATGCCGAGTGTGTCATTTTTCAAGGCCGATTGGCGGCCACCTTTGTCTTTTGCTGATGACATCGATTGTTGATCAAAGCAAGTTTCCTGTTTAAATTCTTGGTTTGTTTTGGAAAAGTTAATAGTAGTTTGCCATTGCCGAGTTTCGATGCTTAGAAACGGACAGAATGAATTCTATCGAATTCGATTTTACTTTATCCAGATATACTAGTATCATTTTTACTATTTTGACTTGTTTTATTAATTGAATCTATATTTTCTATTTTGAATACTTTTTTCGCTCTTAGATAGAGTTCGCTAGCAGTATTGGATTTCAACAAAATAGATATGGTGACACATAGACTTTTTCCTACAGGTAGTCAAATAAAAAGCCTTGTAGGTGCTTCTAACTTAAAGTTGTAAAATGCCGCAAACTACTCTTCTAGTTTTGTCAGATAACAATATTAAGGATGTGATTAAACATTTACGAGCTGTAACAGATTATATTCACGAATTCAGAGATGGTAATAAATGCTACGAATTCTTGGAAAGAATTCAAAATGAGAAGGTGTTTATGATTATTTCAACGTCATTCGACAGACATTTTGTACCGTTTATACATGATAGATATGAAATAGACTCTATATTTATCTTTTGCAATCAAAACGAATACGATGCAGAATGGACGAAAGATTGGTTTAAGATCAAAGGTGTATATCGAGATATTAAACCGATTTGCGATGCTCTTCAACAATCACATGAAGATTATGAACAAAATGCCACTAGTTTCAGTCTGGTCATTACTGAAGATGATGTTTCTGAACAAAATTTAGATCGATTAGATCCAATGTTTATGTATACGCAGATAATTAAAGAAATATTATTGGAAATCAAATTTGAACGCAAACATATTCATGAATTTGCTGATAACTGTCGAAAATTGTTCACGACAAACAAACAAGCACAACTAAATAAAGTCAAAATATTCGAAGATGATTATTCAAACAAAACACCTATCTGGTGGTATACATGGGAATCATTTTTGTATTCAATGCTTAATCAAGCATTACGTCTGTCGAACATTGATGTCATCATTCAAATGGGCTTTTTTATTGCAGATCTTCATCGTCAAATAGATAAATTACATCAACAACAATTTACTAACGTTGATAACGTTCAACAATTCACTGTTTATCGTGGACAAAAAATGTCCAACGAAGAATTTGAAAGAATATCGAAAACAAAAGGTGGTCTGATCTCATTCAATAACTTCTTATCGACTAGTCAAACAGAGATGGGTGCAATGAAATTTGTTAAACGTGCTCTCGGTGATCAGGATATGATGGGCATTTTGTTTGTTATGACAATCGATCCCAAACAATCAACAACATCGTTTGCTTCAGTTGCTCACGAGAGTTTTTATAAAGATCGAGAAAGTGAAATACTTTTTTCGATGCATACAGTCTTTCGTATTAGAGAAATTAAACGAATGGATGATAATCAACGTTTATCTCGGATAGATTTAGAATTAACCAATGACAATGATAAAGATCTTCAATTGTTAACTAAACGAATTCGTGAAGAAACTTTTCCTGGAGAAACTGGATGGAGTCGTCTCGGTCATGTATTATGGAAATTAAGTAAACCAAAAGAAGCCGAACAGATCTGTCGAATTCTATTGCAACAAGAAACGGATGAAAGCAAAAATGCTTGGTTATATAGTCGACTTGGATTATATAAAAAATATCAAAAAGAATATGCCGAAGCAATTCGTTTATTTAAGAAATCGATTCAAATTTTTGAAAAATACTCTCCGAATGATCGTAATTTAGTCGCTTCGTATGTCAATATAGGTTTAGTTTATAAAGAAAAATGTGAATATACCATGGCACTATCGTATTTTGAAAAAGGACGTGCAATTCAACAACAAATTCTCCCGTCGAATCATCCTGACTTGGCATTATCTTACAATAATATTGGCTTAGTGTATTCGAATATGGGTCAATATGTCAACGCAATTTCATCCTATGAAACAGCACTTGAAATTCAACAACGAATTCTTTCTTCTGATCATCCTCAGTTGGCGATGACTTACAGCAATATCGGTTTAGTGCGTTACGAAGCAGGTGAATATAATGAATCACTTTTGTGTTACGAGACAGCACTCATTATTCGACAGGAATCACTTCCAGCCAGTCATCCTGACTTGGCTGGATCATACGGTAATATTGGACAAGTATATTCGAAAATGCATAAATATGTTGAAGCATTCGGATATTTTGAAAAAGCTGTACAAATTGGAGAACAATCATTGCCAAATGATCATCCAACTCTTCAAAAACTACGAAAAGATCGTGATAGAGTGAAACGTTCGTGTTAACTACTTTTTTTTAAAATAAACAATCGATTTCCTAAGTTTTGGAAATTTCTTATGACACTATTAAAGTAGAACAAGACCAATGTCAACGTATTCACTCCTGCGTCCCATATTTGTTCACAGTTGGTGATCAAATGTGCTCTTTTAAAACAGTCATGCTTTCTATATAAAATGAGATAATTTTTACTTTTTAATGAAGTTATTATTTCAAGATGATTTCTAAATATATTTATGTAAACTCGTTTAATTACATCTCGACAACACGTCGACGAATAATTGAGTGCTTGCTTTCTATGAAATAGTTCAAGATAAGTACTGAGATTTGTTTGTTTTAATTATAACAACGAAGATATCTGCCAGTGGATTACATATAAGTCGCTATATTAAAATTTTCACAGACATTTATGAGAAAGTAATAGGTTTCATAAGCTTGAATTTCATATGGCAGCACTTCAATTAATTAAGTACATTCTTCTTCAAATCACCATTGGTCCATCAATAATTTGTGATTTGATAGTTTTTATATATTTTATCATTCATTGGCGAAAAGCTATTATTCGAGCACCACAAAATCATGTAATTCTTTGTTTATTAATTGCGAGTTTCATACAGAAAAGTACAGATATTATATTTCATTTATATTTCTTACGTTGGACCGTTGTTCTGGTAGAAACATACAATTTTTGTGTCCTATGGAATTGGTTAAACTATTCATTATATTGTATTAATCTTCATTTAACAACTTGGTGTTGTATTGAAAGACATTTATTCGTGTTTCACAGTCAAATTATGAAAAATAAACAATATTTAATTCTTTTTCATTATATCCCATTGATTATTTGTTTACTATACACTCCGATGTTTTATTTACGTTTCATCGTTTTCCCATCAGCATGTACAAACGATTGGGATTATCATGTTGTATATTGTGGAGGTGCATGTTTTTCGTTTTATGATCAATTTTGGGGTATGTTCGATTGGTTATTTCATTATGGTACACCCGTATTTATAATTATTTTTGCAAATTTTATTCTTTTCTGTCGAGTTATTTGGCAAAAATTTCAACAACAACGAGCTATCAATTGGAAACGACAACGACAAACAATTATTCAATTACTATTGATTTCATGTTTGTTTTTAGTATTTGGCTTTCCATCAGTCATTGTCGGTTGCATACAATTACTCTGGATGCCAACATTTGCTAGTGATGTTCAAAATAATTATTTCTTTTTTGCTGGTTGTTTTATCAATCAATTCTTACCATTCGTTATCATTAGTTCTCTACCAAAAATCGTAATGAAATTAAAAGCATTCATTCGACAATGTAAACGACATTGCTGTCATTCATTGCAAATCTATCCTGCACTGACAAGAACTGTTGTTCGTGAACAAACTTTTCCTCATAATTATACAAATTAATTCAGATTTTATTTCAAAAAGAACAATTCGTCATATAATGACATCTATCAGAGAAGAAAATGTGCTTAAATCAGCGTCATCTGTTTTCTCATTACGTGCATGACATGATCATCATCATGATTGCACTTTTAAATAACCGTATGACAAGAAAAAAAACCTTGAAAATTCACCATAAATAAAATATCAAATAACTTGACTTTTTTGTTTATCCCAATCAAAAGTCATTCAACAACATCATCGAATCGAAACCAATCCTAGTAAATGTCCAATTGGTAAATTCGCTTTTGTTTTTTTTTCAGAACATGTTAACTACTTGGTTTACACTGATAGATTGAGTGTGTATTTGCATATTTCTATGTCGGTTTCATCGAAATCTTTGGAAACCGATGATAATCAAGATCATCAAGATGATGAACCACTCGATCCTCGCATTCAAGTAAAATCTCAACTTTGTTTCTCGTACAATTCCGATTTTATATATTTTACTAATAGATCGAATTAGAACGTGCTAATGCAGCAACAAGCGAAATTAATAATCTTGAAACACAATTAGATGTACGTGGAAAATTTCAATTCGATCGAAATTGTTTTCTTTCTTTTTTTGTTAGGAAGCACAAAAACTATTTCACAATAGTTTTGCTGCTTGTAAACAACGTCTAGCTGTGCTTGCTAAAAAACTAGGCAGTTGTGTTGACCGTGCTCGACCCTATTATGATGCTTGTAAGCAAGCTGAAGAGGTAAAAATCGAACAATTCGACTTTTTACTGACGTTTATTTATGATCGTTTTTAGTCTCAGATTGAAACACAAAAAGCTGCGCAAGAATATCAACGTTCAGTTGAAGTCTATCGTGTTGCTAAGGAGACGTTAAGTCTCGCTGAAAGTAAATTATTAAAAGCAGATAAACGAGAATTTGATGCTGCTTGGCAAGAATATGTCAATCATGCGACGATGAAAGTAACGAGAAATGAAATATTTGAAAAGATAAAAATAAAAGCCTGGCGTATTTTCTATTCAAAGGTTATGCAAGCCGAACAAGATAAAACACGTAGCGAACGAACACATGAAGAAAAGTCAAAAATGTACTTAGAATCCGAAGAACAACGAATCACATTTCAGAAATCTTTGAAACGATCAATTAGTAAATCGAAGTAAACAAATGACGAAGAAAAAAAACACACGTCTCATTTTGTTTTGCTTCAGGCCTTATTTTGATGCCAAAGAAGACGCTGAAAATGATTTGCAGGTAATTGAATTCGCGTTTATTATTATTATTATTATGATCCAACAATTTTCCGTAGAACCAAAAACTTCGAATTGAAGCGGTACAAAGTGCTATTAGTCAAGCAAAGAGAATGTACCGCACAGCTTTGAATAATCTCGAACGAATATCCGAAGAAGTAAATCGAATTGACATTCAACATTCGACAATGACAAAATTCATTCATATCTAGATTCATTCCAAACGAAAAAGTCTCCTATTATCCAAACTCCCTCCCCGTGAACCCGGTGTTGGCTCAGATAAACCTGATGAATTCATTGAAATGCCCGATCTAGGTAACTATCCGTCTTTCTTTGTGTTTTCTTGTTGTCAACACCCTCAACATTCTAGAACCTATTAATCTTAATCGAGGTAACTCTTTTCTTATTTAATCCGATTTGCTGTGCAATTTCAATTTGATTAGCTTTTTCTATCATCGAAATTGATTTTTGTTTTTCTTTCTCAATTTAGAATTAACCGAATTTCCTAAAATCGACGGATCCGATGATGACGATGAAACCGAGACAACTCAAGACAACGACGAAACACATTCACAGTCAATTAGTTCGATATCAATGGACGGTCTTTCATTGAATACAACGAATTCTAGTATGTTTAATCATCAAGCTACAAGTGATTACGAATCATTCGCTGATTGCATGCGTCAATCATCATCGATTTCTGCTGCTACTCAGACTCCTATAGTTCGATCTTTGACAAATATCAATTTTGATAATCACTTTAGCATTCAACCAACCATACGAGTAAATGCCGAAGAAACATCGACAAATACTCATGATCAACAACGAAAACGTATCAATGGCCTTTCATCAACGCAAAACATTAGACAGAATGGTAAAACAATAACAAATAATGAGACACCATTGCTTTCGCATCTTCTCGGAACGCATAGAAGCAATAATGATTTGAATTGATTCATGATTACCTCTCCTATTCTATATACATACGCATATACTCGCTTTTGTGGGCTTTCAATTCATTTTTTTTTGTTTTTGTTTTTGTTTTCTCATGATTCTAATCCTATTCATTCATTTATTTATAGCATACTGATCAACTGCAAAGAATTTATAAATAATAATAATAATAATTCGCACTTTTTTTGTCTGTTTGTTGTTATTAAAAGGAACATGTGAAGAATAAAAACAAAATGTCTGGATTATCATCTTGTCGTTTCTTTTTCAGATGGCTAAACGTGTTCGTGTAGGAATTATTGGTGGTTCGGGTTTCGATCGAAGTGATATTTTGACAAATCGAGTCGAACATGAAAATATTGAAACACCCTATGGTAAACCATCGGATAATTTAGTTAGTGGAATCATCAATGGTGTTGAATGTGTACTCTGCTTTCGACATGGACGTAAACATTCATATAATCCTACACAATTGAAGTAAATTGAAAAGGAACTTTTGAGAAAACAGTTTCTGATAAATGAATTTAGCTATCGAGCTAATCTCTGGGCTTTGAAACAATTGGGTGTGGATGTTATCTTCGCAACAACAGCTGTTGGATCACTTGCCGAAGACTTTAAACGTGGAACTTTAGTTGTTTTCGATAATTACGTTGATACAACTAAACATCGACCAAATACATTCTATGATCATGCTCCTGGTCATCTTCAAGGTGTTATGCATATGAGTATGCATCCACCATATGATCGTGAATTAAGACAAATCCTACTTGAAGCTTGTGCTGAAATACCTGATGTTGATTACAAAGACAAGTCGACGGTTGTTGTTATTGAAGGACCGAATTTTTCGACTTATGCCGAGAATCGTGTGTTCGTTAGTTGGGGTTGTACAACTATTGGCATGACACAAACACCGGAGACAATCTTAGCAAAAGAATTAGGCATACCATATGCAGCACTTGGAATTGTTACGGATGATATCTGTTGGAAAGAAGATGGTTTGCTATCTGTTTTTGTTTATTTGATGTTTGTTACTTTTATTTCCTTGTTCTGTAGGAATTGTTGATCCAAATGAAGTTATAACTATTTTCAAAGCAACATTCCCGAAAGCAATGGAAGTACTTAAACGTGCAATTCAAAAAGTTGGTGAACGAGATTGGACAGAAACTTTACAAACAATTCGTGCTCGAACAGAAGAAGCAGTTATGAAACATTAATATCTTCAGTTTTTCTCTTTCCTTTCGCCGGTGCTATTTGGTTTGCTTTCAAATTCAATTTTTTGTGATAACAGCGTTTGCTTTTTCGAAATATTCCGAAAAATAAAGTTTCCTTTGATAAAACTAAAATCAATCTTTTGATTTGATTTATCACGGGTGTCATTACAATGATTTTAATGTTTGTCTTTCAAAACACTGAAAGCTTATTAATTAATTATCGATTACAATTAATATGCTCTTGTGGCGCAATCGGCTAGCGCGTTCGGCTGTTAACCGGAAGGCTGGTGGTTCGAGCCCACCCAGGAGCGTTAATTTTTTTTTCGTTCAGCTAACTAATACAATTGAACAACAAAAGACATAATCTCAAAATAAATATCAACATAATGTAACATATGATCGAGATTGATGCATGTCTATAAGAACATGCATTAGATCTTTTTTCTTATTGAAATCAAACTAGAGTAGAGAGTAGAAAGGGGATAAAAAAAAACTGGACAATATTAAACTACGAAAGATTGGAAACAATGGATTTAATTGTCACGTGCTCTTGTGGCGCAATCGGCTAGCGCGTTCGGCTGTTAACCGGAAGGCTGGTGGTTCGAGCCCACCCAGGAGCGTTAAATTTTTGGTTCTCTAGAAAACCGGACTCAATACGGATAAAGTACACTGGACTACAATAGATGTGCTCTTGTGGCGCAATCGGCTAGCGCGTTCGGCTGTTAACCGGAAGGCTGGTGGTTCGAGCCCACCCAGGAGCGTTAATTTTTTTTGGAAAATATTCATTTATTTAATTATTGTTTTATTTCAAAAAAAAAGAAATTCGTTAGCATTCTGCATGAAAATGAAAAAACGTTTTACCAAACATAGACCCATGCGTATGATGAAACAGTTGATTCCGTAGGTGATCCTACAACATGACCACCTTGATCAACAATACATTTGAATCCACGATCATCAACAACATCACCGTTTCGCCATTCGAATCGAAAACCATTGTTAAAGAAGATAGGATCTATGTCATGCATACGATAAGCTGACCATTCGAGTGATGTCTCGGATAATTTTTTGTAATGTGTGTAACCGGAAACTTCGAAATGAAATTCACCAGCATTAAAATAAAAAGCACTGTCGAAATAATCTTCTGTTCCAGTTGAAACGATGAGACCAGGGAATGATTGATTGTATGGAGTATAGGCATGATAACAACCTTCCAAGAAGTTAAGATTACCGCTGGTAATTGCTAATGTATGTGAAAAAAGTAAACCTTGGCCACTTTGAACGTTGGCAATTGTAACCCATGATAATGGATTGTATTTTTGATTTTCAATTTTCTGTAAATAGAGACGTGCTGTTGGTGGAAGTTGGAAACCTTGAAATGATGTAACTAGATTTTCTGTTCCACGAACAATAACCCAGATGACTTTGCTACCAGATGTGCCGGCTGGTAATTTACCAGTGATACGAATGGATCTTTCAAAAGGAATTCGACTAGAACGAACAGATTTTTTTTATCAATTTCATAACAATCTGTAGACACTTACAAGTTATTAAACCAACCACCAGAATTTGCACCTTTACCAATCCATTTTGTTCCCCATGGAGCTTGTTGTTCATTAAAACCAACACCGGTTAACAGATAAGGAACGAATTGAATCGATGGAACAGTTTCACCATCGATATAATACGAAAATGTCGAGAGATCAATTTCTGTATGTAAAAAAGTAACCTACAATTTACTTCATATTTTCGTAAACAGACAAACTAACCTGGAGCACCTGTAACCCAAAAATGAGTCATCACACCAAATCGTGAGCCTGGTGTTAATGTATAATTAAAAATCAAAGTCTAAATAAGATTTATTTATTCAAATGAATCCTCATGAAAACTATCGCGTACTTCATCGGTATACAATTGATTACTCGAAAGCCCAATACCAAATGTAACTAAATTTTGTGCATTTGCGGTTATCGCACATAAAACTAAGAGAATCCAACCGTGCATGTTTACTGTTAGCGTTAGCAAACAAATATGAAGGTGTTTCGATTCTTGTTTAACTTATATTTCAAAGCAACTGATCTCAAAATAAACATTTCTGATAAGATTTGTTTTAAAACTGATAAAAAAAGTACGCCCATTATTTGAATTTTTTTTTTCATTCGTTTATTTTAACTTTTGATAGACAAAAAGAAAACGATTTTCTACCAAACATAAATCCATGCATAGGATGTGACATTTGATTGAGTAAGATCTCCAATCGTATTGCCACCTTCCTTTGTAATACACTTAAAACCACGTGAATCAACAACATCACCGTTTCGCCATTCAAAACGAAAGCCATTATTAAAAAAGATAGGATCTATGTCGTGCATACGATAGGCTGACCATTCGAGTGATGTGTTTGATATTTGTTTAAAATGTGTATAACCTGAAACATCGAAATGAAATTCTCCACCATTAAAATAGAAAGCACTATCGAAATAGTCTTCAGTTCCAGTTGAAACAATTAAACCTGGAAATGTTTGATTGTATGGAGTATAAGCATGATAGCAGCCTTCTAAGAAACTAAGAGCACCACTTATAACGGCTAATGTATGCGAAAGAAGTAAACCTTGACCAGTGGGAATATCGACAACACGAGCCCATGCTAATGGAGCAAAGATTTGATTTTCAATTTTTTGTAAAACTAATCGAGCATTCGGAGGAAGTTGAAAACCTTGAAATTCTGTAGGTAGATTTTCTGTTCCACGAACAATGATCCAGATGATTTTGTTATCATCTGATGTTGCTGGTAATTTACCAGTTACTCGAATCGATTTTTGAAATGGAACTCGACTAGTAGAATTCGAATAGAATGATAGATGAAAAAAATAACTGCTTACAAATTATTGTACCAGCCACCAGAATTCGCACCTTTACCGATCCATTTTGTTCCCCATGGTGCTTGTTGATCATTGAATCCGACGCCAGTTAGTAAATGAGGAACAAATTGAATAGAAGGAACTGTTTCTCCATCGATATAATACGAAAATGTCGAGAGATCAATCACTGAGAAATCGATACGATTAAATATGTTCTCAACTTCAATGTAAACAACTTACTGGGATCGCCCGTTACCCAAAAATGAGTAAGAACACCAAAAGACGATCCTTCAGTTAAAGTGTAACTGAATATTTCAGACTAGATTATCGATCAATGACTCATACATACACATGAATATTTCAAAGACAAACTATTACTTCATTCAAGTAAAGTCGTTGACTTGAACGACCAGTACCAAATGTAATTAATTTTTGTGCTGCTACAACTGTAAAACACAGAATAACCAAGACCAAAGTACGCATTTCTTTAGATAAGAAAGTAGATAAAAAACTATAATGTATTTTGTTTCACATCTTGATGTTGATATTAAAATGATAAGTAAAGTCATTTTGATGATTCATAGGGTGTATCATATCGAACAGTTGCAATAGACTCAAAGCATGACAAAATTGCTCGTTTTTGCTTTTACGCTTCATTGATTCTTACAAAAAGAAAAAATCCTTATGTCGAAAATAACGCAAAAGTACATTATTGAAGATGCAGGACAAGAAGAAGAAGAAATCAACTAAAAAAAAAGCATCCTCTCATAAATTCAAATATAAATTACCATCGAGTTTCTGTGCAGCTGTAAACAAGGCTCGATTAGAAGACGGTCATGATATTTTACCTCGATTTCATAATTTATCGGTATCATCATCATCATCGAAATCAACTCACAAACATCAACAAGAAAAAATAAAAAAGACAAGTCAAACGCCAGGTCGATCTCGTCGGTCCAATGCATAATGCCATCGATTAGCGACATCTTTCTTTTTTCAACAACAATATAAAAATCAAATCTATGTTTGTCAATACAAATTTATATTAAATAAAAATTCAAATAAATTTTCATTTAACGATCATTTTCAATAAATTGATCTCGTCATATCATCTGAATTCTTCCTCCATCCATAGAATACATGTGTTTATTTACATAGTTTTCATTCATTTGGATCGTGCTTCATATTTAATAGAAAAAACGTCCATATTATTTCTTTGAAAAAGAAAAACCAATCTCTGAGAAAGAACTCATCGCGTTATGTCTCGCGATGTTCAACGAGATTCAATGAAGAAATTACCACGTTCGACTAGTGATGATGATTTACATCTTCATCCAATGGCAACATTAATACACTCGAAACCCACCTCTCATGGAGCAGGTGAAACAAGTTTCGGCGCACGAGATGATGGCTCATCGATGTCATCATCGAATGAATATGTTGCACAATCATCCTATCAAAATACTCCATCAGCTATCGTTGTAAGTCATCGTTTTTCTCTCAGGCGAATATTCGACGGTTGTTCTCTCAGATGATGAATGAACTCATTCGAAATATCGTATAGCTATTTGCTCGGAGTTTTGCATATTGTTTTTGTTTAATCGTAGGGTAATGCAAGAGGTACTATATCGTTGAATGAACAACAACCTACCGTTGCTCATACCTTTGAGCTATCGTTGCCAATCAAACTTCTCCCCGGAGAAGATGATGTAAAACTCCGTGAAGGTAAATCGTTTTTGTTTTTGTTCGAATCTTATTTAATAAATAACTTTGATTTTCGTTTAGATATCACTTACTGTACACATAATCGTTCGGTGCCATTTCGTGGCGAATTAATCGCCACAAAATATCGTCTTTTATTCGTTAAAAAGCCTCCTGAACCCATTCAGGTTCTCGTCGATGTTCCATTAGGCATGATAAGTCAGATAGAAAAAGTCGGAGGACAAACTCGAAGTAATATGACTGAAGGTGCTGCATACGGAATTGAAATTCATTGCAAAGTAAATTCAAATTTGTATTTGTTTTCGGAAAGCTGAATTTGAGTTTTTTTCTTCAGGATTTACGACAATTCTTTTTTGGAAATGCGAAAGAACAAAATCAACGACGAAATCTACTCGAACATTTAACTCGACTTGTGTTTCCATTTTCCATAAGTAAAGCAGATATCACCAATCCACTACAATTCTTCGGTGTAAGCCGTGTATTTGCTTTTTGAAAACATCAAGTTGTTATTGTTCTTCTTTCAGTCGTTTTTTGCTTTGGATTATAAGAGAAAAATGTGTCCGAATACAGTCGATGAAGGTTGGACATTGTACAATAAAATGAAAGATTTTACGAGAATGGTAAATAGAGAAAAAGATCGATTGACGACTAGTTCAGTTTGTAATCTAGGGTATTCAACAAAATTCCGATCCACATTGGACAATCAATGCAGAAATCAACAAAAACTACGCTCTTTGCGATACATATCCAGATATTCTTGTGCTTCCGTCCAGTTTTGATACCGCCAAGCTACAGCGTGTTGCTGATTTTCGCAGTCGAAGTCGAATTCCCGTAATTACGAATCTTCATTCGTTCGATTTCAATTTCACTTTTGTTTTTTCTCGAAACTAGGTTCTCAGTTGGTATTCGCGTGAAACTGACGCGACGATAACTCGTTCGAGTCAGCCGTTGACCGGTCTCGCCAATCGAACATGCGAAGAGGACATGGAATTGCTCCGGAAAATCGGCGATGCCAACGCCCATCAGGGCTCGAAACTCGTCATTCTCGATGCACGTCCCAAAGTCAACGCCATGGCGAACATGGCCAATGGCGGCGGCTACGAAGACTATCCGAATTGTGAACTAGAATTTCATAATATTCAGAACATACACGTCATGAGAGAAAGGTAAATAGACGATAATCATTTTAAAAAATTACGAAATTTCGAGTTTAGTTTACGAAAATTACATACGGCCATTCGAAATGCGGCACATGAGGATAAAACATGGTTCAGTGATTTAGAAAATTCGAATTGGTTGTTTCATATACGCGTAAGATGAAGCAATTTCAAGTTGAATGTTGAATTTTTTGTCTTTGTTTTCAGGCGATTTTAACAGCGGCGATTAAATTAGTTTCGTTAGTTCACAGCGAACGACGTTCCGTATTGGTTCATTGTTCCGATGGATGGGATCGAACAGCACAAGTAGAGAAATTTCTCGAATAAACACGAGCAATTTGCTTCTTTTTTTGTTAGTTAACATCATTAGCAATGTTAATGCTCGATGCTCATTATCGAACATTGAATGGCTTTATGATTTTAATCGAAAAAGAATGGATTAGTCTCGGACATAAATTTTTCTTAGTAAGCAAAGACAAAACTTCGATTAATAAAAATGAATTCTGTGTTTTCTTTCTCAGCGTATCGGCCATGGAGATAAAAGCGATTCGGAACGATCGCCAGTTTTTCTTCAATTTCTCGATTGTACTTTTCAACTTCTTCAACAGGTAGATCGATTTCGAATTTCGTTTGTTTCAATTTTCTTTTCCTTCGGTCAATTAGTTTCCATCGGCATTTGAATTCAACGAAAAACTGCTCGTTACCATCGCCGACAGTCTCTATTCATGTCAATACGGAACATTTCTTCTCAATTCGGACAAACTCCGATACGAGATGAAAATCTCCGAATACGCAATGTCAGCATGGACGCCCATTCTACGCGAACGAAACCTCTATCTCAATCCGTCGTACAACGAAAAATCCGAGAAAATCTTAATACCAAATAACTCATCGAGACATATCAAATTATGGAAGAACTATTACTGCAGATACATGCCAGGATATCGATCGACTTTGGTATGGAAATTGACTTCGTTTTTTCTTTGCTGTTGAGAATAATGTTTTTGTTCAGGATGTGTTAACTCAACGTTATACAACGTTGTTGAATCTTCGAAAGAAATTCATCGATGAATACAGTCACATTCGACAAGATGATGAACAACAAACACGAATCTATTCGGCATCATCGACGAGTCAATCAAAACCGACCGTTGCACAAGCATCGGCAACATTCATGGCCTAATGAAAACCAAACAATATTTGTATAGGAAACAAAATTCATTCACTTTTTAGAACAAATATATATATATACGTCGAAATAATTATTATGCAATATTATTATTATTTTTTTTTTGTGTTTGTTTATATTTACGATAATCTCCTTTAAGACTACTTCTTTTCTTTATTGTCGTCTCAACGAAAAAAGTCTGTTCTTCCTTTTTTTTTCAGATCAAGTAAATCAAATCGTTCTCGATATTTCAATTTCAATTGCACAAATGGCCTTAAGCAATGATGAACTCGCTTGTGTCTATGCAGCTCTTATCTTAGCTGATGACAATGTCGACATCAAAGGTGAAAAAATCGCTGCCATCTTAAAGGCTGCCAACTATGAAATCGAACCATACTGGCCAGGTCTCTTTGCTGGAGCATTAGAAGGTGTTAAAGTTTCTGATTTACTCAAAAATGTCGGTTCAGCACCAGTCGCTGCCGCACCAGCCGCTGCTGCTCCAGCTGCCGCTGCTGCCGCCGGTGGCAAGGAAGCAGCTAAAAAAGAAGAAAAGAAAGAAGAAAAAGAAGAATCCGGAGACGAAGATATGGTAAGAACGACGACTGTGTATTTGCGAAAAGCAAAACAATCGATTCGTTTGATTTTCTATTCTAGGGCTTTGGCTTATTCGACTAAAAATCTTCAAATTTCTAACACACATGATCGAACGATCTATTATTCATCGTTTTTCGTTTTCTTAATAAATGATGTTTATGTGTGTGTTTCTTTTCGTTTACGATTTCAAATAAAAAAGAAGAAACAATCTTGAAATTCTTTGGCAGATAAGAACAAAAATAATTTTGAATTTTATTTGATTAGATCAAACAAAAAAAAACATGATGATAATGAGACAAAAAACAGAGATTGACAATGAAAGACGAGTCGAGAAACTGTTTGGATTATCGCCAATATGATTGTTGAATGATGAGTCAGCTTTGGGAAGAATTAATTGAGTTGCATTGTGAACTGAGATTTTCATTTGTGGAGTTGAATCCGCGAGAATGACGTGACTTTTTGGGAGAATTTTCATTTCAGCTACAAAAAAAATCAAAGACGATATTAGAACATGAATTAAAATATTTTACTTGAACAAAATTCTGTCAATGATACATTTGGACAGTTATTTACAATTGAATTTCGAGGTGATAAATATGTTAATTGACAAGTTTTTTCCAATAATTCCGATGTGATTTCATCGACAATTCGTTCTTGATAATCCATTGGACAGAAAACATTTCCACATCGTTCCAAAAAAACTATGTACAATCTTCCTGGATCAAGCCATTGACAAGCCGTTCGATTCGCTTGTATACCAGCATTGGTTATTTCAATTCGTTGATCGATTTGATCGCCTTTAAATATACAATCGACACGAAATGTGACGTTAAATAATAATTCTTTTTCGGTTTCGAGATAGATTCGTTTGCCTAGTGATTCACCGTAGACAACTAATGGTGAACCGTAGATTTTATCCGGAAATAGAATACCAGTATTTAAACATCGACGACGTAGACTATGAACATGTCGAGAAAAAGAGATTAAGATACAAAGAAGAATGAAACGAATTATCATCCCTATACGTTTCGATCGATCGTTTGAAATGAATGATCACGTCCGTCGTGACGAATAAACAGTAAAAGCAAAGAACGAAAGACTTTTCGTATTATTCAATTTGTCACAGATGTTCTTTCGTTTATTTATTTTTTTATCGTTGTGATAAAGTGTTTCGTTTTTATTATCATTTGTTTTCTGTCTCTCAAATGTTGTCTACACCGTCGAATTCAACTATCGAACATCTAGTTTTACGAGCACCACATGCAACAGTTCTCATCAGTCATGGTGATGGATTTGGCTCGTATATTCAACGTTTAATAAATGTAGCTCATGAAACACATCAATCTTTTGCCGATCTTCTACAAACAACCGATGATTTAATAGTCTATCTTCGTGATGAACTCGATCGGACATATTCGCAATATCAATTTACGATTATTGTTGGCAAAGAATTCGACTATGATCAATATCTAACTAGTCCATCGGCATTAATTGAACATACGGGCGTGAAAATCCTAATATTTTCATCGATCGGTACAACTTATCGATATACAACAACGGAAACCAATGAATTTACCGATAATAAAAGAGTTTTATCTTGGTAAAAAAAGTTCTTTATACAATCGATAATAAAGAAAAGGATTTATTTTGTTTCACTGTTAGCTCGTTTTCTCTCTCTCTCTCTCTCATTCATTCATATTATATGTATGAGTAAATTAACTAGGTTTGGAACTAGCTATCAACAGCTACTTCATTTGGACTTGTCAATGATAAGATGAAGTACGAAGATAGACACAAACATACTTCCATCGATAATCACACGATGAAATAACCAAACGTTTTCTTTTCTATGTGTATATATTTCTCGAAGCAATCAAGATGATGTGTCTGTATGTCAATCGTTAGTCGTTACATATACATATGTATTGTCAGCTGTTGGGATGAAAAAGAAACAAGGTTCTTTTTTTTCTTCATCATCATCATCATCATCACCACAACTAATGGAAATGCAAATGTCATTTCAGTTGTCTTGGATTTTTATTGCATCATATTCGATATGATAATTGTTTCTTATTAACTCGATCTGTTTTATGAGTTTCTATCCGAGCCTTGAGAAAAAAAAGAAAAAGAGCGAAGTAAATTTCTTTTTTCGAAGGATTTTGGTCTGTGACTCTCGTGCATGAGTACGTCGACACGTAGATTTCAGTTTTTTTGCCTCTATTTACTCGAGTGTCGCTATCGTTATGCAAAAGGAAAGAAGAAAACGAAATTAAGATTTGTATGCATCAAGCATGTGAGAGCATAGAAGCACGAAAAAAAAACCCGAAGAAATGATTGCATTAAGAATGAATCGCGAAAAGAGAAGAAGAAAAACGCGTCGAGTGTGATGCAAACATTTTCTTTTGCATTTATTCTTTTTTTTTTTCGTCCTACGATGTGCATAGGTATTGACTAACTATTGTCTTCTTTCGACTCTTTTTTTTTGTTAAGTGCATTGCAAAAGAGAAAGCGAGGGAGAGAGAGAGAAAGAAAAAACAACGCACAGCTTTCGGAGTGTAGATGTTACTTTTTTTTCGTATGTTTGTCACCACCTCAGTATGCAAGCGTCAGGCAACAAGATGCATATGCAATTATAACCAAGGAGAGAGAGAGAGTAGAAAGAAGCTCGAAGGCCGTGTCCTATATGGTTAGAAGTACGAGGATAAGAAGAAGTAGATATCGTACGAGATGCAAAAAAGAAACACGAGCAAATAGAGTTTGCCGTCTGTTGAGAATCGTCATCAGGTGAGTACAAAAAATAAATGTACGCTTCCGGTGATCGTCACATGGCTTACTGATCAGTCATAAATGGATATAGAATTTTATCTGACAGTTTAGCCGTGTATGGATCTGAGAAGCTTATTCGTCGATTTCTTGTGAGAAAAAGATATTCATGAAATGAAATATCTCGATATGACTTAAAAGAATATATTTCATCCACGTTTTCTGTGACATCGTGCGTTCATGATCAGAACATCCACAACGTCATTGAATCTAGTCAGTTTTTTTTTGTTTCTAAATTATTTCCATCCTCGACTAGTCGTCATATTGGTGACATGCATAGAATGAATATATGGAAATACAAAACAAAAATCTAATCACAATCATCAACGATCATATTTTGTATCAGTTACACTCGTTAATGAAAGTAACCTGTAGCTATATGATCCAGGGCTTCGAATAGGATGGGATGGGACAAAATTTTTGTCCCATGGGTTTTAAACATTATCTCAATCCCATTTAATCCAACTTTTTACAATTGAAGTAGCAACACAAGAGCACTGAAAATGTTATTGAGAAAAAAACAATACGTATATAAATATAAAAGGAAAATCTCTAATAGATTAAACAGTCGCTTCATAATATTTTTTTTCCATAGTTCGAATAAATAAAATATTATCTAAATAGTCTGGATTGATACTTGTTCTTCGTTCGTTTAACACGAAACCTGCACTACTAAATTGTCGTTCAACAACTGCAGACGTTGCTGGAATACAATGGATTTTTCGACATGACTTTGATACGTAGATTCGGATATTCGATAGAATGCTTTGATTCATTTGATTGAAATATAGAACTTATCCCATGGGATCCCATGAGACCCATGCACGAATCTCATCCCCATCCCATGAAAACCCACGCATTTCAAGTCTCCCAAATGACCATTGGAATAGAATGGGATTGTCCCATTCCATTTGGAGCCCTGATATGATCTCTTCATCAGAACAGTTCGAGTATCAGCTTTTAATGTTTCTCCTACCTACTAAATAATCACGTTTTTTATTCTATCCATTCCTGACACACAGCCCGCCTCATCCTCAAACACTATATATAAAAGCACAAAATTTTCACAATTAATCATAGAAAAATTTCATTTCATCTACTAATATCTCTTCACGTAACTTCAATGTTTCCAATCCGTTTCTTTATCTTCTTGATATTATTATGTTCGATTCATGGAGCTCCCCCAGTATCTCGATATCAGAACAATCCATTGGTCCAACCGCTCCATCCGAAACCAAAAGATTACGACAATCGTTATGTTTGGTTCACGAGAAATATTCCCGATGACTATTATTCTGCTGATGATGACTACGAACTGGATTTGGAAGAATCCTATCAGAAAAAATCATCTGTCAAAATATAGAATTTCTATCCAACATAATCAATGTTCGCTCTTTTATTTTCTAGCTTAAAGTTTGATTTCTACGATTTTTTTCTGTCTGATATTCGCTATTTTTTTCACGATTAATTACACGTTCGAATAAAAGAAAACGTGAGATATGACTGGTCATATGAACTAAAATATAAAACCGACTGAAATCTATCTGCAACGATATCAATTACTACTATTACTTGTTTTATAATCATAAACTATTCGACATGATGACATCATTTTTGGGATGAAATTACTTGTTGTACTTTTCCTTGTCTATTTGACATAGAATGCTATTTGCTCAGTATAGTTCTGATATTTTCATGTGCGTGACAATTGACTTTACTTTGTTTGCTTCATAGTCTTGTGGTATAAATGGTTCAAAAAAAAGTTCATCTGCCTACATTTTAACAATTAGATTTAATCTTTCTTTTGATTAATAACAAGCTGGTCTTCATCGAATCAATGTTTAATTCAAAATTGTTTATTTATTTTCTTCTATTTAATATTTTATGCGAGTCCTATGCAGCTCCATATCAAAATCGTAAATTATCTCAATTTTACAGACAACGTTTGCCCGAATATGATAATCGATATGTTTGGTTTACACGAGATCTTCACGGCAGTGAACCAATCGATCACACTCAAGAAAACATGCTTTTGAAAAGACTGAATAAATTTTTCTATCGTATTTGATTGAATATTTAATAAAAAAAACTAACGCACCTACATGATAAATTCTGCGTACGTCAATAAAAGAAAAAGTCTAATCAAATTAATTTGCGTAACTGTCAAATTTCTACCGAAATTTATTAGGACGCCAAAATCAATAGTTCTGTGCCAATAAAGGCGTAGTATTTGTTCAAGATTAGTTTATCTAACTAGATATATAGAATATAAACTCGAGGAGCAATACTCTTCAGAGTCATGTTCTTTTTCCTCTACTTTTGATTTCTGTTTGTCAGTGCGCTCGTGATAATCTTAGTAATGCGATACATTATTCAATTGATAATCATGATTTTTATTCTCAATTCTTTATGGGCAAAATCCGTACGAATTAAACAACAATCAATTACACCATCGAGTCAACGGTCAGTAGAACATAAATACAAGTACGCTTGGTTTGCACGAAAAGCGCTCAATGATGATGACGCCCAATTGCAGTATCTTCAACAGCAGAAATCATCGCGAATGAAATATCTTCTCGATGATTTATTCAATCAAATTTAAATTTGAATGAACAAACGACAACAACCGTTTAAATCTACGTCTATTCTTTTTGACTTGAACAATCGTTTTTTTTTTCTTCTCCCATTCAATCAGTTGTTTCAATAAACTTGAATATACAAGTAAACAGAAAGTTCGAAATACATCGACAAAAAAAATAACAAAAAACAAAACAAAGCTGCAAAACTAAATTCTATCTTCTTGTCTTTTTTTTCTCTCAGCCTAACGTTCTTTTGGTTTGCTCATTTTTTCCCCCCTTACACCCTCAATGACTACGCAACGAAAAAGAAAGAGATAATAATCATGCTTAGATAGATGAATAACAACGAAAAAAAATAAATGAAAAAAAAAAGAAAGAACTAAATGAAAACGCACGAACAAAAACCATACGATGTTATATGTTTCAAGTATGAAGACGATTTGTGATGAAACGATTCACACAGAAGAAGAAAAAAGAAACGAAGAAGAATAATATGTTTTTCATCTTTGCGTTATTTAAGAATTATCTTCACTGCCTTGTTGATTCGAACCACCACGAGTATCAGGTTCAGGACAATCACGAGCGAAATGACCGGATTTTTGACAACGAAAACAGTTACCACCGCTGCCGCCACCTAAACAAATCAAATGAATTCTTAAGAAAAAGAAAAAAAAAACAATTCGATTTTACCTCGTCCACTACGGAAACCACCGCCACTACCGAAGCTGTTGTTGTTTGAACGTGGTTCTGTGCAATCACGACTTATATGGCCTTTTCATTCGAAGAAGAAAAACGAAAATGTTCGATATTAGTTCATTCATTAAAACAAAAGATTCATTCTACCAGGTTTGTTGCAGTTATAGCAGACGCTTTGGCTGCTGTCCGATGTACAATCACGAGCTAAATGGCCTGGTTGATTGCATCGATAACTAATCGAAAAGGATTGTTATGCAAAATGATCCAAATGAAATTTATTACCAACGATTGCCTGATCTATCGAATGAACCACTGCCATAACCTCCTCGGCCTCCTCCTGAAATACCCGAAATCATTTTCTTATCCTTCCAATCAATTGTTTCACTAACTGAATGAATTGCTGCCACGACCACCATACGAATTGCCACCTCCGAATGAACCTAATCGAATAACAACAATAATCGAACATTTGTTGGGTCATTAACAAACCTCGTCCACTGCCGCCGAATCCTCCACGACTGCCGCCTTTAAAATAAAATTCAAGGTTTTTTTTTGTTAAATCTTCATTGAACTCAAGTTCTTACCACCACTTCCGTCACCATCTGGACATTCTCGAGCGAAATGACCTGGCTAAAATGTCGATCACAATGAATATTTGCCTGATACAACGTTGTCTTAGTTCGTCTTACTTGATTACATCTATAGCAAACACTTCCACCTCTCGAACTCATGTTTTATGATGTTATTTCTTTTCCACAACCTTCCTTCTGATCTGAAATAAAAACGCAATTAAACAAATGATGCTTTTCGACAATCACAAATTGATTTAAGAAGGAAGTATTCTACTTTTTTTTAGTTTAAATCTTTTAAAGACATAATAGAAAAAAAACAAGCGTGGATGAATAATGTAGACCACTAAAATAACCAATGGCAATATGATACCAAGTATATATGCCTTCATTCACTGAAATGCATTTGTGTGTTAAGAAACGCAGTCAATGGAATCAATGGTTAGATGAAATAAGCCATTGTCAAATGATTTAACCCAAAAAATTAGAACGTTTCGAAAATAACTGAGGGAATGAGTCGGTCAGCGTCTCGATTAAAAAATATTCTCAATCAACGATCGAATCTATGGGCTGATTCTGAAAGTGACTCGTCATCGAGTCACGCAGATGAGAATGATCCATCGACAAGTTGTTGTTTAATTTGTTCAGTTTTACCTAATTTATCGAATATAAATACATGTGAAAAACATTTAAATCTCATAACTAAACCGATACAACCGACTCAAGTTGTTTATATGATGCAGCCGGCAATTAATAATTGTCATTGTCGAACGAAATCGAAACGTCGATGTCGATCGAGTTCATCATCATCATCATCATTAACTGAAATAGAACATCAACGAAAAAAACGAGTTATAACTATACAATTATCAGTATGATCTAGTTGAATTTCGTAGATTATTGATCGTCTTTCGATTTTCTCTTTCAGGATAGTAGCAGCAATAACGATAATACTAATAATAGCGAGGGTGAATTATTCTTTTCGCCTAATGTTAAATCTCAAGTTAACACAACCGAATAGTACGTTTAGGAAACTGTGAACATTTTTTCTTTTCTAACTTTTTTTTTCTTTCTCTAGTCCTGAAGCGCCATTATCGCCTTCGCTTCCACCATCAGCAACAATAAACAATGCCAATCAACAATACAACGAACTTCTATTGACCACATGTTTACGACAAAATAGTTTCGATGTGTAAGTCAATCGATTTCGATAGATTGAAAATAATGAATTTGAAACTTTTAGTGAACCTCCAATCGAATGTATTCCGAACATAGTCGCAGTGGAATGTATGTCAATCGAATGGCTTTTTTTTGCTTCTTCTCTATTTCATTGTTTATGTTTAGCATCGATTCCAGATATTTCTCTCAGTCAGATCATTCATGTCAAAGACGAAAATGAATTCGGTGATCAAATCGATACAATCAATATGGCTGAAGCAACCGAACAAATGCTTAATCATATGATCAATTTTCAGCCAGTTATTCGGCTCAAACGTGTGCGTTTAGATGATGATATTGAAATTTAGATAACTTGTTTTCTTTATTTGTTTTTTCTTTTCTCTCTTTCTTCATATGAATTTTGTTGTTTTTGTATTGAATTTTTTTTTCTTTGATGATAAATAATAAATAAACTAAACTAAACTTCGGAATATTGAACAGAACATCAACATGCATCTATTCTCTTCCGTTTCATCATCTCAAATAACAGTAATTAAGTTCGACAAATATTTTTTATTTAAACAAAAAAAAAGAACGAAATGAAGAACTTCTGTTGATCTTAATTATTCTTTGGTAATCTTAGAAGTAAGATTTTTTTTTCGCAAATCAATCATGTCTTTTTTGCTGTTTTTCTTTCTTTGTTATTCTTTTACATATACGTAACCATGTCGATCTCGATTTTCTCTTTTCTCTTCTATGGTTGTCTAGTAATAGTTGTTGAATTTTTTTTCAAACAACTCTAAATAATGTTTACTAGACGATGGTTGTATGCAATCGATGGCATTTTTTCCTCTCTCTCTTTCTCTGTTTCAAATCAATTCTACAGTTCTGTAAAAAAAAAGACACAGAATAATGAAAAGTTTTTTTTTGTTCGTGTCTATCAATAGCATATGAGCATAACAGAAAATTCAAAACATCACACTGAATTGTTTCTTTTTCTCTTTCTTTTTTTTTCTGTTCAAGGTCAATCATCATGTCGATTTGGACACATGAATTAGATCCACATTTTGCTCCAACAGAAGATCGTACTCAACTAAATAAAATCGAACAACAAATCACACATGAATATAATGAAATTAAATCGGAAATTGAAGACAATGATTTGAGATATAATCTAACATTTACACGACCATTTAGTTCCTATTTAATTCCAAAAGATTCTTTACATTTCGAACGAGAACGTCGATTATATCTCGAACGTCTTGCTCATGTATCGACTGTGCCTGATACGGAATTTCTCTCGGATGAATTCGAAAGTGAACTGAACACTTGTTCAGCATTATCGAGTGATTTCACACCTGAATCATTGCCATTGCTTCTACATGGATTCTACTTGAAACGATTATCGACTTTAACCTTTGCGAAATCGTTGCATTCAGTTCGATGGAAACGTTTCTGTCGTCAACAAATACAATTTCAACAAGTCGAACAACAATTCAACGAACGTTCAGCTCGAATTCATGCCGAATTTAATGATACACTTCAACGTGCACAACGATTGAGTGCTGTTCGAGAAAATCTCCTTTCTCCATCGACAAAAAATGTGTCTCTCGTAAGATGATTTCGTTGACGAAAGTTTTCTTTATTTTGTTTTCGTTTTCCTAGCCTGTGGTTAATGATGATTATGTTGCGTATGTTCGGTATCTTGTTTGTCACTATCGTGGTCAGAAAATGTTCGATCAACTGACTGATCTAATTCGTCTTTTTCATTATAAATTTCGCACACGTCCTTCGGCTGATTCGCAAACGGTGACGATCAATCTTCAATCGCCAATTTCACCATTTCAAAATACAACTGCTCTACAACGAATACCAACGATCGAACTCGAACAAAAAGATACACTCGAGAAATTAAATCGTCTATTTCAATTGTATTCTCTTCCGTTGGATACATCGAAAATTCAAACATCAGGCGATGAAATGGAATTGTACGCGAATATTGTTCGATATTATCGAACGATTTTTCTCGAACAAGAAAAAGAACGACCCAGTATACAATATGATTCGGCTAAACCAAAGATTCTTGCTCAATCGAGACAATCATCGAGTTGTTCATTGATAAAGAAAGCATCGTGGATCGAATATCTGACATTGAAACCTGAACGTGATGCTCAACGTGAACGAGACTTCTGGAAATATATCAAAGGTGGCAAGAACGATGAATTACTCATGCGTATATCACAATTTCTACATGTCCGAAATCCGGATAAAGTTGCCAATGTTTTGAAACAATATCTTCTTGCGTTGAAAGCAAAGAAAAGTGCCGCTTTAAAACAAGTTCTCGAAAGTTCAACGAACAACGCTGGTCAAGCAACGGCTATGGCCGATATTTTCTGGAAGAATGTTTTCGATTTAACTGACGACGATAATAATCCAGACAATACCAATGATAATGATGACTTACAAGGTAACAAAATGGTCAATTAAATAGTTCGATTTCGATCTTGTTTTTTTTTGTTGTTGTTGTAGATTCATCGGATTTTCGTGATACATCTACTCGTTCGAATCGTTACATGAAACGTGACGAATTTAATTATGTCGAAACATTACAAAAACTCGGTCTCGACGATACATCCGGTCAACGTCGTGATAGTGACACAGAAAATAACGACGCATCGGAATCCTACGGTTTACAATTGTCCTATATCACACTTCGATTACTTCGTATTCGAACGATTCGTCATCGTTGTTTGCACGAATTTAATTATCTTCGATCGTTACAACGAACGTTGACTATCTACGAACAACGATTAACCATGAGTTCGAAAGGCAAAGAATTTCATTCAGTTGATCAACGATTCGATCACTATGTCCCACATGCGTATCTATTCGATGCGCCACATGAATGTACATTGGACACATTGGATTTCATGCAATCCGAAGAACATATGGAGAATGTCGAAGATTTTGCACATGAAACTTGTTTCGAAGATGATGGTTCGATTGTTCATGTTCAAGATTCGTTAGGTTTGCATATTGTTTACGATTGTGCATTCGATGATCTCAATGAACTCGAACAAGAGATTATCGGTATTGGCTCGTATTTTATCGAGAAATCAGCGGTGAAATTATTGAAAGACAATGATTTTCAACGGAAAATCGATCGTTTCGAAATCTTATATAATCTTTGGGAATATGAATTGACATATTTACAATTGAAACGACAATTAATCGATTGTTTCTATGAAATTTATCAGCATACATTCGATGAAAATGAACGACAAGTTCTCAATCAAATCATTCTCAATCTTGTTCATCAACGGCCACGAATTGATTTTCAAAACGATGAATATTTTTCTCATTCGTATTCGTTAGAAATACGTTTTCTTCAACAATATCTCGCACTCATACGTGAATATATGTCTCGACATGTAAATACCGTTCGTCAAATAACGGAAAATCTTTTCGATTCAACCGATTATGGTTCATTTTTTCCATCGACACGTTCACAATCGTCGCCACCGGTCTATTTAAGTGCATCAAAAACTCAGAGTTATTATCTTTTCGAATTTCTCGAATCACTTGCATCGTTAACACGTCTGCCCAATCTTCTCAAGCAATCATTCAATGAACTCATCGAATTCGAACAAATTCAACAAGAAAAACATCTCTCACTGACCGAGAAACTTCTCTACGAACTCGAATATCTCGATGAAATTGTCAATCATTACAAACAACTCGATCAACCAGGTGCAATGTACTCGTCGAATCATCAACGAGATGTTTTCAATAGTTTATTCAGTGATCATCCGACGATGATGGGCAAATTTGCCTATGAAATTCTCAAACAAGTCGATGAATCACGTACAACAAAAAAAGAACAATACGATAAATATTTAAAACTAAGTACGAATCTAATCGAATTGATCACGCTAAGGTATCGATTGATACGTTCGGCAAGTCAAGCTGAATTGTTAACTGTTGTCTACAAACAACAATTGGACACGATGTCGATCGATCAATCGCATTTGTATCTACGTTATGTTCAATTCGAATTTGCACAACCGAGATCAGCCGAACATGAAAACGATTTCGAAACAAGTCGACAAGCTGACGGTCGTCTAGATAAAATAACTGGTCAACAACATCTCTTGTTTGCTATTCAAGAATTAGAAGAAGGTTCAATTGGTCGACTCAATTTTCGACAAAAAGATCAATGGTTATCATTGATCAGCGACGATGATGATGCATCGAGTAATCTCAAAGTTGCACTACGAACTCAATTGATGCACAATCATTTTGTTCATACCGCTGTTATTCAACATCGGCTAGCAGTGATCTGTATCACACAACAATTGCATACAGCTAAACTCGATACAGCACGTAAAGAACAAACGAAAACACCGCCGATCGGTAAACGACAATTAGCTGAATTGAAACAAGCCGAACAATCGAATAATCTATTGAATAATGCGTTGTATGAAAATGCACGACGGAAATTATTTCGTGAACATTATTTCATTTCGATTCAATTCGAAAAAGGACCATCACGCGATCGAATACTCAATGAATTTCTTCGACAACGAGAATTGAAACCCATGCAATATCAACAACAACGTGAAGCTGAAAAATTAAAACGAAGTTTACTCAATGAGTTTATCGATCGTATACACCAACGCAATGCTCTCATTCTTCTACGTTTACAAATCATTCAATCATATCTCAGTTTAACCTATCTTATTCATCAATTTCCACTGACAAGTAAAACACATTTTATGTGGCCAAAACCAGCAACACTGCCGTTGCCGGGCACAGCTGCTGCTGCTGCCGCTACTGCTGCAGCAGCATTAGCTGGTGATCAACAACAAGAATCATCAACACCATCACCGATACTGACAACGGCTTTGACATCGAACGGTTATCAACATCGACCGAAAACGATTGTCAATGAAAAAGGAACGGATTTGACTAATCTTTGGTATATTCCATCGTTTTTCGAACAATTAGGATTATTTAAAAATACAACAACGAATATAAACGAACTAGAAAAGAAATTAAAAGATTTCTTGAGAATTATTTCATCGTTGAATGATCTTATTCATATTGTTGTTGCTTTTGCACAATTGAATAGTACGGCAACGACGACTGAACAACGATGTAATTGATTTGCTTTTATTTCAAATTTCATTCCATTTTTTCCTTTCGTCGTTTAGTTAACGATCGTACTGGAGATTTGAGTTCGTTCGATCAAAGCGGTGAATTTGCTTCTGAATTACATGAAATTCAACGTGAAATCGATTCATCATCTTCATTATCTTTGTCTACGATAGCTGATCTATTAGAAACAAAACGACGGTTAACAATCTATCAGATTTATTATTCGATATCATGTTTAATTCCAAATTGTTTCTTCTCAACGAAAAATCAATTTGCCTACGATCTCGTTCGTTCTCGTTCGATTCCTATACTTCATAGATTTGTCAGCGATTTCACACGTTACAAACCATTGTACTCGATTCTTCCGAGTCCATTGCTTCCTGTTCAACGTTTAGCTCGTGATTTCTATCCATGGGCTGTCTACGAACATGAATATAATATCAATTCGAAACGACTCTGGTTTCCTAAGTATACAATCAGTGATCTTATTCATCTATCTCTAACGGGATTAAAAGCACAAGAATTAACATTAGCCAATGCTGAATATGTTTCAACACAGGTCATGTTGCAAAATATCGATGAAATTCTCAAAGCTAAAACAGTTGCTCATCATCTCGGAACGGTTCTTCGTAAGAAAGAAGTGTCCACAGGCGAGTGTCTATCGAAATATATTCGATTGGAAATCTATCTCACTGAATGTATTCGTCTGAATATCGTTCGAGAAGCTTGGAGTACGACGAAATTGAATGTTCATTCGATTGATACAGTTAAAAAATTCGTTGATGCATTCGATTGTTTTCGTGATGAAATACGAAGTCCCGTTCTTCGACAATTGTCAACAGCTGTCGGTTACAGTGCATTCTATAATGATTTTCCATTGGCATTGATCAACGGACAGTTAGCACCGAATGTAACCGAATATGAATGTAAATTAGCGTTAACAATGAGAATTTTAATTGAATTAGAAGGCAAATTTATGATGAACGATACGTTGAAACGTTTGAAGAGAGAACGAACATTAGTTCTGTCGGAAAGACTTCGAGAAGAAAGTTCTCTACCAACAGATCTATGGAAAAAACAACAATTTACAGAGAATTTTTCAGTTTTACGACCACATATTCTCGATGATCTTGCAACTTTATTAACTAATCATGAATGCAAAGATGAACAATTAACATTTCTTTCCAATACGACTCTTCTCGAAGAAACCGGTAATTTCTAATTAATTACAAATCTTTATTTTGTCTTTCTTTGTATTCAAGTCGATACAGATAATACTCTCAATTCGTCTACTCTCAATCGGCCATCAGATATCTTTTGTATTCGTCGAAGTGATTTAGAAGTGTGTCTCAAAGAAATCGGTAATCGTCTCATGCAACATGAACGCGATAATTATATGAACTATAGTTCGTATTATGAAAATCTTCTTTATAATGTTCGTCAATTAATCGGCGTACGAGAAAATGAAATCAAATCCCTTCGTTCACAACTTCAAGATCAACAATTCAGTCTCGAATTAGATTCTCAATTGTTAACTCTTTCATCGTATTTTGAATTAATTGCAGAATTAATTCGTTTACGTTCAACAAACGCACAGTTACAGCTCGACAAACAACTTCGTTTCGACAAAGAATTAAATCGAATTCGAGAAAAATTTCAATCAGTCAACGAACAATTATTAACTACGAATCTCGTACTTCGAAATCGTTTCGAACAATATCGAGAAGAATTATACAATAGTACAATAACAATCATCAAAGAGATTCGAACAGAAATCTACAATATGGCACGAGTGAAATTAACATCCGATGCACGTGCTGTTATCGATCAACATGAATATGAACAAACGAAATTAATTCATCATCTACAAGATCAATTGCATAAAAATCAAGAAAAACAATCGAATGATATTTATCAAGCTGAACGACAATGGCGACGTGAACAAGTTGAATTGGAGAAAACTGTTGCACATTTACAATACGAACTTGATCATTATCAAAAACGATATGTTTATAAAACGACGAAACAAATCGAAGAAATTCAAGCTTTAAAACGTGCTAATAATTATTTACGTAAACGTATTCTAACGAATGAAACATTTTATAAACGAAAATTTGAAAATGAAAGTAAATCAGAAACGAAAGCTAACATCGAACGCGATGATGATCTTCGACAAGCATTGAATCAAAAGCAAATCATTGAAACACAATTACGTTGGGTAGTAGAACAAAAAGATCGATTAGTAACGAAAGGTGCCGAATTAGAAAAGAAAACCAATCAATACGAACAAGAAAATGAAGCTATGCGTTTAAATCAATCGTTTGTCAAACGAGATCTTGTTCAGGCAAAGAAAAAACTCGAACAAGAACGTTCATTGAAAATCGATGCTTTTCAACAAGTTCAAACATTGCGAACAAATCTCAATGAAATCGAAGAAGAACTCGAACAAATGACTTCGATAAACGATGGAGCAACTAGTGTCCTATCAGGCTCAGCTATTCCACCACCACCATCACGAACACTTGGTTCATCGAGACCGATCACACCCTATCAGCTGTTATTAGCAAGAAATCGTCCGATGACATCCATCTCTCCCTATCAACGTGATAAACAACAACGTTTGACTAGTTCACGTTTGCGATGCTTTTCGAATACACCATCGAAGCGGGTTCAAACAGCCAATGTACATATCGAAAGAATAACTCCATTAACAGAAGAAATCCTTTCAAATCTTGGTGCGTCGACAACACCAACGACATCATCGATTAAAATGTTACGAATTAAAAGTGCTAAAATATAGAACGTTTATTTTATTTTGTTTTTCGCGAAATTTTTCTCTAGTTCTGAATTATTTATTAAGCGTTTCCGAAATGTAAGATCAAATAAAGGAATAAAGTTTTTAAACCATGGTTTCGCTCGGTGCATTAACATACGTAAAACGCACAGCAACACCCCTAGGTTTCTTTCGTCGTTTTGCGTCATATTGACGTCGTAATCGATTGCGTTCATTTTGAACTGGATCGATATGAAAACCATACTTCAATATATCCATTACGATGACGAATAAAACAACAGATGAGAGACATAAAATAGCAATATATGCGAACGATGTTGCAACGTACTTTCGAATAGTTAAACTTCGAGCAACAATTTCACAGTGTCGACCTGAATAGCTTTCAGTTAAACATTCACATCGATAATCACGAAATAATGATCGACAAACAGCATTGTTGTGACAAGTGACATTTTGACAATAGTTGACTTTTGTTTGACAATGTGTATCGGTCCAACCTTCGATACATGTACATTCGAATTCAGTTTTAGATTTATTGACACATGTACCTACAGAGAAAACATTTTCAAGATAAAAATACGATAATTAGAATGTAAACTTACCACCATTCCAACAAGTGTTTGGTTTACACGGTTGATTGTCCAATTCACATTTACTACCATTGAAGTCGTGGAGACATCGACAAGTGTAACCTGTTTTGCTGGTTTTGTTATTGATACAAGTGCCATTGTTTTGACATGGTTTTAATAGATCGCAGCGGGTGGCATTTGCATTACATGATGTACCGATTTTGTTAGGATCTGGACATATTAGAGGATTAAAAGCGCCTTGAATTGGTTGTATATCTACGTATATAAATAAGAATTATATCTGAATATCATCAGAAAAAAATGAATTACTCGTTGAAGAAGTAATCGTTTCATAATGAACTAAATATAAAAATAGATTTATTTGTGCGAATATTAATTCTTGTCATTTACTTGTTACTGGCGTTTTTGGTTTTCTTGTTGATTCTAAAACCAAAAACAAAAGATTACAGTTAAATTTAAAAAAATGTATGCAATAAGAACTTAGTTATTTTCTTCTGAATTGAAAACGAGTCTCAAATAGAAAGAAACAACAAAGAATTGTTAAATATTTTGCTATAACATACCAGAATTAATTGATGTAAACTGACTCATGCGATTGATTGTTGTCTTGGCGGTCATACTAATTTTCATTTCCGTATTTACCATTTTCATTGAACTAGTAGATACTCCGGTGCGTACAGGAAAATGTGAGGTTTCTTTTCTCGTTGCACTGGTCTGGCTTTTGATCGTTGGTTTGGTTGTCACAAAATTGGTCGGAGTCATAGTACTGCTGAATTCTGTTTTAACTGTGATATTGGTTCCGAGTGTAGTCGTTGTAACAGTGGTGCTGGTATTCATTGTAGCAGTTGTTGTGATACTGCACGTTTTAGTAACTATAGTTTTTGTTGAAGTTTCTAAAGCAGAATAACAATACTATTGAATATGCAAGTGGTATTTATAGATTTTTGAATATTCAATTAAAATTAGATTCGTAGGACTTTTTAAAGAATGTTGGAAATGAATTTTGAAGATCTTACCACAGACAGTATTGTAGATCAGAAACTTTTGAATTCGTTGAATTAATAGAGGAGAGTCCATTACGTATATATTGCCACAACTGTCAAAACTCATTGTTTGAGGGTGAAGTAGCAGATTGATTGACGTAAAACACCCAATTATGCATCGAAATCCATCCGGTCCCTGACCAATAATACGATGATTTCCCGAATCCACAATAAACAAATAGTTATCACCATCAAGAACAACACTCGTAGGTTTATTCAATTCCATGTTTTCCGGTGGATTACCACCAATTTTGGTAATTCCGTTTTTTTTGTCCAGCACTAAAATATTGTATCCTGTTATTACCCGTGTCTGCAACATATAGACTGAAATTTGCGTCAACAAAAATTCCTTGCGGCTCATTAAGTTGATTTCCTTCTATAGTACCGATAGGAGATAATGCTGCATTTGTAAGTAATGATTTTCTCAGGACTTGATGTTTATCCCGAACTGAACAGTAAAGCGTACTGTTTAAATCAATGAACAAACCATAACAATTGTCAGTAACATTCATGACTGAGACACCAACTATTGGACATGATGACCATCGAATAACATCATGTTTCTTTTCAAACCAACGGAGAGAATCAGAATCTACCATCTCATAGTCGTATGCGTAAATATCACCATTTTCACTAACAAAAAGACTCTGAATATCAGTCATATATTCACTATAAATCATTGTCTCCGCGGAACTGTTTCCATCAGGCCATTTGTAAATATATCCACACCGAGGAGGTACAGTAAATAAAGAATCATAACTTGCTCCATAAACTATGTTTTTCCTGTCAACGAATAAAGCAGCCGTTCCAACTTCAAGTAAAAATGTTTTTATCACGACCCCGGTTTCATTCCATGTTGCTGGTGATTCTAATTTTGGCTGATTGTAAGATGCATCTAGAATATAAATTAAAAACAGGTGTAAGCAGACTTATAAAATCAAAAAGAATTATGAATGTATCTCGATTACGTATAATTGAGCGAATATATCATCGAGAGGATATTGATCTTATGAATTTTTCATAAATCTTTCTAACTGTGCCTAATAGTTTTATTATATCGTGTACGCAAAAGTCAGATTATACTCGACATTAATATTCAGGCAACTGATAAAAGACTCTAAACTTAGTAACACTTAACCAAGACCAGACAATACTGAAGAATCGTCAGAGACTAATTTATTTTGCTCATGAACTAGTGAGAATCTACGTATATACAGGTAATTATTATGCCAATTCAAACCTCCTACTGCATCCTTATCTGATGAGTATAATTTATTCAAAAAATCAAACCCATACTTACTGATTTTACAATTCACTGATGAAATCATGATGAGAAAAAGTAATACGATCATCATTTTCTGATCCATGATTAAAAAAGCTCATTCTATATATATATATATATGTCTATTAAAAAATCATCGTCAATTTCATTAAACTAATAGATAGTGTTACATGAAAACAACTATTGAACTAAAAAAACGTATTCTATCACATACGTTAAGTCTATAGAAAATTTAAATAAATCAGGGATTTTTTTGTTTTATTGAAGAAAATATTTGTACACTATCAAATTTTAATCAAATAAATATCTTCGTTTTTTTTGTCAAAACAAAAGAAAACGAAACAATAAGATATTATATTATCTTATCATTCGTATCTTCAGCATTTGTCTTTTTATTCACATTAAAAAACAGTCCAAATGTCGACCAATGAAGGCGATAAAATACCTCGAAAACTATCGGATGTTTCTGCAACAGGTGAAGATCAACTAAATGCTAGTAGTCGAGCTGCTATCATGAAAACAAATTCGCTTGAAAAATCCGTATCTGAAAATGGACCCTCAGGTTCAATTACCATCGTTCCACCATTTTCTCTTCGAAAAATTTATAAAAATTTAACTATACTCGCTGTGGCATTTATTCTCTTATTTACTGCTTATAATGGCATGGTAACATTACAATCAAGTTTAAATGTTGAGAAAAATGTTGGAGTGAATTCATTGATTGTCACATATACATTTCTGATCGTAAATTCGTTTTTAAATCGAAGAAGAAACGATAATCTTTTATTTTATTAGTTTAGTTCGATTGCTCTTATTGGTGTTCTAATGGATCTATGTGGTCTTAAATGGACGATTATCTTAGGTGAAATTGGTTATATATTTTACATAGCTGCAAATATTAAACCAACACCAGCGTTGATGTACATCAGTATGTGTCAAAATTGACAATCATTGACTTGTTTTTTTTTAAAATAATCATTTAGGTGCTGCTTTCGTTGGTTTACTTGCTGCTCCATTGTGGACAGCCAAAGCAACATATCTCAATCAAATTGCTCGTTATCATTCTCAACATAAAAGCCAAACTCATGAAATATCTGTTAGTTTATTTTTCGGCATATTCTTCGCGTTTTTCGGCACGAATACCATCTGGGGAAATATCATTTCCTATTTCGTTTTAAATCAATCGAATGCAGCACAAGTATACAATTGTGGTGTTCATTTCGATCCACGAATTGTTGTCAAATCGAATTCAACAGAAACTGTTTCAGAAAGCACTGTAAGACAAATACGTATTATTAATTGATACGAAACATGTTGATTTAGCGATATCTTCTTTGCGGAATTTTTACTGGAATGGGTGCTTTGTCAATGTTACTCTTATTTTTTGCTTTAGATCCAATTCAATTAAGTCAAAAGCGTACGATTTGTAAATACAGATTTTGATTCGAATTTAATAGCTCGTATTTAGAAACAATGAAACAATTAGCAAAGAAAAGTCTCGAAGTTCTTTTATCATTAAAAGAATGGAAATATATTGATCAATTATTTCTCATTCCTATAACAATGTGGACAACGATTGAAACTGCTTTTTTTACTGCACAATTCACACGTGTAAATACTTTGCTTTTCAATGGATTAATATCGTTTATTTTTCTATTGTTAATAGGGTTTTATAACTTGTTTAGTCGGTATCCAGTAAGATTGAGAGAGAAGGAGAGTAATTATAAGCTAAACGACTCGTTGATTTTTAGTTATGTTGGTATAGTGATGGTCTGTGCAGGAGTTTTTCAAGCTGTCAGCAGTTATGTGTTCGGTCGTCTGGTGAAGTACACCGGACGAATAGTTGTTTTTGGCATTGCTGCCATGATTAACTATGCAATGATTATTCTGATGCTTCTTTGGGATCCTGAAGAGTCACAAATGTTTGTTTTATTTATTATTGCTGCACTATGGTCAATATCTGATGCAGTTTGGCAAACTCAAGTGATCTGTAATTCAATTCAAATTCAATTTACAATTGATCGAATTTCTGTTTTGTTTTAGCTACTTATACGGTTCTCTATTCGGAAATAGATCCAAGTGCTCTATCGAAATATCGTCTTTGGAAATCAGTTGGATTTGTTGTTACTTACGGAGTAAATAAAAATTCATCTCTTTTTCTCTTAAAACCTGACATCTTATTTTCTTGTAGTATGCCAGTTATGTTCCCTATCATCTGTCATTGATTCTTCTTCTTGTTTATTTATCCGTTAGCATGCTGTGCTATTCAATAGTCGAAATACGTATTCGTTGGAAAAAGAATAACAACTATGTGGCAGTTTAATCGTTTTTTTTTAAATTATTATCTTAAATAAATAAAAACCGAAAAACACATTCTTCTTCTTTTTCTTGTCTTTTCATGATTTGCTTCATTATCACGTTGACTTAGGTGAAAACATGGTCAAAACTTGTTTATTCGGAATATTCATATTCAATAGACATTTTACTTTAATCTATCGATTTCTAAGCGATGATCTATTCAATTATTTATACAAACGTCATCGTGAACGATTAGATAGTTTTGAGGAAGCAAATCCTGTGAGCAAATTTTCTTTTTTGTTTTCCTTGACAGTAAATGTTCGTTTTTAGTCAAGCGATGAAATCCCATTTTCAATTGATGATACAATTGCTCTTACATTGTCAACGTCACTACATTTCTATGATCAAACAAATCAAAGCAATAGTGCAGTTAAACGTATTACACTCGAATCAAATATTCAAGTGTTTTTCGATGAAGTAAAAAGCAATATTCAATCGTCTTTCTATTAATTAATGAAGAATATTTTAGATGGGTGAAAATCGAATAATATTCATATCCGATGAAACATACGATACATTAGTTATACTAAAAGCGATAAATCTATTTAAATCATTAATTCGATTTCATCTTGGTGCTTATCCATTTACGTAGATTGAAAATTCGAAAGGAAATTTCGTATCTCCCTGTTTTTTTTCTCAATTATAGAAAATCTACAACAGTTGCCAAAGCCATCAATTGCATATCGGCTTCGTTACAATATTATCTACACAATGTTCTAACAAATCAAGCATTACTCTTTGAAGTTGATTCATTGCAAATTAGTTCTCTTTTTTCAAAAATCTCTATTTTCAATTTTTCAGAGTTCCGAATATCTACTTCTTAATGGATTAATTCGTGGTCAATGTAACGATGCTTGTCTCATTGTTAATTATGTTCTTCAACAAACACCGACATTAATCATGATTACATGTAAAGATAAGATCGTTCATATGCAATTGAGGTAAAAAATGATCTTGTATTTGACCTGCAAAAAAAACAAAATTTGTTCGTGTTTTTAGTAATGAACAACACCGTCCGAGTAATAGTGATATATTTTTATTATTATTGAATAATACAAGTCGATCATTACGTGAACAATTCCAAGCCGATGAATTTTCATCATCAACAATGGCTCATTCATTTCGACGACGAAGTGACCAACAATTTCCTCGTACAGAATCAGCACCAAATATGGATGATTTTCAACAGACTCAAGCAAAACGAGTAAAATACTTTTCTCTAATTTTTTTAACGAACAAATCTTATCTAGACAACATCATTACCAACAGTCGACGAATTCGAAACAATGAAAAACAATACCCAACGAAATATCGAAGTTGTTTTTATGAAAACATCAAATAAAAATCTTGCACCATTTACCATGTACACAATACCACTGAAAACCGATATATCAGTGTTGATTCTCGTTGAAGTAAAACATTTGATTCTTATCGATGTTTTCTATTGTTTACTTTGCAGTCAAAACATAGTCTTGCCTGTGCAAGTCTATCAGAATTAATTCATCAATTGAATTTATGTATTAATCATTCACAATTATCGTACAAACATCTAGCTAATCAAATTCGATCACTAGAAAGATATCCAATTTTTGTGCCACAAGTAGGCAAATTCGATTGAATTGTAAATAAGATATTTTTTTTAGCTTGACGAACGTTCACATTCATCGAATAAACTCTTGAAAATTCTCGATACAACTCATAATATTTACAAATCTCTTCCGAAAAAAGCCGAACTTATCGATCAAGAAGATGAACGGTATTTTCAAATGACGCTTCTACTGTTTATTTTTATTATTATTCTAAATTCTTTTCTTTTCTGCGCAAAATAGAATCTATGCAATTCAAGATAATCTCGTTGAAATGAATAATATTTCAGTCGATATTTTCCATCGATCATTTCTCGAATCGGATGTATCTATGGATACGAATCTTCTTGAATCAACAGCCATTGAAAATCTTCAACAACGATTATTCGGCAAACTTGTCGATTGGTTTGCATTTATTGAAATGAAAACTCAAGGAAATATAACAATTAGTTTGTTCGTTGATGAATTCGAACTTGTCTTTTGCTTTTAAATATTGAATTTTAGTTGTCAACAACGTTTTCCCGGCTTAGTTCACTTCGCCTTGATCGATCGAGCACGTGGACGAATATGTTCACCAGCATTATTCACCGAAGAATATAAGAACTATCTGGCAACGTATTACGATATATATGATAGTGATATGGTTAAAGAAAAAAAAGTTTATTAAAAATTTCTTTCATTAAAAACAAATTAAAACAAGAAGAATTTTGCTTTTTATTTAGATTATTGATTTCGAATTGGAATGTCTTGCAGCACTGCAACGCGGCTGCACATCTTACACATTGACTGATGATTATTTTACGTATAATTATACATTACGTTTAGAAGAGAGTAATGTAAGTTAATTGTTGAATAAAAACAGTTTGTTCAAAAGTTTACTTAGGGTGCATCAATGAGACTCTACAAACCTTTTATCAAATCCGAATCGCCGGGAATTTTACATTATGATTTCTATGAGTAGGAGGAGAAGACGAACAACTTGTTTGTACTGTTTTTCTTAAATAGAAAATTGGCTTATGAAAATTATGCTTCATTGAGTGATCAAACATCGATTTCATGTTTCGAATTGATTTGTGTACACTTACGTTTCGTTCCACCAGAGATTGTTCGCGAGCACTGTCAACAATTATGGTCAACATTGAGAGAACTCGACGATTAGAAGAACAAACACTGTGAAAGGATTAGATATGTTTTTCATTTCTTTTTCACATTTGCTTTTCTTTCTTTTTTTTTCTTTATTCAAAATAAAAACAAGAATATGACGGCGATGATTACGATTGTAACCTTATTGTTTCTAGTTGCTTGTAAGTTAGAGTTCTTCATTTAGTTTTTTTGTTGTGTGGGTGAATAAAACAGTTTCTGTTAGATATCTCTCCTATTCATTCAATTGCTTGTTTTACATGTGTCGATTGTGGTGATCCATTCAATGCTCAATCACCGAATGTTTCGAGCAGTCCACCAACATGTACTTATTGCTACGTACGAAACAAAAACAAATGGATTCTTGGTTTTTGAAATATCGTTTTCCTTTTCGTTTAGAAACTAACAGTATTCATGGCTTATGCACCGCAGAATTATGTCGTAAAAGAATGTGTTCAAACATGTACGGAATCGGGTCGAATATTTGGCGGCGCATCACTTGAAGTTAGTTGTTGCCAAACGGAATCCTATTGCAATCAAGCAATGAAATCTTCTACGAGTTTTTTTCTTCTGTTTTCATTATTATTATTTTCTTTATCTATTGATTGATTAATAAAGTTTTTTTTTATTATGTACACTTAAACAATACTAATTCCATCTAAACGTTTACAGAAAAAGTTATATATCTCTTCGAATGTTGGCCGTTCGAAAACTGGTCGCCAACATTCTAACATTAAATCGACCACTTCCTTGCTTATATTATCCGGTTTAGGCAAATGTAAATTTTGAATTAATCTTAAATTTTCAAGAACTTGTTCATCATTCAATAGACCATAAGGTAATGTTTCACAATTCGTCATTATTTCCCAGAGTGTAATACCGAACGACCAAACATCGGATTGCGATGTGAATTCATCCTATATAGAATCAGAATAAGAGCTACGTCGATGATTTTTATTCAAAATAAACTTACATTAATGATCGATTCAGGTGCCATCCATCGAATTGGCAAACGAATTTCACTGACACAATAATAATGTGATTGAAATTGTTCGGAAGCTATAGCTGAATTTGTCAGTTTAATTTCATAATTTGGATAGATTAAGCAATTTCTCGCTGATATATCTCGATGAATGATTTGTTGACCTTCCAAATAACGAAGTGCATTCGATAATTGAGTTATCATGTATAAACGAAGGTTTTTTCTTTGAAGAACAAAATAAAACAAAGGTTTAAATAAACGAGATATTGAAATCGACTTACGAAATATTTTCTGATGTTGATAAACAAGTATAGAGATCGCCGAGATCACTATGTTCGATCAGAGCATAGTTTTGTTCGATTGTATATCCATAGAATTGCACAAGATTTGGATGTTGAAGACAATTGAGCAGTTCATGTTCTTTATCGAATAGATTTCTATTTAAAAAGAGTTTTTTTTTACACAAATTAAAACGAAATTGTTTGTTCTATACTTTTGAATCGGATCATTGGTTGTTAGAATTTTAATTAAAACTGGTTTGAGTATATCATATGGCTGTCGAAGATAGAGATATCCTCGAAAAATCTAATTAAAAAAAAAGATATTCTTCTGTCAGAAAAAACAACAACCAAAGTTTCTTCTATCTTACTATTCCAAATTCTCCCTTTGGTTTCGAATAATTCTGTCCGATGATAATCTGTTCATTTTTCCAACAAGGAGTAACGATCGATGGAATTTTATCCAACAGATTCGTACATTCGTATGTACTATTTCCGCAAAGACCTTGAATGGATTTTTGATTCGAATCGATATACATATCGACCGATGAATATGGATTTGTTGTTGTTGCTGTCAGATAAGGATTAATTGTCGATGTTACATCGGAACTTGCTGTAGAAACGATTAAATGATGACGAATGTCATTGCCTGATTGAATTTTAGTCAAACACGGAATTTTTCCAATAGGTGAAGAGGATGATGATGATGCTGCTTGAATTCGATGAATTAAGAGTAGAATCAGTGCAAATAGAATGAGAGTGAGAAGAAAAAATAGCCAATGCCAATAGTGGATAAATAAATTTGAATTAAGAATTAGAAATGTTGAATTTATTGGTAAAGAATCGAATTCAATTTCACTGATGAGAATCCATTGACTTGTTTCATGTTGATTTATTGTTAAATTTAAACAATTTGTTATGAAATGTTTTCGTTTTGTTAATAATATTTGAATTAATCTTGAACTTGTATTCAATGAATCTGACGGAATAATGAAATCCATTGACATTGATTGAGTATTCAATTTTTCACAACTAGCTATTCGAATCGAAGGAAACAGATGAATTTGTTGAGTAAATAAATTCGATGTATGAATACGAATGCCAGTGAAATTTCGAGATGTATCGAAATAAAACAGAAGATTTATCGATGTATTTCGTTTCCAACCGATCCAATCATAACCTCGACGATTCTGATCAGTTGAACGATAATCATCGGAACCAAAAATTCCATCCGTTAATTGGCCAAGACCATCTAAAAAGAACGATTTTTCTATAAAAACCAACGGTTTAAAACTCGATTATCAACCTTTCAATATTCCGTTTTCATTTCTTCCATCATAAGTTTCATCATAGAATTCTGTATCAATTGCTCGTTTATCACCTTGGGGTATTGAATAGGAAACAACTCCATCTAAATAATCGATTGATAAACTTTTTCTTCTTCGTTTTTTCGAACTACCTGAAAATGGACAACCGTAGAGTTCCAAACGTAGACAAATATGTTTCGGCGATGAATTTGTAACTAATGGAATGATACGAATTTGTTTGGCTATGATTGACGGAAGAATATCGCGAAACGTTGGTATATAATTATTTGAACTTCCACTGAGAATCTATTCTTTTTTCAAATTAGAATACAAAGAAAAACAAATCAATCGGATTGTTATTTACGTATTGTTCAGAAAAATCTTTATATTTAATCCATTGTTGTTCTTTGGTTCGTCGATATTCAAGACGAAATGCATCTGCATAATATTCATTCTAAAACAAACAAATAAATTTCGAACGAATTCTTTTGATTTCCTACTGGTTTCGAACTAAATTTGCCTTGAAGTTCAATTAATGTCAAAATAGTTAAATTATCGAAATCAATTTGTAAATATTCGTCAGTTGTCGACGAAATTTTATTCAATGGACACCATCCTTTAGTTTTACTTCGAATACGAGCATTCGATGCAATACTTTGTTCATCGGCATGACTACTCGCTGAAAAAGCTGAATCCAAGATTTTACCATTTTCAATGCCGATTGGTTGCCGACATGATTCTTCAAATGAAAAAGAAAAAAAAACAATAAATTTATTCTTTCTTTTCTCTTCTTCTTTTTTGTTTTACCTAGATCAAATTGTTTTGTATTTGTTATTGAAATAAATAAAATATGAAAACAGATGATATAGTTCATAATCTGCAATACAAATACCTATGTATGATTGTCTTCGAAATGAAATCGATTCATTCAATCGTAAAATATGATGACAGACATACTTTCGAATTTTTAATTTGATCGATTGATCATCACTTGAACGTTGAGTATATATTACAAATCGTAGCTTGTTCACCGCTTACTGTTTCGCATGATTAAACTACACTTAATATTACATAAAAAGAAACGAAACGAAATAAAACGAAGAAAAGATTCGTTCGAAAGAGACAAATGTAAGAGTCTTGTAATTGAATTATCGTTTTCGATGTATATACGAATGATTGATGAATGACAAGAGAAAGACAACGAAATATCGAGAGTAGATGAAAGACTATAATTGAGTATGATCGAGATCAGGAGAGGATGATAACAATCAAAGCAAGCAGGTGACAAAAGTGAATACATTGATATTTTTCAAAGATAAATCGAACATGCGAGAGAAAAAAAACTATTATCATGTTATGAAACGAGAGATTGCTATCAGAGATCTTTTTCTTTCTCTTCTTCTTTATTTGCTCGCCATAGAAAAATGAGAAAGTAAAACGGAAATGTTCAGGTGAGTATTATTCATGAATTAACGATTATAAAATCAATGTAACATCGCAGGTGTTGATGATGAAAAAAAAAGCCGAGAAGAGAAAATGACTGCCCCCAGGCGGTCGACACCTTGCTTGATTAAAGTAAAGAAAAAGAATGTACTGTATGAGTGGTACATAGAATGCATATTTCCGGCTCAGTTATCTTATTGAAATAACATTCATTTTAGATTACCTTGAATACGTCCTCTCATTCGACTGTTACTTTACAACTTGTTCAATAGATTTCGAATTGATAAAGAGGCGTAAAATTTGTCTCATCTTTAAAATCATTAATGCACCAGTTCGTATTCTCTTTTATGTTATAGTTAAAAAGAGACATACATACACACACACACATACTTAACATCAAGTGTTACTTGCAGCAGATGAGAAGATCATTATTATTGTATACATGACCTTGGTACAGTCTTTTATTCAAAATGTTAAAAAAAAATTAGAACAACACTTTTAATTGTTTTGATTTCGTTAAACTGATAAAAGATTCTTTGACAGAATTACTAATGTCATTATAACTCAAATTAAGATGAGCCAATGTCTATAATTAATTATTATAAAAACTTCCAAAAAATATAATTCAAGATGATCTTACGTTGCTGTTTTTCAATGCCTTTAACAATACTTCAGCACCTGCATCAGTAATCTTCTTAAAACTTAAATTCAGCTCCACAATCGTCTGTAAACAATAGATAAAATACATATATTCGTACCAAATTCATTTTACTTTATTATGTTCAAGCATTTCTGCCAAATCCTGTATACAAGAATCCGTGATTTTACAATTACATAGATCTAACACTTTGATCACCTGTAATATTATAGATATCAAGAGAATTATTTTATTATCAATGATATCATACTGTATTATAACGCAGAGCATTAAAAAAATATTTGAATGTTTCGGTTTCATTTATGACCAACGAAAAATCATATTTCGATTATTCATTTTTTCGATTAAAATATGTAATCTTTCCAAAGTCTACGAAGAGTAAAATAAATTTGATGATACGAATTGCTTTAAATAAATAATACCGAATTGCATGGGAACACATTGACAAAACTTTGTATTCTGGTAATATTAATAGTGTTTAAGCCAATAGAAAGTGATTTTAGTGTCTATGTTCAAATGAGAAACTTGAAAACCATAGTTAAACTATCGACTATGCCTACGGTATTTTGTGTCAATGCTTTCAATGAATATTCGGCATCTGTATCATCAATTTTATGACGATCGAGATCCAACTTTACAATACTCTACAGCAAACCGAAAGAAGATATTAAAAGTTAGAGACAAACGAGTCATCTTACGTACTTTATTCTGTTTTAATGCATCAGCCAAATATTTGATTCCATCGCCAAGGATTCCGTCACTCACAAGAGACAATTGATGAATTGTCTATGTGAAATAATTAGAAATTATATTAATAAAATTAATGATTTTAACACAAAGTTTACATTAGATCGACCCAAAATATAACCTAGACATTGCAACTCTATATTACCGTAAGCTGACAACCATATACGGTCGTTTTTTAACTATACTAATAAACAACAGAAGGATTGTCTAACTTGTCGAGGATACGATAGACAATTTCTATCGGTAGCGTATGCAAATTCGGAACGAATTTCTCTGTCATGAAAAATATTTTTGTGAATATGGAATTGCGCGTTTGTTTATTTAATCTTATCTTATCTTATGCCATGCCATCACTCAATCAATTTTATGTTTTGCAATTACAAAATACGTATATAGGAACCGCCAGCATATAGTCGAAAATCAATTCTCTCTATATATTTATTTTTAAATAAAGAATCAATTGCTACATGAAAAACAATCATCAATCACAGAATGTTACGGAAAAATCATTCTAAAAAGCTACCCCAGCCAATCTTCAATTAATTTTTCTTCTTGTTAGCTGCTGGTTTATAATAATGAGCTGGTACAAATGGCATTTTAACAACTTCCGCTTCAATCGTACGATTTCGAATGTTGACAGCAACTTTAGTGCCAACTTTGGCATACGGTGTTTCAACATAAGCCATGCCAATATTCGTAAGTTTCAGCGATGGTGATGGACAACCGCTTGTTACTTTACCAATCACTGGATCATTTTCATTTTTACCACTACGTATTTCAGCACCACTTCGTGGACATGCGCCTGAAGATTTAATTCCCACACGTTTTCTCGATGGACCATTGGCAAGTTGTTCTAGAATAATTTTTGCACCGGGAAAATCAGCTAATTGACGACGTCGTTTGCTAATTGTCCATGATAGATCAGCTTCGACTGGTGTCGTTTGCTCGTCAATATCATTTCCATACAAGCAAAGACCAGCTTCAAGACGAAGTGAATCTCGAGCACCAAGACCAGCCATTTGAGCAACGCCCGATGATAATAAAGCTTCAGTTACACGTTGAACATTTTCATTCGAAATACTGATTTCAAAACCATCTTCACCCGTATAACCGGATCGATTGATTCGACAAGGTATCGATGGATCATTGGCAAAATTAGCTGTTCGAGTTTGCATGAAGAAGAATTTCGATAGATCTAACGATGGTACAAGTGGTTGAAGGACTTCAGCTGAACGTGGACCCTAAAAACGAACCAACGAATACCTCCTTCTTATTAAAAAAACAGTTCCATATACTTGTAATGCTAATTGAGCTTGTTTATCGAGAACTTCAACGTCAACATCGAGGCCGTCTTTTTTCGCTTTAGCTAATTGAGTTTTGACGTGTGCAAGATCTTGTGCTGCACGTCCAGCATTCGAAACAACATATAAATATCCTTGATCAGTTTTTGTTACAATCAAATCATCAAGAATACCGCCTTGTTCATTCGTGTAAACCGTTAAACACGCCGAATTCTCCGGTAGATTTTCCAAATCCGAAACAACTAATCGTTCAAAAAATCGAACACGATCAGCACCTGTAACATGCATTTGTAACATATGTGATACATCGAATATCGATGCATCTGATCGTGTATACAAATGTGATTGAATAACTGATGGTGCGTATTGCACTGGCAAAGTCCAACCGCAAAAATTCACCCTGAAGAATAACAACTCACTGACTCAATCGTAAGAAAATATCGACTCACATTCGTCCATGTTTATTCACATGAAAATCATATAAGGCTGTTTTTTTAACCGGTATAGCATTGGCAGAAGATTTTGGTGCATCAGCTTTTATTGATGATAATGCCATTGTTCGACATTGAAACATCAAACCTCGATTGAACAATCGTCTTGTTATTAAACTAGACATCTAAAATATTGGGTTTGGTTTTTATTTTATTTTATCTTTCTTCGACAAATCAATCACTTTAATACAACATTAAACAAGAAATAAATGAAGGAGACAAATGAAATTATATCGGACTATGACTACCTGAGTAGAAAATATAAATAGAAACGATTAAAAGAAATAATAAATTATTTTCCTGAGGTTAAGAACACAAAAAAACAAAAGCGTCTAGTTTTATATTTGTACATCTCAAGTGACAAGTTCATCAGTTGGATAAGATGTAGATGTATTTGACTGAGGCTCAGTTATGACGGATACGAGATCGCCAACAGCTCGATTGATATCATTCGCCATATCGAATAGATTATCGATTGTATGCAAATCTACACAATCGAAAATATTCAAACGATGAGAGAGAAAAAAAGAGAAAGTTCTTACTGCAATTCTGTCGTTCAACAGATGATCGATGTGTGCTATGTGTTGGCGACTAAAATGAAGATAATAAATTGAATTAGTAGTTTTATCGAATGAAAATGTCAATCGATCTACTTGTCGAAGTAATAATTGTTTCGATCGTTTCAATTGTTCTTCCAATTGTTGATTATGTTCTTCCAAAATTTTCATTCGTTGTTCTAATTTATTCTTATGCTGTCTTAATTGTTTTGCTTCACGTAAAATTTCTCGATCTTGTGTTTCGATTTGCTCGTGTTGTTCATTAATAATCAAGGATTTTTCCATATGTTCCTGACAAAGTCGTTCATATTCTTGTTGTAACAAACGATTTTCATCTTCGAGATCGTGAATAATTGCTTCCAATTCATTTCGTTGATCACGATTGAGATGAATAGGCGAGGCTGCTGAATGGATTAATGTTCGACAATGTTCAGCAATAACACCGTGTTCGTCATAGGTACGTGATGATTTGATTGGTTCGACTGTTGCTGCTGCGGCTGCTGTTGTTATCGATGGGATGTAGAGAGGAGATGCCGATGCCATTGGTGATTCATTCATAGTCAATGTATTATCGAATACGTGAGGCAATGGAAGATAACCAAGTTTGGGACTTTTTCGATGTTTGCTGAGAAATTTATGTTTGAATATTCGAAAAAAATCACGAACATCTTCGGATGATGTTGTCTAAAAGAAATTAAAGTTTGAAAATTGAATTTATTATCAGTGAAAAACAAACTTCAGTATAATATTCTTGCAATGGATGATCCATTTTGAAAACTTTCGTTTGTTTGCCCGAAAAGAAACAATTTTGACATATGTCACAATTGAAATATCGTAATGATCGATAGCGAAAGCCAAGTATCGGATAGATCTTACAGATATTACAACGTGCTTCATGTTTAGCTGCTTCACTAGCTGCTAAACGATGCATTACAGGCAACCAAACAAGTGATTGAGGCTCGAGTTTAACCCATTCGAGAAAAGCTTCTGTTGTTATCCATTCAGGATTATGTGCCTAAGATAATCGTTTTTGATAAATATTCGAGTAATGAAAAAAAAACCGAATTCTCTTACAAATTCAAAGCAACTTTGCACACTTGGCTCAACACTTGATCCACCAAAAGCAGCCACTTCGCCTAATTGTTTCGGAATCTGAACAAACAAAGAATTATACTGAAATCACAAGAAAATAAAAACATACCACAATCACTTGCTGGAATAGAATCGATAGACGTTGTCGATCGATAACACTTCGACCTTCATGTTCGTAGGTTACCAATGAAAATATATCTAAAATATCAATCGATTATTTTCGCTTTTTTTTGTGTTCCATCGACTTACATCGATATTTTTCTTCAATATTTCCTCGACATAATAGTGCCAATGCCATTTTCATTGATATCAATCGAATTGAACCTGTTCGATTCCTAGAAAAATCAACCGATTTTCAAAAAAGAAATCATTTGCTGCCTTTGATTTACATATCATAGATATTCAACAACCAATTCAATGTCAAATCAATCGTTAATACCAAATTAACTAATTGCGGATATTCATTTGCAGTATATTCGAAAATTTTGTGTAGATAATCGAGAATTTCATTAACATCGATATTCTTATTTACTGAATCGATGATTGGCGAACTTTGAAAAACTGTTACTATTGTATTGAGTGATGTTAAATCAACTATTCAACAAAAAATACACATAGCAGTGACGGTTTCAATTGAAATTTATACGTACGGCAAAGACGTTTTTGTAATGTTCGGAGTTTCATCGCCGTTCGATAGGCAGAGAAACGAATATCATTAAAACCGGCAAATGATCGCATGAGTTCCAACATTTTGGGATGATCCCACGATGTTGTTTGATCGGAATGACTAAACAACAACAACAATAAGTCATTGACAACACATCAACTCCAACTAGTTACTTGATGTAATATGGAATTTTATTCTCTGCGATTGCTCGCTGCCAGGGTGGTTCAACTGAACCTGAATAAATGTTACTTTCCGTACTTCGAATTGAATCTTGTAGAGATTGAATTCGCTGTGAGATTATCGAAACAGAATGTTGCCATCTAATCAAACGATAGATACAAAAAGAAAACTATGTTTCGCACACACACACCTGTGATTCAATTCTTCGGCTCGATTCATCATGTGAATGTCATATTGATTTTCGATCGATTGTGCTGATTGTTGAACATCATCAATCGATGGTTTACATGACATTAATGTTGTCAATAGATTCTAAATATTTTCATAAATTCTTCTTTTTCTCTCTCTCTTGTTTGGCTTCGTACTTTAGCCTGTTCGATTTCCGCTGGTATTTGTTGACTAGTTAATGACTTAATTTGCGGTTTATGTGCATAGGCAAGCTCAATTTCAAGCAAGTGTGAATGCAAATGATCACACTTGCGACGTAAATCTTCGACCGCCTTGAAAACAAAGAGAAATTGAAAGTAAATAAACGATGAATTCTTATAAAAATGTTAACTCTACCGTTTGGAGACGTTGTAAAACTTTTAAACGTGATTGAATATTATTATTTGCATTTTTCCAATATTGACTCAATTGCAGAACATGTCGACGAACTTTACGTAATGTTAAATCGGAATGTTTCTTCAATGATGAATACGGTGATATCGAACCAATTTCGTCTAGATGAGAACAAAATCACAAGTACTAATCTTATCTAATTCTACAAGGTCAAAATGAGGATGATGATGTGAAACATTGCTTATCTAATGGTCGATTGAAATGACAAATGGAACTGCATGTAAAACGCCCTCTTTCTTTTTTTTCTCTGCTTCTTCTTACCCGCACTATCCGTTCCATTTGTAGCATCTCTACTCGAGGGTGCATACAATCGTTTGCCTGTATTAATGGCTTGTTCAACTGAAAGACGGAGATGATCGTTTAATTCGATTTGAATTCGTTGACAATCGAGAAGAAGTTTTTCATAATCTTGAATGGGCTGTTTTTCATTTGTTTGAATTTGTAATTCAATATCACGGAGATGAGTAATGAGAACATCGATATTATTGATTGTTGTGTCAAGATTTGTTTTAATCAATTGATTTTTCTTTTTGATTTCTTCGATTTCAATCTTAATTTTGGCGTATTGACTTTGAAATCGTTCAAAGTATTGTCGATCTTGATTAATTACATTTTCAGGTACATTAGGCGGATTTTCTACTAATTGAACTAATTTCTAAACGAAGCAAAACATTTTCTTTTTGTTTTTGTTGTTGTCTGAAAAACTAATTCTAACTTGAAATTTATTTTGATTAGCTTCATTGTTTTCATACTGTTCAATAGCTTCTCGTAATTCTTTTAAATACGCATCAAAACTTTCCATATATGTTTCTTTATTTATTATCGTCGATTTTTTCTGTTCATTTAACCATTGTCTCAATTGACTTGTCATTTCACTTGGATAATTTTCAATTAATGTATTTATTTCATTGACAGCTGTAATGACATTATTTTCTGTATTGAAATGCGAGACAAAATTAACGCGAAGATGATCGATATGCGTCGTATCAATGAGCATTTGTTGAAGTATCAATTGCCGTTTGGCAAGTTCATTATAAACTTTAAAACAAAAAGAAAAAAAAACATTTTCATTTATTGTTTTGTTTTTGTTTTACTTCGATTCGATAGAAGTGAAATATTTTGATCGAGCAAGAGAATCTAATCAAGCAAAGTTCAATCATAAAAATGCTCATTATTGAAAACGACATTACTTTTATTTTATTTTTAAGCTGTTCAACTTGTTGACGATTTCCCAATTGTACGATGGTATTTAATAACTCTTGTGCTTGTTCATTCACATGTGATGATGATGATGATTGCGTATTCACTTCGCTCGGGGAATCAGTAGCTAGAACAAAACGAGTAGAAAAAGAGAAGAAGAAGAAGAAAAAGAAATGACGACTAGTTCATTGAATTTTTACAATTACAATCGAGAGAGAGAGAGTAGGAAAAAGGAAGAAAAACCGTATAAGAACAAGGTGAATTACTGTTCTGGAATAATGAGACGACGAACACACGAAGAAGAGGGAAAAAATCAAGATCATCACACAATGAACTTTTCTTTCGTCGGTTTCTCAAAAAGATGTGTTAACTAAAAATAGAAATATAGGAAAAAGCAGAACATGCTCTAGCATTAGTATTTAACTTCCTGTATGTGCGAAGAGAAAGTGAACAGCAAAGGGCGGGACATAAGAGACGCAAAGAGAGAGAGAGAGAAGAATTCAATTACATGTTTGCACTAGCAGTTTTCTTTTTTTTCTTTGTGCTGTCCCATGCGTAATTTATTTAGCCTTTCATTTGTCTTATTATTCATACTAACACTCATCAAAAACGAAGGATTAAATATCCGATAGAAGATTTACTATTTGTGTTCTCAATTAGACGAGAAGGAGGTGATGATAATCGAATTTCGATTTCGTCTGGTTATGTCATACTTATCGATGAGAAATAATTCCACATTTGAATGAGATTTTCGATTTGTTCGCAATGTTGATTTGATTGAATGATTTCTTCGAATGATTTTCGTTTTTCATTCAAAGCTAACTGAATTGTCTGAATAGAAAAAGAACAAAAAGTCTTTTGTTTTCGTTGAGCAAGCCTTTTTGTTTGGCTTTACCTTTTTATCTAAATGTTTGGACATTTCAGTGAAATTCTTCAGCCAATGTTCTAATGATTCAGTTTGATGCCGACAAGCTATTTGATTTTCTAATTCAATGCGTGCTTTTGGCAGAGATAAAATCAGCTATGAAAATAAAAAAAACCGATAAGAAATATATCGACGAAGCAAAGAAAGGCAAAACACGTCACACACATACTTGTTGCATTTCATCAACTAATGTTTGAGGTATATTACTGGTTGTAATATTATCGAATAAATGTTTTAAACGATTCAATTCTCCTTCACATTCCTTTTATTATTATTAAAAAAGAAGAAGAAGAAAATGTGTATCATTATTTTTTGATGAATCAATATCGAACCTTGAATTGAGAAACAAGGTGTTCCGATGATAATGATTGGGAATCGTTGAGTAATTGACGAGATAATGTCAACCATTTTTCAACATAAATAATGAGATATTCATGGTCATTTGTAGAAGAAACGTCAGGTAAGGAATACCTTGAGAAAGATAAATTTTTTATGTTTATTTTTTTCAGTAGAAAACAAATGATATTCTAACTTTTCTTTCAAAGAATTCAAACCATCGACAACGATTTTCCATTGTTGTTTGACGTAATTAATTTCTTCGTTGATTTTTTTCGCTTGTTCATCAATGAAATCATCGATCATGATGTGATTATAATCTTGAATTTGTTCGTAGAAAACTTTGTATTTATTTAATTCATCGATAGCCTAGAAATAGCACAAATTCATTTCTAGATCTCTCTATATATAGTTTTTGCTTTATTAAATAAAAACTGTCACGAAACATACTTTGACTATCAATAAAATGTGTTCGGAATTATCATCATGCGTAAGAATTCCACTTGTTGTGTCGAGCCAACGTGAAAGTTCGTCTAGAATTTGTTTACATTGACTAAATCCGTGTGTTTTAAACCAAAGAAAAGTATTTTGTCTTTGAAAATCTTGGCAAAGTAACTCATATTGATTTGACAGTTTTTCAATTAGTAATGATGTTGAATCAAATTGACTCGCTGTTTTAACAGCTGGTTCAAGGTTAATAATTGCGTCTTTAACAATCTAGACAACAGGCAAAACATATCTTTTTTTTATAAGTGTTCAATGGTAGATTTCTCTTTTTCTTCGACAAGAGTCTTTCAGTTTTTTTTTATACCCTCAGGCCTAATGGAATGAATAAAGAGTTCGTCTGTGTAATAGAAATCGAGCTTACATGGACATACAATAGCTGCTATAACTGAAAATATGCGTGTGTTTAGGGAGTAATCAACTGAAAAGGAAGAAAACTGAGTTAAGACCTAAATAGAAAATGAAAAGAAAGAAAAAAAAATACTATTTGACACATCTTTTTTCCTCCTTTCTTTTTTTTGTGTTGCTGTTAATATAATTTTACTTACTTGCAGTTTTTTCTTGGATTCTTCATAATTATTTGTAATCTTTTCTTCATTAGGAAGATATTTATGTAGATTTATTATCGCTGAAAGTAATCTTTCAAGACATAAAATAAAATCTTTCGATATTTCATCTGTATTTTCCATTCTTGAAACCAAATGTTAATGAGAATGGATAGAATAATCTTATTCTTGTATATATATATATATACAAGACACTATTTTGATGTAAAAGAAATCATATATGTCGAATGAAACAAAATCATTTGCTTATTTTTTCTAGTACATATGTGAATTAAATCAACATCTGTAATCATTGTTGTTTTGTTCGACGAGAAGAGTCTTGTTTCTTATAGCAAATACTTTATTTGAAAAGAACAAGAGAGAGAGAGAAAGAGAAAAAGAGAAAAGACAAAATGAATTAATTCGCACTAGTAAAAAGTTTTGAACAAATAAAGAATAGATTTTGTAAGAAAGAAAGAAAGAAAAAAAACGAAACCACTGCGCTTTGGCACCGACATTGAATAATGAAATTTAAAAAAAAAGACAAGAGGAGAGAACTCAGTCATGTATACACACAGCAAACATGTTTTTCACTTTCTACTAGTACAATACAATATGTATAAATATAAATAAGAATAACTCTTTTCGTTTGAAATTAATTAACAATACGTTGAGGATGAGGACCCACATTTGGTTGTCGATAACTATTATTTGTACTCGTACTAGCGAATTGATTTTGTTCATTAGAAAAATATGCTGGATATTGTTGTTCATTTTTATAGCCATTGCTTTGTCGATAGCTAGCCGATGATGCTGATGCATTGTTTGCTTCATATCGGACAGGTAACGAACGATTTAATGCTTCACTTTGTCCTCGTGATGAACGAGCTTGATAGGAGCCAGCTGATTCCTGTTGTTGTTGTCGGTGTGATTCGCCACGTGATGAACTACGTTCGGCTATATGTCGGTCAATGACACGTTCACGATAGAGTATCGGCTGTTGAACAGGAAAGCCACCATTTGGTAAACTAGCTGATTTGGCTATTGAACTCTGTTGTTTATCTTGTTGAGTCTGTTGATTGACGACAGATTGTCGTTTTGTTTGCATGTTGGATCGTTCGTATGAACGATAACGTGGTTGAAGAACAGGCGATGATGGTGCGCTCAATGTATGATGATCAATTGCTTTCAAACTTCGAACACGTAACAATGGTTGAAGATGATATTCTTCTTGATTTGGATGCGATCGCGTTTGATAACCATCGTCCGTTCGATGATATCGATCGAGTGAATGCATTGCTTTACGATATTTCGTATTGAATTGCGGTGCTGGTTCGCTGAATAATGAACGTGTGTCATCGATATCGTAGATAAAATCCGAATCGAACTCCTGCGAAGAAAGAAAAATGATAGATTGAGTCAATTGTTCGGAAAAGATAAATGAGCTATACTCTTTCTCGAGGCATTGTGCGAATACGTTCTTCGTATTTTTCATTATATCGAACGGTTTCATCGACAGTTGGTTGTTGAACGGAACGAGATTTGAGATTTTCAAGACAATCCTAATTTAATTTAATTTAATTAAAAAAAAAGATAAATAAATGCAAATCAGACGAACTCGTAATCGTCGGATCTTTTCTCGAATACGAGAAGCTTGCGTGGAATCAGTTTTTTCGATGACATAAGCACGTTCTTCTGTTTCACGGATGATCTTTTCGATTTCTTCGTATTCCGGTCGTTCTCGAAGCGTTCGATCCTACAAACATTAAAACTATATGTTTACTTTTTTTTGTATTTCGAATATTTACTCGTCTCGATAATCGTCGATGAATAGTTTCGGAATCGTCGTCACTGTCTTGTTGATTTTCATACAAACGTTCGATTAATTTCATATAAGCCAAACAACGTAGATATTTCTTTTTAAAATCTTCATCAATAACGCCGTGTGTCGCACTAACATCGGACGATTCCGATGGCGAACGATGTCGTGACTCACGTTGAGTACGATTGTATCGTTTTTCGGAATAATATTCTCGTTGAACATCATCATCGTGAGTATTATTTTGATTATTCACTTGTGTAGTTATTGTTGTTTGATATTGTTGTTGTTGTTGTTGTTCACGTGAACGTTTTTCTTGTGTTTCCTAAAATGATAAAAAGGAAAAATACTTCGGTAAATAAACGAATACAAACACGTACTTGAATAGTTCGAATGCGACGTTGTAATTCTTCGAATTTTCGTGTTATATTTTCAATATCAGGCGCAACTAATTTGCTGTATTTTTCGCTTTTTGACACGAGTTCTTGACCTAAATTGAGTAATTCATCGAGTTGACCGCGTACACTTCGTAGTTCTTCTTGAACTTGCTATAGGAAAACCAAACAAAACTCGCGTTCTTATCCAATGACAACGAAAAATATTGCTTACCGATATTCGTGTTAAATCAACAGCACGTTCTGCATCGGATAGGAGACCTTCTAGTTTTTCCAAACGTATGATTATCTCTTGATAAACTTGAATAAATCGTTGATAATCATCTTCTAATTTTCGTACTTGTCCCTTTGAAAAACAAACAAAAAGAAACAGATTATTCGATCTTGAAAGTGAACTTTCAAAAAAAAACCTGTCGTAAACCAATCGGATAGATAATATATTCAATCGGACTTAGACCTGTTGAGCCTGTATATTCAGAGTCCAATGGTATATAGAGTAAATTATGATAACGACGTTCGCCTTCGTCGGGATACGACGATGACGTCGAATGTTTGACGTCTAATCTCATTTCGATACAAAAGAAAAAAGAAATCGACGACTTGTTTCGCGAAGTATCTAACAGAAATTAATTAGCTTGATTATCGATCAAATTCGACATAGAGATGTCTACGATATTGATTTTAATAATAATAATAATAATAATAATAAAACATTAGAGAAGAGATAAAAGATATGCACTACACAGAATGAATCAACGAGAGGGATATTTTTAGAAGACGAATAAGATGCGGTTTGTGCTTTGTTTTCTCTCGAAGATATTGGCACTAATGGATAAGAAGAAAAGAAGAAGAAAAAAAGAGAACGAAGAATATACAGACAGAATTAGCATACGCAAAAGCTTCTTCAAAGATAATATTAACCCACTATCTATCGTCCGTTATGTTTCTTTGTCCGTCAATAAATGACATATATACACGTACAGTTTGTATACAAGCAAAAAATGCTGACTCTTCTCTATATTTGCGGTTCTCATAGATATAAATCATCGCCAACAATCAATTCGATATGTATATATATATATATATATATAGCGATATAGACTTCCGTATCGATTCTTTCTTTGTGTCTAGTTAGATCAATCATGATCAACATCGATTCTATATTTTCCTTTTCTATAAACTCGAAAAAAAACTATTCTTTCTCTTTTACATATGGCCAACACTTGTATGGATTACGTCAGGATATGAATTATCCCAATTGACGACAACTGTAGGATTACATCATAGCGAAGGTTAGATAGGAAAGTATAGAATATCAAATAAGTATGCGTATGTGTGTGTGTGTATATATACCTCGACAACGTCAGAACGATCTTTGAGACGTCGATCAAGATGGTCGATTTGCCGTTTTAGTTCGGTTATTTTATCTTGAAGGGTGTTTAATGGTTGATTAGCTTCCTTTTGTATTGTACGTTCGAGATTTTTCAATGTTTCGAAATTACTTTCGAGCTTTTTGATATCATTTCTCGTTGACTAAAATAAACAAATCAGTTAGTTAGTTAGTCAAACAAACAAACAATCAATTGACTAACTCGAATCCAATCGGCTTCTTCCTTCGTATTCTTTGATATTTGTTTATTTTCAATTTTTCGTAGTTCATTATCAGCTTTGACGAACCATTCATGAATATGCGCGTATTCCTTTCGAAATTTACGTAAATGACGTTCGATACCATCCAATTGAGTTTTCGATGTTGAAACCTAGAAAAGTCAATTTGTTGTTGTTGTTATTATTGTAAAGCTTAGACGTGTTCAACAAACTTTTGCTCCGAGACTATTGTATTGAGATTTTAATTGATCGATTTGTTTGGTTAATCCATTCGGTTCGTCGACTTGTCGTTTTTCGACAATACTACGACCTGTTCGAATGACATATTCAACTTCTGATTTAATATCTGATAAATGTTTATAAAGTTTCTATGTAAAAGAGAAATATTCTTAGAGAAAATCAGCCGTCAAAAAAGAAAACATACGGCACAATTTTCGAGTTGATTATGTATGACATCCGGATCATCGGAATGAATATTGAGAAGATGAACATGTTGTTCAATATCATTTAATATTTGACGCATCTTGGCATGTTTCGGTTCGAAATCTGAAGGTTTTTGAAAATGACGAAATTTCGCTTGTAATTGAGTAAATTGATTCTAAAACGAGAGAAAGAGAAATTGAAGACTTTGAAAACAAATCATCTCACTCGTAAGAGTACGAGTTGTTGTTCAAGCCGTTTTGCTGCTTCATTTTTGCCTGTACTTCTCAATGTTTGAATTTTATCTTCAACACTTCGTAGAAATGCTTCATATTGATTAAATTCAAGAATTAATTTCTACAAATCAACGAACAAAACAGAAGCCTATTCGAAATAATTGTTTTCGAGCAAAATCTACTTCAGCTTCGCCTGGTACATCATCAGCAACAACATCATCTTTCAATCGTGCATGTAATGTTGCGTCTGTATGTTTCATCCATTCGAACATGGCTGTTATTTGATGACCCATATGTTGATAATCGGATATTTGAGAGTTGAGTGTGTGAATTTTTTTCAATGCCTGAACAAAAAAAGAAAATAGATTTGAAATGTCGACGAAAACAACGAACATCTTCGTGCAATTGATCCCAACGAATACGAAATTGATTGATTTGGCTATTCGTTGCTGGAAGAGATATTTTTGTTGCTTGTAAACGATCGGAAATTTCGAAGATTTTATCATAGCCAGTTTTCGAATGAGTTTTAACGAATCGTTCGAGTGTCTACATAGAAGAACATTGATTTGTTTTGAATCAATCCAATTCTCTCAAATCTTACATCGAGTTCTTCGGATATTTCTTCGGCATCAGCACCGTTATTCGCCGATGAGAATACTTTATTCTGTAATGCGTCAAGCCAAACATTTTCCTGGTGAAGTATATCTAAAAAAATGTTCCCCAAATCAATAGAATTTGCATTTTGTTTTCTTGTTTAACTCGATTACTTTTCAGATCTTCATGTAACGCATAGATATCCGTATAGAATGTCGCTTTCGTATCGACTTTTTTCTGTAGATTTGACCAATTGGAAACGAGCGTTTCGAGACTTTGAGCGAGATCAGGCACAGCTGTCGACGGATTATTTAGATCTTGTCGTCCTTGAAGAACGAGATTTCGAACGATATTTTCTTTCAAATGAATTTCATTTTGCAATTTCTTTAAACAATCGAAAGCTATTCGAATTGAAACTCTTTCTCAAAACATCTTTTACCAGATATTGATCAAGTCGTTCACGTAATTGATCTTGATAAAAGATCGGCCCGTCATCAGCCGGAGCTTCTCGTTCCTTATCTCGAATCCAGTCTTCGATTTCCTGAATTTCTTCATGCAATGCTTTATTACGTTGTAATGCCTCTTGAATATGTTGAGAATGAACTTTCGATGCACTTATGACATGACTCCAATTTTCGTTTAATTCTCTCATATTTTCACGGAGACGTCGTGCGAGACTTTCATCGGCGTCTTGTGTAAGATCGACGACGTCTTTGTTGAGGCGATTAATGGTCGTTTGCATCTCGCGAATTTCATGTTGAAGGACCTGAAGAAAGAGAAGAAAAAAACGATTAAGGTAACAAATCGCTTTTCAATCAATTATTCATTTACTTGATTACGACCGAGCTGATTTTCTAACGCGCGTGAATCGGTAAACGACGCATTGGTGGAATTCAATCTCGGTTGAACATTACGAATCCAGATTTTGACTTCTTCGACACCTCTCTGAAACACGAACGAGAAGTTAAATGAATTCTTAAAATAGAATCGAATTACTTCGAATTCACTGAGTGTTTTATCGAGTCGATTATATTTTGCTAAACGTTCACTTAAGAACATTTTAACATCATACAAACGATCTTGATAATTAGTCAATTCTTCTTGTAAACGTCGACTTTGTTCGATCGATGATTTCGTATAGGATTCACGTGCTTGACTATTCAATTGTTCCATGTTATGTTCTTGTTCGAGTGTTTGATCGAGAAGATTTTTGTAGACTTTTTTCTTAGCATCGATAGCCTTCAAATCAATCGTTTGAACTTTATCATTCAACAACGATTGTTCAGTTTCTTCGAGCCAGATACGTAATTTACGTTGAGTCTCAGTAAAAGTTGCTGATAAACTCGAACGACTTTCATTTGTTGAATTAGCGATTTGTTCTAAATGAATAGAAGTGAAGATTAGAAGTTTGCCTTTTTTAACAAATCGTTAAACGCTAAACAAGAAGAAAATACGCAAGCAAGGTTACACAACACACAACACAAAACACAACGATTCTACAACCTGTCGAACTTTTTTCATGATAATATTGTTCCTCTTCGAAAATCGTTCGAGAAGAGCAATTTTTCATCGTATCATGTCCATTAACACCAAATGTATAAATATTTGTTAATGTAAAAACATTTCCATTATCATCGGTCATCTGTTCGTGCATTTTACTATGATCACCTTATCAGATATAAATAGAATAGATACTCAGATTACGTGTAATCAATATCAAAAGACTTATTGAGTCAATTTGGTGACAGTACGAGAGAGAGAAAAAAGAGCAAGAATGTGTGTATATATATGCACACACAGGCACGCAGAAATATATTCATCGATGAAGATGAAGGGAATTCTCTCCTTCTTTTTCTTTCTTTTGTACTCGTTAGAAAAGGGTAAAACAAAAATTCAAGCAGCAGTAGTAGTAGTAGTAGTAGCATTGATCGCATATGTATAATATTCCGAGCGTATTTACTAACGACAAACTCATCGATCGGTTGCGGTATTGTACTTGTTCCCTGCTCGTTCTTTTTTTTCTTCGGCATACGATCATATAAAAGATCGATAATTTTCAAGTATGACACTGATGAAAAGTCTGACACGTTCAAAGTAAACGATGTCGTGTGTGGAGATTTATGTCTTTATCCAATAGAACGGAAGACAATGTATTAATTTGAGAACGATAGACTGCCGGATAAAAGAGGAAGATAGGCAAGCTTGCCATTCATCCTATCCTATTCTTTTCCTTCGGTTCGGTCAACGGTGTTGATGGTGACCTGTGTATATAAACGCATCGACTCGTAATCAACTACAGATTTGTGAATATACATATATACAAGAAAAAAGAGCAGCAATCGCAGTAGCAAAAAGCAGGATAAATGGAAAGCAAAGATCAATGACGAATAAAATTAAAAAGCAATCGAGCAGTTTCATTCTCTTTCTGTTCACTTACGTAGTCGATTATGTGTTTGATCCCATGCACGTAACAAATCATCGGTTTCTTGCGCGGCTTTCGGATCGATACGTTCGGCCATACGACGTAGATTAGCAAGTCGTTCATTATACGATTGAAAACTCTTTAATTTGACCTTGAGAAATCCGAGATTAAAACAATTGAATATCCTATTTCGCTCAATTGAAAAATCATACTTGTACTTCTGTTGTTGAATTCGGCACTGGTGTTGAATCAATCCATGATTGATATTCACTTCTCGCATTTGTTAATGTTTGATATTCATCATTAAATGTCGATAGAAATAGGATCTTTTCAATTTCACGTTCACAGCTCGTTATTTGCTTATAAAGTGTTTGCCAACGTTTATCAAGTGACTGCAAATACGTTTCATGTTCACTCGAATCTTCATTAGCTGTAGAAAACAGAATAAAGGCGTTTCTTTTTTTTAAATTTAAATCGATGTGCTCACCATCTTTTAATTGTTTGGTTATTTCCTGTCCTAGTTGAACTAATTCTTTGAATTGATCATCATACGAAATATATTTCGCTTTGATTTCCTAAGAATCGAAATCGTTGAGAAACAAAAAAACAGGAAGTTTGAGAAAAATCTACTTGAACAACTTCCTGTCGCTCATTTGTTTGCAAAGCATTTGCTTGTTTATCATCTAGAATCCTCTCGATACTATCCATCCAATCGATAAATTTTCTTGCTGATAGATCGAATTTGGTTTTCAATGGATTATCATCTGTAAGTTTTCGTTTTTTAATAATTGTCTCTTCGACAACAGTTGTTATGGTTTTTTGAACTGAATTACTTTCTGTATTAATCTCTTCTTTGACATCAGTTGTGCATATGATCGATGATTTTTTTAACTAGAAAAATAAAATAGAGAATGAAGATTTATTCATTCGAACAACAACAACTTACACGTTGAGAACATTGCTCGAGATTTTCAAGTAATTGTGTCCAACGTTTGTCGATATTTGTGATTTGTTCGGTGAGATTCGACAATGGATTGGCACGTTTTTGATCGTAATGAGCCGTGAGATTTTTAACATTTTTATCCATATCAATAATTGATTGACGAATCTCAGGCATTTCAACTTCGATTTTCTTTATCGAATGAACTTGTTGCATGAGAATATCGGTATCGGTGATATTGGTTTCGGCGAGTATTTGTCGAGTTTCGTCTTCTTTTTTTGTCAACCATTTCGTTACTTTATCTTTATGAGATTCGAATTGTTCGAATTCGATTTTAGCTTCTTGCAATTCTATCCAACGTTTCTGTACAAATGTACAAATTTTCGCCCAACGTTCACTTAAATTCAATAGTTTTGTTTCGATTTCAGCCGATGAATATTTCGAATGTGCTGCAGCCGTTGCATCATCAACAACAATAACCATATTCTGTAATGATTCGGTGATCTGTTGTTGAGCAACGAGTTCATCTTGTAATTGAGCTAATTGTTGATATTGTCGTTCGATACCGGGCAAATCAATTTTCATCGTTTCTAATTGAGTAGAAATGATTTTTTCAGCTTGTGTCAACCATTGATCGAATGAATCGATTTGATCGATTTGTAGTTTCATTAATGTTCGATGAAGACTAAAAGTCAAAATGTTATTCTTTTTTATGAATCTTCGTTTGAAAACAAGAGCCTACAGTGATTGTCGTTCGAGTGATTTCGAACGTAGTGATTCCCATCGACGATTGAGTATTTTCATTTGTTCTTTGATTTCGTTTTCTTCTTGAGTTCGTAATTGAATATCGGATGATGTTAATAGACGATTGCCGTCTTCAAGTACATGTCCAATTTTATTTTGATCTTTTGTCAAACTAATCATGAAATCTTCATGCTGTTGAAATTGTTCTTTGACATGTTTGAGATCATTTGTCGATACTTTTTCGTCTCTATCGAGTTGTTCTTCTAATCGAAGAATCCATCGAAGTATTCCTTCCATATTTGCTTGATATGTACTGAATTGATTTGATATCAATGGACTTTTGATTTCAGTTCGTGACGGCGATGGAGACTAGAATGGAAATGTTGTTACTACACGTTTCATCTATCAAAACAAAACCGCAACTAACCTTTTTCTCCATCGATCTTCGGCTAGTTTGATTATTATTATTATTATTATTAATTAAGGCCGTCGTCGTTGATGATGTGCTATTTTTGTCTTTATCCTCGATGACAATGTTATTCGTTGGCAATTGTTGAAAGAGACACATCACGTACATCAGTATTGATTTTTTATCCGGATATTCGGAGAGAACATCTAAATGTACGAATTATTTCAAAACATTTCTTCTCTCAAATGAAACCATACATATATCTAGATCGAGTTCTATCGTAAATATGGACTCGACAATGACACTGATAGAATTGTCAAGATATCTGTCAACACTTTCAAGGCTATCTTACATCGTACTTAATCATTTAAACAGGAACAAAAAATTCTTTCTCTAGCTTTTTTCTTTCTCTTCTCTGTCGGAAAAATGTCTAGACAATGTTTCAAATACCTTCAACGTCCAAATATCGATCAATTTTGAAGACATTTTTAGCTATGCTAAAAGCGTGCTCGAGATTACGAGCTGTTGAATGCTGTAAAATGTCTTCGTAATCGAATAAATCAGGACGAAATTTATGAATGAGTGCGTTGAAAGCGAGACCATCTTGCCAACTTGTTGTAAAATCTTTGATTGTAACACCTTTGTACCCTTTAGTTTGTTGTTGACACCATGTGAGGAGAAATTTTTCGACGTTTGTCTGTTGAGAATTTGTTACAGCTGATTTCAAAACATCTTTACCTTGCCAATATTGAATAATCGACCAGATAAGTGCAAGTGTTAGTTTGGGATTTCCGTCTACGATATCATTTGATGAAATACTAAGAAGTTTGATCTATTCAAAGAAAAGAAAATTAATGTCTTGTCGTTCATTGTATGCTTACGCCATGTTCACCAAGTACAGCTATAACTTTATTCACATTACCAATATGATGTACACGCATTTTACCAATTTCTCTTTTCTAATTAATGAAAATGTGTTTTTTTTTAAATTGAAAATAATTTCGTTTTTTTTTTCTATTGAACATACATATTCATTTCCAGTGAGTACTTCCAATAATCGAAGTAGTATAACGCCATCACGTAGATCTTGAAATAAATCTGAAATTTTTTCAAGTGCATTGGACTAAAAACAAAGTATTCATGTCGAAGAAAATCAAAAAAAGAAATTCTTGACGTACGTTTGCTAATTGATTATTAATCCATTTTGTAAATGCTTTCTTTTGGATGTCTTCCCGTTCGTCTACAAAAGAACGTCGTGTGGATACCATTATTGATGTGAAATATGAAAAGATATGATGGGTAAAATATACACCAAAACTTCGACCGAAAAGAAGATATAATCTATTATTATTGAACGGGCGTTACTTGATGAAACGTAGTATATATATATATGTATAAATGTATGCTTAATATGAAAAGAAATGAACGAATGGTCGCGTTTAATTTGACACAGCTCAACACTTCATATGTTCATATATAAATGGGAGATGCGACCATGATTTGATATGTATAATATTTCAAATAGGCGAATAGAAATTTTTTACGTAAAGATCGTCTGCATAAAAATAGATGAAAGTATACATTGCTCATCACGAGACATCATATCAAGATTACAAACCTCAAATGCGTCGCACACTCTGTTCAATATGATTGTGAAATAATAAGAAAAGGCAAAAGACGCGAAAGTTTCTCTTCTTCTTTTTCGTCTTTGGCCAATAGCCAGATCAAAATATGAATAATATTGCTCTCTTTCTCTGTATCTTTTTTTTCTTCTCACCTCTTTTTTCTTTTTTTTTTATAATGATTACTGCACAACATATTATTAATGGACATTAGTAAATCGATCAAACGTATCGTGATCGGCAATATGGATTGGTATAAAGAATATACGGGTGTTAATTTATTTTTGAATCAAATATACGCATATGAAAAATAGTGACTGATAAGACGGCCGATTTGCCTCTATTCCGTTTTTCTTTTTTTGCTCTTTTGCTCTGTCTCTCTCGTAATGATGACAACCGCAGTAGTAAAGAGAAACACAAGTTGTTTACTGCTTTCAGATATATCACAAACATCAGTATTGACTAATTTTCTATCTAATATTTACGCGTACCAAAGAAGAAGAAGAAGAAAAAAACGTCGAAATCGAATAAGAAAATAAAAGTTTTTAGAAAATTATCTTTTACTCATTTGCTTAATTACACTCAATATTCGAAAGTAGATAATTTACAATTATAATTTTCTCTTTCTTGCCAAAGGCAAAATCATTTATATACGCATAGAGATATATATTTATGCATAAACTAAATAAATAAGACAGATGTATTGGTCAATAAAGATAAAAAAAAGGATAGTCAACCGCTGTTTTTATCATTGGTTTTATATAAAACAAGACGTTTGTTTTGTTTTTATTATTCTTGCAGAGGGAGAGTCAATTATCGATATTTACAGAAAAAGTACTTACATATCGGATCATCATCAATAGGATTAAACGGTTCATCCATATTAATACAGTGTTAATGCCAATATTGTTGACGAGATAGTTTGAGCTTTTAATAAGCAAGGTCAAGTGATCGATAAGTTTTAATCAATGAAGATGTCGACTGCCCTCCTACTCTCTTTTACTCTCGAACATAGAAAAAGAGGTCGATGACGACAACGACGACGACGACGAAAAAAACGATGGTGATAATAATAATAACAGCAGTGACGAAGATTGGATGACAGCAAAGTTCTAACTGTTGCCTATCTCTATATTACCACCAAGAAGGATATTGCTTCCTTCTCTTTCTCTCTCTCTCTCTTTTTTTCCTCTTTTTATCGATTTTTTTTTGCTTCTTATGTTTTCCTTTCTCGATGCATATGTTTCTGCAGAAGTTAGAAGAACACACACACACATCAGTATACTCTACAGTTCTTTTTGCAATATTTATGCTCTTCTACTCGTCTCGCCATACATTCCCGACAACACCGAACTCTTTTTCCATCATTACTCGTTTCTCTCTTCTGTTTGCTTCTGTGAACTATATCCTCTAGGAGAAACATCGTCTTTTTTTCCTATGCTTAGCAGCAAGTCAATGATATTAGTATAACATCGTCTCACGTACGACAGTTAGAGCAAAACATTGCAAGGACAAAGAAATATCTTAGAAACAAACGGTAAAGCAATGAACGAGAAGACTACACAACTGGCCTTCTTCAATCGAAGGTCGCCAGAGAACTATTATTGCTATATAATACCAATTATAAACGATGAGGAAATGAAACATTGAGATATTTTGAAGACTATTGACCTACCTCGTCGATCTTTAATAATCTGTTGAAATTGTTGGAAATCATCGTCAGTTGTCGTTGTAATTGAGCTCGATTTTTTCGAATGACGAGTCGACATAACGAAAAATTTTCATTGAATAAACGAAATTTTTTTGTTTTATATCACAATAATAAATAATAATATCTGTGAAAAAGAATCTCTATAAATATACGCATATATATATACATTATATATTAAATAAGTTTTATTATGTATTCTTTTGATGAATTCATTGAAACGTAAGGCTTGACAAAGGTTTCTCATCCTTCGATTTAGAGATTAATCGAATGAATGTTATTGTTTTAATTCTTCGTTATCTTTGATCTCTCAATTGAATCCTTTTTTCAATAAGCAGACGTACAATCGTCGCGTTCGTGCATGTGGATAAGTTTTTGAACAATTTCAATATTTGAACATTACAACATGTTTTATACATCAGGGTTCTCTCCGTCTCTCTCTCTCTATTATTTCGTTGTCATACAAATGATATTTGTGATCAAGCGTTAAGCTACGAAAAGTAGTAGGCGTTTTTTTTTTGCTTTGCGTAATCTCTTTTCGGAGTAAAATTCTTCGACTGAGAATAACAATCTATGATGAACGCAAAAAACACAAGATGATGTAAGAATATGTACGTATACGTATTGAACAAATGTTCAAATAAAAGAAAGCTTTAACTGATAATCAGAATAGAAGAAGAAAAAAAACGAGAAATACCTTATGCGAATGAAATCGTAGATGAGAAAGAAATCGGATCTGAAGGAAAAAAATCTGGCGTATACATGTGTGTGGCGTTTGACGTATAATCAAGAAAAAAAAAACGAGGAAAGAAGATGAAGATTTGAAATTGTTAAACAACGGAAGAACGTGAAGAGAAATTCACCTTGAATTTGATTGTCATTTTAGCGCAAAGAGAGAGAATGAAAGAAACCGAGTTGCTTATGTAGACACTCGCGAAAATCTCGACGAGGATGATGAGTGCTGTTGATTTACCTTGAAAATCAAGATAGGTAAACGTGTTGAGAAATCGAAAAAAAAAAACTTCAACTCATCTTTTGACTGTTGTTGCCCTTTTACTCTTCTGTTTAGATTACCATTCTCGTTTAGTTGATAAATGCTATCTTCAATGTATGCGTACATATATTAATAAAGAGCAATAACAACATAATCATCATAATAATCATATAAAAAAAAACTTTCTCATTTACCTGAATGATTTTTTTTTCAGTCGGTCACGCAAACATGTGTGTTAGTACAGTTTGTTTCTTTAATAAGACGACGGAGAAGAAATTGTTTAAATGGGCAAATATTACTACTACTACCGTCCACTTCAGTTTATTTTGAATGAAATCTTTTACTCTCTTCTTCTTCTTCTCTCTGTCTCTTTGTCGTCATTCTTTTTCTTTGCTCGATGTACTGTTTTTTTGGCATTTCATTCAATCAATCGTCGTTTTTTTCTTCTCTCTCTCTCCTCCCTTCTTTTTCTTTCTTCACTTTCAACTGCTCAAATGTCTTGCATTGAATAATAAAAAAAAAAGAGGATCAAAAGTTTGAGCTGGCCACCTTTTTTTTTCTCTTCTATTTTTCTTTCATCTTGTGAGTACAACGCCACATGAAGTGACACAAATCACGGTCCGTGTGTGTATGTATACACAACGGATGACAAATCAATTCCTGTACTAGACACATATTATATCGATGAGAGATTGAATTTCTTTTTTGCTAATCAAACAATCGAAGATGATTGAGATGTATAATCTAATGTCTGCTTTCGATCATCACTTAAAAGAAAATACATTTCAGATCCTATTACCACGAATTAATGTTGAATGGTTATATTTATAAACTGACATTCCGATGTTTCGACCTGCCCTTCAAAATATCTAATTCAATCAGACAGAAAGTCATCGATTCTTGACAATATTGTCTCAATTTGAAATCAATTCAAGCAGTCAACGTTTGTTGACGTTACTATTTTTAGTTTGCCAACTATGAATAATGAAAATCATTCATTCTATGCACTTTCATACTCATCACATTACTATTCAACCAGTGACAGAATCAAGTACTTGACAAATTCTTTCATAAAAATTAAAAGAATATTGCATTTGCTCATGTAATGAATCATTATTTGAAATGAATGTATAAGATTAAGATTAATAGTGATTAGCAAATCAGTTAACATGCGATGTGTAGAGATTCCAGAGATGTCGTTCTCTGGTCAACATCGAATGCAGTTGCTTATTACAACTTACCAAGAGGTAAAGATCCCATTCGATCACACACATGTTGCAATGACGAAAATGTGCGGACTGGTAATCATACTAGTCTGCCAGAGCGACACTTTTATTAATTCACAAGAAAAAAATTAGCACTATAACAGTGTCAATGCATCAGTAACATGTGAAAATATTTTCATTTTCTTAGAACAATGTGTTTTTTGTAAATCAGAGTCGAAATTCTATTTTTATAGTTTTGTTTTTGAAAAGTGTTGCTCTGGCAAGTCAATACTGCTATCGACTCGCACGTTTTCGTCATCGCAACGTGTATGTGATCGGAGGCGATCTTTACCTCTTGGTAAGTTGTAATAAGCAATTAGATTCGATGATGTGGACAGTACGGCATTTCTGTTGTCCCGACACATCGCTTTTAATGTAAGAAAACACGCGTGCTGTAGTGACCTCTCTCTCTTTCTTTCTTAATACCTTTGTTTGTTATAAGGAAAATATGACGTGTTTTGATGAAGAGAATTTCGTCATAACTGATTCAAATATAGAAAAGTGTAAAGACGTGGAGAATATCGCGAACGTCGAAATGCAAAATTCGGTATCGCTTCTCGGCCTTTTCGGCTAAGATCAAAGTGTAGTATCTGTTCTCGTCGGTTTGAAAGCCGGCGCTGGTCCCATTGGGGCCAGGCTCTTTCAAGCGGATTTTTGGACATGGGCCAGGATCACCCGGGTTCACTCGGACCTGTGCCACGGATCGTCTCGACACTGCAGTGCCGTCGAGTTCGGTCCACACCCGTTTCCTTCGGGAAATGGGATTAAATCAAATAAAATGAAAGATAACAATAACAATAAATCATTGGTTCGATAAGTCGAATCCACGTTTTGTTTTTTTTTTATTTCGTGTTTCTATTCTTTATTTCGATATCATACAGAAACGAATAAGTCGTATACGTGGCAAATATGAATCTTATCTATCATCTTGCACCGGCCGAACGTTGGTCTTCATGGCCGAAGGATCAACTTTATTTTCCTATTCCATACGAACAAGAAGGATTTATTCATTGTACACGTGGTGATGAATTAATGATTAAAATAGCCAACCGTTTCTATCGAGATGATCCTCAAGATTTCGTTTTATTAGTTCTCGATACAAATAAAGTCGAAGAATTAGGCTCGCCAATAAAATGGGAAGAAGCAACTGATATGCAAGAACTTTTTCCACATATTTACGGTGGTATTCCTCAACAAGCTGTTGTCGAAGTACGAAAAGTTCAACGTGCTGATGATGGTACATTTGTCGGCTGGTCTAGTTAATGTTTTTTTTCGTTCTTGAAATAAAACGACACCCGTCTAGCAACACCATCTGTTGATTAATTTTCGAGGATTTTAATGAAAATTTCAATTGAAAAAATCGATTCGACTCGAAAAAAGTCTCTGTTTTGAAAATCAAGAAATAATTTGTTCATCAACGAAAATTTTCGAAAATTCTTTTTCGACTACTTTAATACTGGTATTTTAATCATCGATTGATAATCGTGCGCCACTAGCTTTGTCATAAGATTCGTTCGTCAGGTTTATTCATCTTTCGATGAGGCTCAATTGATGTTGCAATTATCTGTTGTTTTTTCTTCATTTGAAATTTCGAAAGTACATTGTTTTATTGAGTAGAATTTTGTTTAGAACCCGGTGTTGATAACATCCCAACCGAATGGCTGAACAAACGTCGGAATCATCAGACAAAAATGTCGAAATGTGGAAAATAAAAAAGCTGATTAAAAGTCTAGAAGCAGCAAGAGGCAACGGCACAAGCATGATTTCATTGATCATTCCACCTCGTGATCAAGTGCCACGTATTGCTAAAATGCTCGCAGATGAATACGGAACAGCATCGAATATTAAATCACGTGTCAATCGTCTATCAGTTCTATCAGCAATCACTTCTGTCCAAGCTCGACTTAAACTTTACAACAAAGTACCAAACAACGGTCTTGTTATCTACTGTGGGACAATAGTGACAGAAGATGGTAAAGAAAAGAAAGTGAACATCGACTTCGAACCATTCAAACCCATTAATACTTCGCTCTATCTTTGTGACAATAAATTTCATACCGAAGCATTGCAAGCGTTGTTAGCTGATGATTCTCGGTTTGGTTTTATTGTTATGGATGGTAATGGTGCATTATTCGGAACGCTACAAGGCAATGCTCGTGAAGTCATCACGAAATTCACCGTCGATCTACCGAAGAAACACGGTCGAGGAGGTCAAAGTGCTCTTCGTTTCGCTCGTCTTCGTATGGAGAAACGTCACAATTTCGTTCGTAAAGTTGCTGAAACAGCTGTTCAATGTTTCATCACCGATGATAAAGTCAATGTCACAGGGATTATTCTTGCTGGTCTAGCTGATTTCAAAACTGAACTTCATCAATCGGATATGTTCGATCCTCGTCTACAGGTTAAAGTTCTCAAACGAGTCGACGTGTCCTATGGCGGTGAGAATGGTTTCAATCAGGCCATTGAATTGTCCGCTGAAACACTCGGCGATGTGAAATTTATTCAAGAGAAAAAACTTATCGGTCGATATTTCGACGAAGTTTCGAGAGATTCAGGTCAATATTGTTTCGGCGTTGAAGAAACATTGAAAGCTCTGGAAATGGGCGCTGTCGAAACGTTGATTGTCTGGGAGAATTTCGATGTTATGCGTTATGTTCTACGTAATCCTCAAACACAAGAAACCAAAGTTTTACACTTACGATCCGATCAAGAAAAAGAAAAATCACATTTTCAAGATAAAGAATCCGGAGTCGAATACGAACATGTCGAAGAAATGCCGTTACTCGAATGGTTTGCAAATAATTATAAGAATTTTGGTAAAAGAGAAACGGATCGGTTTGTTTGCTCATCTATGTTTTGTCTTTCGTCTAGGTTCGACACTGGAAATCGTTACTGATAAAAGTCAAGAAGGTTCACAATTCGTTCGAGGTTTCGGCGGTGTCGGAGGTATCCTTCGATACAAAGTCGATTTACAGAATTTAAACGTCGATGAAGACGCTGAACCCATTGATTACAGTAAATTATTCGTTGTTTTTTAATATTTTTTCTTTGAATTCTCGTTTTAGGTGACTACGATTAAACAACGTTTCTTCTCTTGTTGAATATAATTTCTTTTTCTTTTTCGTTTGTTTTTCGTGATGAGAAAGAAAAAAAGAAAGCAGACAGAGCAAGAGTCAAAACAGAAAATAATAAAAAAAACCAAAACACGATATTCTATAAAGAAGAATTCGTAATCTGTTTTATTGATTATATCTATTGAAAAAGCGAACCCAGAAAAAGCTAATTTTTTTTTATTATGTACAATTGATTATATTCGAACGATATTGAATGGTTAATGTTATATCACGATGTTTGAGAATTTCTTCGATTGATATGTATTCATATTTTGTTGAGAGATGCTCATTCGATACGATTAATTGAAGTGTTTTTTCGAAAGATTCATTCGCATTCGATGTTATTGGAAAGATTTTTAATGTCCAAAGTGATTGATTTTTCTCATTCGTAAAAAGATCATTGAGTTGACAGTGAAGTTTCTTCGCTAGATTGCCTAATGTTTGTCCGAAATATGTGATCGGATGTTCAGACGAATGATTCGCTTTCATATTATCGTAGAAACCGAATGCAAATGTTGCAAATCGTTCATTGGTCAGCGGAATTGTTTGAACGATTAAATTGGCAGGTAATTGAAGAACATTCGAATATGTTAACAGTGTGATATTGCTCAATATCGAATTATCACCGATTTCAATCGGTATGCCAATTGAACAATATTCGAGTAACGATCGTTTTGATGTTCGACATTTCGGATGAATAAAACTATGAATAACACAACCGTGAACATCGGGCGCCGACGGTTGATGATGCAGCGTGTCGCCATGAGGTAAAGCAGGAAGAATTCCGTGCCAAAAATCGATGGTATCATGTCGACTTTCATCGAATACTCGACATGCTACATGTTTTTCTAATTTTAATTCTTGAAAAATCTCTTGACCTGTCTGACCAAGGCCACAGCAAATATCGAGATATTCTTCGTTTGTACCTGTGTGATTAAATGAGGATTTATGAAGAATAACGACTTGTAAATGACAACCAAGTAATGAATCGTAGACTTTTTGTCGGATTTTTAAGCGTTGAGGATCGTCGTTGATCGATGACGATGAAGGTCGAGGTAATGGACAGATACCTAACGGACTCATAAAATCACCGTAACAATCGATTTCACAATAGATTGGAGCTTGTTTACGATAGATTTGAGCTAAACGTTGAGCAACATCCATGTTAAAATAATATAAACTATCGGTATAAACGAATTCTTCTTCGCCATGACACCAAATCGCCTTATGAGATTTCATTTGTTCAATAGTTGGCTTTTGTAAAACGCATAAACATTTACGTTTATCGGTCGGATCAAGAACATAAACACCATGTTGCGTACCAATTTGTAACGATGACTGATGTGCAAACGCAACAAAATCATCGCTCAATGTCCAATCGAGTTGTGTATTCGATTCATCGAAGAATTCAATTGTATCCGATGAGCAAAGAAAAACACCACCATTTGGCATACGCGCAGGAAATAATGAATACAAAGCTAATTTAATATCGAATAGATCATAAGTTGGCCAACCTTTCGGTATACTCGTGGCAATTTTGCCCAGACAACTTGCTGTTGGCGTACGCTGTGAATAACCGCCTGCGTGAATTAATAGAATTCGTTTTTGTCGAAGTGTTTCCCAACCGTATTTCTCTTGGAGTACATGCATTGCATGCATCGTACTTCCGCCATTACCTCGAAAAGAGCAAATGAAAAATTTTAATCTCGATGAATCAATGACCTTGTCCTTGACGACATTTTTTGCATAATCTCTCAGTGCATCGTTACGTAAACCTTGTCTGTGCATTCATTTAGCAAAAGGAACTATTTGACTTCTTCTCTCTCTTTTTTTTTATACATTTATTCTATTTCGTAATATGATTATAGTTCTTTCAAAATGATGTAATCAGAATTGAGTGAGATAGATCGCTCAAATTTGCTCTCTATTGTATACGAAGAATTACATAAAAATGTCGTCCTACTATCTGGAATTATCACTAGTCAAATGCTAATAATCGATCTTGTATAGTCACTCAATATGTTGTTACAACATTTTCCTTCATATTGATTATGTAAAGAAGAAGAAGAAGAGGAAGAAGATGAATTTGTTTCTTTCAAATCCATTGAAAATGATCGAAGCGTATGTGTATGTATATGTCTTTATTATATCATCATTCTATGCCGTGTTACTTAACATGTTCATGTATGTGAGTGAATGAGTGAGTGTCTTCTTCGAAAGAAGTCTAATCACGTTCTAAGATGACATAAGAATCAATTCTTACCAATCTTGCCCGGATCAGTTATAACAATATAGTCAACACCAAGTGGAATACGATTAATTGTTGAACGTTGTTGTATGAGAGCATCATAAGCGTCTTTTTGTACGATATCTAATGTTGTTACAACAACAATATCCCAATAGATGACATCATGTTCGAGATGACGTACGTCCCAACCTAGAACAATGATGAAATTACATTTAATGTCCGATGAGAACAGTACGAATATGACTCAGAGTACACTGTACCAGGTAAATCAAAATAGAAGAAGAAAATATGTTTACGTCAGGATGACTCTTTTTGTTTTTCTTCTTTATTCGTTCTGTATGTTGAGGTGCATGTGCCCTTGTGTGTTTTTGTCTGAAATTACTATTAGGATAGAATGATGATGATGATAATGTTTCGTGTCGTCATCACTGTTGCAATTCTCGTGGATTCGCGAAAGAAAAGGAGAAGAGCGAAGGAATGGACGGTAATATTAGTGTGGAGAAAGAGCAAAAAAAAGGATGACGAAAGTATTGCGTGTCAAGTTAATGTTGGTGTTTTGTACTGGTGGCTTTTTTCCTTTCTTCTTTCTGTTTCGAACGACGTCATTACGTTATATAAATTCATCGATTCTTTTTCTCTTTCGACATTATACACGCGTAGATTACACGTTATTTGAAAAAAGAAGAAGAAAAAAAGACTTGCAAACAATATTGAGATAGAAAATCCCGAATCATTCGTTATTTCGTAAGATTTTAAATTACGTCAATTTGAATATATATTAGTGCAGTGTGTTGATTACTGAGCATGGCTAATAAATATTCATATGGTCTTATAAACGTTTCTCAACAATCAAATTTATTCACTGGACTTTTGGCTACTGGTTATTTTGTAAATACACATATCATTAATAATGGGTAGGAGTAATCATCTAATGTTTTCTCTGCTTATGTGTGTGCGTGTGTTTGTCTTATGCCCTCTTGCCCTCGTCCTTCTTCATCGTTTTTTTTTCTTCTTTTTTTCTCATTAACATGAGCGTGTCTAGTCTAGATAGAGTGTGATACATATATACATACACAGACGAGTAAGTTCTCTTAACTGTACTCGCCAATGTACATATTCAATACAAATGTTTGATTGGCATCAGACATTGAACGAGGGAGAGAAAGAGAGAGAGAGAGAAAGAAAAAGAACGTCCTCCTCGTCGCCTTTTGCATATGAACGGAAGGTCACGAACAGATACATTCGTATATATGTATGTCGACTACCGAGGAGCAAAAAAAAAGTGAACACACACATATGAGTTTCATTGTCTTTTTTTTTGATTGCTGCTGAATTATCAATGATGATTCACACTAAAGGGAAAAGTGTTCGAGAATGTCACTAGTTTATGAAATGACCATTGCGTAAGATTTATTCTCTAATTCTAGCCAACGATTGAGCAACCAGCGGTTGAGTTTAGTTATGACTTGCGCAATGATAGCTTGATTTCGCAACAACACCTTCTCATTTCTCTTGTTCTTTCTTCTTCTTTTACTACACACACACATACATAAATACATATACACAGTCGTACAATCGTCTAAGTATGCTAACAAATTTCTTTCTTTCTAGTAACTTTTCTACATTGATATTCACGTCAGATATTGTCGAACAACTTTAAAAAAATTCTCCTTCAACGTCTAATTTATTTACATTTCTTAAATGTCTTCTCAAAATTCGCATCATCAATCTTCAACATCGATAAAACGTCATGATCTTCAATTTCTTCGATCATTATCTTCCAATCCTTCCACGCCATCGATTGATTCCTCTGGTCCTCTAACACCTGATACCGTTGTTTTAGTCAATCCATTTGCTACATTAGCATCGACGACATCCTCCTCCTCTCTTCCTCCAGCTCTTCGTTTAATCGGTGATTATGAATTAAGTGAAACGAAACTTGACGATTTCAAATGTGCACGACACATTCATACAGGTGACGCTTTTCTCTACAAAGAATATCCCATCGAAAATCTTCGTCAACGTCTCGAACCCTATCAACGTCTTGCATCACTTCTATTAGCATCGAACGTCAACAAACAATTGATAAATTCTATGACAATCGAAGAAATTGCAGCTCGAAATCATCTCCATTTTTTTCATGATGTTCTCACTCATGATAAGACCGGTTTTGTTTTCTATCGAAATTATTCGAATAATTTACACACATACATCACAGATAAACATCGTCTCAATGAAAACGAATGTCGACAATTATTTTCTCAGATTGTTCGAGCTCTACAAATGTGTCATCGTGTTGGTTTAATCGTACGTGACTTGAAATTACGCAAGATTATCTTTCATCATAACAATAGTACACATTCACAATTACTTCTCACAGGACTCGATGAAGCAATTATGCTTTCATCATCGACATCCAACGATGATTTAGTCTCTTCACGTTTTTCCTGTCCGGTGTATGCATGTCCCGAGATAGTTCTCAATCGACAAATGTATTCAGGCAAACTAGCTGATTCATGGAGTTTGGGTAAACAAAATTGAAAGAGAATGGAAAAAAGTATTTTCTATTTATTTGAATTTTTCAGGAATTATTTTATATACGATGCTATTCGGCCGATATCCATTTTGTGATCGAACTTTAGTCGGTTTGTTCATTAAAATCGGTCGTTGCCGTCCGGATATACCTCGAACAATTTCTATCAAAGCTCGTTCATTGCTTCGTTCGTTAATTCGAATCAAACCTGATGAACGTCTTCTACCTCAGGATATTCTCGGGCATGTTTGGTTTCATACTGATCGAGATCTACATTCAACAATCTATGACGATTCCTATTCCAATTCAACTAGCAATCATAACAGTACCGAAACAACGTCAACAACAACAACGGTCAACAATACAGAAGATGCCATCGTGCCAAATTTTCAATGTGAATAAAAATCTGTATAGAATATCTATTGTCTCGTCTTTAAATTTCCAAAGTCTGTCTTTTTTTTGCTTTGTTTTTCGTTTTTGTACGCTTACGTACTGCTACTATTATTATCTATCTATTTTTTTTTCTCTTGATTTCGTCAAAGAAAATAATAAAAACAACCACGTCCATACCTTTGATTGTTTCGTAGAAAATTAATGCCTGTTGCGAAGAAAATGGAATCATAATGGTTTGTTCGTTTTTTGATCTAGAAAAAAAATACCAGACCAAAGAATTCAATTCACAACATGATAAGATAATCGTGTACGACGATTATGAATGAAGAAGAGAAATAGAATGACAAGAAAAAGTGTGAAAGAAATCGAGAGAAAAGTGATACTTAGATATCGCCATTTGTTGATTGACTGTGTTTGCTTGATTGTACATGAAGGACACGAAGGTTGAGATGACAATGGCGCAAATGATTGGAAGCACTAGAAGAAGAAGTGAATTAAAATCGAAGAAGAAGAAGAAGAATTGAGGGTGTTGTATAAACCTGATGAATAAGTAAGAGAGAAAGATCTTGAATGTCAGATTTTTTCAATTGTCGAACTTTTGGATTGATATTGTATTTGTCGATTTGTTGAAAGAGAATTGTTTTCGTTGTATTTAGCCATTGATTTGAATCTAGATGTTGAATTAATTGACAATAATCGACGAGTGCTGTCGAAAGACCATAAGCAAAGCTGTTTGTCGTTCGTTTCCAGCAATCAACTGTGCCCATTCGAGAACTACACTTTCGACTAAATAACAACGAAGAAGAAGAAAAAATCGACAGAGAGTTTTAACGGTTTCATGCTTAGTTACATTAAATTCTCGCATGTTTGAAACGAGGAAAAAAAAACTATGTCTTATAGGAAGGAAATTTTTTTCTCTTCAAGGTCGACTGTACTTATCAAAGTTTGATTTTGTTTTCTCTACCTGCATGTGCCAACAAATAAATCTCGTTCACAATTAACAAATGAAACGACGAACAACAAAAGACAGTAGGAATAATGCATCGACTAATAATTATCTAGAAGAGATGAAAGACAACATAACAGAATATTCCTGATAGTTCTTTTTTTTTATTAGTTTTTCTCTCTAGGAATTAACACTGGTATTTGTAGTTGAAAGAGAATGTTGAAGGATTGTATGTTGAAAAGACGACGTCGATTGTCGATGTGTTTTTATTGTTTGAACGAGACATATAATGAAAACTAAACCACATAGACTTGCAGTTACAATGAATAGCACCATATAATTCAGTCGATCTGATGAACAAGTAAATTGAGGACAGGATAGAGGTGGAAGTTGTCTGACGGAAATTTTAACCGAACTATTACTTAGATTGTTACACTGAATAGAAGAAGAAGAAGAAAAAAAAGAGATGTTATCGAATATAGAGAATCATTTGACATACAAGTTGTAATAGATGATCTCGTGTGTCTTCGAATAGACTAGTATTTAATTGAGCACTTTGAGATTCATTAATGAGATGATCAGTTAATGATTGATTGAGAATATCGATTGTATTAGTCCACTAAAGAGAGAGATAGATAGATGTAAGATCTTTTATTGAAATGAAACACTAACGTTAGATGAATTTGGATGAAAAGATTGAAATGAATTGAGATAAACAGAAAGACTACTGAATTGAAAAAGTCGATCGACTAACTCCGCTGAACGATAGATCAATGCTTGCTGCCAACATTGTTCGTCATTAATCGAACAATTTGTCCTGAAAATAATAACCATAGAGATAACAGAACAACCGATCACCTGAAAAATTCAATGACTAACGCGCATGATATGCCTTGTTGGCATTGGATTTTGAGAACATGCGAAACAAGGATTAAGAATATAACAAAAGTATACATTTGAAATGATTTGTTTTATCAATCACAAGGTGATAAATATTTAAAGTGAAATGTATATATGTATATCGAAGGTAAAATATGGAAGCGAATCGAATCGAATGAGGTCGTCACTTCCCTAATACGCCGGATGGCTTTTTTTCTCTCTCGTGTTTTGTTTTATCTTAGTTAGCTAAAGGGGCTTTTGTAAAAGAATATTTTATTAGGTAGGACGAGAAAAAAAAGCGTGAGAATATTATGAATAATAATTGTCTAACGATTTCTTACGAGTCAATAAAAAAGAATATTAAACCGCCAGTTGCCAAGGAAAATTGTATATACCAGTAATATTATTGATCATGCTAACAAATGGAGCGATACGAGCGAAACTAATCTGATTTTGACATGATGTTTGTTTGGTAATAACACCAACACATGTCCAACGATTATTCATATTAACCATTAATGGTCCACCAGCATCGATTGGACACGCAGCAACGCTATTAAAACTTGCACATAGCATCGTATCATTTGCACCTAAGGTTGAGCCTGTACCGCATTGATTTGGACTGACTACTTGCACGACAGCTTGCTGTAGATTCATAGCCGGAGTGCCTATTGCATTTGCTGATGTTTCTCCCCACCCAGCGATAACACCATGCGTCCCTATCGCTGGTTGCGAGAGACTGGTTGTTAAACAACAAGGTTTAACTATTGAATTATATGTTAAATTTGTCATGAGAGTAACAATCGAAATACCATTCGCTAGATTTGTTATAGATGTTGAATTTGTGACATTAATTCCACCCCAAAGTGATTGAAAATTTGTAGCGCCGACAGTAACCGTTACATTAAATCCATATTGAGCAACACATAGCGTTGATGTGAGTACGAATCGTTCACTAATAATAAAACCCGTACAAAATGTTCGGGGCGACAACGGATTTGTTAAGTAAACTATCCATGGCCAACTATTGAAAGCAGCTGTTTGACCATTGAGAATACGCGATGAAAATACGGGTTGAGTTGTTGCACAACCACAAGCTGCTGACTGATCACAAGTAAATATCGGCGGTGCAAGTGTAACTGGATGTGTAACGCGTGTTCTACCGCCAACTCCAAAGCCTACTCCAAGTGCAATACCCAGAGCAATGATGAATAGAGCTGTTCCAACAACAATGATTATAGTACAAGCTTTAAGGGTAATTGATAAAGCTGATGTTGCTGCTTTAGCACGGTCTCGTAAACTTAAAGTCATTTTTAGTGAAGGGAAAAAAAACGAATGAATGTATACAGAATAAAATTCATCTTCTATAAATATGATGTTTTTTCTTAATTACACATTAAAACAAGAAAAAGAAGTTACTAATGAATGCCATTTCCATTTCTATCTATATTATGCATCATCCTTCATAAAAGAAATCATGTCTTTCTCTCAATCATTAAAGAAAACCATATGCAATAAAAATTGTTAAAGTACATTTTTCGTCTAATGATATACGATTACATTGAATTGATAGCGTTGTCAATGAATGTTCGATAGTGTGCTACTCGAGTATAGAAACCTCCATTGCCACAACTTAAACCGTAACTAATAATACCAGTACATGTCCATCGATTGTTCACATTGGTCATCAATGGACCACCGCTATCGCCTTGACAAGCATCATGATCTTTATAAGCAGCACAGAATTGTGTATTTGAGTTTTCATTTGTTGGACATTGTTGAATTTGAACGATAGTTTGTTGTAAACTGTCTGATATACTGTTATTATCATCTGTACGTGTTCTACCCCAACCAACAACGACTGCAGATTCACCGATCGTGGGTAAAAATGCAGCTGTTGGTAAACAACATCGACCAACAGTGTTCGTTGGAATGATTTTACTTGTTAGTTTTAATATTGCTATATCATTTAAAAGAGTAGTTCGAATAAAGTCAGGATGTTTTCGTATTTGAGAAACATTACGTATTTGAATATGATCAAGAGATGAACGTAAATGCATACCGATGTAAACTTGCAAAGATAAAGGAGACGATGTTGGAATACAATGTGCAGCAGTTATGACATGTTCATCAGTAACAAGAAAACCATGACAAAGTATAGAATTATGAAGATAGAGAGCAACAGTCCATGGCCATGAATGAGCATTTGTTGTATGACCATTGACAATTCTCGAGGAAGTGAAAATTGGTTTGGTTGCTGAACAACCACAAGAAGATGAATTGATATATTGACATTTGACATTCAATGGTGCGAGAATATGATTGTCATTATTTGATCTTCTTCGAAGACCAAGACCAAGTCCTACACCGAGACCAACGCTAATAATAATCGAACATAGAATAAATGATACAGATGAAACAATATAAATAATTATTTTTGAACGCTCATTTGGACTTGGTTGAGGATCCATTGAATACACTATTATAGAACTTAATATTTACTTTTTTATCGTTCGTACATTTATGTTCGATTTATACACATCATTGATTTTATCTTGACTATTTCGAATGTAATGAGTAAATATATGCTTGATTGAACTTGTCCTAATAGTAGATGAGAAATAGATTGGGAAGAATGACAAATAATATGCGTATAGTTGTTTTAATCTGATGAATATCGTCATCATATGAAGTTATTAGTTGAGTTTTCTTGTGAAGAGTTCAAAACTTTATTTAGAATATCAGAAAAGTCACGCATTTGAATTAGTAAACATTTTCTAAACAGAATTTGGATCGATATTAAATCTTTGCACTCGATGATTATTGTTATTGCAGACATAGAGATTATTTTTCTGATCGAATGCTAAATGGATACAACCATTGAATTGATTTTGGTTTGAACCTGATCCATTACCACCTGCAATAACAACACCTTGAGTAGCTCCTTTCGACCAACGTGTGACTCGATGATTACTCAAATCAGCGACATACACAGTACCTAACTGATCAACTACTACTCCAAAAGGACCATATAACTGTGTTAAATTACTTCCTGCACCTTGACCTCCAGCTACAACAATACCTTCTTTTGAACCTTCCATCCATTTTACTACACGATGATTGTTGGAATCGCACACATATACTGAATGATCTTGATCGACAAAAATATGACATGGATTATTCAGTTGATCCAGTCGATTGCCTGAACCATTACCGCCGGCAACAACTATGCCATTTTCATCACCTATTTTCCATCGTTTCACTTCATGTTTGTTGAAGTCAGTAACATAAAGATAGTCATAACCATCCATTGCTAATCCACCATAACAACTGACACCAGATATAATAATTTCTCCTGTATTACCATTTTGACGAGGCCATCGTACCACTCGTGCATTAACGGAGTCAGCAATAATCAAGGAATCAGTCTCCTTATCAACAATCACAGCTGTTGGATTATTCAACTGATTTGCTTGATTTCCTGCTCCATTTCCACCAGCTACTATCTTACCACTTGTTACACCATTTTTCCATTCTACTATGCGATGATTTGTGTAATCAGCTACATAAACTGTTTGGTCATCATCAATATATATACACCATGGATTGTTTAGTTGATTTAGTCCGGTACCAGCTCCATTTCCTCCAGCAATAGTTGTACCATTCTGAATCCATTTGACGTTAGCACCAATATTTGGTATAACTGGTACCGCTATAAACAATTAAAATTAGATATAAATCTTTTCTTTCCTTTAATATTTTTTATTAGGCTATACCTGGTAAATCGACAAGAATTTTCGTTATGATTTGTGAAGGCGCTTGATGAACTTTAATGCTTATTGGCGCTGTTAACTGTTTTGTCAGATATATTAGCTCTTCTTGCCATTTGCTCACTTTTTCTGGAGCAAACGCATTCTCAGCATGAACTTGTTGCAGTTGCGCAGTTAATTGAGTAAACCTATCTTTCACCTGCGTAATACGGTCAGTAGTATGTTTTCGAATTAATACTCTAGCTTCTTCAGCTGTTTGTCTTATTTCATTAATTGAGTTACATTCCCAATCGTTTACTTGTTGTATCAATGCATGTCTTTCTTCTTTAGTTTCTGCTGCTATCCAACAACTTCCACATTTCAAAATAGGTATTTCTCTTTCACAAGATACACAACACGGTTTGGTTGTTGCTGTTGCCATACTTTTTTCTCACAAAAATGAAACTCAAATCGACGACTTCTGATAAGAACATAGGTTAATGTTGACACAAGATAAAGAAAGCAAATTTTTGTTTAACTTGAAAGAATAATAGAATTATCTTCGACTCTAATTAAATAAACAGTCCGACAATTGTCGCCGTTAAATCAGATTACAATAACAGATATAAGAAAAGAGAATGCACTATCATCAAATATATTGTTCGTCATTTCAATGTAATGTCTGGATCAAACAAATCTCATATCGATCATACACATCGAATATTTGTTTCATCATCAAATGCAAAAGCAGATCGTACTGGTATCTACATACTTTGCCTATTAAGTTTTCTTGGATTTATCCTTCTTTATTATCTTTGTTATAATTTCATTTCTTACCGACGTTATCTTTCGTCATTGAAGAAGAAGAAAAAAAAGAAAAAACCAACAAATGATTTCATACGGCTTGATCTTCGACCACGAACATCTCGAACCTTACCTATTCAACATCAAATTCAAGAATTAAAACGTATTCCATCCATCGATTCATATCCTCTTACAACTCGTCTCGTTTCTGATCTCTAGAAATTCTCATGTATTTATTTATGGAAACAAAGACGAAAAAGAAAAACATTGAATTTATATACGTAGTTCTCTCTCTTTCTTTCGCATGCACACACGCACACTATGGAATTTCTTCTGGAACCGAAGAAAACTTTACATTCATATGTGACATAATTGGTTTTGTCAATCGAGTTGAATTATTTGGTACTAATCGATCTAATTTCTCATCGACATTTTTCAATAGAACTAAAAGATTCTCCATAGTTTGTCCCATATCATTCATTGTGCCTTCGACACGTTGCATTCGTGCAAGAACAGTTGATTTTGCACGATCATCACTCGGACCTAGCGTTTGTTTGCCAATTGTTTGTTCAATTCTAAAACAAAACAACATACGAAAAAAAAAAGATTAAAATCAATTCTCTCACTTTCGTTGTAATTCTTTAATTCTCATCATCATATTAATATGTCCATGTGAATATTGTTCCAGTACATCACGAACATCGTACGGTTTTCTCGCTTGCTACAAGCAAAGAATGATTCATTGAATGAAAAGAAATAAACGATTTCTGTACTTGAAAACGATTCCGTGCAACAATTAACTGCATTTTCCTTACACAACGTATCATTCGTTTATGATCTTCGGTTAAACTAAAAAAAGAAACAAAAAAAAAACGGCAAATCTCTTTCGTGTTTGTTTTTTTGTTTGAATGAATCTAATTATATTTCCGTCTAATTGATTTAACGAGAATGTTCTCTCTTAATCGGAGAATAATGATGAACAATAACAATACGTACGACCACAGTTTAATTGGTTCTTCTTCGAAATCCTCATCATCATGATCATTATTATTCATCAAATAGCAGCCGGTTGTATTCGATGCCGACGATGTCGAACTACGGCCTTCACTTGGCACCGGTGATTGAAGAAGATTCGGTGATGCTGGCATAGCTTGACTATTTCGTTTCGAACGACTCTTTCGGTGTGTTGATGATAAACGTAGATAACGTAATTTCTCTGCCGTTCGTTCTAAATCATAAATAAATAATTAATTAGTTTGTTTTTGTTCTATTTTTGCAAATGACCTCCAAATGTTTGACTGCCACTGTTCGAATAAGGTTTATGTGTTGGCGAGGAGACAGTTGGTTCACCGACATGTAAATAGACGTTCCAGGTTGCAACACAATTCGAGCCCGGTGCACTTGCGTAAACACGCCATGCAGCTTGAATCAATGTGGCTGCAGCGGGGATTTGACGAGAGAAATGTTTTTGTCGTTGTTTCTGTTGTACCTTGAGAGCAAAACCTGAACCGAGTATTCCCTAATAAATTACAGAAAACAACAAAACTTGTTTGTTTATCTTATGCAATTCTCTTGAAATTTAGGTTTATACGGCTGGTAGTGCAAAAAATGAGATTGCAAATATGGCAAAGAACGCTGCAATGATTTTTCCAAGCCTATCATTAAAAAAAGAAGAATAATATTCTATTTACCAAAATCGAAATATAAATATTTTATCGACTCACCAAGTCACAGGATACACATCGCCGTAACTAATTAAAATAAAACAGAAAAAGAAGAACACCGTAAAGGAAAGGAAAAGATTCGTTCTTACCCTATGGTTGTTATTGTGATAACGCCCCACCTAAAAAAAACATAAATAAGATAGATATAGTTATTCAATATCGAATAGATCTCATTTGAACTTACCAAAGTGCATCAGCATACGATTCAAAATGGCTATCATTACCTTTAACACCACGTAATTCACCATTTTTTTCATCTTTTTCTGCGATATAAACAAGATAACTACAGAAAATTAACGCAAGAAATCCGATATATAATGTTGTGATCAATTCCTAACAGAAGAAACGTGTTCTTCGACAACAAAATACTTTTGATTTTTACTTGTCGATGTATATAAACAACACTGCCTAATAATCTCCAAGTACCACCATGTCGATCAACATGTAGAACACGTAGAATTTGAAGGAATCGTACGCCTCGAATCGCTGAAGCGGCAAATGCTTGCCTATCGGCAGCAAGTGTTATCATTAGAGTCGAAGCAACAACAACCAAAAGATCTAAAGTTTGTTTGTTTTTTGTTTCTATTAATAGCGAATTTTATTCTATTTTTTTTCATTTCCTACCGACAATGGCAATTGGCTTTCGAGCAAATCGAAATCGACCTGCTATGCCCATGTATTTACTTCGGCAACCTGCCGACCATAATCTCGCGACGTACTCGACGCCAAAAAACACGACAATAAAAATCTCTATCCAATAAACATATAACGATAAACTTGCAGCAAATTTTTCAATCGTTGTTAATACAGATAAAACAAGACAAACAAGCACCGCTAGAAATCTAAATTAGATAACGTGTCAAACATAATTAAATAAAATAACAACAACAACAACGCTAAACTATTTTCTAGTCGGTTCGATACATACACAGTGAAATGATAGATAAAACATTTGAAACCAGTTGGTCGTTCGAGAAAATTGTATAAAATAATTTGGAAGTTCGCTTGCATGGAACGATTATTATTTTTACTTAAATATGGCATATGAACATATGCTAATGAATAATAAGTTGGAAAAGACGGATAACTTAGACGCGATGCTGTACGATTTGAATGATATAAGAATGAAAGGCCTACATCACGATCAGGTTTCGTTGATCGTGAAACGTCGTTAATTGTCTCTCTTGATGAACGATGATGAGGAAAATGCATGAATATAAGAGAAGAATATAGAAAACGAGAGAAATTTTCACGGCAATAGAAGAAAAAAAAGAGAGAAAATCGAGAATTTTTGTTTCTATTCTTTTTTCTTCTTTTTCCTTTTCTTCGTCGTTTTTTTCCTTTTCTTGTAATAATATATAATAGCACAATGTTCAATTTTAATGATTATTAATCGTTAGTAAACCAACTAAATCCATTGTACTTATCTGAAATTAGTTTAGTTAGAAAAACGTTGTTGTTGTACTAAAAAAGAACAACAAAAAAAAACAGAAACGAGTGGAAAAGATTCTGACAGTTACGCAGTGGTTGCGGCAAATGAATATCGTTAATCTCGCATTTCTGACAGCAAAAGCCAGCGAGCGAGAGATAGATAGATAAAACGCATCAGGTAACTAACAGCCGATTAAATCTTTAGGGGGAAAAAAAGAAGAAAAAAAATCTCTGTTTTTAATCTCGCTTTTTTTCGTGTCAACTAATAGACTTTCGGATTGCTGAGAAGAAAAAAGTGCACTGAAAACATTTTCTTCTTGTCATTAACAGACATAGTTTCGTTGTGACTAACAACATAAATATGAACGTGACAGTTTGCTTCGGTCTTTCTTCCCTTATTTTCCCGTTCTCGATCAGTAGATTTTCATAAAAATAGCTATTAAAGACCGCACATTGAATATTGATTAGAAAAGAAAATGACACTCTAGTCCCTCTCTCTCTCTGACGCTCTTCCCTCTTTCACTTTTATTACAAAGATAAATCTTCTGATTGATCATCCAACATTCCATTAACATGATGACTTTAATCATATATGATGTTAATTTCCTTCAGGATAAAATACCCTGGTTTATTTTCGACTAACGCGCATTTGCTCTTCTTTACTTACTTATGACGAATATTTTTTTTCTGATGAGTTTTTATTCGTTCATTCTTTGAAATAAGGAAGCATTAGCGATAAAATGATCAGTTATAAAACTCATTATACTAATGAGCAGCCAAACTCGAGATCTATGTAAACGAGAAAGAGAGGAAAAAACCTTCAGTTTATATTTAGGTTTTCTCTTTATTCTTTGTTAATATGTTGGAATAGAAAAAAAACACAGGCGTAACGAAAAAGAAAATAAATACTTGAGAGATTAATAATGTAGGCAGACATATTTATTTTTTCCTTTATTAGAAATAAAGCTTTTCTTTCTTGTCTTGAACACATTAAAACGAAAACTGTTGCTATTATCATGCATGTCAATTTAAAAGCTAGAAAATCATGCAATCGATCAATATTGTTTATGTATTAATTGACTGTAACTAAATAGTATATTAATCATGCGAGAATATTTTATTCAAAAAAAAAAGAGAGCGAGTGAGAGAGAGAGAGAATGTCAAACAGACATTAAAAATGTTCGTTCTTTACTTCAACGTCAAAATTAATACAACAAGAAAAGAAACGGCGCTCATACATATTGATACAACATTGAAATTGACAGTTTACTAAATCTTTTTTTCTTTCTCATTTTTATCAGTATACTTGAATTTCTTTCTTTATACAGTTTATGTTAAGTTGAAATGACGAGAAGAAAAGAGACTGCGTACTTGATATACATATTGTGCTAATATTACTAATACTCTATTGCCTCAAACAACGAATATATTAAGCAACCTTGAATTATATTTGAAAACTTTTTCGAGACGAAAGGAGAAAAAAAGAGAGATCAAGTATACCGCTTGTATTGAATAACTATGTTTCATTGATATAAGTTTCGAATTCAACGAAGGATTTAAACATTTCGTCTTCTTTTTCGTCATACACAAAGAGCAACGTCTTGCGCAATACAGCTATGAACAAAGCTAAGATTATCTATTTTACTGCATTCTTGTGCGTTGTTATCGCGTTTATTTTCCATGTTACAGCGATGGGTCACAATCATTGGAAGGTAGCAAATAAGAAAAACGAATTAGAAGGATTCCACGAAATTAAAACTATCGGTTTGTTTACACGATGCAGTTTTACTAATGCTACTAAGGGAGAATCATGTGTTCCTAATATGTATCCAAAAAATACTAGCTGTTTATATTCCTTTCATTGTGTACAGTCCAATCCACCTGCAGATTGCAGCTGTGATTATACCCCTTCGACCAAAGGTATTGCTGCATGTACTATTATTGCATCGATTTTTCTCGGTTCTGCACTGATTATTTTATTTGTTCATTCAATCGGATCCACAAATTCTCGTGTTATTGAATTGTTACTCGGCTATTTACCTTTACTTCAACTTTTATTAGCTTTTATTTTCATACTTATTGCACTGATCCTTGTCGGATCCTATTTGTCACGTGATTTCATGCATATGGTTCGAACACCCGGCAGTACGTATACTCGACCAAAAGTTTTTATTTATGAATGATAAATACTATAAAATATGTCTTCATCATTTAGATGACAGTAGCATCGAAACGTACCGCGATGAGGCTAAAAAACAGTATGATATTCACATCGGTTGGACAAGCGGCTTGGAAATAATCGCCTTAGTTTTCAGCTTTTTCGCATTGATTGTATATTGCATCTACGTTTTCGTACTTGGTCGATCAACATAAAAACATATTTTTATCTTTAATCAGGAGAGAAAAAAGACTTTAACATACGTATATACTTTTTCTTTTTTTACTCTACGATGAAATAAACTTTTTCTTGAGAAAAAAATAACAGGTCAAGATAGTCTTTTTCATTGATTAATTAAAAAAACACTCATACAGTCTCTTGTGTTTTCAATCTCCCGTTGTGCTATTGAATTGCTCATTTTTGTTTATAAATCATCTCGAACATTGTATTCATACACAGACACACTTGTTCCTGTTCTAAACTGACTAGATTAACTATTAAATAATTGATTTGGAAAGAAACACCTGCGAAAATGAAAAAGTAAATCATTCGGATCAGTGTTTTCGAAAGAAAGAAGAATAAATCTCATAAGACACTTTGACACCTTTACAATTGATGAACTCTGATTGTATAGATAGGGACACGCTCTTCAATGTGAACAAACAATATAGAAGTTATAAAACAATTGTCAATAATTTTCCATCTGTCTCCAACGATTCAACTCCTCCCATCGAATTCAACTTCTAATCGTTGTCTCTTGTCAAAACATCTTCAGGTCAAATCATCTATCATTATTTGCGAGTTGTCTTTTTTACATAAGAATATGATCAATAATTATTGTTTTTTTTTATTGTTAAACACTAGTCCAATTAAAAACGTAATGAGTCTTATTTTCTATCTCTCGTGTCACACTTGTTGATTCGTTGAAGCATAATAAACAGTTGCATTGCATCACTATTCGTCGTTCATGGTAATCAAGGAAATGAATTTCTTGCGTGCAAGACAATTACCTCATTTCTTTCACTTCTGCTAGTTGACTTTCATTTCGTTAACGTTAGAAAACAAGATAACATTCATTCGATTCTCAAGTGTTCAATTCGTAGACAGTTGGCCATTTTTATCTTTTTCGATTCGATAGAAAATAAAAAGCGGCATGATTTTTCCATTTTAAATAAGTATCATCTCTTTTATTGTGCTTGTTCACGGGCGGTAGAACACACAAATAAACTTCAGTTTGATAAGTCAACCAGCACGCGACATTGATCTTTCTCATTTGAATAACTTAAAGCTAAATTAGACTTTTCGTTCTCTCTTCGAAGAGTGTAAAAAGACGCCTAATCATTAGCTCATTGCTCACACGTGTCAACTGAGCCAATTGATGATTTTCTCTTCGATTCAATTCCCATTGGTCATTTTAATCGAGAGAGAGAGAGAGAGAGAAAAGAGAAACGAAGCGAGCACACATATATATATTCACTTGGAGAAAAGAACAAATCATTCTCATATCTATCTATTCGACAATAAAAATAAAATGCCTACAAAAATATCTTATGAAGAAGAACAACGACGATTACAAGAATTACAATATGAAATTCAATATCATGAAACGTATGAAACTTGTAGTATTAGTACACAACCAATTGTTCCAACACCGGATCCTAAAATACCGAAAAAACGTGGTCCAAAAAAGAAACAAATGACACCATCACGTGTTGCTCGTATTAAAGTTCGACGTATCAAAGCAAATGGCCGTGAACGTGAACGAATGAAAGGTCTCAATGAACAATTAGAACGTCTTCGAGATACAATTCCATGTTTTGCAGCAACACAAAAATTATCCAAAATCGAAACACTACGTTTAGCAAAGAATTATATCGAAGCATTGACACAAATGATTTCAACCGATCAAATTCTCGATAATCAACAATTTGCTCAAGTACTTTGCAAAGATCTCTCGCCGAATACAATGAATCTCGTTGCAGCAACACTTTCACTCAATCCAAGAGTTTTACAACATGACAATGATCAATATCAATCCGATGATACTTACATGTTATCATCAATGCATCCACGAGTAGCCAATCCATTGGAATTTATTAATTTAAAACGAACGAATCCAACAAGTGAAAGTGAAGATCAAAGTCTATCGTATTCAGGTGATAGCAGCATGGACGATACAAGTCCATTTCCAATGGTTTATTCATCACAACACGAACAAGCTTATTCACATTCAGATCATTCATTTTATTATTATCCTACACATTATTGAAAAGAAACAATTAATTGTTTTATTTGTACAGAAAAAGAAAAAAAAAATCTAATTTATTCTAATAATAAAAAACATAAACATGCATTCCGTTGTATAGTATTTTTTTGTTTTCATAGTGGCCATAATAAAACAAAGGAGAAAGAGTTTATCGAAAACAATGAAAATTATTTTAACACTTGATGAATAAGTTTTATCATGCTTATTTTCTTCGAGCAACAAATCGAGATGAGATAAGGAGGAAAATGACATGGCGTGTGTGTGTATGAGATTCGTATCTCATGATGATTAGAATTGTTTTGTATTCTGCCATCTTATTATACGCATTGCATCACATCGAATTCATAATGATCGTGATCGTCAAGCATGAAATAGAAATACACACGTACAAGAAGGTGTCAATGAATTGAGAAAGAAGTCACTCTCGTTTGTTTCGAGATCTGCGTATATTACGTGATCGATGATACGATTTTTACTTTTAATGTTGATTACCGACAGTAGAAACTTCAAACAGATAGATCATATACTTTTAAATAGTTTAATTCATACGAGCGCACACACGATAGACGAACTTGCGTTCTGTTTTGTGCCTAAGGCGTGGTGACACGCGTATACTCATCATGAAGATCGATGGATGGAAAAAACAATGCTTTGATCGTTTGAATGCGTGATCAGATGTGTTCATTTGATAATTGTAGACAAATAATGTGTGTTGGATCTAGTTGTCATTGATGAGTCTCTCTGATGTTGTCAACTATTGAATAAAACATGCGACTGTTATTATTTTTGTTCAGAGATCGAGATTAGAACAAAAAAAAAACTACACAGAACTGATATAAAAACGTTGAATTCGATGATTGCATAGATCTGCAACGTAAAGATTGCCTTGTCGATCGAAACATATATCCTGTGGTCCATCTAATTGATTCGCACTGTCTCCTCGACCATTTCCACCTGCAACCACCTCACCTAGTCGAGCATCTTTACACCAACGTACAATTCGATCGTTTCCATAATCGGCTACATACACATTTTCTGCTTGATCAACAACGATTCCACGAGGACTGACTAACTGTGAAAGATTCTTGCCTTTACCTTGTCCACCAGCAATCATCATACCTTCTCGAGCATTTTTCGCCCATTTCATTATACGATGATTATTTTGATCAGATACGTAGACTGAATATTCATCATCAACAAAAATATACATTGGACCATCAAGTTGATCGAAACCATTTCCTTTGCTATTACCACCTGCTACTAATGTTCCCACACTGTCACCTATTTTCCATCGTCGTACTTCATGTCGACTTGAATCAGCAACATAGAGATAACCGTTGTTGTCCATAGCTATTCCATGACAACAAACATCCGATATAAGAACGCGTCCATTTTGACGATTTTGACGAGGAAATTGCACGATTCGTTGATTTTCCGTATCACTAACAATAAACGAATCAGTTTTTTTGTCATAGATAATATCTCTTGGACGTTTTAATGGTGCAGTAAATGAACAATCATTTGTGTCATCATCGATCAAAACTTCACCTCGAGTTGCATTATGTTGCCATTGTACAAGTCGATTATTATTCGTATCGGTTATATAAAGTGTCTGATCATCATCGATATACAGACCCCATGGATAGGAAAGTTGATCTAATTCATTACCTCTTGTATTATTTCCAGCAACAGTAACAGCATTTTGAATCCATTTTGTTTTAGCATCAATTATAACTTGTGATTTCGAAATTATGCATTTTATTGAATTTACAATCGGTTTCGAATCTTCTCGTAATGACACATCTATTGATTTACTGATATCTTGAGTCAATTGATTGAGTTTCTCTTTCCAATTAACAAGATCTGTTTCGACAAAATCATTATCTTCTCGACTTTGTTTCAATTGTCTCGTTATTTCATTCAATTGACTCTCTATATTCGTAAAATATTTTACTGTTTGATTCTGTAACATTTCTCGAGCTTGATCAGCTGCTATTTGAACTTTCCTTATTGCATTTCGTTCCCATTCATAAATTTGTTCCATTAAACTATGCAGAGAATGATCGTTTTTTTGTTCAGCAAGTGTTTGCCGACATAGATCATGACAAACTTCAATTTCATCCATATCTTGATTCAATTGTTGACGATGATCTGTAAAATGATTATAACAAAATATTCGATCACATCCTTCGCATTTCGATATTCCTCTCGATTTTTTACATATATCACAAAGCGTTCGATTACTTGCTACTGTCGCCATGCATCAAAATAAAATATTCAAAAACGAAAAACGGTAATATTAAATCAACAAAGATTGTAATGATAAAAGAGAGAGAGCGAAGAAAAAAAAGAAATATTTTACACGTGTCAGTTTTGTATGCTTAGAAAAATCAAAATTATATCCATGGATTGACTTGTGACCATGCTGTAATTTGTGGTGGACGAAAACAACTCTCGTAGGAATTATGTATCGGATATTGAGCGTAGCCAATCGATGACATATAAGCATCGTAGGGATATTTGAATGATGTTAACATCGGTTGAGTCGTAATCGAAGGTGTTTCTTGTTTCGAACGTTTTAATTTGTATCGACTGAACAGAAGAAAAAAAATCGATGAGATGCAAAAAGAACAAAAATCAAGATTTTCTTACTGATTTTGAAACCAAATTTTACATTGATTTGATGTTAAACCAATATGTTTAGCTAGAAGTTCTCGTTCGGGTGCTGAGAGATACTGTTGAATATTGAAACGTTGTTCAAGTATAGCAACTTGTTGTTTAGTAAAAAGATTTCTTCGTCTTTTCTTTTTATTTCCACTGTTTGTCGATACATTTTTTGTAACATGTTCTTCTGAACTCGTCGATTGATTCCAATTCTCAACTTGACATGAATCAATGGCTTCCAATTTAATTCCGTTTGCCCATGATATATCAGTTAACTCATGTCTATATCCATTCATATTATCGAATTTTGATCAAAAGAAAAACAAGTTGCGATTTATTCCGTGTAAAATGTGAAAATGAATTTTTTCACTTGACATTTTCAATGAGATTATATATGTTTAAATATGCACTCAACGTCCCTTTTTCTTCTCTACACCGAAGTGAATATGTTCGACAAGCGATATATAGATACTTATTTTAGAGTATTTCAATATTTTGTGCTAATTGAAGTATCTGTTAACGCAAAAATAACATTCGTACTTCGCGAATAGGTTCCTTCTTTCTTTTTTTCTTTCTTCTTCTTTTCATTCATGAAAGAAGAAAATTGAAGTTGTTGATAAACTTAATGGATTTCATTTCGAAAAGAAAAAATAACTCAAATGTTTGCTTTTCTAAGTTTTAATCAAAATTCTTTTACCCATTCGGATATAGGCATATTTTACTTTTCTTTCTCTTTCTCTTCGATAATACTATTTTTTATGTTGACTGAAAAGAAGGAAAAAAAATGATTTTTTTTTGAAGTTTTAGTCATTTTTTTCTTCCATTGTCGTCAAGTAAAAGAACAAAGTATAATGCAAAAGAAAAACAGAAGAAAAAAAAATGGGCATCCGTTTTAATATATTGATGGTAGTGACATGAGTAACTTTGTTTGTGTATGTTAATCGCTGTTGGTAACGACAAACGAAGAAGAAAAAGAAAGAAAAAGAAAAAGAAGAAAGAATATTTAACCAATTTAATGAGCCTGAATTGTCTTTAAAACATTAAGATATTCATTGGTAACAGGATAACAGCAACAACAACAACAACAGGAAAAAAAACGAATTAAGATGCTAATTCATGCTAAACAACAAAATCAGCCTGAGCGAGAATGCCTTTATGCGTGGTATCCTGAAGCGAGTATTCCAAATGAGAATAATATTCGTTCGAATTCACGGGAGATTTACATACAAAATGGACTGGATAAAGATTTATTAGATGATAAATTATCATCATCAACAACAACACCAAATGCACGTAAGTTGACCAAAGAAAAGACAAAGACAAATCGAAATGCCATTAATTTTTCACTGATTCTATTTGTGTCATGTTTTCTTTGTTGTAGTTACAAATGTGCATAATAATAGAAATACAAATGTTAGCCTTCTTCAACGTTACAAACAAAGTACAGCACCAAGCGAACGTGCCTATCATTCAACTGAAACAATCGACGAAGCTTTAACGCCACCTTGGGCATTACATTATCAAATTGAACGACGACCAGCTACACCCAATCTCCCATCCGAATCGAATGAAAGTATGTAGCAATTGAAATAAGAACAAATGAATAAAAAAAAAAAGAAATGTAATTACTTGAATGATCTCTTCATAGCCTGTCGAGAATGTCAAAATAGAAACATTTCTAAAATATGATTTTGACGTTTTTTTTTAATCTCTACCTAGTGCCTCATCAAGAAGAGCCCATCCGTCGTTTAAAGAGCGCTCCAGTTGTTCGCTCACTTCCGCCGACAACTATTCTAAAAATTCCCGAGCCATGTTTTGTTACGACTGCGATGCCAATATTAACACGACCTCCTTCAGCTCCAATCCAGACAACAACTCGCCCAAGAACTCGTGCATCGTCAGCAAAAGCACGTCTCAATACGACCACACCCGTTCAAACAACTCAATTACGTCGAGATATTAAATCTGCTCAAATAGCACAGCGTAAAACTTCAAATGATAAATTATCTGATAAAGATATTCAGGAAATATTTGAACGCGTTTACGGCAAAGGAACTCCTCAACAATCTCAAGTACAAACACCACCGGTTCAAATTATTTACACACAATCTCAACAAGAACAACCTCCACCGGTTTATGTTTATCAACGATCTACAACATGGTGTCCTGCTGAAGAAACCAAACTGAAAACTCCTGTTAAAATCTCTGCTATTCCTTTGAATCCACACTATCTTCATCGTCCAGGTGTAATTGCTGTCAATAATATCGAAAAGAAATCGATTGTTCACGAAAATCGTACAGCCAACAAAAAAACTACCAAACGTCATCATCATCATCATCATCATCGTCGATATCATAGTCAAAGCAATCGAAACGAACCATTACTTGCCGTGACTCCTATTCAATCGAAATCTCGTCTATCTCTCGAAATCGGTGGTGTTAAACTTGCTTACGATCCTAAATTGACTCTCGATGATAAATCACCGAATGTAACCAAATATTTCATCGATGGTCGGTTATATTTAATCAAAGATCAACGATACAATGTCATCGACAATCTCGATTCATCTGCCGTTCAAAACTACAATCAAACTTTAAAGTAAATCATCGAATTTCTACTCAAATTTCAAAAATAATTTCATTTTCAGCTCGTCTCAGCGTCCGAAATACTATCAAACAATTCCAATCGAAAAATTCGAAATACCAAAACCAGTCGATAACGTCCATTATAACGCATCGGAAACTTATTTTTATAATACAATACCGAAACGTGTCCCACGATACGTCATCGATCCGAATTTCATATCTGAAGATATCAATGTCAATCGTCAATCAATATCCAAACAAACACCCACAGCTACTGTTTATGCATGAAGGAAACAAACAATTATTTTATCTAGTTTCTTTTCTTTTTCTTTTGCCTTGTCTTGATCTATATCTGTAAGCTTCGGTGCCTAGTTCTTCTCTGTAGTAGAAACCAAACAAATATATAACCGACAAAAAAAATAATATTTTTATGATTATACTTTGAGTTAATTATCTTCGCATACGAAATAAATTACTTGTGAGAAGAAGAAAGATCTATCAATATCAAAAAAAGTCAATATGATGGAGAGAGAAAAAAAAAGAAACGAGCCCGTCTCGTTTCCCAGCGATCGTGTTTATATATAACTCCAGTGGGTACTTCAATAAATAGCTCGGAAAAGGGAGAGAAAAGACATAGGAAAAAGAGAAAGAGAAGAGAAGCCAAGAAAAATGAGTCGATGAAAATGATCCAGACAATGGCAAAGAAGGTTTACTTTGTTTTTATATATATAAACAAACGTGAGATTCGTTAATTACAAACGATCGTTTTTATTATTTTTTTTTCTCGTCGTTTATTTGACATTGATATTTTAATTAAATTTCTAATTTAAAAGAAAACTTTTCTTTTTTCATATCAATGCGGTTTAGTTTTTATTTTGTCTTCTTCTTCCTTGATATTAACTACAGTCGAGTTGTTTTCATTTCTTTTTTGCATCAAGATCTGATGAAGTAAATAATAATAGAAATAAACTTGCACGACTTCTCTAATTCGCACTTTTAGACTAGAAATTCTAAGAAACTAACTTAAATAATAATAAAAAAAATGAGTTAGTTCTTTTTTTTTAATTTGATTAACTAGACTAGAAGAAGACATCGAGACAGCCAACTTTTATCTATTGTCTATTTCAACGATGACATTTTTTTTCTATTTGAACTCAGACATTTCTGCAGGTTCTTGAAATTACTATGTGAGAAATCATTTTTTATGCGAAAAAGAAAAAAAAAGAAAGGCAAGTAGTCGCTTTTTTTAATGAAATGGAAGAGAAGATCTAATATTTCTTAATTAAGAATTCATTGTAGAATGGAATATTTTTTCCTGATGTATTGTCATTGAGTGCAACTCGAAAGATATGTCTGCTGACATAAACAAAGGATATACGAAAAAAAAATGTTCGTAATAATTATAGGTCTTTTTTTTTCTGCAAGGTTTAAAATACACAAACGCATTAGTTGTTGTTTCCGTTAGTTCTTTACGTAGGAGAGAAAAAAAAGAAAGAAAGAGAGATTGACAGATAGACATTTGTCAAAATGATCTGTTTTGTTTTCTTTCAACGTTTCAAAGATATATTTACATCTTGTTACAATTAATTCTCTTCAACTATTCATAATTTTTTCTCTTTTCTTTTTTCTTCTTTCTGTTAAGTCATATAGCTCAAAGAATAAAACCCAAACGACAAGATATTCATTGCTTGTTCGTTCTTTCCATCTTCTTCTTGATTACATTCGGTAACAATACGTTGCTTGATTAAATAGATATGAGATCTTGTATAGAAAACAAAAAGTAGTTCTTTTCCTTTTTTTTTTAATTATTATTATTGTTTTCTGACGGAATTTCATCGAATACTTTTCTTTTTGTTTTTTAATTAGTGGGTAGATTGTCTTGAATAACTTTTTTTTTAATAACGAAGATTTACTAACGTCATTAGACGTGAGAAAAAAAAGAAAATAAGTACTATTAAGTAGGAAGATTAACTAAATAGGATCGTGATATTCTCGAATTCCTCAATACTCGAACATTCTCGTGAGAATGGCGATGATGATGATGAAGAAGAAGAGGATAGAAAAAAAATGACTCGACTTCGAACTTCTCCTATTCATTTCTCAATGGACAGTAACATGTAATATATATTGCAAATAATTGATAAGTTTTCTGCGAACATTTAATCATCTATTCCTGGTTGTTACTCTGTTTTTCTTATCAGTGCGAGAAAAAATATGCTGTGAATAGATACATCTGTTATAGGATGAAGGCAGTACTAAAATTTTCTCTAATTTACACATTTTTTTCCTTTTCCTTTATTCTAGATTGCTGAAACGAAAAGACAGAAAGAAAGAAAAAAGAAGAAAAAGAATTAGAAGAGCAAAAGGAAAATATTTTTAAGTGACTTTCCCTTTTTTCTATTATTTAATATTGAAATATGAAGTAAAGTAAAGTAAAGTAAAGAAATCATGAATAAAACAAGTGCCAGCCAAGATAATTTTGCTGAAAAACTAACAAAAGTCTGTGAAATGTTTCGATTTTATTCGAGTATAATTCTTGTTATTGTTGGTAAGATAATTGTGTTTTGTTTTTGATTTAATAATAAATAATTCAATTTCAGGTATGATTGGTTCTTTACTGTCGATAAAAGTTTTTTCTTCAACTAAAATCCGTCGAAATTCATCGAATGAATATCTTATTACGAGTAAAATCCTCACATGAATTGTTTTTTTTTGTTTGTAAAAGAGGAAGTTTTTTTCTTTTTCAGTGAGCTTTGTTGTTGCTTTGTTATTATTTAATTTTTTTCTCGATGAAGTACTTCGATCGATTGTTCACGAATTTAATCTCGATTTGCCACTTAATTTAGTCGATCTTTCACGACCACTTTGTAAATGTTCAACTTATCTTCGTCACACATTACGTTTTGCTGCACATTGGATTGTCGTAGCTTTTACTTTAGAACGTTTAATTGTCGTCTATTTTCCATTACAAACATCTGTTATCTGTAATCCACGTAGTGCCCGACGAATATGTTTATTCATATTAATAATATCATTTTTTCTACCGATCTATTCATTTCTTATGTCTGATGTTAGTATTGATGAGAAACATAAAAAATTAGAATGTGATATTATAAATCAATACAAACGAATTTATTTTTATCTAACGATTATTTATGGTAATTTAACATTAACATTCCCGATAATAATTGTTTGTATTGTTAATATACTAACTGTTCGACAATTATTACGTGCTGGGCGTTTAAGAAAAAAACAACAACAAGAATTTACAGCAACGAAAAAACTCAACAACGCAAACAATGAATATGTCAATGCAATTGTTAAAAATCAATTAGAAAATGACAAAGTCACATGGATGCTTGTTGTTATATCAATAACATTTGGTATTTTAAATTTTCCATATTTTATTCTATGGTTAATTGTTTGTATAATACGTGTTCGTGGTCAAATTCCTTCGGCTTATATTGAATCAGGAAAATTGATAGCCGAAGTGTTCTACTTATTAAATTATAGTCTGTATTTTTTTCTTTATGTCATATCTCGACGAAGTTTTCGTAAAGTATTAATTGAAAAGATGCGTTGGCGCTGTGATTGTTTTGATCAATGGCGTATGAACGAAATGCGGCTTGATGCGGCTTTACGTTTTCAAACATTAAAACGTTCATCAGCACGTAATGGAAAATTAAATACCAGTGTAACAAGTCGAACATCATTGACACATTTACGAGCTAGTACAGCACGACATCAGCCTATTAAACCCAATGAAACTTGTCCGTTTGATTTCTCTGAAAACGTTTGAAAGATACACGAAATAAAACTCTATCTATATTTTTTTTTGCTTTTTGCTGTTAATTTCAATGAAACTGAATATGCGTAATTTGTCAGTTCACGATTGTCTTCCCGTGAAATGACATATACTTAAGTGTGATCTTGAGGGAAATGATCATGATGCCGTTATCATCCTTAAGAAAAATCAAGAATGACGACTGCACAGCAGGTTCATCGTGTTAAGTGACAATCGTCGTTTCGAACGAGAATCATGAAGAGCAAACGAAACGAAACGATTCGATTTGTTTCAAAATGAAAAATATAAACACGTTTGACATTTGCATCGAACCGTATTTGCAACTCGTAAGTAGTTGATGGATATGGAATGAACGATATCTAAACAAACAACATATGTTTAAGGATGATTAGTAGTCAAATCATATTCTCGTTCTGCTTGTGATTGCATGCATGAGCTTTTTCGGATAGGATTCACTGACGAAATAAAACAGTATATCTTTCGTGATTTATTGAAAAGATGATCAGTGATGTGTCGCACATATTCAACAAGAGAATGTGGACATGAACTTGTTTTGTTGAAGAGAGTGAATGATATCAAAACACATCTTCACACATTGCAACAAAAAACAATAGATCTTTTCCGGATAAATACTCATCTTCAACAATCAATTAAAAATATTTTAGACACTTTATTTATTTCCTCGTTCAGTTCAATGTTATCTCCGATAGGAATGTTCAAAAGAAATAAAATGTGTTCAGTATTCTTAGACAGAATGAATAAATCGATCATGATTGGCTCGAATTTCTAAATAGGAGAAGAGAAAGAGAGAGAGAGAGAAGGAGAAGGAGAGGGAAAGAAAAAGATTAATGATCAAGTCGCATCATTATCACTTCTGCCACTCGAATTGTTGAATATGGATGAAAATTTTTCTGAAAAGCATCAAAGGTTTGTAATCGAAATGATATCCTGCTGAAAAACTTCACATATGTTTCAATTGAAATTGATTATTTTTTCACACATTCAACAGTGATTTTATTGTTCTTTCGTCATTTAGCAATCAACATCATATGGATCAGCCACTTGATTTAAGTTTATCAAATACGAAAACACCGTTTACAATCGAATATTTAACATCAAATCAAACATTTTCCAAACGTCGAACATTACCATTGAATTCACTAGAAAATCAAATTCGACCATTGATTTCAAGTTCAATCGAAATTGTCAATGGTGGTCATGGGATTAAAAATCCTTTATTCGATTGCGCAACTGAAGCTTTACAAATCCAATACAGTGAGAAACAATTTGTTCCACTAATCATCATCAAAACATTTTCGTTTTCTTTCTCATAGCTAATTCAACAAATCATGGCAATGAATTTCGTTGCGGTCTGTGTACGAAAACATTCAAACTTCAACGTTTACTCAATCGACATTTGAAAAATCATAGTCAACTAAAACGATATCTATGCACATTCTGTGCCAAAGGTTTTAATGATACATTCGATCTCAAACGACATACACGTACACACACTGGTAAAGATCTTTTCATTCTTAAAAAACTTCAAATTCAAATGTTTTCGTTTTCGTCAGGTGTACGACCATTTAAATGTACTGAATGTGACAAAGCATTTACTCAACGTTGTAGTCTTGAATCTCATCAACGAAAAGTTCATGGTCTAACTCATACTTATGGTTATAAGATTCGTCGAGATAAACTCTATGTTTGCGAAGATTGCGGACATACATCAGCAGATCCAAGTCAACATTATGAACATATACAAAAATTTCATCCTTATTCGCCATTAATCCAACGTTTCTACGATAAACGACAATTTCATCATTAGATTTTTCTTCTTCTGTGTAGATTTTTTTGTTTTGAAATAAAATGACGAGAACTATTGCCATCTATTAACGAAAAGAAATATTCTCATTGGTTTTACGAGTTCAACCATTGATAAACGATGACGGAGAAAAAAAAACAACAAATAATATTCTAATTAAATATTCATCCTATCTTAGTTTGAAAAGTCGAACGAACGAATGGAAGGACATAAAATAAAAACCAAATCAAAATTTAAAGTTCGCCATCAGAAACATAAAGTGTTTCGTGCGAATGATCCCTTACTGTCGGTTTTAATGTGGGGAGTGAATTTTACTGTAAGTAGTTCAATAGAGCAAAGAAAAAACAACAACAACAATCGATTTTTATTCGTAGATTCATGAATTAGAGAATGTCAATATACCAGTTATGCTTTTACCTGAACATTTCAAAGCGTATGTTAAAATACGAATTGATAATCAGAATTATAACAAGTTCGTATACTGAATAAGAAGAAAAAACGTCAATTGATCTACTTTTTCTTCTTGTTTCTTTTTTTTTTGAATAGAGAAGTCATGCCAAGTCATTTCAAAGTCAAAGAATATTGTCCACTTGTATTTCGTGCATTTCGAGAATATTGGAAAGTTCATGATAGTAGTTTTCGAGTAGGTCGAAATTTCAATAATTGTTGTTTTTTTCTTTCATTGCGACGTTTGTTTTTCTGTGATTTCTAAGGATTCATTGACCGAACCGCCGGTACCATTGAATGAAACAGCCAAATCAAATATAACCTATTATCTCTCATCGGATCGTCGTTTTGTTTTGAAATGTATATCGAAAGAAGATGTCGAACAAATTCACAACATTCTTCCCGAATATCATCGTTATATAGTCGAAACTCAAGGTGATACGTTACTTCCACATTATTATGCATTGTATCGATTGACAGTCGATGACAAAGAAAATTATATCTTAGTCATGAGAAATATATTTTCGAGTCGATTAAAAATTCATTATAAATATGATGTTAAAGTAAAAACAAAAAAAAACAAGAATAACGGAAAGGGAAAACTTGAGGGTGTTTCTATTAGGGTTCAACTGTCGATCGAAATGCAAGTGACAAAGAAAAATTAAATCCATGTCCAACATTGAAAGACAACGATTTCATCGAAGACAAACGAACGATTGATTTAGGTCCTGAACAAAAACAAATCTTTCTCGATCGACTTAAACGTGACGTCAATGTATGAAAGAAAGAAATACGTGAGAATATTTTGACAGATCTTTTCTTTATTCTAGTTTCTTGTCAATCAACATAAAATGGGCTATTCATTATTGATCGGTATTCATGATCTTGATCAAGGAGGAACTGGTAAATAAAAAATGGGAGAAGAAAATGTATCTTTCAATTGATTATTTTTTTTTGTAGAACGAGAAAGACGAATGTCAGGAATTGATATGAATACATCGGATCTATCTGGTAATGAATCATCCGATGGTTCAGGTAAAAACAGAACTAAACAAAACTATTCGAATGTTTTTGTTGGTCTTTTTGCAGAAAGTCCTGGACAAATCGGAGATGACAATGGATTCGATGAACCGTTTCGAATGCGCAGTGCAGAATGTAATTAAATATTAACTGAATCAATGTTCGATTTCGTATTCTCTGTTTTAGCATCTCAACGTCGAGAATTATATAGTCTTGGTATAATCGATATTCTCACCAATTATGGAATGAAAAAGAAGAGTGCTCATGTTGCTAAAACCAAATTATCTGGTTCGGATGCCGACGGGATTTCAACCGTTCGACCGGAAGTTTACGCTCGACGTTTTCTCGATTTTATCGATAAACATTTTATCTAAACATCAAATAATCTTCCTCATTTTCTTTCTTCTTCTTCTTCTTCTTCTTCTTCTTCTTCTTTATATACATATATATATTTGCAATAGTCTATTTCTCTGTTCGTACAGTGTATTTGAATGTTTTTTTTTCTTTTTCTTTTTCGGTTTGTATATCTTGTTCATTTGGTTTTTTATATCATGATTATTGGAGAATTTCTTAATGTTAAACATGCATGCGCGCGGGTAGTTCTAGTCATATATATTATATATATACGTATAATTATATATTGAGAATCTTGATGAACATAAGAATTTATTGTTTAACATCTAGATACGATGATGAGTGTACCATTGGTTGTAAATTTGAACGATAAACAAGCAGTTCATTTGGATGTTGTCGGAGGCAAAGGAGCGAATTTAGCCATTTTATATCAACGGAGTTTTCGGGTGCCAAATGCATTCATTCTGACGACTCATGCGTATGAATTAGTTGTTAATCGAACGGAAATTCAAACGAGTCTATCGGCAATTGATCAAATTAATGTTGACAACATTCAAGAATTAGAAAGTCTCAGTCAACAAATCAGAGATTCAATTTGTCGAATTAATCTACCTGATGAATTGATTCAGTTAATTTTTCAATTCTATAGTCAATTAAATGTTCATGTTGCCGTACGAAGTAGTGCGACAGCTGAAGATCTACCGGAGAATTCCTTTGCCGGACAACAAGATACGTATCTTCATGTGACACGAGAGAATCTAATCGACAAAATCAAACAATGTTGGGCATCATTATTCACGAGTCGTGCGATTTCCTATCGAAAACAATCGAATATCGATCAACGACTCGTTAAATTAGCTGTTGTTGTTCAAGAAATGATTTCAAGTGAAGTTTCAGGTGTAGCATTTACAGCTAATCCTATGACAGGCTTACGTGATGAAGTTGTTATTGATTCAACGTATGGCTTAGGTGAAGCTCTAGTTTCGGGATTAGTCACACCTGATCATTATGAAATTTTAATGAAACCAAAACCGATCATACGAGTTAAAACAGTCGGAGAGAAAGGTCTTCATATAATCGGCAAAGATCACGGAGGAGGAACAGAAACCATACAAACAAATGAAAATGACAAGAAAAACGAAGCGTTAACAGACGATTTAATACTTCAATTGGCAAAATTAGCTAAAAATATTGAAAGTAGTTATAATCATCGACCACAAGACTTAGAGTGGGCTTACAGCAGAGGCGATTTTTTTGTTCTACAAGCACGACCAATCACGACACTTTTTCCGCTACCAAATCCGGCTTTCAATGAATCCGATTTGCGATGCATGCTATCATTCGGAGCGATTCAAGGTTTTCTCGAGCCAATGACACCGCTAGGTCAGTGTGCCATACGTACGTGTCTTGCATCTACTCTTAGACATTTCGGTTTCAATCGAACAAGCACTTTACAAGATGATATTTCATCCGATTCATCACGATTTTTTGCTGTCAAATCATCGGCTGAGCGATTATGGTTCGACATAACTGGCGTATTAACGTCACCGGTTGGTAAATTTTTTGGTGTATCATTAGCTGATAGTACTATGGGGAAAATATTGAATCATATCAATACTCCGAGTTATTTTCAACGAACATCAAGATTTTCTTCATGGAAAATCTTTTTTTCTTTTCTATTCTTTGTCATTCCAACTATGCTACGTAGTATTCGAAATCTTCTATTTCCTCGTTATGCACAACGATTATTCGTTAGAAAAATGAACGACTATCATCGATTTATTGATCAAGGTTTTCGTGAAAGTCAAACATTGACTCAATCGACTGATCATTTGATTAATGTTTTATCCCGATTGACATTAAATCTTTACAGTTATGCGATACCATGTATTTCTTCAGCATTAGTTTCTTTGAAAGTTCTTCAACGATTCTCTTCGGATCCGATCGATGCACTTGCATTGACTCGAGCGGTTGAATCGAATCCAACAACGGAAATGAATCTTCGATTATGGAAAATTACTTTATCGATTCGAGAAAATTCTGAAGTTTTGAATTTATTCGAAAGTCAAACAACGGACAAACTTTTAGAATTCTTCCGAATGAAATCATTTGAACAATCGATTCAAATTCAATTGGAACAATTCATCGAAACTTACGGTTGCCGTGGTATTGGAGAAATCGATCTCGGACATGAACGTTGGTCGGATCGACCAGAATTAGTACTCGAACAAATCAAAGCCTATTTAAAAATTACAAATCCTGACAAAGCCATTCATCGAATTCATGAACAAAGTCAATCGACTGCTTACGATGCATTTAGACGTATCGAAAATCAATTGAAATATCCTCGAGTTCAGAGTTTTCTTCTCAATTTCTTTTTTAAACGATTGAGAATTCTTTTCTCACTACGAGAATGTCCGAAATTCGATGGATTTATTCGAACATTCGGTAAATGTCGACAAGCACTGTTCGACAAAGCTCAATTAGCCGTTGAAAAAGAGTTCATTTTAAAAGCTGATGATATATGTTTTTTATTTATTGGTGAATTACGAAATCTCGGGATTGATGTTGATACAAATAATCTATCGAAACGAACTTTTTGGAAAAATCTAATTGAACAACGACGAAATGAATATGTCAAACAAACGTTTGTGAAACGTATTCCGCTGATTTTACTTTCGAATGGTTTAACATTTTATGATGCTTCAACGCTTTCAAATGAAACAATTGAACTAGCCGATGGTGAATATCTCGGTAGTCCTGTTTCGCCCGGTATCTATCAAGGCAAAGTTCGAATTGTTCATGATCCATTGAAATCAGAATTAGAACCAGGAGAAATTCTCGTTTGTACAGCGACTGATCCTGCTTGGACATCGTTATTTCCAATTGTTGGTGCGTTAGTTCTCGAAATGGGCGGTATGCTACAACATGGTGCTATTGTTTCGAGAGAATATGGCCTACCAGCTGTTGTTGGTGTGTCAAATGCAACAAAAATCTTTCGAAACGGACAATTTATTGAAGTGAATGGATCGAATGGAAAAATAAGAATTTTATCTGAGTAATTTGGTGTTCTTCTTTTTTAAATAAATAAAATTCTTGACTGACAATATGTGTAATTGGTAACCAGGAGAAATGATTCAGCCTTAAGCCAATGTTTGCACGTATCTAGGAAGGAGAAAAAAAAGAATAATTTCTACTCTATCTATGCTGTTGTATGAGTAACCGTCATGAATCATGTTCTTCATCAAATCTATAATTAATAAAGTTCGAGTTATATAACAGAATATATAAAGAAAAGGGAAAATTTATTCAGATAGCACAATGGCATCAACCAAGTTGATAGTTATTTTAGTTTGTTTCGTCGTACAATTTGTAAGATTTCCGAAGAAATAAAATGTGAAATAGTTTATGTTGTGTTTCCATTTTGTTTTTAATAGAAAAACGGAATAGGTCAAGTCTCGTGGGCATATTGTGAAAAAGAGCGAAACGATTTTCAGTTGTTAAATTTAACAGTCAGTCCCGATCCATTACTAGCACCCGGCAATGGATCTGTTGCTATCAAAATCTACACAACACAAAATCTAACAAATCCATTCAAAGTTTGTACTGATTTACATTCCATCAAAAAAGAAAAATAAAACAGCAAAATCGCTTTTTTAGGCAACTTTATCTTTGAAAAAAAAACTTCTCTTTGGTCATATTCCTGTTCCTTGTTTTGCAATTGGTACCTGTATATACGATGATCTTTGTCTCATGTGTACTGAATGTCGTTGTCCGTTGGAACCAGTATAAAGATTTTAGTTTACTTTCTTCATTATTCACGTCGTTGTTTTTCTTTCCAGGGTGAGCATGTGTTAAATCTGCCTATTAGAATTGAATCAGGCTCATGGTTAGTCGGCGGAATGTATCAAGCTGAGATCTACCTTGAAACACGTTTACATCAAACAGGATGTATTAAACTGAAGAATATTCGAATTGAAAATAGAAATTAAATTGATTATGATTATGTTGTTTGTTCTTTTGATCAAAATAAAAGTTCCTAATCTCGTATGTAAATAATTAACTAGTTGACGAAGTAAACTCGTCTTCTTATTGTGCTTCAAGCCTAATTTAATTACGGTTTTTTTTATTTATAAATTATGTTTTATTTAATTCATCTGATTTACGAGAATTCAACAGTAAATAAGATATAAAATCAAAACAAAACGCAAAACTTTCATTTTGTTTCTTTTGAAAGCCAAAAAATAGATTTAATTATGTAATGTGATCAGGAGATTCTATATTTTATCATATCTTCCGCATTGAGAACATAAAAAGGAAAAAAATTAATTTTCGGTACAAAAAACTTAGAAAAATCATGTTCGGCAAATGAGACTATCGTTTCAACCATTTGACTTTGTTTCTCTCGTCGCACTTGCATCTCGTTTTTTTCTTCTCATATCATTATTTCAACTGAATCAACAAAAATATACCTCGAACTGTCTAGAGGAAAAGAATTTTCTTTCATCATTATATAGATTTTTTTTTCTCTTTTTTTAACAACTTCTGTCAATACAAATAAATACTGTGTACTAATCATTATCATCATCACATTCATTTCTCTTTCTCGTATAATACTCATGTAGGTTTTCCTTCCTATTTTTTTTCTATTTTCTTTTTTCTTTTTCTTTCTTCTTCATGTTTCAATGCGTGTGTGTGTGTGTGTGCTCGGAAAATTGTGTCATCGGAACGTCAATTACAAGAAAAAGAAAAAAAAGAGCTATACTCATGTAAAACCCACGCGGTTCAAAAAACATAGGATATTTGATCTCATTCGTAGGAATAGTTTTCATTTTAACGCACTAAGGATTTCCACTAAAACCACGAGATTATTTTCTTAGGTTACTTTTGTTTTTTTCCTCTTTTGAAACAAAAAAAAAGTTTCAAACTAACAACATTCACTATTAGGAAAAGAAGAAGAATTTCTCGATAAACCAGATAAGAATATTTTTAATCACGCGATCAATTTCAGTTAAAAGAAAAGATCTTCTTCTTTTTTTTTGCTTCGTCATAAAAGAACAAACAATCGGAAACGTTGCCTTCGTTTTTCTCCCTACTTTTTTCTTCTTCTTCTTCTTCTTCTCTATCAAAAAGTGTTATCTTCACGCATATTTAATTATTAGGCATGTACTTTGATGTTCTCAATAATTTCATTCGTAATTATAAAAGACGAATATCGAGAATCGTCAGTCGTCATCGAGTTGTTATTCATTAGTGATTAAAACGAGCTAAACAAAACCAAATCCCTCTTGTTTCTCTGTCGGGCATCTTGAAATGATAATTGATGCACTTGATTGAGTTAATCGAAAACAAAAGAAATGCGTTTTGTTACAATTATCCGCCCACCCACCCAACTAAAATGATTCATAATCGTTCTGTCTGCTTTTTGTTTAAACGTGCATTGAAAATATGATTCTAGTCTGCTAAATATATCGTCGGCATAGATGATCATATCGAGTTTTCTATTCTTTTTCTTTTAGTGAATAGAGCAAAAAAAAGGTAATTATCATTTTATATATATCTATTAGTGTCATAAATTCAGACAAGAAATTTTGTATTTCCTTGAAAAAAATCGGAAAGCAAAAAGAAATGACAGTAGATAGATTCTAATTGAAGACATGCAGACGACAGGCAGCAACCGAACCAAAAAAGAGAGAGAGAAAAAAAGAAAACACAACAACTTAATTGAAAAAGAAAATCTCGATTTTCCATATATTAAAATAGTTAAGTACATCCTTGAAATTAGCATTTTTAGATATCTCAGTACGTGTTTTAGTAAAGACTGAGCACATTCTTTCATTTTTTTTCTTCAGTCTATCTTTCTATCTCTCGTTTTCTCTGTATATAATTGGAAAATAATTGACATCGTTCTATTTTATTCATTATTTTTAGATAAACAAAATATTTAAAAAAATCGACACGACGAGCTAGCATACAGCTAAGCTCTTCTTAATAATCCATTGTTAAGTATGCGATGGTGTGTTGGAATCATTTCAAATCAAAGTAATTATTTCGTAGAATAAATCATATCTCACTCAATATTAACTTGCCTTTCTTCAAGATACACCCGATGTCTAATTAAATATCATCTTATCATATTTTTTTCGTTATTTATTATGACAAGTTTAGCAATTGGATTAGTCATTTATAAATACGAACAAATACATTTTCGAAATCTTCTCAAGGTAACATATTGACATGAATTGCAAACGACAATGGGAAACGAATGATTCAAATTGCTCTAGGGTTTTATTGTTCATGGAACGAAAACATCCGATGAATACCGAAAATTAATCGCACTTATACGCGAGACACAAGTCACACATTTATTTCCACACACCTATCCAAGCGAAGTAATTCTATCGAACAAATTATTTATTCATCAGCGAAGATCTTTAAATAACTTTTAATTAAAATTGCCATTTTTAGACATATGAATATGAACATGTGCCATACGGATATTTTTCTCCGAAGACAAATCTTTGTACAAATCGATTTTATTTATCTGCATGTCCGATAGGTAAAAAGACAAGAAAAAAACAATCATTCGATTACTTTGTAAATTTGTTTTTCAGTGCCATATACTGAATTAACGTTCAGTTTGAAAGATAATTTAACAAATCTATTCGATAATATCGATGTATTTCAAGCTATTTGTCAATTTGAATTGGATTTTAAATCAAGATTTAGCAATTGTTCGCAAGGTTTCTGCTGTGATTTCATCGGACCAGGTAACCTTATCAAGCATTCGTCATTCTTTGGTGTGATTATTCAAACTTTACTTCTCGTTCTAGTCGGTTTACTTTCTCACGGTCAATTAGCAACGTCTGAACAATGTCAACAAATTACAATCAGTCAATTGGAATCATTTCGTTCGCAATGGTTTTCATGTCAAACATCATTATCATGTGAAAATCAATTTCTTCGAACATATCTTTCTCATCAAATGTCATCGTCATTGACATGGAAGATTTTTCTTAATCTAGGAAATAATTCCGATAATTTAATTTATTTATATGAAAATCTTCAACATTATCAATATAAAAATCAATTCAATTTAGTTGATATGAAATTTAATTTCAATGACGAACAAACTCTTTTCATTTATTTTCTCAAACAAAATCGTTGGCTTATTATTTTAAGTTTATCCCTTTATGTTTTTTGCCTTCTTCTATTCGTTAAAAATATCTTCTTTCTTCTTATTATCATTCAACAAATATTTCTCACTCTATTTCTTACATTTATTATCTATATTTATTTATTTCAATTTCCATTAACTATTCTTAATTATTCAAGTTTAATTTTATATTTATTTATTATTTCAATTGATTCATTTCTTTGGTATACATGTTGGTTTGTAAATAATCATCGTCGTGATGATTGTACAATCAATCGTATCATCGAAAATCTTTTAACACAAACATTTTATTATATTCTACCGAAAAATCTTACTGCATGTCTTGCACTTATCATTACATATACAAATCAAATCATTGCCTTACAATGTTTTACTGTCTTCGCATTTCTACTCATATGCATATCATTTTTCATTTCGTTTATTTTATATCCGGGTAGGTTGACACAAACAAAAAATAACGATCAAAAGAAGAGATTTTTTTTGTTTGTTTTTTTAGTTAGTTTTACATTTATTCTTCGGTATAGATCCTCGATACCAAATATTGAACAGTATTTACATGGATGTTGTCGAACTTATTTTATTGATCGAACAATTGCCTATCTCATTGTTCGATTGAAAGCATTTTGGCTAACATTTTTAATTCTTATTGCTTGTCTTTCATTTGTCATCATATTTCAATGGCCGAAATTACAATTCGATGTTTGTCAATTGACATTCGATGTTTTTCCATCGAATAGCAAACATTCAATTTCATCAAATCAAAGTCAAATGAAACACTTAGATATCGATATTACTTATTACATTGGTTCACAATGGGAAGTACCGAATGAAAGCATGATTCCATCACGCGATATTCCCTTGTTAGATTACATATCTGAAAATAAAATGTCATCAACACCAGGCGGAAAATATACATTTCAATATGCTCTCGAAAGGAATCTTTCGCAATTAATCGACTTTTGTACACAATTAAAAATAATTCTCAATCAAAAGCCAACAAATTATGTCAACAAACGATCGATATATCGGCATTATTCACGGCAGATTCAACCGTATAATCAAACACTCTATCAGTAAGACAAGAAAGCAACGATCCTATTTCCAAAGATTATATTTCTTTTTTTTATTCCAGGGCTTTATTCAACAATCAATTTCTAACTGTTAATCAATTCGATTGTTTCGGGGATCTTTCATCTAGCGAACTATCATCATCGTCATCTCATATGTCGCCAACTAATAAATTTCATTCGTTGATTACAACTTCATTTAATCAATCATCTGATTGTAAACAAATCTGTAAATTCGATACGAATAAATGTATAACATGTTTGAATGCATTATTCTATAATTCGAATAAATTCAATGATTTATTTTTAATTAAAAATGGTCTTCGTTTTCTAAACGATGCTCAATATCCACGATATTTATTTCAAACAGTCAATTATCATTGGAAAATTTTAACGAATTTAAATAATTATTTCGAATGGAAATTTCTTATTGAATATTTAAAAGAAAATATTTTTACTCAATTCTATTCGCAAACATTTACACATATGTCATTTTGGTATTCCAGTGAAATCTTTTCGACGTATACGATCATCGAACAATTAGAGCAAGAGAAATATTTACTGACGGGCATGAAATTTGTTCTCATCTTGATTTTTCTTGTTTTATTCACCGGTGTTTTGGGTATATTCGTCACATTAACAACATTATGTAATTTTCTAGCATGTATTGCTGTTTTAACATCGATGAATTATAAATTAACAATCGAAAATCTTGCATATTTTACAATTGTTTTGATTATTTGTTCGCAATATTCATCGTTGTATTCGATAAGGTATTGTTTTTTTGTTCGGATTTGTTCGTAAAATAACTATTTCCTTTTGTTTATTTGAAGTTATAAACTTGCTCCAACATTTTTCTTTCAACGTGAAAATCGAACAATGTATTCTCTCAAACAATTATGTCGAACATTATTTCATTTAACATTTTCAATTATTTTCATAACAATGCCTTGTTTTTGTTCATCAGTACCGTATCTTCAGAAAATCTTCGTTATCTATTCACTAACATCAATAATAAGTTTATTTTATTCGACATTTTTTCTTCAATCTTTACTTTGCTATATTGGTCCATCGGATCAGACATGTTTATTTCTTCCGATACGATTAAAATTTAAACGTCATTTACATTCAAACAATCATGATCATTCAACGAGAAGATCATCGACAGTTTCACGACGACATCAACGAATGTCAACATCATCCTATTTTCAATCGTCGTATTTCTCACAGATTTTAACTGGTTCGACTTATTTCGAAAGTGAGTACGGTGGTATTAATGAAGCATTAATCAATGCAACACGACGAAGAGAAAGTTCACGTAGTTATCAATTGACACATATTTTCAAACGAAATTCAATGTTTCCAGGCGAATTAGTTGAATTATACTCACCACGAGCAAGTTTAGCACCCTATGGACATCATGCACATCATCATCATCATCGACGATATTCAAGGCAATTATCCGTTTCACGACCTGTCCCATCGACAACACCAACACGACCATTATACATTTCACCATCGGTTTCACCGTTCTCACAAATGAGCATTCATTCTCAAGGTGCCACTCGACAACGTTCACAATCGCCTCAAATCTCTCGGCAATCACGATCACCGTCGCCACATTTCTATTCTCGGCTAACACCGGCAAGTTCACTACGACCTTGCTATTCAGCACCACGTCTTCACGCAACTATGCAACGTCCACAAACAATTAATCTTCCATCTTTACCGATTGAAACACGTAAAAAAAGTGTTACAATTATTCAAGAGCACGATGCAATTCTAGCACCCGTTGATCATGAACGAATATCAGCTGAAATGAAACGTCATAATCTCAAATCAACAGCTGCACTCTGGATGAAACGATCGAACAGTAGTTAAAATGTGTTTTGCTTGTTTTTTTCTCGGATCAGATATTAAACAAAAAATAAATATTTTCGAAATGAATAAACGAGTAAAAACTTGCTGGTTTTGCTCTTCTTAAGAAAAATACGAAGAAAAACAGGTTAAATTGAATTAATCAGTTGAAGATGAGTAGCGTGCTTTGATCTAATGAATACCGTTGACGTCAAAGAATTTCTTTCTAATTGAGTAATCCTTGAGACGAAACATGAGAGCAATTGATGAACAAAACAAGATCTTACTACGCGTTAGACACTAAAAAAATCATTGGCGTTATTATTGATTAAATGAACTAACTACACGAGTCAAAAAAAAAGAACGAAATATATGAGAGTCTATTGTTTTTATCGTACACCAGCAGCACCACCTCCGTATTGACCGTAGAGCTTGTTAAGTAATGCAGATAATGCCATTAAATCAGTAAAATCAAGTGTACCGTTTTGATTTTGATCGACTGCTCGAAATAAACCTTTTGCCAAATCTAAAAATCAAATAAAAATTTTAAAAAATATTCGATCAAGTCTTTTGAAAAATTCAAACATGGAGAAACACCGCCAACGCCTAATTCTTTAAGATAGATTTCAATGTCGTCCGACGTTATTTTTCCGTCGCCATTTCGATCGAATTTTTTGTAGAGAGCATAAGCTTGTTGTGCATTTTGATAAGTCGAACCTTGACAAAAGAAAAAAACACATAAATATATTTCGTTTGTCTATTTATTCAAATCAATTTCTATCTACCGATATTATCGAGAAAATTGCCACTACCACCAGCACCACTGTTACTTCCTGAAAACGTTTTATAAGCATTTATTGCTCCTTGAATCATATCAGCCGAATTATTGCCACCATCACCTGCAGCGGCAGCATTTTTCTTTCAAACAAAAAAACAGAATTTATTATTAATCGACTGATTTTTCGTTACTCCAGCTTGTTGACGAAATTGATTGACAAATGAACCAACATCGCTCACACCGGCTCCTTGAAGCATATTATCCAACGTACCATTGTTCAATTGTTGAAGACCGAAATTTAAAAAATCCATATTCGTTTCGAAATCTACAAATAGGCAAAAAAACAACAACCAAAACGATGACTCGTCATTCAAATAACACACATCATATAGGATTTAGTCTGCTTTTATTGAAACGATGAATAATTATGCATAAAAATAAGAAAAAAACAACAACTACCTGTATCAAGGATATAAAAAGTACTCTACGTTTTTTTTATTCGTCAAAGAAAAAAATCATACATAGATGATTGTTTTCATGTGAATGTCGACAGAGTACACGTTTATAAATGTCCATTATCAGCATAACTAAGACACGACATCTGATAAAATTCGTGGTAGATACCAATTGTTTCTATTTTTCAAAAGTCATGACTACATATACGCATGAGTAATCATCTTGCTAGAATTTCTCTAGAAATCATTCTTGTTCGTTGCAAATCATAGGCAAATAAACTTAACCTTTCGGTCATGGATGAATGATCGAGCAGCGTTTATTTGTGTGATTATCAAATGAATACAACAAAACGAGAGAGAAAAAACACACGATCGTTCAAGCCACAGCTGAAAGTATGCTTTTTTTTCGTTTGGGACGAAATTTTTTCGGACAATTGAAGTGTGCGAGAAGTTTCTTATTGATATCATTGGATGAGACATCTAATACGAACAAAAAAAACAATCAAATGTATAATTAGCCTAAAAAAAGAAAAAGAAGATTCTACAAACATGTTCGACATTCACATTCGGTTAATGGTCCTAATATCGGATAACTCTGGATGACAGCACTCGAAAGAATAACAAAACTAATAAATATAAGTTGTACCGATATTTTCATATTCGAAACAATGAATGAATGTGAAGTGCGACGTCAAAATCGAGGATGAATGGAAACCATCTACGTGTTACTATTTAAAAAAAGAACGAGTACACGCGTACTAAATACGCCGGCATACATTCATGTCTAATTCTGTTTTCGAACTTGTATGAAACGTGAAACTATGCAATACAAGTGCAGTTTTTTTTTCTTTTCTGCTTGTATTCATTCAACGATACTTCGAATACATTTTTTTTTTATTTATATCGAATAATCACATCTAAGAATACAGATGATACTCAAGCAATACTAAAAATTCGTGTCCATATTCACATAGAATTAAGAAGCGAACAAAATAGTGTGATGTGTTTTTGTCGATGTTGTTTTTTTAATCATCTTGTTCGTCAGTGAATACAGCTGAGTTACCAGTTCGATCTAGACGTTTTCGTGGCATATATCGCCATTTTTTTGGACAACTAAATAACGCTTGAAGATTTTTATTAACATCATCCGATGCAAAATCTAAACAATGAAAAATACAAAATCAAAATCATCTTTCATTTGAGTTGTTTTTTTTGACTTACAGGCTCGACATTCACTACTTGTTAACGATCCAGTATATTCAATACTGCTAGCATACATAATAAGCATGAAAAAAACAAGGAAAATATAGAATCGTGGTGAAATCATACTGAAGTATCGACTCGAGAAAAATAGATTTCAAAAATTAATCCTTTTGCTTAACCATTTTATATAAACTCGAATCAGTCCTGTGGGCGTTTTTAATCTGTGCTTAAGTATGAAAATGAATGAATAATTTATTGAGAATTTGATGACGTAAAACGTAGATCATTAGTTAAAACAAGAAAAAAACACTTGAACATGATACCCATATTGCGCTTTGATTAAATTAAACTGAAGTAAGATACAATTTGAATTCGATTAACAATTCATTCTAAGCTAACGAAGTAACCAAGTGTGTTATATTAGACTTCTACTGACATTTTTTACTACTTAAGTCACGGATGTATCTTTGTAATTATTAATTTAACGAGATGAAAATATCTATTTGCACTTTATAAATATATATATAGAAATTTTTTAAAAAATCAATCTAAATTACAAGCAACTAGGTTGGCAATGAATCAATAGTACGATAACAACTAAGATAATACTGTCACTAAGTGTGTAAATAAGTAATGCAGAATTGCACCATGAAGCTTCACGTTAATTATCAGCATTAGCATTATAATCAGGAGTATAAACCATATAATTGTTGGTAATATTTTGGCGCTCTGACCTGATTGAAGACGCTGGTCTTCAATAGTGACTAATGTTTTATTTCATTTTTTGAATATATATGAACTCATTCATGTGTATCGTTGATTTTGCTTTTATTTTTCTTTTGATAAATGTAAAGAAAGAAAAAAAAGAAATGTCCTACTATTCTAATTACATTAAAAAAAACGAACAAACATCTATCTAATTTAAAAGTACATTCCAAACAAAGATTTCATTTGTTGATGTTGAAACTAATAGATTTTTCGATTTTTTACCCAGAAATTTCATATTGATTAGAGTATCACTGTTGCCAAGAAAATCTTGAAATGTTCCCTGAGTATAATCTTTTAATTGTACGAGACGATCTTTTGTTCCAATTGCAATCAAACGATTGTCATCGTCATTTTCGAATTTAACATTCGATAAATCGAAACATGTTGCCCATTGACTCAATGGAATCGTACGAATGATTTGTTTCGTATCGAGATTATAGATTTGAATCGATTTTTCGAGACCATAACCGATGTACATCAATAAATTCGAATCAATAAAACGAGCTAAACTCGGTGGATATGCTTGCCAATTATTGTTCGGATTTGTACTACCATCGGGCGCGAATGATGGCGCTGAAAATGTTAACCAATCAATTAACTGACAAAGATCAAATTGAGGATTCGATTTCCATAGGCTAACACGTCGATCATGACTCGAAATACACCATTGAAATGAATTCTGTTCGATGATTTGTTTCGAATCAATCATGCAGATTGGTGCTGTACCACGATGTTCATTGAGAACACGTAGAACAATACCTTGTTGAAGATTTGATATTGCAACAGAACCATCAGATGCACCCGAAAGACTGATGATTGCTAATGGAAAGAAAGAAACGAGACAATGAATAATCTCAAAGTACGATTGAGTACGAACTATTTGTGGGAGCATTGAGTGCAGTTATCGATGCCGTATGTGGATGAAGTTTGAGAACCATTTGTCCGTGATGAAGATTGAAAACTCGCAATGTTCCATCATTGTATCCTGCGATGATCGAACGGATCGTTGTTCGGATATTTTTTATTGGACTTGTTGTTCCAAGTGAATCAGTTGTTGGAAGAATTGAGTTATCCCACGATGTTAAACAAGTTACTTTCTATAAAAACAAATTATTCAAGAAGAACAGAATTTTAAAAAATCAGTTTTTTTACTAATCCATTGGCATCAAATCGAAGTATTTCATTTCGATCTTCAATTTGAAATATTCTTATTGTTCCATCTAGACTACTTGTCACAATATGTGTATCTTCAATCGGTATTAAACCAGTAATACGATCTGTATGTGAACCAACTAAACGTGTTTTCGATCGTTCACTTGTCCAACAAATGTACCATATCGATCCGGTTAATGTTCCGATGATTCCCATATCGAATATGTTATCAAACGAGCCACTAATTATTCCGCCGTCAACTTCGAATTCATCCTGAATTGTTAAACCGTAATTTCTAAACAAAAACAAAAAAACATAAATATGTCTCGTCGAATAGATCGAAAAACCGACAGATTGTCTTTTCCTTGTGCAAGATTCATTTCTAAATGTTCGATATTCCATAATCTCAAACAGCCCGTCGATGAGCCTGTGATTAATTTATGTTTAATCGCAGTCATAAAACAAATTTCATTGGCATCAGCTTTCCAATGAAGAAGACACGTATTCGTTCGTGTATTCCAACATGTTATGAACCCGAAATTCGTCGCACAAATGACTAAATTCATACTGGAAATTAAATAAGTACATGCTGTTATTTCACAAGGTTTCTTCAATTGTTCATTGAGTGAACTCGGAATTTGCCCGTGATTGATTTGTAAACGAACATGTTGAGTTTCGTTTGTTGTTTCGATAATTGTACAAAATCGAATGAGATTATTCGAACAGCCAAGTACGAATTCATTGGCACGCATAGGATTCCAAGCGAAACAATTGATATATGATGATGATGGCGGAGATTCATCTTGCCAATTGAGAAGATTTGTATAATCATGAGTTGACCAGAGTGTTACTAATGGTTTACGATAATCACCAATCGTTAGAAGAAAACGATCATCTCTGAAGATAAAAAGAATTAAAGACAACAGAGAAAATTAAACCAAATGATTACTTAGAAAAAGCCATTGTCTGAATGACATGAACTGGTTGTTGAATAAAAAATTTTTGTTTTAACATTTTTACATCCCAAATAATAATCTTTGTTTGAACTTCATCTTTATAATTAACTATTGAACATTGTGCACTCGCAAGAACACTTAAATCATTAGCTAGAGTTAGCGTCGAAATTTCTTCGGTATGACCAGTTAAAATTGTTTGATAGTTATTATTTAGATTTTCTACAATAACATTACAACCGACTGTATAAGCAAAAAAACCGCTATGTGCATGCCAAACGAGATTTTCTCGAGCATTTCCATTGTAGCCAAGAATCGAATGAAGTTTGAGCGTTTCTTGATTAGCCGGTGCGATGTATCGTTTCTAGAGAAATGGAAATAGTTGATTTAATATTTCGAATTGACAAGTTGATTACTTTCGCTAATTGTGAATTGTTTGTACGTTGAATAAAATGACGACGAATCGATGGTGGAGCATCTTTTTTTCTAAATTTAATTGATCTAATTGAACTGCAAAATTACAAGGTACAAACTTCGGTTTCGGTGGTATGATCGTCGTTTTCTCAACTTCAGATGTTGATAACGATCGTGTAACAGTTCGTGCTGTATTTGCATTATATTGAAATGGTTCAGGTGGATGTCTTGGTTGACCGATGTTTTCCAATGCTGCAGATTCAAATATTGACATTTTCGATGGAACATTAGGCAGAGCTGGTCTCGGCGTTGTCCAAGCGAGAACATCCCAGATAAAAATCGAATCTCCAATACTGATAACATGCATATTATCATCTGTAAAAAACACCTTTCGAATTGCATCCGAATGACCAACAAAACTCTAAAATATATCATATGTACTTTGTTTCATCGAAAAATTCAATTAGATTTCTACTTGAAAATTGATATCATCCCAAAATTTGAGCATATTATCACCTGCCGTGATTAAATATTGACTATCTGAGGAGAATGTTAAATAATCCAACGAACGTTTATGCACACTATTGATAATATTCAAAAGTTTGCCCGTGGATGAATCAAATTTCAATAGTTTCAAACTCGTTGTTGCAACTATTAGTTGTTTATTTGGAGCAAATTTTGCAAATAAAGCTGCTTCATTCGATGTTCCTAAACGTCGATCATTGGCAATTAACGAACAACTACTAATATCAATTTTTAATATTTGATTTAAACTATTGGTTTCGATAATCGTCACTGTATATTCAGTTGGTCCAACGTAAGCTGTATGTTTGCCATCGAAACTCATCGATAGAGTTACAAATCTTTTTTTGCCTGTTGACAAAGCTTTGGCAACAGTTCGTTGTAATCTATAATTATCGTTTGCATCGAATAGACACAAATTGCCTTCACTATCACTACTAATCAAACGAGCGCCATTATGTGCATAAAGTAGACCTGTTATATCACTTGTATGATGTCTAAAAATCTCGAAATTGATATTAAAAAACGAGAGAGAGAGAGAGAAAGAAAAGTAACATACGAAATCTCTGTTGAAATAACTGATGAATTCAATTGAAAGATTTTAATAAGTCCATTATTGAATCCACATGCAAATGTTTGTTTATCCGGTGCATAGGCCACCGTCGTTGGTGTTTCTTGTTCGGCTGTAAATTCTGACAATTGTTTGCCTGTTGCAAAACACCAAATTCTTATTGTTCCATCATCACCAATGCTGATCATCTGTTTTCTTGTATCATCATAATCAACATCAGCAACGAAATCCGTATGGGAACGAAGAAAATTTCGATGTTCTTTATTGACTAAATTCAAAAGACCAAGTGAACCCGAAACTGTCGATATGAGAATTCGTGTTTGATCCGGCGATGTTCGCAGGCCACTTATCGCCTGATCATGTTTAGCTTCGATATAAACTTGAGTGAAATCATTCGACCAAACTCGAACATAACCATCATTGGAACCTGTGATGCAAAATTGATTTGTACATGTCAATGCACAAACGCCAATCGATGGACCATTGGCCATCGTGATCTTCTCAGTCGAACCGTTCGAATGTTTTGTTGGTAATAAACGATGAATTTTAATAACACGTCGTTCATCGTATAACAATTCTAAAATATGACCACTTTTCGACGAAATATAAACGATTAATTCGTTTAATTTATTTGTTGAAATGTGTTCGAATTGTAAATCGGTGTATTCTAATTGTTGAATATCATCGATTGAGATGCTCATCGATTTCAAATCATTGCCATTTTTAATTCTCCAAAAACGAATATTATCCGAGCCGATCGAGAGAAATCGTGTCGAATCATAGGGAACAAAATGAACGTGTGTTATCGACGCATCAGTAGTCGTTCGACAGATTAAATCAATCGAACCTTTCTGTGCATTGAGAGTATTGTAAACACAAACAACTGTTCGTGATTGTTGAGGATGTTCGCCATGGCCAACAACGACTAACGACGATGATGAATCCGAAAGATTTCGAATGCCGAAGTCAAGTGCATGAAGATTACATGTACCTGGAACACGAACAACACAAATGCAACGACGTGTTTCAACTTTCCAAAGACGAAGAATGCCTAAAGAAAAATTTGAGAACGATCATTTTCTTCTATCGATTGTTTTTTACCATCAGGTCCAGCTTGAATCGTTGCTAACAACGATGAATTTCCGTTCAAAGCAATCGCACTAACTTTATCCGTGTGTCCAATGAAAAATTCCTGTCGTTGCATGTCGACATTCATTTGTACGACAACAGCATTTGCCGAATAAACAATTGAATTTCCATCGTGTGTCCACAGAAGATTTTTACCATTGGTTAAACCAATAACTGTTCGTAAACGAAGAATTGGATTTGGTAAATGAGAGAATTGCGAACGATCCGTTGGAAGAGTCGATAAATCATCGGAATTTAAGTTCGAATCAACGAATAAATGAATACCATCATTAGGATTCGTACGTGCTGAAACTGAAGGTAACGATGAAAACCGATCGATAGCATCGTCTGTTCGTTGAGTATCTAAAGTTAAATCTGTCATCGATTGACTCAATTGTTCATCGCATGGTGTTTGAACATGAACACTTTCGATTGTATCGAAATCGTTTGTTGATGATTGATTTGGTATCATAATAAAATCGTATTTATTATGCCAAAGTTCATCTTTAGCTAGTGGATAGGCAAATTCTCGAGGCAATGAACGTGTCGTCGAACATTTGAGGCCATGTTTTTTCGGTTGATGAGTCGTGTAATTTACTTCGTAGAAATTGTTCGATGAAAAACAATTTTTAACCATCATATTTCCACATAATTGAAATGATTTAATCATATGATAATGTTGATTTGTCATATGTGTAAGAACGATTGATTCTAAATCGAGACAAAGAACTGTCCAATGAATATCGGTAGTCGTTGATTGATAAGGAAATTGAATGCATGTTTGAGTGATTTTCATATCACGATAGAGATTCGAAATTGAAATTCGAATAATATGTTGTTCTTGTGTTTGAATATCGATATGAATCGAAAAGAATTTATCGTAGATTGGCCGAAAGAGAATGTAGAATAAACGACCTGTTAGACCGAGATTTTGAGTTGATAATTGGGCAGGAAATTGAATGAAATTATTCGCAGGTACGAGGCCACGAATACGAAATACCGTTGATTTTAACTCTCGATCCTTAATAATGAAAACAAAAATGACTTTTTATTGACAAAAGAAAATCGTACCATGAGAGCAGTAATATCGCCTTGTTTGGCACATTTTTTGGTTGAACCAATATCGAAATGTTTGAAAATATTCACATACGGGTGTTGCCACGTACTGTTATTCATGTTTAACTTCTTTAAAAAGTCAAAACTGTCTGTGTGGTTTGTCTGTCTTTCTCTACTAATCAGCCATGAGTCGTGTATTACGAGGAAGAGGTCACTTAGCATTAAAAGTTGAAAAGAATTCTTTGTTCGATTAGTGACATCTGAGACACTCGTTTAAAAAAAAAGATTTATTAAATAAAAAGAAGAAGAAGAAGAAGAAATCAGTTATTTATTCGGTTGAATAAGACCATAGTTTAAGCACATTTGGACGATATCTGAAGCAATTGTTCGATTCTAAATGGAAATTATTTGAAAAAGAAAATATAACAAAGAATTTCACGAACGTACTCGTTCGTTCACTAATTGCTCATCTTTGAGTTCTGTTATTGCAAAGAGAATCTCCATGAGTTCAGTTTCGACAATTTTCATTGCTAAATCTCGATTGACTTTGGCAATATTTCGAATGATATAAAATGCTCGATGTTGAACATCGAAATTTTTACACGCACAAAGTGGTTTGAAGATTTCTGTAAATGAGTTTACCTAAACAACAACAAAAAAAAACTCGTTGAAAATCATTGAACACGCTCAATTTTCAAATCACGAACATCAACAATTTTCTCGCAAATTTCACGATTTGTTTTAACCATTTCATTCAATCGTTGTCGATCATTATCATCAAGATTTAAATCTTGAATTGCATCGATATCCGCATGTAACGATGACAGAACAGCCAAAGTTCCCAATGTAGCTTTGACTAATGCTTCATCATCCGTTTCACCACTCAATAAAACCAATAATTTAATTCGATCGTTTTCACCGAGAAAATATTTCACAACCTAAAGACCGTCAATTCGATTCAAATTTTCAATTGTGATCGCGAAAATATTTTACTTCGTCTTGAACAACTAAATTGCACATACATTCGACAGCTGCTCGTTTTAATTGAGGATGTTCATCGAACATGTACTGTTCGATATTGGAGAAGCCATCTTCTTTTAAAATACGTTTTCGGACAGTTTCATTGATACTAGCGAGATTCGTTAGAGCCATGAGAGCTTCGAAATTTTCGAGAGCCGTACATTCGATTTTCAGAAGTTTAATTATCGGACGAACGAGTTCGAGCATTCGTTGACCGGGAAAAGCTATTTCAGGATTGGTGGTGATGGTGATTTTAGCTAAAGCTTGAGATGCTTTCGTCATGCCAACCGATGTACCTTCGGATGCAAGTGGAAGTAAGGCCTAAAAGTGAAAGTCAATTGATGAATGAAGATTTAACGAGAGTTTAGTCGAACTTTTGCACCACCGGCAGCAACAATTGGTCCACGATGTTTCTCATTTTCACAGAGACCAAGAAATATTCTAAATAAACTCAATCAGTTGAGACAAAACAGCTGCTTTTTATTCTCGTACCGAGCAATATGTTCACGACAATTTTCACTTTTATGTTTGCATAATTGTACTAAAGCAAGTACGATACCTGCTTCCATTAATTTTCTTCGTCTTTCTTCAACAAATTTTCGTTCATCCTAAAGCATCACATTCAATTTTCAACTTTCTCTCTCTCTCACTCTCAATTATTTTTACTTTTGGATGTTCTTTCGGAATGTATTGTTTGGCATAAGTTGCTAATTCAATCATTTCTTTTTCAGGTTTATGTATATCATATGTATTCGTAACATTAACCAATATTGTTGTTAATGAATACAAAACATGTGCATCTTGACATTGAGATAATTTGAGAAGAGCTTTTATAGCTGATTGATTATCGACAAGTTCTTCTTTGACATCACCATCTAAGGTTAAATACGCGAGACCATCGGCACACCAACGATGTATATTGAGACTCGAACTTGTCGTTAGAAATTTGCAACATGCACGAGCAAGTGTAACGCATGAACCTTCAGTAACTAGATCGGTGTTGGCATCGGTACCTTTGCTCGATGCGATTTTTGCTAGACCAACGAGAGCAAGAACTTTGATATCTTCATGAGCCGATTTGTAGAGATTTTTCAGTATATCAGCACCTTCGGAAAGTATACCAGCAGCTTTATCTTTTTTTGAAGCTGATAAAACAATTGCTTCGATTGCAATACGCTAATTCAGAACGAATCAACTTATGAAAATAAATATTCTTCTTTCGAAATTTTACTTGTTGAACAGGATCGTCTGAACCTGCCATTTGAATCATAAGATTCACCAAATTCTGACTGCCTAATATTGCATTTCCTGTATCAAACGGTCCCTGTAAAAGAACAGCTAAGACTGATATGGTTCGTACACGTGATTGAACATCATCTTTTTCTCTCAATGCTCTAAACAAAATGTTCTTATCTCTTATTTTCAACGAACGAAAAAAGGCAAATTTTCATACTTCACAAATTCTATGCATTCATTGTTAAATTCTTCACGTTCTTTATCCGAACATAGATCATGAAAAACCACACTCAACACACAAGATACATGCATTTTGGTTTGTTCAGTAATTGGATAAGATTTCTTCTCCGAATCAGCTAGATCAGGAACTGTAGTTGCCACTCGAAGAACTTTCGGTACACCTGACACGATAAATTTACTCGTCCAATTGCAACCATTAGCTCGATCGACAAATTTAACAACAAGATCGAGACAACAATCACGGCCAATAGCTGAACAAGTTTTATCATCGATTAATTGATTCAACATTCGAAAGATGTTATTAATAAATTCAATTACCGATTGATCTAAACATTTTTGACAATACGAAAAAGTCGTTTTTAGTTTTCAAAAAAAAATTCGTACCGAAATTGAAAGGTACGTTGATAGGTTTGCGTATTTTACGACGATTTTCCAAATCACATATTGACATAATTAAATTATGAAGAAAAACAGCTGTACTCGGAGGAATTTCGGCATCGTTCATTGATAAACAACGAACGATTTGCGTAAGACCAAGTTTTTCATAAACTATTTCAGCCTTTGGAAGAAAAAATAAAATAGAAAGCACTATTAAAATCGTTGATTGATTCTTACGCGTTTATACGAATTTTTCACAATCGAAGCTAAGATTCTCATTATTCCAAGAATAGTTATTCGTTCATTCGTTTGTAGAAAATCATTGATCTGTTTTAAATCTCGATCAAATGCAAGAACACTCTCAGCACCCGCATCTTCTCGAGTTATAATCAAAAGATTATTCAACGCCTAAACAAACAAGTTCAATATCATTTAAATTTTATCTTCTAAAAAACTCTACAGCTTCCTGATTGGCTTTGCTATGAATAGCTTCGAACATCTGTTGAATTTGTGTTGCTAATTGACTTTGTTGAGTATGCTAAAACCAACGAATTATATCAGTCATCAGATAAACTTGATATTTTACTTTATTCTGAGCGTTTTCACGTAATTTTCTTAGTAATAGATTTGTTTGTTCATCTCCTGAACCATCTTTCGGTGCAATTGTTATCAATCGTTGTGCATCCGATATAGCTTCGTTTAATTTTCCTAGTCGTTCGAATGCTGTTGCTCGTCGGTACAACGATTTCTGATCAGCTGGTGTGAATTCCAATGCTTTGAAAAGACAGAATTTTCAAACGAACGAACAAATAAATAAATCGAACCTCGTGTTGCATCGTCAATTGCTTCTTCATATTGATTTAAATTTAAATAACATTGCGAACGATTACTCAAACATTTGGTTAATTCATCCGTTTGATTATTCGCTAATAACTGAATCGCTTCAGTATACCGATCGATTGCTTCTTGATATTTTCCTTGTTTAAATGCTTGATTTCCTTGTTCACGGAGTTCATTCGATGTGACCGTCATATTCAATCTACAATAAATGACCGTTTCTATATTCATTCAAACATTTAATCTCACTCAAATATTTGCATTCATCATTTAGGTGGCAAATTAGAAACATTTGTCTGCCCTCTATCAATAGGCCTAATACTTTAAACACCAATCAGAATAACTGTCTGTCAAAAAAGAAAATCATCACGTAGTCATTCTCGATAATCGGATCGATGGCAATCTCGTTCGGTTTTCTCGATGATTTCGTTCGAGATTATTTTCAATATCGAAATTTAACATCAACATCTCGTTCATTCGAAAATGAACTAACAAAAATACCGATTGAAAGATATCGAGCCGATGAAATTATCGAACAAATAACTGTTTATATTCATCAATTTGAAATTACTAGTCTACTGGATTATTGGTCACAAATCGAACAAATACTCTTAGCAAATTTAAATGTTCGATCTCACGAATTAATCAGCATTTTCTCGAAAATTCGATTGAATTTCTATCGTTGTTATCTTATTCATGCAGTTCAATCGAATAAACTCGATAAAATCAATGAATTCTACGAACGTTTATATAAAGTCTTACAGCAAACAGCCGAATGGACGAAAGAATGGTTTGCATTGCCGTTTATTCAAAATCCTGAAGAAAATATAACGTTCCAAATCTATTTTTCCAAACAATGGAACGAATTATTTTGGATTTCATTGCAGAATTTCTTAGCAGCAGCATTTTATAATGTACATTTGCCGATAATCTCAACAGTTGAAACGGAAGATGATCAAGGATCTGAATCAATCGATGATCTGCCAACATCTACACTTCTCTCGAAATTACGAGCGAAATATCTTTCGAAATGAACACGCACATACTTTCTAATCTAGTCAAATGCATTCTTCTTTTCAATGTTTTTTTTTATTTTAATAAAATGGAGAGAAAAAAAACAGTAAAAAACGCGCGTGATAAGGTCTCATGTTTGAGTTGTCGAACGTTGAGTTGCAGTTTTTGCTAGAATTGAAATTTATAGTTTTTATCGAACACAAGAAAGGCAAATCTACTTTTGGGTTTTTCAGGTTTTTTCTCTTGAGTATTGGCAAAACGTTCTTCAGCAAGAGTTTTCAAATCCCATAAACGATCGACTGCAGCATGAGCATAGAAAACGACAGTTTCACGAAATTTGTTTAAATGCTTCGGAAGATCTTGAACGAGTTGTTCAGCAAGTGCACCTGAAAATGAATGATTTGAAATGAATGTTTCTCGATCGGCTTTCAAGTTCTACCGTATTCTTTGCCGTATGGTTGTTTAAAATGATGACCAGCTAAATCAGGGAGAATTGTTGCTAAAATTCAAAACGATGATTCACAAAAATTTGATTTTAAAAATATATTTACCAACGACAACGCCAGAGACGAAAACGAATGTGTAGATAAAAATTGAACAGCAAAATGAACGACCTTTGGGTGATTGTTCACGTGGTGGTGATTTGGATTTTCTTGTATCGCCTTTTGTCTAGAAATGAAAAGGAGAAAATGATAAAAGATTTTCGTTTTCAATTCGAAAACGTTACCATTATGAATTCTATGTAAATTGATCGTTTGGTAAGAAAATCTAAAAGCAAGACGTTACAATTCGAAAGAAAAATAAAAATGAAATGAAGTGAAAGAAAGACACCATCGTGGTGTCACTATTAATCGACATCGATATCGGCCAATTGAAAATGAAAACATGTACTTCATTCTTTTTTTTCGTAGGTGTACAAATTTTTTTTGCGTTCTTGACCCTATCGTTTTGTACACTAAAAATGGGTAACCTCTACTTCTTATCGAAATGTTCGCTCTTATCTTTTTTTTCAATTCGATAAACGCTTTGTTTACTGAAGTTTTCAGTAGACAAAGGCAACTAAGTGAAAAATGAATTGTTTATGATAGCCATGACAATATTTAGAAAATAAGTTAAAATGTTTACATTGTTAACTAACGACAACTATGGATTTATTTGAAATACATTCAATATATTAATACTTACAAAACTAAATTCCCATCAAATTGTGCTGCGAAAAATCGATTTGGATAGATTGATTGTTTCATTCCAAAAGCCACTAACTGATTTGAAGAATAAATGAACTGATTTTCCAGGAAAACTGCACCTCTATTATCATCGGTACAATACGTAGCTAAAAAATAAAGAATTCTAGATTGAGCCCAAAGAATATCAAATTTTATCTAATGGAAATTTTTCGTTTTGTCAGTCAATTAAAATTCAACATTCTCCGCTAAAATTAGAGAACGTCTGGTAAAAAAAGTTTATAGATGCTCAAGTGCAAGCATTTGACATGAAGGATAAATATATCGAATTGATTACTAGTGGTCAGCAACCAATCATCCACTATCAGCAAGTCTTCGTATTCTATAATATTAGACAATCAATCAAGATATACAGATATATATATTTTATCTTATATTATTCAATACGTGATGAATAAGTATCTATTTGTTCTTCAAAGTTTCTCGAGCATTTATCAAAATAAGAATAAGAAGAGATGATGATCAACAATCATTAGTTCCACTGACTAGTATAGATATATAACTATAAGAAGCGTAGATTTTCTTCTAAATATCATCATGCAAACAAAAGAAGAGACATCGAATATGTCAATGTTTTTGTCTCGTCGACATTTACTGACGAAAGTCAGCTGATACGCAGTCACGGAATGCAATGCACTGTAAGTATCTGATTGTCTGGAATGTTTCTAGTTATTGGCGACAAATAATGAAGAGAGAGAAGAAAAAGAAAGAAGGAAAAAACATTTCTCTACGCATATGTATAGACTTTCCTCGTTTTTTATCCATCGATTCCAGCTCTGTTTTTCTTCTCTTGTTCTTTCCGTGTAGATCTATGTGGGTGGCTATTGATTGTCGCTGTTGATATACACATACAAATATATATATATATATATATATATACGTATACACCCCATCTTATTCCCATATTCTTTTCCGTATATCGATGTCGTCATCGTCGAAAAATATTTTCTTACCTAGTCAAGGACAATTATTTGATCAACAAAATGGCATTTTGACCTCAACAATGAATCCGAACTCATCATCAACAACTCGTTTAGTTGCACCACGACCATTCTATCGTTCTCAAATAACTCCTGACCCATTCGATTATTCGAATAATACACGACGAGAAGCAGATCAATTACAATACATTCAAAATTTTCCACAACGTCGATTATCTGTCAATCAAATTAATGGTAAAATCAAATCTATTTTCTTCTCATTCGCTTTTTTTTTGCCCTCGTTGTTTGTTTGCTAATGATAAATTGAAGTAGAAAAGAATGTTGGCATACTCTCGAAATTTCCCCACGTAACCATTGTTGACAAGAGGAAAAACGACGAATGTTTTTTTTCTCCTCGACTCTTTGTGTATAAACATTACCAATGATTAAAGACTGATATCTTACGATGACTTGATCAAGGCTACTACTCTTTTACTTATTTTAATGTGAATTTTTATTTTTATAACATTGACATACATTTCTTCTTCTTGAATCAATACTTCAAAATTAAATATTTCTTCTAGGTTCAAATCCGTATTTATCTGATCAAGAATCAACGACGATTTCAATGCAACCACAATATCGGCCAACAAATCGAAATGTTCGTCGTGAGTATCGACTAATAATTTATCTCATAAATCACAAATATATATATATATTTGAATATTAGCTGTAATCAGTGTGAGTGCGAAACAATCGCCTTTGATAACGATTGCATCGGCTGGTTCACCGAATCGATCGGAAATTCGTGTATCATCAGCTCCGCAAACAACAAAATCAACATTTCGAGAAATTCGAATATCTCGACCTGATTCACCAGTTATATCTTTCAATCGAACGAATACAAATCAATCGATAACAAACGGCGGAAATTCAGGAGCTTTTCATATATCCGTTGGAACACCAACAACAAATCTAATTCGAGGCCGAAAATCATCTTCGAATTTTCAATCAATTCATATCGATCCTGTCGATACTCGTTATTCGTCGAATATTGTTTCAAATCGTTTCAAACCTTTAGTTGCCTACACAAGTCCAAATACGATTGTCACATTACCACCTGCACCTAATCTAACGATTCGTCATGGAAATTTAGTGCGAAAAGATTCGACTGATATTGATCATCTAACGAAATTACTCATGAAAACAATGCATTCAACCAATGAACCGAATGTATTCGGTATGTGTGCACGATGCAATGATGAAATTGTCGGCGAGGAGAATGGACTCGTGGCTATGGATAGAATGCATCATGTATCATGTTTTACATGTACTATGTGCGGATGTCGTCTACGTGGTATGCACTTTTATTCAATGGAAAACAAACCCTATTGTGAATCATGTTATATCGTATGTTGTCTCTTGTTTGTGTTTTGGTTCTATTTATTGAATTTATTATTTTTTTATAGAATTCATTGGAGAAATGTGTGGTTTGTTCACAGCCGATTACCGATCGTGTAAGTGTTTAAAAAATTTAGAAAAAAAACAAAATTTATTTATTCATTTCGTTTAGATTCTTCGTGCAACAGGCAAACCATATCATGCTCAATGTTTTACTTGTATATCTTGTCAAAAAAATCTTGATGGACAATCATTTACTGTTGACTCGACCATGCAAATATATTGTATCGAATGTTTTCATGAGAAATTTGCACCACGATGTTATGCTTGTCATCGACCTATTTTACCGAATAATCCTGATGAAGAAACAACTCGAATCGTTGCACTTGATCGAAGTTATCATGTTGAATGTTATCGATGCGAAGTAAATGAATTTCTTTGAAATAACGAATCTTATTATTTTTTTCTTTGGATAAAGAATTGTCAAATACAATTTACAAATGAAGAAGGTTGTTATCCAATGGAAAATCATCTTCTATGTGTTCAATGCAATCGAATCTATTCGGAAACAATGTTCAATGTTCCTTCATAGACACAAAAACAAATCACAGATACCAATTCCCTCCAATGTATAAAGAATAATGTTTATGTCTTTGTTTCATTTTTTTTTATCTTATCAATGTAGAATATGCATAAGAAATGTGTTTTGTTGTTTTTTTATTTGTGATTTTTATCGGAAAAATAGAAATCTCATTTTGATGACGAATAAATAGACTGTTGAAGGTCGTCGAGCATCATTTGATACTCAATAAATCAATGAAAATTATTCGATTTATCATGTCTGTTTTTCTCATTCGAGGATAATATACTATTCTCCGTACATATTGAATAGACATTAGCATCAAATAAGAAGTCCATATGCAATCAAAGTCCACGAATGTTATCGGTGTATAGTTTAAATTCTGTTGAAAATATCGTTGCTTGACCGATGTCAATCGTATTCGTAATAAAAATGAGCACCATCTTGTTGCCAAAAAAACGACTCGAAACGATCCAGATACTGCAAAAAGAATTCCAGTCGCTCGTGAATGCGTATGTGCTAGATTAATACCACATGGAGCAATATAACTGACTGTCATTGCGATTTTATGGCTGATCAAAGCAGAAAAAGTTGTTGCCTAGATTATAAGAACCAACAGATCAAACAACTTATTGTTGTTTGTGTCTATACATACAGTTGCAGATACAAGTTTACCACCCGATTTTGCCGTTATAGTATTAGCAGTTTTTGCAAAATCGAATATAAATTGTTGATCAGTTAATAGATCGAGCTGTTAAGAATCACATTTTGATTATCAATGCAGAAACTAAAAGATGCACTCGTTAAAGTTATAGAACCAAAATCAAATCGGCAAATCTTTGTTTTTTTTATGTAATTAATTAGATGAACCTATTTTTGTAATTTCATTTTTATTATTTAAAAATAAAGGCTAAATATAAATCGATAGATCACTACCGCTAATCAGTAGAAATAAAGAAATACATAGATAAACAACATGATTAACATTATTTACATAAAAAGAAATCATTCTTCATTATTATCAGTATTGTTGTCGACGTTGTTTGTTTTTTTCGATTTTGGTGATTGTCGTTTTTTCTTTTGTTCATCTTTGTATGCTGATAGTTTCTTTTGATATTCAGCTTGACCTGCTTGATATTGTTTTTGAAAACGACTTTTTGTCTATAAACAAAATCATATTCAAATCTTGACTTTTGAAGAATCTTTTCAAATTTACATTATCATCACTTTGACGCCACATTTCACCTAATTTGCGCATGACATCCAAGTGACTGTAATTGGAATTTTCTTTCTAAATACGCACAGATTTATGAAACAACTTTTAAAAACTAGAATTGATTTTCTTTTCATACGGCAACTTGTTCACGATATTCAGCAAAAAATAATTGCCAAGCTGTTCGTCCCTGTTTAGGAGCATTTGGATCGCGACGACGTTGTTTTTGACTTGAACGACGAGTCATTGTTAACGATGGATTCGAATTGATGGCAATAGAGTCAAATTCAAGAATCGATCGCCTTATATATGTTCGATAGAATTCGTTTGTTCGTTTTCTATAGATTTAAACCGTTAATAAGAGAGAAAAGAGGAAATTTTATTTCTGAATTAGACAATCACACAAAATACAATTGTACGAATAAAATAAAAGAAGGAGAAGAAAAATGTTTCTGTCTGTTTTTTTATTTGGATTTCTAAGGTATTGTTCGACGTTGGAATGCAGTTTTTAATAAACGAATTATCGGTAATTCGATGAAAAGAAAAGTTATAAATGAAAGAGCATATGAAATAAGAACATGACCAAGAAAATTGAGTAACTAAAAGCAAACAAAAGAAAAGTAGATGAAAATTTTCAAATGAAAACAAAATTCAACGAACAATATTTGCGATTGTATAATGATTTGGTTGATCACGACTAAGATAATTCACGAAAATAACTAATGTATGCCATAAATACGCACCATAGGTTAATTTCGAAAGCAATTCGAAATATCGATGACCGAGAAATCGATTAATTAATCCGCCACGTCCAAGAAAACAACTAAGAATAATAATGCTCAATCCAATTGACCAACCAATTCGTGATAAAACCAAGAACGTTATTCGTCCTGATCGTGTCAATGGTCGATCATCATAATCACCGTACGTTCCAAAAATACAAAGTAATAAAATAGCAAAAGTAACTATCCAAAGAAAACCTTGTTTTATTCGATTGTATCGAGCTGATCTGTTTGCTGGCAAAATCGATTCCCAGGAGAACGTATTCGAACGTTGATACAAACAACAAAGAACATAACCGACTGCTAAACCAATAGCATAAGGTGCTATTCGACACCATGGTTTAACATAAACATCATTCATATAATTATGACTTGTATTTGTTCGATTAGGATTATTGAAATCACTTAGCATTCCATGATCATATCCATTCTTTGAAACAATCACCGAAGTTGAAATGATATCAACGAGAATAAAAGCAACGATGACAATCATACCGACAAACCATTTACTAGAGAGAAAAATCATAATAAGAAAAATTCATTTGAGATTATTTACCAAGCAACAGTTAGTAAAAATAATGGTGATATCCAGTGAAATTGCATATTTACAGCAAGAAACCAAGACACCTAATTAAATAAGAAAACATAATTTTCGAAAGAAATTAATTTCTTATCTCTATACCGGCATGCATGTTTCACGTGAATTAAAGAAATTATTAATATAAAGTAAATTTCTCCACCATGTTCGATGACATTTTTGTGTTTCACTGCCATTTATTGGATATATTGGACCATCTTGACCAAAATATGGCGAAAGTGCAATGTAAAACAAAAGAATAATCGCATAGAAAACAGTATATCTATATTATTTAAAAATTAATTCTATTGAAAATTAATTTCAACGAGATTGCCTACCTCAAATAATGATAGACATAATGATTGAGAAGAAATTTAAGAAATGAGAATTGTTCATTTTCAAGTTTCGTTACAAGAAATATAAATGATGTTAAAAGACCACTAAAAACAAATATTCATATATCAAATTTGTATTGAACAATTCATTTACCTGAGAAGAAAAAATGAATCAACACTGAACGAAGCTTGAATAATCGTTTGAAACCATAAATCTCGCGTCCAATTGAAAACTTTCAAAAAATTATCTAAATTAAAATTATTTTAATTAAAATCATTCTCGAAACAGAATCACTCAAGCGCGAGCTTAATCATTCATTTCATTTTCCTTTTTTTTACTTACAAACACTTGACTAATTCAAAAATTTGACTATTTTATAAATGATAAATCTAGTTTTCAAAAGATCTTACCAGAATAGATAGCAGCATATATGAATGAATGACCGAAAATGATCCACAAGAGAGAAAGTACTCGAATGCCATTTAAACAGGCGAGACTCTTTGGTTGATTTGAGTATTTGAATATTTGATAATTAGCAATTAGAGAAGAGGAACCAACTAATGTCTGAGCGACTGTATCAACAGCTGGCTTCGCTTTTACGACCAACGGTGTTGATTCATCATCATCATCATCATCTCCTGATACTGTCGTATTAATAGTTGCTGTTGTTACAGTTTCAGTGGTAATTGATGAATCAGTAGCTGTTATTGTTTCTTGATCAGGTGATGGTACAATTTGTAAGTTTGCATCGAATCGACGACCATAAATAGCATGTAAACTGGTTGCAGCAACAATCAAAAATGCAATGAATCCCAATAGGACACTAGAAAATAAAAGAAAATAAAACACCCTCAAAAAAAAGAACTGAATAGTTTTTATACATTGTTAAAACCGCTTTTGCATCGAATGAACGTGGATCAATACAACGAATAGTGCTATTTTTCAAATGAATATATCGATTTATATAGGGAATATGAATCGTATGTTTATTGATATAACGAGCAACTTGACTTGCATTACAACTTTGTGGTACGCAGAGACCATAGATCGGTTGAATTGTATCAACGATACTATTGTCAATTACGCATGTACGTGTTCGAAATGGTTGTTCAACAACGGTATTATTCAAACCACGTAAGTGATGTCCACATTCATAAACTGAACCGATCCAATAGATATTACCATGCATTAAACCACTTGGCAATTTACCCCAAGCATCCAATGCTTGAAAAGCAAATACATAAAAATTTCGAAAGTAAAATGCAATTTTTTACTTTTAAGAGCCCATATCTTTCTTTCTCGTAAATCTTGAACTAGTATTTGAAAATCTCGACTGCAATTCGATTGATTTATTTCTACTTTGTCATCCAAATCAAACCAAGGTAATGTCTGATTGTACTCAATAACTTCATCGATCATATTCTCTTGTACAAATCGAACAGTCGATATCAATTTCGGAACAATACTCATAAACGACAAAGCCGGAGCTTCGTCAGTTTGAACATAAGTTCGTACAAATAATAAATAAAATATTATCACCGGTAAGTGCATTTCAATACAATCTGTAAATAGATATATACTATTTACTATCTCTATTTATACCGAATGTCGGTACGCAATGAGTAATTAAAATGCACTTTTTCTAGGGAGAAATCATGAAGCGTATGATTTGCTATGCGATGACTCATCTTGAACATTTACTAACGAGTTTTTTTTTGTCTGTTCAATATGATCTAACACTACGAAAGTAATCCATATTAAAATTGTCCTTTTGCCTAAGAAAGATGAATAAAATTCGATGGAAGTTAATTTGAATTCATCGAAATTTTTCGCAAAGAAAATATAAGAAAAAAATCGATGGAAATTAATTTAAATTCATCGAAATCTATAGCGATTAAACACGCCTATTCGTATATCGAACCGATGTTGCCTTAAGAGGAACTTAACAGACGCGTCACGCTGAGATGAAATCGGTTGCCTATAAAGTGTTATGAATAATTTTAAAGGAGCAAAAAAAAACGATAAATATTATTTTACGTTTTGCATGCGTATCGACTAAAAGACATAAAAGTATTGGATTTCTTTCCTTTTCTTACAAGCTTTCACTTAAACGTCATTTGAGGAGTGACGAAAAAAGACGAAAAACTCAAAAAAATAAGCATTTACTTTAAAACAAATTCTATGCTAGGTATAAAAAATTTTCACCGCATCTTCTCTCGCAACTACGTTGGATATTCATTTCGACACTTGCAACGTTTGTTAATCGTCATTTTTCTTGTTATACTTACTCTAAGCTTAATTATTTCGTATCATGCTCGTTCGTCATCAGCATCATTATCATCATCGTTACCACCGTCTTCATCTACTCGAATTATGTATGTTGTTCGAACAAGTTCGAAGTTTCATAGAACTCGTTTAATACATTCACTAGACACCTGGATTCCACTCGTTAAACAACATGTCTATTTCGTCACGGACACAATCATTCCGAATGTGAGGCGTGAAAATATGATTCTTACAAAACGACCCTGTCCGAATGACACACATCAAGTCAAAGATTTATGCTGTAAAACGGCACATGATTTTATTCTCTATCATCGTCATGAGAATAACTACGATTGGTTTTGTCATTTGGATGATGATCAATATGTTCATACGAAAAATCTCGAAAAATATTTGTCAACCTTAGATACGAATCAAGATTATTATATCGGACGAAATTCTTGGCTCAGACCAGTTGGACGAAAGAAAAAACCATTCTGGTTTGGAACACTAGGCGCAGGTGTATGCCTATCAAAGAGCTTACTCAATCGACTCAAACCTTATACTAGCAATGTCACGCAATTTATGAACGGCTGTATACGTGAACATTATCCCGATGATATTTATATTGGATTTCTCGTCTCCGAACATTGTAATCAAACATTAACAAAGCAACATCGTTTTCATTCTCATCTCGAACGAGATCTTTATAATGATAGTCGAATATTTTCTCAAACCTATTCGAAACAGATTACGTTTGGCTTTCGATTACGTGATGGTTATCCTCGATTTCTACCGAATTTTTTCAAATCAAAAAATGATACTTTTCGAATGCGAACGCTTCATTGTTTACTCTATCCTCATCTAGATGTATGTCAATTTAAACTACATCAATTTCTTTTTAATTTTACTGAACAATCAAAATGAGACTCACGAGAGAAAAACAAATGACGAGAAAAGTCATAGTCGCATTTCAAAGTAATCAAATCAATAAAATAACGAATGAAAAGAAACAAAGGTAGATGTCTGTACACCTTAGTCATTGAGTAAAATAGAAAAAAAACGACCTGATTTTGTTTGAACGGACGTTTTATTTTATTTATTCCTTTTGATAAACAAAACACAAAATAGATAGCTAATTTCAACGATCAATCCTATCATGAATTTTTGATACGTTTACAGATTTCAGCTGTATATTCCGAACATTTTGCTTTACCACCTAAATCGCCTGTAATGGCTTTACCGTCTCGAATTGTATCGAAACAAGCCTTTTCAATTCGATCAGCTTTATCAGACATCTGCAAATGTCTTAACATCATAACACCACTCAAGAGTAAAGCTGTTGGATTGGCTTTATCTTGTCCAGCAATATCCGGTGCTGTGCCATGAACAGCTTCGAATATAGCAGCACCATTCTCACCAATATTGCCGCTGGGCGTTAAACCTAAACCACCAATAAGACCGGCGCAAAGATCACTTAGAATATCACCGTACAAGTTCGGCATAACAAGACAATCGAATTGTGTTGGATCTTGAACCATCTACGAATAATAATAAAATGAAAAACGAAATGTCTTTTTATTCCAATCATCAAATAACTAACCTTTAAACACACAGTATCGAGATACATTTCTTCGAATTTAATTTCCGGATATTTTTCAGCAACTTGTCGTGCACTTTTTAAAAATAAACCATCGGAAAGACGCCTTTAAAACATATAAGAGAAAAAAAGAAAATAATCATTTTTATCTGTTTTCCAACAAATATTTTCCTCGTACATAATATTTGCTTTATGAACAACGGTGACTTTTTCTCGTTTGTTTTGTTTAGCATAGAGAAATGCATATTCACAAACTCGTAGTGATGCATGTTCAGTAATTAATTTAATACTTTGTACGACACCTGGTACGATCGTATGTTCAATACCTGAATATTCACCTTCGGTATTTTCACGAATTGTAACTATATCCACATTATCATATGGTGTTTTGAAGCCTAAACAATGAATAATTTTTATATTTTCGTTGCTTTAGATTGAGAATATTTGACCTTCGAGTGATTTGCATGGTCGAACATTAGCAAATAAATTAAATTGTTTACGTAAAGCAAGATTAAGAGATTGATGTCCTTTGCCAACAGCTTAAAGAAGAAAATGCAAAAAATATTTTGATTTGAGAAGATTCATCGTTCGTACGTGTTGCTAATGGTCCTTTGAGACCAATACGATTTTTATTGACGGATTCAATGGCACGGAGAGGAATTCGAAATTTACCATCGGGCTAATTGAACAAACAAAACAAAAAACTGAATGGCATATTCTTTCTTGTTCAACATACCGATTTAACTGGCGTGACATCAACTGATTCCCAATTGAGTGGCACATCTGCAGCGTCAAAAATCTTTTGAACACTATTTGAAATTTCTGGACCAATACCATCACCTTGAAAACGAGAAAAAGAAACCGTAAACAATCATTTGTATTCACGTAGTGTTTTTCTTTTGTTACCTGGAATAAGAGTTACTGTTCGTATTTGATCAGTTTGATTATTTGCATCCGAACACAAAGGTAAACTGGTTGCAAACGTACGTTGTTGTTTGTAAAGTGATAGGTTTGGACGGTATGTTAATGCCAAACGACGTAATGCAAGTGATGACATATCAATAGGTTTTTGACGCGAACAAATATGTTTAAATCAATCTGCAAAAGAGTTTGGGTTCAAATAAGTACAATAAAACGCAAAGCATGCGTAATCAACATGGAAGAGAAAGAGAAAAAACAAAACGACAGCAGCCAGGCTGGCTGACTACTACAATCTGTACTTTTTTCGTACGAAACGAAACGAAAAATCGGAGTATGAAGAACGAATTAAAAACTTACAAGGTAGATGTCTTCAAAGCATTCTGATCCGAATTTGACATTCAATCAAGGAGTCTATCATCAACTTACAATTTCGAAAATAAACTTTTTTTAATTCATAAATTGATAATTACTAAAGAAAAAGAATTTCGATTTTGTATTGTTAACTAGTGACATCGCTTGCAATTCGATGATTGCATTAAATCGTAGACGTATCACTGTATTCTCCGATTGCGGAGAGAGATACGATGAGAATTGAGTTACACTTCAATTGTTAACAAAATGACAAGCATCGATGTTTCTGCTGAGAATATAGGTTAATATTTCAAAGAATTTGATATTTTTAAAATAAAAATTCCATTTTTAGAACAAATTATCAATGATTTCTATTCGCCAACGTCTCATTTATCGTCTGAACAACGTCAACAATTCAATAAAATTCTCGAAAATTTACAATACTCGAAATCAGTATGGACATTCTCGTGGACTCTCTTAGATCTATCGAAATCTGCAAGTGTTCAATTCTTTGGTGCCGTTGCTCTTTGTAATAAAGTGTCCAAGCATTTGTAATTAGAATTTCAAATTCTCATTTCTATCGTCTTATAAAATAAAAATTTAGATCCGAATTGGATGATCAACAAATCCAAGAATTATTTCAACAACTTATACAAAAATTAATTCTCTATACTTCAACGAATTTGAAACAGATTAGTACGAAATTAACAGTTGCTGTATGTTGTTGAGTTATTGATTTTATTCATCAAAAACAAAAACTTCATTTAGTTAGGTCATTTGATTTTAAATATGATTCCTGATAAATGGACGAATGGAATAACAAATATAATTACACTTTTTACTCAATCACAAAATGAATTCCTTATTCAACATGTTAGTGACTGTTTTTGTTTGAGGGCGTTTTGATCTCGAATTTTCTTGATTTGTGTTTTAGCCAGAGAAAGGTCATCTGATCGTTTTGAATATTTTAACTGTTCTTCCTGAAGAAGTAATTTTCTGAAATTAATTTAAATACTAACAATTCGATTTTCGTCTAGTTTTCTCGGTTAACAGTTTCCAAATCTCAACGTTCATCGATTCGTCAACAACTCGATGATGAATTTTCTCTTGTTCTAAATTATCTTCAATTCATCATATCAACTTACAATCAAACTGATCTAGTCTCTCAAATATTCATTTGTCTATCGAAATGGCTTGAATTCGGCATATCAATTCTGAAACTTGAATCGATTTTCGATTATCTATTTAATTCATTGACAAACGAACACTATTTTAACGGCGTATCCGATTGTTTGATTGCGATTTTCTCGTCTCCTGATGCATTAAAATATCCTTCGACATTTTCTCGTCTCTTACCCTACGTTCTTCAATTGGAATCAATTCTCGATCAATGTAGCCCGACAACAACAGATAACAGAGCTGAAAATATAACAAAATTAATCACACAATTCGGAGAAAATCTTGCTCAATTGATTGTTCAAATGTCAATCGCATCCGAATCACAATCACAAGCCTATGCTCATCAATTCTGTCGATTAGTTATGAAATGTACAGAAATGAAAGGTCAATATCCAATTGATGAAACTTGTTCGGAATTAACATTCAATTTTTGGCATGCATTGAAAGATGAAGTCACTTCGATCAATGATGAAACAAAACAAACAGTTGCCCAACAATTATTTCGACCGTATTTTGAACATTTAATTGAAGTGTTGATTGTCAAAGGACAATTACCTGAGAATGAACAATTATTTTCAAGCGAAGATAAAGAAACATTTCGGACGTATCGATCGAATATTCTCGATACGATGATGTGCATGTATGATGTATTCGGCACTCGAGCCATGGAAATCTTAGCAAATCGTCTAGTCATATCAATTGAACAAACTCAATCATGGCAAATTCAAGAATCTATCATTCGTTTATTCGGCACTGGTTCCGAATATATTCAAACAGATGAAAATCAAATTCTACCGAAAATATTTTCTCTAATTCCAAAATTAAATTTCTCTCATAATTCGATGATTAATTCAACATTAATTGTCTTAGGTAGAGATTTCTCGTCGATTTAAACAAAAAACAAAATTTTCGTTTTTATTCAGGAAAATACAGTCATTGGTTAGGCAATCATCAAGATATTCTACAGAATTGTGTACATTTATGTTTCAATGCGTTGTCAAATCCGAATTTGATTTCATCAGCTTCAACAGCTTTGAAAGAATTAATTAAAGAAAATCGAATTTATATGTCGCAATTTTTGAATGATATTTTTCCGATAATGAAAGTAAAAATATGTCTAAACGATTTTTCTAATTCGAATAAATTGATTTTGAATTAGAATGTTCTTGAAAATAATCGAGTTTCAACAACTGATCGTCTTCGTTGTGTATCGATCATTGGCTATATTCTGTCTGCACATCCATCGCAGATTGTTCTCGAACATTTGAATATTTTACTTGTTCCTGAAGTAAATTATTTGCTTAGTAATCTCTCTCAAACAGGAGATAATCAAATGGCAAAAGAAAATATCTGTCGAACGTTGAACTTTATTTTGATTTTGATTACATCGATTGGTTATTATGGAGAAAATGAAGAGATCAAGAATATTTCTGAAGTGGTGAGAAAATCGATTTTAATCTTCTATCGAAATCTTTCTGTTGTTTAGCTCGGTCGTGTTCTCAGTGATTTAGAATCAATTTTTCAATCAATATTAAAACAATATGCTGACGATGTTCAAGTTACCGAGGTAGAATATAATTTAAACAAAAGTATTATTTCAAAATCTATTTCATCGATTGATTATTTCGAAGAAAATCTGCGAGATTCTTTCTCGAACGGTGACAATTCTTCAAGAATCATGCTCAACGTTACTGAATACATTTTTGCAATTATTACAAAACATGGGACCGAATATATTACATTCGGAATTTTTGAATTTTGTTCGAAATGTAAGTTGATAATGAATTTTTGGAAAAGATGAATCATGTGGTTTTCTTTAGACTTCATTGCTTTTCTCTAAAGATGCAGACAAATCGGTTTCCAATCTTTTTCTCGCTGTTCTACAGAAATTTGGATATCTATTTAATAGTGGTTTGTTTGATTTTGAAATTGAATTTGTAATCTGTTGAAATTAATTCAGATAGTCAATGGCTAAAAAATCATCTTGATATTGTTGAAGATGTTGCAAATTTCTTTGGTCAAGTAAATTCTTGTAATGAATTTTTGAGAGAAAACGAAACAAACACTTTTGTTTTAGATGATTAAAAAACTGCCGAATGTGATTCATCATTGTCCTGATGAAGCATTTATTTTACTTATCCAATTTAGTGAGTATCGAGCATGTTCTCTATGTAAAATCCAGTAGCGTATGCTTTTCAGTGAAACATGGAATTCAACTGCATGAACAAGGTCCATTAAAGAACATTTCGACTTTACTGGTAAGTTCGAGTGTTGTATTTTAAAATTGACGTTAACAACTTTGTTTATTTTTAGGCAAATTTCATCGAATATACGAAATTAAATCAACGAGCTGCTGATCTCCTTCAACAACAGGGTCTTGAATTAGTTCAGATTCTTTTGCAATGCATTGGTGGTGCTAGTCCGAAACATTCGATTGAACATTTATCATTTCCACTGTATACACTTTCGAGAACATATCTCACTTGGACAAGTCATTGGGTTCAACAATGTTTGAATGATCCGAATTTTCCATCGGCATCTGCACAACGTCAACATCGTGAAGCATTAATGAAGATTATCACTACTTCGTAGGTTTCATTAGCATTTTTTTTCATCACACATATGCAAAACGAGAAAATTCTATTTAGTGAGCGAACAAGTCGGTCGAATTTCAAAGATCATATCAACACATTTTCATCGGTTTGTCGTCAAACGACTACATAGCGGGAACTACTTGTGATTTTTTTATTTTTCAAAAGCTAAAGTAAAATATATGTTTGACATAAAAGTAAGCATGCGTATGGTTAACCGTCTAAATCGTATCGGGCTCGAAATTTTAATAATTCGCCTTTAACGTCTCCAATAGGACCTGGAAAAACTGCCACGTTATTGGTGTCAAATGGATCTGATCCAGCTGTATAAACACCAAATCTCACTTTACCAGTTAGAGTTCGACCAGTACTGTCAAATTGAAATCGATAATCGTGCGTAACATCGGCACCATTGGTTGCTAAAAATGGAACATCTGCCGTTTTGTAGAGAAAACCATAACCAGTTAAACGCATTTGATTATTTGATAAACATTTGTAGTAACCATAACGGTTACTTAAAGCAAAATTTGCACCAACTTCTGCTGCATTGTTACCATTAGCAATACTAAATATTTCATCGAACATACCATTGGGAAGTAATCGTAATCCAGCATATAACGGTACGGCGCCAGGAAAAGTGACAGTTAACTGATATATTTTGTTTTCAAATGGTTTACAACTTGGATAGTACGGAGAATAATATTTGGTATTTGAATATTTTGAAGAGCCGTATTCATTACCATTTGCCAAGGAAAGCAAACAGAATAATAGAATAGCAGTGATCTGTTGGTGAAACATATTCGTATTGTTTTGTAGAATCAATGTTATGCTGGACTTTATATACCCATAAAGTCTAAATGTAGACGTAGAAAAATAGATAAACAAAAACACATGATTCTCTATCTTATGTAAATTTGAATTGTCAACAATATGCTGATAAGAAAGATTAAGAAATTAGGTTAGGAACTTTGGTCCACGTACCAGGCATATAAAATGTCCTTATCCTGTGTTTTTGACATTGTGACAGTTCACATGATTTCCAAATGCTAAATAAACTCTAAAAAACAATATACTATTAACAGATACGACCCATATCAGGCGTCAACACCTTTGATAAATCTATTCCAGGCCCTTTATGGAGATTATCAAAAAAACAACTCAATTAGTTCTTGATTTTATGTGAAGACTATCAAAAGCAAGTCAAGTAACATAATATATAGACGGTAAAATGTCGGAATATGTTTAATGAAAGTTTTTGTAATTGAGTGTTGTTTGATTTGAATTCAAATCCATGATTTGAGAATCGATGATTGAGTCTGTACAAAGTATGTTGCATTGTGTTTCTTTTTCAAGTATCTGTTGATCAGCTTTTGAGACACAAAATGTATCGATCGGATAATTTCTCAACGTTTCAGTTATTATTTGAGGATCTGCTGTATTTTTGTAAAATATGGCAGAACCAAGTAACCATGGTGCAAAAGAGATTTGATCATGATTGTGTTTAATCCAAATGAAACGAGATGGCTTTTTCATATTTAACCAGTACGCTATTAGCAACGAACGTAGAGATGTTGATGAATTATTTTTTGGTTGTAAAATATCCAATGATTCCTTCTTTTCATTTGAACCGATGTTAGATACAACTGGAGACCAGCCAACAGGTAATGGTTGTGATTGAAGATGTTCAGTAATCAAGCCCTTTTTTAAAGGTCGCATTGCATTGTATGTACATTTCATAACAATTTCCAAATGTTTTTCATTGGTAATAATGCAATCCACGGCTGATTTTTGAATTTGTTGACAGATAGTTTGCGAATTGAGATTACTTGAATCAAGTGACGAAAAATTGAAATTATTTTGAAGACAAGCAAGTTGTAATAGAAGACGTTCTTTGACTGTCGATGGTAAAATAACCATGATCTATTCAAATAGTCATGTTTTTCTTTTCATAAAACTTTAAAAGAAACAACTACGTACATTCTTTCCAGCGGTTAAATTAAAATGATTTCCAGTGAGAATATGAGCCAAATTCGTTGATTGAACATAAATATCCTTGAATGTTAATTTTTTATTTAGATTACTATCAGTTTCATTTATCCATAAAACTTCTTTCAACGGTTGTTCAAGTGACCAACGATGAATAATTTCTTGAATTAATTTCGAATAGTTGATTTGATTTCGTTGCAAAATATATTCAATACATTCGGCTAGTTTAGTTTGTTGTTCATCGTGCGAACGTGCCTGTAATGCATTGAACCATTTTTCAACGACTGGCTGCGTTGAAAAATATCGTACGATTCGTCGTGTTGCCAACATATTCATGATAAAAAAAAAGTTACGATTGAATGCGTAGAGTAATTAGAATGTCTCAATAAATAAGGTGAATAGTCATGCATCAGCATTTATACAGTAGTCGAATGATTTTGCATGACCTAAAAATAAAAAGAAGGTGGAGTGCACTTTTTGCCGTTTCGTTTTCTTTTTCTTTTTCTTTTTCTTTCATGTAAACCTATAGACCTATTTAGAAATGAAGGAAATAAATATTTGCGTTTAGATTTACACAGAGAATTTACTTAATTCAGACATATTTGCCCTGACAGGAAGAAAATTATATTAAGAAAACGCAAAAAAGTACAATCGTAACAAATTCCACCTTCGTATCTTGAGAAATCAGGAAGAATTGAGAGATTGTCAAATGCAATATGTTGCTGTTGTACTACATGCTGATTATATGTAAAATACAAGCAGACACAGAGTATCGATTGAATATGTTTAATATGAATGGTTTTCAAGATCGATACTGTCTTTTCTTTTATGAACATGATATTGAATATTCGCCGATTGATAAGAAAACTACTGAATCTTCTAGAATACATCATTTAACTTCGTATTGTCTTCGACCATCGGAAGATGATGATATTGATAATAATTTGAATCGAGATGGTGATAAATATACATTTCTTGATCTAAAACAAAGAAATATTACTAGTACTATGTTATTATTATGGCATGCATCACTTGACATTGCCGAACACTATCAAATCTTTCTGAACAATAATTCAAATTTAACATCAATGGATAAATTCGTGTTTTATAATTGTACACCACCATGGTTTGGTCCTTTCTGTCAATTCAGTCCTATCCGTGGAAAACTTTCATATTCTACTATGCTATTAGCTTATACTTTTTCTCGTAAGCAACCTGTAGAAAGAGGTAGTAAAGTGACTTGTTATGAACATCTTGTTTGTCAAACATATCTATCATGTTTGGATTGGCGAGAAATATGTGATGGAAAAAATGATTGTTTGGATGGTTTGGATGAGAAAGACTGTTGGCAACTCGAAATTAGTCAATGTAATACTAATGAATATCGATGTAGAAATGGGCAATGTATTTCGAAAGAATTTGTTCATGATCGTTTATATTTTCCTGATTGTGCTGATCGTACAGATGAGCCGCTTTATGATGTTACTCTCGGTGATTGTTCTAGATTTCCAACATTCACATGTGAAGAGACTACGTGCAGTCGAGAAGACGAAGATTTTCCTTGTGGAAATGGTGAATGTACTAATGGAATCAACCGATGTTACAATGGTCGAAGTATGAAGTTATTCGATGACTTTTGTTCATATGCCATATCTTGTATATATCCAGAACTTCGCATAGAAATCGACGATTATTGGTGTATGAAATTTTGTGATTATGGAGATTGCTTGGAAAATAATTGTTCTGGTTTATTTGAATACCGTCATATCGTTCCTATTTTAGGACATGTTCTGCTCGAATCTTTTTTCATCTACGATATCAATTAATGCTTTCGCTTGTGTATTATTCGATGAAATTAAAATAGATTTCACTCTTGAAGATACTGTTTTCGGTATTAAACAACATTTTCGTGCATGTTCATCGACGTCAGAAACATTCTATTGTAATTACTCAAGCATGTATCAATGTCAAAATTCATCGAAATGTATTTCAAAACAACGAGTTCTTGATGGTTTTCAATATTGTCCTTTCAATGATGATGAAGAAGAGGAACGTATATGGTGTTTTACTCAATATTCATCAAGTATTCAAATGTTTGATTGGATTTTAAATACAATTCATTTTTTTATACCATTTATGATAAACTGTATGTCGGCTATCATCGTTATCATCATTGCAGCACGTACTCGATCGAATGCTCAGAAAAAGAAACCATTCAAAGAACATCTAAAAGAGCAGCTAAACGAACATAAACATCTACTAATATCACCATTAATCATTGTTCTTTTATCAATTCCCCGTATCGGTATCTCATTTCTATCGGGTTGTATGAAATCAGGTAGAGATTCATGGTTCTATCTGTTCGGTTATTTTGCTTCATTTATTCCATCGAATCTCACATTTATCATATTTGTTTTACCATCTGCTGTGTTCAAGACACAGTTTCAAACTCGCATGAAACAACTACGTAGACAATAAAGTGGAATATTAACCTTGTTGTGTCATTTGCTTGTCATGGAATTTATTTAGAAAGCAAATAAGTCTAACACAATTGTTCATGTTTGAAGAAACGTCGGCTCATAGTCATATCTATGATTGGAGATTCTGCACAGAGCACATGAATATTATGTTGTGTTTGTTTGTTAACTAATTCGTATTCACTTTTTGAAAGACAAAGTGTATCAATAGGGTAGGTTTTCAATGTTTCGATGATTGTTTGAGGATTTGAACTTTCATTGAAAAATATAGTTGAGCCAAGTAACCATGCAGCAAGAGAGACTTGATCATGATTATTTTTAATCCAGATTAAATGCGGTGTTTTAGTTGTATTTAACCAATAACTAAAACAAAAAAGGAATCATTTCTTATTGGAAAAAAATATTAGAATAAAAGGTTGTACGCTGTTTGCAAATGATGAAGAGAAGATTTTGCTTGAGAAGATGAAATTTTCATTTGTATAGATTGGTTTGATAGTTCTTTGTTTTCCATAGAACTGCTGCTCGTCATAAGAGGATACCAACCGACAGGTAACGGTTGTGATTTAAATTGTTTAGTGATCAATCCCTTTTTTAAGGGTCGAATTGTATTGTAGGTACAATTCATGATCATGTCAAAATATTTGTCATTAGTTATAATGCAATCGATAGCTAATGTTCGTATACATTGAAAAATTGTTTGTGTATTGACAGATGAAGAATCAAACGAAAAGAAATTGATCTGATTTTGAAGACAAGCCAATTGTAATAGAAGACGTTCTTTAGAACCAGGTGGTAAAAGGACAAGAATCTATTTAGAATATTTACATGAGTTGTTTTTTTCTGTGTAAAATAAAAAATATGCTCTACATTTTCTCCAACTGTTAGATTAAATTGCTTTCCAGTTAGAATACGAGCGAAATCACTTGATTGCATATAAATTTCCTTAAAAGTAAACTTTTGACCTTGACTACCGTCATTTTCATATGTCCATAGAGCATCTTTCGATGGCTGTTCAATCGTCCAACGATGAATAATATTTTGAATTAATTTTGGATAATTGATTTTATTTTCTTGTGCTATAGATTCTACACATTCTGTTAATTTTTTTTGCTGTTCATCATGTTCACATGATTGAATTGCATTGAACCATTTATCAACAATCGATCGTGTCGAATAGTATCGAATGGTTCCTCGTGTACTCAACATACTCGTAAGATGCAATTTAATGATTGTAAACGTACGACGTTGAGTATATATACACATATGCATATTCGTTCAATGTCTAAATGATTTAGATCGTAGGAAAGAAAAAGAATGACATTTACATTTTTTTTTCTCTTCTTATCTTTGAAATACTTGACTATTTGCGTTAGATTAATATTAATGATTTGTTCATTTAATAAATATGTTCAGAGTAGACATGACAGTTTGTTGTTCTTGGTATAATAATATTAAGCTCTTTTTTTGTTTCTGTTATTAGTATCTAGCAGAAAAACAATGTCATCGTTACTCGTAACATTAACCAAAAATATATTACTATGGATAACTAGGACAGAAAAATGTCATTGTTCCCAGTACTATTAATGCGAAATGACCTAGTTTCTAGTACCTGAGATAAAAATGTCATTGTTTCTAGTACTAATAACAAAAAAAGAGAACTAAGCTAAACACTTGTATCAATAAAAAGATTCGATAAAAGACTTCAATTTTGACAATTTTATTAATAAATATATCAGAAAAATGAGAGTTGCACATCATACGTAAAATGAAGATTAAAAACTACGAGATGTTTCTATTATGGTTACTATTTTTATGGAAAATACAAGCACTAACAGATAATCGATTTAATCTATATAATACTGAAAATTCGCGAGATCGATATTGTCTTTTATATTATACATTTACAGATAAACAATCGTATGTAGGATTACATCATTTGACTTCGTATTGTTTTCGATCATCAGAAGGCGATACTTATCTGGATTATATCGATGATAATGATCGTGGGCATGGTGTAAAATGGTTGTTTACTGATTTGGAGCAACAAAATGTAACGAGTGACATGCTACTTCAATGGTCAGCACCAATGAATACTGTCGAAGAATATCAAATCTTTCTCAACAATAATTCAAATTTAACATCAACGGATAAATTCGCATTTTATAATTGTACGCCACCATGGTTTGGTCCTTTTTGTCAATTTAAGCCTACAATTGGCACGAATGAAGGATTTAAAGCTTTAATTAAACATGCTTTCGCTGACAAAAAACCAATAATAAACGGTGCTCAAGTAACCTATTATGAACATCTTGTTTGTCAAACATATCTATCATGTTTGGATTGGCGAGAAATATGTGATGGAAAAAGTGATTGTATCGATGGTTTGGATGAAAAAGATTGTTGGCAACTTGAAATTAGTCAATGTAATACTAACGAATATCGATGTGAAAATGGTCAATGCATACCTATTGAATTTTTTTTGGATGATGTGATATATACAGATTGTTTTGATGGTACTGATGAAAGAATAGGCCGTGGTTCAGATGAAGAATGTAATACGCTTCCGACTTTCTTATGTGAAGAAACTGCATGTCCTGAAGGAAACTACGATTTTCCTTGTGGAAATGGTGCATGCACTCAAGGAATAGGAATATGTCGCTATGGTATATGTCCAACGAACGGCGAACCTTGTCGTAATGGTCGAAGTATGAGATTATCCGGGGACTTTTGTTCGAATGCTGTCTTTTGTATGTATAAAGGTCTCCAAACAGACAACGATACCCATTGGTGCAATGATTCTTGTCCAAATAGGGATTGTTTAGGAGAAACTTGTATGGAGATATTTGAATATCGTCGTATCGCTCCTATCTTCGGACATATTCGTTTAATGATTGCGAATAATAAAACTCGAATTTATGACAATCTCCCACCAATTTATATCTGTTACAATGGTTCATTGTGTCCAAATAATATGTTTCCATCTACGGAATTTATCAATGATTTCACTTGTATATTTATTACTCAATTGAATTTGAGAACAGGAATGGAAACGAAACACCTAAGTGCTGTGGTAAACGATATCAAACGTGAGTTTCGTGTGTGCTTATCAACGATTGATACGTCTCGCTGCAATCATTCAACAATGTATCAATGCCAAAATTCATCGAAATGTATTTCAAAACAACGTCTTCTCGATGGTATTCAAGATTGTTTTTTGAATGATGATGAAACATACAAGGAAAGTTGTACTTTACCAGACATACATCAACGTTTCAGATGCAAAGATGAAGAAGGTGATAAATGTTTTACTTTAAAAATGGTCCAAGGCTCTTCTTTCAATTGTAAATATCGAGAAGATGAAAGTTATGAAGACGCTCAGATTATGAGTCATATTTATTTCAGTTTAATATGTGATGGAATCAATGATTTGTTACCGATTTTTCTCGATATAGAAAATGAAACGGATGAAACCAATTGTGAGCATTGGTTATGTAATAATACTTATACGAGATGTGATGAACTGTGGGCATGTAAAAATGGAGCTGATGAAATCGGTTGTCGACCCTCATCAATCTGTTCTCATAATGAACATGAATGTGTGTTTCCCAATGATACGTCAAAACTATCGTGTTTATCATTAGCTCGACATGGCGATGGTGTAGCTGATTGTGTCGGTGAAACAGACGAACGAGCAAAGTATAAAAGAAAAACGAATATCAATGCTGTATTATATTTTTTTAAATGTTGGAATAGCACAGATATTATTTCATTCTTCGATGTCTGTAACACAGAACAAAACTGTATGTTCAATGATGATGAATCATTCTGTACACATGTTGATCCTGATTCGATTTGTTTTTCTCAGCCAAAAAACATGACTGATGTCGAAAAATTCTTTTGCTATTTCTCTAATATTTTTCCATTCATCAATAGACACTACTTCAAATTGAAAGATACTTCAAATAATCCGTCACATATTACATATGACACTCTATTATCTAACTATTCGTCATCAATGATACAGCCCAGTTCAACGAACATGCAAACAAAGATTATCTTTTCAAATGAAGACGCATGGTTTTGCAATCAAGGTGTGCCAATTTACTCTCGAACGAAGAATATTAGCAACCCAGAAACGAAATTATGTTTGTGTCCACCAAGTTATTACGGCGATCAATGTCGATATCAAAATCAACGTGTTAGTTTAACTGTTCAAATTCGAGCGCCACTAGATTCACGAATAACATTGATCTTTCTCTTGACTCTTATCGATAGCGAAAGAAATATTCAAGCATATGATTTTATTGAATATATATCCATTCGAGATTGTATTGATAAATTCAATATTTATTTACTTTATTCAACTCGACCAAAAAATTCATCAGAATTTTATTCGGTTCAAATCGATGCATTCAACCAAAAGACAATGACATATCGTGCTAGTTGGATTTTTCCACTTCGACATCTTTTCCTGCCCGTACAACATTTAGTTGTTCTTTTAAAAACACCTTTTCTACCTGTGATATCTGTAGATGAAGAATGTTCTCTGCCGTGCATACATGGTCAATGTTTTCACTATGTAAACGATCCTAATTCGACATTCTGCCAATGTGAATCTGGTTGGTCCGGTATTCAATGCAATATTCAGCACGATAATGAATGTGCATACGGTGCATATTCGATTAGTAAATCGATTTGCTTATGTCCAGTAGGTCGGTTCGGATCTCGATGTTATCTATCTCAAACTGTATGCCATTCGAACTCGTGTTTAAACGGCGGAGAATGTGTGCCAACCGATGTACGTTATGCTGTTACGGCATCAATAAAATCTAAATGTATCTGTCCAGAAGGTTATTTGGGTTCACGTTGTGACGTTCAAGAAAAATTAACTCGTATTGAAATATCATTTCATCATCGAGTATCGATTCCTCAGATGTTATTCATTCATTTTATTACTGCTCCTGCAGAAAAGTCTATAACACCTCATCAACGAGTACCAACTGCAAAAAAAATTCAATTTGATCAAGATTCAGTAATTGTATCTACTGCAGTTACATTTCATATTGCTATCGTACAAATACCTAAAGAATATTATTTAATCGCTATTCAAGAACGAGAAATTGAAAATGCACAAATTTCAACTAAAGTTCAACCGTCACATCGATGTCTTTCGATCGGAGAATTATTTGACGATACATTTGCTAAACAACATCTATTGAAACGTATCAAATACTATCATGTTCCATGTCAACAACGACATGATCTTGTTTGTTTTTACGATGATGTTCATATATGTTTATGTAATCGCTATCATGAAGCGAATTGTTTTGAATTCAATCACAGTATGACTTATACTTGTGGAAGTGACAATTATTGTGAACATGGAGCGAATTGTTTTCAAGATCATTTGATTTGCCCGAGAACAATTCTATGTGCATGTGAATTGTGTTATTTTGGATCGAGATGTCAATTTACAACAAAAGGTGCAACACTTGTCTTGGATACGATTCTCGGATATCATATTCGTTCGAATCGATCACTAACTCAGCAACCATTGATTATCAAACTTTCGGCTCTGTTTACCAGTCTTTTTGTTGCTTTTGGTTTGCTGAATAGTTTTCTTACCTATCAAACATTTCGAAGTCGACAAACACATAATGTTGGCTGTGGTCTTTATCTACTTACATCATCGTTCATCTCGTTTATTGCAATTATTCTTTTAACATTAAAATTCGTCATTTTTTTATGTTCACAAATTGGTTCGATTAGTAATCGATCATTTTTAGGTTTTCATTGTCTATCAATGGATTATTGTATTCGAGTTATTTTAAGTATCAATGAATGGCTCAGTGCTTGCGTTGCTATCGAACGTGCAGTTAATATTTTACAAGGCGTCAAATTCAATAAAAAGAAAAGTAAACAAATAGCTAAATGGGCGGTTGCTTCAGTTGTGTTGATTGTTAGTTGTTCGTATATTCATGAACCAATTCATCGTCGTTTAATCGAAGACGAAGAAGAACAACGTACATGGTGTGTTACTCAATATTCATCAACTATTCAAATCTTCGATGGAATTTTAACAATTTGTCATTTTATAATTCCATTTATAATCAATTGTATATCTGCTTTAATTGTCATTCTAATCAGCGCTCGTACGCGTTCGAATACACAAAAACAAACATCGTTCAAAGGACATCTACGAGCACAATTAATTCATCATAAACATTTATTAATCTCGCCAATATTTCTTATTATCTTAGCTTTACCTCGCTTAATCATTTCATTTCTTTCGGGTTGTATGAAATCTAGTCGAGATCCTTGGTTGTATCTGATCGGATATTTTCTTTCGTTTATTTCATCGATTATGACATTCGTCGTGTTTGTTCTACCATCGGATATGTACAAAAAAGAATTCGAAAAGTCAATGAAACGATTCTTTCGCAGTACTCGATTAAATTAATTGTCTAACAATGACATCTATCGTTCATCAATCGGACATTGTCTCATTTGTAAATATCTACTACGAATAGATGAACGGATGAAAAGAGAAATAAAATAAATTTATCCTAACATAGAAAAAAAGCACGATGACTACAACTGAAGAAACCGAAGAAATTGTCGAGGATTTTACAATAATTCCTGATTTTTTGAAAGAGAATGCTGCAGCAAAAAGAAAGAAAAATCTCTATCGTTTGCCCGAATGGATGTCTTCGTTAGCTAAACGCTTTGATAGTACTCAGATACAAACAGAAAGTACTGTTTCACTCAACGAATTGACTTATCTCGATGAAGATCTTCGTTCGATCTTAATCAAGGATTTTTCTCTTCAACATCTATTTCCTGTTCAATCTCAGGTGATTCCATATCTAATTGAACAATGCCGATCTCATTCACCGATACCACCAGCTGACATTTGTGTTTCATCACCAACTGGTAGTGGTAAAACATTGACCTATGTTATACCGTTAGTTCAATGTATTCGTCAGCATGTGACTCGTGCTATTCGAATTGTTATACTTTTACCTGTTCAAGATTTAGCTGAACAAGTCTATCAAGTTGTTAACCAAATTGGAACGAAACTACAATTAAAAACAGCGCTTCTCGCTGGTCAACATTCGTTTGAAGACGAACAGAAAGTTCTCGTTAAACAGCAACTTAACGGAGGTGAGTCATCAGCATATCGTATCGAATGTTCGTACATGTACGAAATGTCCTTAAGACGAACGCGTGATAAGACGAAGTAGTATATTTATATAGTGTTTTTTTTCTTTCTTTTCTAAAGAGTGGATTCCGTTGATCGATATCATTGTCTGCACGCCAGGTCGTTTAGTCGAACATATCAGTCGAACGCCTGGCTTCTCCTTAGTCAATCTTCGTTATCTTGTGATTGATGAAGCTGATCGAATTATTGATGAATTCAAACAAGATTGGCTCAATGTTCTCGATCGATCCGTTGGTCTTTCGAATCAATTTAAGAATGATTTTCAACCTTACATGCTCGGTCAAACGTCAGCTCATCCTCAAACTTACCAAAAGCTACTTTTTTCAGCAACATTAACACATAATCCTGAAATTCTTCAACAGCTAAATCTCTTTCGACCAGTTCTATTTTCTTCGTTAACAACTTCGAAATCAATAGCTATGCCATCGACATTACGTGAAAATTTCATTGTTTGTTCGATTACTTACAAACCATTGATCATCGCCTATCTCATTCAAAATCAATTACAAACCGATAAAATAATGATTTTCGTTCATTCGAAGAAAGATGTCGAACGTTTAACATCACTTCTGAAATTACTTCTACCTAAGAAAATGCAAATCAATCAAATTTCGAGAAATCTACCATCGAAAAAAGTTCAAACACGTTTGAATATGTTCGAAAAAGGTCAAATACAGATTATTGTTTGTTCCGATGTTCTTGCGTAAGATATTGTTTTCGAAAATCAACGTGTTTTTCCAATTGATTCGATTGATTTTAGACGTGGTATCGATATAGCTAATATCGATTGTGTCATTCTCTACGATCTTCCGAAGAATATTCGTACTTATACACATCGTATCGGTCGAACAGCTCGTGCAGGTAAAACTGGTCGATCGATAACAATGGTTGAAAAAGAACGTCTACAAATGTTTCGTTCAACAATTAAAATCCATCGACGAAATAAACTTAAACATATGGATGTTAAAAAAGAACATTTTTCGTCGATGTTAGACGATTATCAAAAGGCTTTAGAAGTATTTGCTAGTAAAGAACAGAAGAAAAAATCGAAAAAATAAACAATTTATTATTATTTGTTAACAAGAAAATTTTGTTTTTTGTTTTTGTTTGTTTTCAGATAAAATGAGTACTGATACAGATAATCCGTGTGCAGGTTGCGAACATCCATGTTCGGAATTTGCTGAATGTCCTCCTGGAATTCTCGAACAAATCGATCAAGGTAATATGGTCGGTTCAGTTGAGAAACATCGTCGACATATTTGTATTGGCCAATCGATACCAGCATCTCAATGGCCAAAAGATGTCAAAGATCTCGAGGGAAAATATATTGCTGAATTATCACGTTTATTAAAAGAAAATAAAGATGCCATCGGTTATCCAATTAAATTAACATCGGCATCTGTTGTTATTTCAACTGTTACTGATCGCCCTATGTTAACTGCCGATTGGTATATATTTCCCGATCAAATTAAACTAACTAATGTCAATATCGAACAGATCGAACAGGTGGTAAAAACATTACTGATCGATGATCAGTCAGTAATTAAAATCAAGGATCAAACGAAAACAATCGAAGAACAATTGAAACAAACATCGAATCTACCCGTTTTTGATGAGAATATTCATTGTCAAAGATTACAAGGCCTTTGGATATTGACATGTTGTCATTTTCAACGAGATCAACGTTGCGGTATATCGAATCGCTTTTTTGTTTGTATTGAATAAAGAATTATTTTTTTTGTTATAGGAGTACTCGGGCCAATGTTAATCGATGAAATAGAAAAATATGCTCGAGTAATCAATCGTAGTGATGACATTCACGCTTTGAAAATTAGCCATATTGGTAAGAATGACTCTCGTTAATTACTGTCATTCTAAACTTCCTGTTTACTAGGTGGTCACAAGTTTGCAGGCAATGTTATTGTCTACCCGTCTGGTACATGGTACGGTCGTGTCATGCCAAGTCACATTCCGTCGTTAATTGACGCTTATCTCTCGTCATCCGATGAGTTAAAATCAAAATTAAAACCACTCTATCGTGGTCAATTGGATACAACTTGGTAGAATGACAATCATCGATATGACTTATATTTTTGTTTTTACTCGTGTGTGTGTCTGTTATGTCTCAAATTGACAAATTCTTCAGCAATTGATTAAAACCTGTTTCCATTTGTTCTTTCGTTCTTTAATTATATTTCAAAAGGAAAAGAGTATTTTGTTGACAGGAAAAAGAGAAAATTTGCTTATTCCTTTTACTCGTTTTTTCTTGGTATATTCTTATTTTTTTCCCTATTTCCTTAAAACAAGCCTAAATAAAGTCATCAATAAAAATGAATCAAACTTTTAGGTCTGTTTCGGTTCTTTAGCCAATTTCCGGCTCGTATATCAACGACAATAGTACACAGCTGCATTAACGTCATAACGATTATAAACGATCAACATTTTCTTCTCTTTCTTTCTCTCCCTCATTGTTTCTCCTTTTTTTTTCTCTTCATTTTCTTTTCTTTAATCATTATTAACAATTGAATGGTAACTCCGAACACGAACTCAAGAACGACTCGTTCATGTTCTCTCTCCTCTCTCTCTTTTGTCTTCTGAAATCACTACTTCGACTTTAATGAGAAACAAATTTTTGCATTTCGAATCATCGATCTTTTTTTCTTTCTTTTATCTTTACGACTGTCATAATCATTCATATAGATCCTAAGTTGATGCCCGTAGGGATAACACAAACAGGATATATCATTTATGATACTTACCATTCATTTTGATCAATAATTTTCTTTTCCTATATTTTTTTAATCATATGGAATCCATTTTCTTATCATCCTAACTCGCTCCAGATATAAATATACATATGCTATGATGAATAATCATATCATAGAAAAACAAAACTCAAGTGATTGAATACTTTTTTCTTTTCCGAACAATGAATCATGATTACCGAATGATTTATATTTATTTATATTTTTACATATTTTGCTCGTTATCTATTCAAAGTACGAATGATTTAAATTTAATCAACGACGAAACACGTTTAATACGCATGTTATTAAATGAAAAAACTTATTTGAAAAAAGTTCGACCATCATTGAAAGTTATTGTTGATCTACGCATTGTTTTCAATCAAATTGTGTCTATGGTTGAAAAAGAACAAATTATTGTTACGAATTGTTTTGTTGATCAAAAATGGACAGGCAAGAAAGAGAAAACTGATTATTGTTCAACGAACATCTATTCTATCTTTTAGATCCACGTTTAATTTGGAATCCAAATGATTTTCATAATATCACTTGGATTCGTATGTCAGCGACATCCGTTTGGTATCCAGATACATTTCTATACAATACAGCAGATAATGCAGGTTTTCTTTTGCCACACGATTCTCAGAATGTGATTGTTAGTCATAATGGTACGGTTTTTTGGCCTTTACCATTGGCACAATTACGAACACGATGTCGGATGACTATTAAACATTTTCCATTCGGTACTTTAAAAAAAAAATTTTAAACGAGCAGAGAAGTGGCTTTTCTTTTTTTTCTTCTTCTTCTTCTTCTTGACAGATGCTATTAGTTGTCAGGCGATAGGATAATGACTTTGATTTTGTTTTTGTTAGATGAACAAACTTGTGATATGATATTTGGTTCATGGAGTCATACGAGTTCATTGATACATTACCAATTCTGGGAGAAAGCACCTGAATTACCTCAATATACTCCAAATAATGAATGGAAATTATTAGCTGTTTCACAATCAATTAAACCTGTTGAATATCCTAATTGGATCGAGCCGGATACGTTCTTTGAAATCAATTTTACAATTTTAATCGTGCGAAAACCGTTACAAGCAATTTATAATACCGTTATACCGGCATTGATGTTAACAACATTGACTCTTGTTTCATTTTTTGTAAGTTATATCTTGTCTTAATCTTTAAGCAAACGAAATTTGATCTTTCAAGATACCATTTGGTCAAGAAATGCAAATCGGCATTAGTATTATGTTAGCTTATTCCGTGTTTAGTCTTCGTTTATCCGAAGATGTTCCATCGCAAAGTGATAGCGTTCATCTAATCAGTTTTTATTTAACAATCTGTATGTTTTTCTCTCTATCAGCCATGACATGGTTTGCTATAGCAAATAAATTACGTGAAAGAAAACGTTTACCCTATTGGATACGTTGGTTAGCTATTGATTATTTATCGTGCATTGTTTGTGCACGAAGTATGAATCGAAAAGCGATCGATGCAGCAAAAAAACCGACAACACCCGTCGTTATTCCATTACGAGAGTCGCAAGATTCGGTCAATCATTCACCACTACAACAACAACAATCACTTCGTCCACCATCAGAATCACCTCTAATGCCGACAGTTTGGGTGCGCCGACCATTATCAAAAACGCCATCGGCTGTATCTGAAGTACTCGAAGTACATCGACGAACGAATTCATTTCGTCAAACACGCAAACCACATGATCAATCCATATCGCAAAATCAAGAAAGTTTATATGCAATACATATTATCAATCGTTTCGTATTTGTCTTATTTCTTCTTTTCGTTATATTTCTTAATATGTACACATGGTTTTTCTATTCACGAACATTAAAAACTCATTTGTATGATCCTGAAACACAATGGACATGTTTCGATGAATCGAAATTACAAATCGTTAACTGTAATGAAACAATTTGAAGACATAAAACCGAAACCAAAATACATTTATGATTTATTTTTTTTCCGTTGTCTTGAATAAAAAAAACCGATACCGACCAGTCTTGATATACAATTATTCAGTAGTAATATTGACATTTGACGAATCTATTTGCTTGATTCGAGAGAAAAGGCCAATAAAATCATAAGAGGAAAAAAAAACAAATTTATGCATGTACACCGGCAATTATTCATCGAAAATACAGCAGTTCGATCGTTTTTTTCTGCTTTAAAAAGGCTGTTCGTGATAAGTATTCATAAAACTCGGTCTATAAATGTCCCAAGAATGAGTTATCAAACTCTATCCGCTTTCTTTTTTCTCTCTCCCACCTACATGCTGCTGCTACCATCATCGTCTTGTTGTTTTTTGTTGTTTTTAATAACGACGAAGTAGACGGGACTTTTTCTCTCGATTCTTTTTTTTTCTTCCTATTTATTGATCGACTGATGGTAGTAGTAAAAAAAAGAAAAAAAAACACACACACATCACATTGAAAACGAGAATCAAAAGAGAGAGAGAGACCGAAAAAAAAACTCGAAATAGGGAGCAAAAAAAATACTTGACGAATAAAAGTAAGCAAGCGAAATACACAGTCGATTACTTTTGTTCGTGTTGAGGTTTCTCTCGACTAGAGTTGAAATAGTAGTAATTTAATTTTTGTTCGATTTAAGATCTCTAACCATGTACACGCATTACGAACGAACATCCCACGATTACGATCGAGTCGATGATTCGTATGATGTCTCATCGAATACTTCGACCTATCGATCCGCCATGAGCCCACGTGTAACTAATCTACCTCGTTCACGACCATCGGCATTGGGTAGCGGTGGTAATGGCGTCATGACACGAGTTTTTCAAAGTTTTCAATCGACAGGTTCAAGTGGCAATTTCGGGCCAGGTTTATCGGCATTAGCTAATTTTCCTGGCGTGCCTATACGCGGTTCATCGAATATAAATACAGCTCTCGTTGGATTCAATTCGACACGTCACCGTGACAAGAAAGATCTCGAACAATTGAACGATAAATTTGCACAATATGTCGAAAAAGTTCGATTTCTCGAAGCACAAAATCGAAAACTCGTTTTGGAATTAGAAGCCTTACAAAGCCGTGCCGGACAGTACGTTCTTATTTGAACGAAAAATCTTGAATTCAAACTCTTGTTTTTTTTCTTCCAGAGGTTCATCACGTATCAAAGAAATGTATGACATCGAAATATCCGAAGCCAAACGTCTTATTGACGATACAAAACGTGATGCTGCTGCTGCCAATGTTAAAACGCAACAAGCCGAACAAGATCTTCGTCGTCACAACGATCGTTACAATCAAGTATCCGGATTAAGAGATACTGATCGAAAAAAAATCGATGACATTCAACGTCAAATAGCTGAAAACGAAGCAGTACGAATTGACTTTTCTACTTGTCAATTGATAAGAAAAAATATGTTCTCTTTCGCTCTCTCTCTAGCAAATTAATCTCTTTCGTCGTCGTTTGGAAGATCTCGACGATGAAGCACGTCGATACAAAACCGAAAGTCAACGATTAACCTCGGAAATCAATCGTTTACAAAATGAAATTCAAAACGAACGATTTATGAAATCATCATGTGACGTCGAGAAATATGCACTCGAAGATGAATTAGCGTTTGTCAAACAAGCACGTAAGCGATTTGCATATCAATGTTGATTTTTATTCGTGTTTTCTTGCTTTTTTTTTAGATGAAGCTGACCTTGCTGAACTTCGTTCTCGAAGTGTTTCGAATGATCTTGATCCGTCGCAATTCTTTCGAAATGAATTGTCACAAGCCATTCGAGAAATTCGTAATGACTACGAAAATCGAGTCGAAAATCAACGAACTGACATGCAAAATAAATATTCACTTTTATTCAATGAAATCGCTATAAAACAACAACGACCTGACGCAAATCCATTGTATAACGAACAACATCGTCGACAAGAAGAACGTCTTCGTACGGAAGTTTCTCAAACACAAAATCAAAATGCTTATCTTCGTGCACAAACTCAAGGTGTCAAAGATCGTATCGACGATTTACAACGACGTTTAGCCCAATTGAAAGACGAACGTAGTGCTGCACAAGCTAAAACGGCAAAAGATATTCAAGATGCAAAAGATCGTTTAGAACAAGTGAACCGAGATTTTGCTGAAGTCACCAACTTGAAAACATCTCTCGAAAAAGAAATCAACGTCTATCGAGATCTCCTTGAAAGTATGATAAGAAAAACAAAAATCATAAACCATTGAATCGTTTCTTTTCTTTGCTCAGGTCAAAATGGTCTCCGTGGTTATGTTGATCGAATCGTACAAAATGCTGAACAACAATCGTTGGACCGACCATCGATTCGGCCAAGTGCAACAACGACAAGTATTCAACACACATTCATCAATACGTCCGGTTCGAATTACACCGGTTCACCAGGTGGAATCAGTAGTTTAATCAATCATCCAACTCGACCCTCGAACAGTTATCAAACCATCTCAAGTGGTATTCGAAATACACTACGCGATAGCACCGGTAGCGACTACTAAACAATACCATTAGATGGCTATTTTTCTCCTTTCTTTCTTGTCCTTCTTTTTTTTAACGCATAATTATCTATTCTTGTGATATAATAAAAAATTTTAAAAATCTGTAGTGATGGGATTTCATTTGCCAACATACACTCGCATCTGTCACCAACACACCTCAATCTATCTTGTCTAATGATCAGACGCATCATATTCGTTTTAATCCAATTGTTTATCATCGTATTCCATGTGTTAACGAAATCAGCTCGAGAGTAACCATATAACTCTCGTGTCGATAAAACCTTGATAGGCAAAACAACACACTACGAAATCGTTGTCTCTTTCTCTATCTTTCATAATCATCATCTGTTTTCCATCGAGAAAAATCAAAGTTTAATTGAAAACAAATATTCACAAGTTAATGAGAGAAATTACATTCGATTTGTCAAGTGACAAAATTCAACAACGAAATTAACTTTCGTATCCGGTTCAAGAAATTCTTTTCACGATCAAAGAACAACGACAAGAAATCATCTTCCAACTAATCGAGCACATGTTTTCGTTTTTTTCGTTTGTGTTAATTGATATTTTACCAATTTACAATGATATCTAATCATTCTCTTCCTCCAATACGAATATTTCTTGTCATCTTCAATTCAACCAATTGAACACTTTCTCTCTCTTCACTCATTAGGAGAGAAACAGAAAGAGAGAGAGAGAGAGAAAAAATGAAAAAGATAAATTGAAAATTTTTGAAAGACGAACGATCATTTTCCTTGTTTCATTACGTCACTCATATATAAACTTCATCTTCTCTCTCGAACTACATTCATTCATTTGTTTCTTCATTCGTAAAATTCGAACCATTTTCACAAACATGTTTCGTTTGAAACAAGAACCTGATGCATTAGATTTAACCAATCGTCCTCAACATCTTCTTTCGCCAGCCACAGATCACGACGATGATGACGAAGAAGATTCATTACCAAAAGTAATTCAAAACAAAAATCCTTCAATTCATTTCACTTTACCTTTTCTTTAGAAAACAATCTACGATAGCGGTTTTATTGATACCAGCGATGAGAATAATAACAGTTCGCTTATGGTTAAACAAGGTAGGTCGTAGTTTGCTTGATACCTATCATTTTTATCTCAGTCGATTCACTAAATTGATGTTCATTTGTCGCATGTTGCACCTCGAGCTAGAGAAATTTCCCGTCAGTAGGAGGTCTCATACATAGATAATTAAATTGAAAATGAATACGAACCAATATTGTTCAACAAAATGAAGAACAAAACTAAACACCTATTCATTCTTCTCCTTGTGTCTCTTGATCAATTTAACCCCTGAAGGTACAAGATGTTGTCATGTGTTTATTTCTATTCATAGAACGAAATCATCATCAATATCATAGTACTCCACTTCGTCCTCAACAAATTCATGGTCTTCAACGGCACCCGAGTACAAGCAGTAGCGCATGTTCATCATCACCACCACCTCGGGAACAATCGAACGACAAAGAATGTCGAAATACAAGGTGAGATCTTGTCATTGAAGAGGAAACGAGAGTGTACGGTTGTTTTTTTGTTTGAATAGATTTCTTGGCAGTCGAGCTGTGGCTGTTCTGAATCAATGGTTTCAATTAAATCGTGATTATCCGTATCCGGATGATGAACGAACGGATGAGTTAGCTAGTGAAGCGGGTATTACTCAAAAACAAGTGAAAAAATGGTTCGCTAATAAACGTGTTCGAAGTCAAACTTGCTACAAACCTTTATATCGATCACGAAAAGTACGTTAATACGTTTTACAACGAATGTCATCTAATAATTTATTTTTTATAGTCTCGAAATTCTTCAACATTGACTCCTTCTCGTGCACCACAAACGAATTATAACTACATTATCAATCACAATAATATTGCTCCACCACTGGCACCTCCACCACCAGCAGCAGCGTTTCCTCCAACGAATCCAATGCTTTTCAATCCAATGGCAACATCAATGATGATGCTTATGATGCAACAACATTTCATGTCGACAATGATGGCTGCTGGTCTCCCACCTCAAACTCCATTGGTAGGCGTTCCACCAACACTGCCAGCTGAGTCCTCAACAACAACGAAAAAACCGAATACAGACCGTATAACGCGCTTTTGGTTGTAAATACTCAATCGTGTCGAGTACACTCTCAATTATTCAGATAGCATTTTGTGTTCTTTTTCGTTTCTGTGTATCATTTTTTTTGTGTTTGCGTGAGAGTGTATTTTGGCGATTTCTGTTTTTTATTAATTAAAACTCGCGAAAAACAATATTTTCTAACGTTATCATTTCTTCTCGCTGGGTAACTTTTGAATTCAATTGACAAGATGAAAGAATCGTTCATATATCACCAGGAAAGATGCGCGCCTCGCCTATTCATATTCTTTTGATGTTTATCCAATACTATCGAATTGTCTGGCCACTTGCCTTTTTCGATTCCAATCGATTCGTCATTTCCCACTATGTTTTTTTTTCTCGAATTTATTTATTTGATAAAGAAGAAACTACAGAAATTTTCCTTCTCGAAAGATGAAACGTACCGCCTCACAGTATGATATCTATTATTCGCACGTAGACAGGTATTTCGTTTGCTCGTCTCATCTCCTATATACAGAGCAATTATGCATAAGTCCAACCTTCGTTTGTCACCTAATAAAAAAAAGTGTATCGATCGATATGATCGTTATCAAATGTGTTATCGTGTCAAAGGCAAAAGAGCATCGACATTCCGAGAATATGTTCGATTAAGATCAATATCTCGACGAAGGAAAAAAGTCGTTTAATTGATGACATGAGAATTAAGAATCTTGGAGAGAATAAACTAATTGTCTGTATCGTCGATCATCGATGACATGATTCTGTAATTGAATATGTTTGCGTTGTGCACTTTGCTTGCGAATTTCTAATTGTTGTCTACTGCGAAATGTTTGTGATGAATGTGGTGCATTGAGAATTTCTAACATCACTGGTTGAACATTGAGAAATTTGTTTTTGATTTTTTCATCGGATAGAATCGGATTTTCACGTGGTTTGATTTGATAAAAGTCTTTTTTCATATTCATTTCATTTCCATAGATATTCGGTAGGAAAAGATGACTCGAACGAGTTTGGTCGCCGCTAGTTTTTGTCCACATTGCTCGACATGATTCACGATAGGTTTTATCGTGTTGAAACCATTGATAACGTTTTGTTAAATGTTCATGTGCAAATAGATGATCATTGACAGCGCGTCGTCGAAGTACTTCGACATTATCATGTTGTAATTGAGCTAATTTTCGACGCATTTCACGTCGATATTCGTTTTCAGATTTGATTAATGTTTGTGCATATAAACTTGGCAAACGTTGAACACTAGTTAATTTAGCTTTTTTTCTAAAGAATAAATAATTAAGATCGATTGTTTTCCTATTTCTTCTCGTTTTTTTTTCGTTGTGAAATTGACTTACGAATTCATCGAGTATAAAAAAATGAAAGAATAAGAAAATAATTCGAATGGAGTGTCGATGAAAAGAAAAAGAAATCGTTTTATACATGACTTGTTGTTTAATCACTTGTTTTGATAAGCTTTATGAAACCATTGAAATATTCTTCAACCCATTTTTCAGATGAAAAAACAACGAGCGAAATGAATTTTTCTTCTCTTCGCGTTTCTTTTTTAATCATTTCAATAAGTAAACTTAAATATAGAATATGAATAAACGAACACTTGAAAACGATTGAAATAGATCTATTATTATTTTAGTGCTGATTTCAAGTAGATTCAATTGAACTCTACGGTTCGGTATATTTCTCCATTGGAAAGGCTAAATTTTGACAAGACTTTTAATCGATGTTTTCTATTAGTCTATCCTTCTAGAGGTCGTATAAATAGATGAGGGAAAAAAACGAACGAAAACAAAACGAACACGACAAGAAGAAGAATATAATATAATCGTAATCGACATTTTATTTATTTGTTATATTCGTTCTTCTTTTTTTCCATATGGATACATTTAACTTTGAATTTGAAACTGATTCAACTTTAACAAACGATACAACGACAAGCACGAATAGTAATCTCGATTGGACAGCATTTCAATCGGCATCAACATCAATCGAACATCCTCCGCCACTGATTCTACCATCGATAACTATTCATCAAAATCCATTTTCACCGAATTGGCTTGCACAACAGGATGATGCTGTTGCACCCGATCATCGAACGAAATTAAATTCGACGACAACACATGTACATGATGATGGACTTTATTTTGAAATTGAACGATTTTTTAACGGATTAAATCAACAAGAATCACAAACACAACAACAAGATGTTATTCAAATACCGGATCAAATCAATCACAACGAAACTTCTGTTCGTAATCGAAAGTTTTCAATTTCAATATTTTCTTTCTTTCGTTATCAAAAATATTTTAGTATCGAACTCAAGGATCATTACCAACACCATTATTACCCCGTGTATCATCATCATCGTCATCATCATCGTCGTCGTCATCGTCATCATCATCATCATCACGTTCTCAATATTATCATAAATTACCTGAACATGCTGTTAAATTAATGCAAGAATGGTATAATGCACATTTAGATGATCCATATCCTCGTTCACCTGATAAAAAACGTTTTATTACAGAAGGAAATATAACCGCTCAACAATGTCGTTCATGGTTTGCTAATCGTCGTCAACGTCTTAAACACGTTAAACGAAATCAACCACGAACATCGACATCTCGTTTACACTCAATCGTACAAAAGCCCCTCACTGACGAACAAATCAAACTACCTGAACAATGTTATTACTGTCAACAACAACAACAACAACAGATACCGCTTAGTCCAACAACGACTGTTAATGTTGTAATCAATCAACAAACAGTCGAACAATTGATTCAAAATAGTCTTCGTAAATTATTCTATGCGCCTGTAATGTGATCGTTGCATTTTTGTTTTTGTTTGTTTGTTCGTTTTTCTTTGTTTTTATATGATTTGCCGTCTTCTTCTTTTTTTTTGTTACTGGTCGAGTGATCTCTCGTCTTATGTTTATAAAGAGAAAACAAAACACGTCAACTTTATGTGTGTTTCGTATTAGATGATTTTCAACAAGAAACTAAGGAATTATTTATTGATTTTATTTTTTCTTTTGAACAAGACGAAAACTTTCTAAAAGACAGACAAAAAAAACAAAGTTGAAATTTTCAAATCAAACCATTTCGATTACCTAAAAATTCATTCGCATCAATCTTTCCATTTCGATCGAAATCCATAGCTAAACTAAGCTCTTCAATATATTTTTCATTAACATTAGGAGTATTTTCATCGCGAAGTACTAAATTCATCACATCGGCAAATTCATTTCGACTGATAAAACCTGAATGATTGTAATCGATCAGATTGAATAATATCATGAGCATATCTTTTCGCATATATAAATCTTCCATAATACCTGGATTCGACTGAAATCGAAAAAGGAAAAAGCGTGAAATTTGAATTTTTGTTGAATTACCATTTGAATTTTGGAATTATCGAGAATGTAATTATCGAATAAAGTTCGATAGAGAACACCTTGTTGATCTTCTTGAACGATTTTTGTGCGTAGTATTAACCAAGGTAAATCGACTTGCAGGATATTTGTCATGATTTCTGACCAGAGAGTTAGCGGTAAATGCCCTGCAAATGGTAACATTTCGAATGGGAATTTTCTTTATTTTTGGTGAAATTTAAATGAAACCTGTTTTCTTTTTATCAGCTTTTTCGAATTGTTTTAAAAGTTCGGCTTTGTTTGACATAATCGTTTCCATTAGAGAATGATACGCTGGATCTTCGAAGATAGTCACTCTGAACAAAAAAATGTCAATTAATTCTCTAGTAAAATTCGACGAAAATCTACTTTTTATTAAAACTAAGTTTTTCCATTTCAACTTCTTGAGTTTTGAATGAAATTAACCAAGGTTCATCTTCATTGTAATCCCATCGAATAATAGCGCCCCAATTCGATCCACCACAATAATTCGATGCACTAAAAATCGTCAAAACTTTCCGATCGTGCGTAAATTCATAGCCATCTTGTTTAACTTGATGGGAACGAATAATCATGGAGAGATTGTATTTCTTCAAAAATTGCTCCGAAATATCAGGTCCGAAGAAACACGCCATTTTTCTTGCGTCATTCTTTCGACAACCTGCACGACCGTGTGGATCGGGATCACTCCAAAATAGATCTACATAAACCGAAAAAGAAAAGATTCACATGTCTTTTGACAAACAATCGATTCGAACAAGACCTTGAACTTGTCGATATTCGTTCTCTTCATCTTCAGTCAAATGTTTTCCACCTGATTTCGATGCCGGTGGTACTTCAATTGAAATATCTAGCAGCACAAACAAAAGTAATTCATTCGCTGTTATTAATTTCGACTCTTACATTTGTTTCGTTTGAGTGAATTGAGATTTTTCAAATTAATCTTATCCGATATACCACCATGCATGACAATCAAACGAGATTTTCCACCGTCAATATAAGAATATAATGGCAACCAACTGAAAACATCTTTGAATAGATCAAGTATTGGCGTTTGACGTTTCTAAGAAAAGCAAAATTTCCGTTTACGAACACACAAATCAACATTCACAAACGGGATATTTCTCATTGACTTCTTTCTGAAAGCCATATCGAATTGTAACCATAATATCTTCATGATTTCCTATTGAAATAAAACAGTTGTTAACATTCATTTCGATCTTTTCGAAATATCAAACCTCGATTGAGAAAAACTGAACTTGGATAGAGAATTAACGCAACTAATAAAAGTAAAATAACTTCGACGGAATGTTTGCCTCGATCAACAAAATCTCCATTGAAAACATAAGCATTATCTATTGCTGGCAAGCCGTTCTAATCAAATGTCAAAAGTTGAATAGTTTTGTTTAAATTAACAAGATTGTTTTGTTTTTACAGAATTGAATATATGCAATAGATCAGCTAATTGCCCATGAAGATCACCAATGATGAATATATGATGAAGAAACGATAGGTCAATATGATTAAAATTCGGTAAAGTTTTGAGTATCGCTCGACCTTGATGAAGAATTTCACAGACGTATTTTTCGTGTAAAACCTATCGAAGAAAATATTGTTCATCTTTCGAGAAATAAGAATTCAATTACTTGTCCATGTTGAAAAGCTTCGATTAATTCAACGAACGTTTGTCGTGTAATCGGACCTTTGATATCTAAACGTTGAAAAAAAGATTTTATTTACGAATATAAATCAATTTCGAGTTCCTACGTGGTCCTTTATAACTCGATTCGACAGTTATATTATCTGGATTTGTCAATCTCAATAATTCTTTTTCTTCTACAAAACAAACAATTAATCATAGACAATGTTTGTTTTTCTTTTTCTATTCATATTACCAACAGGTAAACCAGCCTGATGAATTATTTTCGTTACAGATAATGCGAGTTGATCGGATGAATTAAGTAATTTTTCAAACATATCTTTTAACTAGAGAATAAACACGGAAATGTAATTTTTTTGTCTTTCAACGGAAATCTCAATCAAAAGACTTTAGCTTCGGTTTGTTCGCTTGAATATTCTAATTTCTCGTGAATTTGCCAAGCAGCCTGTTTTTTCAATCGAAGTCGTGCTTGATGACTTCGAAATGCAGATTGAATCTTTGATGCAGACTCATTTGCTAAATATGCAAACGAAAAAAAAACAAATGACTCGAACAAAAATTCATTTCGAAATCAACCTTTTGTATTCGAGATACTTGCAATTGTTGTAAATTTCTCGGGACGATCAGTCATTGATATCACTTGCGGTAGAATCTAGATAAATAAAAGCAAATCAAAGAAAATTATTTCATGTCGAAAAATCTCTTCAATAAACATCGACCGAGGAAGAAAAAAAAGCAAAGCAACGAGATCCTCACCCGATTTAAAAATGTTGAATTCATGATAGATTTTATTTCTTTTATTTGTCACACCTGTATGTGAGATGACAACGATTAAAATATCACAAGAACGTTTTTGGTATATGTCAAGGTTAATATCTGTCAAATAATTAGTTAGAAAAAAAGACGTAGGCAAGTGCAGATACACATTTTTAATGTTGCATATAATATATTCCTAACTGTTGGTTAATAGAACGAGGAAAAAAAAGAGGTTTTTTTATATATTTTAGACAGAAATATTTCTCTTCGACCTCGTTTCGTCAAATGAATTGCAAAGAACAGTCAAAAAAATACACGATACTTGCATTAAAGCAATGCACTGTGTTGATTTTATTTCTACTGCATAATAGCAAATATATATGCAGTGATGAAGAAAGAAAAGAAAAATTTGATGTCAACCACAAAAAGAAAGGAAAGAAGAAAATGTGGCGTTTACTTTTTGAAATAAGAAAAATAAAATTCTTATTGACGAGGAACAAATCATTTTGTTATTTGTGTATTCTTTCTTTCCTCATAACAAAATCTGATAAGATTGTAGCGAGTAAATGTAGAAAAAAAAACAAGAGAAAAATATGTTTATTTGATTATTATTTACACTCGAATAATCAACACAGAGTGATAACAATAGCAAATACATCATTATGTCAATGTCTAGACTTTGATTTTCTTCTTTGGTGATTCTTGATCACTTGATGACGACGACGACGATGATGATGATGAGCTTTCGTCATCACTTTCACTTCCGCTACTGCTGCTGTCGCTGCTGCTGCTGCTACCACTACTTCCACTAGACGATGATGAACTGCTGGAACTTGAATCTGATTCATTTCCATCATCATCATCATCGGGTTTCTTTCGTTTATTACTAAATTGAACGTTTTGTAATTGACTCATGTTTTCTCTGAAATGAAATGAAAATTATCATCTAGCAAATAAAAGAATCTCAAACTTTTTCTTGATTTCTTTCGCATTTTTCTCTTCATCTTCTTGATTTTTTTGCAATTGTTTTATACGTTTTTCAAGTAATTGCGTACGTGATGGTCTTTCAACATATTTTCTTTTACGTGTACATTGATATGTCCAATGGCCTTTTTCCAAACATTTTTGACATTGTGCATTATTACTCTCCTGTTCGACTCTTGAAAACAACGAATAATTTCATAATAAAAAAAAACAAAAGGAAATTGATTTCTACCGTTCACGCATTAATGCACGAGGTTTTCGTGGTGGAATTGAATACATGATGATTTGGTTAACTGAAATATTCTAATCTAAAACATAGAAAAACCACATAGCGACATCAAGAGAAAGCCAATTGGTTTGTTTGTTTCGCCAAAGAAGTTAACGACGCATTAAACACTAAACATGAGTAGTAAAACGCTAAGTCTTCGTCAAATACCTCAAGTAAATCAATTTAAATTTTATAATAAACAAAAAATATCTATAAATTTCGATTTTCTCTAGAGAATCTATTCAATATTTACTCGATCTACATCTCGTAAAATTGCCTTTTCGGATTCACCAGTTGAAGAACCACCTCGTGATCCGAATGCACCAACTCGAGATAATACAGATGGAGGTGATCGATCGCCTAAACCCGATCGATCCAATCCTAGTGACACTCAAAATCCAAACGAACTACCTCGATCACCAAAACGAGACCGTTAACTCGAACTAATCTTTTGTTATTCCAGCTAGTTTCTTTTCTTTTTTTTTGTGTAATACAGATAAACGAGCCAATAAATATATTATTCACATGTATTTATCATTTTTTAACATCTTTATGAGCAACAACAAACATTTGTGGTACATCAAATTCAGGCGAATAACCGCTGTTATATGATGAATCTTCAAAAATAATGCTGTAACAATCTTTTCCAACTCGTGGAATACTTTCTACGACACCTTTGTAAAAACATGATGTCTGAGGATAAAGTGCAAGTACAATCGTACGTGGTGAAAATAATGCTTGTGGACATGTTACTGGACATGCACGCCATTGTGGTAATGGAATAATATGTCGTTTACTTATATTGTAATAACGTCCTTTGCCTGGTTCAGCATCAATATCGACAATATCATATTTGCTTTTATTGCCATGTACATTAGCCACTTCAGCTAAGATCCAATTTTCATCACCATCGTCACTTTCAACGAAACCAGCGATGTAATCACCGACATGACATAGATGATTACCAGCTGCTGGTATAGCACCACAGAGCGGTGGAGGGGGTCCAACTTCATCCTAAATGAACGAATGATTCGATTGTGATTGTTCATCGAGTGTTACTTTGTGAGAATTACGACTTTGATGTTCATTTCCATACCAAATTTTCAACCCGTAAGCCATATGAGAGAGAAGATCGGCGAGACCACGTCGAGTTGTATGATTTCGATCGGCATCATTATGATTTTTTGCCGCATTGGCAATATCAACTTGTAATCGACGAACTTCAGCTATTTTCTTCAAAGCTGTTTGATACATTTCCATTTCATTTTGAACATTTCCTAACGCTTGTGTGAGATGATTTTTTGATACGTGAGAACTCGTATTTTCATTCGATGATGATGACGTCGATTTTTGTTGTTGAACAGAATGCCAAGCATCACGACTTGTATTGTAGCAATCTTTAGTTTTTTTCAAATCATCTTGTAATTCAAGCAAAAGTCTTTGTATAGTCAATTCATTCTGTGTGACTATATCTTTGGTTTCATTCGAACTTGATTGTGTTGTTGTAGATGTAACTGCAGATAATGATGATGATGATCGACGAGATGATGGACGTTCAATATTATGATTTGTTCGCGTCATAAGTTCGATTCGATCTATAAGATTTATTTGCAATTACATGATTGCAGAACAACGAACGACTTGTATCGAAATAAACATTGGTGTAACAAGTACACCATTAATAGACAGATATAGATGTCATACTCAAACGAATTTTTTGCTTTTTGAGAAAGTATCGATGGTATATCGTTGATGAGGACATATCGAATTCTATTCCTAAAATTGACAATTGATTAAATGATGTCCTTTTCTTTTGAAAATAAATTCAGTTTATACATGACATCTATGCGTTGATTGATAGGTTTACTTCGATCAATCAATATCGGTTTAATTTTTTCATTGATCATTTTTCTTCCCACAGAAAACCCAAAGCAAATCGACAGACGAACGAATAAATAAATAAGTAAAAAGTTGATTTCAATTCTATTTATTTCTATTTGTGAATTTTCTGTCGAGTTTCATAACCAATTGAATGCAAAGAGAGAATTTGATGACTCATTGGGAAATATCTTGCTCTTCATAAATACCTATAGCATTTGTTTTTTTGCTCACTGTTTGTCAAATCTTGTGCAAGTGACTGACAGTAAATAAATACTAATAATTTCATTTTCAGAAAAAAAAATGCAACCGAATAATAATCGTCCGGTCTACATTGTTCAGCCATCGAATATTACTCATTTAAATGTTCGACCAACGATTATTACTACGGGTGCTCAACAATTGCAACCTCCACAAGCACCTGTCTATCAACTTTCCACTATTAGACAGCCAGTGACTTCACCCCCACAACAACAACAACAAGCATCATCATTTTATCAAGTTCAAGGGCAGCCTCGTCTTGTTTCACCATCGCCTGTTTATGCATCTCTACTAGCAACACAACGTTTTGCTCCTTCTTCACAAACATTACTTACAGGAACTCCAAATCTATCTCCTCGTTTACTTAATCCTCAAACAGTACGCATGCCAATAAATCCTGCACAATCAACAAGTCTACTGAGATCCACGACGCCTACAGTTTCGTCGCCAATTGTATCAACTTCTGCTTCAACAGCATCACCAACACCAGCAGCACCAGCTGCAGCTTCGACAACAACGGCTGCACCTGGTTCGAAAGAATTTGCCGTTCGAGTTCCTAAGTAGATCGAAATTTTTTTTGTCTAAAAACAAAACATACAATCATTCGTTTTGTTTTTGTTTTAAATAGAACTTCTGAACAATATGCTGTCATGGAATTTGCAAGTGGTCTATCGATTGATGTCAAAGATTGGAAACATATTGAAATGCAACGTGAAATCACTTCATATAACTATCGTCCTGCAACAAATCTCGAAGATTCATCATCATCGAATACAATCACGACATCACTCGGTGTTGTTTTGCCTAAAACCGGTGCCGGAAGTGAATACGGTCGTGAACAAAAAGAAGCTCTCAAACGAAAACGTTACGCTACGAAAGGAACCAATGTTGAAGATCTTCCATGGATTTTAACTGATCGTTCGTCATCAGAGAAGAGAAGCAAAGCATATCGTGGTCTTAAACGTGGCAGTATTACAGCTAATTGCTCGTATTATATTTTTATTCAAAAGAAAGATATTTTCGAAGCCTATCCTGTCAATGATTGGTACAGTTTTACGCCGACAAATGTTTATAAAACACTTGATTTCGACGAAGCAGAAAAACAATATCAAGATCGACATAAAATCTTGAGTAAATGGCATCAAACTCATCAACTAGCTAAAAAAAAAGACGATGATGATGAAAACGAAGGTAGCGGAACGAGCAAAAAGAAAACACCAGCGAAACCAAAACGTGAGTTTAAATTACTTGATGCTGAAGATTGGATCAATGAGAAAGATGAAGAAGAAGACGACGAGGACGAGGACGAGGACGATGATGGTGATACGAGTGGTAATAAGAAATCAAAAACTAAGAAACAGACAAAGAAAGCCAAGGGTGCATGGACATTGAGTGATGAAGACGACGATGATGCTGCGGAAAGTAAAGCTAAAAAACGAAAAACAACGAAACGACAAACAAGTGAAGATCACGTAGGAGAAGATTCCGATGATGGCGATCACGAAGGTAGACACAAATGTTCAATTGAGATTACTTAATGATCTCATTTTTTTTCTTTGAAGGAGATGAAATTGAATACACAAGTGACGAAACTTCGTCAGATGAAGATGATATTAAAGGTATAAGCTGATTACGCACATTGTATCCATTATGAATTTGTTTTTAGACGTTGGCACGGTTAAGTCATCAATGAAATATGAAGTTAGAGGTTGGTTTTCAATAAAAGATTCGATTGATTGATTGATTAACTTGGTTGTTTTTCAGGCGTTGATGAAGAAATTAAAAATAATCCCGATATCGAAAAAAAACTCGAAGAAATGGATGAAAATGCTGATGAACTAGATTTCGATGATGATGATGAAGACATTCCTGATATTGGTTCGAATCGAATATTTCGATGTACATACATTGAAATCTTCATTTTCTAGACGACAATGAAGATGAAAATAAAACAGCAGCTGATGATCTATCTGAAGTACCGAATTTATTCAAAAATGATCCATTAGGCAAAGGTACTCATATTCATATTTCTTTAAACTCAAATGAATCTTTGTTTTTTGTCTTTTTTTCTTCAATCCAGAAATCGAAACTAGTTCTGACAGTGACGATATGGATGATTCCGATGATCCAGACAAAGAATCTATGGAATCCGTACGTGTAAATTGACGAAGATTTTCATTTCAAAATCGAATTATCTCACTACTTTTTAGTCTTCAATGAATCTACAACCGATTCCATCCGAACAAATTAAAACAGGTTTCATTCATCATTACAAACTAATTTCCTTGACACAAATACCTTTTATTTTTGCAGAAAAAGGTCATAAGAAAGCTCGTGAAGAAGAAATGCGTGCAATTAAATCCAAAGTTATGTCATTGCCCACGACTCCATCAAATCCAACGTATGTGCACGGGATTTGCTTTGTTTCCTATTCTGTTTTCAAATTTGATTTACTTTCAGTGACGCTGTAACGGAAGAGAGAGTTCGTGCCCTACTTCAGCGTAAACAATATATGACATTTTCAGAAATCATACAGAACTTTCTGCCCAAAGAACCTTTTCGTACAAAAGAAATCAAAGATGGTATTGTGAAAAAATTAGCAGGAATTATCAAAGGTTTAAATATCGAAGAGAAAGTTATCAATGATAAGAAACATATCAAACTTAAATAAATAAAAAAAAAACAATATTTGTGTTCAAAGATCGAAATCGTATTATTATTTTTTTGTCTTTGTTTGTTTGTATGAATAAAATTTAAAAGAGACAAGATTAAAAAGAGAAAAGAAAAACCGTATGAATAGAAATCAATTAGAGTAATAAACAACCGTTCTTGCGCTTGCGTTTGCGCATTAAAGCCGAACGAGCTGCGAATTCGAAGACTTCGCGAACGCCTAAATGAAAACAAAATTCGAAATACGCAAAAAGAAAAGCAAACAAACCTTCTTTTGTCTTCGCCGAACATTCGAGATAGCCAACAGCATTGATTTTCTCGGCCATGGCACGTCCAGCTTCAGTTCGAACAGGCTCATGTTTCATTTTCATTAACTCACGTTTTGTTGCTTCATCGTTTCGAAGATCTTTTTTATTTCCAACAAGAACAATCGGAACATTCGGACAAAAATGCTTGCATTCCGGCGTCCATTTCTAGAGATTTAATCAAATCAATAATTCTGATTAAACAACAACAACATCGTGTTCTACTTCGGGAATATTTTCAAGACTATCGGGACTATCAATAGCAAAACACATGAGAATCACATCGGTATCTGGATATGAAAGTGGCCGTAAACGATCGTAATCTTCTTGACCAGCTGTATCCCATAGAGCTAATTCGACTTGTTTACCATCGATTTCAATATCGGATACATAATTTTCAAATACAGTTGGAACATAAACTTCAGGAAATTGATCTTTACTAAACACAATTAATAAACAGGTTTTACCTAAAAGCAAAACAAGACAAAGGTTCGTATTGTTTGAGTTTTTTTTTTGTTCGATAGTTTACCACAAGCACCATCACCGACAATAACGAGTTTTTTTCGTATTGTAGCCATCAAATAGACGATGCTATTAAGTAGAAAAACAAAATAACTTTGATACTGACGTTTGTTTTTTAGCAAGAACGCGTAATAAGAAGAATAATAATACTAACACAACAACAACAACAACAACAACAACAGCAACAGCAACGACGACGACGCCGACGATGATGTTGAGGATAAGAAAAAAAGACGACGAAGGAAAATAATAATGCTAATACTCGTCGAGTCAATGATCGAATACGAAAGAAAATGAGAGAACAAGTTCCAGAAATAACTCCGACTGATTCATGACTAATCGACCAATGAATATCGAATAGGAATTTCAAGATTAGTTCTTTCTTTCTTTCTGCCTTCCGGGAAGCTCTCACTCAGACCGAACGACAAACTATAAATATAGACACACGCACACACACACGCACGGTCTATATTGTAACACTCGATGTCGCTAGTTAGCCTGTCTATACTAGTTGCTGCTGCTGTCATGAAGAGAGAAATTATAATTGATTGAAAACAAGATAAAAACTCGAATAGATATGACAGATTGTTGTCAAAAACAAATGAAAATCTATGAAAAATTCGTTAATTATTCACTTAGCTTATCTAAACGATCGAAACGAGAACTAATGCAGATAAATCGTTTTTCGGTATTTAACCTGTTGTTCTTTTTAAAGGCTGTTACTTGGCAACAAACATCTGTAAAATAAAATGTGCAAATAGATATATTTTTTTTTGTCCGAATATTTCTTTTATATATTCAAATGGTTAAATTAACAGCTGAACTCATTGCTAAACAAGCACCTGGTCATAATAAACGACGTGCTGATGAATCTGTTGAACATTATCTCGCACGTTTAACCCATTTACCATTTCAAAATCGAGGCATCGATTCGATTGTAAATGAAAAATCTTCTAAGACAAAACTTATTGGTTTCTTTTCCTTTCAAAGGATTCAGTTCCGCCGTGTCGTCTGCTCACTGTCATCTATTTATATGATAATATAATAACTAAAATTGAAAATTTTAATTTTGCAGAAAATCTTACACATCTTTATTTACAAAATAATCGCATACAAAAATTAGAAAATATCGAGGCATGTCCGAAATTACAAAAATTATATCTCGGTGGTAATCAAATACAAGTTCTTGAAGGCTTAGATAAATGCCCGTATTTAACTGAGATTTATATTGAAAATCAACATTTACCCGATGGAGAAAAACTTGTCTTCGAACCGAGAACTCTACAATGTTTATCTCGTGTTCTTGGTAAGAAAAAAGACAAATACGATTTGTTTATTTTATTTTATTTTTTCTAGAAATTTTAAATATCAGTGGCAATAATTTAGATTCATTGAGTGAATTAAGTTGTTTAGAAAGTCTACAAGAACTATCAGCAAGCAATAATAATCTCGAAAATATCCGTGAACTCGTGCAACTAATAAGTATTTGGACACGTTTAAAACGACTTGATACAAGTCGAAATCCTCTCTGTTCGAAAGCACGTTATCGCGAACGGTTAATTGTCGTGTCACCAACGTTAGGTTCGACACAATTGTCCTCTTTCGACAAGAAAAAAACAACAACAACAAAACTTTTCTATTTATAGAAATGTTAGATGGTAAACAAATCACTGCTAATTCTCGTCAATTTCTCATGAGCTGGAAAGCCTCGCGCGAGGCCCAACAAACTCGAGAGAAAACTAAATATGATTATCAAGATCATTCAGCAGGCGATTATCCAGCACATACCGGTAAATTTCGATGTTGCTTTAGTAGCATGTTTTCGTTTGCTTTCATTTGCATTTCAATTGACATCGAATATTGAACATTGAGATAATTACTTTATCTCTCATTAGTATCTGTCTTTCTACCGACTCTTCGGTCCGGCTTAGTCCGAACGCGATCAATGACAACATTTTCATCATCAGGTCGGTACCATTGATGTTACCGAAGGGTGTGCTTCTGCTTCTTCTTTTGTTTTCTCTTTGAATTGATTTATTCATTCGAACAATCAAAAGAAAACAATTCATAAGCAAATGTGTTTTTTCTTGACTGACTGATTTTCTATTTCATGTAGAAACGCGTCGGAATATTATCAAAGCTGATGTTGGTATTGTTAAAAAAGGACAATTTCCAATGGCACTCGTCGAAAGTGCACATCGGTTTGTTGAAACAACTATCAAACAGAAAAAAATATATCGTTGTTTTGTTTTTCTAGGAAATTAACAGCTCGTTCGAATAAATTTTCGGGTTTCTTTGCATCAAATAGTTTCAATCCATCTGATGAAAATCCAACTCAACACAATCCAATCATCACATTCCAGGATCCGACAGCTCGAACATCTTTCAAATAGACAGAAAGAAAGAAAGAAAAACAACAAACATATGTCCTTCATTTTTCTTTTTTCTTGTTAATAAAATCATTTGTGAAACATTCTAATGAATTGTTTCCGTTCGAATTGCGAAGATTATTCTTGTCATTTCGATATCCGTTTTTGAAAGAAACAGAACAAGCCAAACATTGATATCATTTGACAAATACAGAAAAATAAAAAAACAATTACGCCAAAGGAAATGTCTATTATGAAAGAATATCTAGATTTCTCTTGTCTTTTTTTTTTGGTTTCTTACATACTATCGAATGTAAAGTTGTGTATTCATTATTAATAGTTCTTCTATTTTATTCTACTTAGTAGTTTATTTAAGAAAATAACAAACTACACATAAATCAATGAAAGATGGTCTCTTGTTGAATGCAATTGAATCTTCTCTTAAATAGACGTCAAAACATAATTACAAGCTAAATATATTCTATTGATATCTTTGTAGACACATAAGTGAAAGGTCTATAGACAATTTCCTTTTTTCTTTTCGTGTCGTTGTTCTTTTTCTTCCGATGAAATATTTATTAACTTTCATCGATACTTGTCGCATATTCTGATCTTTTGACAGTAATCAAAAAAGAAATACAATGGAACGAAGTTTTTCTATTGCTTATCAAATCAATTAATCGAAAATTGCTATTCAATGATAAATTAAAAAGAAGAAAGATGAGGAGAAGAAGAAAAAAAAATCTCGAAAACAATTGATTATTCAAACATTAATATGAATTATCTAAGTGTTGACAGGAAACGTTGTTTATTATAGATGATGATAGGACAAAGAGAAGAAGAAGAAACACTAGAATATTCTTCGATATCAAGATACATATTTATATTCAAGTCATTCATAGAATACTTTTTCTTTTTCTTTTTGCCTTCTTCTTTTTCTCTGGCATGATCTATCAAAATAAATTTACCTTCTAGACACTCATCCAACAGATGCCGATGCCTTCTTTTTTCCTCGCGCGCTCTTTTTTTGCTTTTACCCTCGCTCTCCCACCTCTTTCTCTCTCTCTCTGTCTCTTTTAACGCACCTACATAATAGCAAAAGAGAAAAAAGAAAAACTTCTCAGATTTCAGTTACTTATCTTTCTCTTAAAAGAATCTTATTGTTATTTTTGTCTTTAAAAACTAATCAACTAATTTATCATCTTTTTTTCACCTTTGTATAGATTCTTTCGTTTTCACAATGACTAATCTATCGAGAACATGTTTATATAATGAAAGTTATTGTCATTTTATCGATAATCAAGGCAATTGTTTATTAGAAAATGAAGTCTTAGATTTAATAGTTAAATTCGTTCTACCAACATATTATGAATGGATATGTATTGTACTTTATGTGATCGTATTTTTTGTTGGGACCATTGGCAATCTACTTGTAATTATAGTTATTCAACGTAATCGAAGCATGAGGTGGAAAGAAAACGATCAACTAATTGTCATTCTATTAATTTTTTCTTCTTCTTTTTTTTTAAAGGACAGTAACAAATATGTTTATAATGAATCTCGCAGCAGCAGATTTATTAGTACTGATTTTTTGCTTACCGGCTACTGTCGTTCAAGATGTGACGAAGACCTGGTTTTTTGGTTTAATTCTTTGTAAATTTGTTAATTATATTCAGGTATGTAAATTATTTAATTGTTTTCTTTATGACTTCGTTGTAATTTTATTCAGCTCAAGGACAAAAAGGAAGAAAGAAAGAAAGAACAAAAAGAACATTTAGTAACTAGTCTTGCTCATCTAGCGTTTCGAGAGCTTGATTATCTTGTCCTTGAAATGATGAAAATCGATGAGACGTTGAAAATCGATGATAACTCGAAAATCGACGATCGAAATCAATTTCTGCAACTGAACCTTCACGCATATGTTCTAATTGAGGTGCGGTTGTTCGACGTCGTCGAGTATCTGCTACAGGTGCTAAATTAGTTAAATCGTTTGCATGATATTCCGATAGAGTTGCAAGAATCTCTTCAGCTGATCTCGGTCGATATATGTACGCACGTATGCAAGTAAATAGAATCGTTCCGAGTAGAATAACACAAACGAAACCAACAAGAACAATAACATGTTGATTCGAAAATGTTGATTCATGTGGAGTGAGATCACACGAGCCTGATGGTGATACCACATGACAAAATCGACTCGATGTTATTGGATTTGTTCCGTTGTTCGAAAGAAATATAACACAAACCATAAAATCATTGTCATGTTCTTCTATGCCTTCTATTTTTAATGTTCCATCATACGGATTATTGTCACAGGGTAAACTGTCGATACCAGTTTGATCTCCATGTGCTTCTGTATTTATATAAGTAACTGAAAATAAATAATGTTTAATATCTAATTGTTGACAAGGATAACTTGTATTTTCGATTTTGAAAGTAAATTCTGCATCTTCCTCATGAACGGTAGTTTCATAAGAATATTTAATATCATTAATTTTATCGAGAATCTCAATCGATGAGAGACTAGTTTCACCAGATATCCATTGAAATAATAGAATCAATATGACTATTTTCATGTTTATCATCGAAATGAAATTCATCTTTTTTTTTCTTTTTGTATTTTATAACTTCTTATTTTGTCATAAAATAAAAGAAGTCTTATATGATTATTTTATTTAGAATATGTCAATATCAGTTTCTGTTCTTACATTAATGGCTATATCAATCGAACGATATCAAGCTATTGTTCATCCATTAAAATTTCGAGGAACAAAACAACGTGCAAGAATATTAATTCTTTCCGTTTGGATACTTTCATTGTTACTCGTTCTGCCAGGTTAATAATTAGATTTATTTTAAATAACGATCAAGAATCGTCATTTTTCTTTCTTTCTTTTTTTCATTTTTATGACTTTTTCATGTTAGACGCTATTATGTTGACTCTCGTTCGTCATTTCGGAGATCAAATTGAAACCATTTATTTGACATAGTAAAACAAAAGACACGTTTGTTTGTTGATCTCATCACACTATTATTTCATATTTAGTTGTCAATGGAATGCGCCAGCTCTATTTGATTTACTCTATCAATTGCACATATCACTTTGTTTATTTGTTATTCCATTATGTTTAATGGTTTATACATATACAGGTATTGTAAGAGTACTTTGGGGTTCATTGCCAAGTGAACGAGTTTGTCATGATGATAAACGAACGACTCACGCCAGTCAAACAAACTTTTCCGGTTAGAAATGATAAAATCTTGATAAACACGAGATGCACTTCGACTAATTATTTTTCTTTTCATGACAGATGATTCTCATTCAAGTAGTCTAATAACTTCACCGAAATCTTCCAATTTAATTGTTCAAGAAAATCGACAGAAAGCTGCTAAAATGCTTATCTCTGTCGTCATTATCTTTGCTATTTGTTATATACCCGTACATGCTTTTAATCTTTTCAGGTGAAATTGAAAAAAAATATATTTGGATATAGTTGATTATTCTTTGTTTTGCAAATAGATATGTTTATAGTTTTATTGAATCTGTCAAACAACCAGCATTTAGTTCTCCGAATGATCATCACTGTTTTGAACCTCGACCTGTTCAACTCGAACGTACAGGCACAATAAAAATCGTTACAATTAGTGCGTTAATATCACATTTTCTACCCTATTTTAATTCATCAGTCAATCCAATTATTTACAATATAATGAGTGGTACGATCGAATTTCTCATCTTTAAATTGATGTGTTGTTTTTTTTTCGCTTCTTCAGATAAATTTCGTCTCAAATTTCGGGAACTATTCGCTTCCTGTTGCTGTTGTTGTTGTTGTAAAACAACAGTTGGAAATAATTCATCATCAATGCCGTTTAAATCATCGGGCGGCATTCAATATTCGCCAGGTTCAACTATTTATAATCGTTCGTCAATGAAAACGAAACAACCAACGACACATCCGAATCCAATCAATCAAACAAATACAGGCACAAATAGTCAAAGCAATAGTAATCATTTGGCCAGACATACTGAAATGACTGCATACGCCCACAACAACGGACCGATTTGTTTTCGTTTGACTAATGTTTGATTGCAAGAAAAGAAAAAAAAACCTTTAAATATCTATTAAGAAATAAATGTATTAATTGTTCTAGAACAAGGAAGTTCTTCAGATAGAAAGAAACCTACGCGAAGAAAGCAAAATGATTGACGAACTAGCTATTCTTTTATGTCGATAAAGAAGACGCCTACTGACACAGACATGTATGTCTCATTGACAATATCCTTGTTAAAATATACATATATATGTATACGCCTATGCAATGGTACTAACAGAATCAAGAAAACCGAGTTCTATTAATGAATTCAAGCGTATATTTATTGCTTATTTGTATGCTAGTTTGTGTGATTCAAATTCAATCTCAACCTGTCGATTTAGAAAGTGATCAGTAAGTTCTATTGAACGAAATAAAGAATACGGCGATTCCTTTGCGTGTTCCTAGATGGACGACAGGTTTTCATCCATTTCCTGAGATGAGTCGTTTTTTGAATGCACATTCGCGTATTCATCGACCGACACATTCGTCTCATTCATTGTTAGAATACATTTGTAGGTAAGATTCATTCAAAAAATAATTAGCTATTTGAATTCGAAAATGAACATGTTTCTGTATAATTTAGTATTGCAAATGATAGAAATAAGATCAACGGAATTTTAAATACATTTGATAGACAGTATCGTTCATTAATTATGACTATTATCAAAGAAGATTGTTTGAAACATCATCAACAACAACAACAATATAAACGAACAATCAATCATATTAATCGGACAAATTTTCCTCGAAAATTCCTACGAAATTTACTTGATTACTATGAAAATATTTGATTGTCAGATGAGTTTTGTTTGTTTTTTCTTTTAAGTTAAAAATAAATTGTCATTAGTACTTCTTTTTCTGATGATTGCAATTAGGAGACTGAAAATAGTTTTGCAGATGTTATTCTTGTGTGACAAATTTTTTCATGATCTAATGATTATGTAAATGCCCTTTCATCTGTCGACGTATCTTTGCTAATGAGACGAGATTTTATTCAAAGTATTAGATTACAAATAAACAAACAACATAGAATTTTCATTTACTATCAAATCAGACATTTGTTTTTTTTCGATTAGCCTGAGAGAGAGAGAGAGAAAAAACAAAGACAAATACATTTGTTTTCGGGTTTTTCAATTGATTTTAAGCACGTTCGCCACGAATTCGTCGTGCTAATTGAATATCTTTCGGCATAATCTAAAAAATGAAGTTAAAAATATCCATGATTTAATATAAACAAAACATACGGTAACACGTTTAGCGTGAATAGCACATAGATTTGTGTCCTCGAAAAGTGAAACAAGATAAGCTTCGCTGGCTTCTTGAAGAGCACCGATAGCTGCTGATTGAAAACGTAAATCGGTCTTGAAATCTTGTGCAATTTCCCGAACAAGTCGTTGAAATGGTAGTTTACGGATTAACAATTCAGTTGATTTTTGATAACGACGAATTTCTCGGAGTGCAACTGTGCCCGGACGAAAACGATGCGGTTTTTTGATACCACCGGTTGATGGTGCCGATTTTCGAGCGGCTTTGGTAGCTAATTGTTTTCGTGGTGCTTTGCCACCAGTCGATTTACGTGCTGTTTGTTTTGTTCGGGCCATTTATGATTCAATCGAGTCAACAATGATAATACGAACTAACCTTGATCGATCGATCGAACGAACGAGCGAGAAAGAAAACAAACGAACATATTGCACATGTGTGTTAGCGTCTAGTACGATTCATTGGGTCGATCGATAGGCCAATGAAAGAATCTATCGATAACGAAAAACGAAAGACCCGAGTAGCAAATTAGGCAAAAAACACCTATGTACGAATAATGAGTTCACCAAGGACAATTGTAATACCAAAATCCGACGATGGATACGGATTCAATATTCGTGGACAAGTTATCGAAGGTGGACAAGTCAAAGCCATACACGGCAAACTCTACGCACCTTTACAGCAGATTTCAGCTATATCCAGTCAAAGTTTAGCAGAACAAGCAGGACTTCAAATAGGAGAAAGGATACTTCAAGTAAATGGTATCGATGTTGAAGGTGCATCACATCAGCAGGTTGTTGATTTGATAAAAAATTGTCAAGGTGAACTTCGTCTAGTTGTTCTTCCACCAACTGCTAGTGATGAGAAAATAACCGATATCCGTTCGGTTGAATCACCACCCTCACCGCCAACGACAACAACAGCGTCATCAAGTAAAACTTCTCATGATTATTCTGAGCAACGTTCATTAGCCATAGCCATTCCTGATTATAAAACCTTAGAAATCAATGGAGAAAAATTCCAAGTAGGTCTTTCGAAGAGAAAACAATGTGTTAATCATTCGAAGTATGTACTTGTTGTTAGACATTTAATATTAATATTGCTGGTCGACATTTATGTTCGAGACGTTATCGAGAATTCGATATTTTAAATCAACAGTTGAAAGAACGATTTCCTGATTTTTCCTTTCCTTCTTTGCCAGCAAAATGGCCATTTAAATTGTCTGATCAACAATTAGACGCACGACGACGTGGTCTCGAACAGTATCTCGATAAAAGTCTTTTATTTATCTATTCTTTCCATTGATAAATACAATTATTTTCCATTTATAGTTTGTTCAGTTTGTGTGATAGCCAATTCTGATGTACTTGGTGAATTTCTTTCTTTTGATACTTATGACGTAAGATGAATTGATTGTATCACCTCTAAGAAACCACTGTTTTTTCTTTCTTAAAGCGATATGCACTTTCGACAGATATTGACTTAAAAATCGTGTTACCTGATCGATCAACAAAAGATTTCAAAGTCAATCGATTTGCTCCTGTTGAGCGAATTTATGAAGTACAAATTCTCAATCTATTCTCTATAAATTCAATGATTCGATATATTCCTTTTTAGATAGTTGCCGACAAACTTGGTTTACCTAGAGACTGTCGACCGTACTTTTATCTCTTCGAAATCATTGACAATACTTTCGGTACGTATATCGCGTAGAAATACAATTTGTTGATTTTTTTTTGTTTTCTAGAACGTAAACTTCGTCCTAGCGAATTTCCTTATCAAATTGTCGCAGAAAACAATGAGACTAGTTTATCTCTTTGTAAATTTATCTTTTCACCTTCGATCGAAAATGATTTATTAAAATATCCATTAGCTTGTGATTACATCTATCATCAAGTAAATAACCATCTATCTTGTATGAAACCTTGAGATATTTATTTTTTGTACAAGGCTATCAAACAAATGAAACATCATTCTCAAACAATCTCGAATAAATCCGATAAAATTCAATTCATTCAACATGCTCAAACATTAACTGATATTTATAATACAACGAATTTTCCTCCATGTTCATGTAGTTCTCGGAAAGATAATGGCCATGTCATAACATCGATCAATGCCGAACGTTTGCGTTTAAGTGCTTGTGACGAACGTGGACAAATTGATACGAATCATATTGCCAATTTCGATTGGTCGATTATTGAAAAATTCTATGTTAAAGATGACGATCTAGTTTTTGAATATAAACGATCGACAATGAAATATGCTAAAGCTGTTAAATTGGAAACATTCTATGCACAATTCATGTACGATTGTTTCGATTGTATCTTTCGAGAACTTCAATTGAACAAACAAAATTCATAATACCGAAATCTATGTCTATTTTCGTGTTCTCGTGACTTCTTTTTTTATAAAAGATTATTATCAATATTTACACAACAAAGATAAGAATTCTCTCTTCACACTCAAGAATCTCGAAATATTATTTTTGTTTTCTTTTTCTTCTTTTATCTAAACATATAACTTTACAAACATAAAAACGCTTTTTCAGATGTTTTTTTCCATTCCAGACGTGACAGAAATCTCTGCCAAAAGTAGTCATAATCAACAAGCCTATACTCTATTTAATGTTCATGTCAATGGCGTACATCATTGTAGTTTACGTTATTCTCAATTATATATTTTCAATCAAGAACTTCGTCGTTTATTACCACGAGCAATGGGTAATGTTGATGTTTTTCCACCGAAGAAACTTTTTAGTCTATCAACAAAAGAAACTGATGAACGACGTATTCTACTCGAACATTATCTACAAGCCGTATCGCAAAATAAATATATTCTAACAACATCCTACTTCAATGAATTCTTTTTAAATGCTCAACGTGAAACATTTCTAACGAAATTGAATAATACCGACGATAAAGTTAATATGAAAATATGTTTATTAAATAAACATGAAATTGTTATTGAAAATGTTTCAACAAAAGGAAACACAACACATTTATTCGATTTATGTATAAGTAAACTTCAATTATCACAAGATTTTCATTCGTATTTTGCTTTATTTTTCTTTACACAAAATGATAAAAATCAAATGAATATTCTTCGACCATTGTACGATTTCGAATCACCATATTTATCATTTGAACAAAATAAAAAAGCGTACGAACAAATTCATATTGTACTCAAACGATCCTATTGGGATTCTGAGATCGATTTGCAAATGATTGAAGATCGTCGTGCACGAAATCTTCTTTTCGTTCAAGCACAATATGAAATCGAACAAAGTGAACCATTATGTCCGAATGAACTTTATCAACAATTAGAAACATTAAAAAATAATAATTCATTGAAAGATTATATTCTCTTAGCACGTACAACGAAATTTTACGGACATATTTTTCTGCCCAATTGTGCCATACTCTATCCGATTGATGATAAAACAACTCAAAAACTTTGTCAATGTATTCTAGCAATTGGAAATAATGAAATTATATGTTGTATTCAAATTGACGAGAAGAAAAAGAAGAAAATTAAAGATATTACATTTAAAGTTACACGTATACGTTGCTGGAAAATAACTCGAACGAAACAAGAATCATTTATTGCTATTGAATATTTAATCGACAAAGATCGATTAGATTGGATTACGATTCATACGCAACAATCGCCATTGATTAATACGTGTTTACAGAATATCGTCGATGAAATTATCGCTAAACGAGTGAGTTCGGCAACTCCGTTGACTCAAGAAACGACAACGAATGAATCGACCAAGTCCAAAGGAGCGGATGGATTGGCCAAACGAACGAATTCACAAGCTGAACGAATCGAGAATAATTTATTTGAAGGTGCTCTAGGTGATGATGATTTATAAACCAAAACAAAACTGAATATGCCGAGAGATAATTTTGATATTTTCAGTGTGCAGTTTTTTTTGTTTTCAGGTGTTTGACTTCGATCCTAATAGTCAGAGTTTTCTTTTTTTTTCATTAATTTTCTTTTGAATAAGAATAATATAATTGTGTAACGCGAAGATATTTATATACGTAGTGTTAGAACAACAAAACAAAAAATTATTATTCGTGGTTATCTGTATATATAAGAGTTAAGTGACAGAAGTCCGTTCTTGTTGAGCACGACGCTCTGATTCTTGTTTGATAAGTTCATTTTGAATGGTTATTGGAAAAGCTGGATTAAGACTCATCACAAATGGTAATAAAGTTT
>ERZ778027.131-NODE-131-length-220190-cov-11.463179_pt1 | contig 220190 bp, 247 predicted proteins | sample MGYA00375757_ERZ778027 | MGnify/ENA primary metagenome ERZ778027 (study PRJEB29350, sample SAMN05389817) | bioreactor metagenome | isolation source: Ammonium sulfate bioreactor | place: South Africa: University of Cape Town | collected 2014-02-18 ...
CTTAGTTTCTTTTTTATTACTCGAAGAAGAACAAGAAGAAATAGAAATAGAAAAAAAAAAAGAAAAGAAAGTTTTGCTTTTTCTCTTTTTCTTTCTCTTTGTCGTCTTTATTTTGATTGCTTACTTCAAGAAGTTGATCGCCTGGTCGTATACGATGGTCACGATCAAGTAATGATCCTGGTTGGATATCACAAACGAAAACAGCTAATCTATTTGGATCACGATGACCGATAAGAGAAAGTCCGAGTGGTTCGTTTATTTCTAATTGAGTTCGTTTAATGTCAATAAATAGCAGATCACCAATTAAATGTCCATATTGTTTAATAAGTTCGTCTTCAGTTTTTCGTTCATTGACGAGAGATGTTTTTGTCGATGTGAGAATTTTATTTTGCGAAGGAGAATTTGTTGGAATGTGAGAAAAATTGGTTGACAAGGAAGGATCAATTGTTGTGGATGAAGGATTCGATGGATCAAGTAAACTTTGAACAATAAAATTAACAGGTGATTGGGCAGCACGAATGATTTCTACAGCACGGTCATGTGAAGCATCACGTAAATCATAACCGTTGACTTCAAGTATACGATCGCCTGTTTTCAACGTGCCATTTCGGCCAGCTGGTGAATCAGGTAGAACATGTTTAATAAATATGCCTGATATACATGATTCAATTGTATTTCCTGGACCGGAAAAATCCAATTTGCCACCGACAATACTAATTCCTAGACTTCGAACATGTTCATTACGGTAGAGTGTCACTGTTCGTGCTGGACCCCATAATGTTGCACTCAATGTTTCACTATCGATAACCGTTGAATACGTTTGTGCATTGTGATTGGAATCAAATCCGTAGGAATCATTATCATCATTGATTTTTGCCGACGGTGTTTTCGTTGATGCAATCATTTTTGTCGCCGATGGTTCCATATCTGAATCGGTAATTCTAGAGAAAGAAAAGATAACACAAAAGTGAAACAGTCATTTCTTTCTTCTTCTTCTTCGATTCGTTGTGTTAATTATTTACTCGTAAGGTACTGGAGATGATGTAGATTGAGGATCGAGTGTATGGTCTTTGAATTGTTTGGCTTCGTCACCAGGAATGAAAACAACGCTAAAACAAAATGAATAACAAAAACAAAAACGGAAATCGAATGAAAATATTACCTGATATCTGACCCAATAAGTGAAGCACGTCGAATAATTGAACGTGCTTGTGCATTGCTGATTTTCTTCATGCTTTCATTATTAATGGATAGGATATAATCACCAGGTTTAAGACTATGTTGATTAGCTACAGTCGATGTCGGTGCTAGTGAACGTATGCAACATCCATTAACGCCTTCATCAGCATAAGCATCAACAACTAAACCTAAAGAAGAAGAACAAGATAAGATGACGTTCGCGACTTGTTATTATTTTTTTTTGTATATATTTATAAATGAAGCTAATTGAGTATTAATTACCTAGTTGATCAAAATGTTGTTTGACACGTATTTCACGTTCAAGATAAACAGGTAATTGTATGACTTCATGATTAAGAAATGTAATAATACGTCCGGAAGACTGCGAACTAGTCGAAAGAGCGGGTGATGCCATACGCGACGACTGTCTTGATGAAGTCCATTTAGACGTTATAGTAGGTGTCGTCGGTGTTTTGATTGATGATTGTATTACACTATTATTTTCATTATCATTATCTAGAAGCTTTCGTTGATGTTCTTTAATAATAGTATCGACTTCATGTGCTTCTTCGTCGATAAATGACGTTACTGACGTTAGATTTGCTGTTGTTGTGGTGGTTGGCAGAGTTGTTGAAGATGTACGAAGAACATTGTTTTTTGTAATAGTTCGATTATTCAATAGAGATGAGGATGATGAAGACGAAAGTGCAGCATTATAATTGTTATTATTATTATTATTGTTATGGTCGTCGTCACTACTTAAGTCAGGCTACAAAGAAACAAGGAAAAAAATATTAATCAGTATATACAATGATTTCTTTTTTTTCTCATTCTTCTTCTGCTTCATATTCTTTCTTAGTTTTTTTCCTTCGACTCCCTCTTCTTCTTTTTTTTTCTTCTTCTTCTTCTTCTGGTTTCTGCTCTTGTTCTACTACTCTACTACTTTTTTTCTTCTTATTTCCGATAATGACGATAGAAAAAGAGAATAATCGATGAGAAGGAAAAGAAGTAGATAATGGCTGTTTGTTAAACTCTTGATGAGTCTGTTGTCACAATTGATAAACGGGTTCGTACATAAGAACAGATGAAAAGCTATCTTTCTGCATCTAATGTTTCGACAATCTTTATCTTTGCTGTTACTACGTTTATATACGTATATATGTATGTATGTATCTAAATTCTTATTATTTTTTCAGTAATCCATAGAGAGAAGAAGGTCAATATACTTACGAACAAAAACAACTAATCTATGTCATCGAAGTAAATGAGTATGAGTGCATAAGGCTCAATCTGCTAATCATAATTGACTTGAATGCAAACAGACGCGCTCCGGGGGATCGAAAAAGAAAGTCATACGCTCGTACAATTAGACTGACGGCTCGTCGATCATTTCCTCATGTATATCTTACAACATCAATTTGTGTATGTTTATTTAAATTTGACTAATACATGTCAGATTTGTGACTCAAAAGGAGAAATATAATAGTATACTTTTTTCTCTTTTAATAAAAAAACATAGATACAGGAGGGAAAAAAATCAAAATATGTGCAAACATAATACGCCAAGAATCAGACTGTGACACGCACGCTCACAATATACACACAAAAGAATAACGGACGGATGAAAAGACAGAAAAAAAATATTGGGCCAGCTACATAACGGCGACAACAAAAAGTAATTCTTTCTGTCCGCCTTTTTGGTTTGGTACCACAAAAGCGCGCACACAGACGATGTTTCTTTTCTTATCCTTCTTTTTCCTTTTATTTCTTCCTGCATCTTTTTTTTATTTATATGTAGTCTCTCTTTCTGCTTCTCTTTCTTTCTGTATTCTTCTATCTTTTTTTTATGGTACCACAAACACTTTCCTTGAAGAACAAGACAAGAAGAACGGCAAACACACACACACACATACAAAGACTCTAATTGAAAAAATATCGACTGATGTATGAAACTCAATGCATCTCTTTTTTTTCCGCTAGACTACACACACACACACACAGAGGAACAAGTGGATTTACCGCGTTTTCTATGAAAAGAAAATTGGAATTATTATTATTTTAGAAGATAATAAAATACTATGGTTCTTTTTTCTATAACAAAATGTAGGATCTGAATGAAGTCAGAAAAAAAGAACTAAATTCAATTAGAAACAAAACAAAAAGTGGATGAATGAATAAAAGAAACATAGACAGTATGCTGTGATGTTAGTAGAAAAAGTTCGATTATCTTACCCTACAATAAACATCATCTAACTTTCCTGAACAAATAATACACGATCGGAAAATTGAACAGACTCTGTTATTGAACATTGTTTGCAATTAAACATCAATAAAAGTTTTTGTTTGATTTTTTTTTCGTTCGTATAACTTATTTGATCGAAATAATGTTTGATATATGCATTAAAAACACATGTATTGTCTGCTTGAACGAATACATTATTGTTATTAGTTACACGTTGTTTTGCTTTTACTTTCTTTCGCTTTTTTTTCTTCTTCTCTAACGGCCACTCGTTTCGAATTAGTTTGTTTTATATTTTAATGCATTTGTGTATAATGTTTATAATCGAAGAAGAGTCATTCAAAACATCAATCATGTTTTTTTTCTAATCGAATCGACATACAATCGCTTTACACGCTTGCATATACATATATATAATATATCTACCTTTCTGATGTCTTTTTCTTATTCTATTCGAAGTTCGAGTAAATAAGTTTACATAGAAAAATAGAAAAAAAACATGTGTATCTATATATTAGAACGAACGGATCAATTACAAGATCAATCTAGGGATTAAATGTAATGCCAACTAAAATGTTAACAGCTATTCTTTCCTTATTGGCATCTATCTAACACACGTACCTTATTTGATTTCTTCATAACGTTATATTTATAACTAATCGTAAATATCGACGATATAGATTCTCATTGTTAATAACAAAATACACATGAAGTTATGTAGACATATATGAAGGCAAGAAAACATCAACGATAGAAGATAAAAATCAAGATATAATCAATGCCGAAAAAAGAATCCGAAAGCCACAATAAACATCGAACAGAACAAAAACTGTGTACTAGAGCAAAGGATAATCTGAGCAAGGAAAGAAAACGGGTATATATAGTCGAAGAAGAGATCGTTTCTCGCTTTTTAATCAAGATGCATCCGTTATGTCGACAACGCTGCTGTTTTCCATTGCTACTGCTCAAATGTCAAAAGCGTTCTGTTTTGTTCTTTTCTAGTATGTGTTCTCAAGAGACTGACTGTTCTCTCTCTCTCTCTCCCCCTCTCTTACTCGTCATCTTCTACTATTAGTCCAGCTTTAACTCTCGCCGTCATCTTCATCAACATCATCATCACAGTAACTACATCAGTTGTTAGTAGAACTTCCATGATAAGTACAGCCGTCATCATCATCATCATTCTCGATTATAATCGAATTTTCTTTCGTTATATGTGCGTATTCGTCCTCGTCATTCTTTTTTTCCTTCGGGGTAGTGAATGTTGCTTTGGTTCAGAAGATGAGTCCGAGGAAGAAGAAAAAAAAATCACTAATCTACTCACTTCATGGAAACACGTCACTGAGTCGAACTTATTCGACATTTGTCGTGCTGTTGACGGTCGCACTATCTGCATTTGAGGATGTTGTTGTTCATAAATCATCGCTGTATCTTGACTTTGTCTCGAACGAGACAATCGTTTCGTTGATGAATAACTCGGACGTGGTGAACCACCGGATACCATTGCAGTTGATGATGTTACTTGGGAATTGATGTTATTAGTATTATTATTAATATTGTTGTTGTTGTTATTTGAATTATTAGCGATTGATTGTCGATTAAATTTTGTTGATGAAAATGCAGATGAACCACGTAAACGGTCGTAGAATGGAAATGAAGCGATTTGTGGTATGAGAACGATATGATCTGACTTGAACGATTGAAATTCAGGCAAATTAAAGCTTAATTCATCAGAAAACTTTCTAGTCGTTGTCACTGATGTTTTTCTTGGTAATAGATTAAGATATTCTTCAGTATTTAATTGTCGAATGTAGTCTTTATCTAATGGATCATTTTCTGTGAATGAATATTTCGACGATGTTGTTTCACGACGATCTTTACGATTGACGCTAACGGCACGTTGCGCCGTTTGTTTTCTCATATTTTCTTTGTTTAATAATGATTCCATATATTCATGTTTACTAAGTATTGCCGGAGCTGATAAAGCAATGCCAGCTGAAACAGCTGGTTGTTTGATTGCAGATGATGATTGTGAAGAACGATGACTTGAAATGGAGCGCTAGTGAAATAAAACAAAAAAAAAGAGAGAGAATAATTTATTTTTCTATAAGTTTTTTTTTTGTGCAAACGTCAAATTAAAAACAGAAGTTCAAGAGAAAAATAAAATAATTGGCTATTAAATTAGAGACTGTGAGGTTTTCATTTTATTTTTAGTCGATAAGTTTTGTCAATAAATCTATTGATGAATTTCTCGTTTGTTCTTTCATAAGATAATTTAATCGAGTATAAGACGACATTCAGGACTCTTTTATTTTCTAATTAAGATTAATTCAAATCTAATAAGTAAACAGAAATTAATTGAAAATCATCCTGCAGGATTATTCGATGAGTACGGAGAAGAAAGGCTAAAAAAACTAATTAACTTGGTTTACTAAAATCTGTCGATGTCTCTTGTCTGTTTTATTTTGTTTTCTATCGGTCATAGTGTTGAAATTGTTGTTAAACGACTCAAGAATCAATGAAGAATTGCTACTATTCTGAGATCAGTAAACTGTTTCTGTTTGCTTACAAGTAATTAAAGTAGAAAACTTTTGCGTGTTTGTTAGATTTTTGATTGTTATTATCAGTAAACAGGAAGTCACCTCCTTACTCAAAAATAGATATACTTAAATTGCAGACGAAACTTTTTAAGGCGATGTCTCGTCTAAATAAAAAACAAAAACTACTTCGAGTCATTTATTCATTTGTGAAAATGACCTAATTGAACATATACGAAAACTAAATTTATTATTCTGAGTAGACTAACGTGAACGAGCGTGTGTATGTGTGAAAAAAGCGTTCACACTGATTATATTAATAAAGAAATAATAAATTAGTCTGTAACACGAAGACGAACAGGATATGAACTTTTATTTCATTAATATTCAACACAAATTTCTACCTGATGTTGACGAATATGTTCGCTTGTTGTCGTTGTTATTGAACTTTTACTTTGACGTGATGAATGTTGACTAGTAGCATTGAACGTTTGTTCTTCTCCACTATCAGTACTACTTTTATCATCATTATCATTTTTAAATTTCGGATATGGTAATGGTTTCGATAGACTCAATTTAACTAAACCTTTCGATGTTGACTTTAAGATTTTAATAACATCATCGAGTGTCATATTCTCTAATGTAATATCATTGACAGCTACGAGACGGTCTCCAGGAACAATTCGTCCATCTAATTGTGCGACACCCCCAGGTACTAAGGCACGAATGACAATAACAGGCGAATGACTTGGATTCGATGGATCTTGATAATCAAGAACTGAAAATCCAAGACCATAATCACCTTTCAATAATTCAATATCAATAACTGATGTTGACCAAAGTGCTAAATTCGAAATGACTTCGAGGGAACGTGATTTAAATGGTTTAGTTTGTGATATCGATGACGAAAGTAAATTAAATGCGCAATTATTTCCATCTAATTTACCCATACTTTTAGCTTTAACAACAATTTCAGCTGTTTTACCAAATGATGTCGAACGTGTACGATTACGATTACGATGATGAACATTATTCGAAACATGTGTCTCACGATTCGACGATGATTTACGACGTGCACAAACAAGTTTTATTTGATGTTTCACACGTTTAAGTATTTCAATAACATGAATATGATTCTTTCCGTAGAGAATTTGATTATTAACCTGAAAAACAAACATTAACAAGAACGAAATTGTTAATAAAATTTCTTTCTCTATAATTAGATTTCCGGTACCTCTAAAAGTTCATCACCGGATTTTAATGTTCCTTCTTTTCCAATAAGACCATCACGTAGTAATGCTCGAATATAATGATGTGGTCGAACTTCTTCACCATTTTCAATATCAACTGTACCTTCTAATGTTATACCTAAACCACCATTATCCGGCTTGTAAACGTCAGCTATTAAAATATCGTAATTTAATCCCAAGATTTTGCTCCATTTTTGAGTGATCTGTTCGTTTAAAGTTAATTCAGGTTGAAATTCGAGTTTTTCTTCATTTAATTGGGATGATTGGAGAGCTTAACAGAGAGAAAAGCAAAAAACAATTCGATATTGTGAAAATCAATTGAATTTTTTACCGATCATTTCTTTAATTCGATCATGTTTATTACCATCAAGATAACGTCGTACTTTTAATCGTACAGATGAACTCGTATTTTGCAAAAGGGAAAGTGCTTGAACATTGGAAAATCCATTCAATGATTGTTCGTTTACTTCAATAATTTGATCGCCAACTACTAAACGACCATCACGTGCACAAACACTACCTTCAGATATATCACGAATGAATATGCCAGCTATAGCATCTGTGATAAAAAGAAAAAGAAGAAAAGAAAAGAAAAATATTAGTTTTATGAATACTTTCACTGTCGACAATGAATACTTGATTTTTCTCGATGAGATTCCTTCTTTTTTTTTCTCTATGCTCAAATATTACTTTTCTATAGAATGATGAATTCACCAATGAATAACGTAATCAATAAACTCAACTAAATATTTATCTTCTCTAATATTAAATTGATACATTTATAAAAATAACTTTCACTAAATTAATTTTATGAGTCAGCTATTATTTCTTTCTCATATGAATTTCAACAAGCGAAGATAATATTTTCTTGAGTAGACAAAAAGAAAGGAAAACAAAAATTACCATTATTTGTTGCATCAGGACTAACATAACCAGCAACAGTAATTCCTAATCCATCATCACCTTTTTCTAATATGACATCCAATAGTTGCGTATCATCATCATGTTGATACTAAACAGATTGAAAGCATGAATTAATAATGGTTAAGATATACAAATACGATTCAAACAAAAAAGAAGAGAAAAGAAAACTAAGTAGAACTAACTAAAGCAGATGCTTAAGTATAGAAAAGGATCTGCTAATACTTTCTAATGCTTGATTCTAAAGAAAGCGAAAAAAAAGAAGAAGAAGAAGAAGCAAAGATAGCCGAGATTAACAATCGACAATCGACTCGTGCTCGCCTTGCCATTCTAATAGAATCGACGGCATTCACTGGTGTGAATGCTTGCTTGCTTCTTTTCCTTGCCATTCGAACTCGCTCACTCACACTCTCTTTCCGACTTACACACACACACATGCACACGCTCGTTTCTTACTGCTATGACTACTAGAGCAACCTGTCATGCTTATATTCTGTGTAAAGACTCTTGAGTCGAGAAGTCGACGAGAATGATGAAGGGTGAAGAGAAGAAAGTGCCCAAGGGATCCGAAAGATAGATGGAGAAAGAAAAGGAAAAGATGGTGATGAAAAAAGAATTATATTGTTAGGATAAAGTGAGAAGGATGTCACACATGCACATTTACTCTCATTTTTTTAAGATAATTAATCGTTCTCTCTTTTTTTCTTCCTGTTTTACAATGTCAATAAAAAGAAAAAAATAGAAAAAAAACTGAAGGAAAAAAAGAGGAAATAAAAAAAACTCTAGAAAGCAAAAGAAATGAACCTGTTCACGAAGGTTTTCCAAGATTTTCTCAAAATTATGATTATTTTCCAGTAGACGTTCGGTGCGTAAAAGGATTCTCGTTTGTGAATTGGTCGTATTCGCTTCATTATCATTTCCGATGGAATACGATGATGTTTTCGCTAATAGACTAATATTAGTATTTGTTGTTTTATTTAATGATTCTGATGTAATTGATTCTTGTTGAGATAGAATTGGCGGCGATGTTTGCATAGTTGTATCAGTTGACGTTGGTTCACGTACACTTCGTGCAACAACAAGTGTTACTTTCTGTGAACATTGTCGAAGTATGCCAGCGACCTGTTCAGAACTCATCCCACGTACGCAGACATGGTTTATTTGAAATAAATGATCACCCGTTCGAATACGACCATCCTAGATGCGAACAGACAAAAAACGGATATTAGGAATCTTTGATGTATTGCTCATCAGATTGGCAGTATATAGACGCAAATGGCTGCTTGTCTCACTCTCTCGTTCGTGCCATTTCTTTTCTCCTTCATTCTTCCGCTCTTTCTTACAAGAATATACACATACTGACTATCATTCATTAGGCAAATTTATTTTCTTTCGTTCTTCTTCTATATCTTTCTTCTTTTCCTAAGGTTTTCCTCTATCATTCTTTTCTTCGTTGTGGAGCATCATTTTTCTTCTCCTTTTTTTTCTTTTTTTTCCATTCTTTGATACGTCTTTTAAGTCTTGTCTATCCGTACGTATGTATGTGTGTGTGTGTGTGTGTGTTGCCTTTGTTCGATCGATTGGAAAAAAACAGCTGTAAGGCAGAAAATTTAGGATACAGAAGGAAACAAGAACAATAATGTCAAATGAATTTCACCTTATCGACAATTGAACCGGGCACAATTGCTTTGACAACAACACCTGTTGACTTATTACCGGAAATGCCAAAGCCGAGCCCAGAACCGTCGATATTTAATTCGACTCTTTCGATTTGCGTCCACAATGTATTTAGCTAAACGAAAGCAATATTAATTAAATATAGATCAGATTTGTTCACATAGAAATCTATCCCGCTAGTTAGTTAATTAGTTAATTAGTCAGTTATTTGTTTATATGCGTCATCAATCAATAGCTTACCACCATGTCGACGTTATAAGGCGTCGACGATGTTCGAACACAGCTGTGTTCGCCGCTAGTCGACGAAGACACGGCCGCATGAGGATAATCAAAAATTGTAGTAATAACAACAAGCTCAATCGATAATTCAGTTGATTCACTAAGTAAATGACAAGCACGAACGACACTTGTGGGATCTTTTGAATCCAAATAAATTTGATTGATGCAAACCAATTGATCGCCTATATGTAATTGACCATTTCTATGTCGAATAATAACAATATAAATAATTCTGTTTCTATTCGAAATAAGATGAACATCATGCAAGCGAGACACATCTCAACTATTCGCACAAAAATTCTCAATATGACACCAAGAGGAAACGAGGAACAAGAATAAGTGAGTGATGAAGAAGAAAAAAAAGGGAAAAAAATGTAGCAAGACTACTAGTCTTTCGTTGTAGTTCACCAATGTTTTATCTAATCTAATTTTCATGACAAAATATCCATCGTATATGTATGTGTGTGTGTGCACATAAACTAGCAATCTCAATCATTGTTATCATTATTGTCTTAGTCGTATCAACGAGATAGGAAAGCTAGAATAACATGTCTCATCATAGATTTTTTACTGATCTTTATTAATCATATATATATATATATATGTATGCATATCGAGTCATTCATTTGATCATATAATAATAATAATAATAATCATGATCATTATAGAGATAAAGAGAAATCTTACTTGCACGTCTATAATAATATATCTTTTTCTTCGCTTAAAGATTCTGTTTGATCATCGAGTAGAAAAAATAAGGTGCATTGATCGTACTTATTGTCTAAAACTTTCCTTTTTTTTGTTTCTATTTCTTGTTTGCGATGAGAATCGATCTTGTTACTGATGCTGATGATGATTGTGATGATAATGATAATGATCTATTCCTTCCGTTCTCTTCTTAGTTTTTTTTTCTTTTACATTCAACGGGTTTATTCTTTATGACAATGGTTGGTGATCTCTCGAGACATGCACAAGACGACTGATTCTTTCTCTTTCACATATATCATAGGAACAGCGAAATAAAAAAAAAAAGTGTAATCGATTTTGTCTCTTTCTTGGTGCTTAGACTCTCTTTTTTTTTAGTTTCAGAAGTTCATAGATGCTATCGAATTGAAATAGAATTGTAATTTACTAAAAATTTCTTTCTCTTTCTCGCGATGTATTCTGAAGGCTAAATTGTCAATGTGTATTTCTCGTTTTGGACTTTAATGTGTGCGTGCCGGCAACTGTCAAAAAGTGGCAGGAATACATCGCATATATATGTTAGAAGAAGAAGAAAAAAGTAACAAATAGGAAAAAGATGGGTGTTATTTAACAGACATTTTGCCATGCCAATAAAAAATTGATGCGACAATACTAAAGAAATTATTTGTAGATCATCTCGGAGTATGTTCGCCCTTATCGTTCTAAAACACTAGAAACTCTAAATGATCATTATTGTTGAAGGTCAGACTAAACGAATTTATACGAAGGAGTAAGAAAACAGGCGAAAGAGTACAAGATTCAATAATAACTAGTAGAAGAGAGAGAGAGAGAGAGAGAAAAGAAAAAGAAAATTCAATAATTAATCGATTTTCTTGCTTTATTAGCATCGATTTGATAGAAAATATCGATTACTGACATTGATATTATATTGATCAATTCAATATGCGATTAGATCTTTTCTCTTTCGAAACATTTTGATAAAAGGCAGATCATGGATCTTTCCTGACACGAATCCCAGGAGAAACGACAGAAACAAAACATAAAACAAGAAAAAAAAAACATGTAATTAATCAAGGACATGGAATAAAAATTAAAAGTTCTTTTTCGCTTTGCAAAACAAGGAAATTGACTTACAGATGAGCTAAACTATTTGCTTGAATATTTTCAATAAAAACAGCATATAAATCCAATAAACAATGTTTATGTGAAACAAGATTTATTCCTAATGATTCATTAGATGTTTGTTTATTTAATGTAACCTTTCGAACAGTATTATTATCCGATAAACGACTGTTAGTTTCTATATCTAAGTTAATTGAAATCAACAAAAAACAAAGTGGAATCGAATGTTCACTTCAATATAGTTTCTCATTACTTCGTTTAGTTATTTGATCGTTAATAAATTTCAAATGACCTTCAATATCGAAATTGAATGAGCAATTTTTTATTAACGGATTTCCTTTTTCAAATTCAGCTTTTAACCGTTGAACTGAATCTTGTAAATTGTATAATGTATGAAATAATGGACTATCAAGTATATCTTGTAGTAGATCAATATTAGATTGTTGTTCACAATTATTATTTTGATATAATCGTTCACTCAATCGTTTTAATATAACGCTGGCTTCTAAACAAATCCAGAATAAATATTAGTTCTCGTTGTTTCTTTCGAATCAATCAAGTTCTTAGTTTTCTTTTCCCCTCTTCTTCATCGTTTCTTTTCTTACCACATAATTGAGCCATGATAATAAAACTCGATAACGAACCGAATGCATGACCCGAATTCTTCTTTTTTCTTTTTCTTCTTCTTTCTTATTGATAAATATTATGATACGTCTTTGTCCTTTTCTAGAAAAGATGAAGGAGACATGTTGCTGATAGGAAATCGATGGTGACAAGCTCTCGAAAAGCAAGAAAAGAGAAATGGTGCCGTAGAACCACAAGCGATCGCGATCGATCGATTGGATTTGTTTACGTTTCTCTTTCTTTTCTACGGTTCTTCCTGTTTTCCTGCTAGTTTAGCTAGTTTAGCGTTCGTGTAGATCTTATTGGAGATCAATGACTAACGAATCATTTCACAGCGCGACAATCACACACGCATACGAAGAGAATGAAATGAAAAACTTGTTTAGTTACTAAGAAAGAAAAGATCATTTTTCTAATTACTTAATGGATTTTAACACGCCAACAACGAATATGAATATCGATGTTTTTTTAATAGTTAGTTATGACAAGAAATGGATGTAGACGATGGTTTTATTTAATTTATATTAAATATGTTATTGTCAAGTCTGAAAAACAAAAAACAAAAAACAAAAACAAAAAGGCATCTCCTAAATATAACAATTTTTGTTGTAATCGTGAATCATACTCGTGTTGGTTTTTCGACTATTCAAATCAAAATAATGTTATTACTTATTCCAGTAATGTCAAATCTATCTTAATTAAATAATCATGATTGATGATTTTATTTTGATATGTTATTATCTGAGAAATGATCTTGGTTATGCAAGCAAAAAGACAGAAAGAAAACCTATTTACAAGTATGTCGCATGATAAATTGAAATGATTTATCTGTAGATTTAGATTGAGAAGAAGAACTGCCAGTGAAATGAAAAGAAGTGTCAGAAAAAGTAGTTTTTTTTTTCATTTTTATGCTAATATTGACTAAAATCTAATTATTCACCAGATGCGTTGGATGTTTGACGAGTTCTTTATTTGTCTGTAAAAAGCAAAAACTTGTATAGAAACAGAATAACTAAATTCAATTTTGCGATGTGATCTACTAGAATTTCCAAGTTATTTCTTTTCCGACCAATTATTTTCCATGATTATTGATAAGAAGAAGAAGAAGAAGAAGAAGAAATCTAAAAGAATTCACGTGGGTGCTATCTGGTTAGTTCTATGGAATTTCTGATTAATAAAGATCGATTCGAGAATAACAAACTATTCATTCTTTAAATAGATTTTCTGTGGATTTTGATTAAGCATTAGAAATGTCAGATACTGTCTCTCTTTCTCTCTTCACTGCCCAATAAATTAATTTTGAAAATACTCGGATTGAATGGTTTTCAAGTAATTAGTTCTTACTAAAAATAGAGTTCTAATAACTTGCCATTCGAAATAAAACAAACGACTATCGAATAGTTTTTTTTTTATACAATTGGTGTTTCAGATAATATGAATGCTATTCGAGTTCAAATACATTTAAAGTATTTCTTTGATGATAATTCATCGATTAAATTCCATAATTTTTGGTATGCTTTTCAACCATCGAAATTATCGACAATAAAAGATATTATCGAAGATATTCGACTGAATTATATTCAAAATCAATTATCTCGTTTTACAGAAGATAATGATGCAAGATCATTGATTATTCATCTTGATGATTGTCAATTGTTACCATTTACATCGAGTCAAATCTTACGAGACAATGATCGACTTATGTAAGACGATGGTGACATTTAGTTTTTTTTTCGTGCATAGTATTGATATTTTTATGTTTAGTCTAATGCCAATAACAAAATATAAACTACATAAAACATCTTTGCAAGATTCAGCAAATCTCAATGTATCGAATTCAATGGAAACTGAGTCGACACCATCTGTCACAACAACAACAGCAATAATAACAACAACTGTGCCTGAGAATAATCATAAACGACAACGGATTGAATCATCTGAATCAACAATTAATGTGATACCATCGACAGAAATGCTCGAAGAACAGCCGCGTAAAAAGAAAATAAAACCAAAACCAATCGACGATCAAGTTTCTCAGTCATCGGCAGTAATTCAATCTAAACCTGAACCTCCTCCAACTGTACTATTAAAACCGTCAGTACCATCATCGCCACAGGTGACCATTGAAAAGGAAATGGTTTCTGAAGAAGCACCTGTGTCACAGCCATCGACAAATGGCGGTCGTATCCGGGAATTAAAATCCAAAACACCAGCATGGAAACCTCTACCACCTGCGCCACGAGGCAATCCTGAACGTAATTCAAATGAATTATCCTTACTTATTAATTTGAATATATTTTTAGATAAAATTCATATCCGTTTCGATTCTGATAGTGACGAAGAAGTGTCTTCTTCGCATCAAACTCCGTCGATAATCGAAGAGAAACAAAAAATAGAATCACCTTTACCACATACAAATGGCAGCAACAGTTCAGTTTGTATTGAGTACACGCCAAGATCAAGTCTACCATCATCAGATGAAAACAATTCGAAAAAGAAAACAATCGATTTACTCTTTGAAATGAAACAACATAAGAATCCTGAAGAAAAATTAGGCAAACGAATTCAACAGAAACATGGCCGTAGACGTGAACAAAATCGAAAACGAGCTTTAGATTATTTTTCAATGGCAAATTTTGTTGATCAAGCATTTGGTTTAAATAAAGAAGACCTTGAAAAACAGATCGCATCATCAAATGAATATCATACTTCATCTTCGTCAACACCACAGGTGAATTCAATTAGAAAAATGAATGATATAACAGACAACTAATATCAACAAGAATATTTGTTCTTTGTTTCTAGACTTTACCATCAACTTTCAGTAAATTAGCTCGTTTACCACTTGTTGCCGAAGCAATTGATGATAATGAGAAAATGTATGATTTGTATCCACCGTTGACTCAATGTCCATCAACTCAGACACGTATAGCATTCAAACTACTTGAATTAAGTGGAGATTTTTGTCCGACAATGTCAACATTCAAAGAAGGAACAGTCGTTGAAGTAAATCTAAACACGAATGAATTAACTATCGAACTTGATAAGCCACTTCAAAATGTCTTTCATCAACCGTCAAAATTCTATGCACCAGCTGATGATCATGGAGATGAAAATACTATTGAAGAAAATTCGAAAACGGTATGCCAATTTTTCTCCATAATCTATTTGCTGAGTTTATTTTTAGATGACTATATCGTTTTCGGATTTAAATTCAGCTAGATTATTACCAACAGCACAACAATAGTTTAACATTTCCATATCAATCCACTCTAGTCTTTCACATGTGTTTTCTTTTGTGTCTTTCTGAATAAACTTTCATAATGAAAAAAAACCAGTACAACCATTTAACTTGAGTTTCTTTTTCTTTTTCTGTTGAATTACAACCGTTGCTATAGTTAGAAAAAGGACGAAATGATTATGCTCAATTTCTTTTACATAAAATCAAACAATCGAACATAATTTTATCAGTCTTCTTCATAAGAAACTTCTTTTAAACTGCTTCAATGAGCATACTACGATAGCAAACATGCGTACAAAGTCATCTTTTGCTCATTGTTGTTAATTCCTCTTTTTTAACAAAAACATTTCTTCATTATATTCTAGTTACACACGCACACACATACATATACATAGTTACTTTTGAAGAAAGATGAAAGAAGAAAAGAAAAAGGAATTATCAAAATGGCATGAGAAGAAGTTGAACCGGCAAAGAACAAAAAAAAAACTTTTTTTTTAAGTAAAGAACTTGCGTATTCTCGTTTTACAAAGAAGGTTGGATAGAAGACAAAGACAGAGAGAGAGAAGAAAAAAATATTATCGAAGGTAAGACAGAAAAGAAAAGAAAAACAGAAATGAACAACTCAACAGCATCACTATGTAAGAAACACATAAATTCTTCAGCGTTGTCGTCGAGTTGAAGTGAAATTTTACGTGAAACCTCATCTGTTAAAGAGAACGGGAAAGAAAAAAAGGTAATTATATTGGTTTGAGTAAAGAAAAGAAGAAAAAGAAATTTGAGGAGCGAAGAAGAAGAAAAAAAAAGAAAAAATGAAACGTAAAATTAATTTTCATTTTCTAATTTATTTTAAATTTATTATGTTAGAAAAATCTGTAAACATTTACTTGACAACACTGTTTGGCTGACAAAGAAACGGCACTCATGGCTCGTGTAGCATCGGATAGTAATGAAAATTCACCGTTTATGGATCGATTGACACATGCAGTCCTCAAAGAAACATCAAAAAGCTTGTAAAAACTTTTTTTTTCTTATTTAAAAAATAAAGAATTTTCTTTACTCAATACGCTTTGTTTTTCTCTCTCTCTAGAAAATACTATATCGATGTCAAACGTCGCGAAAACGGCTTCGTTCTAAATCCGAATTCAACGGCATATGACTCCGTGCCTCACAAAGCTGTAGATTCCATGACGTTCATTTATTTCTCTTCTAATTAATTTTGTATTTTGCAGAGGTTTATTTATGGAACAACTAAAGAATATCCGCCACTTTACGGTTCATGCCATTCGGATAATGATGTGAAAATCTATTTTAATACTCTTAAACAGCCGTCCCAACAGAAATATCGATCATCACAAGTAAATCATTATGTTCTTTATTTCTCAATTTGAACTAGAATAATATGTTTTCTAGTCGACATCGAGTAATCCTGAGAAACAAATGTGCCGCAAAGAATTAAATTATCACATGCGCTTACTTAACTATTCGGTAAATATTGAATCATGTGTTGATATTGATTGATCGCTGAACATATGAAATTTTCTAGCCGAATGGAAGTAAAAAATTCAGCGAATTACGTTTAGGACCAGCAATTCGATCGACATCGTCATGCAGTCGGTAAGCTTCTTTTCTTTTGACTCGAGGAGATTGTTTTCTTTTAAAAATAAGATTAACTACAAGCGATTCTCGACGGCAAATGCCAAAATCTTCATTTAAATCACCACGAAACGAAAGAGATCAATTAGTCGATGATACTGCAGGTATTCTTGCAGCGATGGTTAAAACACGACGATCAGCTTATGACAAAAGGTTTATATCTGAACAGGTACAATCAATGAAAAATTTAAAAAAAAAACAAACATTCGACTTATCCGTCATATTTAGATACCTCCAAGTTATGATTCACGAAATGCGAATCCGTCTCCACGTCAAATAGAGTTTGTTTTTAGAAAAAAAAAGAACCATCTGTTTTTTGGAAGTTTGTGTTTCTATCTTAGTGAACAATCGAATATTTCAACGTCGAATGCAAAACAACATTCAACAAAAAGACAGTCCTCAGAAGAAAAGGCACGATATAATCTTGAACGAGCTGCGATTATCGTATGTCAATCGATAAAATTTCAAAAAGAAATCATTGACTTTTCTAATTATTTCTTTTACTCGTAGATGCTCAATGCAAAACCAGTTGTTAATCGTATGCTATGTGATTATAAAGTAACAATTCAAACAGGAACCTGTAATGGAGCTTCAACAGATGCGCCTATACGAATGAAATTCTATGGAACTCATGGATATACCGATTTTAGTACTTTAACCGACTCGAAAACGCATCGTGTTCCATTTTTAAAAGGTCAAAGTGATACATTTATTGTTCAATCAGATCATGTTGGCCAATTAGTAGGAATTGCTATTGGACATGACAAAAAAGACATACGTTCGTATTTACCGAATATGTTTTCCAATCCAACGTTTTTTTTTTCTTTCAGGAGCTAGTTGGTTTTTGAATGATATAACTATCGAAGATCCAATTCGTGAAATTCTCTATAAAATCCCGTGCAATTCTTGGCTATCGAATACTTCCGTTGATCAGAAAACAATGCGTGACTTTGCAGTTACTTCAATGCAACGATTAAACAACACTAAAACTCCGCATCGTAACTACGATTATCTTCATATTTTTATCTAATAAACAAATTTCTATGTAAACTAGAACGTCGACGTGAAACCGATAGTCAATCGAGTTCATCTTCGACAACTGCACATTCAAAATCAACATCAAATACAAATTCAAGTCAAAAAAATCAGCGAAAATCATTTACTGAAGTAACAACAAATGAATCACCGAAACCGAAGAAAAATCGAACGCCATCGCCACGAATTTCTTCTGCAGCGAGTACAGATAGAGAACTTGAAAATACCGTAGCAAATAATCGAAGTTCATCATCAACATCAGCATCAACACCTAAGTTCAATCAACAACATGATTCCTCAGATGAACATCCTCGGCCACCGGCTCGATTAGAAAAACGTGCTTCACCAATATCCGTATCGCCCGAACGACCTGTGCGAAACAATGATGAAACAAATGAAACCGAAGCATATTCATTTTTTGATTAAACTCTTCATTTGCTTTTGAAATTCTCTCCAGAGTATATTTTTTCTTTTCTTTTCGAAAAAAAAGCACAACAAAATTCATTGACCAATCGAGGCACTGCTCTCTCTCGTTGTTTTTATTTGCCGGGTGGTATCTAAATTAACTTCCAATTAATCATTTCAATTGCTTCTTTTTTTTAACATTCAACACAGCACATAAACTTGCAATGCTAGTGTTTGTATGTGAAGATGATCATAACCAGACGCTCCAATCTCCGTACATACACATATATCGATTAGAGAATCATATCAATGAACAGAATGAGACAAACAATTTCATATATAAACATTGAAAAAGTAATTCTCCTGTTTTTTTTTTGCTTTTCGAAATCATAATACACACAGATAGCAGACAATGATAAATGTGCTTATGTTCTCTTTAAGTTAATTAATTGATGGATGGGCTGGTCTTTGGAGTATTGTCATCATTTTGTTTTTATTGGATATTGCGTGTGACAATTGTTGCCTGTTAAATAGCTATAAAATATAGAGAGATATTATATCTATGTTTATCCTAAAACACGAACAGATGAGAAAAAAGAAAGAGAGAGAGAGAGAAAGATCACACAAAAAAATGCTTTTTTTTTGTTTCTTGATGATTGTCTTATTAAATAATATTTAAATAAAATTGTTTTCTATTACTCCCCAATGAGAAAATTGACTTTAATAATTAAATGGAAGTTGACTAACAAAATGTGTTTACTAAAGTGTAACGACATCGATAGATACGATACTTCTCCAGGGATTAGTCTTTCTAATTAAAATGACAGATAGATAGACAGACATTACAATCTGCCAAGTGTTTATTGGAAGAACACACACATATACACACTTACATCATTGAAATATATTTATATAAGAAAAACGAAACGAAACGAGAAAACGAGAGAGAGAGAGAGAGATAGATATGTGTTTTTATTGTTGATTATTGATTCGATGATTACTATCATCAGATACTGATGATGTTGACGATAGATTCGAATGATTTGAAGGTGTTGACCAGGGTTGCAAATTTTGTAAAGCATTTAACGATGCACTTGAAAAAATCAAAGAGTTATTTGCTGAACTATTAGCATTATTATTGCTATTGTTGCTGCTATTGATTAGCTGATGTGTTGGAGATGCAACTTTTGGACTCGATGAAAGTGAACGATGATGATGAGAATTAGTTAGAATGAGACGATTAGCTGCTTGACGTTCTTGTTCACGTTCTTCAGCTGTTTGTCGTCGCCATTTCGTTCGACGATTTTGAAACCATGTCTAAATTTATCAATTTATGATCTCAAAAACGAAACAAATTTATTCTCTCGTCATTACTTTTACTTGTGCATCTGTCATTTTTAATCCTTTGGCCAACTGTGAACGTTCAGATGATGCTAAATACTTTTGTCGATGAAAACGTTTTTCTAATTCCTACGAAAAAAAAAAGAAAATTTCAATTGAGATTCAATCTATGCGCTCATTTATCAATTTACGAGAATTTGTAAACGAGTAAATGATGTTCGTGGTTTTTTTCTTTTCGGTGGCGTTCGATTTTGATAGGGATGACCTAAACGTCGTTGATTATTGAATACTTAAAACAAAATCAAATATTCAATTGTTGCGTGACTCGACTCATTTCAATAATGAACTTACAAGAAAAACGATCTTTGAGTATGCTATCTGTTTGAATCCATGGATAAGTTCCATTAACAATTGGTAATAGAGAATAATCGTGATTACGATAGATCGATGAAGCTCTCATTAATTGTTCATAATTTGACAAATGATGATTCGTTTCATTCGATGGTAGAGTTGAATTCAATTCGATTTGTCGATCATGATGATAATCACGAGTGGATGTTGGAGATAGATTCGAAGGTGATGGTGACGATGATGATGAAGAGGAAGATGCTGTGGAGGGTGTTGGAGATACTGATACAGGAACGGGTTGAGCAAGAAGATCCGAGATATTAAAACCAAGCTTCTTACTCATTGTGTCGAGATTGAATGAATGAGCGAATGAACGAATAAAGATATTTTCAGACGTCAAATGATCCGTTTGTCATTAAGTTTATTAAAAACTCGTTCGAGCAAATCATTTCTCTCTTGATATTACTGTCGCATTCTTTGTTGTGCATTCTATCTATCTATCTATCCAAGATTTAGCTCTTTTCTCGCTCTATTTCGTTTTTCTTTTTTTTTTCTTCTCTTCTTTTTATCGATGCCCATTAAAACGATCTGTTTCTGCTCAATGTAACTCTCTAGCACAATTTCTTCTTCGTTTTTTCTCTCTCTCTCTCTTCTTTTCTCTTTTTTTGTAATATTGTCTGGCAAATTTGATCTACAACAACAATCAGAAATTGCACGCGATGATATGTTTAATGTAATTGATTCTTCTCTTATTCTCATTCGTCGAACGTGATTGTCTTTTTCTTTTTTTCTCAACAAACCAATTGACTGATCGTTTTCTCATCGAAGAACATTTATCTTCTTTTCCTTTGCTTTGCTTGTCTGTCGTCTCGATGGCTAATCTCTTTCTTTTTTCTCTTTGACCAATAATATTTTCTCAATGTAAGACATCGAAGAGAAAAAGTCCAATATAAACAGAATTAGAAAATCTTCCAATGATTGAATTGATTGTATATAATCTCAATAGACGAACGACTGTTGACGACACAATTACAGACTGATAAGGAGTTGATGATATTTAGATAATCAAACAAATTGGAAACGAGAAGAGGTGTTGAATGAAAGATTTTCGCTTGTGTATATATCTGTTCTATGTCGATCAACTAGACAGATTACATTGGTTAACTAATAAATAGGTGTATGTATTTAGAAAATCATTCTAATTATCGAGATTTATCACAACAAAAAAGCAAATCAAAGCGATTTTGGAATTATCCTTTCTTTGTTTCATGTATGTAGATCTAGTTTATTGCAGCAGCAGCAGCAGTAGTAGTCATCGATCGATTGGTTATCGAAGGAAACATATGTGCACAGTATCGAGGTTCAATACCATGTTGACAGTAATAACCATTTTGTAAAGCATGTCTCAGCGGAAGTACAAAACCAGATATTGTTAGTAAACTACCAATTATCAATAGAATATATGGACAAATATGATCGATAGATAGTTTGGATGAATGTGATTTTAATTTTAAATAGCACAACGATGGCAAAATATAAGCGAGCGGAGAAGCAACAAGTAAACCCTAAAATAACAAAAATCTTGTTTAGCAAATACGACAATTAATTAATTTTACATTTAATTCAAGAACAATGCCGAGACAATCTGTAGATAATGATAGAATAACACTCGTAAAAACAATGAGAATCGTAATGATATAATGACTACGATTCGAACTCAAATTAATCCATGTCGTACAGAATATTTCCATAACCTTAACATAAACAAATATTCAATATATTTATGATTAGCAAGCGATTGTACTTGACGACAAACAAGACATTCCAATGGAAATGTCAGCATGATATTGACGGCGTAAATAAGTCGAGCTATGTTAATCAATGTATCCCAATGACAATAGTTTTCCAAAAGATCACCTTTTATTTATGTCAAAACAAGACAGAAGACAAATTGTTGCTAATTGGAAAAAAAAAGTTTTCGTTTGGAAAACAAATACCTTCAGTATGTTGACCGAAAACAAGATAACCTGTGAGTGCATAAGTTACAGCAAATAGAAATGCAACGGTTGTTGTTATCAATGTAACATGACGCCATCGTGTTAAAGATCTTTCGTTCATTGAATGAAAAATTAAAAATGAATTATGCTGACACATAAATGCAAATCTAATTCGATAGAAAAAAACATAAGTCTCTCATTTGATTTCTTGTTAAGAATCTTTCTTACGCCATTACGCCTATACTTTCAGAGATATTCGTATTTATAAGATGAAGATTACGAGTTTCTGATGGTCTAAAAAGAAAATTTCAATGGCTGACATATGTATAAATATCAACGTACATATATGGAACAGTATCATAACCACGTTTAATTAATATTAATACAGTAGTGACAACGAGGATAAGACCTGCGAGCGATATTTGAGATAATTTAGCAATATTTCGGTAGAGTGATAATGGAAGAGTAACAAAACAAGAGCATACAAATATGATAATGTATCGATTTTGAAATAGATCGGGTATTGTTGGCCACAAACGATGAAGAACTTTAGTTATTGTATCACCTACGTACAACAAAAGGAAATCTATTTATAAAATGCAAAATGTGATTGAATTGATTGTACCGATTATGATATTGTAAGAAATAAGACAAATAAATGGATATAAAAATTGAACTAATGAAAGCCATAGAAAACCTGTTTTTCCAAGTACAGTATAGACAAGTTCTTGATAGGTTGTTACTTTTGCCATTTGACCTGAACGAATTAAAATGGTTGCCGAATAATCTAAAGAAAAGATATTTGTGTGTTAAATTCACACGTTCTTTTTACCAGTTAACAGAGCTACTAAACCAAGTAAACCTATACCAGCAAGATAACCTGATTGTCGGAAAGCATAACTCATACCTATGAGATAGAGAGAGAGAGAGACCGAATAGCTAACAAATGATCTCGAAATTATTTTTAATTTACCAATAACACCCGATCCAACGATCGAATTAATTAAATTATACGAAGCTCCAGCAGTATTACTTCGTCTACGAGATTCATCTTCATCCTATTTGATGAAAATCTTGTTTGTTTTCTATAGAATTACTATTTGAAATGAAACTTACTGTAAAGAAATATGTAACTCTGAAAGAAAAAACATGCATTACACGATAATTCCAAAATAAAAGCCTATCATTGAAATATTTTACCCCATCATAGCTCGTTGAGAGTATCGTGTTATCTTTCGAAATATTTTAAACATATTCACAATTCACACAGATTATCACATATTGCTTATTTACTATTGATATCTGAAATAAAACATCGATCGATCCAAAACAAGTAAAAATCGTTGATCAACATGATGAGTCTGTGTTTTCTTTTGTTTTTTTTTGAAAGATAAAACTGACAAATGAATAGATTCATCATCACATAGATACAAATTCGGTGGAATGCAAAGAAAACAATTAATGTCAAAAGAAATAAATAAAAAGGAATTGATTTACGCAACAGGTTACTTTAACAACAGAAGTTTAAAATAAAATCTTTTCGTTTTCGATAAAAACAACAAAACAAAACAAGTTTTTTTTTGTATGAGTATGTTAGATTTTTCTAAGAAATATAAAGAGAAATTGACTAGGTCATGGATAATTAACTCTTCGAGTTTTGTTTTGCTTACAGTGTGTAACGTTTTCGTTTCTGTTTGAAATAACGTTTACGTACAACAAAGCCAATAATCACAAGAAATATTAACGAATAAATGGGAAAACGTCCGATAAAACCGAAAAATCCTGTTCTATTTGTTGGCACATCGCTTAGTTCAATCATTGTGTATTTTTCCATAAAAGATTTTCGATCTATTTTCATTTTGTTACTATCATCTTGATTATTTGATGAGATTGAAAATGTTCGAACAGATGATAAATCTAGATTCTCTTTGGAATAATAACGTAGAAGAAAATCTAATGTTTTTGAAAGATCGAAATCATTCGTAGTCGAACGACAATTTGAACAAAGATTCGAAGGTGGAAATTGTGCTTTTGGATGTTGTGGATCTTCAGTTTCATCACCATGTAAACGTTGATTGACATGATTGTGAACTAAATTGATTAGAAAGAAGAAACTTGAAAGCTTATGTATCGAAGAATCGATTATACTTTGCCAAAGATAGATGATCGCAGCATTTTTATCTTTCGAACTTAATTGATGAATATCTTCTGTTTCTTTCATAAAATTCTCGCTGCAATGTCGGCAACCGAAAAAATGTTTTATAAAATGTTTGATAGCCGAAGGAACTTCAATAATATTCATGATCCTCGTTTCTAATTACGAAGAAAAACAGAGTCCTATCAATCACAAAGACAAATATCAAGCAAACCTCGTTGTATTTGTGAAACAGTTAATAGATGAAAAAGTGTCCAAAGCGCACATGGATAACCACGATATTGCGGTGATGAACCAGCACAATATTGATATTCAGCGAAGTTATTCGGCAGATAACTTGTTTCAGTGTTAAGATTAGCTAATTCACGAAATTGTTTTCCGGTTATACCATTTGGATTTTCGCTTAATTTTGATTGAATTTGTTTTAAATAATTCATAATAGGTTCACGTCCAGGAAAATACTAATCACATACATCGATTAGATTTTTTTGTAAAGATTCAATTTAAAAATAAATTACTTTGACGAGCACGTTGATCCAATGGATTAACGAATCGTAAGAGTCTCCTTGAATTTCTTTCATTCGAGGGATTTCTTTTCTTAGCATATACGATAGTGCAGTTTCGAGATCAAGCATATTGATTTTTTGTTCGTCAATATCGACATTTGGTTTGTTTTCATTTTTGATAGCCTCTGCATTGTTCAACGCATTTTTACTCTCAATAATTTCCTCCAAATCATTATCATCGAAATTCTCAATCGCTTTTTTCTCATGAACATATGTTCGAATAGCATAATTCAATAGATTTCGATTGCCAATATTTTCTCTAAATAAAATTCGGATAGTGCAGAGATTTCGTTTTCTTTGGATAGATTACTGATTTGATGGTTTTATATTGATACGTTCTGTACTTCGATTGTGAAGAATAGCAAATAGAGCGGGTACTTCAGTTGCATTTATATGAAAATTTTCCCAGAATTGTCCATCGACTGTCGCTCGAAAAATAGCTAATTGATCGAAATATTTCGAAAAATCGAGCATAATCTAATATTTACAAATCGAATCGTTTGAGAAATAGAAATCGACTTGCATACCTGACGACCAGTGAAATCATCTCGTTTTTCAACGATAACTAAAATAAGTTTAACTGTTGGTAAAATTCGTTCGTAGAGATCATCGAATTTTGCTTGACTAGAGAAAAATCATCATTTCAATGGAATGAAGAATAAAAACAATCAAATTACTTGACAGGTGAAAAATGTGGCCAAATTTTGTCTGTTCGTTGTAGTTTATCGAGTTCTTTGATTAGTTCTCTTTCGACATCCTTTGAACTTTTTGCAGTTAAACCGATAACTTGAGTTGTATTTGTCAATGCTTCAGGTGGTATTAACTAGATTATACAGAGACAATATGACCGAATAAATACTCTTTCATCTCAATTACTCGAAGTGTTGGATAAGCCACGATATTATGCTGATCACAAACTTCACTATTCTCATCAGCATAACAGTTTATTGCACCAATTCGAACAACTGTTTTCCATCCTAAATAAATCAAATTGCGGTTCGAGAAAAAATAAACAGACAAAATATTCGTTATTGTTTACCTAATGTATCAATACCAACTTCTCGGTAAGTCTAAGAAAACAAAATTAGAGCAAAGTATTTTGATAATGTAAGTCTCCTACATTTGCGTATGATTGACAATGACCACACCAACTCGCATAGAATTCAACCAACCATGCTGTTTTCGATCCGTAAACTATTGATGTAAAATTTTCACGTGTTAAAATTGTGATTTTATCATTTGCTGTGTACAATGAAACTCCATTACGAGATGATACTACAGCTGATAGAGTTTGTCGAACATGATTGATAAGAAAACAGATAATCAAATATCGACAGAATTTGATTATTGGCTTTGTCGTAATTAATGAGTTCATTTACTTTTAATCTTGAATTGAAAAAAAAAGTCAATAGATATATGTTGAAGTATTACACTGGAGAGCTAATAAAAAAAGAGAGAACAGTAAAGTATTCATTTGTCTTCTTTTCTTTTTCGACGACAAAATAGAACGATGTCTATGCGTAGGTTTGAAGCGAACAAAAAAGAAATTGAAGTGTTAGACAAAAGAGCTTAGCGATCGCCTGAATATAATGACAGAGCGGAAAAGAGAAAGAAAAAGAGATGAGAGGACAATTCGTATATAATCCTTTGAACAAAGTTTGCATCATCTTGTCTCTCGTTTGTTAAAAGAGACGTGTCGAAATAATTGGCTTATCAAGAAAAAAAACTACAATAGAAATAAATCTATTATCGATCATTGATCAGTGAAATTTGGTGGACGTTTCTCTACGAAAGCAGCCATGCCTTCTTTTCGATCATTCTACGAATAGAAACTTCATGATGATTCGATCAAGGTTTTTATCGATGACATACGAAACAGAATGTTGCTTCGGCTAGATGCTTTTCGAATCGATCACCTTCAGCTAATGTTGTTTCAAATGCTAATAAGAAAAAGAATTCAAAGCAAATCAAAATCAAAATTCGATTTGTTTTACCAGAATTAACCGCTTCTTTTGCTAATTGTACGACAATCTTTGATTGCTCGGCGATTTTCTCAGCAGTTTTTATTGCTTCATTGACTAGTTTATCTGCAGGATAAATGGCGCTTACTAAACCTATTTTGAGAGCTTCCTGTGCTTTGATTCTATTGCCGGTTAATATCAATTCCATTGCTTTCGATTTACCAACAAAACGAGGCAAACGTTGTGTTCCACCCGCACCTGGAATAGTTCCGAGAATGATTTCAGGTTGACCGAATTCTGCTTTATCACCAGCATAAATGATATCACACATCATCGATAACTCACATCCACCACCTAACTAAATCTTATAATATGGCAAAAATTCGAAAATCTAACTACGTACTGCGATACCGTTGACAGCAGCGATAATTGGCTTTTTGATTTGTGATATCGATGATAATTTCGAAGGAAAATCTGAATCAATCACTTGTGACATGGTTTTCTGTTGCATTTGTTTTATATCAGCACCAGCTAAAATCCGAATAGTTTGTGTACTGATGAATAGAATAAAAATAAAAAAACGAACGAACCTGCAAATGCACGTGTACTGCCTGTTAAAACAATACAACGAATTCGATCGTTCTTATCAATAGATTCTAAAACAGTAGCCAACTGAATTATGAGACGGTAAGTTTACATGCAGATGATGGTGTTATCAATTTAAAATCGTACCTCATTTATTAAACCGTCACATAGAGAATTAAATGTTTTTGGACGATTTAATTGTACGAGTGCAATGTTGGAATTTTGTCCTTTGATATCTACTAATAAATATTCATATTGAGTTTGCTGCTGTATTTTAGCACCTTAGAAAATAAAAATGACGAAAATTGAAATGTAATCTTTATTATTCTTATACTTTGTAATGGTGATTTCGATGAAATAGCATTAGTACTTAACATTCGACACCCAAAGGTTTCGGTAAAAATCGATTTTTTGATTGACGAATAGATGACTATGTGTTGGCAAAATTTAACAAGATTTGAATTTAAAACCATGATTGCATATACGTCAACTCGCTGATTTTCGTTAATTATTTACTATTATGAGAAAATATCAGATTTATTTCAATCGTAAATGTATGCACATTCCTATCAAACCAGTAGTCAGAAGATATATGAACCCTATTGGATGAAACGTATACCAATAGAACAAACAAGCGTCAAACAATACTCTATTTTATTTTAACTTTTCCTTTTACTAAGTGTGTCCTCTATAGATCGATGAAGGTTTCAAGAATAGAAGAACATTGAACAAATATTTGTATGAGTTATTGTTCAAGATAATTAGTAAAACATTTATTTTGAAGTACATAGTCGATACATACAGATAGTTATGCGAAAAAGAAAATACAAGTTTGAGATGAATAAACGTAATCTAAGAGTTTGTATCATAGTTTATTTCAAAGACGATAATGAAAGTACTATTTGTCACTGTTAGATAATAAGACAAATATAATTTTGTCAATTGAATGATGTTTGAGAAGCTACAAACAAAACAAAATTGTTCGATTAGTGAAAAGAATCAAAAACATACGAGGACGTCCAAGTGCTGATTGTACAATTTGATGCATACATCGTTGAAATTCTTTGAGAATTGTCTGTTGAGACTCGAGTTCATTCATTTGATTCATTTCACATTGTTGACCAGTTATTAATAGACAACTAGCCAAAGCTTCAGTGACTTCCATGTTAAATACATTATTTGGTATTGAACTTAAAAATAGACTTTGAAATAAAAGAATAATCGAATCGAATGATGATCTTACGTTTCTGTTGGAGGTCCTACACGTGGAATTTGATCAAGCGAAGTTTGTGCTGCTGGTTTCGATGGACCTGATCCATAAAGTCCTACATTAAGTGAATGCATCGATTGTTCCGTATTTTTACAACCAATACTAACAAAAATATAACAGAAAAATACTATCATAAAATCACTTTTCTCCATTGAGAAACTATTTACCATTTACATAAATTAGTACAAGGTACTTTAGACTATACAAAAAACAATAAAATTCTTCTTTATTTCTTTGTAAATCGAATTGAATTTACTTCATAACATTCACAATATCGTTTGTGACAACTGGATTTTTTACACTTAAATAGACAAAAAAAAATGATTTATCAATGAAAAATATTTTCAAGAAAGATCGATTATATAGTACATACATTACAACCTTTGAGTGGTCGATCTGTTTGTGGAAGTGTTGCATTAGCTAGATTTTTGGAAAGAAAACAAGATCACATAAATCGAGGAAATGGTTTCATACGAACCAAATTTAAACATTTTCGATTTAAATGCATTTGGATTGCGTTCGAGTGTTGCAGCTACGGCTTTTGTTCGTTCTTCTTCATGTCGTGAATCATTATGACAATTAAGACACGCACAATTTTGACAATTTAATCCGTTAGCAAAGCAATCACAATATCTACAAATCAAACCAAATCAGAAATATGTTTAGTCTATCATTTGAGTTTATTTACAATTTAAGACACATTGATTTTGTACAATTACAAGGTTTTCGTTGATATCGAACCGGTAAATAATCAGAATTTGTTGTTCTATTATCAATGGAGAATAGATATCAACCGTTGAATTGTGAAATAGAATAGACATACTTCGGTGTAACAGCTGCTTGATCTGTTGGAAAGAATGGTGTATTGACATTATTTTCTTTTTGTGCAGAATTTGGATCTTGTTGTACTTGTACCTATAATTGTTGACAATAGAGCCGCATTTTTCGATTAAATTCTCAAATATTTACTGTAACTAATGGTTGTGCGATAACAAAATTTCCATGTGGTTGAAATACAATTTGTTGTCCTGTCGATTGTACTGGATGCACAAGAGTTGATGGTGTTACAAGACGTAAAGTCGAAAAAGATGTATTCGTTGTAGCAACAGGTAGCGTATGAGATGTTTGCATCGGTTGTAAAGTCGTCATGACTTCACATTTTGGAACAGCAGAAAATGTCATTGTTGAATTATTCAAATCACTTGAATCGAGAGCAAGTCGTTTACTTGGTTGATGAAGATCAATATTATCGTTCTGAATGAAAATCAATTTCAAATCATACGTCAACATCCTCAAATTTCGATTACTCGTTGTAAAATAATCGGTTTAATATCAGCATTAGTACTTGAAGTAGTTAATGCTTGTTGAATACTGTCTCGATAAGGTTTAACAATAACACTTTTGAATGGTGTTGTTGAGGGTTGACTTGATTGTTGATGAACAACCATGGATGGACGAACAACTGGATGAGTAGTAATTGTTTGAATATTAGCATTGGGACTCGTCGATGATGACGATGGGAGAAGAACTATAGATGGAGGATTACCTGACATCGAATTTCGTCGGTAGAGACGTTCGATGATTATTCTTATTGTTTAATAAAAGAACTAAACTAACTGTTCGTTCGTTCCTCAAAATTCTTCCTTTTCGTGTTCACAATATGATTGACGGATAACTAAACCAAATAAATACTGATTACAGAGGGCACTAAATGACGATATTATACATCTATTCTCGATCGATAAGATTTTCATACAGAAACAACAAAAGAAAATACAATGAACAGACGAAATTTTAATGTTAAATTTTATTTTTTATACAATCAACAATTTTCGAAACGAATGATACACTTGGCTGAAGAATATTTAGAGTAATATCAGCTACAATTCTTTCTGTCATATTCATGAGTGTCAATTGTTGTTCGATTGTTGTTGCTTGTTTCAATTGATCTCTTATTAACGGTAAACGAGTAATTTCCGCTCGACTAAGATTTAATGAATAAGCAATTCTTGACGTGTTATGTGCTGTTGTGAAACATTCAGCAATGTATGGACGTAAATTAACAGGTATTTGATTGAACATATCGTATGTTCGTTTGATTAATTCTTGTGCCTGACGAATTTGATCGAGTAATTGATCAATTAATCCGAATGTGCTAGTAGATGTAACTACTTCATCGGACGAAAATGTTTGTTGAACAAGGCAAAGAAAGAGAAGATATTTAAACATGATGACAACGAAATGATGAGTATAAATAACTTAAAAGTTGTATCATTTGCCTTTTTATATCAACGACGATTTCTTCTTTAGATATCGATAACGTAGGTGTAAAAAACAACTGATTGCTATGACATTTCTATTTGTATCTCTTTTAATCAGCTCGTTAGTGGTATCTTGAAGAGAAGAAGAAACGCTATGCACATCGGGTAGATGTCAGTCGATTGTAGAAAAACGCACGACACAATTGGGTTGCCTCCCACCAATCTTAATCGATTAAATATAAGCGTCGTCTGCGTGTTGTTTTTAAAGGATGGCGTACACACCCACCCACTAAACAGTCAGACAGTCAGTCTGTTGTTCAGAACCGAAAGAAACCATAGTATATTACAGTCTATATATTTATTGAACGTCAAATACAAATATGGATAAAGTATCTAGTGAAATTTCAGTAAATGGACCAATTCCTTCGACAATGACCTCAGTTGAAAAATGTACTCTTGCGAGTGCTATGCAAAATACGAAACGTTCGGGTGGAAACTATGGCAGTTTAGCAAAATCAAATTTCGAACCTACATATTATATCATTCATGAAGTTAAATCAGATGATACAATGCAACGATTGACATTGATATATAGTATTAGTGTATAAAAATCTTTTTTCCTAGTCAATAATTCAATTTAGATTGTTTTCTTTGTTTTTCTCTCTACAGATTCAAGATATTAAAAAAGTCAATAAACTATGGTCAGACAGTGAATTAACCTTACTTAAAAAAGTCTATATACCTGTTAGTTCATCGCAATTATCTAATCTACGAACAAAATATCCAGATTTGAATGTCGTTCACAATCCATCGCCGATAACTACGCATACAAGAAAATCTTCAGCAAACACAATGACAAATGATGAAACAGCATCGTTCATTCGAACATCAGAAAGTCTACATTCGATACCTACAAATTATCCTTCTTATCAAGATTATTTTTCTAAAATCGATCAACAAATACAAACATCAAGAAAATCTTTGCAATCAATGAATATTCCCAAACAGTATCCAAAGTAATCATATTCAAAACAAACGAGAAAATCAATAAAAGAAAATAATTTTAGACCATTTTCAACTGAAAATTCGGCTTCAGCAAATCTATCAAATGATTATAATAACAATCACCAGGAAACAAATTCTTCTCCGAGTGGCCGAATTACATTTTGGAATAACGGTCGACATAAAATCGGACAATATGTTTCCGATAGAAATGTATTTGCCAACGAATCAAGTCTAGATTCACGTGAAAAATATGTCTCGCTTGCACTCAAACGAATTGAACGAGAAAAAGATGATTTTGATGATTTATAAAAGTCAATTTAGTCATTTTCGATAGTCAAATGCATCTCTGTGTTGTCAGTACAAATGTTTCTTCTTAGCTTTAATCTTTTAATTCGTTGTTCTCGACCTATTCTCAATTATTCTTTTGTCTCATTTTTTATGTACGATCTCATATGTAATAAGTTTCTCTTCTAACGAACATGTTTTAGCAATGAAATCAACGAAATATTTCAAAGTAACAAATAAAAATTGAATTTTAGATAGAAAAATCCAACCAGCAATGTTTCGATTCTGTAAGAATTCAAGATCAATTTACAATTCATGTCAATTGTTAACTAAAAATCTAAATCAACAACGTTATCAATCATCATCATCAAAACCACCCGCTGGAAATGTTGCTCTCGAACCGGATACATCGAAAATGTCCATTTTAAGTGGACATATTAAAGGTGATCTAACGAATAAATTAGAATTTATTCGTCCAGAAAATATCACACCAATTCCAATCTATCAAGTTCTCGATTCCAATGGAATGATTAAAGATGAAAGTCAAACACCAGATGTGAATATTGACTTGTTGTTGTTGTTGTATTTATAGAATTGTTTTTTTTTTTCTAAATTTAGTTTACTGATGAACATTTGGTCAAAATGTATAAAGATATGACTTTGCTCAATGTTTTGGATAAAATTCTGTATGAGTCACAACGTCAAGGTCGTATTTCATTTTATATGACGAACTTTGGTGAAGAAGCAACTCATATCGGTAGTGCTGCTGCTCTCAATCCGAAAGATCTTGTTTATGGGCAATATCGTGAAGCTGGTAGATATTTTTCATATTTTTTTCTAAATGTCATTCGTTGCTTTTGCTCGAAGGTGTTCTAATGTATCGTGGTTTTCAATTGCCTGAATTTATCGATCAATGTTTCGGTAATTCCGGTGCATCATGTCGAGGTGTTCAAATGCCTGTGCATTATGGTTCCGAGAAACTAAGTTTCGTTACGATTTCATCGCCATTAGCGACGCAAATGCCTCAAGCAGTCGGTAGTGCATATGCATATAAGAGGTAAACAAAAGTGTTTAGTCGATAAAAACCTACGAATTGATTTTCTTCGATGTTCAGAGCTCAAAATGGTTTATGCGTTGTGTGTTATTTCGGAGAAGGTGCTGCTAGTGAAGGTGATGCGCATGCTGCGATGAATTTTGCTGCAACTCTTGATGTTCCTGTTCTTTTCTTTTGGTTAGTCGTACATCTTGTTGTTTATTTTTCTTCTTCTATTAATTAATTAATCTAGTCGAAATAATGGTTATGCAATATCGACAACGACTGTTGATCAATATCGTGGTGATGGCATTGCTAGTCGTGGTCCTGGTTATGGTATGGCAACGATTCGTGTTGATGGCAATGATTTATTCGGTGTTTATAATGCAACAAAAGCTGCACGAGAACTAGCATTGAGTGAAATGAGACCTGTTCTAATCGAAGCTATGACTCTCAGGTTTTTAGTCGAACGTTTTGCGTTTGAAAAAGACGAGTTTTCTTGTTGGTAAATTTGAATAGAGTTGGTCATCATTCAACATCGGACGATAGTTCAGCGTATCGTTCTGTAGATGAAGTACGTTCGCGTGATAAACGAGATAATCCAACGTTACGTTTACGTAAATATATGTATAAACGTGGCTGTTGGAGTGAAGAACAAGATGAAAAATGGACGAAAGATTCACAAAAACAGGTTTGTTTGTTTGTTTATTTTTCGTTAAATTTCTATTTGTAAACTATCGTTTTTAATCAAGGTTATGGAAGCATTTGCAAATTGTGAAAAAACCAAACGCGCACCTATTTCAACAATGTTCGATCATATATTTGATAAAGTCGAGCCGCACTTACAACGGCAATTTAAGGATATGAAAGAGCATATTCGTCAAAATCCTGATCATTTTCCATTATCACTCTACGAACAGTCGCCAGCAGAAAAATAATGTCCTATGCCATTTTTTTTGGTTTTAAAAAAATCTTTTTTTGCATTCAGAATGTCTGGTCTCTTCCTTGCTTACTTTCTTTCTTATTTCATATTTCGTCAAGAGAATGAATTCACTCTTGAACAGTATCACTCATATGTGAAATATCTCAAAATAAATTCGATGAGCAGACTTGAAAACATTTCTCAGTTTCTCTTAGTGTCTTTAGTTTTAGAGATAAAACAAAAAAAGAAGATCTCAATGAACAAATGGATTGTAAATCGAGATCAGTGTGTATACACGTCTTGTTATTGGTAAAGATAAAATCGCGTATTGTGATGAAAATCTATGTGTAATTTTGTTCAGCGAAGAAAATATTTGGAAACTATGTGAAAGTTGGAAAAAGAACGACCCAAATCATTTGAAAAATATTTATGCAGTATTTATTTCAAATGAACGACGAGAGATTCCTATGTGGGAACAGAGATCTGCAACAAATAATGAACATCTTGCCATATGGGTGTGTGACCATCATCAAATGACACAAATTTCGAAATTGATTTTTAATATTTTCTTTTCAAGGATTATCATGTTATCCTAATTGATAAATCTTCTTCTCCAGCATTGATCTACGATTTTGATACTACACTTTCATTTCCAGTATCAGCAACGGATTATATTAAATTAGCAATTCGTGATGATGCAAATCTATTACCCAAATATCATCGGTATCTATTCAAATCATATTGTAATTTTAATATTAATTATATTTAGTATGTTTCGAGTGATACCAGCCCAAGAATATCTTGACAATTTTGCTTCGGATCGTTCACATATGCTCAAAGAAGACGGAGTGACTTATAATTCCCCACCACCGTCATATCCACCGATTCGTAATCAAAGTACGCTTTTCAAACTGGAAAGAAAGGTTGAAAATTTTATTTTTAGAAACAACGAATAATATTAACGAATTCATTGATATGAAATCGAAGAATAGCTTTGGAACTGTTATGAATTTCACGAACTTTTCTCAGTTTTTTTATTACTCATAATAATGAACAAGGATAAGATTTTTTAACTATCAGTATATTTATAATCAGCAGGCAAATTAACGAGATATTTCGGATCGTGAATAGCTGAGAAAAGAATCGGTCGACGATCGGCCAAATAAGGTGTTGATCGAATAGCATGTGTATAATTTTTTGGAATTAAATCAGCTACAATAAGTGGATCTGCTTCAACTCGACACAATTCATTACCATCGGGTCCGATAATACGTGATAACCCGATAAATTGCGGTGGAGATAGATTAGCATAGGCAAGCCAAACATGATTTTCCATAGCTCGAGTTGGCACCATCAAACGAGCAATATTTTCATCTGCTGGTGATGTTGCTAAAGCTGTAGGTATAAGAATAAGTTGTGCACCTTGTACAGTTAAACAACGTGCTACTTCAGGCATTTCCAAATCGTAACAAATCATGACTGCAACTCGGACACCTCGTATTTCAACAATCGATGAAAGTTGATCTCCTTCGACGAAGAGTTCTTTCTCTTTATTACCCCACAAATGAGTTTTTCGATATGTCAATAGAATATCACCATTTTCGCTAATTAAAGTTGCAGTATTATACATCTTATTATCAACGAATTCCGGATAACAGATACAGAGCGCAATTGAATATTTTCGTGCAATATTTTGTATATGTGATATGACATTATGTTCGATGATATATCGAGCAGCAGATAAAGTCATATCAAAACTTAATCCATAACCAGAAAGAAATAATTCAGGAAAAACAAGTAAATTAACTGAATGTTCTTGACTGGCACGTTCAGCTTGCAATTCGACTTGAGCAACGGTCGATGAAATATTTCCATCGGTTATCGATGTACCTTGAAAAACTGCGATGCGCAATATCGATCCTTCATTGTGTTGATTCAACCACCAGTAAGACGTCATTCTAAACTTATCACTAATCACGAGTGAAATGAATCACAAAAGAAGGCAAGCCAAAGCTTATCTTGATAGAGAACATCGTCTTTTCATCCAATGAAGTCATTCTGTTCTTCCACTGAGCAACATCGTGCCAACGTGCAGAAAGAAAAACGTGTTCACATGAGTATTGACACGTGATCACGTTCATTGAGTACATCATGGGAAATATTAACATAAAAATTCAGCAGATTAAATTTATTTCTATCGCTGGATTATGTTCAACATATACATGTATAAGAGATTAAAAATTTCATTACAAAACAACAACAACAACAACAACAATTAAAAAAAGCTGGATTAACACATTTGTAGAGATGCTTGCCTAGTTGGCAATATGTTTAGTACGATGCTGTTCAGCTTTGATATGATGTTCAGCAGCTTTGACAGAAGCTTTGTTTGCTTCAAATTCAGCATCTAAACGTTCACTTGGCTTTACTGTTGGATCATGAGCTTTTTCATAGTTTTCTTCAGCTTTTTTGTTTTGACTAGCTTCTTTAGCTTTTTCAATACCAGCTTTAATTGCTTCCATTGTTTGGTTTTTCTACAATGAAATAGAACTACCGTATATCACTACTGAATTGATATTTGTACTAACTCACTTTGTGTAAGTTTTATGTACGTAAGTATGTGTCGTTAGTTTAAGAATGAATGAGAATAGAAAGAGCAAGCGATGGAAGTCTCTCTCTCTTTCTTTCTTTCTTTCTTTCTTTCGTTCTTTTTTTATCTATTCTAGAAAGTTTCGGTTACAGAGTCTTTATTGACTGAAGAAGAAAAGGAAATGGAAGGAATGATTATTGATGATTTTTCACAACAGCATTCGAAAATCGAAAAACAGACCATATGACAATACTTGCACATATGTGCACTTAAATTGAATGTTTTATTCATTATTATGGTTGACTATGTAAAACAAAATTTGCCTCCTTATTTTTCTTTCATTAAATGCAAATTTACCTTTTGACCATAGCTTATCATATAGCAATCATTTTCGCCATCTGCAGTATATTCAATTATTTTCTTTTCTATTTCTATTCACAATTCAAAACTATATATTTGTCATCAAAACATTCTTCTATCAACCATTTCATTTCTGCATTTCATATGAGTGCACCGATAGTTGCATATTTTATCGCATTGGTAGCGATAATCACTTTTGCAAATTCATCATTAGTATGTCCTGGTTTCGGATTTATTCGTCCACAGGAACCATGTGTTGATCAATGTTCGACAGAAAATGATACTTGTCCGGAGGGTAAAAAATGCTGTTATACACCAAGTACACCATGTGGTTACCGTTGCCTTGACGCCAAAGTAAATGTCACAAAAGCTGGTTCATGTCCATCCACTGAATCTGAACAAAACTATCCTTTGTGGTATTTATGCGATGGACATTTCTGTGATGTTGATAGTGATTGCCGTTGTAAGAAAAAATGCTGTCGCAACAAATGTGGCACGACAATATGTATCAATCCTGAATAGAAATATTAATAATTAAACAGCGAATTTGCTTCTTAGAATTTTATCCTCTATAATAAAAGTTGAACATGCACACCTTGAAAATATGATTTTTCAATAAATTTTATTCATAGATTTAGCAAAATATTTTCAACCTAAGCACATCTGATGATAGACAAGAAAAATAGAGATGAAAAGTTTGATTTAATTATGCAATTAGTGTGCAATTCCATTGCCATTGCTAACATGTGAAATTCCACCGGTACTTCCAAATCCATTTGCACCACGAACAGTATCATCGAGTTTCTAAAAGAGATGCATTCATAAATTTTATTTAACAAACGAAAAGAAAAACCTGTTCTTCGGCTAAATCAGGCATTTCAATTTTTTCACAAACTAATTGAGCAATACGATCGCCTTTTTTAACTAATTATAAATAAATGATAGACAAAGAGAATTTTGAAACAAAAAAACTGTTAGATTTACTGGTAAAATCGGAGTCATTGAAATTAAATAGAACGACGCCAACATTTCCACGATAATCAGCATCAATGACACCAGCTAGAAAGACGTATAAGAAATAGTTCATCTTGAATTCTAATATTACCTCCAACATCGATGCCAAATTTAGCAGCTAAACCAGAACGTGGTGCTAAAATAAAAATAGTTTTTTTTTTAAATTATCGGATCGTTATTTTTTCTTGAACAAACAAACAAATACTGACCAACTCGACCATAACAGCCAAGAGGCACTGCTATTTGAATATCAGTTAATGCTGTTACGCGTCCTCGTGCTGGTACAATATAATCATAGGCACTAAAAAGAATAATGGAATGAATAAATAGATAAAACATGTTGTATACGAACCTTCGAAGGTCAAAACCAGCTGCAAAAGCTGACCCTTTCATTGGTGCAAATGCATTTTCACTAAGTTTAGCGAAACGTAAGACGGAATTTGTTGGTGACATAATAGATTCTGAAATAAGTCAATATGAAATTCACAATAATGAATAGATGTAGTGTTTAAATCGACGAATTTATTATAGTCAGTCAGTCAATGCATCATACATATAACAAAGAAAACAGAAGAAACGAAAGAAGAATGGTTTTCATTCATTCTATGACTTAGTCTTAAATGTGCATACGGAGGATATTTTTATTTATTTATTTATAGCTAATAGTCGAATAAATAGACATATACGAATGAAATTGTTGACAATGTTTTTATTTTTATATTTGATAGGGACATATGACAAGATAGTTATATAATGTAACGCCAAGTTGCATGTTTATCACCGAGATCTCGAATTTCTTCTTCCGTCATATGTTCATATCCCCATCTTCGTCGTTCTTCTTCAGTACCAATTCCTGACGTATCAATAATTGGTACGTCGGTTTGTGTTGGTATAAGATTCGCTTTACTATCGACGGTAATAATCGGACCATAGAGATGATCACGACGACGATTTTCATATTTAAGACTAAAGAATAAAATAAGAACTGTAATTAAACCCATCGCACAAAAACCTAAATTAATTGCATGACCAAGAATAAAACGAGGAGAATCTTCTTGCCGATAGATTTGACCACTAATTGCACCACCACTATTACCAACTGATAACATAAAAGCTAAAGCTGTAGCACGTTTCGTATGTGGACTAATATTACAAGAAATAAATGTAATACACGTTGCTACACATGGTGATATACTTGCTGTTGTTAGAAAGACAGCAAAATATTTCGCATGTGAATTTTGAACGGTAATTAATATAAGAAAACCAATAATACATACGATTAACCAGAATATAATAAAAACAGCACGTCGTGCAAATCGATCGGAAAAGTATGCAGTTATCATTGTGGTTATAAATGCTACTGCATATGGTGGTGCAGTCATTAGTTGAGCTTTGTAACTTTCGTAGCCAATACTTTTAACAATCGTTGGACAGAAAAGTGATAGAGAATAAAATGGTTGAACAATGCCAATATAACACAAACAGAAAACATAAATTTTCCAATCAGTAAATGCTGCTCGAACTTGTTTCCAACTGAAATGTTCACTAGCACCAGCACCAGCATCACTTTGTAAACGACTGATGGTTCGATCACATTCTTCTTCGGTTAAAAATTTTGGCCGATCGGATGGAAAATCATACAATAAAAAGAATGCTAGACATCCGACGATAACAGTAGCAATGCCTTCAATATAAAAAATCCATCGCCATCCTTCTTGACCACCTAAACCTTTCATTTTACCGATAGCAAACGCAAGTATACCACCGAAAGCACCAGCTAATGCAGCAGCAGAGAATAGAATGCTAACACGCCACGATAATTCACGTCGTTTATACCAACTTGATAAGTAGAAAGTAGCACCTAAAAAAATGTAGTTTCGTATCAAGATGAAATTCAATTTTTCTTTTACCGGGAAAGAGACCGGACTCTGCAGCACCGAGTAGAAGTCGACAAGCGAGTAGACTACCATAAGAATTGACAAGACCCATTAATGTCATAATTATACCCCATGTAATCATAATCGTTGGTATCCATCGACTGGGTCGAAGTTTTTTCAAAACTAAATTTGATGGAATTTCAAAAGCAACATACGTTGCAAAGAAAACACTCAAACATGCATTGTATTGTGCACTTGTCAGGTGAAGTGCTTCCGTAAGACCATCGACTTTTGCTTGTCCGATATTAACTCGATCGAGATAACTTAATAAATAGAGTAATGTCATTGTTGGAATAAGATGAAGATCGAGTTTTCGAAGAAGTTTTTTATCATTTGGATCATCTACACAAGGAGTTTCAATATTTATCTCCTGTGTTTTTTCTTCAAACGGTTTTGTTTGTAAGACATCAAGTTTGACTTCGTTTTGTTTACTTTTAGATATGGTCATGCCGACAATCAATAAATCAAGTGATAGTCATTCATCTATATATACTGAAAGAAATACCTTGAAAGAAAATATTTATCATTGAAAAACAGTTATTGTCACACACACACCTTCATGCTAATGTGCACTTTCATTAGACATTTTCTTTGAATAACTGTCAGAGAAATAAGCACATCTACTCTTTCGAAAACGAACGGCCTTGAAACCTTAAGGCGCTCTATATGACAATCGACGTTGGGAGGTGAACTTTAGCACTTTATTTAGTTTGTTTTTGTTGTATTTCTATCTTTATATGATACAGATCGAGAAAAATAGTATTTATTAACACAGAAAATAATGATTAATCAATCAATCAATTGAAAATTACAAACGTCAGTGTATTCGATATAATCACAACAGTGAATTGCACTACTACATAATTTGAATGAGATCGCATTTTTCTATTCTTCTGTCGAAGGCGTCGCAGATAAAGAAAATGACACGGGACAATATTGTTTTAATTTTTCAGCTAAATCTTCACGTGAAATTTTCTTCAGACGTTCGATTAAATAATTCACATTATCTGTAGTAATTAGACGTCGATCGAATAATAATTCCCAGATAGCATTCAAAGGTGTCGATGGATCTTTAGTGATCATATCGATGTATCGACGAGGTATATCATCAGATCCTATGAGAAATGAGAGTTGTTTACGTTCGTTATCTGTTAAGTGACGATCGATTTCCAGTAAAAGTGAACGTAATCGAAAATTTGAACTTTCCATCTTGAAAAATAGAAGACAAATTACCAATATCAATCAATAAATTATGATCAAAAATTTAATAAAAAAAAATATGACGAAGAAAAAAAAAGAAAAGGGGGAAAAACACAGAAATCAATCACTTTATATAAGTAACATCTGATTCTTGACTACGAAAATGTAAGTTAAACAATGATTTAAACATGTCAAGTTCATCTTTTTGATCGTTACCACCTGATGCAGTTGTAGTCGATGTTCGTTGAAAATATTCTTCGAAATATGTATAGACAGTGAAAAAAAGTATCTTTTGATTGGATGTCGTTGATGATAAGAGTTCATCGGATTTAATAGCGGCTTCTAGAAGTTTTCGTGCTAATGTTCGAGTGATTTCTAAATGTTCGATACAGAAATGAAGTGCTTCGATAATAAAATTATTTCCAAGAAGTATTTCAAGTATTGCTTCTTTCGCCGTTGTTAAACGTTTTAACATATCCAATGCTATTTGTGTTGTTGGCTGTTGTTTATTCGAAAGTGACAGAAGTAAACAGGCGAGATCCAATGAATCTGTTAGAACTTGATACTGAATTAATTGTTGTAATTGAAAGAATTGATTATTTTTAACTAGAATATTCACAAATAATTCATAAATTATATATTGAACAGGTATATTGAATTCATTTAATGAACGAATATATTCAAGAATTATACTTGTCGCAAATTTCAATAATTTCATTTGATTATTATCATCGGCAATTGCATCATTCGATGAAAGAGACAATTGTCGTTGATAGGTCGTCGTTACTTCACTGGTTGATATAGATACAATTGATGAAAATAAAGTTAAAACTGAATGTATATCGATTTGTTCTAAATGAGGACGATTAGGAAAGTTATTGACGAAAACATGATTGATTCGTGTAATGATTTCAATCCATAAATCGAGAACTGTACTCGGATTTGCATTTTCTTGATCATTGGACTCGATTTGTGATGGTGAAACGACATTAGTTAAAATTGTTCGTAGTAAAGTTAGAATCGACGCTTTACCATTGGCTCGTCGTAGTAAAATTTCAAGTAAAAGAAGATGATTTGGAATTACATCGAGTAGATAATCTAAATTGATTGTTAAATTCCATAGAAAACCTATTTTAATATCAATAATAACATTTGGCAAGAAAACGACCCAATTCGATGAGTAGAGTTCGATAGATATTGGTGTTGGCGACGGTGAAGTCGATTGCCAATTGATATTAGTTGGTTGAATTGATAACGATGAAAGTAAAGGTTCGTGAATTGTTTGAAAACCATCGTTTTGTGATGTTGAACTTTCTTCAATATCGTAGACATAAGTTCTTTTCGTTGGTTGATGATGAATTAGAACTAAATTATCGACGATATTCAACGCACATTTACCATGTAAACTTAAACGGAGAATATGACGTTTCTGAGCAGGTTTTTGATCGTCTTCGATCTGATAGAGTACGACTTCGACGGAACCTTGACCTAAATACGAAGAAAAACTCAGATCTTTTTGTTTTCGTATTAAGAAAACAACGAACCAGGAACTCGAAAGACTTGTCGAATGACTAAGAGAAATAGTTTTCCGTAGATAGTCGCGAGCATACAATCACGTTCGGTTAATTCACAATTTCGTCGAGATGTTGTTTGAGTAGATGCAGTCGAAATGACGGAATTCGAACGTTGATTGACCAATTGAGGTAGATCAACTTCGAATTTAGGGAAACGAACTAACGATTGTGAAGCATTTTTATGGAATGAAAATGGAATTAACGAATTGCCGGATGATGAACCCGACGATATCAATAAAAGATTCATTTCACGTGAAAATAATTGCCAATTAATACTTTGCAATTGATAGGTTTTAAGCGAACGTAATATTCGTCGGTCAGCATTCAATGAAAAATGTTCGATCGATTGATCAGTTATGAAAATAATTTCTTTCTCGGATAGCCAATTGAAGTCATAGAGTTTACTTGATTTTGTTTTTAAGATTTGAGAATATTCTATTGTGTCTGGTTGAAGAGTTGTTACACTTGTCGAACGAGTTAGAGTGGACATTGGAGGTATTGGTTGAAAGTTAAGAAATTCAACGGAATTTCCCGTTCGTTTAATTGCTAATACCGATAGATCAGGATTGAATTTAATTGATTGAATTGTACCTTTGTCTTCAAGACGAAATGAATACGCTTGTTCATGACGTTGACCTTTGACAGTGACACCTAAAACAAAACAAAAACATGTCGAATTTGCTTTTTATTTTGTAACAAAAAAAATAAATTAAAAAAAAAGAGAGATTAGATTTTCATGTTTGACAATTCGAATCTATCAGAATTTCATCATCAATCGTATAAGTCGGTTTAATATTCATCGACCAAATCTGTTGAGAAAGTTGCTCGATGGTTATTTGATCTAACTGTTGTTGTTTATTTTCGTTTGATTTCTTCGTTTTTTCTCGTTTTGTTGTTTGAATGATTTCTTTGCAATTGTCTAATGGAATTGTTGTTCGATCGAATGAAGTAAAAACTTGTTCGTTAAACGCATTTACGCATTGATCGAACGCTGGTAATGAAATCTCCGTTAGAAAACTTGTCGATTGATAAATATAGAAAAATTTCGTTGAATCAAATTGAACTTCATGTGAAAATCTTCGAAAACTATTTCCAAAAACCAGAATTTCTCTTAGTTTCTCTTTCGTCCAATTTGAATAGAGTAAATTATTATGTATCGGTTTCGAACAAAACGGAATGTAGATCAACGACACACGATCGATCGTTTGAAAAGCTTGATTATTTTCATTTAAAATCTCATATTTCAATAACAAATCATCATTTCGTAGAAAATCACGTTCATCATTCGTCCAAATTGGATCGTAGAGATAGATTTTCACAATTCGACTTTCGAATGTCTGTGTGATTAATTTCAATAGAGCGTACTGATATTGAGAAGAGATCGAAGTACTTATGTGACCGAGACCATACGATAGAATATCGATTGATGTCAATTGACGATCTAGCCATTGAGTAAAATGATGCTGAAATTGTGACCAAAAGTAACTCGAACGAAGATGATCGAGTTTGGTTTCGAGATTTTTGCGTAATTGTTCTTGATTGAATTGAATCGATGGTGTTTCGATTGATGAATTCAATTCGATTCGACGGTTTTGTTTTTTACGTCGAGTAAAACGAAAACTTTCGGTATCTTCTTCGTGTACGTACGACATCGATCAAAATTGAGCTGTTTATCTGAAAAGAATTGAAGAGAAAATAAAGTTTTAGTCATCTTACCCATTGCACCGGATCCTCGAACGCAAAACAATTGTTGATTGTCTTTATCATAGAACACACTGGTACCACTACTATTTGGTTCGAAATCAATCCGTTGAGAGGATAATTTAAGAAAATAATTCGATGGATTAGTCATCATCTGAAATAGGAATAAGATTGATTTTCTTCGAGAATCATTGCTGGTTTAGGTTTTCTTTATTTTTGTTCATGTTTTCAACACACAAAAGAAGAAGAAGAAAAACAACAAACGCGTACAAATATGAGAAAAATAAGTCTAGTTTAATCACGAATGAGTTCAGCAATCATACCGTAAAGATAGTAAAAAAAGGTAATCATATAGAACCCAAGTTTAATCCAACCTTCACGTTGTGCTACACTCAAAACTTGAGCGTTCATTATTGTCGTTGGATCGTAAATACCGAATCCACTTCGCATTGAACGTGTACGAAATTTATTTAAATGATATGCAATCAATGGCATATTAATGAATAATGTAAGCCATTGTGCACCGAAAAGAAATAGAATGTTTATGAATATATGTGTGGCGTATTCAGGAATGATAAGAGGATTTAAAGATTTGCATTGTTCGATTGGATTTTTGTGATCATTTTTTAACTCATCGAATGCGATGATCTATTGTATTTTGTTTTGTTTTAAAAAAAAATAGAAAAATAAAGGACTTGTTTTCGTCTTTCAGATAAAACTTACGTGCCAAATAGCAAAAAAGATAAGTAAAGCCGTGAGAATAAGTGCAAGAATATAAGCAAATGCAACGAATGTGAAAGCCATATTGGACCGGAATATTAATATTATCAAAGATAAATTTGATTCGATTTGTTTGTTTAGTTGAAAGTGAGAAAGAGTTGTTTTTAATGAAACAGGACTTTAAACTAAGAGTAAAGAGAAGAGAAATTTGTAATGGAGATGTGTATGAATTTGGATTGGTTTGATTCTATCGAACAGAATAGAAGCGCTATGAACAATTACTTCGCTTCGACATCGTTTGTTGTAACTTAGTTTGTTATGACTAATAGCAAAAGTTGTTGTGTCGTGAACGATAGTGATTGGATATTCTCATTTGTACTCTTCCATCATTATCGTCGTTTGCCTACTTGCCAATATGCTCCCTGTTTTTTTTTAATATCTTCATCTTGAAGTCATATGAATCAGCAGTCTAGTGACACGTCGAAACATCGTCATTCTTGTTTTTACTATATATATTAATATCGAAAACAATTGTTTTGATTCAAGAATATCTAGTTCTCTTTTTTGATTTATAGATGGCTGCAAAACTCTACTTTGTCTATTTAGCAATATTTATTTTCGGCTCGTATGTGACTCTCGTAGCAAGTAACGAAGAATGTGAATTATCACGAAATGTTGATATGGTCGATGATTGTAATTGTCAAATATCTGATTTAATTCAGTTGAATAATCAACGTTTATATCCATTATTAAGTCAAATTGTTCGTCAAAATTACTTTCGTTTTTTTCCTGTGAATTTAAAAAAGAAATGTCAATTTTGGCCGAATCATGGTCAATGTTCATTACGAACGTGTGCAATTAAATCTTGTCCAGTTGAAAAACTACCTGAAAATCTACGTGAAACATTTAATAGTAATAAATTAAGTCGAACTGAAACGAATAAAAAAACCGAACAATGTCCACCGACGAACGACGACAATTCAACACTTGGTTTAGTCGATAAAAATCTAAGTGCTGAACATTTACAAACAATTGAAAATTGGATGAAATTCGATGACTTACAATCCGAAAATTTCTGTGAACTTGACGACGAAACATCGACCGATGTCGAATACATCGATTTACTACTCAATGTTGAACGATACACTGGTTATACTGGTGAATCGGCACAACGTATTTGGTCAGCAATTTACAATGAAAACTGCTTTTTCCTACCCGAATCGAAGAACTATTACGACTTAAGACAAAAACGTTTGAATGCAAATAAAATGTGTTTAGAAGGCCGAACATTTTATCGTCTTATCTCGGGTTTACATTCGAGTATAAGCATTCATTTATGTTCGCAATATTTCTTTCCGACAATCGGTGGCGGTTATTCGGGAAGTGATGGCCGATGGGCTGCGAATCTCGACGAATTTGAACGACGTTTCGATCCAGCAACAACCGGTGGCGAAGGTCCAACATGGTTGAGAAATCTTTATTTTATTTATTTGATCGAACTACGAGCTATTTATAAAGCACGTGATTATTTACAAAGTCAAACCTATTTCACCGGCAATGAAACCGATGATTTGCATACGAAAAATTTATTGACAGAACATTTATTGAAAGAAATCGAACCATTTTCGAATTATTTCAATGAGAATGATCTTTTTAAAAACGGAAATGAACAAATCAAAGTCGAATTCAAAGAACATTTTCGTAATATAAGTCGAATTATGGATTGTGTCGGCTGTGATAAATGTAAATTATGGGGCAAATTACAAGTACAAGCTTTAGGTAAGATAAGTTCTTTCTTTTTTTTCTGAATATTCAATTGATTTCGATCGTTGTTAGGAACATCATTGAAAATTTTATTCTCTCAAAATCCAATTCAATTACAACGTTCTGAAGTTGTTTCATTACTCAATGGCTTTACGCGATTATCGACCAGCATATATCGTCTTGAACACACATTCAAAAAATGTCTGAAATCAAAAACCGAACTCTAATCAGCACACAATTGACAACCAACAAACAAACAAAAAGAACCCAAAGAATCTTTAACTCGTGACCTGTTGTTCTCGCTTTTGTGATGTTCTAGTCAGTCATCTGTATATGTTTCTAATCAAATTTATTTTGGTGATTGCAATCAAAATTTTTGCAAAGAGAAAAAAATCAGCCGTATTTATTTATATTCCGTAGATTCCATTAGCATTCCGACAGAAGTTTTGATTTTATTATTTTGCTGCTGCTGCTTTTTTTGTTATCTTAAAACTCAACTTTTAAGATCTCTTGTCGTTGTTGTTGTTGTTGTTTTAACTAACAGGGGTCAAACATGTTGTTTTCTTCAAATTTTAGATGGCAATGAGTCTTGCTGGATCATTACCTTCGAATATATCGACAACACCGAATAATCTTCTCAATTTTGTTCCGTGTCAACATACATTTGTTGCAACAAAATATCGACAAGGTCATGCGGACGAACATAGTAATTCGGATACATCTGATAAAAAAATTGTGCCACGTGTTTGTCGTCTTCGAACACGAGATAATGCCATGGCGATTTATGCATTGGTCGATCCGATTGATGCAAAAATGCTTGCAGCTGATGTTAGTGTCAATATGCTTGTCGAACAATTGAGTGATGTTTTAATTGAAGATGAGAGTTACCAAGAGAAAATCAATACGAATATGCAAAATGTTATTTATAGTATTGAAAATCGTTTATTACAAATGACATTTGATCATGCTGAAGAAAAAGTAGCGACCACACCGTCGAGTGTGAGTGCAGCAGAAAAATTATTACCGTCATTAGATGAAGCTGAAGCTGGAGCATTTATATTTGCTGCAACAGTTACTCAATCGAATGTTTATGTAACGTATGTTGGTTAGTTAGAAGTTTAGACAAGATTGAAATGTGTATATAAACAAATGTTTTTGTCTTTCGTAGGAAATATTCGAACTTTTCTTATTTCAAAAAAGAGTGACGATAGTTTAACAGTACCGGCTAATCGACGACAGTATTATCATACTGGTTCATTGCATATTCTCGATAATGAAGATGAAAGTCATCGATTACAAAAGCTTGATGTTGATCTTGCTCAAGTTCGAGCCGAAGGTTTAGATAAAAAGAATTCGACATTTACTCGATGCATTGGGTAGACAACTGACTTTTATTCGTTCATATATTTTCACTAAATTTCTAATCTTTAGGAAATTAAGCGAAAAATTACTTTCATCTGCTGGTGTAGCCAATGATGTCAACGAAGCACGATGCAATCCACTTACTTGTGAACCCGTAATCGATAAATTTAAAATCACTCCATCGGATTATGCTTTTCTTATGATGACGGATAAAGTTTATCAAGGCTATCTTCGGCTTGGTATTGCTGAAGATAAAATTCCCGAACATCTTGTTCAAATTCTTCAAGAACCGGAAGCAAGACTTAATCCAGCTCAATATATTCTCGACAAACTTGACTCTGATCTACAAGCGAAAATAATCGATTCGATTGAAGATGTTGAATTGCCAGAGATGGGAGTACTGATACATTTTTTTCAACATCCCAAAGGTGCTTCACACACATCATCCGGAACGAAATCGAGTATTAAACGTGCAGCTGTCGGCGAAGTCACTGTCGATGAAGTGAAAACATTTATTAAAAAACATAAAGAAAATCAACAAAAACGAGAACAAAATCGTAATTCATCAGCTGATGCTGGACATCAACGTGAAACTCAAACACATGCGAATCCAATTGAACCATTCGTACGTTTTGATGTTTATGAAAAATTATTGAATGATAATCAAGATTTACGTGAAGCCAATGATTTTATAACGGATCTTCTTTATACAAAATCAACATCACTTCTTGATGAAAAACTAACTGAATTCTTAACAAAACATCCATCTTTAACGTGTGATTAAATAAATCTGTAGAATATATTGGCGTGTTTTTTTTGCTAATTTCTGTTTTCATATTATCGAATATTTTCTCATATTCTTTCAGATGTGCTTTGCATCTCATAATCAACCATGCGTATTCGAACATTAACAGATGATTATTGGTCGATTGCTATATTTTGTTCAATTGTAACCGGTTTTATTGCGATTGTTTCCTGTTTAGCTAAACGTCGTCGTCGATATTTTAGTCAACATCGTCTCGTCGACGACGTTCATCATCTGTGGCCATTCGATGAATATTTAATTCAGCCAACATTGTGTAACGTCTGTTCATCGACATTACTAGTTGGTTTTCATTGTTCATCGTGTGGAATCTACTTACATGACCGTTGTGTTCGTCCTGCTCGACGTCTTTTTCATTGCAAACATATGACAAGTCAAGACGAGCAAACACAACATCAATGGACTCGTGGAAATCTTCCATTAGATTCGGAATGTACAGTTTGTCATCGAGCATGTGGAGCTGAACCGAGATTATGCGATTATCGATGTATATGGTGTCAACGGATTGTACATGAATCATGTATGCGAGCATTAACAACTGAATGTGATTTCGGCGAATATCGTCGATTAATTATACCCCCGAATACTGTTGTATCACGTACTGGAAATAGGCAAATTGTTGGATATGCACATTCTGTAGTCGAACAAATTCTACCGTGTAAAACAGAAGATTGGTGTCCGTTACTTGTGATCGGTAATCGAAAATCAGGCGGAGCCAATACCGATCTTGTTTTAAATTCATTTCGAACTTATTTAAATTCTGTACAAGTAAATAAATAAATTTATCTTGTTGAAATGATTTAATATTTGATGATTTATTGATAGGTTATTGATATATCAACGATAGCTCCTACTTCTATTCTTGAATGGTGCAATTCATTGCCAGATATCAGTTTTTACATCCTTGTTTGTGGTGGAGATGGAACTGTGAATTGGATTTTAGAAAGTATTGAAAATACAACATCCGGAGTAAATTATTCTCTCTTTATCGATTTGTTCATTGAAGAAATTCTTGATTTGATTTAGAAAAAACCTGCTGTCGCAATTCTTCCAATGGGCACAGGCAATGATTTAGCTCGTATTCTACAATGGGGTCATGGTGAAGATTCAGCCGTTGATGTATCAATATTTCTTAAAAAAGTACTCAATGCAAATGTTGTAGCTCTTGATCGGTAAATTTTCCTTTTTGAATTGAGAAACTAGTAGAATATCTATCTGCTTTATTTGAATTAGATGGTCAATAGATATAAGTGCCAGTTCTCGACATTTTGGCGTGGCTACATCTACTGCACGTGTAAATAGTTTTGAAAGATTTGTTTTTTGGTATTTGATGAATTAAATTCTTTTCTAGAATATGCGTATGTCGAATTATTTCTCCGTTGGTTGTGATGCTCTAGTCACACTTAATTTTCATCGTCGTCGTGATAAAATTCCTGAATTTTTTGCTAGTCGATTCGTTAATAAACTACATTATTTTCACTATGGAACTGTAGATACATTTTTAAGTAAGATTTTTATTTGTCAGAAAATCAAAATCATTTCCTTCTGATTTGTAGAAGAATGTAAAGATTTACAAAATCACGTAATTGTACGTATTTGCAAACATGAATTATTGGACTTTTGTTCATATATTTGTTGATAATTTTTAGCTTGAAATGGATGGACGAATTATTGAAAATCTTCCGGCATTAGAAGGCATCTGTATACTAAATATTCCATCATGGGGTGCTGGCGTACGTGTTTGGGGCGAAGGAGAGAATATCCCTGTCCAAAAGTATGAAGAAGAAATAAGCTGAGAATGACAATACTAAAGTTCAATTTGTTTTCTATTGTTTAGAATTGATGACGGTTATGTTGAAGTCTTCGGCATTTACAGCTCATTTCACATAGCTCAAATGCAAGTTGGTCTTGCTGATCCGCTTCGTATTGGACAAGCTCGTCGAGTGAAGGTACAACTTTCTTGACTAGGACTTATGATAGACTTTATAAAATCGAAATCATGTTTATTTTGTTTTTCAGTTAACAATCAAACGTCGTTTTCCTATTCAATGCGATGGTGAACCATTTGAAGAAGGACCTTGTGTTGTTGACATTCAACATTTTTCTCAGGCTAAAATGTTAATGAATACAATTATCAATTAATGCAAAAAATCAAATCTACAATCTTTTGCTTCTTAATCGACAAATTTCGTCTCTCTGTGTTCCGGTGACGCTTAACCTTCTTTCTTTTTCCTTTGATTTGCACATCTGACAAATTGAAATCTGTTGGGAAAAAAAAACATTCTGTGTGACTATGTGCTTGTGTACTCCACTATCAGATAATCAATGTATGCCTGCGTGTGTGTGTGTTTTTAAGTATTGTTCGTGCGCACCTATTGAGTAACCAAGATGTCTTATCTCTCAAGGCAACTATGCCTTTTCTTTGCATATTGACATTTTTCATTTTTCACATTTTTCCTTTCGTTTCTTTTCTTTGAAAATATTATCACGAATAATTTGATGTAGTATGCCATGAAATAAAAATTAAAGATCAGCCCATCTGGAGGTATTTCTCTTATGTTCTGAAAGAGTACAAAACGAAAACGAACGACGAGCCATTTTTGACATTATTTTAATGATCATGATATTTACTTTATCATAAAACATATCGAAAGAAAAACTATTACATAAGCGTTTTTTGGGCTTTGAAAAGGACACGAGAGTAAATATTAAATCGTCAGTTACCTTTGAACTTTTGTGAAGACAAGAAAAATGAAGCAAATGGATGTTGAAAGACCGAAATCGGGTAGACAATTAATACGAATTATGTACATATTTAGAATATGATCATGTCTTTCTTAATTTAGTCTCGTTTTTCTGTTCAATACGTGTAGCAGTAGCTTTTGTTGGATTTCTTGGCATGATTGCACATTATTCACAAAAGATCAGTATTGGTATTGCTCTTGTTTGTATGGTTAATCATTCTGCAATTGCACAACCTAAAGATTCCATTTCCATGCCTGTTACACCACTTGTTGATACCGAATGTCAAAGTTTGAGTAGCGATGCTAAAATTGTAAATATTCAAAACATTAAATTCAATATAATGATACTTTGTTTTTTTTCTCGTGAATTCTTAGGAAGGTCCGTATCCCTGGACAAAGAATATTCAAGGAATTGTGTTAGGAGGTTATTTTTGGGGTTATTTAATCACTGAAATACCTGGTGGATATCTCGCTGGACGATACGGAGCTCGACTTGTATTTGGTTTAGCCATGCTTATTGCTGGTGTATTCTCTGCATTGATACCATGGGGTGCACAACTTCATTGGGGAGTTGTTTGGACATTACGATCAATCGTTGGACTTGCACACGGAGTTATATGGCCTAGCATGGCTGTTATTATGTCGAATTGGGCACCACCCAATGAACGAGGCAAACTTTTCGGTTTTATGAATGCCGGTAAACGGGAAAAAATGTATATTTATAAACGATTTTTATTGTTATTGTATAGGTGCTCAAATTGGTAATGTAGTGACATTATCTCTTGGTGGTCTTATGTGTTCATGGAGTTTTTTTGGTGGTTGGAAATTGATTTTCTATTCGACAGGCATTGCTAGTATAATTTGGGCTATATTTTGGATTTTCTTTTTTGCTGATTCACCTGCTAAACAAACGTGTATTAGTAAAGAAGAAAAAGATTATATTCTCGAATCAACACAACAACAATTATCTAATCATAGTAAAAATGAATTCGAAGCTCCATGGGAAGCAATTTTAAAATCTCCTGCTTGCTGGGCATTGTTCGTGACTCATACTTGTAATAATTGGGGTACATACACATTTTTAACATCGATTCCAAAATATATGGCTGAAGTATTGAAATTCGATATTAAATCAGTAAATCAATAGAAAATACATAATTTTCTTCGAAATCAAATGAATTCTATTTATTTGTCTATAGAATGGTGTTCTTTCATCGTTGCCATATCTTATGTTTTGGTTAAATATAAATATATCGGGTGCAGTAGCTGATGCACTTATTCGAAACAAGACTTTAACTCGAACTCAAACAAGAAAATTTTTCAATATATTGGGTAATTTAGTTCCAGCAATCTTCGTTATTGGATTATCATTTATGTCATGTCAATTTAAATACGTAGCTGTAGCTCTACTGACCATTGGTGTAACATTTACGTAAGAATTCATTGAAATATTTATTTTGCTTTCTGTGTACGTTGTATATATTGAAGAGGATGCTGCTATGGTGGAGGTTTTATGTTAACAGCAAATGATATTGCACCGGCTTACGCAGGAATTATTTTCGGTATCTCAAATACATTTGCTACTTTACCAGGTATTATTAGTCCATATATTGCTGGTGCTCTAACAACAGAAGTTTGTGTTTTTTTTGTGATTCTATCGGTAAAATATCATCATTTTAAAATTCTTTTCAGGATCCAAGTAATTGGCGTTATGTATTTTTCATTTGCGCTGCTATCTACATAATTGGTATGATCGTTTTTCTAATCATCGGCACTGCTGAAGTACAACCATGGGCTGTTAAAAGTCCTGAGAAGCCAATTCGACTAAAAGATTGTGAATCAGGTATATCAAACACAATTAAAAATACATTCTTCAATTTCAAACGAATATTTTTATTCTAGGACCCGATGAAATAACGCAATTAAAAGATTAGAATGAACTCTATGACCATCTCTCGTTTCTCAGCATGTTTTTTTCCTCTATTGTGTATGTTTCGAGCAACGAAATCTTAGATGTAATAATGCTTTTTTAGTCGAACATCTAGCAGTATTATCACCATGATCATGTTGTCTTCGTTTTTTCCCTATTGAAATAAGTGATTTTGTTGATTTGTCTTTTGAACTGATTGGTTGAGAACTTGATTGAGAAATTAAACTCTTTGGTTTTATGCCATTTATCATATTAACTGTCTCTGAACTGGGATAATGCATAACAATGACTGAATTTGAAACAGATTGAATTGGTTTTTTAACTTCTACTATTTCATTATCTATAGGTAATACTGGTCGACAATTATATATCGATGGAACATCCGTATTGATTTTTGTATTTGATGAATTTGAGGACGTATTTTGATGACGATGCAATTGATCGACTTCGAATTGCCATAACTCTTCGACAGATGTTTTCAACATATTCAATGTATATTGAAAATCTTGATAATGCTTATTGACTTTCGATTTAAACATGAACAAGAAAAAAAAATATGTTAAATGAAAATAATTGAACTAAGCGCAAAAAGAAAACTAGATTTCATATTCTTTTTTTTCTTCTCGTATCAAGAACTTAATGATATTTATAAAAAGGCGAAATAACGAGAGAAAAGAACAAGACAAATATATGAAATTCATGTTTATTTCGTTTTTGTTATCATCAGAATATAGAATTTAGTATAACAAATATTCGTGATTACTGATGATATTGATGAAAAGGACAAGAACATATGTCTATCTTTTAGATTAGATCGGCAACGTTCATTGGCATTTCTTGTACTTGTGTGTTGTAGAATTGTTCGATGTCGCGTAATGTTCGTCGATCATCATCGGTAACAAAATTAATTGCAACACCTTTACGACCGAATCGACCACCACGACCAATACTTTAAAAAAAAAAGAAGAAAAACAACTCAAATTTTATTCGATAAATAGAAGAAAAAAAAAAGCTCGTACCGATGGATATAATTTTCACGATTGTTTGGTAGATCGTAGTTGATAACAAGACTAACTTGTTGTACATCAATACCACGAGCAAGTAAATCAGTTGTAATTAGGACTCGACTTGAACCGGTTCGAAATTCTTTCATAATAACATCCCGTTCTTTTTGATCCATATCACCGTGCTAAAATCGAAATGAGAACGATCATGATCATTGTCAATCAAGTTTTGTTCACTCAAAACATTTGAAAACGAAACGAATGACTTTACGATTGATTAGTTTTCTCTCTGGCCACGTCCAGTACATTAAATTCAAGAAAAAGGGGGAAATTAATGCTTGGTAATAGTGGCCAACTAACTGAATTGTTTAAGTATGATCGAATTTTCGAACTTACCATAGCTGATACGGTAAAATCTCGGCCACGCATTTTTTCTGTCAACCAATCGACTTTTCGTCGTGTATTGCAGAAAATGACAGCTTGTGTGATTGTCAATGTTTCGTATAAATCACAAAGTGTGTCCAATTTCCATTCCTATATTTCGAAAATTTAGATGATAATAATAAGAAAATCGATTTCTTACTTCACGTTCAACAGTAACGTAAAATTGACGGATACCTTCGAGTGTTAATTCTTCTTTTTTGACAAGAATTTTAACCGGATCGTTCATGAATTTAGTTGTTACTTCGAGTACTTCACTGGGCATAGTGGCTGATAAAAGAATGACCTGAATATTTTGTGGCATTGTTGTGAACACATCATAGATCTGTTCTTTGAAACCACGCGATAACATTTCATCAGCCTCGTCCAAGACAAACATTTTGATACTTTTACTACCTAAATAATAACGTCGAGAACAATCGATTAGTTTGTTTTTCTCTTCTATCTCTCTCTTTCGACATACGAAGTGCTGATCGATTAAGCATGTCGTAGACACGACCAGGTGTGCCAACGACAATTTGAGCACCTGCTTCAAGTCGTTTCATATCATCACGAACATTAGTTCCACCAATGCATGCATGACATGTAACACCCATGTAATCACCAAGTGCTAACACTACCTTCTGGATCTATAAAAACATGATAAATAAAAATCAATCATAAAATATGCGACGTATGATTTGAATAGCAATTAGTTACCTGTTGGGCCAGTTCCCGAGTTGGTGCTAAAATTAATGCTTGGCATTCTTTTGAATCCACATCGATTTGTTGCAAAATAGATATAGCAAATGTAGCTGTTTTGCCTGTACCAGATTGTGCTTGGGCAATAACATCATGGCCTAATTTAAAAACAAAAGGTAATCCTTAGACAAAAAAAAACGAATATGATTTGAAGAAACTCACCCAATATGCACGGTTTAATAGCACGTTGTTGAATAGCTGAAGGTCGTTCGAAACCATAACCATAAATACCACGTAAAAGTGGTTCACGAAGGTTCATCTGATCGAATTGATCGACGACTTCATTCCAGTTACTCTCGATTGTTCCGTCTAAATTGATAAAAGAACATCTTGATTGAATAATTATCAATCTCAATGACTTACCAGGTTCCATAGATGGAACCCCCGTGCTCGAGCTTTGTGGTGTATCATTCCTAAAATACAAATTCATATTTTAGTAAACCCGTTCATTTCGATAAGCCTATGATGATTTTCGTTTCTTTCGAGGAAAAATTATTCGTACTTGTCCTTAGACATCTTGTTTGATTGATGACATAATCTACAGTAAGTTTAGAATAGCGATTATTTAAAATAGATATTTTTGTTTTCTTTTAAAAATCAAATGACAAAGTACAAACAAACACACGCAGACACTATTTTCGAGAGTCAGGCAAACATATAATAAAAATGGCGGATGAAAAGTAAAGATATTTTATTATATTATCGATATGCTAGCGTACATCGGTAGAGAGGACAAGTTCGAAGTCGAATGTGATTTTTTTGTTGTTTTATTTCATTGAAAAAAAAATGTTTATTTCGAATTTATTATAAGTAAATACTTACTCCAGAGGAGATGTTGTTTTGTAACCGTTTGCTTTGGATTTTATTCGATTGTCGCTCATAGATGAAGAAAAATAAAATAGTAATGCATTTCAAAATAAAGACGATCTACAAGTAAGGAAAGAAAAAAAAAAATTGCCTAGCAACCGAAACGTTGAATACGAATTGGTTTTCCTATGAAACGGCATTGCTCTTTTTTTTATTTTCGAAAAAGGAGAAATTTTATAGATTTCAGTCTGGGTAAAAAACGAACGTGATAGACAAAGAAAGCTATTGCGCAGACAGATATTTCACTATAAATACATGTAATTTCGAAATCGGAGTACATAGATGAGTCAAAACGAAAAGACTATGTCGAATAAAAAATAACCAATGAATCCATGACATTGAAATGAAAAGAAATATTTCCTTCGCTACGAAGAAATGTTCATTTTTTTGCAAAATCTCGACTAACAATCGGATTACACATAAGCAAATAAAGAATCGCTTTGCATAAACGAACTCTCGTTCTCGATTGTGATTTCAGACGGCACTACAATCAATGTATGATGATTAACCAATGATTAGTCATAATGATTGCACGTTGATTTATTTAAATACAATAAGAATAAAGCATCTCATTTTTTTTTCTTCGATTTAATTTCATTGTGAGACTGTAGAATGGCTCATACTTCCTATCGTCTTCGTTGCCAATTGTACGGACATGAAGCTGATGTTCGTTCAGTTTCGACTATCACAGAATATGATGGTATTGTCAGTGGATCGAGAGATAAAACGGCAAGAATTTGGCGTCCATTAGAGTATGAAAAGTCAAGTTTCTTCGTTTGATAACGAAACTGTTTTTTTTTGTTCTTAATTAGCAAAACTTCGTTCGAACAACGAACAGTATTGAAAAATCATACAAATTTTGTCATTGCTACATGCTATATTCCGTCGAATGATCGTTTTCTTGATGGTCTTATTGTGACAGGAGGCAACGATAAGAAAATCTGTGTCTATTCAGCTAAACAAGGCACGCATCTATTCACATTGGAAGGCCATGAACAAACTGGTAAAATTCAATTCATTATATCATTAAAAATAGATGGATTTCTATCTTTTCTTTTAAAGTTTCATGTTTATATTATGTACCACAAAGTGATCTCTTATTGAGTGGATCATGGGATTGTACTGTTCGTGTCTGGTCATTGTCTACGAAACAATGTATTCAAACTCTTCGAGGTATGAACGAAGAAGATTTCTTTTCGTAATTATATTTGTATCTAACAGGTCATACAAAAGCTGTCTGGAGTGTGGTTTCAATTGGTGATGCAACAAATGATTCGAAAATAATTTTAACTGCTGGTGCTGATCATTCGATTATTGCTTGGAAAAACTATACTCAATATCAAACTTTTCAAGGTAAAACCGATTTATTCAAGTCATGAGAGCATTTTTTGTTATTTGTCGATTTTAAAACAACCAGGCCATTCGGATTGTGTTCGATCGTTAGCAGTAATCAATGGTGTTGAATTTCTTTCATGTTCAAATGATTATACAATCAAACGTTGGAATCTAAATTCTCCACGATCTGTTCAAACTTACGAAGGTCACACAAGTTTTGTCTATAGTGTATCGATTATCTCAGCTCAACAGTTCGCTTCAGTCAGTGAAGATCGTTCGGTTCGTGTCTGGTCAATTAATCAAAGTGAATCACTTCAAACTATTCGTTTACCAGCAACTACTGTTTGGAGTGTTTGTTCATTGACAAATGGCGATCTTGTTGCTGGTTGCAGGTTGATTTTCTTTCGAATTGAGCAAGAAAAGAAAAACATTTTTGTTTAGCGATGGACGTATATTTGTCTTTACTCAAGATCCATCACGAACGGCAACAATGCCGGAAATATCTGCTTTCGAAGAAGAATTAGCTTCGTCGAGTATTCAAACAAAAACTGGTGATCTAGGTCAAGTGAAAATCGATGATCTACCAACTGAAGATGCTTTGAAAAAACCAGGAACACGTGATGGTCAAACAACTATGATTAATAAAGGTAGTGGACATGTTGAAGCATATCAATGGAGTATGAACGATCAACGTTGGATGAAAATTGGTGATGTCGTTGGTTCAGCTGATAGTACAGCACAAGGACAAGCGTCAGCTACCGGCGAAAAAATCATGTTCGAAGGAAAATACTATGATTATGTATTCAATGTTGAACTTGATGAAGGTGTTCCACTTAAACTTCCATATAATATCAGCGAAGATCCTTGGTTTGCAGCGCAAGAATTTATTCATCGACATGAATTAAATCAAATGTTTCTTGATCAAATAGCACAATTTATTATTAATAATACTAAAGGAATGGTCATTGATCAACGAGCATCGGACTACGCAGATCCATTTACAGGTTTGATGATCGATTTAAAAAAAAAGAACGAAAGAAAGAAAGATAATAAATATCAATGAATTTAGGCGGTGGTCGATATGTTCCTGGTAGTGATTCATCAGCAATGGATACATCAGGACCATCGAGCAATTACGATCCATTTACTGGCGCTGGACGTTATATACCAGGTGGAAATTCAACATCGAATAGACCAACATCACACGCCAATCAAGATCCATTTACAGGTGCTGGAAGATATGTTCCCAATGGAGATCATAATCAAACATCACGACCATTGTCTGCTTCACAGACATCCGCTTTAAGTAAGACGAAGGTCGTCTTTGTTGTTTTCTCTAATGATAAACTTTTTCTATTTACTTTAGAAACACATACAGATTCACCATTGACATCATCATTTCCTCAAACTCAATATGCTACTATGACAAATGCTGATACGACAAAAATTCTTAGTAAACTCAAAGCATTTAATGATAGCATAACCGGTGATGGCATTCGTCTATCGGACAGTCAAGTACAACAATTAACTGAATTGATTAATGGAAATATCAGCAATCTTGAAGCTAAAATGGATATTGTCTTTCAATTACTCAAATGGCCTATAGATAAAATTTTTCCGATATTGGATATCATTCGCTTATTAGTTATGAATTCTACGATCTGCAGATATTTGTTCGAGAATGAAGCAAAAACAAAAGAATTCATTTCTCAACTTTTATCCTATGTTCAATCGGATCAATCAGTAAATACAATGCTCGTCTTTCGTGCATTAACAAATCTATTTTCTAATGAATTAACCGAAAAATATTTGATTAAAAATTCGAATTCAATTATTCCTAAAACTCTTCTGTTCTTACCAATAACAAACAAGAATACACAATTCGCTTTAGCCAATGTTATTCTTAACTATTGTATTTATTCTTATAAACGTAAAGATCAAAATTTCTCGAAATATTTATACGATTGTTATCAAGAATTTCTTAATGTTAATTTGGAATCGGATGTTGCCAAATGTCTTATACTTGGCTTAGGAACATTATTTTGTACAAATGCAGATTTAGTTCTTGATGTTCGAACAACATCGAAAAATAATGCCAAAGAATTCTTTACAGCATTGGACAAATCATCGTCAAAATATACTGCTGATACACTTGCATGTTTAGAACAATGTCGTGCACTTGTGAACAATTTATAATGAACATTTAAGAAAGAAATAGAACAGAAACAAAATCTACATATTAAAAGATAATAAACCCGATATTTCCCTTCTTCTTCTTCTTCGTCTTTTTATTTTAAGTTAAAATAAACAAAAAACAACAAACTATAAGTTATTTGAATTCAATCTAGATGTTTTCACGTACGACATTTTCGAGTAAAAGTAAACAACAAAAATTAGATCGATTACGACCGCCATCGCCATGGACAAACGATCTTGCCGATGAAGGAGTTGCAGTTTTTGTCGTACAAGCAAGTACAACTACTAACATCGGGTGCTTTCAAAACATAATTACAACGTCTAATCTAATGATTTGCTTCTTAACAATAGTCTCTCTGCTAACATTCGCTTTTTTTACTTCTTCTTCTTCGTATGATTAGTGTGCTGGTACTGTCGATATGACTCATGATGATGAAGTGGATTTATCATATAAGAAAAAATTATTACAGTTTATTTATCAATGCCAAGTATCGAGTGCTAGTGTAGTGTTTGTTTTCTGTTGTTTTAACAATTTAACATTAGATTGAACGACGATTACCGAAACGTTTATCGGAAAAATCTATGATTCAATTACATATAACTAAAGAACAAATTAAACTTCTCAATAGTCATCAAGTAAAACATTCGGTATTTTGCTTTGACGAACAATGTTCATATAATTTTTCACATAGAAAACAATTCTATCGATTCCTTCTCATCATATAATCACTTGTTATTATGTTGAATTTGAGAAAGATCATATTGTTGCGATGAAATATGGTAATAGAGCTGTTAATTAATCGACGTATTATTTGGAATATATATTTCGTTTGTCCTAGTTTCGACAAAAGATAAATCATCAACAGTTGAATTAATTGTTTTTCTTCTGAATGATCGATATGAAGCCGATGAATTATGTTCATCGATGGACTTTTGTTTTCGCGCAGTTTATATTGCCAATGAACGAAATTCTGATATTAGCAAAAAACTCTCATTACTCACTGTTTCACTTTCATCGAGTCAACAATTACGTAGTTCATTTGATTCAACTGCATCCTCAACACCATCCACAGTTCGTTCATTATCATTAGCATCAGCATCGTCAATGCGTGTTATATCACCGGATACATCAACGGTTACAGACGATGATAGATCGACACCACGTCGACGACATCGGTATAAGGAAATTTCAATCGTTGAAGTCCGATTTGATACTAAGCAGAATTCTTTTGTTTAGTCGAATACGTCATCGAAAAGATGATCATTCACCTAATCCATCGTCAACTAAATCAACAGCAATGATTATTCAAAATTACTTGTTAAATGTAAATAAAAAGAATAGAGAAAAGTTTTTCTTACGAATTATCTATTTTAGTTACAACTCGAATTAACAACAAACGAATTAGCCGAATTTGGAAAACTATTAACTGAATGGCAATCAAATCAATTGAGCACAAAATCATTTGTCAAACAAACAACTCGTTTATATGGATCATCTCGACGAAATTTACTCGATGGTTTACATGATTTTCTTCCAGTTGATGAACAAACTTGGTTTCTTCAGTATTTAAATAATCTCAAATCAACAGCTTCAGCTTTACTTAGTAGTGATGATTCATTAAAAGATGTTGATCTCTTGTAAATCTTACGAATAAATTTCTTTTTAAAATAAAAATTCTGATCAACCGTTTGAATTTATACGTTACATATATTTGAAAATAGGAAAAGAAAAACACATGTGATTTCTATTTATTTGAACAGAAACGTTCGATTACACTACAACTACTTACCAACTACTAAACATACATAAGAATGACTAGTCAAGCATTTAGTCAAGGAATTTATTTGATTGAAAGATCGGATTTTAATTTGTTACGTTCGTATATTGAACGAGAAGTATCGAATGCTACTCTACAACAACTTCTTGAAACGATTCAAAATACAGATGATGTCGATGTAAATATACAAAAATAAATCATAATCTGAATGATCTATTATTTTAGACATGTTTCTATTCATTTACGATTCCTATTCGATTGGATAAATGCTATCAGATATCGAGTAGAGTTCTCTTCATATTGTACAGAATATCAAAAAAAAAAGATGTTCACTGTATGTTTAGATTCATTTACTGAATTTATTGTACATCAACAAAGACGTGCTATTATCTTTGCACAACAGGTTTCTTTTTTTTGTTAACATCTTTATTTTTCTGTGCAAATCTTTTTTTTTCTTCTTGATAGATTATTTATAAAAATGTTAAAAATCTCTGTAGTCATTTCAATCAAATTGCTATTCGATTTTTATACGATAAATTACCTGCTCAACCTGAGTAAAGACAAATCTTCACATAATTATCAGTTTTATTTTTATCTGTAACAGATTTCGAGTTTCATCCGATGCATCACGCGCTGATTTACTCTCTTGTGCGCATCCTGTTCGTCTTACTGGCACTGTCATTGCAACAAGTGCTGTCTTGCCTTACATGTGTGTTTGTTCGTACATTGATATTATTTCATCTTTCTATTATAAATCTGATTTAGACGTGGACTAAAGTATAACTGTAGTGGCTCAATGTGTCCGTTGAGTGATCGAAAACGACAAAAATTTGTTTTATTTGATATTGAACAACCACATATGTGTAAAATTGGCGAGTGAGTTTCATTTGAAAGGCAAAATACGGAAGATCGATTGTATGGTTCATTCATAGAACTATTCTATGTGATGGATGTGATTTAGTGCTCAATGAAGATATCAATAAACGATGGATTTCAGGTAAATCTATTGATCGAAATCATTGTTTAGATTATTGTGATGTTTTATTAGAAAAACTTATTCTTTCTGTTCAAATTAAACCACCAGAAACACCTATTTTATCTTCAACATCCAATTTTGAATCGAATACTATTCTATCAAATGGTTATATCGTCATTGTTCGAGGTTGATCAACTAAAAACTTCAAACAATTACCAATTGTAATCATTTTATTTCAGATGAATTTGTTCAATACATACGTCTTGGTGGCAAATATAATTTCATCTGTTATCCTGTTAATGATCCTCATTCAAATGATGTGATTTTCGAGGTATGAGAGTCAACTGATGTTGTACTATATCTTCAACTATGTATTTCTCAAGACATTACATTGTGAACCGATTCAACCGCGTCGCTTTTGTTTACCTGATTCAATCGAACATCTCTATCATAATTTTGCTCATAATCAAACATTCAGTTTTCTGAATATTCTTTCAACATTATTCTGTCGTATGAATTTTATTTGACTTCGATTGATAATCGATAAACTCAAAATGATTTGCTTTCTAGCACATATTGTTCTATCGAAATATTGTACTCATGTCAAAATGGGTTTAATACTTAGTCTTGTTTCATCGTCACTTCATATTCTTATTGTTGGTAATGAAAGTCGTGCAGCAGATATACTTTGTCAAACAGCATTGAAATACGCTCCCATTGGTTTTATTCATCGACAGCAATATCCATTGACATTAGCACCAATTTCAAAGAGTAAACGTCATGGATTCATAGCTTCTGCCGGTTCGATTGCATTGGGCGATGGTGGAATTACTTATTTGGAATGTATTGATCGATTAAGTAGATTACAAACCAAACAACTTATTTCAGGTAGATTTAATGATAAAATCGACATTGTTTTTTTTTAATTTAATTGAGTTATTTGTTTAGCATTTGAAACAAAGACGCTGAGTATTGAAGTGAAAAAAACTGATGAAACATCGAAAATTGTATATAGTGTACCATTTAATAGCAATATTTGGGCTTATCATGATAGTCGTTTATGGTTAGATTCTGATCAAATTAGTGAACCAACAAATGATCTATCACCAGCATTAGCTGAGTAAGAACTTACAATTGGAATCATTTATTTGATTTTCTCCTTTTTGTGATCAATAGTGCTTTCAGTTTAGTTTTACCATTAGATGAAATTGAATGTGAATACGGTAGTAATTGAATAATTTACCACGGATTTGTCATTAGTTTAATGTTTTTAGAAGAAACAATTGATTGTTATGTTGATGCATTTGTAAATCATGATAATCAACAAGAAACTGTAGATCAACGAACAAGTCAATGGATTGATGACTTTCGAAGTGTAAATATATTTATCTTTTAAATCGAAATAATACAGTCGGTTTTTTCATGTAGTTCCTTGCTCATGTTCGAATGATAGAAATGCCATTGAGTCAAGAAGCTGAATTTCTTTTAAAGAAATATTTCTGTGCTTGTCGACGAACAAGACGAACACTTTTTGCATATACCGAACTTCCTGCAACATCAACAGATGTTTTGTAAATTCTTTTTCTTCAAAACTTTCCACAAATTTTTTATTGATTCATATATAGAACACATGTCTGTGAAGCCATAGCGAGATGTAATGCACGAATGGAAGCTCTTGAATCTGATATGATTATGGCGATTTATTTATTTGAAATTTCGACAATGACTCGACTTGGTTCGATCATATTCATTTGATTTCAATGATTATATTTCGTTTTTTTTTGTCGTAAATAGGATGTGAAAATGTGGTTAATGAACGTTATCGATCACCACCAGTTCTTACCAATCCAAATTCAATCGATCAAGTCATTTCAATCGAATTTTCTCAAATATATTCGAAAATCTTCTTTTTTTTTAGATTGAACAACGAATGAATCTATTTGCTCAGCAATTAATGACATTCTGTGATGAATACACACCATCAGTGACTCAAAATCAGAGTTATTATGATCCATCGTCTTCACCTCTTATCTAACAAACTAGATCTTGTTTTGTTGAACATATTTATTAAATAAAATGAAATCAAATAGATAATAATCAAAGAAAACATTACATTGTTGGCGTACTCGTAGATATTGAAGTTGTTGGTGACACAGATGGTGGTAGTAATGAAACAGAACTATTCATTGTATCACTTTGAACCATTAAACTAGACACAACTTGTTCGAAACGTTTCGATTTTAATGGAGTATTAGGTTCATAGAATGGATTTGATACACAATCGATATACGCTTGATGTAAACGTTGAAATAAGATTTTAATATCAGGATCTTTGAGAGATGCTGATGTCGAATGTTCGAATATAAGAATAAATTTGACACGTGTTGGTGAAACATAACCATAACTAAAAGAATAGTTTCTACATTTGTTGAATAGAGAAAAGTATATTGAAATTACTGACATTTTATATTCTTCAACTGGATAGAGAAGACCAAGATAGAAATCTTTGGTATCTCGGTCACCTCCAGGTTTGGTTAATTGACCGACTTTTTCATCGAGTATATCGATCGATGCATGAATTAGAAAAAGAAATTTGAGTTCTTCTGTTGATCGACGAAGATAAATTAAATTCTATGCATATATCAGAAAATAACTTTAATTTAATTCAATTCGATTATTTAAAAATAACTGACTTCTTTTATCAGAACAGCAACACAACAAGCCATTGCTACGAAAATGAACTGATGATAAAAAGATTGAAGGGAAAGTGAGTGACATTTCTATTGGTTTATGAAATAAACGACTAGCATATGATGTTCTATTGTCGCTATATGTTCTCAGATATAATTACGGTCTATTTGCATAGAAACCATATGTTGACAACAAATCTGTTGATGGCCGATTAAATTCATTGACATTCTGTAGAAGCAAAAGAGGTGTGCTCAATTGATACGATGTCGTTTCTATCAAGCCCGTTTTCAATTAAGAAAGCTCCACAACGAAAGCATGTTTCGAGAAGTCCACTTAAATTACCAGCCGATGAAATGTTTCGCGAATTAGGTCCTAAATACGACATCATTGATGTCCGAGTTGCAGACAGAAAAATCGGATTCGATATTCCAAATGGTGAATGGAATACAGGTACAATTCTCTTGATTAATTACGCATCATATTTAACAAAAAATATTTGTCTTTCTTCTTTTTTTTCCGTAAATATAAAGCTGGTGCAGAGAGTATCGGCGGAACAGGATCAAGTGGTTCTGCGAAAAAGATTCGCAAACAAGTCGAAGTCTTACAAGAAGAAAATAATATGTTAAAACTGAAAGTCGATGTTTTATTGACTCTTGTTGCGGAATCTGTCGCTGAACTATCATCAACGCAAAAGAAATGACATGTCTCTTTTTTTTGTTTGTTTTAATAACTCGTTCTTGTGTCAACAAATCAATGGGCTAGACGTATATCTACATATCTTTTTTTGTTTTTGTATTGTCATATCAATAAAATTTTGTTCGTTCGGTTACGATAACCAATCGTTTTCATTCGATCGATGGTCTTCTCTTCTTTGACAGTTCAAGATAGATAGATGATTCATTTGTTTTTACGAATCAGTTACATTGTCTTTGTAATCGAATAAAAACCGTTTTTGTAGTTTTGAACTTGTTTAGATTGTTTATCATGCGTCCGTATCTATTCGATGGATTGACTGTTTTATTTCCATTCGAAGCATATCAATGTCAAATTGATTATATGAAAGGAGTTATTGAGTGTTTAATGCGAGTCTGTTTGATAAATTGAATTCGAAAGATGGATTTTTTTAAAATTATTTTTAAAGGGACAAAATGGAATTCTTGAAAGTCCAACAGGTACTGGAAAGACACTTTCTTTGTTATGTGCTTCACTTGCATGGCTTGAACAATATAAAATACATAATTCTGATTCCAATGGTAAATTGAATTAATTGATTCTTGGGTTATTCGTTAATTAAAAAAACACAATATGTAGAGGCTCCTGTTCAAATTATCTACGCGTCTCGTACTCATTCTCAATTAGCACAAGTCGTGAAAGAATTTAAATCGACTGCTTATAGGTTTAAGTGGAAATAAATTCTAGATTATTGATTTTTTTTTTCTGTTTGAATTTTAGTCAAATGAAAATAACTGTGTTGGGTTCTCGTGATCAACTTTGTATTCATCCCGATGTAAAAGCTCTCGAAAACAGTTCCGATAAGATCTCAGTTTGTAGAGAAAAAGTCCATCGAAAAACTTGTTTATTTCATCGAAATTTTGAAAGTATTCAATTGATTTCATCATCGAACGTTTTTTTGTCTTATCAATGAATTACATTCTAGTTTGCAAACCTGATATTGTTAAATTACCTCCAATGGACATCGAAGATTTAGTTAAAGAGGGCATACAAAAAAAGTACGAAAAAAAAACAAGTGTCTTCTTCTTTTCGAGATATTTTGCTTTGCAGATTTTGTCCTTATTTTGCAGCGAGAGATCTAAAAGAAAAGGCAGATATTATATTCATGCCGTATAATTATTTACTTGACGCTAAAGTAAGTGAAAAAACAAAAGTGATCATATAATTTGTATATCTTTTGAAAAAGGCTCGTCGTATTCATAAAATTAATGTTCGTAAATGTGTGATTATATTCGATGAAGCTCATAATATTGAACAGCAGTGTGAAGATGCTGCATCAGTTGTGATTAGTTCACTTGATCTGGCTGGTTGTCTTGATGATATTACTAAAGTTATGCAATGGATGATTGATTCACGAACTGAAGAACCTTCGGAATTAGCAATCGAAGGCAAAGAAGAAAATAATATCGATGTCAATGGTAAAAATTTGATTTTAAAACTTTGAAATGCCATCAACGAGTTCTCTCTTTAGCTCTAAATGTTACACAAGATCAAATCTGTAGTTTGAAATGTACGCTGATCAGATTCTGTTTAAGATTTAAGAGAACGACACGTTTCTTTTTTCTTGTTTATTTTAAGTAAAAGTTATGAAATTAGAAGAACTGTTAGATAATATGAAAACAACCAAAGGAAATATTCCATCACCTGGCGAGTATGTTTAACAAGAAGAAAAACAGATAAAATCTGATATGACACTTTTGTAGTACTGCTTTTAAATGGTTACAAAATGCAGAAATCAATTTCAATCCGCAAGGTGATATTCAAACACTTCAAGATATCAATCAGTTCATGGCAGCTAAATGTCAGTTGAATTATTTGCTTTTATTTTTCTTCGAATTTATTTTTGTTTGCAGCTGGTACGATCTTTCGTTCGAAAGGACATGCACTTCTTCGATTAACTGAATTCATTGAAGTAAAATAAAAACTGTACAATCGAATTTATCATTTTAAAATGATGATTACTAATCTAGACTGTTCATCCGTTGGATGAAAATGGTCAACCATTATTTACATTCGATATGGATGCTCAACGAAAAGCTGTATTCAAAGTAGATAAGATTACATTAGATTTTCAGTTGAAACAACATCAAATGTCGATTGTTTAGGTTTATGTTGAAGAAGAAGGCGCAAATCCTGAACAAAGACCATCGATTATCGTTTCCAAAAGTGAGATCTTTTTTCTGTCTCTATTATTTTCGATGAATTGTTTTTATTTTTCAGAACCAAAAAAGTTACATTACTGGTGTTTAGCACCAGGATTTGCTATGAGACAATTATGTATGCAGAATACTCGATCGATTCTTTTAACTAGTGGTACACTTTCGCCAATCGATTCGTTTAAAACTCAACTAGCAATGTGAGATTATAGAAAACACTTCGAATACGAAAATCTTTTTCTGTTGATCATTCAGTCCATTTGATATCGTCATACAAAACGACCATGTCATCGGAGAAAATCAATTATTTGCTGCTGTTCTACCTCGATCAGTTGGAAATAAACATGTTCTCACATCTGTTTATCGAACTAGGTACATTTTTTTTCGTTCAACAGAAAAAAGCGTCAATAAAACGTTTATCTACTATAGACAAAATCCTGAATATCAAGAAGCATTAGGTCAAACTTTACATAATGTTATTAAAAACATTCCCGGTGGTGTTCTGGTTTTCTTTCCTTGTTATAAAATGATTGAAGAAGTTGTAGCCACGTGGAAAGTTCGTTTCATAATCTATGAATCGATTTAATTGTTTTTGTAAACATTCTAAATAGAATAACGCGACATTTGAAACGATGAATCAACGTAAACGAGTGCTTATTGAACAACGAAATAAAGTCAAATTCGAAACTCAAATGAAAGAATTCAATACGATCATTGAATCGGATGAACGTGGAGCTATGTTATTTGCTGTAGCACGAGGAAAACTAAGTGAAGGCATCGATTTTAGCGATAAATCCTGTCGAGCTGTTATTATTATTGGAATACCGTTTGCACCTCATCAAGATCGACGAGTTATTGCTAAAAGACATTATCTCGATGAGATCAATCGAGCAACGAATGTATGTGTGCATTTATTTGAGTTCTTTTGCAGTTGAATTGTTGCGCTTTTTTGTCTTTTAAAGAAGGATTCAAAAGCTGGAGATGTCTGGTATAATCAACAAGCTTTTCGAGCGATAAATCAATGTGTTGGACGTGTTATTCGACATCGAAATGATTATGGTGCTGTGCTTTTCTTTGATCAACGGTAAGACGAGATTTTGTCTTTGATATTGTTCACTTTTCTTCAATGCAGATTTGCGGATAATAAAGAGAATTTATCGAAATGGCTTCGACCATTTATTCATTCAGTGGATTTCACTGGTGCAATGAAAGGACTCAAAGATTTCTTTGCCCAAGTAATTACAAATTGTTTATTTTTTTTTCGTTTACTAATTTCGATCGATTTAGTTTTCGTCAACTATTGAAAATCAAAAACCAAATCGTCCTATTCAACAAGCATATTTTCAACCAGTAACGCATTCTACAACAATGATGCCATCAAATTTTGTCAATTCTCACGCCGTTTCTTCGGCAGACATTCTCAAAACTTGTTTGTGTTATTCATTAGCAAAAATAGGACTGATCCTTCATTTTCTCTTCTTTGTAGCTGAAATATTTCTAAAAACTGCCGAACAAAAACCCTTAAGTAAACCTCCAAAAGAAACAACTATTGTCCATAAATCTTTATTTGATGCTATATCATCAACACAACATGTAACTCATTACTTACTGTTTTTCTCATTCAATTCGATTTTATTTAGAGTGGAAATTTAGTACCTGTACAAAATATTCCGTTTGATGATGTAGATAGTTTTTTTTTCTCATTTTTTTCCGAGAAAGATCAATGACATTGTACTTTTAGAAACAACGTGATTTCGATGCAATGCTTGAATTGAAACGACGTGAGGCAACTCGAACTGAATCTCTATCAAAAAAGTTACTGCCAACCATGGGAACAGTATGCACAGATAGTTTCTGAATTCGAATTAATTCAAATGAAGCTTTTGTTTAGTTTGAAGATACCTCATCAAGTTCAGGAAATAATTCTTTAGCATCCGCAAAAACGAGTGAATATCGAGAATTACTATGTCAAGTACATACACTTTATTGTTTACCTTCGAAATTAGTTTGAAATTTGTCTTGTATTTAGTTGAAAGCTGCTATGCCACATGGTGTCTATCCAAGATTTACACATATGTTACAAGATCATAAGACTCATAAGACGGATCGAACCTATTTTCTTAAATTAAAAACATTATTAGTAGAAAGTCTAGCAAAAGATCATCATAAACTCTTCTTAGGTATTTTGACAAAAAAAATTTTCTAAACGAAAAACTTATCGATTGAACATTATACTTTTCTAGACATGGCTCGACATATAAGTTCGCAATTTCGCGATGAATATATTCAGGCAGGACAAACCTACACTTCAACAAATGAAATAAAGGGAACAACTGATGGAATAATTAGTAACAAAAGAAAAGATTTATCACCAAGTGATTTAGATATTCCTCAAGCAAAGATACATAAAAGTAATCCATTTCGACGCAGATGATTTATCCGTATTTCAAATTGTGAAAAAAAAACAAATCTTGATTATTTTTCATTGTTAGTCTCTCTTTTTTTTTGTATTTTCTGTTTGTTTGTTATTGAATGAAACTGTATAATAATTTGAAAGAAAAGAACGAATATTTTATCTCGTCATATTATTACGAATGGGCTGAAATCAGACTTGTTTTTTTTTGCTTTATTATTTTGCGATCGTTTATCAGATGTATATCATTCTCATATTGAAAAATGATTTTGATATGAGGATAGAAAAGGCAATATTTTTAATGACTCAAGGATTAAATAGCCAAAACAAAAGTAACATGTAGCATCAGCATAGGGCGTGTTTTTCAAACGCAATTTCAATTCAAAGGAAATGATTGTATTCCCGTAATTATTTATACATGCAACCTAAATCACAAGAGACGCAAATATCTACGCACAACTGGAACATTGAATATTCTGTACGATAATTGAAGTTGAAAAAACGTAACAGGTTATTATTATTATGTATTTTTTTTCTCTTTTTCTTCTCTTCGTGTCCATATAAATTAGTTACTGACAGTGAATGACATATTTCACATCCATGAATATACCGTGAAATAGTTTGTTGAAAATATCGTTCGACAACGATGTTCTTGCGTTACAATTGTGATCTAGTGCCCTCTATCGTAGTTGTTCTCATATGTGATTAGCACCATACAAACAGCCAACATAAACTCGAGTCCTTGATACTGGAATGTACGCTGATGGTCGTCTGTCAGCTGAACGTCAAATCGTTGGCTTATATTACATTTTCACATTTTTCTTCATTTAATAGAAGAATTAGTTCGATAGTTATTTGTTTTCTTTTTGTATTTGCAGATTTTAACAAATTTTTATCATGGGTAACTCGTCATCAAATAGTACAAAACGAGATTCAAGAAAATCTGAAAGCAATCCTCAGCAATACATGCAGATCTATGAACATATTCTCCGGTTATTAACTGATGTAATTCGAACGAAAGAAGATTGTTGTTCAATTTGTCATCATTTTGTTTTTGTTATATTTTAAGATTTGTCATACCGATGATTTTCCTCTGAGTATATTTCGACAAGGAACGGACATGACAACTTGCTTTCGTTTAATTGAAGTTGTTTCCACTCCTCGATTGTCCGATGAATTCATCAATGTCATTGTTAAACTTATTTGGAACGGTCGTCCGAGTTTATCTCGTGATGACGTCACGAAGATCTTTCGAGATTGTTGTCTGTTCGATCTTAAACAAGCATTTATAGCGGACAAAAATCATTTTCAACCGAATATGTTAGATAATGAATGTTTCGTAGCATTGACAAATAATATTGAACCAACAACAATACCTGAAATTGGTCAAGAACAATTCTTCAATTGGATACGTGTCAATTTCGTCAGTTTATTCTACGGTTTGGAAGTATGGTTGAGACAAAATGTTAAACAACCAACAGCAAGTGGTACATCGACTGAAAGATCAACAACTAAAACATACTCTTTATTACCAATGGATAATATTTTAAATCAAACTTGGGTTTGGCTTTTAACACATAATCTTCCTATTCTTTATTTATCATCGGATAAAACGTGTACGAATCTATTCGAAAGAATGTCTTCAGTTCTCGTAAATATATGCATTTACTTTTCATGGTTCTCTTCTACTTTTCATTTGAATAGCACGGTCGAATGTGGGATCATTTGTATGATAGTCATCGAGATGGATCGAGTTTAAACAGGTTAAACACGACTTTCTATGAAATTATTTCTGTTTCTATTGAATTCATATTTTAGATTTCAACATCATATTTTCGGTTATCGAGGACCTTTGGTTATGCTATTCGAAATATCCGATGGTTATCTATTTTGTTTATGTTGTGACGAAGAATTTCGGTAGATCAATTTGATAATAAAGTATTCATATGTAAATTCTCATCTAATTAATAGAGAATCGCCGAAACATTTCGGTGGTATTCAAGCATGTTTATTCCAATTAAAACCGACATTTAAACTTATTGTTGGTAAATTTATTGACTAATTCGATTTCAATAAAGAAAATAGCATCGAATCGTCTTTTTTTTCTGTCTTCAGAGGGTTCACAAACAATTTTTATGAATACAAAATTACGTGGTGTCTCCGAATTAGGTTTATCTGTTGGTCGAGATCAAACACGTACATTCCTTCGAATCGACGGTGACTTTTTTAATGTTAAGCATATGCATGGTGAAGGTCGTCTCGCTGCGATTGATGTCTGGGGTGTAGGGGGTAAAGCCAGTGCTGAAGAACAAGAAAATCTGCGCGATTGGGAAGATAAACAAATCGAAAAAAGTCGAAAAGTAACAACAAATAGAAGAATATTGTTTTTGATGCATTGACATCGCGATATTTGTTTTCTTTGTGTAGGTTAAACGATCGTATGAAGAAGAAGAAGCCATTCTTAACATGGCTGGAATTGAAACACGTCATACACAAGAACAATTTTAAAAACATCTTTTTTTTTCTTTTAAAGAATTTGAAAGTTTTATTTTTTATCGTCTATTCGTCTTTGGTTTGTAGATAGATCTGAATGGCCAATGTATTTCGTCAATTTCTACTCGATGCCGAACATGGAGACGTCGAAGCAGTACGAAGGAATATTGAACATGGCATAGGCTTAGAAACACGCGATGAAGTAAACAAAAGATTCGAGCTCTATTTTGATTGAACTGCTGTTGTTGTTTTTTTTTCGTATTTAGGATCAACAAACAGCACTTATTCTAGCAGCAAGGTGTAGTCATTTAGAATGCGTTAAAATTCTTCTTGAAGCTGGAGCAGATGTCAATGCCGAAGACATTGTAAGAGAAAAGTCAAAAAGTCGATTTTTGATAAATTATTTTGCGATTATTTAGGATAATTGGAATGCGCTATTGAATGCATCACAAAATGGCAATCTTGATCTCGTTCGTCTTCTTGTTGAACATGAAGCACAAATTGATCATTATGATTGCGTAAATAGAAACGATTTTCTTCAACAAACAAAGAGTTTCGTTCATTTGAATAGGGACAATTTACACCATTGATGTGGGCAGCTTATCAAGGGCATACGAATGTAGTTGAATATTTAATAGCTTGTGGTGCAAGTGTCAATGCTGTTGATGAACATGGTATATCGAGTTTAGGTTGGGCAGCAGGAAGAAATCATATTGATATCGTTGGTCTATTGCTGCGAGCGGGTGCTTTGCCAAATTTATGCGATAAAAACAATACAACGCCACTAATTTGGGCTAGTCGACGTGGTAAGAATTCAAAGTTCAACAATTTGATTTCAATGTGACTATCCAATGATTCATTTTTAAGGTCATACGGAAATTGTCGATTTGCTTTTGAAACATCACGCAAGTGTGAATAATATTGGAATGAAAAACATGACGGCATTATTAGCAGCGACAAAAGCTGGTCATAAAGAGACTATTTTTCGTTTACTCGAACATCCAAATATCGATATTAAAGTACAAGATAAAGTATGTGAACTGATTGAAGTTCTTTTTGGGAAATATTCGCATGTTTTGATTGTAAAATAGGATGGACAAACACCGTTGAGTCATGCTTGTGCACAAGGTCTTACAGAAGTTGTCAATGAACTCATTCGACGTCTTGCTTATGTTAATACAGTTGATAAGGTTTGTCGAATATCTGAGCATTGTCTGTTTTTTTTAATCTTTTGTTCGTTATTAGAATGGCGATCCCGTTCTTTTCTTTGCTGTCAAAGGTGGAAAAGAAGATTGTGTAGCTATTCTTCTCGAAAATCATGCTGATATAAATACAATTGGTGCCGTAAGGAGAAATTTTTTCGAGTTGATCTTTTAATCTATACAAAAAACAAATATCGAACTTAGGATAATAAAACAGCTATTTGGTGGGCTGTTGACCGAGGTCGACTCGATGTTGTCAAATATCTTCTTCAATTTAATCCCGATGTTGAAGTCGCCGGTGGTGAAGATGATGATACACCACTTTTATTAGCAACGAAACGAAAACGAGTTACTATTGTTTACGAGCTTATAAAATATGGTGCTAAATTATCTTCTACTGATCGAGTAAAATCAACGAATTTGTTGTTGAGCTGAATTTGACGTTTTTTTGTTGTTGTTAAAATTAGTATGGAGATAATAGTTTACATGTTGCTCTGCGTAATCGAAGTCGAGATATAGCTGATATTTTATTATCCAATCCACGTCATTCAAAATATTTATATCGTCCAAATAAACGTGGTGAAACACCGTATAAAATCGATGCAAGTTTACAGAAAAGTATTCTTACGACCATATTCGGACAACGTAAGTCGAATGAGATTCGAATTGTTTTGAAAAGATTTGTCGATTGAATAAATAGGAGCATTGAATTTAAATGATGATTCAATACTCGGCTATGATCTCTACTCGTCAGCATTAGCAGAAATTCTAAGTGAACCGTCACTTCGAACTCCAATTACTGTCGTATGTTAAGAAATTTTCTCAATTCATTGTTTGTTAAATGTATTGAATGTGTAATTAGGGTCTTTATGCGAAATGGGGCAGTGGAAAATCGGCTTTATTGACACATTTGAAAGGTAAATTGAAAGTACAAAGAAAACGATTATCAATAAACAATCATTTAAATTTATCTAGATGAAATGCACAGTTTTGCTCAATTAACTGGTAAATTTCTTCAACAATTTCGATTCCCATTCGTCTTATTATTTATTTAGACTTTCCAACTATGAAATTTTCATTACTACTTATCAGCATCATAGTCATTCTAGCGGCAATATTTGGTCTCATAACTGGCTTCTCCATTCATTATATAGTTGGAATCTCGCTTAGTATTGGTTTTATTATTATCTCTGTTGGATTTCTCTTTCTTATTCGATATTTTCTTCGTCACAAAGATTATCTTTGGACAGCGAATGTTGCACAATTTCTAACAAAACGCTTAGAAATTATTCGTTTTCTACTTCAAGTTCTTTTTATGAATCCATATGCACATCGTCGATTAAGAAATCGCGATACAAATGATTATCAAAAGATGAAGTAGAATTTCATTTTTGTCAAAAAAAAAAACAAAAACCGATTGTTTCTTAGATTTATTTTCACTGAATATGGCAAAGTGTCAACAGTCGAAGGCGACAAAGCAAGTGCGACTATGATCGCAGATTTAGCTGTTAGCGTTGAAGAAACCTACGGAGTTGTTGCGACTCGTCTTTGTCGAGCACTTCATTCGAAAAGTTCGTTCGAGAGAAAAAAAAAGCAAAACTATTTCTGTCATTTTTGTTTTTCTTGAAATTAGATCTAAGTCGTCATCGATTTCGATATATGTTTTGCATGCCAGCATTTATTATTGTCATCATACAAATTGCTCTCGTTCTTTCTCTTATTATTCTTGGTTTAATTAATGGAATTCCATCGGTTCATCGTTCGATAAACATGACTTATGTAACATTGAGCAGTATTCTTGGTGGTTCGATAGTCATTAGTTGTGCGACATGGTTGAGATTGTTAATCGGTCTGATGAAATCACCGAAAAGAAAAATAATGAAATATTCCGATCGATCATCACGTTTAAACGAGAATTCGATCTATCGATTAAAAAAAGAAGTTAGTCAACTGTCGTACATAATCAAATCGGTCGAAGCATTCTTAAATATCAATACACGTCTTGTTGTTTTAATTGACGGTCTCGATGTTTGTGAACAACAACGTATTTTTCAAATACTTGACGTAAAAAAAATAATTCTCATCGATTTTCATTAAAAAAATCTTCGTGTTCTATTTCTTTTTTTTTGTAGCAAGTTCACGTGCTTTTAACAAAGGAAAACGATCCATTTATAAGTTTAATTGTTTGTGATCCGCATAAAATGATGCAAGATCTATCAATGTCAATGGTATCATCGATACCACAAAATCAAGTTTTTGATACGAGTGTCAATGGTCAAGATTATCTACGATCGATTATACAACTGCCGATTTATTTACAATTAAATTTAACTAAAGCAAAACAACTGAAAAAACAACCAGATAGTTTTCCGAAGAAACGACAAAATGTTTGTTCGATAGATTCGTTTTATTGAAACTCTAACTGCATTTTTCGATTTCTAGACATTAAATAACGGTGTCTCAGTTCTCGATGTCAGTGCCAAAACAGCAACACCATCGAAACTTCCAAAAAACAAACGCCGTCGACAACGACGTGACACATTTTCGAATACTAAACCAGTACAAATAATCTCGATTATCTTTTATTTATCTTTTGTTCTTCTATTTTCTCAGGTAACAACATCCGAACTAACAAATCAATTATTACAATCGGATTATTTTCTCGACATAAATCCTCGAATTCTCCAACGTTTAATCAACATAATCGCCATGTCCGGTCGATTACTTCGTGCAAATCAAATTCTATTCAGTTGGAAACGTCTCGGCTGTTGGTCATATTTAGTCGAACAATGGCCATATCGAATATCTTGGATTATCGTTTATTACGAAGATCATGAACAAGATTATTCCGAAGATACAACTTTAAAAACAATCTTTGACAAGTAACGAAAACGAAATAAAGTTTTGTTGTTGTTGTTGTTGTTGAATAATTTCATTTTTAGAATAAAACCATTCATTCCGACATCGAACGAGTGTTTGTTAGAACTCGATCGTAATGGTCGAAAATTTGAACTTTGTATCGAACGAGGCGAGCCGATTTTAAATGTCAAGGATTTAACAGAATTTCTTCCATGTACTTGTAATCTTGATCCGTATTTGAATAAACTCATTCGAGGTAAACAAATAGTTTCGTTTATAGAAAAAAAAACGAATTTATTTTATTGTCAAAATAGATTCTGCTGCGTATTTTCTAATGAATAATACGGATGAAAATGGATTTGTTACCAGTGATGCATCAAGATTCTTTGCTCAGCGAGATTCCACGTAGGTTGACAAACATGAATTCAATGAAACGAATATTTTCAACAGGAGATTTGTCTTTTGTTTTTCTTCGATGTTTTCTTTTCATTCAGACATGTTTACTATTGTCATTGTTCGGAATGGTAAAAGATTTGAAACTATTTCTCAATGACGCATGTTTGCCTACGAGTTTTTTTTCTTGTTGTTGAAAATATTATTTATTTTTTTGGCTCCTGAATATTTTCGAAGAGAAATAACTAAATCTCTATGTTTTAGTTATGCTGCACGTACTGGTTGTTTGCCAATGTCACGGCGTAGGAATTCGTATCATGCAACAAGATTTAGTAATGTTGCAACGGATCTCCTTGGTAATGAAGAAAATTTGATAGCGATCATTTGTTTTACTGTTTTTTTTTCAGGAAATCAACACCGTCCATCATTTGATTTACTTGGCCAACGTTTTTGTCCATCGATGCCAATGAAAAAATCTGCTGACGATGAAGAAAGTCACGTTCGAACTTCATCAATTTCATCGACAATTGCACCAATTATACCATCATCATCATCCATACCTCCTAATCAACGATTAAACGTAATTCATGATTCATCTGCCAATGTTAAAGTACAATTTTTTCAAGAGAATCCTCTTTCAAACGCATTTTGATTTTTTAGATCGATTTATCACCGTCATTGAGTCAAATGTCAGTAACAGATATCGGCGATTGTATAAAAACTGAAATCACAGGATTAAAACCATCGATGATATCGGTCTATGTTCACGATGTAAATGAATATAATATTAGTGGACGAGTTTTAGCAACATGTGAACTCGACGAACTTAAACAAGTAACTCATCGAATTGTCTAATAACTTGTTGTTATTGTTGAATTCTATAGGTTCTATCGATGGCATTCGGCGATTGGGTTCTATTTCGAACTTGGGTTGAAACTAAACGAGACGAAGAAAGGTACATTCATCGATCACTTTCGAAATTCAATCGATTGTTCGTTTTTTTCTTATAGACGTAATCGTTTTCGTGTTCAACCACAAACTACATCGAACATCCATCAATCGTACCTTGTCAACAGTGATACATTGAATGACGTCGAATTCGTGAGCGAAAACAGCGTTCTCGGTGCTGCACTCACTAAAATAATGTCATCAACACTACAGAATACAGCCAATCAATCACTTGATGAAACACGTCCAACTCCAAACGAAGGTGTTTCGATAGTTTCCGTGCCGAAAAATGTCAAATTTTTAATTCCTCTCGGTCGATCTGGTCTTGCATCGAACGAAAGTACATTCGGCGTCATTGAATCGACCACTCGAACGATTACACATGTCAAAGATATATTTCCACTCAAATCACCTCCGATTAATAACGGAGATGAATCAGGCGACGTCTCATCGTCATCAGTTTTCGAAAACGGACGACGTCAAGATCAAAATGAAATCATTCGAAGTGAAAGTGAGCAACCTTTACTAGAAAATACTGATGGAAATCAAAACTGAATGAGAAACTCAATTGAAGACAACGAATGTGCAATATCAAATTTTTGAAAATTATGATCATTCTTTTTAGTTTCCTATTTTCGAATGTAAATTAATATTTTATTTTATTCAGATCGTAAAAAGAAAAATCTTTCCTTGTCCTTCTTTAGTCAATTTTTATTTGCTTTCTCTAGACTTATTTTATGTCGTATTTTTTTTGCTTCGTCAACTATCTTCACATACGTATTTATCGTGTTTTTGAACAGTTCGAAGTCCCTTTTTTTATAAATAAATATATGGATTTCCTATCCGGTGAATAAAAAAATTATGATTTCTATAGTCGATTTGCACTTGAATGCGAAGAATTGCTGCGAATACAATGGATCGATCAGTAGCGTCCTCTATCTTGTATTGTTTTTTTAATATTTTCTTTAGTTTTGTCATGTTTTTTAACGGAATTCAGTATCTTAATAATAATTGGTGCATATTTCAATAAAATCTATTAACTCGTCATAAGTTTGTGTATTTTATTAAATCTCTGTTACATTGGCAGATGAAAAAAAAGATGATGAGATGATGAGAAAAAAAGAGAAAGAAAGAGAGAGAGAGATATAATAGAAAATAAGAGAATAAACAAACAAGTCAACATGGAAAAGAGAGGGAATGTTAGTTAGTTAGTTCGTTCAATCGACGAGTTTAAACAAGAAACGATCAGCTATCGTTGAAAAGATATTTTCGATTGAATTTTCATTCCGTTTCATTCGTTTTCTTTGGCAATTATGTTGTTTGTTTATTTGTTTTCGGATAATCATCGTGATGTTTTTTCTTTTCTCCCTATTGAAGTTTTTTTAGAAGAAAAGAATCAATTTTAAGATCAATTATTTCCCTTTTCCCTTAAACTTACAAGAAAGAAAACTACTTATTGATAAAATATACGATGAACAATGAGTAAGTTCGATTTTTATATTCGTGCTGAATCGTTGTTTTGTTGTTGTTGTTGTTTTCTAGTCAAGATACAAGCTCGTCGCAACAATCAGCACGCGGCGGTGTTCAAGATAATTCACGATATCAGAATAAAACTATGGAACAAGGCAATAATAACTCTTATGCCGGTGGATATAATCGTGGTGGAACAACTGCACCCCAACAACAAGTACCTTCTACCCAAGTTTATCGACCTCCCCATATGCAAAATCGAATGAATACGCCGAATGGTAATTTTAGCAATAATAACAACATGTCGGGCGGTTATCGAGGACCTGTTAATCCTGGCACAGGTTATTCTCAGCAAAACTATGGTAATAGCTATGCTGGTGGCAATGTTCACATGCCTCAACAACAAGCTTACTATGGTCAACCACCGCCACAGATGTATCATCAACCTATGTCAAATAATTATCAACAAATGGGGCATATGGCACGTCCAATGAATCCAGCACAAACGTACGACAATCGTGCCTATGGTCAAGCATCTCAACAGCAAATGCCGATGCAAAATCGATCATTCAATGATATGTCACAAGTACAATCGTCCTACAATCGGCCAAGTCCCAATGATGGAATCAATCAACAGCAATCAGGAGGTCGATGGGACGCAATTCTAGCCGAACGACAAATGTCGACCTACAGTAACAGCAGTAGTAATAGTTCATATCAACGACCTAGAGGCGGTGGTGGCGGTGGCGGCTATTCGAATAACTATAACAATCGAAACAACGGTGGTTACGGCGGACAACGTGACAATAACTACAATCGACGTGACCAAGGTTCGAATAGAGCGTATCATTCGCATGTTGGCGGTCAATCAGGTGACATGATTGGTGCCGACTGGAATACACCATTGCCGCCTAACCCTACTCTCGAAAGGTAAACATTAAAACGAACGATTTCCGTTTCGAAACCAAATCTTTTCAGAGAATTATTCGGTGTCAAACCAACTGGCATTCATTTTGAATTGTACGATGATATTCCTGTAGATACATCACATATGGACTATCCGCCAATAAATTCAGTTCGTAGTTTTTTATTTGTTTTTTTTTTCTAAATTCGTTCGATGAATTCTTTAGTTTGAGGATTGTGATTTTGGTGAAATTCTCAAAAATAACATTGCTCTTGCAAATTACGGTAAACCAACGCCTGTGCAACGTTACGCCATGCCGACGATCTTGCGTCGACATGATTTAATGGCTTGCGCACAGACTGGTAAGATTTTCGAAGGAGAAGAAAATTCTTCGAGTGTCATCTGTGGTTATTAGGTTCGGGCAAAACTGCTGCATTTTTGCTTCCGATATTGCACATGATCTTCCAAGAAGGTCCAGTACAAAATCCTCCGAATGATGCCCGAAATCGAAAACAATATCCGCTTTGTCTCGTCTTGGCGCCGACTCGTGAATTGGCATCACAAATTTACGACGAAGCACGAAAAGTAGAAAGAAGAAAAAACAAACAAACTTAAATCGAACTGCTTGTTTTTTTTTGTTTAGTTTGCTTATCGATCGATGGTTCGTTCGTGCGTCGTTTACGGTGGAGCTGATGTTGGATTTCAAGCTCGAGATCTCGAAAAAGGCAGTCATATATTAGTCGCTACTCCAGGCCGTTTGAATGATTTAATGCAACGAGGTCGTATCGGATTAGCTAACATTCGGTATAGAAGATTTCATTCTCTTTTTTCAATTTTCGTTTTTTTCTTCTTCTTAAAGATATTTGGTATTGGATGAAGCTGATCGTATGGTAAGTCGAAAGCAAATCTTTTGTTGAGAAAAATATTTAATTTGTTTGTTTGTTTTTTAGTTGGACATGGGCTTTGAGGTAATGATGAATTGTGTATGTTGTATTTTTTGCATAAATTTGTGTCTGATAGCCGCAAATTCGTGAGATTGTGGAACGTTCAGATATGCCATCTACGGGCAAACGTTTAACTTTAATGTTCTCTGCAACTTTTCCCAAACAAATTCAGGTTCGATCAAAGAAAAGAAGACGAAGGGAAAACAAACTGATTTTTCTAGGAATTAGCACGTGATTTTCTTCATGATTACGTGTTTTTGGCCATTGGTCGTGTTGGTTCAACGTCACAAAATATCACACAAAAAATCGTTTGGGTAGAAGAAACCGAAAAACGTTCATTTCTCCTCGATTTACTGAATATTCAACCGGGTAGAAATCTCGAATAAATCGAAATTGTTTTTATTTTCACATCTTTTGACTTCAGACGCATTGACATTGGTCTTCGTCGAAACGAAAAAAGGCGCTGATATGCTCGAAGATTTTCTCTACAATCATCAATATGCTGTCAATAGCATTCATGGTGATCGTTCGCAAGCTCAACGTGAAGAAGCATTGCGATCATTTAAAAGCGCTCGAACACCAATTCTCGTTGCCACAAGTGTTGCAGCTCGTGGTCTCGATATTTCGTAAGCGTGATGAATTGTAATCGATTGTCGACGAATTTGTATTTCTCTAGAAATGTTAAACATGTCATTAACTTTGACTTGCCAACAGATATCGATGAATATGTTCATCGTATCGGTCGAACAGGTCGTGCGGGTATGACTGGTAAGACTATTCGAATGAAAGGATGTTTTCTTGCGGTTTATTAAACGAGATTTCTTGTGTTTGTTCAGGTCAAGCAACATCTTTTTTCAATGAAAAAAATCGCAATATTGCCAATGATTTACTTGATATTTTGGGTGAAGCACATCAAGAAGTACCTGAGTGGCTCGAAGGTTTGACGAGAGAAACACGAAGAGAAAACTACGCCAAGAGAAACTACGGTGGCAGTGGTGGTCGACGGTAGAAACCATTTCTTTTCTCAAAATAACATTACAAAACTTCGTTTGTTTGTTTATTCTAGAGGCAATTTTGGCGCACGTGATTACCGTAATCCAGCACAATTACGTGGAGGTCGAGGCGGTGCTGGTAGTAACAATGGTAATGGAACACATCGAGGCGGTCATTCAGCAGGTGGATATAACAATCGTCAACAGCAACAATGGGATGGCGCCAATGGTAGTACCGGTGGACACACATGGAACAACGATCGTCAATCGGGCGGTGCTGGCGGTTATGATCGTTATCAGCAGCAAAATGCGGCCGGTAACGGAAATCGTCAAGCAGATCCAAGTTGGTGGGACAATACGTCATGAAATATATCGATTTCTACGAAAAAAAACAAACAAACTAAATTGACTAACATCTTTCCTCATGACGTTTAATCTCATTCATCATCAACAATCAAACCTTTCGCACGTGATGCCACTTTTTTCTGTTCGTTTCGTTTTTTCTCTTTGACCAAAAGAACTGTTTTTTGTTCTCTGTTTATTTGTTCATGTTATGTTCGTTTCATTTCCATATGGATACACACCTAACGCAGGACCGACACGAATTCGCTCGTTTCTTTTTCACTTCATTTTCCTATTTGCGCGAATCGTGATGGTTCATCGGTCAACTATCGATTTCAAGCCCAATTCTCTCTCTTTGTTTGTTTATTTTAATGTTTCTCTCGTTCTATCATTGTCATTTTTTTTCTTTTTTCTCGGCATATTTTCTCTTGTTCGTTCATCGAGTATATGTGTGAGCGTTTAGTAAAAACGATGATACATTTATTTTTTTTTCCGAGATCATATGTTTGAAAAACAATGATTTCGAGCGAGAGTGCCATTATTTTATCTTTTAAGACGCGCATAGAGGCGTCGCTTGAGAAGTTTGGATGTTAAATTATATAAAACAAAATGAATGAGATATAAAAAAACACAATAAAAAAAACCTGATTAAAAGAAGAACATTGAAGTATAATATTCTAATTATTACTTTCTTTTTTCTTAAAACGAATGAATGAAAAGAATATAAAAATATCTAGAAAATTAATAATGTTGCCACGTCGGCACAGTCATTTACAATCAAGGACAAGACTATCGACTTAAGTAGGTTGTTGAGCTTGGTATCATCTTGATACTTGCCACGTTGCTAATGATCGTAACGAGTATATAAAAATCGGCGAGGAAATTTTCAACTTCATTCGTCTGCGTTCTCATTAGTAACATGGCATTATTTTACAGTTCATTAGTATGTTTTCTTGTCGTAATGGCAGCGACAAATTCAGCAAAAGGTGCTAGCTATATGGATAATGAATTACCATCGAAATATTATGTGACACATGAAGCTTGGTTTAATATCTCGATTCGAGATTCGAAAACATCGAATAAACCGATTAAAACAGGACGAATTGTACTCGGTTTATTTGGGGATATTTGTCCGATGACAGTTACAAATTTTATTACAATTACCAAAGGTCTTCGACGAGGAACTGTACGTATTGAAAAAATTATTTTCTCTGAAAATATTACAAATGTTTGACTTTATAGGAAAAATATACTTATAAAAAAACACCTGTTCATCGTATCGTTCGAGATTTTGTCATTCAAACAGGTGATTTTACAAATGGCGATGGAACTGGAGGTATAGATAGTGAATTTCTATGAATTCGAAAGATAGTTTACATCATGAATTCGTTTTCTAGGCAAAAGTATCTATGGCGATAAATTCATTGATGAAAATTTCATATTAAGTCATCGTTCACCTGGTTGGGTATCCATGGCTAATTATGGCAAAGATACCAATGGATCACAATGGTTTATTACTCTGGTTCCTGCTCGATGGCTTGACGGACATCATGTTGCTTTTGGAAGAATCATTTCTGGAATGGTAAGAAAGATAGATAGATAGATAGATAGAAAATAAATATTTCATTTGTTTTCGTTGTTTCTGTTTTGTAGGATTATGTTTATGAATTAGGCGAATTAGAAACATACAAAGGCACAAGTATTCCAAGGAAATTCGTTGTTATTGATGATTGTGGTTTAAATGATATCACAAAATACGAACTTTCAAGTGAACAATTAGGTTCCTATTCTGATTTAGTCGCTAGTTCTTAGATAAAACAATTTACATTCTATTTACGTGTGTGTATGCTTTCTCTTTTTTTTCTTCAAATAATAAATCATTTGATTCGTTTTCGTTTTTTCTCATGAATATCATGTGATTGCGTTAGTCAGCTGTACTTCGGATAAAAAACCTGTCCTATGGCTAAGCAAATTGAGATAAGTGCGATATCAGTACATTTCTGCTTTTTTAATCTTCATTTTACATAACTGCTTTCTCTTCTTTCTCAACATCATGACATCGAGTATATTTGTCGGTCTTATTTTTCTTGGATTTATCTTGCCAATCGTTGCGCAAGTTAATAATCTACAACAACTCTATGAAAACCAAATTCAAAAAGAATTCTTTGCTTCGAATGTCTATTTAACATTTGCTCATCGTTTAGCAACTCGTGGTGTTTATCATGGTTTTGCAAATTTCTTTTTCGAATCAGCCGAAGAAGAACGAGAACACGGCATGAAATTATTAGATTTCTATAATATTCGTAATCGTGAAATATCATTACAACAAATAAACATCGATGATGATCTAGCTAGTATGACAGATTTGACAAAAATCATCGAAAAAGCCAATATATTAGAACAAGATGTTTATAACAATCTGATTGCAGTTCGACAAGCTGCAAACAGTGATCGAGATTATCCAACTGCTCATTTTATTGAACAGCAAATGCTTGAAGAACAAACAACAGCTTTGAAATACATGAACGATTTAGTTGCACGTATTCAGCGAAATGCAAATAATTCAACAATTGTTTTACAAATGTTGGATCAAGATTTAAGAAAGAAACAAGTGAAGAAAGCATAAGCAAAAAAAGCCGAATTTATTCGAGATTATTTTCTTTTCTTTTTTTGTTCTTTATTTTAAAATAAAACAAAAAGACCTTGTCTAACAAAGCAAAGAAAAGATACAATATGTGTACATATCTATGTATGTACGTGTGTTAATCTTACTAAGATAAAGATGTGAAAAAGAAATGACAAAATACATAATTCTTTACTGTTTCATTGTCGGCAAATGAAATTTGTACGTATCTACTGTTGAGAAGAAAGATAAAGCTTTCTATATTTTTTCTTATCTCGTTAACGATGATTGGCGTCATGAGATACTTTCGCTAGTATTATATTTTCAGATAATAAATATACTGGAAGTATGTCTACTGACTATGCATTGTTTATTATCATTGTACCAAATGATTTTGATCTTGTCAATTCACGTGACAATATCGAAAAAACAGTTGATTTAACAAAACAAGAATCGAGTACAGTATGTATTAAAAAATGAGTGAAGAATATTCTAAATATTTCTTTTTAAAAGTCATCTTTGAATACAATATCTGCATTGGTAGTATCGACGACAACAATGAGTCAAAATGCTGTACCATCAGTTAACAATACAGGAATTCGAGAGAAGAGTGAACCTCCACTAAATTCGATAAATCAATCAGCATTGTGCGTTCTTTTGAAGAACTATACTGAAAGAACTGATCTGGATACAACATGGATGATGTCGGATGATAAGAAAACTTTTCAAATTACATTCTATGTTGAATTTGGTCTTGTTAGCGATGGTATATTACATGATTTAACTAAAATGAATATCGGAATACGATCGGGCACGAAAGTATTCGTTTTACCAACAACAGTTGTTTTAAAAGGTCACATTAATGATAAAGTTGACCAACCATCATCCCGTTCAGATTCAATCATAATTAATAATAATAATAATAATAATGTTCTAAATGATGAATTATCTTTAACAGATAAAGTTTGTAAACGTGTTCATGAATCTAATTTTAAGAAGAGTGTTCGTGCTCGATTAATGGTTCATCAAGTTGTTGCGAGTATTCGAGCATCATCGGCCATAACATTTGATTTTGTTCTACTTATCTGTCTCGCTTCGATGTTAGCAGCACTTGGTCTTTTAGAAAATTCGTCTGTTATCATCGTCGCTAGTATGCTTGTTAGTCCTCTAATGAATCCTATCTTAGGCATTGTTTTCGGGCTTTCGATACGTGATCCTTCATTATGGAAACGTGGTCTTCGTAATGAAACAATTGGATTGATCATTTGTATCACTTGTGGTTTTGTTATTGGGTAAAAATTATACGACGATGAAGTTTGAATCTGACTTTGGCCTTCTGTCTGTCTGTAGATTATTTACAACTATTTGGGAGACACGATGGGGAAGTTCATCAAGTTTTCCGACATCAGAAATGAGATCACGTGGTGATGTTAAGCGTCTATGGGTGGGCATACTTATTGCTCTGCCAAGTGGGACTGGTGTTGCACTTTCTGTTCTCGGTGGAAATACAGGTAAGAATCTTCAAAAGTAAAAGGCAGAATTTTATTTATTTTAAATTAGGTTCACTTGTTGGCGTGGCAATATCTGGTATAGACTTGCTCGTTTCTCAAAAATACGTATAAATTGATAAATAAATTTTGACTATTTCCTAGCTTCTCTTCTACCACCGGCTGTCAATTGTGGACTCCTGTTTGCTTATGGATTTCTTCGAAGAATATTGTCGAATAATTTCGATTTAACTTCATTTTCTCTTTGTACAAATACTTCGAACAATAGTTATCAACCTCTTTACACGTGCAATATTCCGAGCGAAGCAGCAGTCTTAGCATGTTGTAGTTTATTATTAACAATCGTGAATATAATCTGTATAATAATCATGGCATTGATTATTTTACGTATTAAAGAAGTCGTTCCACTTCATCAACCAAATAAAGATATATCAAATTTCTTTCATTATGATGTTAAAGTAGCACGTGATTATAACAAAACAATTCAAGCGAATGAGTGGACTTTAACGAATTTAAATACAATGAATCCGCAGAAATATCATTTAACACAATCGATTGTCAATCGATGGAAAACATTTAAATCGCCATCGAAAAATGTTGATGCTGAATCGAATGATTGTAAAAATGATTCGTTAACGTCTCAAGATAGGGAATCGACACGGAAATTATTTCGATTAAAAACATTTGCAAGTGAATATGATCTTGATATTTTCAATCGAAATGATTATGATTTAACTAATTGTGAAAGTGAAGAAAAAGTTCGTCTTCTCGTTTGTGATTTAATCGATATGTGTCAAGAAATACCATCGGTTTTCGTTGATCTCTATCGTTTACAACCATCATCAACGACGGACAATGAACATCTGACATTCTATGAAGAGATTATCGAAGTTTTACCACCTAAATGGTTTCAATTATTTAAATATGAACGACAACTTCGTCATATTAAAGCATGGCCATCAACATTCAATCGATCATATTCAATACGTTCACATCAATTAAAAATGCACGAAAACTCCCTCGCTGAATTAAACAATCCGAAGAAGAAAACTACTCGAACGTCTATTATTCGACAGACGCCCGTACCTGAAACAAATAATCTTTCATCAAACATCGACACACCCATCCAAGGCACACGTTTCCGTATAACGAAACCAACAACATTAACATCGACTGTGAATTTATTTGGAAATGAATCAGAATTGATTTAAAGGACTGTTTGTTGTATATAAGAATTTGATTTCAAATGAATAAAAATCTGATTTATAACGACCTCTGTCACAAAAATTCGCTCACCATTTGTCATCTGCATCTGCCAGCATCATATGTTTTTTATGAATATTTGCTTGTTCTCACGATTCTATCGATCGTAAAATAATTGATGTGAAGATTAACAACGAAAAAAAACAAAGATTTTCATTTCTAATCATTGTTCCATCACTTGTTCAACATTCAAGAACAATAACAACAACAATTGAATCAATTGTTATTTATATTTACCTGCACGTGTATATAGATGGTATTGAGGTCAATTTTTCAACAAGAGAAAAAATAGGTAGGTTAAGTATTTGATTATTGAAAACAAATTTTTTTTACCTTGACATCAGTTGAAATGTATTTCACAATTTGATTGTTTGGTTTTGACCATACTGATGGTATCCAGGATATTTTGTGTAGGCGATGTTTGTTTTTTATAACTAAAGTTTTTATCAAATCAAAACTGACGAGAGAAAAACAGTGTGAGTTATCATGTTTAGGCGTATGGGTTTGAAATTATTTATTTAGCGTGGTAACACAGATAAGCATGAAGTGTATATCATCTTCTTATATATATATAGACAAAGTCATATGATAGATTTACGTATGTTTCACATTATTCGTGACAAATATTCAAAGATTGAATTTATTTGTCGACGTATTTAAGAATTTATTTGAAGGAATGACTTTCGTTTTTCTTCTTTTAGATGTATTGAAAAAGATAAAACAGAATAGAAATTTACCAAACAACAGTAACAATGTCAACTCCTATTACATCGAAAGAAAAGAAAAAAGTTCCGTCATCATCTAAACGACAGAACAGAACAAATCCAGTTGAAATAGTCAAAGTAGTTCTAATCGAATCAATGACAATTGATTGTCAAACATATTTTCTCTCTCTGCTTAGCGTAATCGAAAAGTTGAATTAAAAAAAGCTGATCTTATCCCATTATTGAGTCGTTTTGAAGGTGAACTTCAAGCGAAAGATATTGCATTAGCTGCACTGAAGGTAAATCATTGTCATTCGAGATTTTCTCTCTTTCTGTTTCTTTTAAATTTTAGTCGGAAAAATTTCAATTGATTTTATCTATTTTTCAAATGAGTCATTTCAATCAGCAAACAAATCCTCATCTCGCTTTATTTCGTGATAGTGAACATGTCCAAGAGGGCATATTGAATACGTCTAGTCTTATGAAAAATCTCTATGAAACACGTCTCGCCGAAGTTATTATTCAACAAAATAGACAAGTTCAAGCTTTGAAAACAGAACTTCAATTAATGCAAAAGCAATGTTTAACGGTACGATCGTTTTCGTCTTTAGATTCTATTTTTGTTTTTTTAGCTCAATGAACAACTAGAAAATGAGAAAAAGCAGAGAATTCAATTACAAAAATATCGGAAACAACTACAAACTTGTGAAGAAGAAAATCTTCAATTAAAAAACGAAGTAAACCTTTAAAATAAAGATTCTAATTAACACTTCTAATTTATTTTCTGTAGCTTCAAAACACTAAATTACATAGCAACGAAGTAGAACAACAATTAATTGAGATAACGAAACTACTTGAATTTGAACATGAACGTCATAAGAAATTTGTTGTTCTTCTATTGAATGAACGTCAAGCAGAAAATAATCATCATAAACAACAATTGAAACGATTGACAACGAACCATTTAAAGTAGAAAATTCGTTCGAGGAATTCATTTTTGTTAAAAATATGATCCCATTCTAGTACTGATACTCAACATGAAACTAAATTTAAAGAATTAGAAACGAAATACGAACAAGAAAAACAAGTTTTAGTCGAACGAATTCAACAATTACAAAATGAAAATGAACTTTTAATCAAAGAGAAAAAACAACAACAACAATCTATATCAAAATCTCAGACAGTTATCAATTCTACCACTAATGTATCTCCGACAGAAACAACAAGAACTGATAATGCAGTTTTAATGCGATTGAAAACGAGTTCACCATCATTTCTAACACGAACTCAACAAGTCTTATCAATGACAAATTCAGCATCATCGATTTCTCCAGGTTCACAACGTCGCAGTCTATTCGTACGACCGACATCGAACGTATCTTTGTCATCATCAGCACCCGAACATACTTTTCAAACAATCAACAGTACACGTTTAGCTAAGGTGGCACAACAATTTATGAAACCAACAATACCAAATCCATCAGCTAAACAAACAAATCAAGTAAATTAATGTTTTGTCATTTGTATCTATAATCATGTCAGAAATAGTTAATAAATGTTTTTCTTTTCGAATTTGTTCTTCACAGAACGTAGTTCTCTAGTTGTGCATTGTATTTTATTCCACTTATAGACTAGTTTTGCATCCGAATCTAGAAATAATAACGTGCAAACGTTATTAGAAACTCTTCAAACAGGTAACCTGTTTCTCACTTGCAATCCTAGTGTGCGTGCGTGTGTGTGTGTTTCTATTTTCTACAAATATAAAACACTGAACCCTCATTTGTTCACTTATTTACATTTGCATCTACTAACACACTTCAGCAAAAGAAAATATTTGACAGAATGGAGATTTTCTTGTGAAAGCACGAGATCATTTTCATATATTTATAGTTACCAAAAATCGCATCAAAACTGCATTAATAACTGCCACTGAATCATCATCATCGGATAATTTAATTTTTCAAGCAACGGAAACAGGAAATGCGGGTAATGATGTTTATTTTGAGAATGTCGGCTTGGTTTCTCAAGAATAAAATCGAAATGTTCTAGAACAATTGCATAATTTACTTCAGCATGGTTCAAATCCAAATAGTCAGATGATTGATGGAAACACCTGTCTTCATATATCAGCTTCTCGCGGCTATATTCTGTTCGTAGTTTATGCTCATCATCGAAAACAAAAATTATTGTCGTTATTTTGTTTAGATGTATTCGGCATCTACTTCAGTTCGGTGCTAATCCCAATCAAGAAAATGATCTTGGTGTAACTCCATGGAATAACTTATTTCTTTTGAATGAAAACATGCAATTCGAATGTTTGCAAGAATTCATGACTAATTTCGAAATCTTGGTAATTGTAAAAGGAAAATTTGAATAAATATCTATGATCTTGTTTTAGCCGCCCGTTGATCTGATATTTGATGCTATTGAAAAGAATCGAATGAAGATATTTGATCATTTATTCGTAGTCTTCCAAGAACAATTCAAAAACGATTCTCCATCTCTTTTTTGTTTGATACGATTTGCATTGAGATCGGCAAATACAGTAAACATCTTGTTCGTATTATTTTTCTTTACGAATCAATTTCTCTTCATAGCATTTTCTCCAAAGTATCGTACATTTAATAACTGTTCAAGATTTATCTCAAATAATCGATTCAAATACATTTATTTCAAATCAATGTCTAACATTTTTATCATCATTAGAAGATCAAGAAGATACCCGTATAGATCAAACTAAACCAATCAAATCCATGATTTGTATTTCGTCATCGAATGATGAACGACGATTTTCTTATGCTATTGGCTTTGTTTCAATTACAACGAACATATCGTGGCTTGAACTTGAACGATCATGTGGAAAAATATATCTTGATCATGTAACACAACTTGAATCGCCATTCGGCTATGAAAATTCTCCACTTGGCTATGCAACGAATAATATCGATACAATAGCGCTTGGTAAATTACAAAACTAATAGGATCAATCTGTAAAAAAAACAAAAGAATCTTCTCCTAGGTCCAATAAAATGGCATTACCAAGATAGTCCAAATGACGATGTATCGATACCCTATGCGATTGCACGAGATCATAACACAATAATAATCAATTTAAAAGGTTCGTAACAACAACAACAAATCTACTAAATTCAAATAATCATTTGTATTTCTACTACTAGGTCTTGATACCAATTCAACAGAAAGTTTAGCTTACAATTATTTTATTCCCAATCAAAATTTAAAATTATTGATTCGAACTGTAAATCGAATTCGAATGTAAATCTCATCTTATTCTGTCTCTAGATTGATCAACATACATGCGTGGGCATACACGGAGTTGCTTATCTACAAAAGAGATCTCTACTCAAAGACTTAATGAAATATATGGCACGGCCAGTCGCACATGCAACAAGTCCAAAATTTAAAATAATTCAATTCGAATTCGAAATAATCACTAGTTTGGATGATTGCATCGACAGACTTCTTGAACATGGTTAGATAAATAGAATAAGGAGAAGAAAAAATAAGAAACGAAATAAAATAATTGTTCTTCAGATTTTCTTCGTTTTAATTCATGGAAATCAACAGATTTTCCATCGAATTATTCAACAAAATTTCTACTGTATTTGATCAATATACACAACAGTACTGGAAACGATATGATTAATCTTCTATTAAATGGTGAAACTGTTTCAAATGTTTGTCAGAAATTTTCTTATACTAGAGAAGATAATCCCAGTAAGCGTCTTTTCAACGAATAAAAACTGGTTTTTGATTGTTTCAAATCAGATTCGACATTGACCTATTACTTTCCATCGGTTTTTCATTTGTGTGTTACAACAATTAAACGTATAGATACGGGAATTTATAAACGATTCAAATGGATTCCATTCAAAATCGATGGACCACCATGGAATGGCGTTCTTAAACGTCATTTATGGAGACGAATGGTTGATATGTATGTCCGAATGAAAATCATTTCGAATAGATTTATTCTATTTTCGGTATAGAAACATACGTGAAAATCGATCCACAGATCAAGAACTTCTGAGTACGATACAATGGATAAGCAATGTTTGGCAACGATATAACGAATGTTTACCAAAAGTCAGTCTTCAAGATGCAGCTATTGGACCAGCATTATTTTTCGATTGTCCTATGAATAGAGAGGCTATTTTCGAGTAAGTTATCTCGTATGGTAAAATGAGAATTCTTTGAAATTAATTTCCTAGATGGTTACAAACAAAATGGAATACAATCATTGCGCCACTTGTACGAGAATATTCAATGAATAAACATAATCAATCGAGAACAAAAGAGTCCAAAGCCATAGCTCAATCGTTACGAGATCATCATTTTCAAGATAGTTCACAATATGAAGCTGCTGTAGGCAGATCACTTTATACTTTATTACAACGAGCTGTTTCACGTGATTGTACATTGACAGGAGATGGTAGAAACGATTTCTTTGAAATGATCGATATTTTAACCAATTGATTTATGATTATTTTTTCGTAGAAAAAGAACAATATCTACTATGTTTTATTGGTAGTCGAGTCGGAGGTAATAGTGGTTCATCAACAGCATCAAGTCGTGTTGGTAGTCCACAATCATCGATTCATAGTGATTTTATTACTGTAAATTGGAATGATGAAAGATCACCTATAAACTGATTTCTTCACGATCGAATAGATGTTGTTTTGATATATTTGTGTTTGAATTTAGACATAGTTTTGATTTTGAATTTTTTTTCCTTCGTGCACTCATCTTTTTTATCTAAGCGATTGATTGTTTGTTTGCTTTTGTAAGAAAACAAACGACAAATCTCAAGAGTACATACTTCTAAAAGTCTGGAAGTTGATGAAATTTTATCATATCAACAATTTGCAAGTTATTGTATTGATATGCTAAAGTAGATCTGTTTTCATGTCAAATGTGAAAATAAATCCGTTGATCACTTTATCCTTGAAGTGTTTACCTGTATTCTAAAGAATACAATAGATATTAATCATCATTCAACAATAACTATCTTACAGTTACGAGTATTATTTGATTAGTTGAAGTTGGTTTCGCTTTTTTTCCTTCTCCTCCTCTTCTTCATTGTCAAGTAGTTGTCAAAAGAATTGAGTACTTGTCTTAACTTGGCTCAAAAATCTATTCTTGTTTATAGAACTGTGATTGAATTCATGTGCATCGATGTATAGTATTTATTGTTGCTATTTGTTGAATATTTTTCATAAGTCACTTGAGAATCAGATATTAGTTTATTTAGTCGCATTGTCGAAGAAAATTAAATATCTGTGTGCTTTCTTCCGTTGAGTTCTTCTATGTTATTCATCCATCGATTGTCGATTCTTTGTTCTTATGTTTGTGTATGTGTGTGTGTGTCTCTCATGAGAAAAAGGAAATATTCGTTTCGATTAATCCAAATAAGATTTGTCACATCAAAGACATTTTATTCTGTTGACCAGTATTCGCACGAGCACATGTCGATGTTCATTTGCCTATTTCAACAATTAGCGAAAGCTAAGACAGATAGTCAAATACAGACAAGAAAAAGAAAAAGACAAAGTCCATCCTAGCCGCACACGCAATATTGATCAACACCTTTTTTGTCTTCAAGACACACGAACATAAACAAATGCCGACACATAAGCATCTCGACTCGATAATAGCCGAGTAAATAACTGTTTGTGTTTATAATCGAATTCGCCAGTCAAGTGCATTTTCATTTCAAATATTAAAAAAAGTTTTCTTTTTCTCTTTTGCTTTATGCATAATCAATTGAGTGGACCGCTTTTTTTCCTACTTTGGTGTGTGACGTGGGAGAATGAAATGTGTGCATAATCGAATAGCAATAATCATAGGTTGATTTCTATTATGAGCATTTGTGATCTGTCGTCTGTATCCACTATCAATCATCATGCTTTTTCTTTCGTTGATCTCGATTGTAATGAATAGATGTGAAGGCAAAATCGTTCAATTCACCTTCTCGCTCACTTGATTATCATTCGATTTTTGCTCTTATGATGAAATCATCAAAACGCGACGACGCGTACCGGGCGATAATTTCTTTTCTTTCTTGACGATACACACACGAAAATAGAAGACTTCTTTTTGTTTTATGAGATTACATAGACATGAATGTGTTTGAACATGATAGGGTTTATCGATGCACGACCAACCGATGAATAAAGGATCAAAGTACATGTAAATAGATCAGTAGAGACAAATGCCTGTTGCCAAAAGAAAAAGATGAAGTGTTAAATTCCATTAATCGAAAGTATGTGCGAAAAACGATCAACACTAAATAAACGATCGAGTGTTGTTCGAAAGTGAACACACACACACATCAAGAATTAGCTGCTTTGCTTTGCCTTTCTTAATTAGTAGAAGTCAGTGGGAATTCATCATTGTACTCAATTGTTGGTCAAGAACTCTTAAACAAACGAACAAAATATGTTGTTTATATCTTGTCGAAGAGAAGAAAATTTCATGTTTGTGTTAACCATTCATTCATCGGATTTGTTCCATTGATCCAGACCGACTAGTTTCTTTAACTGGAATTTATGCTTGAGTTTATATATGCGGAACAGATCTTTTCAAAAAATAAAAATGCATGCCGCTTACCAGTGCTCTTTTATTCTTCTCGTTTTTATATTTATATACTGAACAAACGAACTATTCGTAGTGAAAGATTGATGAGTTGAAGGAAATTCTCTTGAGAATATGAACGATGCGCTACACAACACAACAAATCCGACTAGAGACGAAAAGAGAAAATCTTCGCTGACGAATATAAAGAAATGAGTTTGGTTGTGACATTAACTTTTAACTTCGACAGTAATTCATCAAATTATCAATCGTTAACAAGAAGAAAAAACGCATGTATGAAAATATATAATTAAAAAGAATTTTGAATATAAAATAACCAGTCTCCTATTATTCATAGATGTCAAAAAAAAAGAGAATTATTTCAAGTAATACACATGCACACTCCATCTTTTGTATGATTTGATTGATTGCTAAATAGCATTATGAAAGCTGAAGTTAGCTTTTTATAATTCAGGCAGAATCAGTTTTTTTTTAGTCATTGATGAGAATTCTATTCAAAGTTTTTTTCCTCTCGCTCTCTCTCTCTCGCGCGCTCTCGTCTTTTTTCTTCGTCTTCTTCTTCTTTGACATGTCGCACATTAAATCGTCGTCTACCAATCAATCTTCGTCTCAAATTTGATTGGATGTGACACACTTTGCTTTTACTGATGGTAACGTCAATGTCGTCTTCTTCTTCTTCTTCTTGTTTCTCTTTTCCACCCTCAATTCATCCAAGTGTCGACTCATTCCATCACGATTCCAATAGAAACACGAGTTCTCTTCGAGTATTGTGAGTCGAGACGTCAGTAATAATTTTTCATTCATTCCCCATTAAAAAAAGACCAGAGCGAGAGGAAAAAAAGAACAAAAAAGAAATTTCCGATGGTACATCAGCATGAACTGAGTTTAGTTCTTCTCTCTTGTTCTTGTTCTTGCATGAGACATATTAGCTTTAGTACTTTTCTTTTTATCTCGGCCAATCTCCAACCTGCAAACATTTTCTTTCTGTGTGTGTGTGCGTCTCATTGTCGACAATATTCTCCAGCACTCGTCTTTTTACTTGTTCTTGCACACATCTACGCGTATAATCGCCCACGAGCGTGCAAGCAAAAAGAAGAAAATCCTTCTTCTTTTTTTTCTTCTTCTCCTTCGTTTGCTAACGGAGAAGAGACGAAAAGGAAGAAAAAAAAAGAGAGCAAGAAAGAACAACTCGATTGCTGACTGGTCGAGAGTAACCGTTCACATTAAAAGTAATTACAAGTGTTCGCTTGCCTCGTCGTTAGTTCTCTCTTTCTCTTTCTGTGAGCAACAGCCTCTGTTTTTCTCTTTTTTTTCTCTCTATCTCTCTCGCTCTCTCTCTCTCTCTCTCATCGTCTTCTTGTTTCTCTTTCTCATTTTTTTCTTCTTCTCTTCTGTGCATAGAAAAGAGAGAAAGTGCGAAAAGGTGAGACGTTTGCGCTCGCGGATAAAGATTGACATCCAGAAATCTATCAAATCATATACATCGATCACGTCACATATTCCTATTAAATTCGACAGATATAAAACGTATCCATTACACGCTTCGAGTCGACAAGCAAGACGTAAATAGAACACGAGACAAGGCAGACAATTATAGATAGAAGAGAAGAAAAAAAAACAGTAGCGAACGAACGAGCGAGCGAGAGAGAGAGAAAAAAAACAACTGTGCTGTCTTGTTTAATGAATGATAATCTTTACCAATCGATCTTTTTGTTTCTAGCCATTTTCGTCAAACCGACAAATAAATTAGTCATGTCGTCCTGAACACGTCGATTTCGATAGATCAATGGCTGCTCAAAGGGTAATTTGTGTGATGTCATTTTTGACATTCAATCGATGATAAGATTTATTTACTTATTTATTTATTTTTGATATATATATATTTAGTTACTCACAGACACAAATGGATCTTACTATGGAAATGATACTGGCAATTTTCCAACTACTACAACAACAACAAATGGTCCCGATGCTAGTACCAATCTTTATCCTCCGACATTTAATACTGAAACGTCTCCTCAACCATCGATTGCTCATAATTTTCAAACCCTTCTCGGACCTATCAATGACTCGTCATCAACTGTCAATCATGTGAACAGTGTGAACACCGATAATCAAGTTAAACAACACAAGGATATGATATATAGGTAAATCAATCGATAGTTGCAAAGAAAACTTCGTCAGATAGAACCCGATTTTGTTAATCTTGTTAGTCGTTATACAAGATAAATGGCTTCTCATTTTCGTTCGTTTTTGTTTGTTGTTGATGATGATAATAATGACGACGACGAGAAAGTCGTTGAGCCGAATCACCTTCGAGCTAAACTATTCAATAGATATATTTTTGCTTACATACATTGACATACATATTTTTTGTATATACGGGCGAAATTTCGAAACCGATCATTATCTTCACGCTTGGTGTGTTTTTGCTCTTGCATTTTGACTTTACTTTCCGTTTTTTCTTACAATCGATGACAATAGTAGACATATATCTTCGAAAGAGCATTTACTGTCAAAATAAAACAAAAACGAATTCAATTGTTCCATAGCAATACACAGAAATTAATAGAAACAAACAAGATTTATATCAGAATTAAGAGAGCATAGAAGCGCACGCTTCATAGATTTATTTCTTTGTTAATCAGCTTGTTCGTTTCGGCTGGTTTATCTTTCTAATCACTCGGTTGGTTGCTATCTCTTCGATAAAGTTGCTGTTCTACTATTGTGTGTCGATGGCCTTTGTGTATTCGTTAGTGCATACCACTGACTAACTAATAATCAATCGATAGACAAAACTAGTTCTCAAGAAGAAGAAGAAAGAGAAGTACAGATGTATACAAACGAGATCTTTTTTGTTCTCTATTTTTAACCTTATCATCTTATTGGGCATTCTTTTTCTTTTTCTTTTCTTTTCTTATTACTCTTCTCAGTTACAGTTACACGATGTACGGTTGTATGTGTTTATTGAGAGAGAAAGAGAGAGTTTTCTTTCTCTTCTCTTGAAGTTCTCATATGTATATGACAGTGATTGATGATCATTACGCCTGCTGTTGCTGTTACTCTTTCATCGTCTGCCAAAAAATTATAGTAAAATACGTTTTACGATCATAACTCGATAGACATTAATTTTTATTGGTTCTTTTCTTCTTCTTCTTCACCGTTATGATCATTATTACTCAGATGTAAATTGATATGACCGTCATTGAAATACAAAGGTATCAAGAATCTTTCTCTTTAATTTTCGAATAAGAAAATTGCTCAAAGCTACAAGCGTAGAGAATGACAAAATATAAAAGGAAACGAAAATGATAGATCGATTTCTTGATGTTTGATCATAATTATAGGTCAATAATGCAAAACGAGATAAGATAGTCGTCTTTTATTTTATAATAATTTTCTTTTTCGATTTCAGTCATCCATTATTTCCATTATTGGCGTTGATATTCGAAAAATGTGAATTAGCAACTTGTACACCAAGAGATCCCGGTGGTCCGGGCGATGTCTGCTCATCGGAATCATTCAATGATGATATTGTTGAATTTACTAAACAGGTAAACTTTCTCGATAATGAATTTTCTTTCGCCCGTTTTGTTTTATTATTATTATCATCGTACTGAGATTAGACAGAGAGTTCAATTGAAGTACATCAGGTTTACAATATCGAATCGAACTACTGTTTATATGTGTTATCACAAGATGAACGTCTGATAAGGCACTTGAACAAGAAAATAAATGAAAAATATATGTTGACTACTGGTCAAAAGTCAATAATAGATCATATATACATGTATACGAGTTGACGATTATGACCCCCTCATTCTTGTCAGATTGATACTTGAATGAACAAACTATGATAAGATCTTTTAAGAGCAGCAGCAGCAGCAATAGCAACAACAGCAATAGAAATAGCAATAAGTTGTTCACGTCATACATTTGCAGATGTTGCCAATAAGATATTTCGTTTTATTGTTAAGAAAAAGAAAAACTTATCTTCGAGAATTCGAGTATGTCGTGCCGAGTTTAAACAATATTGTTCAATGTCTTGAAGTGACACATAGTTGAGGTGTGTCTATAATCATAGCATAGTGAGGCACTTATGTTCAATGAATATTTCATCAGTTGATTTGATGAAATGAAAATGCGATTAGGCCTCTCAAAGACATTCTTTATGTCGACATGTACACGTACATATGCATGTCTAATGGTTGTAAGCACGTGCTGTTTGTTGATCTGATCTTATTTAAGATAAAGCAAATGCTCACATCATCCCATGAGCAAATCAGATGATGAACATCTTATCAAACAAAAAAAGAAAGAAAAAGGAAAAATATCGAACAAGTTCGCTTTTTGTATTGTTCAACAAGTGAAAAAGCTTGAGGGTATCATTAAAATGTCATTAGCGTTTCATATGAAGAAGACACTCGAAGAGGAGGTTAAACAAAACTCAACTCATCATTATTTATTCACGCAAATCGAACTAGCAGATTTGTCGTTATTCTTGTGCAACATTTCAGTCTCGATCGACGGAAATGCTTTGTTTCGAAAGCACCTGCTGCTCTTTCTTCGATTCGAAGAATAAGAAAAAATAAATCTAAAAAGACATCGAGAAGGAAATATGTCTGCCTGTCGGCCGACCGCCGAAGAGATTTCCGTTTCTAATAATCGGTCGTTCTTTTCTAGCTTCAAAAAGATCCGAACTTTATTACCAACAATCCTGAATTAGATGATGTGGTATGTTGTTCAATTGCAAAAAATCAATTCGTTGTTTTTTTTTCTACAATTCCAACATCTCGTTTAGATGATTCAAACAATACAAGTGCTACGATTTCATCTGCTCGAATTAGAAAAAGTACTGTATCTTATATGTAGTTCAGAGATAGAAGGCATAGAGAAAAAAAAACATCGATTCATCAGGGATCAGTCGGACATAATCACTATAATCTGTTTTTTCTGTCGACACTTGTCGAGAAAAAGAAAGATTAATCTTAATCAGCAGCTTTGCTTTCGTTTATTTTCTGAGAAAATCTCCGAGACATTTTTTCTTCACCCGTTGACCGATTTATCAGACAGATAAGACAAACATACTCACTAGTAATATCAATCAGCAACAAAAAAAAAAAAAGAAAATTACCAACAAGTCAAGTACAAACTCATTAACAAACGTTTTTTTTTCTTCGTTTTCTGCTCTAATTAGGTCCATGAATTATGCGATAATTTTACTCATCGTTACATAACTTGTTTGAAAGGCAAACTGCCAATGGATCTTGTAATCGATGAACGGGATTCGAATGTTTCATCGTCGAAATCGGGCGACGATGATGATCAAGAAGATGATCAATCGAGTCCGCAACCACCATCGAATTTTCCACCACTGACTTCATCGCGTTCGTCATCCTACAATCAACATAGTCCCGATGGTTCAGCAACACCATCCGGATACAATCTTTCTCATCAACCAAAATCTGTAAGTATTCGATTGTTATTCGTTCTTTTTTTTTGCTTCAACATTATCCGATATTGTGAGATGATGAAGACATACACCTGTTTTATATAAACAATCGAACAATTAAATGAACATATGTAAACAGAAACAGAATTCGAACTCGAGAGCAGACGAAACGATTGAACCTGTTATTCGAAAATAATCATCATAATGTGAATATTTTAGCTTCGTTCATCATCACACTGTTCGTCAATGACAACGACTTCGCAATTGACACCTCTTGTGTCTCCACATCATCTCGGCCATCCATCTCATCATATGTCTCATCATCATCATCTTCAACCGCCACCACCTTTACCACCTTCATCAACACATTTTCAACAACAATTACCTCCACCACACCCGTCGTATTCAAATCATTTAGTCGGTCATCATCCATCATTATTAAATCATTTATCTCAACCGCAACAACATTTTCATCCACAACAAAATCATCATTCAATTCATAACGATGATACACTATCGACACATTCTTCGTCAGATACAAACACTCCAAATCAAATAACAATGGCTAATATGACCAATACTAATAACGGTTATCATGTTCTACATGATAACAACAGTGAAGCGGGTATGTTTTTTCAATTAGAATCTTTCCTGTAATTCATCTCATTTGAGTGCACATACAAAACAAGACGAGGAAGCTAATCACAGATCGAATCTAGGGAGAGAGAAAAAACAAAATAAAACAGAAATAGTAGTCATCGACATTTCATTATTATTAATATTGTCTGCAACATTTACACGCAAGGGAACAGCTATTCTCCAAATCACCCATTCACTTCGATTATTTTCTATGTGTAATTGCGAATAAAAACATTACCAATCTGTCCGCATGTTCATTCTCTTGAGTTTCCCAATGGATACAATTCGATTGATGATGTTCACATGTCTTTTTATTTATTTCATTCTTCTAATCACAAGACGAAGCGAGAGAAAAACGCAAAATATTCATTAAAATTTCAAGCAAACAAAAACACAGCTAAGCAGTTGTTCGTTTGCTTCTTCATTTTCACTCTTACTACTCATCTCATCTTACTTTTTTCTTTTCACAACGAAAAAAAAAGAACATTAATTCAATACATCAACATGTTCGACTGAAAACGAAGAAGACGAAAATAGAAACTCATCTCTGATTTCATAGTCTACGAAAGACAACAACGACTAGTTTATCCTGTTCATTTTCTCTCTATACAGAATACATTTATATGTTAATTATATTCAAATGTTCTTTTCTTTTTCAAACTTAATGTAATATCATAAATCGGCTGTCAAGACGCATTACTCTGTCGCACTGGTAGCAGTAGTAGTAGTACTAGTCTATATATATGTATATACATATATGCATATGTCCTGTCAATCAATCATAATTGCCTGTAAGAATAAATGAAATGAGAAAAGAAAGATGAATATGTTTTAAGTGCATTAGGTTTCACCTTTTGTCATGCCTTCAAGCATTAGAATTGACCTTTGATTTTATTGAAAATTTTGCTGTTTGCTTTTCAGGTGACAATTTCGATAACAGTGTTGGTTCAGGCGGTGACAATACGGGCGGAGATGAAGATGATCTCGATGATAATTCAAAAAAACGTCAAAAGAAACGTGGCATTTTCCCGAAAGTTGCCACAAATATTATGCGAGCATGGTTATTTCAACATTTAACTGTAAAGATTTTTTATAAAATTTGCAAATCATTATCGAACTGATTTCGTTTTGTTTTAGCATCCATATCCGTCCGAAGAACAAAAGAAACAATTAGCTCAAGACACTGGTTTAACAATTCTACAAGGTAAAAAATCACTTTTTGAATATTATTCATGGAATTATTAATAATTTTTTTCTTCTTTCTTCTTATTTATTTAGTGAACAATTGGTAAGTTAAATGTTTAATTCTTTTTTTTTAAACAAAAACAGAGAATTATTCCGATTGGTTAAAAATCACGAACTCGAGTTTTTAACCAATGAGAAAACGTTGAGTTAAGGAGATACAGTAGAACTCATTCGAATGAATGAATGTATATTTACTTTCAATTGAAGACTTGTTGCCATTTGTCGGCTTACTTTGCTTTTTCCTCTTCATTAGTTTGTTATTTCTACATGCCGGCAATAATAATGATCAAGCGTTTTTTTTTTTGTTTTAATATATACAATATATAGATATCTGTTCGATGTATAATCAACATAAAGCAATCGTACGGTCAATTAGGAAAGTAAACAGTTCGTTCACTGATACTATTCGTTCGAATAACGAGCGTAACCAGTGTTAATATAGCGTGCAAAAAGCAAATTAAAGAGAGCGAGAGAGAGAATTCTTTAGGCGTCATCGACATTCTCACGTAGAGTTAAGCAATTGAACTGTCAAAAAGGCATTTTCGTGATAAAATACGATTAAAACAAAAAACAACACACACACACACACACATACATGTGTATATAGCGGTTCGATTTGTCGCCTAGATGTGTTTGATGGCGTATGAATATAAGCCAGCTGACGATACGCTTGTAGCGGCGAGCATTATCGTGATCATCATCATTATACGCATGCACGCGACTTTTTCATCATCATGTACAAATAGAGAAAAAAAATCGATGAAAAAATGCGAAGATCAAACAAAATGACAGAATCTATTGCGCCAATGTTGATGTTGATGATGATAATGCGTGCAACAGCCGTTCAATCGAACCCTGTCGATGATGATAGGTCACGTTCTGTTTCTATCTCGTATTAAAAACGAGTACCTCGTTAATGATCTTCGTTTATGAGTAAAGATTCGAGAGAAAAAAACATCTGGCCGGATGTTGTTGACAATAATCGATCGTCGCTATCATTAAAATCACATTAGGACATCGAAAAAAAAAGAAAAGAAAACTATCTCAACTTTAGCTATATTAGTTAATCTTGTTTATGTATCGAACATATCTCAGAGGATATGATCATTACTGTATCTACGTTTTGCATGCAAAAGATGGACATCATTTATCATTTTTATTTCTCTTGCGATACGATATTGTAAACAAATCTGTTTATCTTCGTTTGTTGACAGATTTTCGAGGTCGTCTATATTCGAACAGAAATGTTGTTCTCGTTGAAGAATTCTTATCATCATCAAAAAAAGGTCAAATCAACTTGACTAATCTAATTTATTAGTTATAAATTATATACAATTTATCTTGATAATTACTGTTGACGAAATATGCCGATAAGATAGTTTTCAGCAACCGTAAATGAAATCAAGAAAAAAAATGATCGATAGGAAAAAGAAAATCGATTTTTATCATAAATAAATAGGAACAAAAAAAAAACTCGGCGAATAAAATAACTTTAGGTAATTAAATGTATCGGAAAAAACATCAGAAGAATGAGATCTAAAATATACAGACGATAATTAACTTCTCATATATATATATATATATATCTGTTGGTGGTAGATGGTAGTTTCTTATAGTAAAATAAACACGTTCAATTGAGTTGAAAGATGAGCAGCGCATTTCTTTATGTTATTTTTAATAAGCCACTTTTATCCTTCAAGTAATAAGGATCTCATGCTGTTTCTTCTCTTTAGGTTTATCAATGCCAGACGTCGTATTGTTCAACCAATGATCGATCAATCGAATCGTGCTGGTAAGTTATATCGAAATCTCACATGTTCGAAATATTCTATGTGTCTATCGATATGATCAGCAAGTGTAACTCCCTGTTCTGCTCCTACTGTGAATACGAAACGACAGAATAATTCGAAACGAACGCAAGATTCATCACAGAATAAAAAAAAACTACACGATCAAACGAAGTCTCCTAAGACAGCAGTTGCATCGCAACGAATACCTGTGCCATTTGTGACAACAAACAAGCGTATGAAAACGCTCTGAGTTTAAATATCTAACACTATCTTAAATCTAATGCTTTTTTTCCCCTACTATATACATATCTATGTTCACCAATAGATTAATATTTTAATAAGCTTTCTTTTCTATTTCCAGCTCATGCTCAAAAAGGTACAATTTCTGCATCACTGTGCGTGTGTGTGCGTTCAATGGCACTCCTTTTAATGCTTATCTTTTTTCTACTCGGTCTCTTCTAACCGTATATGAATACAATGATTTCTTTGCTTGACCATTGCTATTATTTCTTCACACAGATTTGAATTGATAGAAATCTCGTTTGACATTTCAATGGTTGAAATGAGATTGATTTTCTTTGTAACCATCAGAAATGCAACGACGACAGAGCAATCAGTCTGATTCAAAATGACACTTGAGCAATTGTCCCATGCTATTGCTCCTCCTTCTCTAGCTTCTCCTTTTTCCTTTTGTTGTCAAAATCAATTATTTGCACGAACGCGTGAAATAACACAGATGATAAGAATATGACAATCAATGAAAGAGAATGAGACATACAGGAAAACGACCGACATACTTATTTAAATTAATTGAACCTTTTCTTTTTCGTCTATTTATAGCCGCTATTCCAACGGAATTTACTGATTGTTTCGGACCATATTCTCCGGATGCAGCAACAGCAGCAGCCGCCATGCATTATCAATTTAGCGGCGGTTATCCACCGGCACCGCACGGTAAATAGATTTTTAAATGTGAACTTTGTCCTATGAAATTGTCTTTTTATTTGAATTCTTAAAGATATATTCGGATCATATGCTCAAATGTCACAATTTCGAAATCCAATGATGATGATGTATCCAGGTGGTTATCCTGTTTCATCAAGTCCGAATAGCATGATGGATCCGATGGGTCATCATCATCAACAAGAATCATCCGCAGTTACAAGTGGAGCAGCTTAAAATTAATGACGAAGAAAACGAGAAATCAAAATTCAATTGACTTCTTTTAATCTATGTAAATTTCACTAGATCTTGCTTAGAAATTCGAATGTTCTACTTTGTATTTGTCTCTCTCCCTCTCTCTCTTTCTCCACGACCGGTGTTTCAAATTCTCTTCGTCTCTGTCATTTTGGCTTTGAATTTCGATGTCGTCTTCTGTATGCATTTATTGCTTCTTCGTATTCTACTATCGGTCATTGTGTTTTCATTTCATTAAAATCTTTTTCTTTCTTTTGTCTTGTATTTATCTCCTTTGTCTATTGCATATAGTTGTCTTTATTCGTTGAATTTTTTTCTGTTGTTTCTTTTTTTTTCATTATTCTTCGTTTTCTTTTTTCGGTTATTTGTTATTGTCGTCTTGTGGTTTCGTTTTCTTCTATTGTCCATGACATACATGAAATCTTGAATTTTGTTCCTCTTTAAACAGAAACGACGAACGTATGTGTGAATTAAGGATGACGATGATGATGGCAAGATTTTCAACTCGAGAGATGATTTATGTTTTGTTTTGTTTTGTTTTTCTGAGAAAAATAAATTTTACTGGAAATATATTATAGAAAAACCAAAGAAATTTTCGATTTCATTTTCTTTATATAGACTTGTTGAAAATGATTACGTCATTAAAATAGACAAAAGAAATTTCGAGGGCATGTACAATAACCCTAACGCACTTAAGGACTAGTATGTACGTCTGTGAACATGACATCGAATTACACGGTCGTATGTTCGAGTAAACGCGAGAATATCGTGATGTCGCGACATATTCTGTCTGTTGAAAACAAACAAAGACATTTTTCGATATCAGAGAACTTCAATAGAAGAAAGTTAGATAATCACATGTTAATTGTGAACTAAAAATGATAATCTGAAAATCAAAAGAAAATTATCGTTGTTTTTTCTTTGTGATTATTCATCGAATAGATTTGTTGTTCAAATATGAACACTGACACGCGTTCTGATCATTGTCGGTTTTGTTGACTAACAAATCATATGGAAAGATGTAAGAGAACGACGAAAAAAAAAACAAAGAAAAAGAAAGTGAAGAAATTCACTGTCGAAGTTAATCGATCATTTCACAATAAGAAATCTATGTCTAAAAGAATGTCCTCACATAGAAATAATGTTGCATTGAATAAAGAAGTTCTTATACAACGATGGCAACATCAACTTATCAATCGAACACATCTTAACTTTCAAGAATTTCTGCATCTTCTTCGTCAACATGTATGAATCAAATTTCGAATATCTTTTCGCTCTCTCTTGTTCCGTTTTAATATTGACGAAACATGATCATTAGTTTTATTTGATTTTCTTTTTTTTTTCTTTCTTTCGTTCTCAGCTATTGTTGGAGACATTCTTTTGCCTATTCGATCGTGATTCAAGCGGGTTCCTTTCTGAATCTGAATGGATCGGATCTATATACAAAGTGACCGAGTATGTACATATGATCTGTTCATTTATTTTTTCTTAACAAACATTTGATGATTTCGACATACATATATCAATTGACAGGATATCCAATCGTACGAAATACATTCGAACACTCGAACCATTCATACGTGCTTATAGACGTATTTCAAATGGACTTGATTCGTTATCATTAGAAGATTTTTTTATTTTATTCGAAGATACATCCGTATGTTCGTTTTCAATATTAAACGTCGATCAATGATTTTTATATTTAGTTTCAACGAGATTTTGCTTTATTATTTTTCGATGAAAAGGATTCGTTGAACGTTATGGAATTTACAGATATTCTTCGATCTGTGTCCAAGTTTGTTTGTCTTTTCAAATTTCTATTACAAATCCGTGATTTCTAGTCTCAAATCAGATACAAAATGGTTGTCATGGCTTGCATATCAATTTCATATGGCTGTTAGCAAACGTAATAATTCTTCGAACGATAGCATGAACCTCGAAACATTCAAGAATAGTTTTTATTTCAAAGTTGTACGTAAAAAAGATCAGTAATCTTGAGAATTCTACTTGTGTTTTTCCGTCTCTAGCCTGAATTAGCCGATTGTTTATTTAATTATCTTGACACAGATAACACTGGTTATTTAACATTAGAAAAATTTATTCGAAATCTTGAATTTATTGTCGAAGCAAGTGATAATGAAAAAGTTGAATTTCTTTTTAAAATATTCGATCGTGATGGTCTGTGAATAATATTTAAAATTTAACGATTTTTTTGAATAAATATTTTTTGTTCAGGTGACGGAAGCATTGATTTTGAAGAAATGAAATTATTACTTCGTTGCTTTCTCGAAGAATCTCCTTCACTTGACATGGAAGAAACATTAGCAGAGTTAACTGCTACTCTTTTCCAAGAAACCGATCTCGATCAATCAGGAGATGTTAGTTTTGAAGAATTATGCAATGCATTCAAACAAAATGAACATTTATTTAAAGTACTTTCACTGAGGTAATTTATTTATTCACATACGTATAGGTTAACTTGAACTTCGATATAATCAGGACGAGGAAAAAGTACACTAGGGTAGAACACAATTATTTCTAATGAAATTAAAAATAATCATCAAAGGATTATCTATAGAAGAAATAAACTAGTAATTGCAATTCAATTGAACCATAATTTCGTCGTACTTGTTAAGAAAATGTAACCGTATCGTTAATAATTTGAGTTGTTGTGTTTTTTTTTGGTGTCTTAACGCGATTTAAACACAATTGAATGTGATTAATTTGAATAAGAAATTAACCTTAGTCTTTTTTTTTAGTACAAGTAGCTGGATTCGACCGAAGATATCAAATATAAATAAATGTCATAAACGTTCATCAACAGTTCGCGCTTGGCTACGAAATAATATTGATTTAATCTTTTTCTGGTCACTGTATTCTTTCATATGCACGTGTATTTGCATCGATGTCTTTCGATTTTATGTTGGTCAACAACGTGCTCATTTTTTCATTGTCATTGCTCGATTAAATGGTACAGAGAAAAAAAACAACAATATCTCAAATCGATCGCTTTTGTTTCTTTTTTCTTTTTTCTTCTATATTCAGGCGGTATGCTAAATTTCAATTGTGCATTAATTCTTGTTTTAATGCTTCGCAAACATATAACATGGTTAAGATCCAAAGGTGCCAATGTTCTTCTTCCACTTGATCATCACATTGATATACACAAAACAATCGGAATTATAATTATGATTGAAACAGTTCTGCATACATTAGCTCATTTGGCTTATCTAGGTTCGATGACAAAACATGATTAGACGAAACATAGAGCTTTTGTTTTTGTTTAGCTTATGTTTTTTATGTGTGTTCATTGCCCGAAGATATCGGTTTTCCTTGTAATGTCGAAACGAGACTTAGTCGAAGTAGTAACAATTATAATTCATCACTGATCAATCCCGATCTACTCAAAAAACGTTATCGATATGATTCGATTGAAAATCGATGTGTTCCGTTCGGTTATATCGGTTGTGGTGGAAATTGGAATCATTTTTATTCGCATAATTTATGTAAAATTCGTTGTGGTACGTATCGATTTCAGTTTAACAAAATTCGAATCTATTCCGATAATTTCTAGAATCATATCATAATTCATATCATCGATATGCTGACGCCCTTTTCACGGCTAAATTAGGTCTCGGCTATGTAACAGGTATAGTCGAGTTATTGTTAGCTGCACTTATATATGTCATGTGTTTGCCATTCGTACGAAAAAGTGGTCATTTTCAAGTAATTCGATGCAAGAAAATATTGAATACACTTGTTTGTTTTTAGTTATTTTATTGGTGTCATATGTTAACGATTCCGTGGCTACTTATTATGATTATTCATAGTCCACGTTTTGGCAAATGGCTATTAATTCCTGGAGTTTTATATACGATCGAAAAGATTCTTCGTTATCGTAAATCACGTTCGAATAAACATGGTGAAACATACATCATGGAAGCCATTCTTCTTCCATCTCAAGTATACGAATTCAAAAACACAAATTACAAGTTTCTTAACGGAATTTTCTTTCTCCTATTTCAGGTGATTCATCTAGTAATTAATAAGCCAAGAAAATTCACTTACAAACCAGGAGATTACATTTATGTCAATATTCCGGCTGTAGCAAATTTTGAATGGCATCCATTTAGTATCAGCAGTGCGCCTGAGCATAAAGGTAAAAGCAAACTAGGAAATTCCATTAAGATATGTTTGATAATTATCTATAAATAGAAGAACTAACTTTGATAGAAAACTTGTTCATGACAAATTAAATATTTAACAAAAAAAAAAACTAATTTCTCAATGTCGTTCTCAGAGTATGAACCAGTTCAATTAATCTTTGTAGTATTAATTAGTCTGCTTCCTTTTTTATTTTCTCATGACCGGGATTTTCACCTATTGCTAACATGAATAGGAAATTAGTCTCGTAAAAGACAATGCAAATTTATTTGTTCAGATAGTATTTGGCTTCATGTTCGCGCGAACGGTCATTGGACACGGCGTGTCTATGAACTATTTCGAAAGAAACTCAAACAAGAACACGGCGGTATTATAAACTGTTTCAATGATATACGTTTACGTTCATCGATGCGTTCACGTATGTCAAAAAGTTACATAGAAGAACTACGTGGCATTCCTAATCGAAATTTCGATTTCAATAATAACGATCAATCGAATCGTTCATCACGAACGTCCATACAATGGAAAACAACTTCACTTTCATTACCACTTCATAAACAAGATACGAAAACAATTTGTTCATCATGTCAATCGACACTAAGTTTACGTGATATTGATTTGCATTCAGCGGAGAAAAATAATCAAAATATAAATAGTCCGATTGTTATCAATCCGAACGAACTTCAAAGTTTAACTGTTGATGAAATTGAAAAATTAGCTTTCGATCACGATGATGAAACTCAAACTGAACAAAATAAGAAACCGAAAACAATTCTGAAATCATCCCTAAAAACAAACAATCGATTAACAGTTCCGACTGCAGGAGATTATTGTATTCGTATACCAAATGTCACATCAATTTGTGAAGAACAGCAGCAAATCGAAATCACTGAAACACGTCTATCAGACGCTCTAGGTTATTTACGAATGTACGAAAATCACAATCGAATCCAATTTAATTCACTTCAATTCAATGATCGAGAAGATCTACAAATATTAATCGATGGTCCTTATGGTGCACCAACTCAACATATATTCGAAGCTGAACATGCAGTTTTAATAGCAGCTGGTATTGGTATAACTCCGTTTGCCTCGATTTTACAGAGTATTATGTGTCGATACCGAAATCGTCGACATAAATGTCCGAACTGTGATTATATTTGGGACAATCCACAAAGTGAAGAACTTTGCTTGAAAAAAGTGCGAAAAAACGAAAATAAATTTCGAATTTATTCAAATGAAACCTTCATCTTTCGGTTTGTTTTTCTTCACAGGTTGATTTCATTTGGGTAACACGTGAGCAACGTTCACTCGAATGGTTTATTAGTTTATTAGCACAAATGGAAATCGAACAGCAACGTCTTCGACATGATTCCGATAAAGGTCCTCTACTTGAAGTTCATCTCTACGTAACAAGTGCTCAATCACCAGCTGACTTAAAAGCATTGAATGTCTATCTATCATTGGATTTAATCGGTAGACAAAACGAAGCCAATTGTCAAGCTATTGACGGCCTCCGGCAACGAACGAAACACGGTCGACCTGATTGGGAACAAGTAAGTCACAGACAAGCGCGTTGTTTTTTTCTCGTCTCGAATCTACTTAAGATTAGGAAGAAGAGAAGAATGCGTCAGAAAAAAAAATAAACACATGAATAATTCCGAGACAAAGAAAATTCCTCTGCGATTACATCTGATTAAGTCCATCGAGAAAAGTACACTCGATACTTATTAACTTACCAGCGGATATGAATAGTCGATTGTTTTATTAAGGAAATCAGTCATTCAAACTTCGTTGATTTCACTATCATTAAAATGAGTTTGATTTATTCGTGCGTAATTCTTGTTTTATCTTCATTACAAATAGATTGTACGTCATCTCTGTGTCATGACCTTATTTATTTTCTATTTTTCAACTTATTGCTGTAATATTGGTATCGCAGACATGAAATCACACGAGTTTTTTTTTCTTTGACAAGAAAAATAGAAATGACGTAAAAGCTTAGAAACAGACGTCACCTAAATTACGTATTACATTCAATCAAAAAAACACGTTCTACTGATTTCAATTTATTAATATTCGGATGATTAATTGTGAAATTGCGTATTTATGAATAGGCGTAGTTCTTTGTCCCAATCGTATCAATGACACAACTTATATGTTTTAAATGTTTTAAGGATAGGATGACCTGAGACATATTTTTTTTTACCCCGTAACTTCACTATACGTGATTAACGTGATGTATCCTTGTAAAAATTTTCATTTTATCTTCAATTTCAGGTGTTTAGCGAACTATTATGTCAAAAGAAAGGCAAAATATCGGTATTTTACTGTGGTCCACCATCTCTATCAGCTGAATTAACAACTAAATGTCGTCAATACGGATTTGCTTATAAAAAAGAATTATTTTAATTAAACATTTTAATACTAGGAAAAAAAACACAATTTTTCTTTTTCAAATGTATTCTTTCCAGCTTAGTTTAATTGTCTTTTTCTTTTGTAAATATCGAAACGACGTGAAATCTTTTACTTTATACGTTTCTTTTTTCTTCTTCTTTTCGATACTAATAAATACAATGAAAGTTGAAATCATGTTTTGTGAATAAATAATTAGGAAAATCAGCGTCTCGCTTCGAATGATTTGTTAGAACTTATTATTAGTTCAAAGGTTCGTATTTCTTCGAGATAACATGTGCATGACATTTGAATTGAAATAATTTAGTTGCTTCATGCGTGATGAAAAGTCGTAAGGTAATTTTATTTGTTTAATCTGACTGAAAAAAAATGAGCTTATTTACTGTGTATTTATTAAATAAATTTACGTCAAGTTGAATTTGTAAAATAGAATAAGAGAATAATATAGATGAAGAGAAAAAAGTGAAGGAGAAGAGGAAGAAGGAGAAAATATAGAATAGGAAGGAGGGGGAGAAAAAGAGAAAATAGAGATATAAAAAGGTATTGTTTAATTGGTTGAAAGAAGCAGAAAGTTTTTCTATTTTGTGTAGATATCAGATCTCCCGTCGGAAACGATAGCATTTATTCATTTGTATTTATATATAACGCATAGATAGACAAGAAGTTCATCGACATCTTCACAAACGATGCACAGGTATAGTTGACCAAAAACAACATTGTTCTCTTTACGCTTTTAAGTTATTTCTCATTATATTCTTAACGTAAATGTTCGATAAGTATTTCCCGAGAAATTATATATTGAACTACTCAAGAAAATAATGTTTTAGTTTTAAAAAGCGTAGACGATTTTTCGTGTTTTATACGAGAAAAAATAGTATTCTTCACGACCTCCTACACTTTCAACGTTTTATCGTTTCATTTGGAGGATAATCATAAAGACCCATTTACAAATGATCTTCTTACTAACGATTATTTTGAAGAAAGACTGTTTTTTTAATAGCTCAACTCATGAACATCATAACATGAAAATCTTTTCTCTTTTCTCCTATGAATATTTGCCGAGATTTGTTCAATAAGACTTGTGTTGTTTTTCTTCTTTCAGAATGATTATGTTTTCACTGTCAATTATAATTTTATCAAATATCGTTGCTCTTGTTTTAACTAATCCCATTCAAGAACAAACTGTTGATAGACAATCGAACAAGAATTCATTAGAACAAGCATTTCGCAAAGCTGAAAAAGTTCTTAATCGTTATTATTACATGATGAATTCCGATACTGATCATCTTGTTCATGGAATGTTACATCTTTTAATGAACAATCCAACGTCGTTTCCCTTTGTACCTAATCAAGCCATGACAATAGCATTTAAAAATCTCGAAGAAAAATTAGGTCACGATGAGACCGAAGCATTGGCAGAACCGCTTCTGCTTGCAATCGAAGAAAATTATTTAAACAAATCGAAACAAGAACCAAAAGTGAAATTAACCGACGAAACGAGAGAAAAAATCGAAGCAGCATTAGACAAATTCCTCGATGAAACAGATTTTGATGCTCATTTGTGAATAAAAAACAAAGCGCAAAAAAACATCAAAAGAAAATATAAAATAATAATAATAATAAGAAAAAAAAAGAACGTTGACGTTTGTTTTTTATCTGTTGCATTTCATATTCGTGTGCATTTATATATAGTTATATGTGAGTGAAAAGAAACTCACTGTCAAAAAGAAAATAACCGAATGTGACAAGAAAAAAAACAGAAGCTACGTATATATTTTATTTTATGTTGTCTTTCTATCGTTTCGTCAAATACTTGTTCAAATAAATAAATAAATAAAAACAAACAAACAGTTGTTGAAATAGAAAAAAAAAACTTGTCTTTTTTAAAAATGAAATGGAGATATGTTTATTCGAATGATGAATACCGTATGTAAACGTTGACGATATTGACTTTGCGGTGTTGAATAATGAATTTCGAATTCATATTCATTCGATTCGATTAATGTTTGACTTGTTTGTAGTTTGAAATTATTTAATAGAAAAGGTAATGTCTTATCTGAATGATTAATATCAACGATTTTCAATAAAGAATTCTGTTGTGGATTAATCGGTACTGTGAATATTGTTCGATTCGAAGGTGTTAATCGAGAAATTGCAAAGAATTTATACCGAATATAAATTGCTCGACGTGATGAACAAGATGATGCCAGTTGGTGATAGCATTTTAATACGCAATCATGATTGTTTTGACGAATATAACCAATAGGACACGGAATGTCAATACATTCGTATGCACCACGAGTATTAAAACAACTACGATCTCGCCCACAATCAATTTGGAATTGTTCACATTCATTAATATCTGTAAAAGAATGAAAACAGACGCGTCTGATTATGATGAAAACAAGATCTGCTTAAGACAATTCACAGACCATGACATCGACCAAAGTCATTCATTTTGAAACCTATTGGACAATAACAACGATATGTTCCTAATTGATTTTCACACATATATTGACACATATTCGCATTTTCCGAACATTCATTAATATCTAAATCGAACATTATTATTCAATTAATTCAATAGTTGTCATCAATATTGATTATCAAAATGTTTTCTAGGTTCTTTTATCCTGCATTTCAAAGTTTACACACATTGTGCGTACAAATCTTTGAGAGAAGTTTGTAAATACCTTGACATAATCCTGATTGCACATTTCTTCGATAGCCTATTTCACATGTTTCATTTTGATGACAGTTGTCACATCCTACAAAAGGTAAAATAAACAGCGCACTCCTGACAAAGATAAAATAGAATTGAACCCGTACTATGACAGAAAGAATTCAGAAGTTCAAAGCCAATTGGACACGTTAAACTCTCTTTTGATTCGACAATTAAACCAGGAGTCCATTCGATTATTTGCTCAGTTCGATCATAAATCGGCACTAAAACAAAGTCGAAACGTGATTGATTGATTAATTAATTTTGTTTTCTGCTTTCTTACATGAATATAACTGTTTAATATGTCGTACAGGAGGTTGATTTTTCGAGAAGAAGTCTTTGTTAGGTTTACATTGGATTGTTTGATTAAAACTGTATGGAAGTTTTTGTTTGCCAATTAGAAAACCATTTGAAAATGTATGAAAACGACCTTAAAAATACAAAGTGCAATTTATCCGTACGTATAGTTCGGTCAAGTTGTTTCTTAGAAAAATAGTACTTAAATATCCCCGTTTGTTTTTCGTCATTACTAAGATTATTTACGTCACAAAACGTAATAGTTATCCTTATTCTTAGAACATGAATGCAAAAACCTTGAGTTTTTTTTAGTTACATACAAAAATAAATATCTTATTTGAGTATATTTCTCAATGTCGAACATAAAATTTCATTCGATGGTATTGTTGAAAAATATTGAAGAAAAACGAGCCAAAATGTAAAAGCGGTCTCATGGACCTGCGTGTTGAATTAATGAATGACGCATTCGAAACAGTCAAAAACAGTCTTAGTCTATTTTTGACATAATTAACGATTCATTTTGAAATGCAAGCCGAAAAGAGAAAAAATAAAATAACTAAGTGAAATTCGATTAAACTATCATTATAGAACTAAAGTTTTCTTGAAAAATATATGACCTAAAATGGCATATTTACTTATTTTCAATATATATCGCAATGAAAAGAAAAGAAAAACGTTAATATTTAAAATTTGTAATCATGCAATATGTAAATGTTATCATTTGTTTGTTCGGGAAGTTGAACCCGAATATAAGGCTCTTGTCTCGATTTAATTCGATTGAAAAAGAAAACGTAATTCATGATAAGATCAACTTTTATTCGTCATTCTAATCTTCTTGATTCGGTTGAACATAATCATGAATTCTATCGAGCGTAAAAATCGGTAACTAGACTAGACAATCTATTTTTCGTTATTGTTTCTTCATTGAAATTTGATTCATTTTTCTTGAGTGAGTAGTTTTGCAAGATTAAATAAAACATATTTATCTTAAAAACGAAGCAAATACTAACAACATCAAACAAAGAAACAAAGAAAAACGATCTTCAGGTCATTTTAACATTTCTGTCTGATAAATGTCGATCGTTTGCTGTTCGACCAAATGGGAACAAATTGAAAACGTAAACGATACCGACGATTATGTCGTCGTGATGAATTCTGTCGATGATTGAGATCATTCGACACGGCAGCATCATCGTTCGTTAACGGCTCATTTGTTGATAGTTCGGTGTTTTTCACAAGAATTTGATGTGATGCTCGTTGAATTTGATTTTCTTCTCGAAAGATTTTCGAATTAAAATGAAACCAACAAGGAAAATAGTTTTGAATGAAATTCGGTAGAGTTGTTAATAATAAACAATCAGCAAAACGTGCACAAAGATATAACAAACGAATAATTGTCGTTCGATATTCATTTGTCGAATGTTGATGATAATTAGTCGATGAATATTTAAGAATATATTCGAAAAATTGTTTCAAATGAAAATTCATTTGAATATAATGTTGAGGAAATGTCAAAAGAACATATTTAAGAAGAAATATCAATAATAAACCGTAGCATAGATGACAAAATGAATGTTTATGTTTTAGTTTGGCTAATGTTGTTTGAAGAAACAAGTCATTTGCTGAATTTCGTCCGTGATCAAGACGTTGTTCAGTAGTAAAATCATGCTGAGAACTAATTGCCTTATCCGAAAGTAAACTTCGCGTTGGTTGACAAGGATATGATGCACGTAGACGTGCGTTATAGTTTTGTGCTGTTGGAAGATTTTCACAGGAAACTGTCGAATATTTTCGTAGATCTTCGGATGGTGATATTGATGGACGTGCGCTCGAAAGATTTTGACTGAAAAATCTCGTGTGAAGTTTAGTATACGGATCGGTATCTTGAAGAATAGTACGATTTTGTTGAAGAAAATTCGAGTAACATTTGACACACGTCATTTTTTCGACTGTCGAACGTAAACTTTCAGCTAAACATTGTTGATATTGATGTTGATTGTGAATTTCGAGTAGAAAACTCGTTTTAAACAATTTTTTCGAACTTAATAAATTCAAACAACAACAGATAATTATACAAATGAGAATAATTAGATCAATTAATGGTAATAAAACCATATTTAATGTTATTAATGGAAGTAAAATAATTGTTTGAGAATTTTTCGGCGTATAAAATATGAAATTATACGCAAATATGAGTGCTAATGATCCACTTAGAATCAAGGCAACATTCGTATGTTTAGTTATAAGAAGATTTCTTCCATTGTAAATATTCAACGAGTATTTATTTTTAAATAAACGATAGTAACGAATGAAATATTGTAGAACACTTATTGAAATAATAAATAAATGAAACGTATGAAAATTAATAAGAATCTGTTGAACAAGAGTTAATGGGAGTGAATAGAATGTTATAGATGAATAATGAACAAGACTCGGATGATAATGTTTGAGAAATAAATTTAGAAAATAAACGAATGAAAGACAAATATTAGAAAATGAATAAGCACGTATCCAATTACGATGTAAACATTTGTAAAGAATAGATTTTTGCGGAAAGATTATTGTACGTACACGCGTTTGCTGACTAGAAGATGAAACACTTGAAAGAAAATTTGCTTTCGTAGTTTTTTTTTCCTCTCATTCAAAATTTATCGATTTCGAAAGTCTTACTTGGTTTTTATGAGTGTTTGCTTTGATTTCTTATAAAATGTTAATAAAAATATAATTGTATGTTCAAGAAAGATCAGACTTAGAAAACAGATCTCGAGCTTTTCTAAATTATTCAACGGTTTATGTTGTTGAGATGCTAGACGAATGTGTGTCGAACGTGTTGTACTGAGTTCGGACGAATTCGACGGCGAAAATTTAGATAGAAGTTGTTGAAAACCAAATAAATTTGATAATGAATTAGTCTCATTGGTATTTAGATTCATTGATAGATTTAATTCAAAAAGAAGAGCAAGAAGAAAAATACGACGTTGTTTTCGTTCTCTTTATAGATAATACATGCAAGAAACAGCAAAACGAGAACAATTTATATTTAATTATATCTTCGTTGTTAGGTTTAATCTAGAGAATGGATGAAAATATTTTTAATAAAAGAGGAAGAAAGAAAAGATTCAGTGTCAAACGTTATTTATAGATCAGTAAATCTTTTCTCTTTGTGTTATTTTGTTTCTTCGACAAGTTGAAGAACTTATCGAGGAACATTATTTAATTCTTTTAATCATCGAATAACTACGATGAATATTTTGATAAAACAAAGACGACGAGGCCAAACAAATGGATATTCCCTCGAGAATAAATAGGTCAAAGAGAAAATCCGCACACACACATCCAGTTGGTTGAACGTAACTGTTAGTTTGCGAAAAAGAAATAAGCTAGATAGAGTTGTTTTTTCCTAAATAATTGCATAGTCGAGTATTACTATCAGGGTGTAAACTTAAATAAAGAATGCATCTGTTTGTAAAAGAGTAACGTGAGGGAAAAAAGTCTCTTTTCTATTTTTAATAAAAATAAGACTGGGAAGGAAAAAAACGAGGTTGATGAGATGTTAGACGCGCATTAACATGAGAGTTTGTCTCAGACTATCACATCAATTTTCTTTTTTCTCGTTTCTTTTCTGTTATGTTGCATTTAGATACTTGAACGCATAGATACACGAGTCTGTCTAGGGAGAAGAAAAAAAACGGAAATATATTATATATGGAGCGCAATGGTTCAGAGCCATAGTTCTAATTCGTTAGTTAACTGAACATACCTCTATCAGTTTGAATGACGGTTTCAGAAAGTAACGTGTCATTTTCAAACTGATAGTTATCAGGAAACCAACCATGAATATCGATTATTTCATCCGATGCTTTTTCCAGTATCGAAATTTGTGAACCTGAAAGATTGTAATGCGAACATTTTTCGTTTTGATTCATTTGATTTTACCATCGAAAAATGCAATAGTAATATTGCGTTGAAATGATTCGTCGAGTGAACAATATGATGACGAATGATTAGAATGTACTTGCGTTGTTGTCAGTTGTAAGAACGATGGCGATGAAAGGAAAATCATAATGTTTGAGATTATAGATGAGAATGTGTGAGGAAGTTTATTAGAGAGTTGAATTTGTTTGACAGCATCGTTTGAATGATATGGAATGTTAGTAAATTGAATTTTGTTGATTTCACCTTGAAGATGACGAATTTTTGTTGTGGAAATTAATGGAACTAGACAACGAGAAAGAACGAGATTTATTTGGCTTAGTCAATAAAAAAACAAAAAAGAAGATTAGGCTTTTCTTATACAAGGACAAATAAACAAATCACATTGAGGTCTCTTTCTATTTCTCTCTTGTTTCTATTTCGTTTAAGTTGAAGTTCATATTGCATCGAACGAGACTATGCTCTCTTTCCTATTGAAGATTGATTTACTCAATGTGCACGCTTTTGCTCTCCCCATCAAGTAACTAGAGAGAGATTTTCTGTTTCCCGGATCGTTATTTTTCTCTTTTGACCATATTCCTCTTCAACTATTCATTTCGTCAATATAACGATGAAAGTTCTCTTTTCTTTTCTTTTTTGTTGTTGCTTGGTCTTATTCTTATTCTTTTTTCCCCTCATTTCTTTTCACAATACCACAATGAAGTTCTTTCTCGCCTTCTTGACAACTCACATATGGAAAACAAAAGCCTAGCGTAGATCAGCAATAAAATAGGAACATATTAATTCAAAAAATAGAGACGCAAAACAATCTATGTGACAAGTCACAATCAAAGGCAATAATTATACAGAAAATGAAATTCAAATGACTCTCATTAGAATTTATTTACTCCGAACATTGTTTTTTTTTCAAATTTAACTATTGTCTGACAGGTAGTTTGCTAAAAATAAAAAGCTTTTACATATTTTTTTATCTCGATAAAGCCAAATAAAAGCGACGTAGTATGCAGTAGAAAAAAAAAGAAAGAAATATACTTGTGCAACATGAAATTGTCAGTTATTTTCTGAGAATCTAGTTTCTCATTGAAATCCTTTGTCTAATCTCGAATATAAATACGACTAATTATCTTGATAATGATCTGTTCTATTTATTATTTTTCTCGAATAATTTATTCAGTTGTCTTATTTATCTTCATTCATTGTAGTCAAAGACAAATAAGAATAAAAATCAACATATATTATTGTTTTGTTCCTACCTTCATAAACAATGACATCACATGTCGTTGTCGCTATTCCCACGGCATTTTCAGCCGAGCACGCGTATCGACCTGTATCCGACGGTTTAACAGGATTAATTCTAATTTCAATAACGAGTTTAGAAGAGAGAAAAAAAACAAGTCTTTATGCTGTGTTTTTCCTACTTCAACGAATTATTCGGCAGAATTTGTACGCGTATGCCATCGATGTCTGTGAGAACGGTTCCATTTTTTGACCATTTCAATATTGGCTCAGGCCAAGCATCGGCCAGACAATTGAGCATCAGAACTGAACCACTCAGTGGTCGTTGAACTGAGCGAGGCAATTTTATTGTAAATGTTGGTTGTGCTAAAACGGAACAAACGGAAAAAAAAAGAGAAACATCTCCATATATGCGATGGAAATAGCGAAGGGCGTTTAATGAATATAATTTACTTAGAATATTGACTGAATAGAATGATTCGGAATGAGTCCCATCATCGCTTCGAAATATACATTTATAAACACCTGAATCTGTTGCCTAGAAAGTCAATTGAACAATATCGATTATGTTGAACAAGTAAATTGAATAATACCGAAGTTTGATCGACAGTTAATGTTCCATTTCGATAGTCAATTCGATTTCGATTCGATTTTATTGGTAAACCATTGTGAAACCATTCGATTGTACCAAGAAAATTGCCACCTCGAAGTTGACTTTCAATTTCACACGAAAGTGTCAAACGATGACCAATATTAACAGTACGAGTTTCACTATCTGGATGAGCTAAATTCATTCGACAAACGATTAAGTACCCAAAGAACAAAAAAGAGAAAAGAAAATTAGAAAGAATCCTACGTCGAACAGTAACTGTGACAGGTTTCGACATGATAATCTGATGGCTATTAGAATTATTCGAAAAACATTGATAATTTCCTGCATGTTGATCGGCAATTTGATTAATTCGAAGAATGTTTCGATGTGAAAAATCAGTTAAATAAAAATGTCTAGACACTAAGTTTCCGTTGTGTAACCACTGAATATCTTGAGAATAGAGAAGATTTGTTTGACAAATTAATTCGAGTTGATCATGATAATCGAGGATTAAATTATGCGGAGAGATAATTAAATATGGCATTGTTTCTGAACGAAAAAGAAGCAAATCGAGAGAGTTTTTTTGTTTTTGTTTTTCATTTCCTACGTGAACTCGTTTCATAGGAAATCGTCGGTGTTACTGTCGTTTGCGTATCAAGAACAATCAGAGTAAATTGTTTTGATGTTCTACCAATTGAGTTTTGTGCCGAACAAATAATCTCTCCTGCATGAGATTTTCTATTGAAGAATAAATGCAAACATCGAACAATAAAACAAAAGAAGACATTAGAGAAACGAAAGCTTGTACTCAAGTTGATCGATATACAAATTCCCAAATGAATCTATTATTGCTGTTCCCGATGTATTATATATTCCATGCCAAGTAATTCGCGGAATTGGTATACCATTCGCTTGGCAAGACAATTTTATAGGTTGACCTTGAAAACCTGTGTAATACCGTTCGATTTGATCGATTGATGGCGGAACTAGGATTTATTTATTTGTTTTGGATTTTGATTTTATTTTCACATCGAATTTTACCTTGAACTTCAACACGAACTTGTGCGTATGTGCGTTGAACGAGATTTTCTGCCCAACAAAGATAATAACCCGTATCTTGAACTTCCAAATGATGAATTCGCAATGAACCATTATTCAGAATTTGAAAGCCTAGTCGATCGATCGAAATTCAATTTGAAAAAAAAAGGTATTTTGAAACATTGATTTAACCTGGTTGAGTCTCAATAGCTCGTCCTGCTTTAGTCCAATAAATTCTCGGCGTTGGATACCCATCGGCTTCGCAATTCAACGTCAACGGTCTATTCACAACTCCCATGACTTCATTGTTTTCCACAGTTACTATTGGTGGAACTATATAATGGGAAAAAAGAGAAGAAAAAGAAGAAGATAACAAGAATGTCAATGGAGAACGCATGAAGGTGCGTTGAGAAAAAGAAAAACGGAAGAGAAGAGAAAACGGAGCTTGTTATTTTGTCATGTTCAGGAAATATGTTGAAGGTGAGAGAAGAAGAAAAAAGTAATAATTAGGGAAAAAAAACTACCAAAATGACAAACAATCTCGATAAATGTTTTTTTCCTTCTTTACCGTTGATTTCGAGATGCAGATCGAGCGCATCAATTCCTGCTTGATTTTCAACTAAACATCGATACTTTCCGCGATCGTGTTTGCTCGTATGAAGTAGAAGAAGACTATTCGATGATGAAAGTCGATATTTTAAATCCGATTTCATTTCAAATAATTTCAGTTCGACATCATTATGAAACCATCTTATCAAAAACAAAAAGATACATATTCATTTCTTTGATAGCTGTTTTTCTACTTGACAGTCGGCGATGGTTGACCTTGAATGATACGACAAGGCAGCTCGACTGGTTTAGGAGAAGTAATGACTATTGTTGAATTTTCGGATTGTAGCCGAGGAGAAACTGAAATACCACGAAGATAGACAAAAATAGAATGTGTTAAAAAATTGACTGCGTAGTGTTTGACGCATACTTAGAACGGTTAAATGAAATTGTTCTTTTGTTTCACCAGCTTTACTATGTGCTAAACAGGTGTAAACACCAGCCTGTGACCGATCAGCTTGAATAATAAGTAGCTGTGAACCACCGGGTCCAATTCTATTGAATGAGAAAATGTAATTCGATGTTTTATACGTATAGTTTGTTCGTTGGTGTTTAAAATTATTTTACCGGTATCGGAAATTTGATGTGTCAACTGGATATCCATCTTTCTCCCAGGAGACTGACGGCCAGGGATCGCCTTAAAAATAGAATGTATCGAGATGATTAGTTTTCATTTTGTTAATGTTTTTACCATGAGCAATGCAGGTTAGAGTAATATGATGATGCTGAAGAACGTTAACGTCATTTTCATTCGGTTGTTTTTGAATCGTCGGCGGAACTAGAACATTAGTATTTCTTACGTTTTATTATTTTTTCTTCGATTAAATATTACTAAATATTTGTAAATCGATGTGATTCGATAGTTCACCAGCTATGTTCGTACCGATACATGTGTAACGTGCACTATCGTTTAAATTGACTGAATGAATAATTAACACACGACTTTCATCGATGAGTTCGTATCGATCTGTTCGAATCAACCAAAAAAACATCATCGATGAAAACAGAAAAAAAAATTCACTGATATTTTACTATTATCAAGATTTAAATCTCTTCCATTAATTAACCACATAATATGCGGCTTCGGTTTGCCATCCATAGGGCATTCGAGTCGAGCTGTTTGATTAAATTTTACTTGATAGACTTCGACGAGATTCGATCGGTCAATCGTAGGTGGTGCTAAAAATAATCAACAGAAAATGCCGTAAAAAAACGTTTGTTTCAGTCACGATTCTTACTGAAAACATCTAACTGGTAAGTTACATTCAATTGACCTGCAACGTTCGACATTTGACACGTATATACGCCCGCATCTATTAAATGTGCTGAATCGATTTGTAATTTAGCACCGTTTTCCAACAGTCTAAAAGAATGACAACAAAGACAATTTAATCTATAATTAAGCTGTTTGCATTTAAATATTTTATGAACCGAGCATAGGAATGAATTTCTAATAAATTTTTCTGATCTTTTAACCATTGATAATTTATTTCCGGCACACCGAATCCATGACAAGACAAAATTAAACTCTTGCCGAGAATAACATATGGATTGAAATTAACATTTGTTTGATGAATTTCCGGTGGAACTTAATTAAGAACAAGAAATGTGTAGAAAGCTTTGAGATAAATGCGCGTGTTCGTTCGCATTTTAGTGAAAGAAAATGAAAATCTTTGTAATTACCATAAACTTGAACATCAAATATTTGTTGAGAACGACCAACGAGATTTTCAGCTTGACATTGGTAACGTCCGCGATCGGTTGATGTTACATTTTCAATTGAAAATTGAAAATTCTTTTCACTTATCGAAATTCTATTTACACGAAAAAAAAAGATATTCGATTTCAAGAAAAAAAATAACGAAGAAAACCTTTCGGAATTGAATAACATTTGTTCATTTTTCATCCAAATTATCGTTGGTAAAGGTACAGCATGTAACGAACAAGTCAAAACTAACGATTGACCTTTTAAGATTATTATTTCATTGACCATCGGAGTATCATCAACAATCGAAGGTGGCTCTGAAAATAAAATGCTCTCGAAAGTCAATTGAATTTCAACGAAAAAAAAAAAGAAAACCGTACGAAGAACATCAATTTGAATATTCTTTTTTATTTTTCCAAGTTTATTTTCTGCCACGCATGTGTATAAACCCGTGTCATTCAGCGATGCACGAATTATTTGATAATACCGGTTATGTCCCGATGATAATCGTCGACTGAAAAATATTAAATCTAAAATTAACTCCAAGAAATACTCTTTTGTACTTTTTAAAATGCCAGGATAATTTTGGTTCAGGTATTCCGTTTGCATGACATTCTAATGTAAAATGATTGCCAATAACAGGTGTCGATGTTGGACTAATCGAAATCGATTCAATTGTTGGAGGAACTGAAGAAGAAGAAGAAAAACAAATCTCTATATTTTCGAGAAATAGATAAATATTAGATACCAAGAAGATTTATTCGATAGTGTTGTTCGGCTGTTCCAGCTTCATTGGAAGCGACACACGAATAAGCCGAACGAGCATCATTTTGAACCGATGAGAGAACGATTGGTAAATAGGAATGACCGTATTGTAAATGACGATTTTCTTTGAACCAAACAATCTGAAGAAATATACTTTGAGTTTTACTAGAAGGCAAGAGCTTTTTTTTTCTCTCTCTTACTGTTGGTTTAGGATTTCCATAGGCTGAACAAGTTAAATTGATTGTTGAGTTAATAACAGCTTCGATAGAAACGAGATCATCTCGAAATTTTGGTGGAACTAGAATTCAATTTTCTTTCGAAAATCAAAGAAAAACTCCGTCACTCATACGTAAAACTTGTAATTCAAGATTTTGTTTTGCTTTTCCCGCTAAATTCTCTGCTAAACACATATACATTCCAGCGTCATCTTCATTAACATTTCGTATTTCAAGATATTGATTATCTCGAAATAATTCAAAATGTTTATTCTAAAAAAAAAAGAAAATCTCATGATTTTGACGAGAAATTGTTTTGTTTTTACATCGACTTGAATTTCTTTTCCATTTCGAAACCATTTTATTGTCGGTCTCGGAATGCCTTTGACTAAACAGGGCAATGTATACGTTCGATTGATCGAGATTTTATGACGATTTGTTGAAACATATTCGAATGTCGGAGGAAAGAAAATATCAACGAAAAATTGTTTTTCACTTTTGCCAATTGAATTAATTGCTGAACAAGTAAATGTTCCACCGTCATGTTCATTATGAACATGAAGTTCGAGAATTTCTGTTTGATTATGTTTAATTCTAAATTCAAAATGTGTTTTTATTGCATTTTGTTGAATCGAATATCGTATTACATGGTGTAACGATTTCGATCGATTAGATTTCCGTTTTTTTTCCATTCGATTCGCGCAGGTGGATAGGCAAATGTTTGACAAATTAACTGAACTGTATGATTATATTCAACTTGAAGTAATTCTTCGGTATCTTCGTTGGAGATTTGCGGTGGAACTAGATCGAAATTGAAATTAGTTCTGTTTTTTTTTCAATGTCTATCTACCGAGAATTTCTAATTGAAATTCAAGTGAATCAAATCCATATTCATTAGCAACAACACATTTCCATATTTGTCCGTCTTCTAATTGCACATTCGGAATAATCAATTGATTTTCATTGAGTTTCAATGATTGATGAGCTCGATTTTTGAGTGAAGGTGGTATCCAAGTTGTGTTTGTCATTGTTATTAGTGTTGATCGTTCGGTTGTATAAGGACAAGACAATGTTATCGACGAACCACGAACAATACTTGGCCGAGTATTGATATGACTGCGAAGAATTTCTGGTGGACCTAAAATTGAAATTTATTTGGTCGATTCGAAGTGTCTGTCGATCTTGATTTACCAGATATGATGATATTAAAATATCGTCGGTCTGCTCCGAATGGATTCGAAATCATACATGAATAAAGTCCAGCATCTTGCCGATCGACTGATGAAATGAATAGTTTTTCGTTGAATTCGTATAGTTCAATTTCATTTTTATACCTTTAGACAAAAAATTATTTAGAAAAACAAGAATCACTTCGTTGATTTTCCTCTTACCAGCGAATAATTGGCGTTGGATAGCCGCTTATTGGGCATTCAAGAGTTAAACTTTGATTTCGAAGAATAATCAATCGATTTGTTTGATTATTTAAATTGATTTTCGGTAAAGCTAAAATAAATTCATATAATCTAAATCGAAATGACAAATTTTCTCTCTCATCATACCATAAGTTTCTAACTGAAATTGTTTTCGTCTTTCTCCAGCTTTATTCATTACAGTGCATTCATATGTACCCGTATTGTTGATCTAAATATCAAATCCTTGAGATAGAGAATTGTTTTACATAGTTTCAAACTTGAATATTCTCAAGAAGCAATTCTTCTTGTTGTTCATTCGATAGTAAATTCATGTTAAAAAACCATTGAACGGTCGGTTTTGGAAAGCCATAAGCTAGACAAGATAATTTCACAGTTCCATTGATAGATGATTGCAAACGAATTTCAGTTAATGAATCATTAAATACCGGAGCAACTAAACAAATCCAGTATTCGTTGATGAATGTTTTATTTTGTCGAGAATCTAGAAAAATTCTACCCGAAACATCAATATCGAAACTAGTTTCTGCTCGACCAGCTGGATTTTCGGCTAAACAAGTGTATTTTCCCGCATCATTCATTGTCAACTGTTCGATTTCAATATAAACACCATCATAAAGTAATCTAAAACAAACCAACATCGAGATTTTTATTCGAATAAATGATTCACTTCATCATAATTACCTAATTCGTGGTGAATTAATAATCGGATTTTCATTAAAAAACCAACGACGTAGCGGCACAGGTTTTCCTTCGACAGAACATGGCAAACGAAGAAGTTCACCATTTGTATACGATTGCTGTTTTGTAAATATTCCATGAGAATCATTTGTAAATATCGGTGGAGCTGAAGAAAATCATTTGTTTTTGCTAAGAAAATCTTTGTCTCCTTACTCATCACTTCGACATCATAAGTAATATCGATCGATCCAACAAGATTTGTTGCTTGACAAACATATCGACCTTCATCATCCGACTAAATTTTTATTTTCATAGGAGAATGAACAGAGAACTTTTTGAGTTTGTTTTTTTTTTCTACTTGGATTTTTGTGATCAATAATTTCTTTCCGTTTTGTTTTATTTGAAAATGTTTTCTTCGATCCAAATGAATTTCTCGGCCATTGTAAAACCAATTTAATTTCGGTTTCGGCAGACCAATTGCTGGACATAGCAGAGCCAATGAATGATGAACAATCACTGATTTTTGTTGTAAACGACTGATATTTTCCGATGGATGATCAAAATAGGGTGACACTGAATTAAATTTCAATAGATTAAAAGAGAAATTCTCTTGGCAGAAAGTTCGATTTACTATGAACAGAAAGATTAAACAATCGTTGTGCTCTTCCAGCTTTATTCGTAGCTAAACAACGATAGATTCCTTGATCAGATTGTTTGATATTCGTTAGAACATATTGATCGTTGATATCGAACGCTGGAAGTTTATCATCGTTTTTAAACCATTGAATCGTTGGTTTCGGTGTACCAACAGCCGGGCAAACTAATGTCAGACTTTTACCGATCTTTGCTTCAACATTTGTTTCTTTCTCGGCGCCAATGATCCAAGGAGGAACATTGACATGCAATTGAACAGAATGAGTTACTGTTCCAGCGGGATTTGTAGCTGTACAATGATATCGATCGTTGTCATTGGTGCTAATCATTCGAATTTCTAATGAACCGTTCGAATGTAAGTACGTGTGTGCATCTTGATTGTCTGCAAAACGAAAAATAGATTTTGCTTTTGAAGAAAAATATTTACGATCAATGAGTTGATTTTGTCGAAACCAGAGAATCGTTGGACGAGGATGAGCAGTTACTGGACAAGGGAGAAGAAAGGATTTGTCAACATTAGCATCAAGTTCAGTTTCTTGAGATTTATTTGTTAACAGTGGTGGTTCTAAAAATCGAACGAGAATTAATTCAGTATGATTAAAATGAATTTTACCATAAACGTCAATTTGAAATTGTTGTTTTGCTTGACCGATTTCATTGCTAATTTGACAAAAATACGAACCACGATCATCCGTATCTAATGAATTGATATTCAACGAACCAGTTGAATCGATCGTCATTCGATGAGATTCTATTGTTAAATTCTAAACACAATAAATCAATTCGAAATAAATTCAATCGAATTCCAATTTACTTGATCATCTTTAAACCATTGAACAGTTGGCTCCGGTATTCCAATATGATTACAAGGAATGACCAATGATTTCGTAACAATTCCATTCAAATATCCATTCGTCTCGAATGTGAATTTCGGTGACACTAAACATTGAACAAACAAATCATATTTTGTCTTTATACTGTGTTGGCCTATTTACTTGTAACAATTAAACTAATATTTTCACTTGTTTCACCAAATGAATTCGAAGCAAAACAAGTATAAATACCGACATGATCTTGTTGAACATTGGTGAGAATTAATGTTGATCGATCGTCATTTGTCAATTGACGTTCAGTATTATTATGAAACCAACTAAACGGATTAAATCTTTTGAAAATGAAGAAATTGTCTTTCGAGCTTTTTTTTTACACTATACGAGGTTGAGGAGATCCGTTTACTTGACATTTCAATTCGATTTGTTCGCCGATTTCTGCGACGATTTCTTTGAATGGAAGATAAATTGTTGGTTTCACTGATAACGCAAGCAAAAACAAAAATAGAAACATTTTCAATTTGAATTTTTACTTCCAACATCCAAACGAATTGTTATCGATGACGAACCAACAGTGTTCTGTGCATAGCACGTATAATTTCCGCTGTCTTCTTCTTCAGATGCCGATCGAATTTCTAAATATCCGTTTGTATTGGTTTGATGACGTGTTACCTTTAAGCAAATATTCGAAATTAATCATAGAAAAAAACAAAGTTCAATCTCTTACGAGTTCAGTTCCTCGAAACCATCGAATGTCAGGATACAATTGTCCAGCAACAGTACAAGTTAAATCAACATCTTGACCAGGAGATATGAATACATGATTATTTTCCGTTGAAACATTTGGTGGTTCTTTTAAAAAGAAAATAATTCGTGTTCAGTCTAATTCTCAATGAAAATTCAGAGACAAATTACCGGAATAGATCAATTGAGCTGTTTGTAGATCTTCACCAGCTGTATTACTTCCAATACACTCATAGATACCTGGCATAATTAATCAAATATAACAGAAAAAAAGGCAAACTAATCTCAATAGTACTACCTTCATCATCTTGAGTTGCCATAAGAATCGTTAAAACACCATTATGAATTCTCACTTTAGCAGATTGTTCAATTGGATTGCGTTGATGTTGTCGTCGCCAGATTAATAATGGCCGTGGGATACCAGCTGTTTCGATACATGTTAACGTTACATTCCATTGATTCGAATACGTTACTGTTTGCGGATAAACATAAACATGCGGAGTTTCTAATTGAGATCAAAGAATTTTCAATAATATCAATCGATCGAATAGATTCTACCTTGAACATGAATAGTTATTCGTTCTTGGACTTCTCCACCTTCATTATTTGCGATACAGACGTAAACTGAATTATCATCGGATTTTTGAATATTTCTTTAACGAAAAAAAACAAAATTGAACAAAAGAAAAGAATAAAATATTTCGATTACAATAATTTCAAAGTGCCATTTTGATAAATAATCGTTCGATTATTAATCGATTCAAGTAAAATCGATGGTGATACTTCTTTTTTCCATGTTAATTGAAAATCTTTCGTACTTTGCACGAAACAATCAATTGCAATTGTGCTATTGATTAACGCAAAATAAGTTTTCACTGGAATAATTCGAATTGTTGGCGGTGGAGCTTAGAATAAAATTATTCATTTTCAAATAAACAGATTCGCCGTTCGATGAATTCATTCCTACCGAGAATATCAACAGTAATTTCTCCTAGATCAAATCCACTTGTACTCGTTGCATTACACACGTAGATTCCTTCGTGTGTACTCTCTTTCGGTTGATCAATTTCATATTCAACAGTTGTTATATGCGCTCTAAAATTGCTCGAGAAATAGAAATCATGCGAATAAATCTCTTTTTTTTTTGTTTTTTTCATCGTTACGGATAATCAGACGTTGAGAGAATCTGTTCGTCTCTTGACCATTGAACGTGATACGGAAGTTGACTTTGAACGTGACACTGAAGTTTAGATAAGACATTCGATTGAATTTGAATTTGATTTGAATCAAGAGAAACAACAGGTTTGAGAGGAATAAATGATGTTAAAGCAGTTGAACTTGAACGTTGAAAAACATGACCATTACTATCAATACCAGATAATCGAATATAGAAAAAAAAATTATGAGCCGGTGGTAGAAATTTCTCAATAGTCGAATATAATAAATTCGATTGATTATTATTCAATTGAATATGTTTTTTGACGAGAATATTTCCATACAAATCAATTAATTCAATTTGTTGAGCCTGAGATATATCATCTTGATTAGGAATTTCAATTGTCAAATATGTCGACACGCCTTGTATGGGTTGTCGACGTGTAAGCGTTAGATCAGATATCGTATTAGACGAGAAACCATATCGAAATGTTAATCGACTCAAACCCGTAACACGTATTGAATGAGCCGATGATGATGTTACTTGTATTTGCCATTCGCCAATCTACGAGGAGAAAAAAATCATGATAAAATTTTCAAAACAAAATTTACCATTGGACGTTTTATATTCAAGATATAAACTTCTTTTAAACGTAAGAGACGTGTAAACCACGAACGTTGATTGAGAACTTGTTCTGTAAGAAAAATGCAAAGACAAAAATGTTATTTTTTTGTTTGTTTCATTTGAAATTATACTCGATGGATCGATAATTGTTATTTGTGGATTGGCACCGCTAACTGATATTGTAATTTCTAAAAGTTTCGAATCAACTGCTAGTGTATACGTTTGTTTATTTCGTTTGATTTTATCGATAACTAATAGATTGACTTTCCGTGTTTGAATTGTATATTGAACAAAATTAAGAATCTCGAAAAGAAGAAGATATAACATTCGAAAGATTTATGTTGAAAATAAATTTTCCAAAACAATTCTTACCTCGCTAACTTGCTGTTTATGTAAAGTAAATACTTGTCCACTACTAGTTGCAGCTATTTTATGAAATATTTGATAACCAATATGATTCTGATCACCACAATCTCCTGTCATTACGAAAACAACCTTTACAAGAAAAAAAAACGTCAAATAATCATCGCAAAATATTTGATGATTTTTATTTTCTGTCGATTTTACTTGACTTTGTTTTTCTTGAATTAATTTCAGAACTGTATCTCCTAATACATAATCTTTCGAACGAGCATCCGTAAAAACATAAATAAATGAATGCGGTAATGCTTGTTCAAGTGCTAGTTTAATAGCAGTTATAGTCATTTCAGGACAATCTCCACCACCTTGAACAATGAGATCTTGTAAACCACGTTGAAAACGATTTGAATCTCGCGTTTTTAATATTGGTCCCACATCTAGATAGGACAAAGAAAGAAAACACAATATTTTCAGTATTTTAGCCTTGAAAAGATTTCATCGATCATTTCATTTTCATTACCGGGATCAGCGAATGGAATTAATATATAATCATAAATTGAATATTCTCGTCTTAATGTTGCATTGTAAATGTGTGTTGCGCCTTTAATAACTTGTAAAAGATCATCATGCATCGAACCAGTGACATCGAATACAAATGCGACACTCGATGACGTTCCATAATTTGGATCTGTTTCAAGAGAAATTCCCACGAAATAGATTATTAATATCAATAAAATTCGTTTCATTTTGTAATTGACAATCGAACGAGTTTATAATTATAGAGACATACTCATCTCGCTTGAGCGTTTTTTTTATATAAATGTAAATCATTTTCATTGATGTACGATTATACATATGCTCGCCTTTTTCTCTCTTTTTTTCGTATGTAGAGCCTTCAGGACGCGTTCAATCGGCCAATGCAAACGAATATAACCGATGATCTAACAGATTAAAGCAATGTGTTACAAGCTGACCATATTGCTGTATATACATGAATGCATCAATATATACAATATACAATGCACAAAAAAAAGATCGAGAACGAAAGAAAGAAAGCCAACGGGCTGGATGAACTTAAAATAAAGTTGTTTATTATGATTATAGTCCAATAGAACAAGAAAATGGAATAGCAATCAATTGATTTTCTTTCATGTTTGTATATTTTCAGAGAGAAGTTACCTTATGGTGTTATACACGAATGTTCAATTATGATTATTTTCAGAAGTTTATGTTTGATTTTCTCTGTTCGAGTTACTGTTAATTATATATAGGTTATTGAGTATTTAATTTAAAAAAAAATGTCTATGGAATAATCTTTTTAATCTGACATAAAGAAATACCCGAATTATTCATCTGATGTAATCAAAATAAAAGCTGTACTTTTTACATTGAAAATTTCCGATTGGCAAACATGATCCAATGTAATAGAAAGAAAAAAAACAAAAAATGATTTATCGAGATCGTAATTTGTTTATGATAAATTAAACGCCTACATTCATATATATTAAGTATATACTTCGTTGATTTCCTTTGAACATATTCAAAAATCAATATACTGTAAAATGAAATTTACGACATTGCATATAAGGTTAGTATACGCTTTTTCCCTTACTGTCCGTAATTATCTACTTGACAAATAATATGGTGATTAAAATATATTATTTATTCGAAGTAGAACACTATACTTCATTGGTAACAATTAATAACTGTCGAGAAGAAAACTCACGTCTATAGCTTTCTATATGTTAGATTTGGACTTGAATTGTAATGTAGAACAAATAGAATATATTACTTCAGAAAACAAAATGAATCGTTCTGTTTTGAGTTTAAATAAATCATGATCATTCATTTGCATTTTTCATTGATAAGATTGGTTCATGTTCATAAATAATTTCATGTCAAAAGCCCTCGTTTGGCCTCGATCAACAAAGGTAGATTCTCACATATCTTGTTTGAAATAAATAAATAAAGTCAATGTCTGACATATGAATATATTGTGTTTTTTATTGCAGACAAGAATTTTAAATGAACTTCATGACAGACAAGCGTGATAAGTTGTAGGCATCTTTCTTTTTACAGCCAGTACATCATCAATTATATTTCATTCGTTCATTCATGCTTTTATTGTAGAATGAACTGAGAGAAGGGAAGGAGAAAAAAAATGTAGTTTCTATGATTTCTTTCTTTTTTCACGTATAAAAATAGCAAAGTATAGATACCTTCGTGCTCATTCGTTTTCTTTGCCTGATAGGCAAACAGATCTTTCCAGACGAAAGCACATCAACAACATCCGGAATGTATACTCATATAACCTCACCCTTAACATCATGAAAAATATATAAAAAAAACTGATTTCTTTTTCTATAGTCATTATTAGTATTATAGATGAATTGCATGGGGTAATATTACATTGGACTTTTTGGCTCATCATTATTTTTAATAGAGGTATGTGAACAAAATCAGCTGTCAATTTAGATGAATGACAAATAGAAGATGTTTTTTCTTCTTCGTCTATTTTAAGAACTTTCAAGAAAAAAGACTAGATATTGAACGGATGTGAAACTAGCAAAAAAAAACATTATGCTAATCGTATTTTGCTAAATAATAAAAGATTTCTTTTCTGTTTAAAAATAGTTCTTTCCAAACAGAAAAAAAAATGGTCTTTTTCATCATAAATAATGCGTCAATAGCGTTCAAAAGATTTATTAGATTGGAATAGAGATTAAATTTTTTTGGATTAACAAAGAAAAAATTGTTAGTAATTTTTTTTTCTACTAACATAACCACGCAATCTTGTCAGATTTTATCAAATCAAAAAAGATTTCAGTCAAATAATTATCATTCGATAAGCGAGAAACAAGCGGAAACAAGTGAACAGATAAATTAATATGTCAGACAGTCAAATTACGTCAATAAGAACAACAATAACAACAAAAACATAATGCTCGTCTACATAAAATCTCTCTTGTGACGTCGGTTACTACCTAGTAGAACATAAAAATGCCTGAGATCTTGTGACTAACAACCATAAGTCGACGAGCCAATTGAAAAAGCACTGTTTAATGTTTAATACTCATAATGTGCATGTTTAATGAATATATCTACTCAAATAGAATGATAAAAGAAAGAATTTTTGTAACCAATTAATAAGTCCGATTAGGGGAAAAAAACTAAAAGCGAAGGATACAATATAGATCGCAAGAGACAATAGAATAAATAATTAAACCGACAAAAATAGATTTAGATGGCATGAACTCAAATTATATATATATACAAATTATGATTCTTCTTCTTTTTTTTGTCATGCATTGGCTAGATAAAAGAGAACATTTTCATGAAACTCTTGATTGGGAGAAATTGAACGCATCAAGCCGTTACACTGAATATGTTGTTATTTTGAGAACGAGAGAACGAGAAAAGGCGCAATCGAGGCATTTCAAAATGATAGTCAATAATATGAAGATTAAAATTCTACAAAGAAACGAGTTTTTCGAAGAGAATACCCTCATACTAGTATGCTAACAATAAAATACTCAATAGAAATGAACTCATGTTGAGCAAACTGAAAGAATACTTGAGAAATGGTTGTCTCCATTATTTCTTACTATTTTTTTTCTTGATAACTATTCGTTTGTCATGATACATACAGCGTGCAAGTTAAGAAAGGGAAATGAATATTTTTAACGGCAAGCTGAGCATTAAAGAATTTAACTAACGATGTTGAGATTTAATCGCTGTCGTGTATGTTTACTTTTCAATTACTTTTCCTTCTTTTTCTTTTCCATTTCGAGTTGTTTTCTTTCTATTTGACTTTATTCTTCAATCGTTGAGTATAATGAAGACGCCATATTACATTTATGCATCCATAGATCCAGTGACTTCGCTAATTTGCTAGTTTTCTGTTGAACTTTTCCTTTGACGGCCTTATCAAATCTCATCATGTGCGTCGTATGTCAGGCAATTCATATCCTGTTCCTTGTAACTTTAAAAAGTCTACAGTAGTCATCAGTATATTCATAACTATCGATTGTTATGCTTTCGTTTTTCATACACTGGTGTATATAGACAGAAACTGCAAGTCTCGAGCGAGTTTGTCGTCAACATCATTTAATTCAATTCATCGTATGTCGTGTATCAAGAGGAACAGTAGACGTCGCACTTGCAACGGTATTTTCCTCTTATTTCTTCTTTATTTTTTTTTCTTCTTCCTCTCATTTCTGTTCTCCTAAGCTTTTTTCTCATCTTCTCTTTTTTATCCTTTACATCTTTCTTTTTTCACGTTATTGTTCACTCATCTTCTTAATACCAATTATTCTTAGTTTCTCTTTCCAGTTGTTTTCTTTTTTTTTTCTTCTTCTTTCGCTCTCATCTCGTCTTCTTCAATCTACTTTCTATTTTTTTTGACTTCTACGAGTGGACTACATTCGTACTCAATATAATATCAACATTCTTCAAATTGAATTCATCTAGAAAAGAAAGAAGAAGAAAAGAACATTTTTTTAATTTCAATTCCGTCGTCAAACTTGTCATTATTTTCAACATACTAATTAACTCAAGCAAAAAAGAAATATGGACACACAGGAAAATGAGGTATGCAATTTTCTTGATCGTTTATCTGAAATTAAGGAAAGACGAAGAAATGCTTTATTTTGTTTTTTTTGTCCACACTCTTATAGGCTATAGTTAACTCTTGACATTGGCAGTAATAAGAGACAAGAAAATCAAAGATAAAATGACAGGTTTTTATGCATGATTACTTGTTAAGAAAATATACAAAGAAATATTTATATAATTTCGATAATCATGTTTCCTTTTGTTGATTGATTTGAGATAAAATATAGCGTGAACAAATAAAACTGATTCCTAACTGACATAGATACGTTGTGGCGTTCGCTAGTCTAGTTGTCTCAGTATTGAAAACAGCAATTGTTCAAGAGCTTCTCACAGTTTTTCTGTTTCTTATTACATTTCTAAGCAAATCGTCTTTTGATTCTGTGCATTTACTTCCTGCTCTATTCGTTACATTCAGTAAATAATAGGTTTTCCTTTTCTCCTAAGTATCACGAAAATCAAGAGAAGAAAAACTAAGAATTTCTAATCACCGACCGACTTACAGATTCTACTTCTTAGTACCGATAACAATCATGTGGTACCGAGCACGCAAATGAAACAAAGATTTTCCTTGTTAATCAATCTTTTATGGTATATGCTAGAATAAATTTCTTTTTTCGATTGTTCTTTCCACCCAACCAGTCACGAACACGCAAGAACGAAGGCATAAATCCACGGTTCATATTCTAACACATTTTTTTCTTTCTTGAGTTATTGCTGCGGTGTTCGTTGATAGTAGACATTTTTTCCCCGGTTTTTTTTCTTTTCTTTCTTTCTTTCTTTCTTTCTTTCCCTCTCTTTTTCTTTCTAACGTATTTCCGTTCATCAGGTTCGTCGATGTCATTATCGCATTGGCAATTTAAGCTTTTGTCTTTTCATCGGAATTAAGAACTGCATGATCTACGACTGGTTCAGTTTGTCGTTTTCTGCTATTAGTCGATTTTGTTCTCTCTCTCTGCGATCTTTTTTTAAAACTAACGATAGTCTATAGAAAAAAAAGACATACCTTTGAACTAAGAATCTATTTTTATCGTTTAATTCTGTATCTTAAATTTGAATTAAATTCAAATTTTTTCCTCAGGACTTCGATTCATTAACACTATCAGCAAACAATCCCAAGTCAATTAATATGTCTGATCCCGATACACGTTATCGTCTTGTCTTGCTTGGAGCCAGTCGTACAGGGAAATCATCCATCATTCATATGTTTTTAAATGGAAAGTTTTTGGATACATACAAAGAAACAGTTGAAGATCTACATTATCGAGAATTTACTGTTGATGATAAAACAATCAAAGTTGATATTTTAGACACAGCTGGTAAACAAGAAAACATTCTTTCTTTCTTTTTTTTTAATTGAATGCTTTCAATAATTTATCTAGGTAATATGGAATTCCCTGCAATGCGTCGTCTGTCTATTGCGACCTCGCATGCTTTTATACTTGTTTACAGTAAAAATATTTGTCTTAAATGAATAAAATAAAATAATTTCGATATGATTTTTATCTAGGTGTTGATAGTATGGCATCATTCGAAGAAATTCGTCATATAATCGAACAAATCAAGGAACAACGTACGAATTATGGCGAAATTCCAATTGTTATTGTTGGAAATAAAACCGACCGTACATCAGTACGTGAAGTTGACGAACAACACGTTCAAACAATGCTCAATGAACTCGGTCCTTTACATTGTCGGTTTGCTGAATGTACGGCCCTTGATCGTGCGTCAATAATCGACATCTTTCTTAAACTACTCAGTCTTGTTCAATTATCAGCAGCGAGACAGCTAAGTCCAATTTTAAGACGTAAAGTTAGCGAACGACTGAAGAAGAAAGAATTCGACGACAAAAGCGACAAGGGAATTAGTCGTAGTCGAAGTCTTATCCGACGTACATCTATGAAAAAGAAAGCAGGAACGTCGTCTGGTGGTGACAAGAATTCATCTGAAACACCTGATTGTTTAGTTTCATGAAAAGGAAAGAAAAATTTTGCAAAAAAATTTCATTTTTTCTTCTTGTTCTTTATCTTCTTTTTCCTTGTCTATATATTTTAATTTTATTTATGCGATCATTCATTTTACTTTCCTCATCTCTTTTTTTTTCTTTCTGTATTAATAACATTTTTATTTGATGAAATAAAAGTAAATTGTCAAACAGAATTTATGAACAGAGAAATAATATTTGTTTTATTATTAGATAATAAAAAATTTAAAAAAAAGGACATGTAATATAAATATGAAGTTCTCCTTTATCAAACTGATATATTATTGACTCGTGCCCATGATCGTATTACTCTGATCATTTGATCTCCTTCATATAGGTAAATTTAATAGAAATATATTTAGATTTGCTTTAGTTTTACCTTGTGGACGATTCCTATTGCGTAGTAATGATAAAATATCAGACAAAGTATTACTAAAAAATGAAAATCCAGTGAATTTGATTTAATATGCTCAAGTTTTGTCTTACTGAGATTCATGACCGGCAATAATCTGTTGAAAAACGCCAGCACATGCTCCTAATCGACCCTCCGAATGTCTTGAATTCGGTCGAATCCGATCGAGGACATCAAAAGCACGAGCAGAATAAAAAAAGCATCCTCGCTAAAAGACAAACAATAGAAAATTGAATGCACTTAAAAGTTCTCGTCGCACTTTATAACAATCATTCGCAATCAATTCAAGCAAAGAAATCGGATCAATCGATTCATCCAATCGAACATAGAGTTCCCAAGCAAGATGTGCCTTCTTATTATAGATATAACATCGTGCTAACCACGTCAAATAGATGGGATCGGTTTTGAGTTTGTTATTTCGTATTAAAAGAAAAGCCTAAATTTGAATTTTAGTAAAACTATCGATTGATATTTTCTTTTACTTCTTCGGCTTCAACCCATTTTTCTTCTCGAGCTTTCGATTGAGCATAATTGAAATTAAATGTATCATCATTACAAAAATATGACTACGAACAAATGAAAATTGTTGAGGGTGTTTATTTCTGTTCGTTTTTTCTTGACTAACTTTTATCGAATTTAAATAAACTAGAACGTCATAAAAACGTTTCTCAAGAAAGCAAGCTGACGCCATACATTGTCGTCCGGAAATCGTATCTAAAGGTCAAATGAATTTCTTGCTATAATTTTCTTTCGATGAATACATAAGATTATTTACCACATTCGTCTGTTGAACTTCCAATGATGCGAAAATAAGATTGAGCAGTTCGGATGTGTTCATGCTTAAATAATATACAAGAACATATTAGCAGTTTATTTGTAATTCACTTACTGAATGATGCTCTTGTCCGTAAATAACATGAACAATACCTTTGAGAATATATTCCATTGTATCTTTTGGTTCAATGTCTTTAATTAAGTCAAATGCATGTTCAAGCATATCTAGTAAAGACAGTTAGAAATTATTTGCAGATGAAATACATGTTTGAGTAGACCTTGTTTAAGATAGTAGATGATCAAATTTAAACGTGCCTCAGGGATAATGTCGATTAATTTTGGCAGCACGTCAAGCGCTTCAATACCATTTTGAAAAATGACCTTTTGTTAAATGAGATTCAATTTTTATCTGTGAACACATTTTCTTACCATATTATGTCGAAATAATTCGTTAGCACAATTAAACGTAGTATTTGCATATTCAAAAAATGCTTTCAAATCATTCTAGATGAAGAAAAACAAATATTCCATCGACGACAATCGATATTATTGATTTATTTACTTCAGCCATTTTACCATTAAATAATCGATAATGGTTACAAGCTCGTAAGTTAACTGCCGATGCTGAATGAGGAAAGATTCGTAAGAAATTTTCGAGTAGATCTTGAGACATATCATAATATTCAAGTTTATAATAACAAAACGCAATATATACATTCAATGCTAGATACTCTCTGATGAAAACAAAATATTCAATTAAAAATTAATTTTTATTTCACTAATATACCGGTTTTGTATTAAATATTTCTTATAGATTTCAAGTGCATCTTGATATTGCCCTTTCAAATAAAACATACTTGCCAAACACAATTGATCTTCAATTGTATTCTGTAGTTGTTCATGATTTTGTTTGAATTTATTTCGATTATTTTGTTTATAAGCAATGTGAAATAGAACTCGTATTTGTAATGAACAAATCGGACCTTCATAGAAGTAAGACGAAAAAAAAGCCAAACAAAACATGACTTTTCATTTGTATAAAATTTGACGAAACCTTTCAATGCTGCTCGTTCAGCATCATCATATTTGCCCAACATGAAGTAACAATATGCGATGTAAATGTAGATTTGTTCATTTTGTGAATTCGTTTCGAGAATATTTTCATATTCCTAATTGATCAAAGAAAAAGTTAAGAAAACATCTAAGTAGTTAAAATATTCCCTAGATAAAACACACTTTTAAACATAATGTGTAGTTATTTGATCTTTAGGATTTGAATGAATATAGATAGTTAATTACATATCAGAGCATATTTGTAGAAAATAACTTTAATAATCTTCTGTCTTGACAGGATCATTTTTATTACTATCATTAGAGAAAGAGGAAAACATATATCTACGTATATGCTATCTAATATGTCATCTGTCTGTCTAATTAGTTTTATCATTTATTTTAAAGTAGTCTATAATTACTACAGGAGAAGAACTGTTGATGAGTGATAAAATCTTAGTCGCCCTCAGAAATTTTCCCTTCTAATTCGTTCAGATTTCGATCACTTACTTCAAGTGCACGTTGATAATCTCCTGCATGAAATGCAGCAAAAGCGATCCAAAGATCGAGATTAGATATTTGTTTATTGTTCTCTCGACAAAACTATTGCAAAAATAATACGAAAAAAAAAACACGAAAAGTTCGAAAACATTCTTCCATACTTGAAGAAAAGCTATTGCACCCGTAAAATCTCGTTTGGAAATAAAATCTTCGATGCCATTGAATTTCTTTAGATTCTTATCTCGAACTGACATGACCACGTTCTTCTTCGGATCTTCAGCAGGTTTGATTCGCGATAAAATCTATTTAGCGATAATATATGATTATTTTCTAAGTTTTTAGCAAAATTTCATTGTCCTACCATGTTTATTTACTTGATATTAAGATCGTATGAAGCATATATCCGTTTAATCTGTCTTTTCCATGGATAGAAACTATGGCTATGCAACACCTCTAGATCTTTCTTGTGATTGTTTCTTATAGGTGTCGCATTCCATATTTATCATAGATGAAAAAAAGGAAGACGCTACTTTTACACATCGGAAATGAGTTTTAATGGGATTTTTTTTTCTTTCATGAAAGAAAATTACTTTTTAATATTTATCTGCATTTTATTTCCACGACATTTCATATGTATTTTATCGGTTTATCATTGAAGAGAAGAACAAAAAAAAAAGAAATGAACGTTCCTAAACTACAAATAATCTAATCTAACTACGCAATAATAAACTAATCGTTTATTTTATTTTAAAAAGAAAAGAAATTAACAGACAACTTCGCATGAACTTGTTGCGTCCTAAAAATAAATGAACGCAATTAAATATTAAAAAGATAAGAAAAGTTTTCAATTCATACTTTGCATTGACACATAAGACATTTGTGAACATGCCATTTGCTTCCATTTTTATGAATTTTTCTCGTATTATGATCATAACAATGTGTACCAGTTGTCAAACGTTTATCAAATGTTGTAAACTAGATTTAAAAAAAAGATTAACATTCAAATGAAGATTTAAACAGAACAAAAAAAAACGAATACTTTTTGTAAAACATCATCAACTTGTTGACGAAGTTTGTCTAATTCAATATTATCTTTTTCTGATAATCTTTCATTTGACTCATCATCATCTTGTTGATTATCTTCAACAATTTCTCGTTTCTGTCGTTCAACACTATCGATACTTGTTGGCCGATAATTAGGAAATGGATCAAACGAAAGAATAGCTGGTGTATTACAAACTAAAATCAAAAGAAAACTCGAACATTTTCCTCTCTTTCGAAGACAAAATCATGATCATACCAGCATTGTGTCCAGCCATATTTTCACTACAACATCCACGCCATGGTTCAAGATCGATGTCCTCGATATTTGAACATGAAACATAATCGCGTGGATACATGGCATTTAAAAAGACATTTCGTGGTATACGATCAATACGATCGCCATTTTCACAAAGTACTTTGGCTAATGTTGTTTTTTGTAAAGATTTCAATTGATCCGATGTGAATATGCCCGATTTTTCATGCCAATATCGATCTCCATCTCTAAGTGCTTTTAATTGTTTCGTAATCAAACAACGAAATAATGGTCCAACTTTGGCATCAGGTAAATTATCTTCTAACATACCGCCAACCCAAACATCAATATTATCAACATGTTTATAAACATCACGTAGTGTATCTCTTGTTTGTTTATCTTTAATATCTCCTTGCAAGTCATCGAAATCCAAGATTTCAGTTGGTTGTAAATGACAAAATTTTCTCCAAGCTGTGTACGATTGTAGACCATGATCTCGACTACGTTGAATGTTAGCCGCAGCTAAATCCAATGAAATAGCTCGTGTTACATGAAATAAACGTTCGGTTAATTCAACATTGAGTGTTTGTTGTGGTAATTTAATTTTGGCTGGTACACCAAACATGCCACGAATTAATGGATCGATTCCACCTTGTTCTTTGATGCGCCATGGTGAGAAGAAGGCGTCACGAAGAAGAAGATTTCCTTCGGGAATCGGTTCGAGACTTGAATTTAAACGATAAAATACGGGATTGATCAAACCATGACCGAAACTACAAGTTCAAATCAGTGATATTTGAAAAGAATACGAAGTAGATTTACCGAAATGCAGCTGTTGCAAAAACATTTGAAATCGATGGATCAATATTTCGACGATAGCCTTTATACGGTCCAAGCATATTCATACCTTCCTCACCGACAATATAAGGAAGCCAATGTTTATATGTAATAATTTGTAATTGAGCTTCGACAATCTTTCGTGTTTCTTGGTAAACTTGTTCATCGGACCAATGCGGATTGATTGAACTTAATTTCTGTGCAAGACGATTATGTTGTCGTACCCAAACTGTATGCATAGCGATTAAAGCTACTTGTTCATTGACACGATGATCTATTCATTAGAGATGTTGTTTATTTTATTTTCCTCATGTCAATTTACCTCCAGCAAGAAAACAACCGATTTGCGAAGCTTGTCGATCTCGTTGACAATCGACAGGTGTATCCGTACTGAATGGAAGTAAACCTTTGGGGAATTGTGGCGTATTATGAATTCGAAGAAGACCTTTGCCGGTACTACGTTCACGTAAATCCCAAGCGTCTTGAACTGTCGAACCGTAGATATTCGATCCATCGAAGAATGATGTCAACTGATTGATTTGTTCACGTCGATAGGGTAGATGAAGAAACGATGTTTCACCACTGAGACAAATAGCTGCCGAACGTACGAATTCTAAACATGAACCACGTTCTTCACGTAAATGATCATCATCAGGCACACGAATTGGATAACACGGTGGTTCGAATGAACACGATGATAAACAACGAAGACTATCAGAAAAACGTGTATTACTTGTTGCTTGAACTGTCAATGACATATCATGATCTATAATTTTAAAAAAATCCAAAGAAAAACGTTAGTCTTATCAATTTTCTTTCTCCTAGACCTTGAAATTGTCCCCATTGCATAAGCATGTGTGAAAACGCTGGATCAGGTGTAACACTTTTCGTTGCAATTAATCGCGCTGAAACTTCACGTGCTGATGGGAGAACAAAACCATTATACAATCGACTGGCATTCCAACCACGTGGTGTATTAAAACCATTTTCATATTGTGCATGTAACCAACGTGAAAGAGCTGTTAATGATGCGCCCCAAAATGGATTTTTTAAATTATTACACGTGCCATCGGCTGTACGATAGGCAAGACATTTTTCATTACAATTCGATTTCAATTGATGCATAACGCAGCCGGAAACGAGTGCGAGACGTTCTAATTGACGAGCAGTTAGCAATTGATCGGGACGAAAATCGATGGTACGCATTTCATTTCTTGAATGTTCATTTGAGAAAGTGATATTATCGACATAACGATGAACAAGATCAAGTGCTCGTTCGAAAATATCTTCGGTTTTAGCTAATGTTAATTGTAATGGTCGAGGAAATTTCATTAACGACATAAGATCACCCGGCGTTCGAGGTCGACGACGATCTTGTAAATGTCGAACTGTTTCAGCAACAGCCCGATTGACTTCTGTTGATGCTTGTTGAACAAGACGATCGATAAGTTCGTCAGTGATTTGCTTATCATCAGCTAAATTCGAATTCATATTTACAGGCAACAAAATTTTTAAAAAAATAATTCGTAAAATTTACCAACAACATTGACCCAAAACGAATGAACTTCTCGGCCAGCATAATTCATTGCTTGACATGTGTAATAACCTGTTTGATTAGCCATGACATTGGGAAGATAGAGTGAACCATCTTCTTTTAAAATGTGATTCAAATTATAACGAATAGGACGACTATCACGAAACCATTCGATTTTTGGTTCAGGTTCTCCAGTTGCCGTACATTCGAGTTCAACAGAAGCGCCATCGTATGTCGTCAAATTCGACATACGTCGAGAAAAGAATGGCGGAGCTTTAAAAAAAAACATTCGAATGTGAAAAGAAAAGGAGAAATTTCATTACTTGGTTCACGAACACGAAGATCCGTTGAAGCAATAATACGTTGAAGAGTATTTTCAGCAACACATGTATAAACACCCGAATCTTCCTTTCGTAATTGTCTAACAGTTAACGTTTGACCATCATCTTTGAATTGCATACGATGCGATGAACGAATAATCATGTCTAATTTTTACCAAAAATATCTTTTCTTTTAAATTGAAATGTTTTTCTTTCTTAATTTTTACTTGATTTATGCCAAGTGACTGTTGGTTTTGGATTACCACGAACATGACAATGAAAATCAACAGATAAATCTTTCAAACCAACGATATACGTATCCGGTAAAGGATTGAAACGAGGTGCAACTAAACATAGATCGTTTGTTAATTTCAAATGACGATTGAATTCTTACGAAGAACAGTCAAATTTGCTGATGCACTTTTCATTTCGACGGCATTACGTATTGCACATGTATAAACTGCTTCGTCATTCTCATCAACATTCAAAATTTGAAGATATTGAGTTGTTATCAAATTTTTTGAACTTGGACCGATTGGTACATCATTCTAAACAAAACATTTCATGAGAATTATTCTCTTCTAATCAAATTCGAATTCGATTTATACTTTAGACCATATTATTGGACTTGACGATGAACTACAGTAAAATATTGCATGATTACCGAAAGGTATTTGAGTTGATTGAGGTCGTCGTAGAAATATTAATGGTTCTGAAATTTTAAGATACAAATACAAAAAACAATCGACAATTTCTGTTACCTGTTCGTATTGGTTGTTCAGAATCGTAATCATTATAATCATCATCTTGTGATTGTGAATTTATAGTTAAAATTAAGTTTAAACAAATAATTACGATAAAGCACTTCGTGTACATTCTGTTGCCCTCTACCCTACTATTCTCTAATAGTATTATTTACAATAATACTGTGGTCGGTATTGGGAAAAGTCGAGAAAAGAAAAGAAACAGGAAAGATATTTTATCTTCTATCTATCTATCCCCGTCAGTATTTCTCCCATTTCATAGATAATAAATTACGTCTACTGAGGCAAATGTACAGAACTGAAACGAGGGCAAAAAAACATACATAACTCGAGTTTGTGCAAAAGATCATACAGTTGATAGACAGAAACGAGAAGTCAAGATTCAATTAGTTTATGATGATAGCCTAATCGTCTTTGTATGCATTTCATATGATGATTGATAATAAAGATATTTCCATTCGAAAATACGTAGATTATCAGGTCTTGATTAGAACTCATATCATGTTTATTTATTTAAGAAAAAAATATAGTTTACAATCTCTGAGAATAAAGAAATATATATGAATGAACATCTGACATGAAAAATATCGATTTATTTTGTTGTGTTTAATTTATGATCGACATATTTGAAACATAACTGTACAGAGAAGATCCATCATTTGTAAATATTCATCAGCACCATCGAGTAAACATCCATCGACAATCTACGTATATTCAAACGAAATCAAATCAAACTATCATTCTCAATGATTTCAATCATTAACTTACAGCTACTTTTTCGAATATAACTGCTTTTTGCTCATTACCTAATGCCATTTGGCTCAAAATATGATCATGTAATTGTAACAATAATTGATGAGCAGCATATCCTTCCAATAATGTATCCTAGATAAGCATTAACGAATAATTATATATTCAGAACAAAATAAATAAAAACCTTAACAGTTGCTGCTAATTTTTCATATGATCCAGAATGACAGACTTGATAAAGATTTTCGATAACACTGTCTGGAATAACCTAAATCAATTTCAAATAAAAAGAAACGATCTGAAAATGATTCCTATTAGTTTACATACACCAGTTATTTCGTGCACATCAGCTGCAGTAACCGATAGATTTGTACGAAAACGAGCGACACTTTGTAAGAATGTAACTGCTTTACGCATATCTCCTTCAGTACATTTGACTAATTCTGTAATTGCCTAGAGTTAAACACGAACAAGAATGTCGTTATTGACTCATCAATTTTAAAGTTACTTCTGATTCACATTGAACATTTTCATTATTGCAAATGTTTTGTAAACGTTGTTCAATTATACTGTTGCTCAATGGTTTAAAACGAAATTTTGCACAACGACTAGTAATTGGATCGATGATACTAAAAAAAACAAACAAAAAACATCCGGGTAAATCAAATTGAGAAAAATTTTGCAAATCTACGAACCGACTAATGTAATTACAAATTAAACAGAATCGTGTTGTTTTCGATTCACGTTCCATTGTTCGACGAAGTGCTGCCTGAGAAACACAAAATTCATTTGATCGAATCAAAATCATCAAAAAAAATTCTTTTTACTTGAGCTGCTTTTGTCATTGAATCACATTCATCAAGAATAACTAATTTAAATGGTGGACAATAAGCACCACTACAATTAAATAAATGTTTAGTTGTCTTCAAAAAATGAAATCATATCATTAACGTACTCAGTACGTGTTGCAATAACTGAAAATTGTGCGAATTTCTTCACTTTTTCACGAATAACATTGATACCACGTTCATCCGACGAATTCAATTCCATTACACGATCACGAAATAATTGTGGTCTTAAAAATCAATCAACATCATCTTTCAACAAGAAAAAAACACGATTCTAATTTACCCAAAAAGTTCGTGAGCAGCAGCAAGAATTGTACTCGTTTTACCTGTGCCCGGTGGTCCATAAAATAGTAAATTAGGAAACTAAATATCATTTATATATTCTATTTTATCTATTAGTTTTGATATAACTCTTACATCGCTACCAGCTAAACATTTTGTCAACACAGCGACGACTTCATCTTGATAGGCAACATCACTCACTTTTTTCGGTCGACTAATTCAATACGAAAAAGAAAAACATTTTAATTCAACGAACGAACAAAATGTTTTGTATTACTATTTTTCAACCCATGGAACAAGTCGATCAGTTTTCGTTTTACCCTCGCTCGATGTTGTTGTACTCGGTGCTGAAGGAGGATTTTTACTAAACATTGCTGGTACTACCGGTGTTTTGGTTGTTGTTTTCTTCGACATTTTTTGTTTTGTATTCAATTGAAATCGATTTATCTGAAATAGAATTCACCCGAGAATAAATAAAAAGTTTGACTTAATAAAAAGAGAAGATTTCATAACAATATCAATAACAAGAAAAGAAAAGCAAATTAATTCGGTAATCTTTGTAATTCTTGAATTAATCGTTTGATACCGACGATAAATCGAACGACCTTAAGAAAGAAACAGAAAAACAAAAATGATTTTTATAGACTCGTTTTCTTTTTCGCTTACTTCTGAACTGGCATTTCGAACTAAATGAACATGCAAATCAAAAGCTTGCTGAACATGATTCGCATCAAGTTCACCAAACATATTTGATAATGTTTGCTTAGTATTCAATGAGAGTTTATTTTGAGACCATTCATCATTCATTAATTGAAATTTTTTACTTATATCATCGAGAATTTTTTTCTAGCAAACATAAAAATATCATTATTTTATTAAGATAAGACAAAATTCGAGAATTGTTCACTTCAACATTCGTTGAATCTTCAAGTTTTTTCATTTGTTTCTCAAAAATTTCTTTAATTTGTTCTACAGTTAACAGTTCGTCCGTCGCTGATGACACATCATCATCCATTGTAGAAGCTACTGCAGTTCCTGTTGTTGGTAAACAAGAGGGTGGTGCAGTTAATCCACTTGCAGCTAAAATTCAATTCTTATTCATTTCGAAATAAACATGAGATTCATTATCGTGCATACGATTATTCGTTGACGTTAGATCTTGATTTGTATAAGGTACACGCTTATTCAGTAGCACACGTTTTGTTGACATATTTTCCGAGAGAGCAAGATTAGCTGGTGGATCATTCCAGCCATCGAGACTAGCCGGTTTGTTTGATGATGTCATCTGAATATTTGAATAAACAAAAAAGAAAATCAATGAACATAATTAAGGATCAATATAGACTATGTTGTTTTTATTTTAAGACAAAAAAAAACACTATGAGTTGAAGTTTTCTATGTAGGAAACAAAGAAAGGAGAGGACAAAATGAGGAGCGAATGTTTTTGTGATAGTGTTTGGAAAGACGGATTCACGATGTAAGCTATTAGTTAACGTTGTCTTTGTAAAGTAATTTGATGACTAAAAAACGAAAAATGAAGAATGTTTTTTGAGTGAAAATTAATGTAAGAATTTACGTTTGAGACGATCTTTAGCTTTCAAATGATTGTAAACACTTGATGCAGCTTGATAAACAACATACGCACCGATAACACCTTGAATAGCTAAGATAAGCTTATCTCGTGGCATCATAACCCAAGTTGGTGTTGTTTTATTTCGCTAAATTCGACAAATTTTTTTTATAAACAAAAAAACAAAAGAAAAATCAAATTTTCTATTTACTAAAGCAAAGAGTTGCATTTGTTGAATATGACGAGTACGATTTTCAACGTACTTATCAAGTGTGCCTTTACTACGTTTAACTTGTGTGATTGTATCTGTATCGCCTTTGTATGGTGTACGCCAGAGATTGACACCTTCCCATGGAGCAGCATGTGAATCATGACCATGTCCATGACCAGTAACATCTGCATATGGTGGTGAAGCTACTGAATGAGAACGGGCAACTGGTGTTGCACCATTACCGACTTGATTGTGAAGAAAACGAAAGAGTGACATTAGTAAATCTAAAACGTTTTCTTTTTTTTTTATTTAATTGACTCTCTAGAAAATGAATTCATGGATTTGTAAAGCAATCGGTAAAATATCCACGGGGCTTTTCGGTTCTTTTTCTATTCGACCAATCGTCTTTCTTCAAGAACGGAGCAAACAAGTCAGGCGAGAGAAAAAACAACTCGACATGTATATAATATATACGTATACGTATACATTTTCTCTTCCAGTATCAAACGAAAATTAATTCCATGGCTCGAGTACTGCTCTTATATATTTATATGATGATAAATGTTTTTATTCTGGTAGAAAAAGCTAAATCAACAACTGAATATGATACATATTTTCATATATTCTCGCTAAAAAATCCAACAAAACCGATCTCATTATTATGGACCGACGACAGTCGTTGGTCGAAAGAAAAATCTCTCGAAACTTGTTCGATTAAAATCATCGCACATGGTTATGCCGAACGATGGAATATGGATTGGCGATGGGATTGGGTTGCTGATTTAAAAAATGAAATACTCAATCGCACAACAAACGAAAACTATTGTGTCGTAGCCGTCGATTGGGAACGAGGCGCACGAGAAGTTAATTTCATAACTGCTGTTGCCAATGCCGATATCGCTGGAGAACATTTAGCTACATTTCTACAGAATAACAACATCGATCCCAAACGTTTGCATTGCATCGGATTTAGGTAGGAGCAGAATGACGTTTTCTTTTTTTCTTTAAATAAGAAAATCGTTTTAAGTCTCGGTGCGCATCTCTGTGCATTTGCTTCGAATAGTTATCATATACAAACTAAACAAAAGTCGAAATTTGCTCGTATAACTGGTTTGGATCCGTCGGGGCCACTTCTTCGAAAAGCATCAATCGACAAACGTTTGTCTCCAGACGATGCTGATTTCGTCGATTGTATTCACACATCAAAAACATTCGGTTTACAAGAAAAAAGTGGACATATGGATTTCTTTCCTGATGGTGGCGATAGCAATGCGAAGAGCTGTGAAAAACTTCTCGACATACGAGATAACGACGATGAAACAGCCGACAAACGAGAACGTATTCGACGATTTCTCTTCGGTTCGAAAGATTCAACCGAAAACGAAAACGGTGATTTACCGAAGAAAAATCTTCTCGAACGACTTCGCGATCGAATCGGTCGTGTTGGTGTTCTGAAAAAAGTCTTTCTCAATGTTCATGCCTACATCGGCTGTAATCATCTTCGTTCGCCTCATTATTTCATAGCCTCAATTCATAATTGTCAATTTCGTGCGAAACTTTGCTCGTCCTGGTCGAATTACCTCGCAAATAAATGCAACGATCCGATTGACAACGAGTTAACTTATCCTCGAATGGGTTTTCGTGCTGATCGAAGTGATATCGCTTATCAACGTGGCAATGGCAGTTTTTATCTGAAAACTATTGCAACGAAACCGTATTGTTCCGATGCGTTGGTATCGAGCAAACAAAAATCTAAAAAACAATTAACGAAAAAATCAAAATCGAAAATCAAGAAAATTTCGGATCTTTCGCGTTCATTTTTTGATTCAATCGACAACTAAAGCAAAACAAAAATCGAATAAATAAATAAATATTTTCATTGTCTGTACGTATTAATTGTCTTTTTTTGTTCTTGAATATCATATACAAAATAAAAGAATTACAACATTAAAATAAAAATCCACGAAAAAAAAATAAATAAGAACAAGAAGGATTAAATATATGAATTATAGATTCAAGGAAAAAATAATAATGTGATGATTTATTTATTAGAATATTACTGAAAAGAAAGAAGAAGAAAAAAAGAGAAATGTCACTTAATTGCACACATTGGCATAAGATGGATAATAGATGAACGCAAGTGAATGGGCTTTGTTTTCTGTCACCGGTTCATATTTGAATAAAAATAGAAGTTTCTCTGTCTCTATTTTGAACAAAAAAAACAGAATAATGAGCAAAAAAAGGTGTTTTTTTTACAGAAAAAAGAAGAAATTCTTAAATTCGAAGACGAACAACAGCGAAAAGAAAAGAAAAATAAAGATTATGTATACACGTATATTGCTGTTCGAATTAGTTGTCAATACTGCCGAACATTTCCTGACTGGCATACGTCATATAAAGAAATCCATCGTCATCCTAAACGAAACGAAAATCTTTTATTATGAAAATCGAATTCATTCGAATTATTCGACTTTATCGTCACGATAAATTTCAGCCATAGAAGTCGACATTGAAGCAATGCTTTTATTGTTAACCAATAGATAGAATGCTTGGCTGGCATTTAATTGCATACGATTTCTAGCGAAACAAATATCGAATTGTATTTATAGGTCGATCTTTTTGGTTTTTACCGAATAATTGTTACGAATTGTGACATTGTTAATTCTTGTGGTACCAAAAATTTTGTTTTGTCTAAATGAAAAAAGGCAACTAAAGAAATCTTTTGATTGAATTTCGTTTTTACCGAGAATCGGTAGGTCTTTTTCTTTGTGATATCGTTCGACAATGACTGGAATTTCTGAAAGATTGCAAACGAAACGAGTAATTACGTATGAAAACGACGAGCAAATTTACTATTTGGAAATTTGTTTCGAATACCGGCCACTTCTTCTTTTCGTGTTGCTGAAAAAGTGAAGAATTATTCGATTTGTTTTTGACGAACGGAAAATATTTACCGAAATTTTTTCGTTGTTTAAATGTACGTGTGTCTGTATTTGATGCTGGCGGCATTTTTTCCATATAAATCTGTTGTTATAATTTCGTAAAAGTTTCTTTTTTCTTTTGTTTTAATCTCAAAAATAAATAGAAAACGAAAAAATGATGATGTGATAATAAAAAGAAATAAAGTCAATGCATAAGTATATATATATCTCACAGTTTCGAGATAATAAAAATGACGTTGTTTAAATAAACTTCATCAAACAATGTGACCATAGCAAAAGGGAAAAACACAATATGTGTAAATAGTCAAACCGTTGTCACGCTTACATACGTAAATGAGTTTAGGTGATTAATTCTTAAGAAAAGTCGAACATAGAGCAACACGAGAAGATTGTCGGTTGAATGAACTATAGAATTCTATGACAGTCATGTGATCAAAAATAGCTCGGAACGAGTTTAGAAGTGCAAAAGGAAAACGACTCAGAAAAAGAGGAGAAAGGAAAAGAACATCGAAAAGGAAGGAAAAGAAAAAGAAAAAGGCTGTTGACAGACGTTGCCATTTATTTATTGTTATGAGACTTTATAGTAGAAAACGAGAGGGAAATATGGAGGCGGATTGTGGCTTCTTTTCATGACTTCATCACGTATGTGTGTGCGTTCTTTTTTCTCCTTCTTTCCTCACTGCCAATTTCACTTATAATATTGACATCGAATTACTACGCATGACTTTGGATTGACTGTTCATTGCAGAGGGAGGCATTTTGTTGTTGTTCGGCGAAAACTCGTCTTTCAAACATTTGATCTACGTGGAATTTCGTTTCTATTAAACGAAATTTGAACTCACACGAGCCGTTTAATTATTTTCTCGCTGAATTACTACTCAACTCAAATTACTAAAGAAAAATAAATAAAACACAGACAAAATTCTATATGAACATTGATTCGTCACAGTTTTTTGTTCTTTTTCGTCCGAAGAAAAAAACAACAACGCAAAATAAAAGCAGACAAATAAATATTCATTCGAGACTATCAACAGAAACAGCAACGAAGAAAATCCTACTGTACAATTGAATGTATTATCTAATTGTTTTCATAAGATGTTCGATTAGTCGACGATTGCCGTTGACTTAGAGCTGAATGACGTGAAAATAAACTCAATTTGATTTGATTTTGATGTTGATTTAACAATGGATATGCACAAGGATCGATTGTTGTCGGTTCACAATGAAGTTTTATTGCACGTAGAAGATAATCGGTTTGCAAAAGCAAAGAATTCGCGGCCAGATAAACATCATCACGTTTATTATCTCGAAAATAGGCTTTCAATGTATTACTAAAATGTTTACTTGATTTAATGAATTCTTTTTTTTCGTTTTCTAACGTTTGCCGTGCTTCAAGCGTCTTTAAATATTGATAAAGATTCGGCAGGCAATCGAGCGTTTTCTTAATTGCACTTGCAATTTCTTTGATTGTTTCGAGAAATTCACGTTTTTCGTTGATATCATCGGGTATACGACTGAGAATATGTTTCAGCGTTTTCGAACGAACATTCAATTCGTGAAAATCTTTTTCTTGTCGTGTTAATGTTGGTGAGAGATAATAAGATGATTTATCACAGGATTTTTCTAGCTGAAGAATTAGTTGATTGAGATTGACTGTTGACGATGAATTTGGCAAATGTTTAGCAAGTAAAATTTGAAGAAAATCACGAGAAAAGCCCGGATAGATTTCTTCTAATTTAAATAAAGTCGTACGGATATCAGTTAGAATTGTTTCATAACCAGATTGATTTAATTGTTCAAAAATCGGATAGAAAACAGTCGGGAGAACAAGTGCATCGGTTGGATTGACTGTAAATGGTGATGTACCGTCACTAATCGTCGACATTTGTATCTTAACAAGAAAACAACAACAATTAGAAATAATAAACAAAAAAATCTTGTGCAGCGACTTAAAACATCGCCATAGATCATTTTTAATAAACATCATGCAGCCTCTTTAAACAATTATTTCTCATTGGTGAAAACCGGTTGCCAATCAAATTTGACACAATGACGAGCGCCGAACGAACAAGTTAGAGAAACAGACAGTTTGTTCTATTTTGTTTTCTTTTTTTGAATTGAAACGAACTGATGTCGAATATAAATTTATTTCCTCAATTCGATAATGAACAAATAAATGAACAAGAACAGAACAATGGTCATCGACAGAATCCTCATGATGAATTAATTGTATTTGGTTATTCGTGTAAATTATTTCGTGATGATTTCTCGGCGAAAGCTATCGATCGTGGTCAAAGTTTAATACCTTGGCATGGCGATGAAAACATTATGATTGACAGGTGTGCAAAAAAGACGTTTTTGTTTTTGTTTTTCATTTTATTAAACATCGATAAATCGTCTCGTAACGAAACAATATCCGTCTTTTCTCTTTTGTTTTTCATCTCAGATAGGACACACGTAAGTATTCGGTAGTGTTTATTTGCGATTTTAGGGAAATAAATAATATATTTATATAAAAAAAAAGAAAACAGAAAAGAAAAAAGACAGTAAAGAATCTATCTGATATTTGGCTTGAAAAATCAGGTGAGATGCTGCTATTTCTTCTACAATTTGGTAAGTTTATCTTATCTATTTTCTATATATACATATAAATGTACATGTAAATAAAAAAAAAACATTATTAATTTTCTTTACAATATATTTGTTTTTTATTGCAGTAGAACAGTCAATGGATCATCTCGCACAGACTTTGTTAGAAAGAGAGAAAATTTTCTTTATTAATTCGATTGTTTCTATTCGATGATGTTTACTTTCGTTATCGTTTAGGTATGATTGCCGTGGTCATTTGTCCGATTTGACTATTTGGGATAGTGATTTAATTCAAAAGAAATCATTGTATCATAATGAACAAATTCTCACCGATGAAGAAAAACAAATCGAAGACGAATGCGAACAAGAACGATACGTGGATCTGTATCGAGATATGGAAAGTGAAGCATTGAAACAAGGTAAACGATCAGCAATATGTGAAAACGAATATTCAAATTTTGATTTAGAAGAAGAATTAAAACGTTCGAATGCAGATAAAAATAGTTACAATCAAGTTGGATTTAGTTATGATCAAATTAATAATTCCAAAGAATCACAAAGTAAAACAACTGAAGGTAGAAATGAATATTTACCGAAAAATGTTTCGAATGAAATTTATGCGAATAATTTATAGAAACACAACAAAACATTGACGATGATGAATATGAACCTTTTTATCCATCGGAAAAACTACAAATTCCCTACGGAATGGATATTGTATGTTAAAGAAATGGAATTCTATTTGATCGTGTTTTGTTTTTCTTAGCCGGAATCAATAAAATTGAATGCTGTTATTGAAAAAACAGCAAGTTTTGTTTCAACATCAGGTCTTCAAATGGAGATTGTTCTTAAAACCAAACAAGCCAATAATCCTCAATTTGATTTTCTCAAATACGATCACTATCTGAATCCGTATTATCGTCATTTAATAATCATGATTAAATCCGGTAAATATCGACCGAATTTCGAACAAAATTCCACAAATAACAATAATAAGAAGAAAGTTTCAACTAAAAACGGTAAACGAACGATAATCTCAATGAAAAATAATCGATTTTCGTGTGTTTAGGTGTTGATCAGAATAGTAGTCACGATGAAGACGAAGGAAATGATTCGTATCTTCATCCGCTTTTACGAGGCGGCGGAAACAATGATCAAACAAGTTCAGCGAAGAAACCTGACGAACCTTTACGAATACCTTCGGTGCAAATGAATATTCATAATACTGCCTACGGACAGTTGATTAAAAAATACGAACATCTTAGACAACGTGATAAGTAAATGCGAATTTTCTTGTTTTTTTATGAACTTGAAAGTTTTGTTTTAGAGTGGCGAAAGAAAATGATGAAGAGAAAATGTCTCCGAAAGCTGAAGAATCTTCGTATGTGTCGAGAATTGAATTCTATTCAACAAAAAAAAACAAATGAAAATATTCGTTTTTTCGTAGACCTCGTTCCGAATCATCGTCTTCATCATCCGGAATGGTCATTCCTCCACCGCCAGATGTCAAACCTATCATCGACAAATTAGCAGAATATGTCTCACGAAATGGTCAAGAATTCGAACAATCTATTCGTACGAAAAACGACGAACGTTTCGGCTTTCTCGAACGTGATCACATACATTACAACTACTATCAACTAAAACTTCAATTGTGTCAAGTAGAAACACGAATTGAATTTTGTTATTCGATTGTTTGACGTGATTTTGGTCTTTTAGCAAGAAAATCAACGAAAGAAAAACGAAGACATTTGCCCAAATCTCGAGCCGATGGACGAACAACCAGCGTGTCACGACGAAAGTATTAAACTAGTTTTGAAATCAACTAAAGACAAAAGTTCAATGGGTAAATCACTACTCGAATTTCAATCCGACGACGAATCATCTTCGACACCGTCAAGTAATTTTGCTGAACAATTCGAAAGAATATTTTCATTGAAAATTCGTTCAACTAGATGACAATGAGGAATTCATCGGTCCACGACCGCCATCGCCTGATTTTCTCGAAAAAATGCGTAAACAAGAAGAACGTCGCGATCGTGTCAATGAATTCGTTCGAGAGAAGATCGTTCGCGATAAACAAGAAGAACGCAAACGAAAAGCTGAATTACTCGTTCAGAAACTGAAAAACGAATCGATTCCATCGGCAACAAACGAACCGTCATCGAGTTCGAATCCGAATTTAATCGAGAAGCTGTTAAGTGTCAAAACAGAACATTCATCATCGCCACATCAATTACGACGATCGAAACGCTCGAGATCGAACTCTCGTAGTCGATCGAAATATTACAGACGATCTCGATCGAAGAGCAGCCATCGACGACACCGACGATCGTCACGCAGGTATTCAACTTCGAATTGTTTTCAGTTTCGATGATTTATTTGCTCTAGACGATCACGAACTCGTTCGAAATCTCGAAGTCATCATCGTTCAAAACGATCGAAAAAGTAAATACCGATTGCTTTTGTCACTCGACTTGTTTTCTTCTTATAATAAGTCTATAAAATCCCTTGAAACTCGCTAAAGAATCTAGATTGATGATTGCCGTGCAAATTCATTCGTGTATCGTAAGTTCGATCATGTTAGCTTTGTTTTTTTTTCATCTTATTTGTTTTTATTGAATAATTCGAAGAGAATAATCGAAAATTAATCTCATGTTTGCGTCTTTCCTAGTTCGAAATCATCGAAATACAGTCGAAGTCATCGACGGCATCGTCGTCGACGATCGTCGTCATCGTCCTCATCGAGTTCGCCTTCATCGGCATCTCGTTCGTCTTCTTCATCTTCTTCCTCGTCGTCGTCATCGAACGAGAAGAAAACTTCATCGAAAACTACCGATGAAAATCAACGAAAAAAAAATCCTCAATCATCAAAGTACGCGCGTTTGCACATTCGAGATAAGATAAAAAAAAACTAATGTTCTGCATTCTTCGTATTCGCTTCTAGGTGGGATCAACGCGAACCAATCAAAACGAAAACTGATGATAGTTTATCGTTATCAATCGGCGCTGAATCAACAATATCGAACAGTACGACGACGACGACGACTACTGCGATTTCTTCTTGATAGAGAAAACAAAAGAGAGATAGAGAGCGAAAACGCGAACTCAAAGATAATTATGTAATATAGAATTCAGCTGTGTTTTTTTTTCTTCTTTTCTGTTTATTTTTGTTGTTATTATCACTTTTTTTCTTTCTTTCTCTCTTTTTGTTCTATTTTCGGTGTAACTAGTCGGATTAAATGACTATGGATATTTGCTAAAATAAAAAAAAAAACAATAAACGATTCGATTTGTTTCTTTATTTATTAATAAAACTTTGTGTTTTTTCATTTGAAATTCAGAATGAAAAGTTTATTTCAACCATCGATATTCTCATCGATTAGACAGGTAAATTTTGATTTCATTCAATTGAAAAGATCATTCGATGAATTTGAAAAGGTTAAACAAATCGTCAATAGACGATTGATATGGACTGGCCAAGAAACATTACGAGAATCCGATCCGGAAATGTTTGATTTAATCAAAAAAGAAAAACAAAGACAAATTCATGGATTAGAAATGATCGCATCCGAGAATTTTACATCACGTGCTGTTCTAGAAGCACTCGGATCATGTTTAACAAATAAATATTCCGAAGTAACAAAATCAAATGATATCGACAAGAAAATCAATTGATTTTTAGGGTTATCCAGGTGTTCGATATTACGGTGGAAATGAGTATATCGATGAGATTGAATTGTTAACACAAAAACGAGCTCTCGAAGCATTTGGATTGAATCCTGATGAATGGGGTGTTAATGTTCAATCGTTATCAGGTGCACCAGCGAATTTTGCTGTTTATACAGCATTACTCGAGCCTCATGGACGTTTGATGGGCTTGGATTTGCCCGATGGTGGACATTTAAGTCATGGTTATGCATCACCAACGAAGAAAATCTCTTCGACAAGTGCTTTCTTCGAATCAATGCCTTATAAAGTCGACCCGAAAACGGGTCTCATCGATTATGATGAACTTTCTCGAACGTCGAAAATCTTTCGTCCGAAAATCATTGTTGCCGGCATCTCATGCTACTCGCGCAATCTTCAATACGATCGATTTCGTTCGATCTGCGACGATGTCAATGCCATACTTCTCGCTGATATGGCGCATGTCAGCGGTCTTGTTGCTGCAAATGTCGTTGCTAATCCATTCGAATATTCGGATATTGTTACAACAACAACACATAAAAGTTTACGTGGACCACGTGCTGCATTGATCTTCTTTCGTCGTGGTATTAAAAAGAAACAATCAACGAAAAAATCCAACAAAGACGAACCACCAGTGACCTATGATTACGAACGAAAAATCAACGAAGCCATTTTTCCAGGCCTTCAAGGTGGACCACATAACAATGCAATTGCAGCTATTGGCATTGCATTGAAACAAGTTGCGTCATCGGATTTCAAAGCCTATGCCAAACAAGTGGTGAACAATGCCAAACAACTTGTTAAAACATTACAAGACAAAGGATATACATTTGTTGCAGGTGGTACAGATACACATTTAGCTTTACTTGATTTACGTCCATTGGGACTCGATGGAGCTAAAACGGAGAAAGTTCTCGAAGCTGTTTCGATTGCTGTCAATAAAAACACATGTCCAGGAGATAAATCTGCTCTTAAACCATCGGGTATTCGCTTGGGTACGCCTGCACTTACAACACGTGGTTTTGTCGAGAAAGATATTGTTCAAGTTGCAAATTACATTGATCAAGCTATTCAATTAGCACGCGAAATTAATCAGCCAACGAGTGGACAAAGTCAAGTCACATTAAAAGATTTCAAAGAAAATATGAAAAAGAATGAATATACAACAAAAGTCGAACATCTCAAACAATCAATCGAAACATTCGCAAAAGCCTATTCCATGCCAGGTTATAATGATATCTAACAACAATACATCTGATTTATTCTGTTATTGTTGTTGTTGCTTTTCTGATTAGTATGATTATTTTTATTTGTTTTTCATTATCCAATCTAATAAATTCCGGTAGAAGACTTTCTGTTTACTTGTCATACGGTACTTTATCATCAAGGACAAGTATTAAATCAAGTAGAAATTAATTAGTCGCAATGTTTTAGATCACTAATGTTTTTTTTAATTAATATAATCATTTGAGACGATATTAAAAAGCAGACCTTGTAAGACGTTTAATGTCATTGAGATTCTTGATGAGGAAAATCAGTGACGTATTAGATTTCAATTTGTGTACTAGATTATTAGGATTTTGACCTGAAGAATTCCGTGCTCCTTCCCTTTTCACTCTATACCGGAAAGAACACGATTCAAATAGTACAGAGAGATTGTAAAGGATATCCCTGAAGGATCATCAAAAATGCATTCAATCGCAAAAAAAAACAAGTTCATTTGGGACTCAGAATCTAGTTTCTATAAACACCTTATAGAAATATATTTATTGAAAAATACGTAGAAATTAAAAAAATGTGCTGACATTTGTTTTTATTTTCACAACAAAGAGATGATTTTTCTGTTCAAATTTCTGTTTTTTTTTCTTTACAAAGGAACACGTGCAGATTGATTGAAATTGCCGTTGTATCGTGTCGTATTTGTTACGCGCATTGTCATCATGATTCGTGGACTATCTCGAGTTTTTGAATTCGAACATGAATGACTATCGAATTTGGGTGTCACAGATCTTTGTCTCGGATACTTTCTCGGATCATCATAGGCCATCATTTGTCGTTGTGTTAATGTTCGATTGTGCATATAATCTCGAAAGAACCAACAATGTCGACACATTACTTTTAATGAATATCGAAATTTCGAATTTGTTAATGAATAAATAACGAAATTTATCGAATGATTAACAATTAGTAATAAATTCGAAAGAAAAAATAAACAAACAAAAATATAGGCACGAATTTGTCCACAAGGCGTATTTCTTAGTAAACCGAATATTGTTAAAATAAATACAGGCAATTGACAGATGATATTGAAAAAACAAATAATTAAAACCATTTTAGTTATTCGAGATTTCGATTTTAATCGTTGTGCAACTATTTCTGAATGTAATATGAATTCTTTCGATTTCTTCGAGCCTATTTCTCGATTAACAATACGTATAAGTACAACCCAAAGAAAGACACAAATTACCCATGGACATAACAATGAAACAACAACAGAGACAACTTTTATTAAATTTTGAGCGTCAGGCTGTGAACGATAATAATAATAAGGTGTAATAGACAGAAGACCGACTAAGAATATTAAAATAAGAGCTTTCCGTTCATTTCGACTAGTACAATAGACTTGTGAATAGAGCGGTTTAACAACGATTAACAAACGAAAACAAGTTATAGTTACAACTAGAAATTGAAAAACAATTTTGTTTTCTTTACTTGAGTTAATTATGAGAGAAAAACTAGAGATTACCGATCCAATTTGAACAAAATGTTGCACCTGTTGCAATTGGCATCAAATATAAAACAACAAAATTCATTAATTCAGCCGCATTCTTTGGCCCGTAGTAATAAATAATGTGTGGAATACAAGCAATCGTTGGAGCGACAATATCGCTTATTGCTAGGCCTTGAAGTAAGTTATTTACTCCACCTTTTCTCATTAAACGACGATTGAGTACGATCAAAGTGAGAATATTTCCTATTGAATACAGAAAAAACAATTTTTAATTATTATTATTAAAAAAAATATTTCTCTTCAATTATTAGCATACCAATATTTCCTAAAAGTGTTAAAACTAATTGTACAATTCCCCAAACAATATGACCGGATGTTCCTTCTAATAAATCGTTGATTAATTGATCTAGAATATAATTTGCATATTGATTTAGAATGTGTAAAAGAAGAACAAGTTCATTCAGTTAATATTACCTGCACATACTGTGCGATTATCGATATTTGAGAAGGATGAGTCGGTTGTTGGAGTAATTTGAATAGGTGTCGGAGTTATCGATTGAATATTTGTGTTCATCGACTGTTAGAACTTAGCAAACTAAATTATACAGAATGGGAAAGAAGTGTGATTTCTAGCGAACAACCGTTGCAGATGGGTGGCTGCTTTTTTCTTTCTTTTGCATAAATCACAGTCCGTTTGTAATCAGGGAAATTCAACTCAGGTTTTCTCAATTATTTAGAGTTACTTTTCAATTATGTAAAAACAAGCGTTGCGATGAAAATGAATCGACTAATACTGTAATGAAAATTAAGGGTTAATCTACTTTTTTGAAGAATATTTGAGTCCTCACGTACTCTCTACCTGAAAGATTTTACCCGTTAATATATTAAAATTATAATCTGTTGTTATCATTATAAAGTCATATAGTCTCAATAAATGTCTCATCATATATCTTTCAGCTCGTAGTCGTACTTCATAAGGAAACACAATTGAATACAACACGCAATATGAAGTCACAACAGTAATTTATAACTAGAGTATCTTCTCTTGAGAAATCCATGTCAAACTGTCATTAAAACAAGAACATAGCTTAAGGTTTACGGCGCTTAACGAATAGCAAAAAATGTCAGGTTATATATATTATATATATATTGCAAAAAAAAACTAATTATGAATACAAGTGACTATCCTTGAAGCTTGTTTAATTTTACAAAAATGAACATACTTTGTAATAGATATAAAAAAAATAATGTAGGGTGGTGCAATGCAATGTATTAGACAGAATAAATTTAAATAAAATTGACAGTAAATAATCTGCACATTGACATAAATGAATAAGAAAAATAAAACCAATAGGATACTATTTATCTACAATAGAGAAAAGAATACAAATTAAAAACATTCATGAAACAATATGTTCGTGATACAATCAAGAAAAAGAAATGGAAATTAACTTCTTCTTAATATCAGATAAAAAGAAATTTTATCTAGAAATTAATTAATTTTGTATCACAGATACACGAGTTTCTCGAAAGTTTAGTAATAGCAGACATCTAGAGGTTAAACATAACAAAATTGCCATAAAATAATATAATATCTGGGTACGACCAAATGATTACTAAGCAAATTTTCAACAGGATGTTTCTCTGCATATCGTTATTGAATTTCATCAGTAACTAGATCAATTACATTCGAGATGAGACGATTAACGTCATCAATTGTCGAAAAATAAATAAACAAATGAACGCTAAGAGATCTATAGGGATTCTGATCTGTCAAAATATTTATAGTAGTCAAGTAGACCGTTGATTTGCACTCATTACAGACAATCAGAGTGAAAAAGAGCAACAAGAACAAAAAAAAAAAAACGAAGAAGAAAAGCTAAGCCGAGAGGAACCTCTACAACGTCGGGTCTTATGAGTATCGAAGAAAGAAAAACAAGATATTCCAGTTCGATAATCTTATTTTAATGGAAAAAACGTCTTCTTGTTTCATAATAAGAAATCAAATATAATGAGTTGTTCAACATGTTTTATTCGAATAAGTTTTTATGTATTTACAAGAAGAAAGTTAACGTTGTATTTTTCCAAAATTAAAAAAGAGTTTTAAGAAAAAAAAACAACTTCCTGTTGAATTTCAGCGAAAGAAAGACAGATGTCTAATGAGCAGTATAACCGACCTACCAGTTAATATAGTCACTTTATAAAGTAGAAAGATCGACCTACTGTCGATGAGAATATCATGTGTTCGAGTGTGTTTTTCCTTATGGTATATAAAAAGAAACTAATATGCATTTAAAGTAAGCTAACTATACAAAACATAACCAATTATTCTTTGCTTATGGAATAATTATCTTAAGAGGAAACAATTCTTGTTTGATATAATAAAACTTATTCTACTACTTGATGAGAAAAACTTATACGAGAAACTAGAACGCAAGGTTGATTTTTGTAACTAGCTAGTCGTTTAACATTAGTTGTTAATATTAGTAATCCTTGCAGACACATTTATTTAATCAGAAAAGATTAATTTTAGAAGAACAAAAGGTAACTGTCATAGAAAGACTCAAAGACTTTCAGTCAAATTCAACTTTTCGGGAAAGAATAAGATAATTCAGTTTTGAAGTAAAATAACGCAGAAATATTTGTCAAAGACGGATGTTAAAACGTTGAATATAATAGATTGCTAATTACCTATTATATATATATATATCTGTGTGTGTTTGATACGAATATAATCTGACAAATCATTTTCAAGGTTTTGTTGCCTGAATACGTCAATCTACATATCTTTCATAGTTTGTTTTAATTAGAAAAGTATCGTTATCAAAATATATTTTTATTATGACAAAAACAAATAGCTAATTATATACAAACCAAGGTCCTATTATTAAACGGTTTACCATGTATGATATGTAAAAAATTTTTTTATGTTACTACAATTTTAAAAATGTTGACTATGGAAATAAGACAGACAACTGTCATCTAGCGAATGATGAAGAGAAAACAACAATATTCCGTTTCTATGAGGCACTCATCAATGACTGATGATGCGTGATGATCTATATTTCATTATTTTATAGAAGAGAAAAGCTTTCCCTCAAGCCATTCTGTCTTTTTTATGAACTATCACGAACATTTCTATTCACTTATCTTAAAACACTGTGACTCGAGGTTTACCTTAGTGTAAAATTTATTCAGTGGATATTCTAGAAAAACCTTTCTTATCTTACTTTTTTTTTCTTATTTCTGTACGTATGAGGAAAACAATATTGCTGATTAATAAACAAACGAAAAAAGAAAGGAAAGTAGGAGTCAACTTTTCCCTAGAATAAACCTATAGAGATTTTATGCATTGGGTATCAACTCAGTTTCACGGGAATTAATTTAATGTTCGATAGTAACAAAAAATGAGCAATTTTTTACTAAGAAAATAACGAGCCAGAATGGATACTAAATAATTCTTAACACGACGCGATAATTTCACGCCGAACTTTGTCACTTTTTGCTATTTTATAGAAGAACCTTTACGTGTAATATATAAAGCTACTAAATGACTCCATGCAGTTATAAAAAAATTGTTCGCTCAGACAATTTTTTGCATTTATCTATAATAAAGAAAAAGGCAAAAAAACTGGAAGTACGCACAACATATCTAACTGATTCTTCCGAAAATACAAATAATGAATATGCCTAATTAAGTTGAGAAAAAAATTCTATAAAATCATATCAACAAAAGATATTTATGTAATATTGCATATGATTCTAATACCTTTGATGAACTGTCAAAAACTGAAGACAGATATTTTTTAGTGACTTATAAAGTGATAAAAATGACCCAGTTCAAAAGAACATTAATGTAGAATTCACTTCAAAATATGTTTTATTACTGTGTATTTGTCCTCAAATATGATAAATCATTATATATCATTGTTTTCACATGTAGGACAGTCTTGTGACATAATTATTCGATACAAAAAAATGCTACAGTATAATCTACCGCCTACTGTTTAAAAAAAAAGTAATTTTATCAAACAGTATTAATTAAATGTAGCTGTATTGTCAAAATAAATATAATGCTATTGTGACTTGAAATGAAACACTACATTTTTCAAACTGGTAAAAAACAAAACTAGAATCTACATTATACTTATCTATTCATTCGGCTAGCAGACAGTCATTGCTCTGATTATGAAACTAATAATTTCAAAGAGTTTGTTGGCATTGAACAATCCTATAATTAAAAATGGCAATCATATTTTTGTTTTTATCAAAGAAAAAAAATTTATTAGAATAGATCTTAGATTATTTGATTTCCTCTCGTGGGTTGCAGATTGATAGATAGAATAGTCATCATCAATTTCCTTATTGATTGTTTTCTATATTTATGATTAAAAACGAAGTACTTCATACTGAACAAACACTATGTTTTTCTTACAATGAAAATAAGATCATTTGACAATGAAATAGGTTGAAATTTAATCTTATTTAAAACGTTCTACTAAGAAGAACAAGAACACTTGGTCTAATACAACTATTTATAAGTGTAATTAAATATTTCTCGGAAAATACGTCAACTAAATGACAGATGAACGAATGATTCACAAGCTTGCTTGCAACTGTTTATTTATATGAATTATTCATGTATCACTCTTGGCACAAGTCTGAACTCGAAATTGTCATCATATATTTCTTCTGTCAGAAGACTTATTCTTATCCCCATACACATAAGCAATAAATATATCATCAATGTAAGAATCTGTATGAATACAATACGCAAAGGACATTCTATACATCCTCACTCACGCTCAAAAAAGATGATTAGATACTATGAGAAATCTGTCAAAAAATGTCAATAAGATATATGTTATACTATTTCTATTAATTAAATCAGTGTAGTGAAAGAAAAGTTCAAAATTATCTCGTCATCATGACAAACCACAGACACACTTTTTAGTATTTATAAAGCAATAATAGTAATTGAAAAGTCAAACCTTGTTTAATCGTTTTGCGCTTAAGTTCATGATTAATGAAAGTTCTGATTTGCCTTTCAATCTTCGTTTACTCCAAGGATTTCTTTCGATGACAGATAATTCCTGATTTACGCAGAATAGTTTTTTATTTTATTTTATAGCTTCAAGCTTGTCATTTCTTATTTCTTATATGGATTATTAAATGACAATCAATAGATTATGTTTTGTGTCATTTGAATTCATAAAATAGAAACCTAGTGTCAAAGTTTCACTGAGTACAGAAGAACTTACTTGCCTCCGCCTCCTTTATCTGTTGGATAAACGAACAATCCCTCCTACGCATCTGCTGGTTGCGCTCTCGAAGCGTTTTTTTTTATCATAACATTTTCCTCAACTGAAAATAGAACCAAACCGGATATTTAATCAGCTTATTGAGCACGAGTTTATCACATTCTCTTTTCTTTTCTTTTCTTTTTCGTTTATTTTCTCCTATAATCAATCTGCCTAAAAAAAAACGTTTTTTTCCCCTTTTGCTATAAATCAATTACATATTTCTTAATTCCCATTAATAGATTTTTCATTCTCTTTATTCTTCTCATGTTTGCCTATAATTGATGACTAGTTTATTTTCTTGAGTTTACGACAACTTGCAAAATAAATAAAAAGAAAATCAGAATATGCATGTCAACATTGACACTCAGAAAGCAAAAACAGCAAAGAAAATAATGATTGTAACGAAAGAAATAGCAAGCAAATGTATTGTGTTCTCTATTTCTACTCTTTCTCTCGGTCTCTGCCCGGCCTTCTTAAATTTATTTTGATTAAAACGCGAGCGAAAAAGGCGGAGAAGGAGGAAAAAAAGAGTTTGTTTATCGAAATGACTTCTATTCGACAAAAGTACAGTTGAAAACGCGTACGTGCTGTTCTCATTTAATCGAAACTGTAAATAAGATTTGATACACTTAGACATAAAGAAAAACAACAATGGTAAACACTACAATTCAATGTTTCAATTAAAACAAGCAAATGCCAACAAGAGAATCGAACAAAATATGCTGATAAATACATTTCGTTTGCTATGACAACGGAAAAAATGTTAACATACTTCAATGAAAACACATCACTACACATGGGCAACAGTTTAAGCAACGATGAAATCGATGCCAATAAGCAAAATCATCAGCAGACAAGATTAAAAAGAAAATTTCAATTTAATAATGGAAACTTAATTTTCTTTGCTGGAACAGATAAAGCTCGTGTGTAAGACTATCGAAAGCAGATCTATATACGTATATTAATTATAATATTTTTTCTATTTAAAAATAGGATCAGTGAAATACTTGAAGAACGAGGTTGGTCTCGAACAAAAGATCAGAGTGTTACGAATTTTACAATAAAATGGTGTCTCGAACATCAAGTCGATTGGACGCAATTTCAAGAAGGCAAACAACTAATAAACAATATCCCAGGACAGCTAACTTTCTCAGACAAGATTAATCTATGGTATACTATTAGAGACTATTTACAACATCGACGTACTCTGGATAAGAATCATTTACAAACATTTTTACCTATGACATTCGTTCTTGATGATGAAAATGAAGTGACAAGTTTTGTACGTTCTTATCGAAGTAAGTTGCAGTGAGAGTCTTCTTTGTTTTTAATTAATTCATGTTGAGGATGAAAAAGTACGAGTTTTCTTGATAGTATTTGTCAAAACATGAAATCTTACACAAAATTGAAAGCTTTTCTAAATTACTATAGTTAACTTACTGCTCGGATGTTAAAGCTCGATGAATGAGAACAAAAATCCTTTCGTATTTCTAAAGAAAACAAAATCATCTTTTATCTATCATATCTAATTATTTCAAATAACAAGTCAGAAGCGTAATTTACTATCGTTATGTAGACATGTGAACTAACCATTTGAAACTAATATGTGTCTAGATTGTCTCATGCGTCAAGATTAAAAGACATGAATACTTTTAAAAGATTTTTCACGCAAGACTTTAGTGTATATATGCCTATATTTTGTTTGTACTTAGAGCAAAGTCGAACTTGGATATGTAAACCACGTTACAGTTATGCAGGCAAAGGAATCTATGTTCTCTCAGGAAACAGTGATCTGAATGCTGTATTTAAGTTTAAACTTGCACCAGGAAGTCGCCTTCAATACGAACCAAAATTTACCGGATATCTAATGCAAGAGTAAAAAAACGAAGAAGAAGAGAAAAGGAAAATATCTAATGTTCTTTTGGTTTTCATCTAATTAGATACATATCTCGACCACTATTAATTAAAAATCGAAAATTTGATATACGTGTGCATTGGCTCGTTGCTTGGACAAAACCGTTACTCGTTTTCTATAATCATAACGCGTCAGTTGTGCGCCTCTCATTGAATATTTACCGAGAAATGGATTTTGATCGTGCAACACATTTGACAAATTTAGTAATTAAAACTCGCTCCTTGAAATTTCAATTAAAATCTTCATTCCAATTCTCTGCATTTAGTCGGTACAAGAACATCATTCTCGATATCCGTTTGCGCAAGAATCAACTGGAATGACAATGAATCAATTGAAGTATTACGCATGAAATTTCGTTTAGCCTTCGAAATAGCGATTTCAAAACTATTTTAGTCATCATTTTAATCAGTGTATTCGCCCTTTTAATTCAAAAATGTGTCAAGATTGGGTCATGACAGTGATGCAAGTAAGTCTTAAGCAAATTAATCTGCGATAGACTAGAAAAACAGAATTTAACTTACTTCGGATATTCCGTGAAGAAAAATTAATATTTTTTATATATCTTCTCATATTAAAAGTATCGCCTTTTATAGCATTAGAAGCAAAAAATGTTCTAAAAAAGGAATGCAATACACTTATATTTAAAAATTAATGACAAAAAAAAGTGCTGACGAAAAAGAATACATTACGTTTAAATGCATTTGTTCAAGAACATTTTTTTCCCAGTGAAAACTATTTAAAACGTATGAGTATTTAGAAAAATATGAAGAGTAGATGAAGAAGAGTCGAAGGAAGTGACAAGAGAAACTTGTCTTCTAGGAACTAAATCTAATCTCAAAAGACGAAGAACTTTAAAAATAAAGCTAACAACTAGCAAAGAATCAAGATCCTTTTTTCATAATTAATCAAAAAATTAAATTGACCTAAAAGAAACAATGAGTTAGATCTTGAGAGTAGAAACTTCTTCATTGTATTATCTAATTCATTACGGAATGTAAAAGGAAACTTTAATGTTAAAAGAAAAGAATTTTTAATTATACTTATGCAGGCATGACATTAAGTAACCTACAAAAATCTGTCGACAATTATTCGTTTACAAAGAAAAACCCGTGCCTATTGCGTCTCGTTTTATATGATTTTAACAAGATTAACCGATAAATTTAAACGTACCTATTTTCCACTATGAAAACAAATTGTTTTTCATTGAATTATCATGAAATATAATATGCTTATTTATTCATGTCACAAAAAGAACAAATCATTTTCCTATTCATCGTGCAGCCCACGCCATGCATTCATCAATAGACATGGTCTTCTGCGAAAATTCTCGATAATTTCTACTGAGATTTCCGCATAATAGAAGGCTAATTTTAACATGAAAAATAACTTTTAATATTTTTATTTTTAGACAGATTGTTAACTTTTTTGTTGTGTTTTTCTTTCAAAGGAACGTATGCAAACGATAATTAGACATGTCATACGTGCAAGTAAGGATAAATTAACCCGCAGTGCTGGACAATTTGGTTTATTCGGCTGTGATTTTCTACTTGACGAGAATTTCCGAATATGGTTATTAGAAGTCAATGACAATCCTGGTGTCGGGTAATAACTAGTTTACTTATAAAAATAATATCTAGGTAAAATATTATATGTGTATATAATAGATGGGGAAATAGTCAACTAAATACAACAACAAAACCATTATTTGAAGAAACATTAAATATTGTTTTTGAATGTTTTGAAAAATATCAAAACGATGAACCGATATTACCGATTGAATGTTTGAAAAATTATCAATTGATCTATAATGAAGATGATGACGCTGAGCAATTACTACGTGATGATAATCAAATATGTACTGAACGATTAACTATTCGATACGTAACGAAAGAATCAGTATCGCGAACATCTTTTCGTCGAACATTACAACGGCCAATAACTGGTCAAACTTCAATTGACATAAAATCTATTGCTACTAATAATGAACATATTATTCTTCCGTTGGTGAATACAATAGATGCAAGATCTACAAGTGTTGATCCCAATCTTCCAAATTCAAAATATTCTGTTATTGATTCAATTGTATCGAATTCATTATCAGGCAATAAAACACCTGCTAGTCTTTCAATTGTCGAACCTCTTCCTGATAATTCTTCAATTATTAATATAGCATCTCCGTCTCCTTTCCCATTTCCTTCTCCATCCCCTGGTCCCACGTCTATTTTTACTCCTATTCCTGCAGCTGTTTCTACTCCTATTCCTGCAGCTGCTTCTACTCCTACTCCTGCTGATGTTCCTGGATTTACCTTTCTTCCACTTACTCTTGAGAGTGAAGAATCAATTCCGTTGGACTCAATTAACGACATGAATATAATTGAAGAATCCATTGAACCTTTAACGCATGATGATGACATTCAATTAGAACGTCTAATCAATCCGAAAACCTCAGGAAAACTTCCGAAACCTCAATCGTCTGTAAAAGCTTCGCCATCGACAACAGTCCGTCCAACATTTAGCAATCAAATGGCCAAAGTCAAACGAGCTTATTCAACAGCAGTAGGAGTCAACATGCAACGAAAGAAACATATCGATTTAACGCCAATGATCATCGATAACCGACGTTATGTTCATCGAAATCCGATCGTTCCTCCTTGCACAGAAACAATGAAAAAACCCACAAAAGCTTTTCAACAAAATAAAAACCAACTGGCTCAATCGAATATCATTCAAAACTAACTGATATCTTTTCGTGAATGAATTTTATTGTTTTTTTTTCTCTTTCTCTTTTTTATAATCTCAGTTTGTCTGTAATGATGCTAATAATAAATCGGTTATATGAGTTTCATTTTGAAATGATTGAAAATTCTCGGATTTGAACAATCGATATGATTCGGATTTCATTCCCGGCGCTAATTTACGCATAACTGTTGGAATTTGTTTAAATAACTCGATGTACGATGTTAATTCTGTTTGAATACGTGCGAATATCGGTTCATTGTCTTTGTCGGATAGAGAATCATTCGAATTGATGAGAGAAAATGATTGAAAATCAAGTTTAGATAAAATGTATTTGACTAAAGATATCGTTTCATTGGAATTTCTAAATCAATTCAAAAGTAAGAGACGATCAAAAAATGAATTTACTTCGCATAAAAATGTACAATTAAATCATCAACAATGAATTCATCTTCATTTGCTAAATAAACAACAGCATGTTCGAATATATCACCTGGATTATAACGAATGTAGACATTCGAGATTTTTTTGAAATCGATTGTCGATAATAATTGATGAAAATGTTCGATTAGATCATATTTTGATGTCGATTCAATGTTTAAACTCAAACAAAATAAGCTATTGAAATAGATAAATGCTTGTTCACAAGTGAAACTATTTCCTAAAAGAAGAATTCATGTCGAATAATCGAAAGGCAAATCTACGAACTCGAATGATTTTCGAGAGTATTGAGTTGTAAGACTTTTTTCTTATTCGAATTCATCAGATCATCGATGGTAATTTGTATTGAACCAAGTCGAAAAAGTTTATTTTGTTGATTTAACAAAGCATACAATTCAAAATCCATATCGTTATCAAATTCGATTGTAGTCGTTAGAACAAATATTGATGCTGAATGTGGTTTTAAATTGAACACGATCTGTTCATTTAATGCTGTTGAAGAAGCAGTTTTTAATTGAAAAATTTTTGTTTTATTCGAGATTTTCTCAACAGCAAACAGATGAATCGAAGTTAAAGTTGTACTGAAAAAACAAATGAACGAATACGAAAAAAAATATTCGTTTTTCTACTCGGTTAAATTTCGGATTTTAATATGCAGATATAGATTCGTTTGATAGACAAACCAATTGACATCCAATAATTGAATGAGTACATTCGAATTTTGCATAAGATTATCCGTTGGATGTTGAATACTCAGATCTTCGACATGATTTTCGCTGCTTATCTTTCGAATACCATTTTCCATTTGTTTACATTGAAAATAACTTTCATTGACAAGAAAATCCGCACTCTAACAACAACAACACGAACATAAAATCATGAAGAATATCGATTAATTACAATGATTTTCTTTCGAAGTAGATCTTGTGCAAGTATCAGACTTGTTTTCATTTCATTCTCGTCCATTTCATTGGATAAATCCTGTTCCATTGCCTAGAAAATAAACAAAAGTTTAAAAAAAACAAATGTCAATCAATTCATTGATAGACAAACATGATATTCATCATCGAATCCATATTGACCAACATGTATTTGACAAAAATCAGTAAGAAGAAAAGATTGAATATTATCTTTTAAAAATAAAATCTGTTTCCAACCACTCTGTGTAAAATCATCAATGAGAATGAATTCTGCAGTTTCATGTGCATTTCTATACGGTATTAAAGTCGATTTATCTGCATATTGAAAGAGTTCAATCGATTGTGTATCTTTATTTTCGCAGAGAATGATTTGTTCGTTATCAATTGTGAAATAGGTTTCAATTGAATGAATGATATATTTCAATTGAATTTCACAAGATATTAAACCATTGTGACATGAAAATATTCGATTGTCTTTAGTGGATAAAATAACATCGCCAAGAATCGAACGAGTTTTTAATTGAAGTTTATGATTGACAACATGAATCGTTTGAATATTATCAACAAATGAATGAGGAATGAATTGATTCGTATTAAACGATATTAAAGAACTCGTTGGACAACCATAATAAACCTAAATTGTCATTAAACAAACGAGAATCTTTGTTTTCGATTTACTTCAATCGATTTTCGATTTGTATTCGAATTGAAATCAATACCCAATAGCCAATAATAATTATCTTTTAAATAACAATAAATATATGTCAATAGCGAACATTGTATAAATTCAATTTTCTTTTGCCCTTTCATTTCATTGTCAATAATTGCGTAGAATCCGTTCGATTGTTGTTCAACATTTTGAAATAAACTAATAAATGAATTCATAGCGAGGAATTTCATTGAACCATAATCGAACGATGGAATAGCGAGCGTATAAAGTATCTGACATGACCATGGTCGCGATTGTATTTGAACAAACATTAAAATTGAATTATTCGTTGTTATTAAATGCAAAAGAACGCCGAGACCTTTTTCGATAAAACACGAACCAACAATTCGACATTGATTCGATTGAGTTGTCATCGTTAAAATCATCGGTCTATCGTTGATATTTACAAATTGTTCGAGATTAGAATCGTATTCATAGATATTCAATTTAATAAAACCATTCTCATTAATTTCAAATTGTAGTAGACAACCGGCATATGAAAGGAGATTCTCGAGATTTTTTGTTTTGTCTTTCATGAATTGAATTCTAGAAGAATGATGAGATCTCGATGAATCGGAAAAAGAAAAGAGTTGTTGATGTTTATCGGGTGAAAATCGGAGTTTCACCTGTTAAAAATTTCTTTTTATTAATTAATGTCGTTTTGTTTTTTTTGTTTTTCAAAAAAAAAGAGAAGATGATGATGATGATGATGTTACAGAAAACAAAAAACGAAAGACAATTATGATGTTTTCATGCAAAACAAAAGAAACAACGATTATGTCTCATTGTCTATCGATTTATTCATCTTCTTCACGTTTTTTGAACATATAGGTAACAGCACATTTGCCACAGTAGTTACGATCATGATGTGAAGCCATGAATACGCCTGCACCGCATTGTTTTGATGGACATTCACGACGTAAACGATGAATTTTGCCTGAATCTTCAACCTAAAAGTCAATGAAACAACGAAAATTCTTCGATGAATTGTTGTTTTTGTTTTTGAATTTACTTTGTAATATTTAAGTACGGCCAATTTAACTTTCTTTCGTTTGTGTTTGTTTTTCTTTGGTGTACTGTAATTTTTCTTCTTTCGTTTTTTACCACCACCTTCAAGATCGAGTAACACATAGAGTGTACTTTCATCTTCGACACGACATTCATCAAGTGTTAATTCATCATCTAATGAAATGCCACCTAATGTCAAACGTTGTTCATCAACGGGGATACCTGAAAACAAAACATTTCGAATTTTCGAAGTTTGATTTCTTTTTAATTTCATTGTTTACCTTCACGTTGTTCAACGATTTCTTTAATATCGTTGATGGTATCATCATGTTGAACATTGAGTGTTAATGTTCGATCGTCCAAAGTACGAACAAAGATCTGCATGATTTCCTGGCTGTTGGAGAAAAACCCGGATTTTATCTGAAAGTAAAACATTCAATTGTGATTGTTGATTATAGACTAATATTAAGTGACATTATGCGCTGAATTATTTTCTATACATATGAAAATTGAATGAAAGAGAGAGAGAGAGAAAAAAAAACAACAAGAAAACGCAGTGAAGAAAAATAGACTAATCTTGTTTGATTGGTAATTTTGTTCGTTTTGATTCATTCAGTCGAAAGTTTGCGTCAAGTTGACAAACAAAATCAATTAAACCATTGGCAAATGTATCCATTATGATATGAAATGCACAAACTAGAACAACGTAGAATTTGATTTTGATGAAAGCCAAAATACAATATGACCAAAAGAGAATAAATAAACACCAAAGAAAAAAGACAAAACGACGTTGAAAACGTGTATTCAATTCAATTTGTTCGTCATTCAAACGTTGAGTATCGAAAGCTGATTGTTCATGCTCGTAAAATCTATTCAAATCAAACAGATCGATGCAAAACCAAATGCAGATTTGCTTGAGTTTACTTTTTTAAATTCTTTTCTTTTTCATTCCAACGAGTTTGAAGCCATTCGCCGATTTCTTTCTCATTCGTCGGCAAATCATTGACATCATATCGTTTGACATGAAAATGTACAGATTTCGGTATTTGACCTTTAACAAGATCAAGTTCAGTTTCAGGAAGATTTCCTTCGTACCCAATAGTCACATCATCAATTGCATCGAGGATGCCATCTAACAGAAGAAAAAAAACAGCGATTGTTAGTCGAATAGTTTGCTCAATTCGATGAATTTTCTAACCTGACCGCATTGTATTGAATAGATAAATAAATCCGTTTAAACGTGGATGAAGGCAATAATCATAGGCTTGATTAAAATGAGATTGTTTGGCAGCGTAGTCATTACTTTTTTGTTTAGTTTCGTCGGAAAAATTTGTTCCTTCGGGAAAGATCAAGACCTGAAAGAGAGAGGGAAAACATCGATGAATCGACCCTGACATTTGCAGATTTTGTTTATGTTTTCTTGAACAAAATTAATTATCGAAAACAATTGATTTTGCTAGATTAAACATATCGTTTACTATTTCTATGTCAATGAATCGAAATCAACTATTGAAAATATCAGTTGATTTCGTTGAAAATATTGAATAGAATGAATTTTCAATCATACGTACGGATAAGGCCGATTGACAGGATTTATAATATCCAATTAGATTTTTGATTGTTGCTTGATCTTTCTCCCAGACACGGTCAAGAAAAAGAAATCCCGCGTGTTGCATTGCCCATCCTGAACAAATCAAATAGTTCAGAAGCCAAACATTTACGAAAATGCTGAGTTACCTGGTCCAGGGATATGTTTCAAATCAGCTTTGAGAACAATTTTTAATTGTTCTAAAATTCTGAATCGACTGTGCATCATCCAAATAAACATCCAATCGAGTCGTGTTCGATGATTTAAAATAATTAACGAACGTTTTTGATCTTTCGTTAGATCATCGCCAGTGACCACGATTTCAATGCCCAGGAGATCTTCCAAAAGACACTAAAATATTCAAAAGATCAAACAAAACAATAGAGTGAAAATGAGTTCGAGTCGATTTACAGTCGTCATTAGGAGATAATAGCCCATTGCTGATGAACACCATCGAAAATACAAACGTCGATTAAAGAATATCAATGGAATGGCAGGCGTTTGCAGAAAAATCAGACCGAAAAAGGCAGCGATTAGAGTTAGTGAATAGAAAAAAAGGACTTTAATGGAATTAATTAACGAAGACATGATTTTAACTGATGTTATGAAGACTTAAACCATTGCACATAGTTAACTTAAAGATTTTGTTTATAGAATCTTTTTTTTTCGAATAATAATCTATAGTTTTCATTTGACCAATCGTACGATTATTTACTAACGCATTTTTCCTTCTCTAAGAATATGTTCAAGCAATTGTTTGAATAAAAAAGTAAATTTATTTCGGAAATTTTTAATTCAAAATTAAGAAAAATAAATGTGAAAATATTTTTCAAAATATTAATGCATTCCATCGACAAGAGAAGGAACATAGATCGTTGTCGATTGGCTCGACGGAATAACAAATCAAATGATTCGATCCGTTCTTTCGTATGAAGTGAAGTAGTAAAGTAAAGTAAAGTAAAAAAAACAATTGACGACACGTGTTATTTGATAAATCGTCTTTTTATCGAGAGTTTTGTGTAGAATGCGATCAGTCTGTTTTGTTCTCTTTGCCTTGATCAGTCAAATCCACTGTCATGGCCCACCAGGCGCTTCTCATGGCGGACAACCACAACATGTAACTCGAAAAATGGAAGAATATGTTCATGATATGGAGTATAAGAATTCTATTTTCAATAAAAAAGAAATTCATTCGTTTTTTTTTCTCTTCAAAGTCATATTCGACATGATCTTGAAGGTCAAATTAATAAACCAAAAGAACAGATGACACCTGAAGAACAGAATTTCTATTATTTTAAATTACATGATACCAATAATGATAATCGTTTGGATGGTTTAGAAGTTGTTGCTGCTTTTGATCATGTACATCAAGAAGAAAATAATAATACTCAAGCAAATGCTGTACCTGGTCAACCGCCAACACAACCTGAACGACTTGCTGATGAAGAATTAATACGTCTTGTTGATGACATACTTAAAGAAGAAGATCTCGATCGTGATGGTTATATCAGTTATGAAGAATTTAAACGCGCTATCGAAGGAAATTCACATTAATCGACATGCAATATAGAGAATCAATTTGATTTTTTTCTTGTCTGTATTTTTCTTTTTTTGTCATTCCATCAAAATGATCATTCCTACCGATAGAAATTTCTATTTTATTCCGATAGTTAGACCACCGACAACAACAATAAACATTCGTTTATCTTTCTCTTTTTCGTATGCTTATTGTTCGTATTTTAAATTTTTTTCTTGCTCTCATCTATTTTGTTGATCTGTTGTTGTTGTTGTTTTCGTTTTGATTATTTAAATATCAACAAACATTAAAAACAAAACCAATGATTGACTCGAATATTTTTGTGGTTAATCAACTTTCGTGAAGTGCTCGAACTTTCAAGATGATAACAACTGATAACGAGACAGGTTACATGTTTGATAAAAGGTTTCTTCTCTTGCATATTTATATAGATTATTACAAAGAGAATTTGCGCATTTGTGTTTAAAAAAAGCAAACGAAATAACAATGATTTCATTGAAATTCAGTGTGATTACAATTGTTTTCGTTTACTTGAATTCATGTTGTTTATCCTATGTTCCACCACGAATCGAAATGAAACGTCTTTCAACTGTTCCATTGATATCTTCATGGAGCAATAATTCTGAATTTTTATATAATTATAATAGTGCTTTTATGCCATCGATCAATGATTCCGATGCAGTTGCACTTTTAGTACGTGTTCAGAATTTACGAAATGATTCAAAATCAATCTATGATGTTGGTCCAAGTAAACTTGCTCTTACTCGAAGTCTCGATAAAACGTATCTGAATTATACGTACATAACTCGGGACGATATTTTAATTGATAATGACCGAGAATTTCAATCAATTGGCGTCGAAGATCCTCGGATTGTCTTATACAATAATACCTATTATCTGTAAAAAAAAGAGAAAGATTTTCTTCGTCATTCACTATCGAACACTGTCGTATTGTTTTAGTTTATATACAGCTTTGAGTGAAACATCAGATCATAAATGGCGTGCTCAATTAGCTTTAGCGACATGTCATGACAATTGTTTTACGAAAGGCAATTGGAATTATTATGGTCCCATATTTCCCGATGTATTCTGGAGCAAAAGTGGTAGTTTATTAGTACATAATGAAACGCATCGATATTTATTCTATGATGATTCGAATATTTCACTGGCACTTACGAAAGATCTTATTCATTTCGATCGTGCACCCGGTTTTTTTATTACGACTCGACACGATCATTTCGATTCGGCACTTGTCGAAGCCGGACCCAATCCTTTGAAATTAAGTGATAATAATTATTTGTTTCTCTACAATTCAGGACGAGTTACGAATATTACAAATCCAAAACCTGGCTGGAATATTCAATATAATCTAGGTTGGACTATATTAAATGGTCAAAATCCAACGGAGATACTGGCTCGATGTGAAGATCCGATTCTTTCGCCTGAACTCGATTGGGAACGATGTGATAGTAATTCAGGTGTATGGGCTAGTCGTGGTCTTACACCGTTGGTTGTTTTTATCGAAGGATGGAAGCAAATAGCAACTGATACGTTCTTAGTTTGGTATCAAGGATGTGATTCAGTCATGGGCTTAGCTGAACTCAAAGTTTATTTCTAAAGAATTAATTATTGATATACATTTTTGTTTGTTTTTCTTTTCCATGACGTTTATCAATAAGAACGAGATTCAACATTTAAAAATAGTTTTTACATACATATGTATAATTAAAGATAAATTAAATACATCCAAACACACACGTATATATATATATATAGTGAACAGAAAAAAAAAGACGCTCGTCTCTCTCGTTTTTGTTTTATTATCATCCATGATTGTATGGATTTTGATGATTGATCAGACTCGATGATAAACTTTGCATACGCATATTTCTTGTATATTCATCATCAATCTGTTGATGTTGTGTTTGATACGGTGAATGAAATGACATTGAATTATCCTAAGACGAAGAAGAAGAAGAAAAAACAAATCAATTGCAATGTTTTCCGTTGTCGACTTACAATTGCCGAACGAACATTAAAATCACATGCTGATGATGATGGTGGTGCGGGTGGAAATGGTGAATAGAAGACAGCTGCTGCTGCGGCTGCACTTGCGGCCGGATCTGCAGACATCATCAGACTACTTGGCGACGATGTCGACGCATTTCCTCGTGTATTAAACATCTGATGAAACGACGATGACGATGTTGGATTAGCTAAAAAACCTTTCGACGAAAATCGAACGGATGCTGACAATGACGTACCACCCGACGATGATGAATTGTGCGAATGCTTACGAGCTTTGGCTCGACGATTTTGAAACCATACCTAAAGACGAAACGCACAATTGACATTTTTTGTTCTGAATTTTGTTTTTTTATTCAATTTATTGTTCATTAGACCGTGTAGAAACCGGACTAACCATGCCATGTGCAGACAAGTTAGAAGCAAACGAATGGAAATGACACCTTCGATGTTTCTGGTCGAAAGAAGTGGGCCATATGTCCAAATTTTGTTTAATTTGTTGCCGCTATGATGCTGATTTCTTTTCTTTTCATTTTCTTTCTCCTCAATGTTTCTCATCGTCTCTCGTTTTTTTTTTCAATGAACAGTTGTTCAAAGCGACACGTCCTCACTCAAATTACATCGAGAGAGAGAGAGAGACAAAAAGTGAAAGAATGTGCAAAAAAAGAGGACAAGAGACGAAGATAAAACGAGTATCAGATGTGTGAATAAACGACATCCAATCTGAACAAATAGGACCGTCAAATGAAGCATGTTATCCTAACAGACGGCTTGTGATTTGAGTGGAAAATCGGTGTAAATGGAATCGGAATATGCACGAATACAATTTTCATCTTTGCCTCAAGGGAAATACTAAATAGAACATCGAAGTCAACAGAAAGAAAAAATAAATTCCGTATTCGTTTCGTATTTATTGTCGATAAATCTATTTCTACCTGTATACGTGCTTCGTTTAATTTTGTTGTTCGTGCTAAGTCTTCACGTGAATAGATATCAGGATAGTGACTTTTTGCGAATGAAGCTTCTAATTCAATTAATTGTTCTTGCGTAAATGTAGTTCGATGTCGACGACGAGCCGACGTATGATTACGTTGTTGATTTTGTTGTTGCTCATGCGATGGAAGTAGTTGATGATGATTTAGCAATGCTGTTGCTGTACTCGTCGTTGCTGAACCTGCACTCGACGGTGGTGAAACAAACGGATTATTAATACCAAGTCCATCATTCTGTTTCGTACGTTTAAATGCTCCTGTGTTTACTAGAAAAGAAGAGAAAAAAAAATTGTTGTTTTTTTTTTACTAATCTATTGAAAACACAAAGGATATTTACGCGAAGTAATTGTATAGTTATTATTTTCTAACATTGCGTCTTGATTATGTATCGTACATATAAATTTCGAGAGAGAATTGGATTACTGTGCTCTAATAATCTTTCAACAAGATTGTCTTCTTCTTTTTTTTCTTCTCCTTCTTTTTTATATGTCAGTCGGACAGCTCAAGTATTCGTCGAGTCGTAAAGCAGAGTAGAGAAGCGAAGAGAGAAGAGAGGAGGAGAAGAAAAAAAAAGAAAATGAAAAAGATGAATGGTTGTATAGCGGATGTGCTTCGTTCAACAAGATGATCAACAACCAATCAGCAACGATATTTCATGCATGAATATTTTCCTTCCACATGCTTCAATGAAAGAGAATAAACAAATAACAAGAATTTCGAATTGCAATCAGCTATCAATTGTTAGTTTATTTCAATGACATAAAACAGACAACTACGCCTCAGATGTGCACAAAAAGAAAAGAAATACGAAAATCATGAAAAATCAAAATAATAAAAGTCTTCTACTTCGATTTTTGTCAATTAAATCGATGGTAACTGCAACATTGGTTATGTTCATATCGAACTAATGTTAGTTTCTGCTTTTTTCATCTCTCTATCGCTCTCTCGCTCTATATATATATTCTGTAGTTTTTCTTCTCTTTTCTCTTTCTATAAGAAGAATGAAGTGGATCAAAATTAGATTTTTGTACTAATACAGAATTTGATTACTCTTATTGAAGACATTACTATGTGTGAAAAAAGTCGAAAGAAAAAAAAAACGACATTTTTTTGTCGTTTCTTGTTAAAATTCATTCAAATAAAATATCAAAGAACATCAACAATGTATTTCAACTAGTATTTGTCGTATTTTTGCAGATAAAGTCAACCTTTATACTCTTTGAAAGTCTATCGATACAGACGCGAATGTCTGGTAGTTATTTCATGTAAGAGTTAATATTGAATTAGTTGTTATTATAACAATGAAATTAACTAAGTCAGATGCAAAAGAGAGAGAAGAAAAAAAATGAAAAATTTCTCTTTTTTTCCTTTATGTAGTAGCTAGTTTTTCTTTCTTTATTTATTTCATCGAACAAAATGGCACATACATATACGCAAAGGGAATATCTTCACTGTCAAAAAGGTAAGACACACACACACACGCGCGCAGTTTATGCTGGATAATGAAGCATGGATGTATGATCGACTCGAAACGATGATAGACTTTTGTTATACCAATCGCTATCTTGAAATGGCAATGAGCTGTCCTAGAAAGAAAGAAAAACAAAGACGTTTAGTTTCGATTAAAGATTGAGTTTCGAACCTGTCGAATACCAGCCGCGGCTAATGGCGAAAATTGTGGATACGGTACCGCGCTCGAAGGGTAACGAATTTGATTCGAACCGACATTATTTGCAGTTGTTGTTGTTGTTGTTGTTGTCGTTGAAGGTGAAAGACCTGGCGTGCCGTATTGATAAGGTCTTCCGGCTGCTGATGTTTGATAGAAATTTCTCATCATGGCATTGCATGGTGAAAGAACAGGTGATAGTGCTTTTTGTAATTGTTTTTCTTGTTTTCGATATTTAGCTCGTCGATTTTGAAACCAAACCTAGACGACATGAATAAAATCATGTTGTATTTTCTAATTAAACTCTTTGACAACAAATAATAAGCGCGCATTGAATTGTCAATGCACGAGCTAATCGATAGAACACGAGCACGACAGGACTTGTCTTTTTCCTCTTGTGTATTGATGAAGTTTCTTGTCGGTCGACTGCACATACTCATTAGAAATCTATTCTTACGCGACGACGGAGTTTGAACGCTTGATTCAATTATGAGACTATGTGTATGCGCGCACAGTCGGTTCACTCGCGTCATCATCTTTCTTCTTTTTCGATGTGTCTCTATACTCTCAATGCTTCACTCGACATTTCCTCTTGTGCTTGTCAATCATAAAGACATCTATGACAACATCTATATATTCGATGTAGATGTAGTTTTCGTTGTTGCCTATGTCTAACCTGAATACGTGCTTCATTTAATTTCGTAATACGTGCTAATTCTTCGCGACAATAAATATCTGGATAATGACTTTTGCCAAATGCTAATTCAAGTTCAGCTAGTTGTTCCTGTGTGAATGTTGTTCGATGTCGACGTCGTGCGGGTGTTGCACATTGACTTGTGGGATTTGATAATGAACGATGTGATGATTGACTTGAATTCGTTGAATGTGCTGGAGAGAGATTGGGATTTAAACCGTTGGTATTCGAATTTGATGCCGTTGGAAAGCCAAGTGTTGACGGAGATATATGAGGATAATGAGGATTGTAGGCTTGAAATTGAGGATAGGCATGAGTATTCAAGAGAAGTGATTCATGTTTGATTTTTTTGAATGCACCAACATCGGAATGACCTGTAGGATTGGTAACAAATTGTAAATTATTAGCAGCTGATGGACTAATAAGATTAAATGGTGAAGTCGATGATGGTGGAGGAATTGGCTGAGTTAAACTTCGATTTAATGCATAAAAATTGGCGTAATGATCATCGGTCGAATTCGATGGTAATTTAAATGGTAGCGAATTATTACCTTTTGAATCATAATCTGTATTATCTAGAATTACTTTTCTATTATTATCCAACAAAACTAATTTATTAATCAATGATTTACCTGTTAATATCAGTGTATTATTTGCTGGTGTTGTCGATCGTGACGATGATGATGGTACTGATCCATCACAATCATTTGTTGTATTATTATTATTATTATTATTATTAAATGATGTCGATGATTGTGAATAAGTGGTATTACTTGTCGTAATTGACGAAGACGATATTCGATTTGTAGTATTATTGGTTAAACTTGACATTTTGCTTGTATATTTATATATATAAATTGGTTAAAATTCAATTATTCGTTATTCATTGATAATGATTATTATCTTAGTATAAGAAGAAAAGTGAATAAGTGGTTAAAATATAATTTGCTCGCGTTCTCTTCCTCTCTGTCTCTCGTTGTGTGTTTTTTTTTCTTTCAAAATTATATCACAATATTATTAAGTAGTTTGAGTTAAAAAGACTCTTAATTTGAGGTGACTAATTTTGTTAGACGATCAATCAACACTTGTTCTAATCGTATTGCTTCGAAAGAGAAAAAAAACCGCGTAAGAGAAGAGAAAATAAACGCAAATGTAAAGAGAAAACAGAAAATACAACACGTCCGAGAAGTCAAATACGAAACGAAGACGACAACTTCATTAAGAAAGAAAAGAACTCGAACAAGTTTCAACTAACGAATGAAATTTACTTCCATTAAGCTAATGTTGTTTCCACTCACTCATTCATTCATACTCATGAACGCCATAACTCAGAAGACTCTTGAGAATCATCGTATTTCTTTTTTTTCTCTTGTTCTCTATGTGCACATAGATAGATGTTCGTGTCGTCGTTTTTTTTCCTCATTTAGTTTTCTTTTTATTCTCCAATAGAAATATTGATGAATAAATAAGATCTCTTGTTATTGGTGGAAACAGTTTGATGTTAATAAAGGAGAAGAGGAACCGACCATCTTCGCATCTTTTTCAAAGAGAAAGAAAGGAAGAAAAAAAAACGATGATAAAGAATGAACATTTTTTTTCTTCTTTTTGTTTGAAACAAGTGTAAGATATTGTCAATGGTTTGAATTATTCGAGCAGATTTCGCTCTCGTTAGGGTGCTACCGACTGACCATCGATTCTCAGATGACAATGCCGACGAGAACAAGTTGCATTAATTGAGCGATTGCCATGAGCATTCTTTTCTCGTGTGTTTTTTTCACTTGTTCATCTGTCTAACGCAATGCTTGAGGCACACAAGAGCCCAAGATTCTCTCATTGAATGGACCACCTACTGTTTTTACATTCGGTATTCATTGAAACTGCCAAATGGCAGCTACTTCTTTCAAACAGATGAACAGGCGTCGATGCCTTGAAAAACGAGATCTTTTGCTTTTAATTACTATATCTAGTTTTATATTTGACTAACAAACAAAAAAGTTAGAAAAATAGCTTTGATCAGATTCCAGATCGATCGGATTTTGGTGGAGCAAATTGCGGTGTACGACGTCTCTTGTCGAGTTTTGGTCTAAATGACAAAAAAAGAAAAAGAAGAAGAAAGTGTAACAATCTTATCAAACAACTTACGTTTTTTTAAATAGAGCTGGATGTTCATTGAACATTTGTGCTAATTGTTCGGTTTCTAATCGAAAATCTTTTTTCGTCACTTGTTTTTTATAATATCGATTCTCGAAATCACGTTGAACTTGAGTATTAAACACGCTATCACTCTACAATACAAACGATTTTCTAAAAACCAAATATTTCAATCATCGAACTTGTGCAAGTGCTGGATCAGTTCGATCGATTGGTTTTGTATATTCATATGGATGCGGTTTTTCAGGATGATAACAAACAATATGATTCGCATCAGGCGCAATTGCAATACACGGGTTCGGTAGATCGAAATTGGCGTCTGTCGATGCAAATGCTTTGAAATTTATTCGAATTCGTCTGGATAACAATCCTAAGGATGATGATGTTCGATACATTTTTCGACAAACAAAAACAATACAAATCAATCTGTAATAATCGAATTAAAACTATTTAATGTTTAGGTTCAGATTTCATTTTTTTTGTGCTTAAATAAATAAAACAAGATGCATCCAAGTTTGATGAGATATACGTACATAAAGACAAAAAGACACGAAAAAAATGTGAAGAGATCGTAATTTGAGTATGTTTGTTTCTTTCTTTCTCGACTATTTCTATGTTGAAAAACCAGATATTTCAAACAAATAACAATAAAATGAAAAACCAGACGTTATTAGATGTTCACATGTTGGACAGCGGAAATAGAAAATAAATAAAAACGAAAAACATAATTCACATTTTCGCCCATATGAACACAAAGGAAAAACAGAAGAAGAAGAACAAGATAGAAGACGAAATGATATTGACTAAATTTGTCGTGAAAAATCATCACAAGTCTTTTTTAGCTGAATCTCCAGTCGGTTTGACATATTTATCTTTAACTTCGTTGATTCGTTTGATAAATTCGGATTTTTCAATGAAATCAGCTGTTTCACCCCAATCACTTAAGATTTTTTTCAAATCTTTTACTTTCAATTTAGCTAAATCAACCGCATTGACATCGATTTGTTTTTCTACAAGAGACAAAAAACAACATGAATACTACGACCGATTCGATTGATTTTACCATATTTAAGATCACAGATTTGTGGATTTGTTTTGGCAAGTCGTTCTCCACAGATTTTTTCAATTGGAATACCCCATGAAAGTGGTTTAGATAGATCACCAATTGCATAGGTAGCCGATGTTTCTAATGCACCGATATAATAACACTAAATGCAACAATGGATTTGTTGTTTCTTATTGTGAAAAATAAATCTCGTTTTACCAATCGATGTTCTTTAGTATCGACTTTGACTTGACTGCAGAATTTTTTAAATGCTTTTTCGACATTTTCTGGTTTAGCTTTATCGGCATCGGTCAATGAATCAGCAAATTTGCCGATCGTTTTTATGCAAACTGTTGAAAAATAAAAATTTTAGTTCAACGAAAAAGACAAAAGCAGAAATCGATGATCTACCTTCACAATACTGATCGTCTTTTTTTGATTCAACGATTGTTGCGAATAGAACAGCAAGAAAACAGATGAAGTACATGTACGATTGCATGATATTCGAAGAACGAGTGATTTAGTTTGGTAAATAGACTATGCTAGATGAGTGAATGAGAGATGATGAATGTTTTTGTTCGTGAATGCGTGGCGTAGCGGGAATAAACTAGAAGTACGAAGTACGAAATTTGTCGCTGTCAGACGTTTATTTGGTTACATATCATCCAATCAAAATTCGAAGAACAGTAGTTTATGCATACTCATGTCGATAGATGGATTGAGCTTGTTTATTGAAAAAAAAACATTTTATTTTATTGGTTTTTTTTATCTGACTAGAATTAAGTACAAAAAGAAAATGAATTGAACAGTGTCAAGATCTCGATCGATCTCGATGACGACGATCTCGGTCACGATAATGACGATCACGGTCTCGGTCTCGATGATGATGATCTTTTTCACGAGCATAATCTCGGTCTCGATGATGACGATCTTTCTCACGAGCATAGTCTCGATGTCGATCACGATCGTAATTTTTCTCTCGATGATATTTGTGGTCAGATTTATAATCTCTTGAGCTCGACGATGACGAGACCGCATGAGTCGCCTTTCGAGGTTGTTGTTCTTCTTTAGCTTTCATGGCTTTCAATCGTCGTTGTTTCTTATCATATTCCCATTTCGCTTTGGCTACACTTTGACTAAAATCGACATGAATACGTCGATCATCAATAAGAACATTGTCCATTTTGAAAAACGCCTTTTCAGCATCTTCTTCATTTTCGAATTCGATAAATGCATAACACAACGAATCACCGGTCTTCTTATCTCGCACGATTTCACAGCTGAGAATTTCACCGAAACGACTGAAGATTGTTTCTAAATCTTCGTCATTAGTTACTGGATTTAATTTACAGACGAAGAGAACGTTCTCTGGCGGTTTCATGTCAGCCTAAAATTTAAACTTGATTATCAATTCGAAATTTCGAACAACACAACATACTTCAGGCAAATCTCCGATAAGTTCGAGAATTTGTGCTCGTGCTTGTGCTTCTTTTTCTTCGATATAATCTTTAATTTCTTCGTCAGTCTTCCCTTGAATACGATCTTCATCGAACAGTTCATCGAATCCAATCATCGACGATTGAATACGTTCAATTGTCGGCGATGGTGAACGCGCTGGTACATCCAACGATGAAGGCGTTTCAAATGGATTCGAAATAATAACCGTATGAATAATTCGTATGTCATGATAAGGTCGATAGTCTTTATCGACAACAGCTATATTAATCTTATCTAAAACATCCCAACCATCGACGATTTCACCGAAAATCGTGTGAATTCCGTCCAATGAATCGAGATTTGATGATAAAGTGAAAAAGAATTGCGAACCATGCTGGTCATTGCCATTGTTAACCATCGAAAGAGTTCCACGTTTTCGATGTTTAATCAATGGTTTCTTTTCCATATCGAAATATTTCGCTTGTTCACCGTACAATTGTCTATAGACGGACTCGCCACCTCGGCCTGTTCCCGTGGGATCGCCTGTTTGCGCAATAAAATTCGTTTGAACCGAATGAAATAAACAGAAATTATAGTATTTCATTTCGCATAGATAAAGAAAATTCTTGCATGCGACAGGTCGTTCTTCGTGATACAAATCGACGACAATATCGCCGAGTGTTGTCTCAAGAACTACCGACATATTTTCGTTCTACAATCTAAAATGAACAAACAAGAAGAGAGAGTTTTCATATTAAATGTGCGTTCGTTTTTATTTTTATCTTTCCTTTAAAGATTTTATACTTTTTTTGGGGTTCATTTTTTTCACTTTGTTTTAGGTGCTACAAGCGCATTTATATACAGCAGCTGAACCAAACAAAAAACAAACACAGAGAGATAGAAGAATGAATCAATGAACGAACACTTTCAAGTAAACGCAAGACACAATCAAGGAAAACAAAGGATCATCTAGATAATAGACTTTTTTTGGTTGAATTTTTTTTTGTTCCTTAAAATGGAAAAAAAAACAAATAGAAGAAGAAGAAAAAACGAAAAGAGAATACATCAAACAACAAATATGTAATGTATTATTGATTAATTTTCTGTGTTCGGAGTTGTTTCCGATGGTTGAGGCGATGATTCATTACTGGCTTCGGTGATGTTCTCGAGTCGTGGACGTTTTTCTTTCGGTTCGACATCGGAATCGAGTGTTAAGCCTGTTTCGGACGAGACCGAATTCGATTTCGTTCGTTTCATTTGCGAACACGCGTTCAGTTCTGATTTATCATCGACAGAATTCGTTTTCGACAAACGAGGACTTTGATTCAATGTGGCGAGTACATTTTTAGGTAAAACAGTATGCAAATCACGACGACGAATATATCTATGTCATTCAAAATCGAAAAAACGACTCAAACCTATTCTCATATTTCAATTTTACCTGGCATCGAGATTAATATTCTCGCGATTCATCCCGCTGTTCGTCGACGTTCGATAGACAACATTGAGAAACGATCGAATTTCTTCGGTTAAATCCAATTGAACTTTATTCACATTCTTAAATTGTAACCCGACGACCCACATTCCACTGAACGCATTGGACGGAGATGTTGTTGACTGTGGTTGATCGGCATTATTCGTCGATGCCGGACTATGATTTCCGTTGGTTTCCGAAGGTTTTTTCGTCTCGGTTTCGAAAACACTTTCATCAGGCGTGTATTTATCTAAATTGACATGTGCTGTGTCGATATATAAATTTCGTTCTAAATTTCCGATAAGAAAACGGATTTTTGCTTCGACTAAACCGCTCCATTCGAGATATTGATTTTGATCGGGTGCTGATAAAAGCAAAATGATATAATGTTTGTATCGTTGAAAGAACGGAATGCCGACGAATAATTGTTTCCATTCGGCTTTCGATGCCATAATGTTATTCACCGTTTCCAACGCTCGTTTGATTTCTTGAACGATGATTTTTTGCGTTGATTGTGTGACATTATGCGTGGAATTCTGTTGTGGATACGCCGGAGTGATAATCGGCATTAAATGATGTCGATCGAACGCATTGGCAACCGGATCCCAAACGGGAAAACCGTAAGCAGCATCGTTGACCGGCTTGAGTAAGACCGGCGTTGGCCAATCCCAATGTGAATAAACATAGAAAAACTTGTGAACCAACGTTGCAGCAGCAGCATTCGGATACAATTGACAAATACGTGCGACCAACATCGCCCAAGTCACGCCACCGAAAAAGCCCAATGCATTACTGTAGAGCCCGCATTTCTTTGCCCAGAGCTTAATTGCACGTAATGTTGCTTTGAATGTTTCGCAATTGGGAACTAAATTCAGAACTTCATCGGCAACACGACAACCGTTTAAACTTCGGACACAACGTTGATCTAAATTGGCGAGAATTTTATCATCTTTCAAGTCCAATGTGTCGGGCACAGTTGCCAACGCTAAACGAGCGAATAACATGTCGAGTTCAACGCCGTCGAATGTTAGTTTAATCACTGGCACGAATGTATCTTCGATCGAACGTAGATCGCATACTTCTGGCTGACGACGAAGACATTCGAGAAATGACGAGAAAAAATCCGTTCGATCGATATGTCGTGGCGCAATTAAAACTGTATCGATATCACCACCTAAAACACACGCAAAACATCGGTTGAAATAACTACGCTCTCGGTTTTTTTTTCAAGAAAATACCTTTTGAATGAACACCAAGTCGATAGGATCCGAATGTATGTACATGTCCACCGACAGTATCAACAATTTCCGGTGGAACATTTTTCGCTAATGATACTTCGCGTATCCATTTCTTTACGAGCGAATTTATCTTCGTCATAACGTCGACTCGATGTTCTAATTCAGCATCTGATTCGAAATAATCGTACGAACGTAATGTTTCTTCAAGATTTTGTGTTGCAACGATGTCCGACGGGTCAGGACCTTTCGTTGATATGGGCTGTGTGATGCCGTACGAACGTCCAGGCGCTGAACTGTCGACTGTAGTACCATTATTTGTAGTCATTGTCGTTGTGGTTGTTGTTGTTGTTGTTGTTTGACGTACAGTAATTAATGTAGACATAATAGAGAGAGAAGAATATCAAGATTTAGTTTTCATGAACTGTTAACATAATGTTGATCTTTCGAAATGAAAGATTTAATTTTTCTAATGAAGTTGTTTTTAAATAGTCATACTCTATCTGAAATCCAATAATAATAAAAATTTAGAAATACCGAAAGAATATGACGACAAGCAGACAAAAAAATACGCTTTTTTTTTCGTCATTCTCTGCGAATTGTTCGGCGATTTGTCGGTTGAATTAGCCAACGAGATTCAGGAGAAATGCCTCTATTCTCTAGCACATCAATGCATATTTATTGTTCAACGATCAATCGATTAAAGAATTTGACGAAATAATATTTTAATCGAATTTTTTGATTGAACTTTTTTCAAAAATTTTAAATTAAAAATTAAGAACGTAAATAACTGATTTGTGTCAATATATTTAGTTAGTCTATTGAACATAAGGACATATGCAGATGTTCATCTAAATATGAATAGTTTATAGGAGAAAAAGAAAAATTCCATTTTCTTCTTTTTCTTTCGATGATTGACAAGAGTTGTGCTCAAGCCAACAAGATATCTCATACTCAGGACTATTGTTTTCTTTGGTAAGATTATTAATCGATCGAAAAAACTTATTCATGATTGGTAAATTATTTTTTCTCACATAGAAATTCAAGTGAAGTGTATGTACATGTGATTTTGCTTTTATTATTTATCCCAACACCCTCAAGACTTATTTCAAGGTATGTTTTTTTTATTGGAACTCTTTTTGTGTTTTATTGTCTCTTGACAGACAGCAACAGTCATATCATCGATCATATACTTTTTTTTTGACAGGACGTTTGCTTGTGAATAGATCTACAGAATCATTTTGTTTCTTTCTTTTTTTATTTTCAAAAATAAGTTTTATTAATAAGGAAACAAAAAACGGAAAGATTGTTAAATATGTCAAAGACACATATGTTATTCATTTACGTCGAATCTATTCGAGACTTTCAATTGATAACAAAGAGTTGAGTAGTAAAAATAGTTTGATATGATTTTATGATTACTGCTCGATGAGTAAGTCCAGAATTTGTGGTATAAATAACAGTTCGAAGAGAAAAAAAACGAAAAAGAAGCAAATAAATTTATCGTGCGTGTATAAATATTGGGCTCATGCGAAAATATATTTCATTTCGATCGATATTTCGACGTGGAACTTCTCAACGAACGAAAACAGTTACAGATAAATTACAGATTTCATCGGAATCCGATCGATTGTCAGCCAAATTGATGAGTATTTCAACGCCTATAGAGAAAACGATGATTAACAAACAAGAACCGTCAATTCTGGTAGAAAATGATACAACCAATCATCAAATCTCGAATGTATCCGAGCAGTTAGATAATCAGGTAGATTAGACATGTATCAAGGATAAAATATTCGTTCGATCTTCTCTTTTGATCAACAGAAATCTCCTTGAGATCGTCATTGCCGATTTTTAACCTTTCGTCTATCGAATTGAAACGAATGTCAAATAGTTTATTTAAGAGAAATGAACTAAATTCATCGATTTTTTCATTACTTGCCGTTTACTTATTCTATTCCCATGTAATCTAAAGATGAAAATAGTGAGAATATGCCGCCGTTAGTAGACGCACGCACACAGATAGATAATTGATTGGCTTTTCTTTTTCACCATACTATTTGTTTTATATCATGCCGAGAGGAGTCAAGAGAAGAAAATCGAGCAATGAGAAATTGCATGATGCACGTACGCTTTTCAGCATCTAATTGTCGAAAGGCATCTGTTGTTTTTCTATTCGTCTCTCGTGAAAAATATCTTCATTGACAACTGAATAAGTTTTTCGAGATGAGAATCTCTGACAAACAGTTTCTTCTTCTCATCGATCATCAATCGAAAATGAATAAAATCAACGAATAAGAATAATAATAAAAATATATATTAAACTAGAAAATAAATATATCATCTTGTCTTTATTTGGCATGACCTTCTTTTTTTTATATCTTGTATACATCAATTGATTAGATTCTATCCTTCATGTTTAAACTATTACTAATAATACATATTTATACACATAATAACAGTTCGTTGTTCTTTTCTTTTCTTTTTTTTATTACATATTTGTAGAATACATATGAACGAAACACATGCGAATAATCTTATGTGTACAATGCGTTGAGAGTACTTTATGAATAACAGAAGATGAGAATGACGAAAAAAAAACAGGAGAAAGGAATAAGAAGAAATATTTTCTAGACGATGATACCACTATTGATGCATATGTCGTTCGTTTCTATCTGATATTCTTCTCAGTATATACGTACATGTATAGACATATGCATACTTATATATTGTTCCCTATTGCGTCAAGTGAAAGGGAATAAGTAAGACGAGCTTATTTTGCTAGAACGATGTCGACAGGAAAGAAAATGCCTGTAGCTGCCTCATCAAACTTACGAACTATTACAAAGGTATTAAAAAGAGAGATAAGAAACTTGTCAACACACTGACCGTTTTGTTTTTTGAACAATATCATATCTAATGAACTCGAGATTGTATTCTTTTCTTATGTTTCTCTTAGCCTGTTCCATCTACAACAACAACAACAACAACTAATCAATCATCTTCGACAGCCAAAAAAAGTGAATCTTCATCAACAACAAATACAATGGTAGGTAATAATCCTAAAGAAGATGTTTTAATCAGTTGCAAAGCAACAGCTATGATATATAACGATGCACAAAAGAAATGGATACATTGTGCACCGAATGGTCCAGCTAAAGTTCAACTATTGTTCGCACCCGAAAGTCAAACTTATCGTATTGTTGGTCGACAAATTCAAGATCATGAAGTGGTTTTAAATCATTCGATAAATAAAGGTTTAAAATATAATCAAGCAACACCTACATTTCATCAATGGCGTGATCAATCGTGTGTTTACGGGTTGAATTTTTCAACGAAACAAGATGCACAAGAATTCGGAACAACTATGTTGAAAATTCTTGAAAGTGTCAATGGGTCGACTAATGTATCTTCGCAAAGCAATACTAATGGTGGAGTTACTCTTCCGTCATCGACATTGAATAATAACAATAATAATAATGCGAATGGTACAGGATCGCACAAACGTCAGACCAACCAACCAACTTCTTCGCTTCCTTCTACAACGACGACAGTATCTATCAATTCCACATCGACGTCTTCTTCTTCTCCTTCTGTATCCGAGCCGGCACCACAACAACAACAACAACAACATTCGTCCTCGTCTTACAATAATCAACTGCGTGCAAATCCCAGCATAACCAGTTCGTCGGTTACTCCGTCGAATAATAATAATACCTATTACACTCAACAACAACGACAACAACAGATCGAAGACGAAGAAACGAACTACGCTTTAATTTCTGATTCATATTCATACGGTGACAATTCTGCGAATAAAAACAATAATAATATTCCACAAGCTCCACCATTGAATTCAAACATGTCAAGCGCAGGCAGTGCTCCTCCACCACCACCGCCTCCGCCGCCACCACCTCCTCCACTGCCGAATGGCTTCGGTAGTGGACCACCATCTGCTCCAACTCTCGTTCTTCCGACAGCAAATGCAAACGGTGGTGCAAATACAACTCGAAAAACAAGTACATCTGCACCGCCGATGGATTTAATGTCGGAGATGGCAGCAAAATTTGCCCAACGACGAAAACAGATCGATGATGGTGAAAAACCTGATTCGATTAGTACGGGTTCCACAGCTAAAACAACATCGAAATTGCCGGCAGCAGCACCAACTCCACCTGTTCAAACATCACCACGTATGCCTCGTAAAGGAAGCGAATCTCAAACAGCAACGAATCTATCGGCTACTGATTTGGAAAAGTTAAAAACCGAAATTTTAACTGAACTTCGTAAAGATATCGAAAAAGCTAAACAAGAAATTCTCAATGCTATACTCGAGCAAAAGAAAACAATTCGAAAATAACTGATCAAAATCAATAAAGCTACAAAAAAAAGTCTTTTTTTTATCTTATAACACTATTTTTCTATCGTATATACATATATATATATATATATATATATATAACATATACTGATGTTGTTTACGTCTGTATGTATGGGTCTTTGTCTCTTTTTGCTCGTTTGTTCTTTCTTTTCTACTTAGTTTTCTTTTTTTTTCTGTCTTGATTATTTATCTGAGCATTTGGGAAGAAAAATATATATAGAGAAAATCAAACTTTACAATTTGACAATATTGATGAACAAATATTTTCCTTTGCTCGCTTTTTTTTCCTCTCTTTTTTGTGTGTTTTTTTAATTGGTTCTATCTACCTGTTGTTCTGTTGTTTCATGGTAAAAAAGAGAAAAACCTACGATGGATTAAAGAATGTGCTATGACTTGAAGAAAAAATCTCCTGTTGTTTTTTTTCTCTCACTCAGATATTTCATTTTTCTCTTCGATCTGTTTTATTAGGGGGCAGTGTTCTTGCGTATGTTCTTTTTTTTATTTATTATTATCATTCGCTACTGGTATCCAAACACTTATATTGGTTTTGTTCCTCCTTTTCTTCTTCTTCTTCTTGCTCGTTCGCTCGCTCTGTCTCTATCCTCTTTCATCTTTCTGGTATTTAATACAGCGTTATTATTGCGTCTGTCAAGACTTTTTTATTTCTGCTTTTTTTCTCTAACGCATTTTCTGTATATCAATGCGTTTATTATCTGTGAAAAACTATGAAAAAAAAATCTCTTTTTATATATATAATGATTACATTTCTATACTGGTGTGTTTTTCTTTGTCTAATATTCTTGTCAATAATTTAATTTTAGAACAGATAACAAAAAAAAAGAAACAGTAAAACAACGATAATCATGGAAATAGCGCCGAGTAATCAACGAAAAGGTTTGCCACGTTCTCTTCAATTTCAACGCATGGAACGAATAGTCAAAGCCATGCAGCATCCGACTGCAGGCGTGCCTGTTCGAAGTCAAAAATTGTTTCTTACAACTGTGCCAAACGCGTTCACAGGCAATGATATATCCGAATGGATTATGCAGAAACTAAATGTCAAAGATTCGAGTAAGAGTTTACGATTGAATGAATAGAGAGCGATACGTGTCTATCGTTTTGTCTTCTAGCTGAAGCACTGCATCTCGCTTCATTGTTATGCTATTATGGATACTTTTTTCATGTGACAACGAATGGAGCTGTACAAATCAAAGAAGATAATGAATTATTCCGTTTTCAAGCTCCTTATTTCTGGGTGTCGACTAATTGGACAACAGGAAATATTGAATATGGTTTGTTTCGTTTGACATTCGAAATTTGTTTATCATTCTCGTGTTACCTTAGCTATTTATTTGATAAAACGCACGTTGAGAAATCGACAACGTCATGGACTCGAAGAACACGAAATGGTTTATTAATTAGATAATCTACGATTATTTCCTCTATGAATTCTATTTTTAGAATGCATTGGATGATCTCAAGAAGAGATTAATTCATCAATGGGATTTTATTACTATGCAAGCCGAAGCACAATTTCGGTACGTAATTAATTCATTACTCATTGTTTATTGAAGAAGCATTGCAAATGATTTGTCTATTTATGGCGTTTTAGTGTTTTGAAAGATCGAAAGAAAACCGATAAAACAATACTGGATAGTCAAGAACGTGCTTTCTGGCGTGTCATGCGACCTTCTGTAAATTTGATTTTGCTTTTTTTTATATTAAAAAAACAGCTGAATATTTACTTTTGTAATCAATTGTTAAATTTTAGCCCGATGAAGCTTCAGTCCTTGAAATGGACATTCGAAATGATTTGTATCAATTTCGACCGATGAGAAAAGAAGATGTTGTTAAACGTCGTGTAAGTTTCATAGTGAATCGAATGTTCTTGAGCTCATTCTCGATTAAAAATGCAAATATATTGATCGGAATCTAAACTCGAATTTTTTCAGCTTGAATATCTTCATCAGGCATTGACCAATCGAGTGCGAACGAAATCATCGCAAACACATCAAAGGTTTTTCACTTTTTTGTCCTTTCCAATCCATCGATATTGTCTCGTTTTCAATATTTTCAACCCTATTTGCTTCGTGTCGTTATATTTTCACGTTTATTCGAATCAATTTCCCCTCCAAACAAACGATTTACATTCGTCTATTTTAGTCTGTGTGGATATGCTGAATTGTTCAGTGATCATGATCCATTTTTGGGGCATTGTTTGCCGTCAAATCCTTGGCTCGTATCGGACACTGACCGATGGGATCTCATGCAGCCATTGTATGTTTGTTTTTTCCTCTCTCTCTCTCTCGTTTTGAATAGTGAATTTGACTTTGTTACATAGAGTTGAAAATCCGACTCAACTTCGAGTTCGTCGTTGGTCGTTCAATTGTAAAGAACTTCTGTCCGATCCAACGGGTGTTCGTGAATTTATGAAATTTTGTAAAGCTGATTTTTCGACTGAAAGTTTAAATTTCTATCTTCATGTTCAAACGATACGAAATTGTCCGTTATCACAAATCAAGCAAAAAGCTGATTTTGTCTATCGGTTAGATTGATTTTTTCAAATTCAATTGAACTTAACCGTTTCGTTTTTTTTTTATTTATTAGAGAACATTTAGCACCGAATGCACCGCAAGAAGTAAACATTAATGATACAATTCGTACGAGAATTATTCGACAACTTGATAATCCAACTCGGTAAAAAAAAACAATATCCAATTGAAATCAATCGAAGAAAACAAATTCGATTTTTAGGGAGATTTTTTTCGAAGCCGAAAAACATATCATCGAACTAATGAAAAAGAACAGTTATCCACGTTTTATTCAATCCGAACAATATCGTCATTTATTACAAAATGCACCTAATCCTTTACCGAAAAAAGCGTACGTTCTTTCCGGAAAAAACACGCGAGTATTTGTTTGTTTTTTTCTAGCGGAATATTTCATTTTGTCAAAGACACATACTTTCGTACATCATCGAGTAGTAGCGATGATGAATATGATTCCGATGATTCAACGCGAAAGAAAGTCGATCACAATCCGATTGGTCTCGCTTTATCTGGCCATGCTCAATCCAAATCTCAACCTCTCGTTGGCACACTCATAAATACCGCAATAGTAGCAACAGCAGTCGCTGCAGCAACAACAACATCTATTCCACCTTCCATGCAAACTGGAAAAAGGTCGAGAAATTGAATAATAATACATTATCTACAAACATTCAACACGTAATCAAACGTTAATGAAATAAATTCTCGTTACTCGACTGATGTTCGTTTTTTCCATACAATGCACTCGATTTTCCAAATTGTATTTGATGCTCATATACATAGATATATTTTTTTTTTCTTTACATACATCTTTTCTTTCGTTCTCGCTTCTAGAATCATTGATTTCTATTTCTATTTTTAATAAAAACAAAACAAACAGTTGGTGTTTTATTTTGTGTTGTCTTTCAACAGATCAATCTTGTATCCGTGAATGATGTATCGTGCCTTTTTTTGCTTATTTCTTGTCAAATGTATTGCGTAGATATATCTATATATGTATATTTTTTTAAAATATTCTCATCGAATCAGAAAAAAACTCAAGATACTACAAAAATAAATAACAATCGTTGTTTTCTTTTTGCTACAGTCGAAATTCTATTTCTACTTCTAGATGGATAATCCTCCGATGGTTCTTCAACCGGATTCATCAGCTGACTATTCTCGAATAACGAAACTTGTTTTTCGACTCGGTTGGCTTTCGTTTGTCCTAGGTGCTTGTGCTTTCCTTATTCATTACATATCCATTGATCATCTCGGCAATTTCTCACCGATAAATGCAGGTCTAATTTCGGGCTTTTTTCTAATGATCGCTGGCTTAGCATCAGTCGCTGCTGGACACCGAGAAACATCGTCTCCATATTTTTTTCATGCTCACATATGGTCATTTCTTGTTAATATTATTATTGCACCAGGTCTGATCGCTGTTTCTGTTACAGCATTAATTCTTGATAATCATGATTTACAACCGATTTGTGAACCGAGTTTATCATCATCACGTACGATTCTCTTTGGAAATAGTTTTGAAATCTATCCATCAAATATTCCGTGTTTAAAAACAACGAATTTATTTCATCTAACACAAACTCTCAATGCAATACAGCTAATTATTGGCGTCATTTGTTTTTGTATCCATATGGTTCTTTTATCTTATCAAAGAAAAATTATTAAACAACTCAAAACGAATGAAATTGAGAATAAACATATGGTTTACCCACCATCAGCTATGATTGACATGAGTATATGACTCGGCTAATTTCCATTGAAAATCAACTATTTTCTAAATGTTTTTTTTAGATATTCCAACGGGTTATGCTGATCCACCACCGAGATATGATGATCTTCCACCGACATAAATGTCTGCTCAATAAAATAGATTTCATGTTGCTTTTTTTTTGTTTTCTGTACTTACTTCATATCTTGTAGTTTTAGTTGGTCAGATGATAGTTGCTTCTCAGGGAAAATAACAAATTCAATTTGTACTCGATCTGATACGATTTTCTTATCTATCTTTCGTTTGTTTGTTTGTTTGTTTCGTGAACTTTACTCAATAAAATGAAAATCTTGCTTTGAATAGTTATCCAGCGACATCTATCATGTAAAAAGTTCAAAATTACAAAACTCGCATCGACATTGCGTTCGATACTTTCGATTGATTTCGTCTGAATAGCAAAAATATTCTTGAAAATTATTTGTTGAACCAGGATTTTTTAAAAAAATAGAATTTAAATCGTTGGTCCTCTATCGAGTAAAATCTACGTTTTTTGAATGGTAGAGTGTCAATGACGATTGCAAAAGTCTAACTAAAGAACATACTCCTTGTTTACTACGTATATATATATATTCATTTGCTTTCATTTCAGATCTAATCAAATGTCGGAAACATCGCCCGAAAACGGTCAAAATCCTCCTGAAGAAACTAGTGAAACTAATCAAACATCTGTAACTATTAGCAATGAGAAAGTGTCAACAACAAATGAAGTATCCGATCAACAAACAGATGATTCAGTGACAAATAAATCGAAATCCGAACTTGCAACATTACCAACACGAGCCTATCTCGATCGGACTATCGTGCCTATCCTTCTTCAAGGTATGTCACAAATTGCACGTGAACGACCAGCAAAACCAATTGAACAATTAGCTCTATATTTACAACAAAACAAAGAAAAATATGGTGAATAATCATTTCATTTTGGTATAACATAAACATTTTCAACGCACATTCTCTTCATTTATTATTTATTTGATGTCGTATAAATATTTTTCAGAATTTAGTCTAACGAAATTTCAAAACGTATCTATATTTATCTAGTCATTCTTATGAAAATATTCCTCATTGCTTGATTTATATTTTCGCGCTATTTTATTTTCAGATTTCTAACGCGCATTTACTTTCAAAAAGCAAAAGTCTAGTTCAATAGAATTATGTCCGAAGTTTCCGGTGAAAATCAACAAACACCAGCTAATGCTGGCAGTGAATCAGGTGACAAAAATGTAGCTAATACAGCCACATCATCTGAACAAATCGAAGCTCAACCAGTCACTGATGCCGGTGAACAACAGCAATCGAACGATAAACTAGCATCATCATCATCGGAAACACCGAAAGAAAACAATACCAATGGTCAACAATCTGGCGACAAAACTAAAGTTGACACATCAGCATTACCAACACGAGCATATCTCGATCAAACAGTGGTACCTATTCTTCTTCAAGCTATGTCTCTTCTTGCAAAAGAACGACCTGCCAAACCAATAACATTTCTCGCCGAATACTTACTTAATAATAAAGAAAAATACAATGAATAAATCGAAATTATTATCATCATTAACAACAAAATAAGCACAAGTATTTCTCTCTCTCGTCTATCTTTATTCGCTATCAATCGAACGATTTTTATGATTATTCTACTCGTTGTCTTTGTTTGTCTTTCGGTTCGTTGTCGTGTAACTTTTATTTTTATTTTTTATTTGTCACGTTTGAAAAACAAATAAGAATTTATTTTTCTTTCTTTTTTTCCGTCGTATTGTTGATTGTAAACGAAATTGAAAACAAAAGAGAGAATTAAAACAAAAGCAAAAGAAGAAGATGAACTTTCGACTTCATATAATTCGTACAAGGTTATGACGTTTCTCATGAAAGAGAGAATATTCTGAGTTTTCGATCCATAAATTGTTTTCTATTGAATTCAATCATTCAAACCGAACGAGTACAAAGACAAATATGAAGAAATGAAAATACACTGATACAAAGATTAACTGAGTATTCATTTGAACAGATTTAAAGAACGAATTTAAAAAAAAAAAGAGAGAGAGAGAGACCATTTGACACTGTACAATTATTCAATGGTCGAAGAATTACATTTACATAATAACAAGAGATAAAAGAAGACGATATTCATTTTCAGGTTTAGAATGTAAGTTATCGGGAAATCGAATAAATGTTCTTCGGAGAGATTTCGATTTTGAAGACAGATGATGCGGGACGGAATGAATTACAAGTTAAAACGAAAGAAAGAAAGAAATATTCTAATTGAATCTATGGACTATCTCGATCGATGCCATTTTGTTGTTCCATTAATTGTAATTCAAGTCGTTTTAAAGCTTGGGAATGAATTTGATCCATATGAGCTATTTTCATTGAATGTTGTTGTTGTAATGCAACAACGAATTTTATTAAATCTAATTCAATACAATAGTAATAAAATTTTCATGTGAAAATAAAAGAATCTACCTTCTTTAGTCGACGTTTGTAAATCATTCGGTATTAGTTGAATATGATTATCGATATCTGTCTCTTCTAATGAAGGTTTATTATTGAATTGAATCGATGTATTTAGCATAGATGTTGAACGACAATAGGAACTTCCGTTTGTATTGAATTCATTCGAAGGTGATGATGCAAGAAAACCATTCGAGGGTGCCGATGTCCACGGAGATGAAGGACATGTTGCAGGCGAAAGATATTTGCTATTGGAACATGGACTAGACGAAAATGAAGTTAATATTTCGAGAGAAAAATAAATGTGATCTACCTTGATGAAGAATCGATGTTTTCTTGATCTAAGAGCGATCGACTTGTTGATGATTTATCCAGTCGTGGAGTATTCGTCTAAATTTACGAGAGACATTCGTTGAAATTTGATTTCAATAATCAAAATGATTTACTTTTGATGATGAAAAAAATGAAATGACTTTGCCCGAATGATTTCCATTGGTTGTCATTGATTCTCTTGAGGCACTTCGTCGTAAATCAATCGTCATCGAACGTGTTTTCGGTCTCGAATCCGTCGATGGCGGTGTCGAAATAACGATTGTCGTCGGCGATGATTTCCCATTTTCATTTGCCGTATTTTGCACGCGTAATTTCGGCGCAATAAGTCGACGTCGAACTGAACCAAGCAACGAACTATCACCATGTCGATCCGGTGTTTTCTGTGTTTCTTCTCTTAAATGTTGTTGTTGTTCAATATCACATTCATGTTTATATTGACTTTGATATAAAATCAAATTCATCAACGGACGATTATTTTCGTGTAAAGTTCGATATAAATTCTCGAATAAACTCATCCGTGTTCGTTCCTGAAAATCCAAGACACAAATCAAAATCTTCTCGAAACAAAAAAAAAACTATTTAATCTACATGAAATTTTTGAATTGTATTCGCTCGACAAGCCGCCATTTCGGCGTTGATTAATTTCGTTAGAATCCATTGTTTCGATATTTGATCGCAATGAAATCGATTCGAATGCGATATATTCGGACCGAATGGCGGCACATTATCACGAAATATCGTTGATACTTGAAATTCGTTGCCATCGGCGTCCAACGGTGTCACAACGAGATAAACATGAATGAATTGTGATGCTATACATTCGGGCGAGAATTTCGTTTCAGTTTCTTGGAAAATAATTGCAACAATGTCATTGCCAATGTGGCGTTTACGTTCGAGCTGTTGACGTTCACTTTTTGAGTAGGGTAGGAGAGTGCTAACGTGAAACATGATTTCATGATTTTGAAATTGTTCGTAAACGGATTCAGTGCCTGTTTGATCGGATTTCACATCGAGACCACCACGAAATCTGATTTTAATAAAAGCAAAAAAATTGAATTTCAGTTTCTATCCTTAAGATAATTCGTTTTTACCCTTTGAAATCTTTTAGTTTAACACGTGTACCAATTAAATCAAGAAATTTCTCCATCGCAGGACTATGTTTCTCGTTACTAAATAAATCCTCTTCCGTCACTTGATTTTCACGTTGATAGATAATACCAAATTTATGTTGATTAGATACATGGGATTCATCATATTTTAATAAGAGATCATGTGTCTAAAAAAAAGAAGTAAAATACCCCAATTTATTATTTTTTTTAAAAACTTTTCTTACTCCATCGCAAAGCACCGGATCGAAATATTCGACATCATGAATAGCACATTGTTCACAAATGCGACGTAGAATTTCGATTGGAGTTGATGCTACTTGAACATCGGAAAGTGTTTCAAACGATGTTCGTTTACGAGTTCTACCGAGAAAGAGAAAAGTTTCTATTCATAGTAACACAAACACTTAGTCCTAATTGTTATGCTTACCTAATAATCGCCAATACAGATCGTTGTTTTGTTTGTTCAATAACATATTTATATGATATAATCACAGGTCCATGATTTTCACTATTACCATACCAATTGAAATGTTCCTACGATGAACAACAAGCAAATGCAAATTTATCTATCATCACGACGGATTTCTTTTCTTACAAGTTTCTCGAATTGTTGACGATATGTCAATGGTTTATCATCGATTTCTAATTGCGGTAGACATTCATCGAAACTCGTTCCGTTACTCATTTGATTTGGAATTGAACTTTCATAACACCAAGTATATTCAGGCGATGATGATGTCTTTTGATAGGTATTTGTTGATTGATTACCATTGAAAACTGTTCGATCCGATGATGGAGATTCGATCATGCCAGCTGGACTACCATTGGATATTGTGTCGAGTAATCCCTTCAAAGAAGATTTGTTTACAAATCTCATTAAATCGAAATCAACAATTTGACTTTACCATTCGATCGATGGTATTAGCTGGAGCAGTTGAGATACGCTAGAAGACGAAGAGAAAAACATAAGACAAAAGGTTATTTTAAGGTTCAATGAATATTTGATGCAAAGATAAATATTATTGAAAAAGTCAATAAATAGCTATGAGTTTAGTTAAGCACGTACGAGATAATTGCTATTGCGAATATTCAACAATGGCGATAAATTGATCATTCGATGAGCAAATAATGGTGACATTCCTGATAGTTTATCGTTTAAATTTATATTTAAACGAATTTCGGCCGTCATAGCCCTTGCACGTCGACGCATACTGAAGAATCTTTCTTTTTCTTCGCTCGAAGAAAAATAATATATATGTGACTTAGGACGATTGAATCGTATGGAATAGGCTCGTTTGCTTGTTATTATTATTACTACTACTATCCAGCACAATAACAAACAAGTATTGACGACAATCAAGAGACAAAGCAGAAGAGACAGAAAGAGAGAGGAAAAAAAGAAAGAGAGAATCGTCTTTTTCTCTTATTCAGTTAGAAGAAAGAAGGCGGTATCGTATATTCGAGAGACGTGCATTGCTTGTCTGACGATGAAAAATATGTGCTGTTTTTTCCTTTGCATTATTTGTCTGCATCTGATTCTAGCATGCGTTCTATCTTTCTTGTCCTCGTGTTTTTGTTCATGATCATCATCGACAACATCTTCCCATTCGCTTTTTTTTCGGTTCTTTTCCTATTTCCTTTCTCATTTATCTCATAATAGCGACAATAAAAACAGGCATAATAAGCAATAGAGACAGCGACAGAAGAGATCAGAGAAAGAAAGAAATATCGAGAACGATGACATGGTAACATCTCGGTTGCCATCATTTGGTCTATGGCGCAATCATATGGGCAACATAATGAGCACAAGTTTGACAAATGTGCAACACTCGTTCATTCAAAAAGAAAACTCTTCAACTGATGATGCAATAAGAATTCGATCTCATTATGAAAGAAAAAGCAATAAAAATGTAGCAATTAATTCAACAAATGATAATGATTAATAAAACAGAAGCGAGCTAGGTTTTAGTAGGTTGTGTTTCGGTGCATACCTGCAAAAAGCTGAATACACTATGTTTACGTGACTATAGAAAATCCAAATATGTGATTGTTTTCTTTTGAATTTCCTTTTTGTGATTATGTATGTAAATTCTTTCTACGTTGTCGCATTTGCAATACATACTCGAGTTTCTTGTGTTGTGGTGGTGGTTATTGTTTGTGTATTATTATTATTATTCGTATTATTTCCGTTGACTGAGCGCGATGCATCGCCCATTAAATTAACTAAACTTGTACTGATCTAAATAGAAAATAAAATATTTACAATTTATGAATTCAAATAATCAATTAGTCATTGTTTTCCTAATCACTTACAGTTTGTGTTAGATAAAGTGTCGGTTTAACTATTTGAGAAACAATAAAGCTCATCTTCTCTCTTTCTCTTCGTTTTTTTACTTTGCCTCTTTGTGAATGAATTCAATCTGACACGCAAGTGAGATTAGAGAGTAATAGTCTCTCTATCTTTATCAAGATATATATGTGCACACGAATGCAAGAGAAAAGAAAAGAATATTGATATGCTTGATCTGATATGTCGCACAGTATAAACCGATCATGAACTTATTCAAATAATACTTTAGTCAGTCACACAATATCGACAAAATAAAGAAAGAGAGAGAGAGAGTGAAAGTGTTTATCTGTCTCGGGGTATATAGATGTGATCGATGTTTTGAATCGAAAAGAGAAAATAACGAATGTCTATAGATTCGAAATGAAGAGAGAACGAAAAAGATAATAGTATAGTTTCGAGAAAGGGGGAAGAGAGAATTTAACGATTGTGTGTAAGATACTCGTCTTCTTCTTCTCACCTCTTTACTAGGTAGAATACGAGCAGGAGCCAATGATGATTGTGATAGTGTATCATCGGTTGTATTTGATGATATTTGCATTGATGAATGGCTCAATACAGATGGATTTAATATTGCTGATTGCATATGAACACTGTTCTTTTTCTCCAATGGTTGACGCGGTGGGACAGCCGGTGGAAGTTCATCGTGAGTCGAGTCTGCTGAACGATGCGTTTGTTTTTGTGATGGTATCGAATGTTTTTTTGATATTATTGATTTGGATGAATATCGTTGTTCATTATCAGCAATATGTGCTTCAATTGTTGATAGGCCTTGTTTAGTTTGATTGGTATTGCGACCAGGTTTTCGTCTAGTAAAAAAAAAGCAAATATATTTGTACAAATCAATCAATTCGTATAAATGTTTTCTTATCGAAAAACCCAATCAATGAATCACGATTATCATTTGTTGTTCTATAGGTATTTCCAATTAAATCAACAACAAGACAAGAATTCATTTGAAATGTCACACATTTCATCTCGTGTCACAACAAAACCACTGAACTTTTAATAGGATTGACCCGAACGATTAGTTTTTTCTCATAGAAAAGAAGAAGAAATGTGTCACTTCAGGGCTTAGCACGGATTGTTGGCCAATTATTCTGTCTTAAACTAACATTTGAACATCAAATAAAAGATTTGGCACAAAAAAACAACTTTTTTTTTCTTCAAAAATTTCCAAATTTAGTCTAAATATTCGAATCAAATAGGTTTCATCGAGTACAACAAAATTAACTGTACGACAACGAATCCTCAAAACTTCCAAAACTAATATTTTTTTTTCATAAGTTGAAAAGAAAAAGAACAATTCGAAATGAATTATATCGAAACATAACTAATCTATTTCGTGCCATGTCTCAAGTATATGTCAACCGTCATTAAATCGAAACCTCATAATCTCAAGATTGAAATTCATCTCTTATTCACTTCCTAATCCTACTAAAACACATCAACCATGGAGTTTAATTTTTAATTACATATACCTGAAATTAAGTGCAGAAAAAAACTGCATTTCCGATTGCGTGTAAAGGTTGATCAATGAATAAAAAACAACATCCAAAGTGTGTGTCGACACGTTGAAATCTCGTCAATATTATCATTAATATTATTATTGTTCTTTTCTTCTCTTCTCGCCTACGAGTAATGTTCGTCTAGAATTACTGTAGATAGTCCTTTTCTTTTCTAACGCATACGCTAAGATACGATCGATGAGAAATTAAAAATCACTTTGTGTCTTCGTTTTTTTTCTCTCTCTCTCTCGACTTTTTTTTTGTTACCCCTTCCATTCTTTTGTATATAAAAAAAAAGAAGAAAGAGAAGAAAAAAAAGACGAAGATGAAGAAATAAACGAGAAAGAGAGAGAAAAAAAATCGAGCAACAGATGCTGAGACATACACATTTGTACGTGAACTCGTTATCATACCTGAATAACAGCATCTGTCTCTGCAGAGATCTGAACTTAATCAAGAGAAGCAACACAAAAGAAAAAAGGAAATTCAGGAATACTAATTATAAATTCTTGGAAGAAATCTATGCAAAAATAACACGTACCTTCGACGAAATGAATTCAATACTGATGTCATCAGATGAATAATCGAAAGAGAAATCAAATATCGAATGAAACGATAAAATCGAATGCTTGTATTCTTATTCAATTGCAATTTTTCGGTTCGTTTTTTCGTTGTAGAGAAAGAAAAACGAGATCAGTCATAAAATATACTCGTTCTTCCGCTTTTTAATATATTACGATTTGTTGTGTAGGCATTGCATATGCGATGATTCAAAATAATTGTTGTCGATGCAAATGAATAACGAACACAAAGAAAGCAATGAATGTGTCAACGTACGTACACACACCAATGCCAATGCCATATTCACTCTCTTTTCTTTTCTATTTCTCTCTTCGTCCTTCTTAAAAACACCGTTGACCGACAATGTTCTCTCTCTCTCTCTTCTCGCACATTTGCCTGCGTCTATACGTTTTTTTTTGTTTTAAAGAAAAAAAAATGCGTCTAAAGAGAATGTACAACGACAGCAGGTCAATACATTGAAATGTACGCTTTCTTTTACCGTTTCTCTCCTCTTTGAATTCTTTTTTTCTTGTGTTAGTTCTTCATTCTCGAGGATAATTCAACAAGGTACTAGCACCTGTATATTCTATGGCTACTTATTGTCGTCGGTCGCGAGGACACACCGACATGTATACGTATATAAGAAAAAGAAAGATCGAAGAGTTAACTGTATGAACTTGACATTTCATACGGGACATACTAACATATGAAAAGAAATGAAACTCGTTTATTTTGCCAATTATCAGTAAATTCATCCGTATATATCTCGTGTAGAAATCTCAAATATGTGCCATATGAGATAACCTCGAGTTAAACTTGCTGTTGATTAGTTACACGCTCGATATCTCGACAGACAATCGATCCAATACAATTAAAAAACAGTATCTTTTCATCACTTAAATGTAAAGTAAAGTAACAGAATTCATCGTACTTACTCTTGACTCATTCGTGTAACTATCGATTCTGTTCTATACACTTTTGTTTGTCTTCGTACGGTAATAACATTGCATTCCGTGAACATTTAATATGCAAAAAACTAATAGAACTACCAAATGTTATTCCGAGATTGAATTGAACCCGATTGTCGTTTTAGTCCTACGTTGTTCTGTTTTTTCTTCTTCTATTATTCATATGAAGTTCTAAGAATGTTTTATTAATATAAATACGAATAGAATCAATAGAATTCTCAATGGAGAGCAAAAAATAGAAGAAAAAGAAGAGGGAAAAGCAAACTAAAGTCGATCCTGTTTTTTTCCTATTCTCTACAATTAGATGGGAAAATAAAATCAACACGAAACGAACGAATCTCATTCGCTATTCATTATAATAATAATATAGGCAAATAAAAGCTAAACTATTATCGTTAAGAAAATGAATTTCCGTTCGCAGAAAAGTTATGAATTTTACCTTGCCGATGCACACGATGTTAATCGACGTATCGATTGTCGAAATGTGGAAGACATTGAACGATTTTGATTCACTTTCGATAGATGTTGATTATTATGATCGCTTTGAATATATTTCACGGGTTTATAACGATCAATTTGCTCTTTATTTCGATAGAAATCATGTGCCGTTTGCGAAGCTTGCATGGTGTAATCAATGATGATTCGTGTTTGAAAGTATTCGAGTCATCTTAAAAATAAGACAAAGAAGAAAAACTAAAATCATATCAGGATTAACACACAAACAAGGTCGGGTCAGTTGACGGTCATTCATCATCAAAAAAAAGAGAATATACGACGACGAAAGGAGAACGACAAAAGCGAATATATCCTTCATAACTGAGCAAGTTGGAGGACATTTTTCGTTCATTAAACTTCAACATTCTATTTACTCGACGTGTGTTTTCATATAGAAAAGCTTACCGTCATATGCATGTCTCTTGATGATCGATGAGATAGACTATGAATCACGAAATAATGACTAGTCAACTAAACAAAACACCATTTTTCATCGAATATCACCGAAAGATTAGTCTACGAAACCCTGTTCTCAATCTATCTCACTTTGCCAAAAAACAGACGAATAAAGCCGAATGTATGTATGTATGCATGCACATGCGTGATGCAGAGAAAAAAACGAAAAAAAAAGAACATAACAAGTTAACAGTGACATTCTGTTTTGATATTCGCGAATAGTTTACGTGTTTTTTTTATTCTCACATGTCTGTATTTTGTGTAAAAAGTTCACTTTCAATAATTACTCACCAAATATCTCGAATGATGCATTGAAATTGTCATCACTCTCTCTCTCTCTCGTTCTGAATCAGTTTCTTATTTTAAAGATAAGATGATTTTGTCCTTCTCTCTTTTTTTTACTGTCTCGAATAGAGATAATAATACTATATAATGATGATTTGACGTTGCAAGCAAAAAGGTAAGAATGTCAACGAACGTGAAAAAAAAACGCTGTTCACACATAAATTAAACTACGCACGATCGAACTAATGAACGACGATTTGTTTGTCGAAACAAAATGCTGAGAAGTAAAAGGCAAAGACAGCATGTAGGCAGACCCTTTTTTTTTACTAACGAAAGGCGTTGTAAAAGAAAAATAAAATAAAAGATGAAGAAGGAGAAAATGAGTTGCATTGTTTGCTTGGTTAAACCTTTACATTATCACGTATCATCTTTCACCGTCGTAAGCGTATGCTTTTTCTTCTGAACTTTACTGGATTCAGCTGATTGTTTTGCTTTTCAATGAATATATGCTATATGTATTTTCATATCCAGAAATAAACATCAAAGAAAAAATAAGAGCTTGACTTTTTATCTTTTGAAATTACATTTAAATACTCAAATTATCCAAGATTAAATATTCACGTGATAATTTCATGATGACACACATGACAACAAAACTGTTCCGATAATCTGTCGACTCGTCATTTTCATATTTCATTTTCTTAACACACGGAAATAGAACCAACGCCATCTGTTAAAAAAATAAGAGAATGACAGCAATGAATGAAAATCATCGAAAAGAAGGAAAATGCTTTGTTTTCATTGGCAGTTCATTTGAATACAAAGATTCTTTTATATCTGAAAGACAAAGACAAAAAACGAACTGAACATTGTCTATGTGACATATTCGATAGTTTATTTCAGACCATCTTGGTATAACTCTCTCTCGAATTGTTTTCCGAATCTCCGTTGCTTTTCACAATGAACAAATCACTAAGTGATGCGCCAAGTAAAGGCGAAGAGACGTATCAACTTCTCGAACAACTCGATCACATTCTCAAACGTCCCGAAACGTACATCGGCTCGAATCGTCCATGTCGTGAAGTAAAATATTTGCTTTGCTTTTCTTCAATTAATTTCAATTGATTGATAGGAAATGTGGGTCGTCGATGATTCGAATCTCGAAGGTCCAAAAATCATCAAGAAAGAAATCACCTACGTTCCAGGTCTCTACAAAATCTTCGATGAAATTCTCGGTAAATAATCGCTGTGATTTTATTCTCAATTGATGTTTCTCTCGTGTTTTTGAATAGTCAATGCTGCAGATAACAAACAACGAGACAAAACAATGACTTCGATCGAAGTCGATATCAATCAGTAAACGAAAAAGAGAAGATGTTGTTTGGAGAAGATAAATTGTTTGTTTTTCTTGTAGAGAAAAAGGTGAAATTAAGATTTGTAATGATGGCCGAGGTATACCCGTTCGTAAATGGGCGCAAGACGAATCGATTTATATTCCGACTTTGATCTTCGGCAAACTTTTGACATCGGACAATTTCAATGATGATCAAAAACGAATAACTGGTACGCGTTGTTTGTGTCATTCGATTGCAATTCAATTTTTTTTGTTCAGGTGGTCGAAATGGTTACGGCGCAAAAGTGACGAATATTTTCAGTAAAAAATTTACTGTTGAAACTTGTTCAAAGGAATTCAAGAAATTATTCAAACAAGTAGAATTCTTTTCTTGTTCGAAAATTGATCTTTTCACATGCATGTCTAGACTTGGACGAATAATATGCGTGATCCTCAAGACGCAATTGTCAGCAAAGCTGAAGGTTCGAAAGAATTCACTCGAGTTTCGTTTATTCCCGATCTCAAACGTTTCCAAATGGACTCATTAGACGACGATCACGTCGCTCTATTCAAACGTCGAGCCTACGACGTTGCTGTTTCCACTGGTTGCAAAGTTTCTCTCAATGGCAAACGTATTCCGATCAAAACAATGAAAGACTACATCATGATGTACGTCGAAGCTGATGAGAAAGAAGTTGTCTACAAAAAAATCAACGATCGTTGGGAAATCGGTGTCGCCAAAAGCGACCATTCCAATGGTTTCCATCAAGTTAGTTTCGTCAATTCGATTCTCACGTCCGATGGAGGTAAACACGTGGATTATATCACGGAACAACTCTGTCCGAAACTTGTCGAACATATAAAGAAGAAAAGTAAAACTGCTGGTGAAAATCTAAAGCCAATGCAAGTGAAAAATCACATGTTTTTGTTTCTCAATTGTTTGATTGAAAATCCGGAATTCGAATCTCAAGCAAAGAAACAATTGGCAACTGAGAAGAAGAATTTTGGCTCGACATGTTTAGTTAAAAGTGATGAAAATCTCATCAAAGATATTATTAAAAAAACCGGCATTGTCGAATCGGTTATCAATTGGCTTGAGCATCGACAAGATGCGAAATTACACAAACAAAGTGGTTCGAAAACATCGAAATTAAAAGGCATTCCGAAATTAGACGATGCTAATGATGCTGGAACGAAGAATTCGATCAATTGCACGTTGATTGTAACCGAAGGAGATTCAGCCAAAGCTCTTGCTGTTGCTGGTCTTGGTGTCATCGGTCGAGATCGTTATGGAGTCTACCCGTTGAAAGGTAAATTGCTCAACGTTCGAGAAGCAACAACAAAAAAAATGACGGAAAACAGCGAAATTTCGCAGTTAGTCAAAATTCTCGGATTGAATTATGGAGAAAAATATGCGAATAAAAGCGATCTTTCGAAATTACGTTATGGAAAATTGATGATCATGGCTGATCAAGATCAAGACGGCAGTCATATTAAAGGTTTAGTGATCAATTTCATCCATTACAAATGGCCGAATTTGCTCAAACATGATTATATCGAAGTTTTCATCACGCCGATTCTCAAAGTAAAATCTCATCTTTTGAATAGATTTTCGATGAATGACTCGACGATCGATTTAGGTTTCCAAAGGTTCCGAAGTGATTTCTTTTTATTCAATGCCTGAATTCGAACAATGGCAAGCATCGACTCCCGATTGGCCGAAATGGAAATGCAAATACTACAAAGGTTTTTTTTCCGTGTCTCACATTTTCAACAGTTTTTTTTTTCTAATCTTTCGAATGTGATTCAGGTTTGGGTACTTCAACAGCTAAGGAAGCGAAAGAATATTTCTCGAACATGGAACGTCATCGAATCATCTTCAAATACGAATCGATCAAAGACGATCTCGCTATACAATTGGCATTTAATAGTGCGTTGAGTGACGATCGAAAGGATTGGATTAAATGGCACACCGAGGATATTAATCAACGACGAGAACAAAATTTGCCGGCGGATTATCTGTATAAGAAAGATACGAAACAAATTAATTTCAATGATTTTATTAATAAAGAACTTGTTTTGTTCTCGAAATCGAGCACAGAACGTGCGATTCCGAATATCATGGACGGTCTCAAACCAGGTCAACGTAAAATTATGTTTGTTTGTCTAACAAAAAATCTCATCCGGGAAATCAAAGTCGCTCAATTAGGTGGTAAAGTCGCTGAAAATTCAGCGTATCACCACGGTGAACAATCGTTAACCAACACGATCATCGGTCTCGCACAGAATTTCATCGGTTCGAATAACATTAACTTTCTCGTACCAGCTGGTCAATTCGGTACGCGTTTACACGGTGGAAGTGATGCCGCTTCAGCTCGTTACATTTTCACTCGTCTTAGTCCGTTGGCACTCTGTTTATTCAATAAAAACGACGAACCATTATTAACATATCTCAACGAAGATGGCATGAACATCGAACCCGAATGGTATTGTCCAATTATTCCAACAGTTCTTGTCAATGGTGCACACGGTGTTGGCACAGGTTATTCAACCGATGTACCATCGTATAATCCGTTGGAATTGAGTAATAATATGAAATATTATATTCGACAAGAACGAGAAAAACAACGAGAATTAAATAATCCAACAAGTGCACCGAGAAAATACTCGGATGTCATCGAATTAAAAGAATTAATTCCTTGGTATAAAAATTTCACTGGAAAAATTCAATTATTGGACAATGATCGTACACGTGGTGTTATCAATGGTGTTTGTGCGAAACTTGATGAATCAACATTGGAAATAACTGATCTACCTGTTGGCACGTGGACACAACAATACAAAGAAAATGTTCTCGAAGCTATGCTCCATCCGAAACGAAACGATATTGCACCATCGATTCTCGATTATAAAGAATATCACACCGATACAACTGTTCGATTTGTTATTAAATTAACTCACGATCAATTCAGTAAATTTACCGAAGCCGGTTTACATAAGAGTTTTCGATTACAAGATACTTTCAAACTAACAAACATGGTTCTTTTCGATCACAATGGCATTCTACGTCGATATCGAACTCCTGAAGAAATCTGTTTGGAATTCTTCATGGTTCGTTTGAAAATGTACGTCAAACGAAAAGAATACATGGTCGGTACATTAGAATCTCAATGTTCAAAATTGGATAATATCGCACGATTTATCAAAGAAAAAATCGAGAATGTGATTGTCATTGAAAATAAGAAGATCAGTGCTGTTATTGACATGCTTGTCGAACGAAAATATGCTCGTGATCCCGAGAAAGTCTGGCGAGAAGAAGCAAAGAAAAGATTTGCTGTCGAACTTTCAGCACATGTTGTTCATGAAGATACCGATCAATTAGCTGATCTACAACGAAAACAAGAAGATGAAGATTATGATGAAGACGATGACGATGAGAGAAAAAAGAAACCGAAAACAACAGCAAATGCCAATCAAGTTGATACGACTTATTTTGATTATTTGATTAATATGTCGTTGAGAAATTTAACGAAAGAACGTCGAGATGATATTCTTAAAGAACAAAAAGAAAAACATGATAAACTCGATGGTTTACAAAAGAAAACACCCGAAGATATGTATGAAGAGGATATTCTTCATTTTGAAAGCGAATATGCCAAAGTAAGACGAAGGATTTGCGAGAGAATTTTTAAAAAAGAAGACAAATTTCTTTTAGGCGATAGAAAAAGAACGAGCTGATGAAATGTCCGAAGTGGCTCATCCAACAACGAAGAAAGCTGGCGGCGATGCGAAAGCTCGTAAACGACTCACAGCTAAACCGCAACGTGCAGAAACAAAACCAGCTCCACATGGTAAACGCATTGAACCTGTTATTGATCCAGCTTTGGTCAAGAAAGTCAACGAAGAAATTGCTAAACGTAGCAAGGTGAGATTTTGGAGAGAGAAAAAAAAAGAATTTAGCATGATTTTGTTTGTTTTTTTAATTCGTTTAGGATGAAAAAACTATTGAAGATAAGAAAACAATTATCGAATATCTTGTTAAAGAAGGTGTTCAACCAGAAGAAATCACTGAAATCATGCAAAGTCGTTGCAGAGAAAAGAAGAAAATCGGTGGAGTCACAGGTAGAAACGAAGAGTGACACATTTTTTTTTTAAATTTTTATTATAAATGACGGTTATTTTTAGACAAAAAATCAGGTGAAGGTAAAGAAAAGAAATCGAATGGCGCTAACGAAGACAACGATGATGAAAATGATATTTCGACAATGTCTGTCGATGGTCCAAATACTTCCGATATCGTCAAAGAAGAAATCACGCCAAAACGTAACGCTGCACGTTCAGCTAAAGGCAAAGTAACGAAATACGGCGAGGATGATGATGATAACGATAATGAAGATGAAAGTATCATTCGTGGAATGGACGTTGATGAAGATGAAGAATCAGATTATATGGGTAGTGATTCGGAAACTGAGAAGAAACTCAAGAAAGCAAATGCTAAACCAAAACAACCAAGAAAACCGAAAGCAATTGCAACGACTCCAGTGAAAAAATCACCGGCAAAGAAAAGTGCAGCGAATGTGCTCGTTGAAAGTCAACAGAATGGAGATGAACCATCAACGAAAGCCAAAACTGATAAACCGAAAAAACCTCGAGTATGTGAATCTATTCACGAAGAATTTCTCGTTAAATAGATTTTTCTCTAGGCCAAAAAAGAGCCTGCGACAACACCGAAAAAAGAACCCGCTAAAAAAGAACCAAAAAAAGCAGCAAAACGTCCGAAAGTCGATGTAAGTCGTTAATTTTTTTATCCATTAAAATGAGTACACAAATCAATTCTCTTTTTCTAGGACAGCGATGAGGATGAAGTTCCGATTTTATCGAGCTCACCAACGCCCACAAAAAAAGTAAAATCAATCAAATCTTTTTCAATTTTGAATCTAGTTGAGTTCGTGTTTTAGGCTCGTACACAACGTACAGCTGCTGCTAAAAAAAGTTATCATTTTTCCGATGAAGACGATGATGATGACGAAGACTACGCTTAAACATACCGTCAAATATATGTCTATTTTTGTTAACAATTCAATTGTTTACTCATTTCGAATATCTTTTTTTTTTTGTTTGTTTGATGTCAATTATATTTTGTGCACATGAAATCGTAGATTTTGTTGTCATTCTTACCTAGAAATTATCGTCAATATCTTGTTTATAATGAAATGAAAAGAAAATAAATTAAAAAAAGAAAAGATTGATGTATGTTTTTTCTCTTTTGTTGTGTTCCACTGCGTGAGATGACAATGGTATCAGTGAAGAAAAATGAAGAAAAGAAAATGAAATTTAAATATAAGTGAAGAAGAAAAGACGAAGACAGAAGAGAGAACAAAATGACACAATTTTCGTGAATCTAAAAACAATGTGAAATCGAGCACAGAGAACAAAGAGAAAACAATTTTTCAAATAGAAATGATCGACGTTTTATGAACTTTTCTTTTCGAAGTACAATCACACAGAAGATCGTTTTTGATCTAAACGATACGGAGTTACTTCGAGATCTTGTTGAAAACGAGATAACATCATTTGTAACCTCGTTTGAGAAAGAAGATTGTCATGATCATTTGAATTATTCACATTAGTCGCTTGTTCATATGATGGTGTTTGAAATGGAGCTGGAAGAGATGCTGCTGCTACTGTTGTTGGCGGTGGTGGCGGCCAAGGATTAATCGATGAATCATCGATGGATGTTGTGGCGTTCGGTGGTAGTTTTGTTGGTAGTTGATAATCTGTAGTGGACGGTTTGGTTATTGATACAGCTCGTCGAACGATAATCGAATCGAAACGTTGCATTGGAACGAGATGAGTGACTTTGCCCGGCATACGACGAACAGTAAACTTTTTACGATCTTTTCTTGAACGTTTGAAACATGAAAAACAATGACAAGGTTCAGATTCCGATGGCGTCAATTCAGTTGACAAATATTCGAAATGTTCAGGCGACGGAAAAGAAATGAGAGTACCTGGAATTGAAAACAATGATTTATTCTTTTGTATGTGATGTTTTCTTTTTTTTAATTACCGTTCGGATTGATATAATCACTGTCATATCGTAGTGAATTGCGTGCAACTGCTGATTGAATTTCTTCGCGACGTTCATCTTCAGTATTCATTGTTAAAAATCTTAGTACAAGTAAATTCATCGACGAAGCCACGACAGTTAAACCAAAGAGAATAAATGTCATCGATAGAACAACATAAAAAACATTCGTATTTAACGCTTCATTCGTTTGTAAAGCAACAAAATCACCAAAACCTTTTCATTTTTTTTGTGTGTTCAAATAAGAATTTTTTTAAAAAGAAAAAAAAGAACAAAATTACCTATAGTTGTTAATGTTATAAAACAATAATAAACACAATTGAAATAACTCCATTGTTCATAATGATGAAACATTGCTGCACCACCTGTAACAACACCAACAGCTAATACAGTACCAACAATAACAAGTTCAGTTTGCGTAGATTCATAATGACGTAATTTAATACATTTTTTTATCATTTTTATACACCAACTAGCAAAATTATTCAGACGTTCACCGACAGATTGAAACATAACAAGACATAGTGGGATGCCAATGACGGCATAGAGCATACAAAATGTTTTTCCCCAAGCTAGACGATATAGATAATAAAAATGTAATTACATCATCTTTTAAGTTTTTTCTTGTGAACTTACTTGTTGTTGGACACGAATGACCATAGCCTAGAAATAAGAATAGAAAAAACAAACAAACTATGATATTGGAATGAAAGATTAGAAATCTAATCAAATTTTTCTGATTGACTCTAATCTGAATAAGTATACTTCTATGTTCAAGTATTCTAAGAGAGAGAGAGAGACTATTACAGGAAAAATAATATAATTGTGTTTGATTTTGTTCTGTACCTCGAGTTATCAATGACTTTTCATAGATATAGATTAGCAACAATTTTCAATGGAAGTGATCTTAGTAGTATTTAGAATTATTCTTTTCATATTTTTCTTGACAAAATAAAAGAAAAAATATGTTCGAACGACTGTTGATTTATATATAATGGAGTTGCTTCTTGTTTGTTTGTTTATCTTTGTAGAAACAAAAAGAAAAACGATGATAAATGACAAGCTTCTTATTCATAATCTACAGACAGAACGTCAGTTAAACTAATATTTATTTAGATGATATTTATTATTTCTTTTCTTTTAACTATATATTGATAATGTTCAATTAGAAAATGTTATTTTCAGACTTTAAATAGAAACACACACAAAGTCGATGAATGCTTGCAAAACTCATGCCAATTTTCGCTATATATATAATTGATTGAGTCTTTCAAGTGATGAAAAAGCTTTTTCTTTGTTTTGTATTCATAAAAAAAACCTATCATGTATTTGTTGATTAGTAACACTGTTGAGTATGAAAATAAAACGATGAATTAATTCCGGAGACTTTCGATTCGAAACAATCATAATGAAAATAATAGCAACAATAATTCCATAGGCAAAACAACGAGTTCCGTCTCATATTCAAGCCATTACCTTGATATGTATAGAGATGTTTATGTATGCATACGACATAACACTTTTGGATTGACGTCATTCGAACGGCTACTACTCTTCTCTCTCACAATGATCATCTCTCTCTCT